>OKFC01000010.1_pt1 | contig 197134 bp, 180 predicted proteins | sample 1611471 | NCBI WGS metagenome assembly OKFC01 (sample SAMN04436747, study PRJEB24849) | human gut metagenome | biome: human gut; feature: NICU; material: stool | host: Homo sapiens | place: USA: Saint Louis, MO | collected 2011-01-06 | reverse complement strand
TGAACGGCACCAAAGACGAGCAGCTGGATTCGCTGAACGTCGGCGGCATGTTTGAAGCGTGGTTCTAGAAGCCGACGGACTCAACAACGAAGAGGCTGGCGTGCGCCAGCCTCTTCGCGCGTTCAGCTATCTCAATGCACCGTCAGGCGCAGGGCCAGGTCCTGCGGGTAGGGATCAAAGTAGTTCTGCGCCTGCAGATAGCGATCCGGGTATTCGGCCAGATAGTGCTTAAGCAGCGTTAACGGCGCAAGGATAGGCAGCAGCCCGGAGCGATAGTTAAGGATCACCTCCCGCAGCTCGCCGCGCTGGCGGCTGTTTAGCTGGTTACGAAAGTAGCCCTGAATATGCATCAGCACGTTGGTGTGGTTTTTACGCGAGGCGGGCTGTTTCAGGATCGCCATCAGTTTTTCGCGGTAGATCGCAAAGAAAGCCTCCAGATCCTGCCATTCGTGGAGCGAGGCAACGAACGGGCCAATCTCGCGGTATCCCGCCTGATGATGGGCCAGCAGCTGCAGTTTATAGCGGCTATGGAAATCCAGCAGCGCGCGGCGCGTCAGGCCATTTTTGTGCAGACAGTTAAGCTCGTGCAGGGCGAAGACCCGTTCGACAAAATTCTCACGCAGCACCGGATAGTGCAGGCGGCCATCTTCTTCCACCGGCAGCCACGGATATTTCTCCATCAGCGCGGCGGTAAACAACCCTGTGCCTTCTTTTCGCCCGCGATTGCCCTTTTCATCGTACAGCCGCACGCGCTCCATGCCGCAGCTGGGCGATTTGGCGCAGACGATAAATCCCGATAGCTCGCCCAGGGTCGAGAGGTGGGTGCTGGCAAAATCGGCCATCTTCTCCGTCACATCGTCGTGCGGTGCATGCGTGAAGCGCATGCGGATTTCTCCTGCGGTCGTTTGCACCAGCCGCAGCGCCGGGCGCGGGACGGGGAGGCCGATAGCCATCTCCGGGCAGACGGGTTTAAACGCCACCCACTGCGCCAGCTCGTCCATCACGAAGCCCATGCGCTTATGCCCGCCGTCGAATCGTACGGCAGAACCAGTCAAACATCCGCTGATCCCAATGACAGGTTGTGTGTTCATGGCGTAGTCCTCTTTTATTGTGCGGTTCGGGTGAAGAAAAGGGTCACGGTGGCGACGGTAATACCGAATTTCTTCATCTCGGTTTTGTTGAACAGATGCGCGTCGTCCTGCAGGAACATCCAGTCGTCGAAGTGCAGTAGCCAGGTGCTACCGCTGGCCGTCACGTTCATGCTGTAGCGCCAGTGAAAAGCGTTGCCCGCCGCCTGGCCGGTCGCCACGCCGGCAATGTCCCCCGCGGTGCCTTCATAACGGTGGTCGCCGGTGCGGCGAATGCGCCATACCCGCTGCTGCTTTTCGCCATCATCGTAGATAAAGCGTTCGTTGAGCGTCAGCGTGTCGCCAACAACGTCGCCGTCAATGGCGACATGGAAGCGGCGCAGCTGTTTGCCATTGCGATCCTGAACCATCCCCCAGGCTTCCGTTTTGCCCTGAAAGTAGTGGAAAATGTCCAGCACTGGCTGCTGCTGCCGGTAGTCGGTCACTTCGGCGCTGCAGCCCGCCAGCGCCAGCATCAGCAGCGCGAGGCCAAGGGTCAGAATGCGTTTCATGATGTTCGCTCCGCGGTAAGCTGCACAACGCTGATGGTGCGGGCGTTAAACCCGGCTTCGCAGTAGCCGAAGTAGTAGAGCCACATGCGGCGGAAGCGATCGTCAAAACCGAGCTTCTCAATATCCTGCCAGGCGTGGATAAATCGCTGCCGCCAGTGGGCCAGGGTGCGGGCATAGTCCGGCCCCATATCGAACAGATCGCGCACCACAAAATCGGTGTGCCGCGTCATCAGCTCGTTCATCGCCGTGATGCTGGGCAAAAAACCGCCGGGGAAGATGTAGCGCTGAATAAAATCCACGTTTTTGCTGTAGCCGCGATAGCGCTGATCCTGGATGGTAATTGCCTGGATCGCCATTCTGCCGCCCGGGCGCAGCCGCGCCTGGCAGGTGCGAAAGAAAGCCGGTAGATAGCGTTGCCCCACGGCTTCAATCATCTCCACCGACAGTAGCTTGTCGTACTGGCCGCTCAGATCGCGGTAATCGCAGAGCAGTACCTCGACGCGATCCTGCAGCCCGGCGCGGGCAATTCGCGCGTTGGCCCACTGGAACTGTTCCTGCGACAGGGTGGTGGTGGTGACCCGGCAGCCGTAGTGGCGCGCGGCGTACTCGGCCATCGCCCCCCAGCCGGTGCCAATCTCCAGGAGATGATCGCCGGGCGTAAGCGCCAGACGCTCGCACAGGCGCGCCATTTTGGCCCGCTGGGCCTGGGTGAGATCCTGGCCGTCGTCGGTAAACAGCGCGCTGGAGTAAAGCAACTCGTCGTCAAGGAAGTGGGCGTAAAAGTCGTTGCCCAGATCGTAATGGGCGGCGATATTCGCCTTCGCCTGCGCGCGCGAGTTGCGGCGCGTCCAGTGGCGCAGCCGCTCTACGGGCTTGCCCAGCAGCCGGAAGCCGCGCTCCAGCCGCCCCAGTACCTGGCCGTTACGCGCCAGAATCTGCAGCAGTGGCGTCAACTGCTGGCTCTCCCATTCGCCGTCCATCCAGGCCTCCGCGGCGGCGAGGCTGCCGCCGGTCAGTAAACGCCGGTAGACGCCCGCTGAGAGCACGTGCACCTCAGCGCGCAGCGCGGCGGCGGGGTCGCCAAAGTGAAAGGTCTGCGCCCCTTCGCGTACGGTGAGCGCCCCTTCGCGAATGCCGCTCAACAGACGAAAGAGCAACCAGCGCGCGATACGCACGTTGCGCGGGATATCGGGTTCAAGCGCAAAGACAGGATCGGTCATGAGCGTTCACTCCTGCTGACAGGGTGGTTGTACAGCGGCACGCGCTTGAGCCATAGCCGCAGCGCCTGCCAGTAGATCGCGAGGACGGTTTTCAGCGTCATCAGCGGAATGCGCAGCAGCAGCCCGCGCAGGCTGGCCCGCGTTAAAGGGGCGCGGCTCAGGGCCAGCGTGGCGTCGAAGACTTTCGCGGCCTGATGGTTCTCGATATGCATGTGCAGCGTTTTACCGGGACTGTTAAAGCGCCAGAGGTAGACCATATCCATCGGGTTAAACGGCGAGACGTGAAAGGCTTTCGCCAGCGGACGCGCCCGTTGACCATCTACCGCGTAGTAATGGCGCTCATTCCACGGCGTGTTGCGCACTTCGGCCAGCACCCAGCGCAGGGTACCTGCGCCGTCGTAGCAGTAGTAAAAGTTGACCGGGTTAAAATGAAAGCCCAGGTAGCGCAGTTGGGTCAGCAGCATGACGCGGCCATCCGGTCGCGCGCCGGTCAGGCTTTCCAGCCGGTTCAGAACCTGCGCTTTCAGCGGCGTGCCCAGCGGATAATCCGCATCGTAAAAAGAGGCGGCAGCAAAGCGATTGCGGCGGATACCCGCTTCGCCGAGCCGATCCAGCTCATCCAGATCGAGCAAGGCCATAAAGATGCGATAGCGAAAGTGGTGCGCTTTCGGCTGAAGACGGCGGTGGCGTAATACGCCCTGATAGAGGCAGCTGTTCATGTCAGAGGTTCTCCGCCGCGATGATGCCGTTGACCACATCGAGGGCGCTGCGCACGCCATCTTCATGAAAACCGTTATACCAGTACGCGCCGCAGAACCAGCTCCGCTGGCGGCCGTTAATCTCCTCGCGCCGCATCTGGGCGGACCAGCTTTGGGGATTAAATAGCGGGTGTTCATAGACCATACGCTTCCAGACGAAGCGCGGGTCCACCGGGGTTGGCGGATTGAGGGTGACGCAGAACAGCGGGGCGTCGGCAGGCAGGCCCTGGAGAATATTCATGTTATAGGTGACGCAGGCGCTGGCCTGATCCTGTTCGCTCAGGCGATAGTTCCAGCTGGCCCAGGCGCGCTTGCGCACCGGCAGCCAGCGGGGATCGCTGTGCAGGACCACCTCGTTTCGCTGCCAGCCGATATCCCCCAGTATTTCGCGTTCGGCGAGGGTCGGGTCCGCCAGCATGGCCAGCGCTTCGGTAGAGTGGCAGGCGAAGATCGCCTGATCGAAGTGCTGCTCCCCCGATGCCAGCTGGAGCGTGATGCCATCCTGATGACGGATCACGTTCTGCACCGGCGCATTGAGGCGCAGGTGCAGGCGATCGCCAGACCGGGCAAGCAGGGCGCGTACGTATTCGCGCGAGCCGCCGGGCACCACGTACCACTGCGGGCGCTGGCGGATATCCAGCAGGCCGTGATTATCAAAGAAGCGCAAGAACAGCGCCAGCGGGAAGCGGCGCATCTCCTGCAGCGACGAAGACCAGATAGCGGCCCCCATCGGCAGGATATAGTGGCGTGCGAAAAAGGGGCTAAAACGGTGCCGCTCAAGGAAGGTCTGCAGCGTGGCGCCCGGGTCGAACGCCCCCGCCAGAGCCTGCTTCGCCAGGCGATTAAAACGGACGATCTCCGTCAGCAACTTCCAAAAGGCCGGCTTTAGCAGATTGCGCCGCTGGGCGAAAAGCGAGCTCAGGCTGTGGCCGTTATACTCCAGCCCGCTCTGCGGATTGTGGACCGAAAAGCTCATCTGCGTTTTTTGACCGCTCAGCCCAAGCTCGTTAAGCAGGCCCATAAAGCGCGGATAGGTGCGATCGTTATACACGATGAATCCGGTATCGATGGCCCAGGTACCCTGCGGCGTGGCGATATCCACCGTGGCGGTATGCCCCCCCGGCGTGGACGCCGCTTCGAACAGGGTCACTTCGTGTTGCCCGGCAAGGCGCCAGGCGCAGGTCAGCCCGGCAATGCCGCTGCCAATAATCGCGATTTTCATGGGCGCACCATCCTGCGCAATAGCCTGCGCTGGAGTCCTTCAGGAAGCCCGGCCAGCAGCCGCAGAAGCAGGCAAAAGCCCGTCGGGAAGGCGATACGATCGTGCCCTTTCGCCAGTCCGCGGCGAATCGCTTTAACCGCCTGCTCCACGCTCACCTGGCCGGGCATAGAAAAATCGTTTTTACGCGTCAGCGGAGTGTCAACAAACCCCGGCGAAACGACCGTGACGGCGATCCCTCTTGGCTCCCAGTCCAGGCGCAGACTGTTGGCAAACCAGGTCAGCGCCGCTTTCGAGGCGCCATAGGCTTCGGCCCGAGGAAAGGGTAGCCAGTGCGCCATCGAGCTCACCAGCACCACGCGATTCCCGGCTGACAGCTGCGACTGAAGCGCCGCCAGGCAGTTCACCGGCCCGAGAAAATTAGTGGTGATGACCCTTTCAACCAGCCCGGCATCCACCGTTCCGTGATCGAGATATTCGCAGGTCCCGGCGCAGAGAATGATCAGATCGGCGCGGCAGTCAGCGAGCGTCTGGCGACAGGCATCCCTGTCCGTCATATCGAAAGAGCGGACGCTGATGTGGGGACTGTGCTGCTGTAGCGCCGACAGACGCGACGGATCGCGGCCGCAGGCGATAACCCGGTGGCCGTCCGCAGCGAAGGACCTGGCGAGCCCGGCGCCAATGCCGGAGCTGGCGCCGGTGATGAGCACCGTCATCATGACCGCACCCTCCGTTTAGCGCCGCGCACCGCCCAGCCCAGCAGGGGAAGGTGTTCGTACAGCATCTCCCCGGCGTCGTAGTAGTCACGCTGGTGAATAATTCGTTCGTCTTCAACGGTGACCACCGAGCAGCCCGCAAGCTGTAGCGCCTTTCCCCCGGCAAGTCGCGGATGCGACCAGTGCATGGTCCAGGCGACGGCAAAACGTTGACCTTCGCAAAGCGGGGCATCGAGGGTGAAACGGCAGTAATCGACGTTGGCCAGCAGGTGCGAAAGATAATCCTGGATCGCGGACAGCCCCTGGTGTTGGCCAAAAGGATCGATCAGCACCGCATTCGTGTGGTACAGCGTGGCCAGCGCCGAAGGCGGCTGGGTATCCAGCGTCGCGTAGTACGCGCTAAAACGACTGATGGCGGACGACGAGGGACTCATAGGTCACTTCCTGAGTAAACAATATGGCATAGTTAAAACTTACACAATTAATATTATTTGTCCAAGTTTAGACTAAAATATTTTTTATTTTCATTGATTATCAGTTGGTTGCTAACATGTCTTTGAAGCATGATTTTGTGGGTGTTGGAGAGAAAAGAAGAGTCAGCGGGCTTGTTAGGAAAAAGAAGAGGGGCAATTCTGAGGGACCAGCTCATTGCGCCACGGAGCGGTGGCGCACGCAATTAGAGCGCGACAATCTCCAGAGAGATAACCTGCTGCTGCCAGCGTTCAACCTGTTTCAACCGGGCTGGAGAGAGTTTACCGGTCGTCACCAGCAGCCATTTGCGATCCGGCAGGATCTCCGGCGCCAGGGTCGCGGGGGGCGAGGGAAGGATGTCGATGCGGTGGCCCTGACCGGTGCGTTTGAGCGCTTCGAGCCAGATTTCGCAGGCGTCCGTCAGGTGCCAGCCGGTGATCAGATAGTTATCACCGGGCGCCTTTTTGTCCCCTTCGAGGCAAAAGGAGGTGTAGGCGATAATGATGCCGTCGAGGATTTCGCGCAGCGTCATGATGGCCGGTACGTTGGCGGAAACCTGGCTACGCAGCGGGCGCAGTACTTCGGTGACCAGCTCGGGGCGGGGGGATTCACGACCGGCGTCGTAAATCAGCTGGCGCAGGGATTCGATTTTCCCCTCTTTAAGCCGCTGGAGCATACTCTCCTGCAAGGTGATCCAGTTATTCGTCCGCCGTGCGCCAGGGCGTGCCAGCAGCGGTTTTACCTGGCTGACAGGTACCCCTTTTTTTACCCAGTCGAGGATTTTAAGCGCCTGCTGAATATCGTCATCGTTATACAGGCGATGGCCGCCATCGGTACGCTGTGGTTTAAGCAGGCCGTAGCGACGCTGCCAGGCGCGGAGCGTCGTCGCGTTTATGCCGCAAAGCTGCGCAAATTCTCCGATGGAGTAGGTCATAAGGTACACCTGATAATCAACAATACTCTCAATAATATACTACGAATAGCGGCGGGTTGAGTGCATTCCACACGTTTGCAAACCGTAGCCTCGCCGGAACTTAGTGAAAAGAAAAAGGAGAGAACAAATAAATCGCCACCATCCCTGAGAGGCTGACGATCGTGCTGATGATGAATCGGGTTCTGAACGGCTGCTTTTGCGTTTTGTGGCGGAACAGCTGTTGGCCGGCTATCGCGCCAGCCCAGCCGCCCAGCACCCCGAACGCCAGCAATGTGGCTTCCGGTACTCTGCGCCAGGCCCTGCGCGCCGCCATTTTATCCACGCCGTAGAGCGCCAGGGTCAGCGCGTTGACCAGCAGGAGCCAGGTAGCAAAGGGCCAGGCGGTAAAAATGCTGCCGACCGCTGCGAAAATCAGGAGCAAATAACAACATCGATTGAGATTGATCATATGAGCCGCGGTTATTTTTAGCGTGTATCGAAGCCGCATTATACGCATTACCCGCGGCGAGAAAAATCCGCTTCCCGCTTCGGATGGCGTGAGCTTATTGCGTCATTTGCCGGCTGGTGTACAACGTCATCCCGACCGCGGCAAGAAGCAGTATGCCGCTTAAGCCAAACGCGCTTTGCCACCCCAGTCGGTCAAATACCAAACCGCCCGTCGTCGAACCCAGCGCGATCGACAGCTGAATAACGGCAACCATCAGACCGCCTCCCGCTTCGGCGTCGTCGGGCAGCGTCCGCGCGATCCATGTCCACCAGCCGGTTGGCGCCGCGGTCGCCAGCATCCCCCACAGGCTTAACAGCACGGCAACGGTCCAGGCGTGGTGTCCTACCAGAAGCAACGTGCCGGCGATGAGGGCCATCAATAAAGAGATGGTCATTAAGGTCTGATAAAACCGGGCGTTGAGAAGTGTTGAAACGCCCAGGGTGCCGATAAAACCCGCGACGCCGATAGCGAGTAAAATCAGGGACAGACCAGAGGCGCTGACGCCGGTCACCGTTTCCAGAAACGGCCGCACGTAGGTAAATAAGGCAAACTGCCCCATAAAGAAGAGTCCGCAGGCCAGCAGACCGATCGCGACGATGGAATGTCTGAGCAGGCGAAGCACGGAGCCGCGCGGCCGGCTCGCTTTATCGCTTTCCATCGCAGGCAGGCTGAAGCATTGCCAGATGAACGCGATTATCGCCAGCGGCACGAGGCAGAAAAAGGCGCCGCGCCAGCCGACTGTGGCTCCCAGATAGCTGCCAAGCGGCGCGGCCACGACGGTCGCCAGCGCATTGCCACCGTTGAAAATCGCCAGCGCGCGGGGAACCTGGTGCGCGGGTACCAGCCTGATGGCGGTGGCCGCCGACATCGACCAGAATCCCCCGATAACGATGCCAATCAGGGCTCTTCCCGCCATATAGATCGCATAGCTGTGGGCCAGCGCGACAATCATTCCCGAGACCGCCATCAGCACCGTCAGCCCCAGCAGAAGGTGTTTACGATTCAGACTTCCGGCAAGGTTAGAGATAGTCAGGCTGGTCAGCACCGCCAGGGCGCCGGAAATGGCAATGCCCTGGCCTGCCAGCCCCTCGGTGATGTTTAGCTCTCCGGCGATCGGCGTCAGCAGGCTGACCGGCAGAAACTCGGAAGCGATGAGGACAAAAACGCACAGCGTCATGGCAAAGACGCCGCCCCAATGGGCGTGCGGTTGAGGGTGTGGTGTACGACGACTCAGTGTGGACATGATAGGGGTATCTCTGTATGTTTCCGGCCAGATTCGGCTGCGGCCGGAGCGGACGCTATTCATTGAATAACGACTAAAACGTGGGTAAACGTCATGCGCGGGCGAGGGCAAGCCGCCCGCGACAATCGGGCGGCTTCCGGCCGTTATCTCAGGTTGGTTTTGAAAAACTGTTCAAATCGGGCAAACGGGATTTTACCGGCCGCATTGTCGTAGAGATCGACATGGTTCGCGCCGGGGACAATCACCAGCTCTTTCTCTTTGCTGCCGATGGCCTTAAAGGCGTCTTCGGCAAAATAGCGTGAGTGGGCTTTTTCTCCGGTCACGATTAGCGTCGGGATAGTGACTTCACTGGCATAGCTCAGCAGCGGCATATTCATAAACGACAGCGGCATGGTTGCATTCCACGCGCCGGTTGAGTTTACGGAGCGGGCGTGGAAACCGCGCGGCATCCGGTAATAGTCAAAAAACTCTTTCAAAACCGGGTTCGGGTTGGCCGGCAAGGTTTCCGGCAGAATACGATCGCCTGCGCTGACGTGACCTTTCCGATCGACATAAATATCATGCCCGCCCGGCGCGAAGGTGCCGCTTTCCGCATCCTTCCAGCGCTGCGCGTTCAGATACTGCAAGACGGCGCGGCGATCGGCGGTGGTATAGCGGTCTTTACCGTCGCCAACGCCGTGGCCCATCGCGCGGCTCATGTCGTACATGACGCTGGTGGCCACCGCTTTCACCCGGGTATCCATCGCGGCGTCGTTCAGCGCCATGCCGCCCCAGCCGCAGATGCCGAGCAGGCCAATTCGGTTACGGTCCACCTCTTTTTGCAATCCTAAGAAATCCACCGCCGCGCTGAAATCCTCGGTGTTGATATCCGGAGAGGCGACGTTACGCGGATGGCCGCCGCTTTCCCCCGTATAAGAAGGATCGAAGGCGAGGGTGACAAAGCCCTGTTCCGCCAGGGTCTGCGCATACAGACCGCTGGACTGCTCTTTCACCGCGCCGAAGGGGCCGCTGACGGCAATCGCCGCCAGCTTGCGCTCGCCGCGATCTTTCGGAATGTAGAGATCGCCGACCAGGGTTATCCCATAGCGGTTCTGGAAGGTCACCTTACGGTGAGTGACTTTCGCGCTTTCCGCGAAGGTTTTGTCCCATTTTTCGACCAGCGAAACGGGCGCGTTTGGATTGGTTGTCCCGGCATAGCTCATGGTGGTGACTCCACTAAGTGACGCGCATAGCAGCATGGCAGGCATGGCGGCCGTCAGTTTTCTGGTAAACGCTTTCATTAATCATTCCCCTAAAACAGGTTCCAGATACAGGTTTCATACGGACAACGCTGCGGTGCTTTGTTGCAATGCGCTGATTATAGTTAGCAGTCAGAGTGCTGATTAGCGGGTGAAAAGTGCTAAGATTCATATCATATTGTTATAAATTACGGCGCAGACGCGGGAGGAATCATGGCAAAACGGGAAAACTATAACGATCTGTACCTGTTTATGCTGGTGGTGCGGGAGGGCAGTTTTACCGCCGCGGCGCAGCGGCTTGGGCTGGCGCAATCCGGCGTCAGCCGTGCGGTACGTGAACTTGAAGAAAGGCTGGGGGTACAGCTTCTGGTGCGTACCACCCGTAAACTCTCGCTCACCCAGGCCGGCGAGCAGCTCTATCGAACCGTTGAATCCGGCTTTGATGCGTTAGATTCGGGGCTTTCCACTCTGGCGTATTATCGCAACACCCCCTCCGGTACCGTCCGCATCAATGCCAGCCAGCACGCCATTGATAAAGTGCTTCTGCCAAAGCTGGCGGTGTTCAAACAACGCTATCCCGATATCCGGCTGGAACTCATCAGTGAAAGCCGGTTTGTCGATATTATTGCGGAGCGATTTGATGCCGGGGTGCGTCTGGGGCCGGAAGTCGGCGGCGGTATGGTCGCGGTGCGCATTTCACCCGATATGGAGATGGTCGTTGTCGGCACGCCCGAGCATTTTCGCCGCTACGGTTTTCCGCAAACGCCGGCGGACCTGGTGGTCCATCCCTGTATCGCCTACCAGTTTGGCGACGGGACTATTTACGCCTGGGAGCTCAATCAGGACGGTAAAAAAATCACCCACCGGCCGCAGGGACAGTGGGCCTTTGCCGACAGCTACATGGAAGCGAAGGCCGCCCGGCTGGGGTTGGGGCTGGCCTATGTCCCGCAGGAACTGGTTGCCGATGACTTAGAGCGAGGCGGGCTTATCAGAGTCCTGCAGCGTTACAGCCAGCGGCTGGAAGGCTCTTTTCTCTATTATCCCCATCGTAATGTGTCGCCCGCGCTGCGGGCGGTGATAGACACGCTGAGAATCTGAGTAAGCAGGGCCCAGAGTGGGGCGCGGATCGTTGACCGGGTTTAAGGCAGTAACCGCAAGCATTTACCAATCATTGTGGTTTTGCGCGGGGATGAGTGCCTTAATTCCGTTTTTCACAATAAGCTTTCTAACCACTCGGTAAACACCCGCACTTTGCGTGAGAGATGGCGGTGCGGATACAGAAGTGACAATTTTCGATCGGGGGTAGGGTTGTCAGGTAAGACTTCCACTAACAGGCCGCGATCGAGATAAGGCTGTAAAAAAACGTTCATTCCCTGGACTAATCCCAGCCCTGCCAGGCCTGCCGATAAATAGGTTTCAGAGTTATCGATGACCAGCTTGCCGGGAAGCGTCATTTCAACTGTTCCTTCTGGCGTAGAAAATGTCCACGGCATAATTTGTCGGCTGCTGCTGTTAATCCAGTTGATGGCCTGATGCTGCTGTAGATCCTCCAGCGTTTGCGGCACACCGTGGCTGGCAATATAGGACGGGCTGGCGCAGGTCGTCATTTTAATATTGCCTAACTTACGGGCGATATAGTCCCCGTCGTCCAGTTCCCCCACTCGCAGTAAGCAATCAAGACCATCGCGCAGCATATCCCGGCGGAGGTCTGAGCTACTGAGGATGATTTCGACGCCAGGGTGCTGGCGATAAAAATCAGGCAGATGGGGGACGACCAATAACGTCGCAAAGGCGACGGGCATATCCACGTGAAGCTGGCCGTGCAATATGCTATCGCTCCCAAACGACTCCAGCAGCGCATCTGCCTGGGCCAGTAAAGGTTTACTCTGCCGATAAAATGCTTCGCCGTCAGGCGTCAGGTTGATGCGCCGCGTTGTTCGCTGCATCAAACGCGTGCCGCAGTGCTGCTCAAGCAGCTGCAATGCCTTAGTGACGGCAGGACGATGAATCTGCAGGTTCTCCGCTGCCTGAGTAAAGCTACCGGACTCGACAATTTCAATAAAAATGCGAATCGATTCAAAGAGGTTTATTTGCATAGCAGGCTTCTTTTGCCGGGATCGGGATATCACATTGTTACTGATTTTATAATAGTGATGCACTTTTTTGGCTATTTTTCTAAATAATATAGCGTCCTACACTCCTTCCATCATGAAACTGAACCGCTCCATAGCGCTATTGTGAAGGATATTACCCCATGAAAAATAACCGAATCTGCCAGATCCTGAATATAGAAAAACCTGTTATTCAGGGGCCGTTATCGTGGTTGACCGATGCCCGTTTAGTCGCCGCTGTCAGCAATGCCGGCGGGCTTGGTGTGCTGGGGCCGAATGCCGGTTTAACCGCTGAGACCGCGGTGTCCACGCCGGAAGAAACCGCCGAAAAAATGCGTGAAGAGATCCGCAAAACTAAACGGCTGACCGAAAAACCTTTCGGCGTGAACCTGATCCCCGCTGCTGAAAACGATATCTGGACCCCGCCTATTTTGCAGGTGATAAAAGAAGAGGGCGTCAGAGCCGTGGTGTATACCGGCTACGCTGAAGGGGCGCTCATACCGGCGCTGTTCAACGAATTAAAAGAGGCGGGCATGGCTATCATCTATCGCGATATTAACCCGACGCCTGAAAATACCCGCCTTGCTGAAGAAGCGGGCGCCGATATCATCGTCGCGACCGGCTTTGATGAGGGAGGTACATTGCCGGGGACCGCGCTGGGAACCTTTTCTATCGTGCCGCTGATCGCCGATGCGGTGAAGCGTGTTCCGGTGATGGCCGCGGGCGGTATTACCGACAAGCGCACCGCCAGAGCGGCGCACGCGCTCGGCGCTGAAGGGATATTTGCCGGTTCGGTTTTTATCGCGACGGAAGAAAGCAGAGTGCCGCGGTCGGTCAAAAATAAAATTATTGCCGCCAGTGGCCTGGATTTACTGCTTTTCCGCACGCAGCCCCATTACTATCGCTCTCTGCCGGGCAGACTGGCCGAAAAACTGGTGGCGATGGATAAAGCCGGCGCCAGCAACGAGGCGCTCGGTGAAGCAATGGGGGGATTACGCGGCCTGCGCGTCGGCATGCTGGAAGGCAATGCCGATGAGGGCTACATCGCGCTCGGCACGGGTATCGGCAGCATCCGCAGCGTCAAAAGCGTAGCGGAAGTGGTCGACGCGTTAACCGTGAGTTAGCGCTCCCCAAGAGACGCAGGCTGTTCAGCTAAATCATCCGCCTGTTAGCGTGTCTGACTGAGAATAATACGGTCGAATATACGGTCGCCCAGCCAGACGCGCAGAAAGATAAGTATTTTTGCAAACTTATCCGCGGCATAGCGCGTACGTGGATTCTTACTGGTAATGGCGCTTGAAACGACATCCGCGATAACCTAATGAGAGGCGGCTGTACACCTTCCCGGAGTCATTGAGTCATCCCTGGGCTGCCTCTCCAGCCTGGGCCCTGGATTCATTCGCGCTACCAGCGCGCCAGCTGGCGAGCATCGTGGTGTGAAAATAAAGCTTGCTATCAATCGCCATCTGTGTGATCAATAGCAAGTTGATTTACTACACAGATGCGGTAATTAACGGTTTAGCGAAGCAGTTCTCATCTCAAGCGTTATCTACAGATAATCCTTCTTTAGACTCTCCTTATCGTGATTAATTAAGCTCTGTGACGCGAATAATGTTAAAGTTTTTTGAACCTGCGACAACGATGACGGTCTAAACCCGAGTAGACAGGCTCAGAAACTGGCGCAAACGGTGATAGTGAAGGAAAGTTCTTGAACCTCCCGTTTAGCGTAAAAAGTGCATAAGAGATAGCGTTATCCCAAAGCACACGATTATTTCATTGAAATCTACCGAACATTACGTGCCCTCGGGCAAACTAAGAAATTAACAACATTAAAAAATCGCTGGTGCAGTAATAGAGTTCAGTCTGAAGTGCGCTTCAGATGTTTCTATAAGAAGTAATGACAATGATGTCATTGTTATTCTCAACCATTCAGAGCAGCGTTTTTACGCTGTGACAGAAAAGCCGGGAAGGCGTTTTCTGTGAAATATGGCTAAATGTCCCTGCGGTAGAGAATGTTGTAGCAAAAAGAGGCTAACATCATGATTGACCACATTCATTTCAGATGCCCATGCTGTCATGGGTCACAGTACAGAACATCCACCTACGATGTTTCTGAAAAAAATCCGTTTGGCGCGAAATGCATTTTTTGTAAATCCGCAATGATTACATTTGATAACATCGCACCGCATATTTCCAGAAACTCGGCATCGCTGGCGTTACGGAAGTAAGAAAAGGCCCCGAAAAGGGCCTTTGATATCTGAATATACCCTGAATAATTTGGAGCCGAGTAACAAAGCCAACGCATAAGCCGCTTGAAGTATGACGGGTATAGTAAGCATTATTATCATTTTGATCGGGCTGCCTGCGGGCAGCTTTTTAGTTTGTTTAAATTTAAATCACGCCGTACTTTTCTTATCTTTGCCGATGTGCATCAATGCGCAACTACGCAATTTTTAGGGAAATCTTGTTGCGTTCCTGCATGGCCTTTGGGAAAACGTCGCCTCACTGTTGTCGTACCACACGGCTTATCTTTTCTATCGCGACGCGCTCGTCGTACAGCAGCGAACCTACGCCGTTATCCGCAATCATTTGCAGGAAATGGGCCAGCTACCCGAAGAGACCCGGATGCGGGTATCTATCCTGGATTATATCCAGGAACGTACGTACTTATCACGCAGCAGTGTATTAAACGTGTTGTCGGCGTTAAAAAGTGGTAATTATATTGCTTTTAAACGGGGAGGGTATTTTGACGGGGGTGAATAAATTACCCGAGCGTTTATAGCGCTGGTGGTTTGTCCAAAATTAAATAATAAAACGATTATCAGCGCGACGCTAATATTCTATTGTAGGTCCACTTAACTTTTGACGATGACATTTATTCGACAACGGGTCGACAATGGGATGATTATGAAGAAGATGCTTATTACGTTAATTATTGCTCATACTTTTACGGCGACTGCCGCTTTTGCTGCTGCGGAGACAGGAACCTGGTACGCGGGGTCTAAATTTGGCTGGTCGCACTACGGCGACTCCAGCACCGATCGGCAAGTCGATGTTGACCGCGATAACGTCGGCGGCGGAGTGTTTACCGGCTATCAGATTAACCCCTGGCTGGCGGTTGAAGGTGGATATGACTATTTAGGCAATATGGGCATCAATGGTCGCCATGGCGCAGCCGGTTCGCGAATGAAAAGTCAGGGACTACAGCTTTCGTTGAAGGCCAGCTACAGCCTGACCAGCGACTGGGATCTGTACGGCCGGGCCGGCCTGATGGGCTACCGTGCGGAATCCAATGTGAATGGAAAAAATCGATTTGATACCGGCGTGCGCCCGGTGCTGGCTTTCGGTACCGAATATGCCTTTAATGACAGATGGTCGGGGCGCCTGGAGTACCAGTGGGTCAACAATGTGGGTAACGAAAACCAAATTGGCGTGAGCAGCGATGTGAGCTCCATGATGGCCGGCATTAGTTACCGCTTTGGGCAATAAACGCATCGTACTGGAAGAGTCTCCTTTGAATAAAAGGGGCTCTTTATCTGCTAATGGTATACCTATGGTCATAATTACAGTATATAACTGGTAGCCACAGGACCCGATAAAGTGTGATCGTGATCAACATTGATAATCGCCAATGCCTTTAAATAAGATACAGGGAAAATAAATGTAATATATTAATGGTGATTTTATGGCAATTAAGGATTTTTTTAAACAGACCACACCTGGACGCCGTCGTTATGGCGTAGCGTTATTTGTCGGGGTAGTGGCAGGGATTATGTCGGCATTTGTTAAATGGGGCGCTGAAGTTCCTTTACCGCCGCGTACTTTCTCCGGTGGCAGAGATGAATTTAACCCACCTTATCTTTTCTTACGCGACTATCTGGGCATTGACCCGACGCATACGGTTTATACTTTTTCCGAACACATCATCAATCCGGTGATGGTTACGCATATTATATTCTCATTGGTATTTGCCGTTGGCTATTGTGTCGTCGCGGAGGTCTTTCCGAAAGTGAAATTATGGCAGGGGGCATGGGCCGGGATTGTCGCAACCATCGCCGTTCACTGGATTTCCTTTCCGTTACTGGGCCTGACCCCCTCTTTATTGAATATTCCTGCCGACGAATATATTTCGGAACTGGTGGGGCATATTTTTTGGTTCTGGGCCATTGAGATGATTCGTCGCGATCTTCGCAACCGCATCACCCATGAACCGGACGCCGAAGTGCCTCTTGACGCGCCGTTCAGATAATTAATCCCCACAGAGCCCGCGATCTCGCGGGTTGTGTGGGGCGGGACATAGAGATCAGGACAGAGATGAAGGCATCGTATTCAGCGCGAAGTTGAGGATCTTCTCGCCATCAAATGAGGCATAGGGCAAGCTTTCAATCACGGCAATTTCTTGTGGTAAATGCAGTGCGCTAATAAATTGTTCAACCTTATACTGGATATGCGGCGCAACCAGTACGCCATCATAGGCAGGCGCGACGCTAAAGAAATTTTCAACCCCAACAGCGCTGATTAATAAATCTAATTGCCGATCGTCAGCAATTTTTTGCATTTTGCGGGCAATAATCCCTGCCGTTTCGCCAAACAGACAGCATATTAATAGTTTTTTCACGATTTAACCCTCGGTGAGATAGCGAAGCTACACTATTCCTCCTTTACTCACGAAAATGCGCGATGTATCAATATTTGAGGTTAATTTCTGCGGATATTTTTATTATGACGGAGAGCATCACAGATGCGAAAAATGTATGCCTCTGTGATGCTGTGAATGGCAGGGATGACTCTCAGGCTACCTTTTTTTACGTGAAATCAGGAAGCGATCGCCGGCTCGCGTGAGCTTCGTTCCATTTGTACAGTACTCGATAGCAAAATTAAAAAACTCATCAGAGTCGAGCTCGAAATCCAGTTCGAGTTTAATGGCGTCGCCGGACTGCAGAAGCTGCTTTGCCTGTTCCAGATTGCTGGCTTTTACTGTTCCCATCTCTTCACCTCGTTTTAGCGCTGGTGGCGTCCGGGGGCTATCCTACAGGTTTTGTTTTACGATCGCGTGACACGGCTTATTATTTGCGCTTTCTGCCGTTCGCCAGCCGTTGCCATCGCTATGGGTAAGCCGATAGCGATGGTCCGGGGTTCAATCTCAGTCGACGTTATTGAAGTAGTCCCGCGCCGCCGCCTCAACGTTCTTTGCCTCAATGCCCGTTTTCTCGGTGATTGAGGCAATAAACGGCTTGAACTTCTCCGCCATCACATGGCCTCCGTCCCAATGAGCGACATAAAAACGGCACTGATAACGATAAAAGTGGAGAGTTTTGTCTCCTAACGTGTAATACATATGAATCTCCGGTTCAGTATGTCGGGTGGACAACAACAAGCGATGAGCAAAGCACGCATCAACGGATTCTATCCTCCTCCCAATTTGCGGAAATTTCCAGCATGCCGTACAAAACCATCTGGAATACGTAGGGAGAGGCATTCTCCAGCCCCGTGCTATGCAACGCCTTACGCAAAATTCAGCGCAACTTCAACGGCTTCACGCCAATCTCCGACAGGCGACTTGAAAAACTCAGATGAACTATCGATACTGTATAAAAACACAGTATCATAACGGGTGAATCTATTATGTTGTTCTATAAACCGGTTGAGTTGCGTCAGATTGTGTCGATTCCGCTATTTAGCGACCTTGTCCCATGCGGTTTTCCCAGCCCTGCGCAGGATTATATTGAGAAGGGAATCGATCTCAATGAGCTTTGTATCAGCCATCCCGCGGCAACCTATTTTGTCATGGCGACAGGCACCTCAATGGTGGATGCCGGCATTTATGAAGGTACGCTGCTGGTGGTGGATCGCGGCCTGAAAGCGAAGCATGGGGATATCATCATTGCCTCAGTCGACGGTGAATACACGGTTAAGCGTCTTTGTACGCACCCCATCATGCAGCTCTTGCCGATGAACCCGGATTTTCCGCCAATTGTGCTGCGCAACGACGGTGAAGCGCTGGAGATTTTTGGCGTTGTCACTTTCAGCATCAACAGGCTCCGCTGATGTTTGCCCTGGTCGATGTGAATTCATTTTACGCCAGCTGTGAAATAGCCTTTCGCCCTGACTTACGCGGGCGTCCGGTGGTGGTGTTAAGCAATAACGATGGCTGCGTCATCGCCAGGAACCACGAGGCGAAATTGCTGGAAATTCCAATGGGCGCGCCGTATTTCAAAGTGAAATCACAGTTTGAACGTCATCAGGTAGCGGTGTTTAGCAGCAACTATGCCCTTTATGGCGATATGTCCCATCGCTTCATGACGATTCTCGAAGAACTGGCGCCCGCGGTGTATCAATATTCCATTGATGAAGCATTCGTAAATTTGACCGGAATGCATCGTTCTGAGGAGCTTGAGGCATTTGGTCGCCACGTGCGTAGTACATTACTCCAGAGTACCGGCTTGACGGTAGGGGTGGGGATCGGGCCGACGAAAACCCTGGCTAAGCTGGCGAATTATGCGGCCAAAAGGTGGCCAAAATTCGAGGGCGTTGTCGATCTCTCATTGCAGGCCAGGCAGAGAAAACTGCTGGAGAAGGTTGCCGTCGGTGAAATCTGGGGAGTGGGGCGACGCATTGCGAAAAAGCTCAATGACATGGGGATTACGACGGCTCTTCAGCTGGCCGAGATGCCCGCTTCGCTGATCAGAAAACATTTCAGCGTTGTAATGGAGCGCACCGTGCGGGAGCTGAGAGGCGAGCCGTGTCTTGAACTGGAAGAGTATATGCCGACTAAACAGCAAATTATCTGCTCGCGTTCCTTTAGTCAGAAGGTAATTGAATACGGGGCGATGCGCGAAGCCGTCTGCAGCCATGCGGTCCGTGCCGCCGAGAAGCTGCGCGCGGAGCACCAGTACTGCCGCTATGTTTCGGTCTTTGTGAAGACCAGTCCGTTCGCCGTTCATGAAGTCTATTACAGCAAAGACGCCGGCACGAAAATCCACATCCCGACGCAGGATAGCCGGGATATCGTCGCTGCGGCGCTAAAATGCCTGGATACTATCTGGCGGGAGGGATGCCGATATCAAAAGTGCGGCGTGATGCTGGGCGATTTCTTTAGCCAGGGGGTGGCGCAGTTAGCCCTGTTTGACGACTATCAGCCGAGAGCGAATAGCGAACAGCTGATGACGGTGCTTGATTTAGTGAACCGACGTGAAAAAGGCCAGCTCTGGTTTGCCGGGCAGGGAATCGAGCGCAGCTGGGAGATGAAACGGCAGATGCTGTCGCCAGCCTACACCACCCGATTCAGCGATTTGCTGCGGGTGAAACTGTAGGCTGGTATGAAAGGGCGTGGTTTTCCGGAGCGGCGCTCCGGACTACAAACCGTCAAACATATCGCGCAGCGCTTATTTCAGGCCCGCCAGTTCATCTGCGGTCAGCGCTAAAGTTTGCGTTGTTCCGCTTTCGGCAGACTGCGCTGCGGCTTCCAGTACCGCCATGACGGCGAGCGCTTCTAAGGGTGATACCGGGTTGCTGATTTTGCCGGTCAGCGCATCGCGGACGTGAATATAGTACTGCCGCTGATCGCCTCGTGGCGCGCTGATTTCATTGGTGCGCAGGTTGGCATCAAACACCACCAGGCTATCGTCGTCTTCGCCCCAGCTTTCGCTGCCCGGGACCACGCCCGCCAGCAGCTGGCTCTCCTGCTGGTCAGCGCGTTGTTTGACGACGCTACCTTTATCACCATGGACGGTAAAGCGGGATACGCCGCCCGCGACCAGCATGCTGCAGTGCAGAACCACTTTGTGCTGCGGATAGTTCAGCACCACGTGCGCCCAGTCGTTGATTTCCGCGCCTTCACGCAGGGTGGCGATATTCCCCTGCACCGACTGCGGCAGGCCGAACAGCTGCAGCGTCTGGTCGATCAGATGTGGACCTAAATCAAACCACAGGCCGCTGCCCGGTACGTTCTGCTCCCGCCAGCGGACGCGCACTTCCGGGCGGAATCGGTCGAAATGGGATTCAAAATGTTTAACTTTGCCGATGAGCCCCCGTTCGATAACCTGCTTCACGCCCAGATAATCGCTGTCCCAGCGGCGGTTATGGAATACCGACAGCACCCGCTGTTTCTCTTCCGCGAGGGCAATCAGTTCACGAGCCTCCTGCATATCGAGGGTAAAGGGTTTGTCGACGACGACGTGCTTGCCGGCGTGTAAAGCCAGACGGGCAAGCGGCGCATGGGTTGCGTTAGGAGAGGCGATAACCACCAGATCGACATCCGGATGCTGGATGGCCTCTTCAGGCGATGCGATGACGGTGACGTCTGGCAGGTCACGTTTCACTTTCTCTTCATCACGCGAGGCGACAATCGCCAGATTCAGGCCGTCGACGGACTGGATCAGCGGGGCGTGAAAAGTTTTGCCGACGAAGCCGTAGCCAATCAGGGCAATATTAATGTTCTTACCGGTAGTCATAAGCATCTCCGCGTTATTAAGCATCAGCGATATGGAGCTGTATTGAGTCGTTATCCTTCAGTTCGTCCCAGGGGCGATCGAGGAAGAGCTGATGGATGTCGGCGAGTCCGGCAACCAGCCAGGGCTCGCAGTGATTCAGTTTCATATGATCGGCCACCAGCCAATGTTCCGCGCTGGCCGCCAGCATGGCGCGCTTGACTTCAGCATCCGCCTCCTGACTGGCGCTGAGGCCGAGGTCGGCGTGGAGCGCACAGGTGCCGAGAACAGCGATATCCGCCCGATAGCGTTCCAGCAGCGAAACCGTAGCGCTACCGGCAAACAGGCGCTGCTGCATATCCCATTTACCCCCCAGCAAAATAAGCTGAATATCCGCACGCGTGCTGAAGTGCTGGGCAATATCTAAAGAGGGGGTGATGACCGTCATTGGACCCTGTATCTGGGTGGCGACGGCCAGCACGGTGCTCCCGGCGTCAAGAAACAGCGTGGATCCGCCGGGGATCTTCTCCGCCACCATTTTACCTAAGCGCTTCTTGGTATCCGGTAGCAGGGTGTTCCTGTTCTGCCGATTCATGGTGGAGAGATTGAGCGCGATAGCGCCGCCGTGGTTTTTCTGGGCGAGCCCCTGTTTTTCGAGGTCGCTAAGATCCCGGCGCAGCGTATCTGCAGAAACCCGCAGTCTGTCTACCAGCTCACTGATCGTGATCTGACCTTTTTCACTGAGAATATCAATAAGATATTTTTGCCTGGCCGTTTTATGCATCGTTTTAACCCGCAAAATACTGCAATAACTTGCATAATACAGCATTTTGCGGAAAAAGGAATCCGCACAACGCGCGGCTGCGGGGATGAGTTAATAAAGACTTTTATACGGGATGGCTTCATCAAGAGCTGAAGTCACCGTTTGAATCCACGTGACGTCGAGGCGATAAGTCGGGATTGCAGAAAAAGACAAGCGATGAATAGTCTAAAATGATACCGAGAAATAACTTGAGTTAATGAGTGCGTTTATATCAAAATTCACTATCAGCAGCGATAGCGCTGGTTTTTGCTGGCGCTTCGCCGTGAGCTGGATTTGCTGGCGACGGTCCGGTTGGCAGAAATATAATTCATATGGATGGCATGACGTTTTCTCACTATTTCCGTTTGGGTTGAATGCTGAAGTATTAATTCCGGATGGGACACCTCGAAGTTAATCGTTGAGGGAAATGTCCGTCACGCCAGATAGCTATTTTACTTAAAGTTCGTTGAGTGCCCGTTCTCAGGTCAAAAAATAATGTTTATTTATATCGTGTTTTTTAAAACGACGATAGCTGTACTGTGCTTATCGTTAGCTATCTGGATAATACTTGATTTACTTTCGTCAGCAGGCTAAATCGATGTTGAATATTGTCATTAAAAATAATAACCAGTTCTTTAATTTGGGATTTCAATTTTTATTGCAAGCGCTCTTCCCGGAATACTCATTCTCTACACAGGTCACTGCATCGCTTAACGAAGAGCTCGTGCGTGATGCAGACGTCGTCGTACTGGATTTATGTCGCGGAGAAGAGTTCGTATGTCATCCAGAGTTGTTAAACCGTAAACCGGGATTGCTGATCGGCGTGGTTGCCAGGCTAAATTATCGAGGGAGAGGCGCTTTGCCGCTCTGCTTGAAGGAGATAGTTTTTGTTGGGCGCGATGAGAAGCTCTCTCAGGTTATTGCGAAAATTAAACTTTCATGGGTTCTGACGCCTCCGTCAGCAAAAGAAAAGCTGGCGCTCCGGTGCGATAGTTGCCCGCAGAGGACGCTTTCCCCGCAGCAGAGAATCATCGCGGCGGCAATTTATCAGGGGTTAACGGTGAACACGATTGCCAGAAAGCTATCGCTTTGCAATAAAACGGTTTTTGCCCACAAGCGTCTCATTATGTCTAAATTTGATCTACGCAATGATTTAGACCTCGTACTATTGCTGCGTCATCTGGATAACGCACGCTGGGTTACGAAAGATAATTCTTAACCTTGCAAACCGGCAAGATCGCTCTATTCTTATTTTGCTTACTAAAATGGAGGAAAAAGCAATGTGTACCCATTTGCATGACAACGCTCGTCAATACGCAGAAGAGAAAAAATGAACGGCTCCTGCTAGCGTGCCTTCCCGTCAGCCCAGCGTCTGGCGGCAGGTGATAATGCAGGTTAGACACCGTATTGCAAAGTTCATCAACAACCCGCCGCCGGCGGGTTCTTTTTTTTCCAGCCCTCGCGCTTTTCGCCAGTGAATTCAGCAGCATGCCCTGATTAGCTCTTGCGTAACCGTCGCGTAAGGCTAGACTACGGAAATGTGCATGAGTTAACGGAGGTCCAGTGGACGCCATTAAGGGATCGGAACTGAACGTGCCGGATGCCGTTTTTGCATGGGTGTTCGACGGGCAGGGCGGCGTAAAGCCGTTGGTCGATAGTGACACCATTGATAAAGAGCATCCATGTTGGCTGCATCTCAACTATACCCATGTGGATAGCGCGGAATGGCTGGCATCGACGCCGCTGCTGCCCAATAACGTGCGTGACGCGCTGGCCGGGGAGAGCACTCGTCCGCGAGTGACGAGGATTGGCGATGGGGCGTTAATCACGCTGCGCTGCATCAATGGCAGTACCGATGAGCGCCCGGACCAGCTGGTCGCGATGCGTCTTTATATGGATGAGCGCTTGATTGTCTCCACCCGGCAGCGCAAAGTCCTGGCGCTCGACGATGTACTCGGCGATTTGCGCGAGGGCAACGGTCCGGTTGACGGCGGCGGCTGGCTGGTGGAGGTCTGCGATGCGCTGACCGATCACGCCAGCGAGTTTATCGAGCAGCTTCACGACCGGATTATCGATCTGGAAGATGATTTATTGGATCAGCAGGTTCCGCCGCGCGGTTTCCTGGCGCTGTTGCGTAAACAGCTTATCGTCATGCGCCGCTATATGGCGCCGCAGCGCGATGTGTATGCCAGATTAGCCAGCGAGCGTCTGCCGTGGATGACGGACGATCACCGGCGCCGGATGCAGGACATTGCCGAACGTCTGGGGCGAGGTCTGGATGAGATTGATAGCTGCATCGCCCGCACGGCGATTATGAGTGATGAGATCGCGCAGATTATGCAGGAGTCGCTATCGCGAAGAACCTATACGATGTCGTTGATGGCCATGGTTTTTCTGCCCAGTACCTTTTTAACCGGTCTCTTTGGCGTCAACCTCGGCGGCATTCCCGGCAACAGCTGGCATATGGGTTTTGCCATTTTCTGCCTAATGTTAGTCGTTCTCATTGGGGGTGTTACATGGTGGTTGCATCGTAGTAAATGGCTGTAAAGAATCGTCTTTTGTCGCGATGATGATGGTGAAAACCCGGCAATGTTTGAGCGAAATCAATAAACCATCTACCCATTCAGGGCAATATCTCTCTCGCAGGTGAATGCAACGTCAAGCGATGGGCGTTGCGCTCCATATTGTCTTACTTCCTTTTTTGAATTACTGCATAGCACAATTGATTCGTACGACGCCGACTTTAATGAGTCGGCTTTTTTTTTGCGCTCTGTTTCTCAGCTTCTACGCTTAACGGGTGTACCCGCCCACAACCGGGAGTCAATATGCGTAATGAACAGCTGAACTCAATTCCCATTCCGCCGGAACCCAACGATCCGGTACCGGTCCACGATCCCAAACCTCGCCCGCGCCCGTTACCCGACCCGCCGCCTGACGATGAGCCGATTAAATTGTCGCATCGGGAGCGGAGATCTGCGACGATACGCGCCAGCAGATTGTCCGCCCCTAAATGTAATGCGAGAAATAATTGTGACCGCTTTTTCAACTCTGAATGTTTTGCCCGCCGCCCAGCTAACTAACCTGAATGAACTGGGGTATCTTTCGATGACCCCGGTTCAGGCCGCGGCTTTGCCGGCGATTCTTGCGGGTAAAGATGTCCGCGTGCAGGCAAAAACCGGCAGTGGTAAAACGGCGGCATTCGGCCTCGGGCTACTTCAGCACGTTGACGCCTCGTTGTTCCAGACGCAGTCGCTGGTGCTGTGCCCGACCCGCGAGCTGGCGGATCAGGTCGCCGGCGAGCTGCGTCGGCTGGCGCGCTTCATGGCGAATATTAAAATCTTAACCCTCTGCGGCGGCCAGCCCTTCGGCGCCCAGCGCGATTCGCTACAGCATGCGCCGCATATTATCGTTGCTACGCCGGGAAGGTTGCTCGATCACCTGCAAAAGGGCACCGTATCGTTAGATGCCCTACAAACGCTGGTGATGGACGAAGCGGACCGCATGCTGGATATGGGCTTTAGCGATGCCATTGATGAAGTGATCCGCTTTGCGCCGGCTTCGCGCCAGACGCTGCTGTTTTCCGCCACATGGCCGGAAGCGATAGCGGCAATCAGCGGCCGCGTACAAAACAACCCGCAGGCTATTGAAATTGACGCCGTTGATGCACTGCCGGCTATCGAGCAGCAGTTTTTCGAAACCTCGCAACACGGCAAAATCGCACTGCTGCAAAAGCTGTTGAGCCAGCATCAGCCCGCCTCCTGCGTGGTGTTCTGCAACACCAAAAAAGATTGTCAGGCCGTCTGCGACTCGCTAAACGCCGCCGGGCAAAGCGCGCTATCGCTTCATGGCGATCTTGAACAGCGCGATCGCGACCAGACGCTGGTGCGTTTTGCTAACGGGAGCGCACGCGTGCTGGTGGCGACCGATGTTGCTGCGCGCGGGTTAGATATCAAATCGCTTGAGCTGGTGGTGAATTATGAACTGGCCTGGGATCCGGAGGTTCACGTACACCGCATTGGTCGTACCGCCCGCGCCGGTGAAAGCGGCCTGGCGATTAGCCTCTGCGCGCCGGAAGAGGCGCAGCGTGCAAATATTCTTGCCGAAATGCTGCAAATGAAGCTCAACTGGATGAGTGGGCCGACGAATAGCAGCGTTGTGCCACTGCAGGCAGAGATGGCCACGCTATGCATTGATGGCGGCAAAAAAGCGAAAATGCGCGCGGGCGATGTGCTGGGGGCGTTGACCGGTGATATCGGTCTTGAGGGCGCAGATATCGGTAAAATTGCCGTTCATCCGGCGCATGTCTACGTTGCCGTGCGTCAGGGTGTCGCGCATAAAGCGTTTAAGCAGCTGCAAAACGGGAAAATTAAAGGTAAAGCCTGCCGGGTTCGTTTGCTGAAATAAGCGCGGAAAAGGCGTCTCAGGCGCGTGCCTGAGACGCAAAGGCGTTATTTTACTTCCACCACGTTCAGGCGCAGCTCATCCAGCTGCGCGTCATCTTCTTCCGGCTGCCAGCCGGCCGGCTGCATCGGGATCTCTTCACGATCGAACGCCAGATCGCCGCCGTCAACGACCGCAGAGCCGTGCTGAATGCCTTTAAAGTCGAACAGGTTAACGTCGCTGAGATGGGAAGGCACTACGTTCTGCATCGCGCTAAACATCGTTTCGATGCGCCCTGGATAGCGTTTGTCCCAGTCACGCAGCATGTCGGCAATGACCTGGCGCTGGAGGTTGGGCTGCGAGCCGCACAGGTTGCACGGAATAATCGGAAAACCCTTTGCCTGAGAGAAACGCTCAATATCTTTTTCCCGGCAGTAGGCCAGCGGACGAATTACGATATGTTTACCGTCATCGCTCATCAGCTTCGGCGGCATCCCTTTCATCTTCCCGCCGTAGAACATATTCAGAAACAGAGTCTGCAGGATGTCGTCGCGGTGGTGACCGAGGGCGATTTTGGTTGCGCCCAGCTCAGAAGCGGTGCGGTAAAGAATACCGCGGCGCAGACGTGAGCAGAGCGAGCAGGTGGTTTTACCTTCCGGTATTTTTTCTTTGACAATGCCGTAGGTATTTTCTTCAACAATCTTGTATTCAACGCCCAGCTGCTCAAGGTATTCCGGCAGGATATGTTCGGGGAAGCCCGGCTGTTTTTGATCGAGGTTGACCGCCACAAGGGAGAAGGAGATTGGCGCGCTTTTCTGCAAGTTGCGCAAAATCTCCAGCATGGTATAGCTGTCTTTACCGCCGGAGAGGCAAACCATGATGCGGTCGCCTTCTTCAATCATATTAAAATCGGCGATCGCCTCGCCGACGTTACGGCGCAGGCGCTTCTGCAATTTGTCGATATTGTATTTTTCTTTCTTTGTAACTTGCTGATTATCAAGCATTATAAACGTTCTCTGAAACGAAAAGGCATGTAAGGGGCAAAGTTAACTTCACGGTGCAAGCCTGGCGTCAGGCATTGATAGCCAATCGCCGTTCATTTCATCCATCCCTGTACTGTCGACTTTGAACACCATTTATTGCGTTTTCATGCCCTATCTGGTTAACAATGGTTAGCACCGGCTTATAGCAGCCAGCAGGCAAAAGTATGTCGCGTATGGTACGGATTCCGACGACGAATGCCAGCGCGTTTTACGGCGGCTTTCCATCTGCTAACGATAGTGCGGCGAGTTTTGGTCTCAATCCCCCTTCCGGGCAGAAAGACAAACGTCGTTTTCAGGCTCGCCAGCGTCACACGCCCGGTGATGGAGTGTATCTGGTAAAAGGGTGCGAGAATTTATTGTTCGCGATAATCAAAAAGCGTTGGCAAGGTGCCTCGATTTTTTTTAAGCAGGGGCCTTGTTCCTGCTTTTGCCATAATCCGCCAGGATCGCGATATAATTATTTGCATCCTGATAATTACACAGCGAAGGTATTTGGCGCAGGTGAATAACAGCGGTAAAGTTTGAGTAAAAATACCCTGATGCAGACTGATTCCCTACAACGCCAGAGCAGTTAGATTTTTTCCTGATAATAATCTGAATATGTGCCTGCTCAATGGGGTTTTTCCTTGCAAAACGAAGCGCTTATCCAGTCCACATTCTTATTTCTCGGATTATGAATAAGGCAATTACAAAAATTGACAGTTGCCTGATATTTTTATGAGATTTAAACTTTCACTGTAACTTATGGATTAACTTTGATTATGGGAATAAAAATGAAAAAAAGTACCGTTGCAGTAATGATGATAGCGACTCTTTCAGGATCAGCTTATGCCGAGTCAATGCAGCTAAGCCCAAATTTTTCTGCGGAAAGTTTTACTGTATCGACGTCTGCAGGGATGCTGAGTGGGAAATCACAGGAGAGAGTTTATGACGCGGATACGGGGCGAAAGGTCAGTCAACTTGACTGGAAAATAAAGAATGTCGCCATTGTGAAAGGTGATATCTCATGGGATGCCTACTCCTTTTTGACGCTGAACGCCCGAGGCTGGACGTCGTTGGCTTCAGGCTCAGGACATATGGATGACTATGACTGGATGAACGATAACCAGTCCGGTTGGACAGATCATTCATCTCATCCCAGCACCAATGTCAATTATGCCAATGAATACGATCTCAGCGTGCAGGGCTGGCTTTTCCAGGACGACAATTATAAAGCGGGCGTAATTGCGGGTTATCAGGAAACGCGTTTCAGCTGGACGGCTACCGGAGGTTCTTACAATTATGATAACGGTGCGACGACTGGCAATTTTCCGACCGGTGAGCGTGGGATAGGATACAGCCAGAGATTCTCCATGCCCTATATCGGTCTCGCGGGTCAATATCGTATCAATGACTTTGAGTTTAATGCCTTGTTTAAATTCAGTGATTGGGTCAGAGCTCATGATAACGACGAACACTATATGCGTGAGTTGACCTTTCGCGAGAAATCAACTAATTCGCGTTATTATGGTACATCGGTTGATGCCGGGTATTACATCACGCCTCATGCCAAAGTTTTTACTGAATTCACCTATAGTAAATATGAAGAGGGTAAGGGAGGCACTCAGATTATTGATACCTATAGCGGTGAATCAGCTTCAATTGGAGGAGATGCTGCCGGCATTGCAAATAAAAACTATACCATCACAGCCGGACTTCAATATCGATTCTAAATCATTACCGCCCGTGGATATAGCAAGCAAAACTCGCTAATCCCGGAGCGCGCGATAATCAGTATGGAGTGTCTCCCGCTCTGAGGGCACTCCATTATCCACGGCCATATCACCCGAATGCTTCAGAGGATGGATTGTGGCAAGCACAAAGGGATAGCCAAGGAATTGCTAAAAACCGAAGGTAAATGCAAGGCGCTTATCCTCGTGTGCCGGCATTTCATTTATCTCCTCGTATGCTCTACCTGTGGCGCAAAATCCGCTACGAACAAAGATACGATTCACGAATGCATCAGATAACCTTCAGGTAGGGGCGCGAAAAGATGAGTTTGTCCGGGCGAAGAGAAGGCGATTGAACCGAAAGGGAAATGGGCAGGCAATGATGATGCCTGCCGCCGGCAATTATTTAGCGCAATAGACGCGCGCTTCACGCGGAGTATAAATACCCAGGGTGACAAAACCCAGCAGGCCGTTGACAAAAGTCTGCTGCACTTCGGTACGGACTACTTTGTCGGCGCCGCCGCAGACTTTGGCAGCATCAATTTGCTTCGACTGACCAATGCCGCTGACAAAGAAGTGGTGAGTGGTGATCTGCTGAGGTTGAACGGTGACGCCAGGATTTACCGAGAAGCTCTGCTGGGCGCAACCAGAAATAGCGGCTGCGGCGAAAACTACCATAATTAACTTTTTCATTTCATCCCTATAATTGTTGTAAAACATACCCATGTTCGGGCAAAGGTTTTATACAGCAAAATGAAAAAGACACAACGTACTAATTTTTATAGTACCAGGTAAATGATTCCCCTATCTGCGATGCTGCGGGTACGGCCCAGTGCTCAGATTGCGGGAAAAAAAGCCCGCACAGCGGCGGGCAGAGTAGGTTTACCGCACGACCAGCACCGAACATTCCGCATGGCGTACAACGGCGGCGGCGTTAGAGCCCAGCAGGTAGGTGGTGATATCGGGACGGTGCGAAGAGATAATCACCAGATCCGCGGGGAGAGACTTCGCCATAGCAAGGATTTTATCTTTTGGCGAGCCTTCCGAAACGTGCAAATGGATACGGTCTTCGGGAATAGTAAACTTTTTCACAATCTCTTTCAGCCGTGATTCCGATTCGGCTTTGAGGTCATCCATCGCCGGCAGCTCTGCGGTGTAAGCCATTCCCAGCGAAGCGTAATAGGGAAGGGAGGGAATGACGGTCAGGAAATGCACCTCGGCATCATCGATTCTGGCTTCAGCTTCAACATGCTTGATAACGCGATCGGTTAATTCTGTATCGGAAATATCGATGGGCACAAGAATCATTCTGTTCATAAAACCTCCTGTTTAAGTAACCACTTAAAGTGTAGGCCATCCAGTTGATTATTGTACATTGAGCGCAATCACACTTTCGCCATCAGGCACGGCGGCGTTCAGTAAATTTTCCTTTGATCACGCCGTCGTAAAAACGGCCTTTAGAAACCACCTGGAGAAAGTCGCGGAAAATGCGCGGCGGGACGCCGAGATACTGTAGGGTTTTGTTATCGCGAAAACGAATTTCAAGAATACCGGAGGACTCATCGTAGGCGATGGAATGGATACGAGATGATTTCACGGGATGATGGTGCATGGCGGGCGTCCTCTACGGCTACGGCGGTTCCTGGTAGCAATATAACATTCATCGGTCGATTATTTTAAAGCAATTGATATATTGTTTTGCTTTGAATCCAGCCGATGGCCGGGAGGGGAAGAGAAAGCCCGCCGTTGCCAGCGGGCCGGACATTAGAACTGGTAAACCAGGCCTAAAGCAACCACGTCATCGGTAGAGATGCCGTTGTTGGAATAGAAGCTATCGTCTTCGTCCAGCAGGTTGATTTTGTAATCAACGTAGGTGGACATATTACGGTTGAAGTAATAAGTCGCACCAATGTCAGCATATTTAACCAGATCTTTGTCGCCGTCGGTTTTGCTTAAATCTTTACCTTTAGACATCAGGAAAGAGACCGCCGGACGCAGACCAAAGTCGAACTGATACTGCGCAGTCACTTCAAAGTTCTGGGTTTTATTGGCGACGCCGTTGCCGTTACCGTATGGCGTCATGTTGCGGGTTTCGGAATACATGGTCGCCAGGTAAATATTGTTGGCATCATATTTCAGGCCGGTAGTCCAGGCTTCCGCTTTATCGCCCTGTGCGGTAGTTCGGGTCATCTGATCGTTGGTACGGTCAGAAGAGGTGTAGGCGGCGGCAGCGCTGATACCCATACCGAAATCATAAGAAGTTGACAGACCAAAACCGTCGCCGTTGGCGTTACGTACGCTGCGATCGCCGTTGTTGGTGCCTTCGCCGCTGCCGGCGTTTTCATTTTTACCCTGATACTGCAGGGCGAAGTTCAGGCCGTTAACCAGACCGAAGAAGTCATTGTTACGGTAGGTCGCTACGCCGTTAGCGCGGCCGGTCATAAAGTTATCGGCCTGGGTGTAGGAGTCGCCGCCGAACTCTGGCAGCATATCGGTCCAGCCTTCTACGTCGTACAGTACGCCGTAGTTACGGCCATAGTCGAATGAACCGTAGTTAGCGAATTTCAGACCTGCAAACGCCAGACGGGTCCAGGACTGGTTGTCAGCGCCTTCGGTGTTGTTCGCCTGAACGTTATATTCCCACTGACCGTAGCCGGTCAGCTGATCGTTAATTTGAGTTTCGCCTTTGAAGCCAAGACGGACGTAGGATTGATCGCCATCTTTAGAGGAATCATCGGAGAAATAATGCAGACCATCTACTTTGCCATAGAGGTCCAGTTTATTTCCGTCTTTATTATAAATCTCAGCAGCGTGAGCAGCGCCAGCAGCTAACAATGCCGGGATAACGAGGGCCAGTACTTTTCTTTTCATTTAGACAATCCTTTAACGGTTTTTGTTTTAGCTTCCTCCTGGGAAGTGAACTCATGCTAAATGAGCAAATTAAGATATGGTAAATATCAATTGTTACGATATGAGTAAAATCTAAAATAAATAATTCAACTGAAATGGTGATAATTATAATGAATGATTTTGTAAAATACATACAAAATAAAAATTATACACGGTGATTTCAATATCGTATTATTCGCCCGTTATATGCCTTTTATTGTCACCTAAGAATTTATGCTGCCCTCCGTTCCTGAGAATGGTTTTTATTGAGCGGTAAAATGACAAGCCCGAATGAATATTCGGGCTTTTTTTATGGGCGGCTAAAAAAACGGCAGTAATTAGCTTTCGGTTGCCGGTTTTTCCACCTTACCGGCCAGCTGGGCAAGGAAGTCATAGCGTTTTTGTAAATCCGCCGTCGCATCCTTCCACAGTTGTTCCGCGACTTCCGGCTGCTGCGCGTTAAGGCGGCGGAAGCGCTGCTCGTTCAGGAGCGTTTCTGCCAGCGCGTCTGACGGCGGACGGGAGTCCAGCGCCAGCGGAAGTTTACCTTCATCGGCGCGACGCGGGTCAAAGCGATACAGCGGCCAGAATCCGGTCGCGGTCAGCTGACGCATCTGATCGTGGCTCAGCGCCAGATCGTAACCGTGTTCTTCGCAAGGGCTGTAGGCAATAATCAGCGACGGGCCCGGATACGCTTCCGCTTCCTGAATCGCTTTTACCGTCTGGTTCAGCTGCGCGCCAAGGGAAATCTGCGCGACGTAAACGTGGCCGTACATCATCATGCTGACGCCGAGGTCTTTGCGCGCCTTGCGCTTACCGTGTTCGCCAAACTTGGTGACCGCCCCCAGCGGGGTGGCTTTTGATGCCTGGCCGCCGGTGTTGGAATAGCATTGGGTATCGAGCACCAGAATATTGACGTTTTCGCTCAGGCTCAGCACGTGGTCAAGACCGCCGAAGCCGATATCGTAGGCCCAGCCATCGCCACCGATTAGCCAGATCGATTTCTCGACCAGCGCGTCGGCGTCGGTTAGCAGCTCTTTCGCGTCGGCTTCATTTGCCAGAACCTTACGCAGCTCGGCCACCTGTCCGCGGCGTACCTCAGGCGTTGCTTCCGCGTGCAGCGCGTCGTTAAGCGCGGGCGGAAGTTTATCGGCGAACTGCGACAGCAGACGCATTACGCGCTGACGGTGCTGATCGACGGTGAGGCGGAAACCGAGACCAAACTCGGCGTTATCCTCGAACAGCGAGTTAGCCCACGCCGGCCCACGGCCGTTGGCATCGGTAGTGTATGGCGTGGAAGGCAGGTTGCCGCCGTAAATCGAGGAACAGCCGGTGGCGTTGGCAATCAGCATTCGGTCGCCGTAGAGCTGAGTCAGCAGCTTGATATACGGCGTTTCGCCGCAGCCGGAGCAGGCGCCGGAGTATTCGAACAGCGGGCTGATCAGCTGCGAGGTACGGATATCGATACGTTCCAGTTTGCTGCGGTCCATTTCCGGCAGATTGAGGAAGTAGTCATAATTCACTTTCTCTTCTTCAACGTGTTCAAGGCGCGACATCATATTGATGGCCTTGATCTCCGGGTTCTGCCTGTCTTTGGCCGGACAAACCTCGACGCAGAGATTACAGCCGGTGCAATCTTCAGGCGCGACCTGCAGAACGTACTTCTGGCCGCGCATATCGCGGGATTTAACGTCCAGAGAATGCAGGCTGGCCGGGGCATTTTCCATCGCGTCCGGGGAGACCACTTTCGCGCGGATTGCCGAGTGCGGGCAGGCGGCCACGCAGTGGTTACATTGGGTGCAAAGTTCTTCCTTCCAGATAGGGATCTCTTCGGCGATATTGCGTTTTTCCCAGCGGGTGGTGCCCATCGGCCAGGTACCGTCCGGCGGCAGGGCGGAGACCGGAAGCGCATCGCCGAGCCCGGCCAGCATGGCGGCGGTCACGGTTTTGACGAAATCCGGCGCGGCGTCGGAGACGACCGGCGGACGGTTCGGGCTGTTGGCATCGACCTGCTGCAGCGGCACTTCCGCCAGCGACTCGCGGGCCAGGGCCAGCGCCTGCCAGTTGCGTTCGACCAGCTCCTGACCTTTGCTGCTGTAGCTTTTAGCAATCGCGCCCTGCAGCTCCGCCAGCGCGCTATCGCCCGGCAGGATCTGCGTCAGATGGAAAAAGGCCATCTGCATGACGGTGTTGATACGCGCTCCAAGGCTACACTCGCGGGCGATTTTTGCCGCGTTAACGATATAAAACCGCGCTTTTTTTTGATTCAGCGTGGCCTGGACTTCCTGCGGCAGACGCGACCAGACCTCTTCGGCGCCGTAAGGCGTGTTGAGCAGGAAAATACCGCCGGGCTTCAGGCGTTCAACCATCTGATACTTGTCGATAAACTGCAGCTGGTGGCAGCCGACGAAATCGGCCTGCGAAATCAGATAGGAAGAACGAATCGGCTTCTCGCTAACGCGCAGATGGGAAACCGTCAGGCCGCCGGCCTTTTTCGAATCATAGACGAAATAGCCCTGCGAGAACCACGGCGTCGAGTTACCGATAATCTTGATATTGTTTTTGGTGGCCGAGACGCTACCGTCGCTGCCGAGCCCGTAAAACAGAGCTTCCAGCTTCGCCTCTGACGGCAGCGTGTTTTCTACCAGCGGCAGCGAAAGATTGGTGACGTCATCGTAGATGCCGACGGTAAAGCGCGGCTTGGGTTTAGCGGCGCTCAGTTCGTTGAATATCGCCAGGACGCACTCCGGCCCGAACTCTTTTGAAGAGAGACCGTAGCGACCGCCAATGGTACGCGGCAGGGTTTCTCGCTCGCCGCGGTTGAAGGCTTCCGCCAGCGCGGTCATCACGTCGAGATACAGCGGCTCAGCCTGGGCGCCCGGTTCCTTGGTGCGGTCAAGCACCGCTACGGCGCGGGCGCTTACCGGCAGCGCTTCCAGCAGGTGGGCAGCGGAGAAGGGGCGGTAAAGACGAACTTTCAGTACACCGACTTTTTCACCGCGGCTCAGGAGTTCATCAACCACTTCCTCACAGGTGCCGATTGCGGAGCCCATAATCACGATAACGCGCTCAGCCTGCGGATGGCCGTAGAACTCAAACGGTTTGTACTGACGCCCGGTGGCGGCGGCAAAATCGTTCATCGCCGTTTCAACGTGCGCGTAAACCGCGTCGTACCACGGGTTAGTCGCTTCACGTGACTGGAAGTAGGTATCCGGATTCGCTGAGGTGCCGCGGATTACCGGATGTTCGGGGTTCAGGGCGCGCTGGCGATGTTCATCGATTTTATCCTGCGGCAGCAGGCTGAGAAGGGTATCGTCCGCCAGCGGGGCGATTTTGTTGATTTCGTGCGAGGTGCGGAAACCATCAAAGAAATGAATAAATGGCACCCGGCTTTGCAGCGTGGCGATATGCGAAATCAGCGCAAAATCCTGGGCTTCCTGGACGCTGCTGGCGCAGAGCATCGCGCAGCCGGTCTGACGCACGGCCATGACGTCTGAGTGATCGCCGAATATGGAGAGCGCATGGGTTGCCACGGTGCGGGCGGCGACGTGCAGAACAAACGGCATCAGCTGGCCGGCCAGTTTGTACAGCGTCGGGATCATCAGCAGTAAACCCTGCGATGAAGTAAAAGAGGTCGAAAGGGCGCCGGTTTGCAGCGCGCCGTGTACGGCGCCGATTGCCCCGGCTTCCGACTGCATTTCAACAACGCGGGGGACATCGCCCCAGACGTTTTTCAGCCCGTTGCCCGCCCAGGCGTCCGCCTGCTCTGCCATCGTGGAGCTGGGCGTGATCGGGTAGATGGCGATAACTTCACTGGTGCGAAACGCGACTGAAGCAACCGCGCCATTACCGTCGATAGTGATCATATTAATACTCACATTGCTAAATTTTTGATAAAAAAGTTTTTATGCCCATTGATATACGCTGAGCACTCGCTGAGCTCTTCTGCGAAACCGCTATCGGCGCGATTCCACCGGTAGCGGATAAGTTCGTATCTCTCCTGCCTGGTAACGGGGTTGCGTTACCTGCATCGCTACGGGCAGGGTGACCGGGTTTGTGAATCATTTTTTAAGTATAGACCCCAGAGGAACATGATTTTTTGATCTCCAGTAGCGACAAAATCCATAGTTCAGATAAATTAATTCAAGGTATTACATCGGTGCCTACGTATGAACGACACCCTACACCAAAATCAGTGGCGTCATTTTTCCATAAGTAGCAGTGTGGCGAATTTGGCCAGTCAAAGCCTCCTGACCGACAACACCGTCTTAATTACCTGTAGGTAATTTATTCGAGTTTTGCTATATTTTAGATACCTGATGGTAAATGGCGTTAGAATCATTGCGATGGATAAATACGAAATCAGACGACAGCGCTTGCTCTATATCCGTGATAATTTATGCGGCGGTAAGGCTGTTGATGTGGCCCGAACCCTTGGACGGGAGCCTTCTTACGTCTCAAGGATGCTCTACCCCGAAGGCAAAAAGCAAAAGAAAAGGATAGCTGACGAGATGGTCGAACTTATTGAATCTTCGTTCAATCTGCCCCGCGGATGGATGGACGGTATCACCGGGAATATTGATATCGAGCGAGAACCGGTAGAGGATTCGCCGCAGATGCCATACGTCATTGAGGTTCTGGATGCCCAGGCCAGCGCAGGGCCGGGCTGCATTGTCTCCAGTGAGGTTGATGAAACGGTGAATAGCATCACCTATGACTCTGCCGGCGCGCTGCGGCTTTTTGGTAACCGGCCCGCAGAGCATATCAAGGTGATCACGGTCTCCGGCGATAGCATGTCCGGCACCATTGAGACCGGTGACTACATTTTTGTCGATGTCTCGAAAGACTACTTTGAAGGTGACGGCATTTATGTCTTTTCTTTTAAAGGCGCGGTGCTGGTGAAACGTCTTCAGTTCACGGCGGATGGGCTGCTCGTTCACTCGGATAACAGCAAATATGCGGACTGGACGATTGGCGAAAGCCATGAACAGTATCTGAAGATCATTGGTCGCGTGATTTATAGCCACAGCGTTAAACGCTTTGTTTAAAGGCGTTCATTGCCGCGCAGCTTCGCCATCCTGTTTCTGTCATAAACCCTGATCTCAGCCATAAGCATTACCCGGGTATGCCGCTTGTACGCCGGGCATACCTGCGGCTTCGCACCCCAATCCAGTGACACGCTGTTCAACACTACCCGCCTCGGACCTTTTCAGCTGTTTTTACGCGTCAGGCCACTATTTTTCAAAAATATTTTCAACCGGTTAATTTGTTTTTTTCATAAACTATACCTATGGGTATTTATTTTTAAATAACCCTGAGGTATTCTTTTGTCATCAGCTTGATAGGCAGCACTATCCGGATGATGAAATACAACGATTCATAACTGAATCTACGTGGCTGAAAAGCCAGCGCCATGGCGCAGTGCGCTTTGGGGTGAAGCCATTGGCAAGGATCCGATTGCCGAAGGCATTCCGCCAAAGCCCATTAAAGGAGACCGCAATGTCCCGTAAAACCGCGTTTAATGGCTCCGCTGCGGGCCGACGTCGCGCGCAGCGTTCCCACTTACAAAATCCGCAAACGCTCAGTTCAGATCTTATCCATCGGCCCACTCCGTCCCACGCTCAGATTCAGGCAAAAGGGAAGCACCATACGCCTGAACGTATTGAGGACGCATTGCCGATTAAATTTGTGGCGCAGGATATTTTTTGGCAGCGCGAGGAATATAAACGGCAAATTGAGCGAGCGACCATCATTTATCAGCAAGAATTTGCACACCAGTATGCGCAACCAGGAACCTGGCTCTTCCAGCGGGCAATTTATGCGCTTGGTTTGCAAAAAAGAAAGAAAGTAACGGCGAGGTAACGCCTTAGTGCCAGGAAAAATGACCCTGCGCTTCGTTATTTACCATCATAACTCATAGTGAAAGAAGGGAGGGTATATGTCCGATCCTGTTTCCGGTACGTCGATAATTGTTGCTGGTGGATTAATGGGCGCTGGGATGTTTGGCCTGGTGACAGGTATTGATTATGGCGTTGTTTTTGGGGCTTTTGCCGGCGCGGTATTTTATGTTGCGACGGCGGTTAATATCACGCGTTTTAGACTCGCTGCCTATTTCATGACTTCTTTTATTGTCGGTGTTCTGGGCTCCGGGTTAATTGGTACGAAGCTGGCTATCTGGACCGGATACAATGAACGGCCTTTAGACGCGTTAGGCGCCGTGCTGATATCCGCGCTGATTATTAAGATACTCACGTTCCTGAATATTCAAGAACTAACCGACCTCTACAAAATACTAACCCGCAACAATAGTGGGCGCCCGAATGGGAAATGAACTTCCCGCGCTGCTTAATGCCGTTCTCTGCGCTTTGATCACCCTAATCTTAATGTTTTATCGGCGCGCCCGGTACAGGAGGTATCGACCATGGATATCGTATACGGCTTATTTGCTGGTAATCACATATGCCAGCATACCGTTTCGTTATCTCTTCGGCTTGTATACGTCTACCCACTGGTTGGTTGTTACCGTGAATTTTTTTGTCTTTATTGCCGTGTTCCTGGTGAGGGGGAATATTGCGCATTTAATCGATAAATGAGGAATAAATGAATAAAGATGAGATTTTTAATGCCATTCTGGAAAAGGAGGGCGGTTATGTAAATCATCCTGATGATAAAGGAGGTCCGACAAACTGGGGGATTACTCAAGTCACCGCACGGGCTCATGGTTATGATGGCGATATGCAAAAACTGACGCGCCAACAGGCGCTGGATATTCTCAACGCTGACTACTGGATTGCGCCCCGGTTCGATCATGTTGCTGAAATATCTACCGCGATCGCTGAAAAACTGTGTGACGCCGGGGTCAATATGGGGCCTGTTCTGCCGGGTAAGTGGCTTCAACGCTGGTTAAACGCTTTTAATCATCGTGGGGTACTTTATCCGGATCTTATAACCGATGGTGTTATTGGCCCCAGAACCTTAAATGCCTTGAGCCATTATGTTATTCGAAGAGGCAGTGAAGGGGAGCTTGTACTGCTACGGGCATTAAACTGTAGCCAGGGGCAGTATTATCTGGAGTTAGCAGAAAAAAGTGAGGCTAATAAATCATTTATATATGGTTGGTTAAGGGCTCGGATAGCCATGTAATTTTCTGTTTTATTAATCTAATTCGTTCAGTAACTGAAATCTGGAGAAAGTGAATATGTATACATCTAATGATTTAACCCTCTCAATGTTTTACTCATCTGCCATTGCTGAGGAAACTGGTAATAAAGTCGCAACGCTCACCGTTCAAACCATGGGGCCATCAGCGGAAATTTTACAAATCAGTAAGTTGCACTGCATTACTGATGAAAATAAAGCGAAACGTTATAGTATTGGCGAGCAGTTTATTGCTAATGGCTCCGACTCTCTTCTCGCCGCTATTGAAACCTGGTGGCGTGATAATTCTGCGGCTCTCATTGAAGAGTTAATGATTGAAGTTATGGATTTTATTTTGAGTAATGTTAACCAAAATGCAACCTGGATCGGCCAGTATGGTATGAAAATTTTTGAAAATGAGCCGGTGGCAAAACGTATCCCTGATAGCGTATTACAGAACGGCAGCCACACAAATTCCTGAAAAGTGATGTGGTGTTAAAGCGTAATCACTATGGCGCAACAATAAGTCATAATTAAACAAGCTATTCGCATTGATAAAATGCATTCAAATATTTAAATATCAATAATGGAGATATTATTATGGGTTTTGCTCTGCCTAATGGCTCAACCGTTTTTGTTGGTTCCGGTCTTGGTTCTCCCGTATCTGTGAGTACGGTTTCCAATGCTGAAGGTGCGGTATTTACCGTTGCTGAAAATCATAACCTTAAGGTTGATGATGTCGTGCTGATTTCTTCGGGTTGGGGTGTAATCGATGGTTTAGTTGCCAGAATCACCGCACAAACAACAAATAGCGTAACCATTTCGGTCATTAACTCCAGCGACCGGAATTTTTTCCCGGCTCATGCCGGTGGCGGGAAATTACAGAAAATCACGGAGTGGACTGAGATTCCACAGATTACGGAAGTCGCGCAGTCGGGTGGTGAGCAGCAGTATGCACAGGTACAGTTTCTGGCAGACGATCGCCAGCGTAATATTGGCACCTTTAAGGCGGCTAAAAACCAAACCTTTACCTTAGCGCATGATGCTTCTTTACCGATCTATAAAGTATTGGGCATGGCGGATCGCTACGGCCAGGTGTTACCGCTACGCATGTTTGTGCCTAATGCGAAGGAGTATCGCTATTGGTCTGGCGTTCCGTCATTTGATCCGCAACCAGTGACCGCGGTGAATAGCGTTGAAACCGTACAAGTCGCGTTCTCCATTCACTCTCGGGATATTACTTTCTACAAATCGGAAGATTAATCGTTCTCCTTATCTGTGGAACATAAATTAAATTCAACTGGGCTCCTGCGGGAGCCTTTTTTAAGGGTATTTATGAGCGCTATTTTCAAATTACAACCTAACCCTGTTTTTAAAGCTGATGTTGCTATTCCTCGTGCCGGTGAAGAAGACGGTGTGCTGAATTTTACGTTTAAGCATCGGCCAATAAAAGAACTGGCAGAGCTAGAAGATATTGACGAAAAAACGGTCTGTGATTTCTTACTGGAGATCGTCGACGGCTGGGCATTATCTGAACCCTGTACGCGAGAAAATATGGGCGTGCTGGTAGATAACTATCCGGGGGCCGTTAAAGCAATAATGGCTACTTATTATCAGGAGCTGACGGGAAATCGCGAAAAAAACTGATTGCGGTTGCCTCTGCATTCTATACGCCTGAACCATCAGCGGATGAGCTAAGCGCATTCGGTCTGACAGCCGAAGACTATGACGATGTTGTCATCAACGTCTGGCCCGATATCTGGCCAGCGTTTGTGGTCTTTCGCGCGGCCAGCACGCAGTGGCGCACCAGTCCAGGAGGGGTTATCGGTCTGGACTACAGTGTCCTCGCATGGCTCATGAGGGTTTATGATATAGCTGATGAGGTAACCGCAATAAACGATATTCAGGTAATGGAACGGGTGGCCTTGAATATCCTGAATAAACTACAGAACTAGCCTGGGTTTTAGCAGAAGTATGTTCACATTATTAATCAATGTAAACCAGATAAGTAGTTGGTTTATTATTTCAGGAGATAATCAATGGCGGGTGATACAACAATGACACTGCGCATGAATAACAGTGAACTGGAAAAAAGCAATCAGCTTCTGGATAAATATCAACAGAAAGTAACTGTCGCCAGCCGTAAAAGTGAAGAGTTTAATAAGACTTTTCGTGCCGCAACAGATATCCAGAAAAAGCATACAGATGGCCTGAAAAAGTTAATACAGACGTTACCCCTCCCTCCAGCCAGAATGGGGCCCATACTTCAGGATATGGTAAAGAAATCTGAGGATGAGACCTACAATATAACGTCAGGCTCTAAAAATTACTGGGATTCACTGGCAGGAATGGGTAGCCCTCCAAAAGAAGAACTGGGTAATACGCCAAAAGTTTTTCGCCCAGGCGCAAATATGGAAGAGCGTTCTGACAATGATACGGAAAAAAGGGGGAAGAGCGATTGGCTCGGCGGTTTAATGGCAGGAGCCAAAGAGGCGTGGGATAATTTCCTTAAGGATGGAGAAAACGTTCATGGCAAGCTTAAGGATTTAGCTAAAGACGCCTTTAGCTCAATGGGAAACTCGCTGGTGGAATATATAACCACAGGAAAGGCGAATTTTAGTGATTTCCTGATGACCTTTCTGAAAGGGACGCTGAAGATGCTTAGCCAATTATTGTTGGTAAAAGCCATGCAGGCTTCCTTTAACGCGATGTCGAATTCCGGCATTGGCTGGGTAGCATCCATCGGTAAAGTTTTCACGGGCCACTCCGATGGCGGCTATACCGGAGACGGGGGTAAATATGAGCCGAGAGGGATTGTTCATGGCGGCGAATTTGTTTTTACCAAAGAGGCGACCTCGGCGATAGGGATTGGCAACCTTTACGCCATGATGCGCGGTGCGCAGGGGTATGCGGGCGGCGGCTATGTGGGAACAGCATCAATGCAGGGACTGGGTTCTTCTGGCGCAGGGCCACTGACCATTCAGACCTCAGTACTTATTCAGAATCAGGGCTCAGAACCGCAGGCGGCCGACAATAACGGCGCGTTAAATCGCGCCTGGCAGCAGACGATAGACCGTTCCGTTCGCGCTGGCGTGGCAAATGAATTGAGGCCTGGTGGCCTTATCTGGAATGCAAACCACGCACGTTAATTTTTTGATTCCCGGAGAAGATATGGCAATAGAAACCTTTACCTGGCGAACGCAAATACAAGCGGGTTTGCAGGGTGATTTTAATTTCACCGTTCGCGAGGCTCGTTTTGGCGACGGATATCAGCAGATCGTCGGCGATGGTCTACATTTTGAAAAACAAAGCTGGCCAGTGACCTTGACCGGAGAAAAGGAAGAGATATTGGCCGTGCTTGAATTTATGCGGCGTCATGTAACGAAGTCGTTTATCTGGGATACCCCTGCGGGGGAATCCGGGCTTTATCGTGTTAGCGCCGATTCACTAAAACTTTCGCCTTATCGAGTCAGGTAATGACGGTAACCGCCACATTTAACCAGGCATATGCACCATGATTACAGCTGATTATCAAAAACTTGAACCCGGGAGTGAAATACGTTTACTGGAAATTGATGGCAGCGTCTTTGGCATGGATGATGTTTTATATTTCCACGGGCACAGTATCGCCCATAGCGAAGCTGAAATCCAGGCTGCTGGAGGGGACGAAACGCGTTTGCCTGCAAAATCCATCTGGTGGCAGGGCAATGAATATATGCCATGGCCTTGTATTATTGACGGGATTGAATCTTCTACCAGCGGTCGGGATGCGCAACCATCGCTGAAGGTGGCAAATATTGATGCTTCGATTACCGCGCTGTGCTTGTATTACGATGACCTGGTTCAGGCGAAAGTCACCATTCACGATACGCTGGCAAAATATCTCGACGCACGTAATTTCCCTGAAGGTAATGCGAGAGCCGACCCCACGCAGGAAAAACGAAAAGTCTTCTTTATTGATGCCAAAAGTGAGGAGACCAATGAAGCGATTGAGTTCACTCTTGCTAGTCCAATGGATTTGCAAGGAATAATGATCCCAACGCGTCAGCTGCATTCTATCTGTACCTGGTGTATCAGGAATAAATACCGCAGCGGCGATGGTTGTGATTATACAGGCCAGCGATATTTTGATAACAATAATACACCTGTTACCGATCCGGCGCTGGATGTTTGTAACGGCACTTTGTCGGCCTGTAAATTACGCTTTGGTGAAGACAATGAGCTGCCTTTTGGTGGTTTTCCCGGTACGTCTTTAATTCGGAGGTAACATGCGCCAGAAAGTTATCAGGGCTATTCAGGTGCATGCTCAGGAGCAATATCCTCGAGAATGCTGCGGTGCGATTGCCCAAAGGGGGCGGGTAGAGCGCTATTTCCCCTGTCGTAATATTGCCGATGCCCCCCAGGAGCATTTTGTTCTTGCGCCGGAGGATTATGCACGGGTAGAGGATTGGGGCACCGTAACGGGGATCGTCCACAGTCACCCCGACGCGACGACCCAGCCAAGCGAACTGGATAAGGCTCAGTGTGACGCGATGTTGTTACCCTGGCATATTTTCAGCTGGCCGGAAGGCGATTTTCGTACCATTTATCCGCGAGGAGAATTGCCGCTGCTGGAACGTCCGTTCGTGCTTGGCCATTATGATTGCTGGGGACTGGTAATGAGCTATTTTCGCCAGCAGCATAATGTTGAGTTGACGGATTATCGTGTGGATTATCCGTGGTGGGAAGATGGCTACCCTGATAACTTTTATCATGATTGTTGGTATGAATGTGGCTTTCGCGAGTTTGATGGCCCGCCGCAGCCGGGAGATATGATTATCATGCAGGTACAGGCAAATAAGTGGAATCATGCGGGTATTCTCCTTGAGGGAAATATGCTGCTGCATCACCTGTATGGTCATTTAAGCCAGCGCGTGCCGTATGGGGGATACTGGCAGGAAAGAACGGTGAAAGTGTTGCGCTATCATATTAATGATAATGCGCTGACTAATGAAAAAATCTGAAAGACGTTGGAATTTTAAATCACCCGATATGAAATGCGTTAGCAAGTGAATGTGATTCAACATCAGAGGGCTGGACTTACTCTCGAGTCAACTCAGTGTGCGATATTATCAATGGCGGAACAGATGCTTATGAATTATTCATAATGTCTGCTGCAGATGGAGTATTTATGCAAGAACATATGGTCAGAATAGAGTTGGGCGGTATTCTTGGTAAGAAATTTGGCAAATCTCATTGTCGGATGGTGGCAACGGCATCTGAAGCGATAAGGGCTTTATGTTGTACTATCAATGGATTTGAAAAATTCATGAACAACAGCAAAGCTATGGGATTAACCTATGCTGTTTTTAAAGGAAAGAAAAATATTAGCGAGGATGATATTCCTTTTCCCATCAACGATAAAGTAATACGAATTGTTCCTGTCGTTATTGGTAGTAAAAAAGCTGGCGTACTACAGACGATATTAGGTGTTGCATTGATCGCGGTCGCTTCAATAGCCACTATGGGCACTGGAGGGATATTCGCCGCGATTGCTGCCGGCTCCGGGTGGGGAAGTGCCGCAATGTTGGGGGCCTCGATGGTACTTGGCGGCGTTCTTCAGATGCTCTCTCCTCAGGTTCCAGGTTTAGCCAGTCAACAATCTCCTGAAAATAAAGCCTCCTACGCATTTGGCGGGGTCACGAACACCACCGCTCAGGGATATCCGGTACCGTTGTTATACGGCAAGCGGCTTATCGGCGGGGCAATTATTTCAGCGGGAATTTATGTAGAAGACCAGCAGTAAAATATCCGGTTTCTCTCATTTCAGACCACCTTTGAGGTGGTTTTTTTATGGACAAAATATCTATGACACAGCATCTCATTAAAGGTTGTAAGGGCGGGAGTTCAAGCCCGCGTACGCCAACGGAACAGCCTGATGATTTACAGTCTGTTGCGAAAGCAAAAATTCTCATTGCGCTGGGCGAGGGTGAATTTGCCGGTGCGCTTACCGCAAAAGATATTTACCTTGATGGTACGCCGCTGGAAAATTCCGACGGCTCGCAAAATTTTAGCGGCGTCGCCTGGGAGTTTCGACCGGGAACTCAGGTACAGAATTACATTCAGGGGATCCCCGGTTCAGAAAATGAAATTAACGTAGGAGTGGAAGTCTCCAGTAAAACGGCCTGGTCCCGCTCTTTTAGTAATACCCAGCTTTCTGCCGTCCGCCTGCGCTTAAAATGGCCATCTTTACTGAAACAGGAAGATAATGGCGATCTGGTAGGGAACGCCGTCAGCTATGCCGTTGATTTGCAAACCGATGGTGGTAGCTGGCAGACGGTGCTGGAGAGTGCGGTAAGCGGAAAGACCACTTCCGGCTATGAACGATGCCACCGCATCGATCTACCCCGAGCGACGACGGGTTGGGTTTTGCGCCTGCGTAAGGTCACGGAAGACGCAAATACCTCAAAAACTGGCGATGTTATGATGCTGCAAAGTTATGCTGAGGTGCTTGATGCAAAACTACGCTATCCCAACACGGCCCTGCTTTACGTTGAATTTGACTCTCGTCAGTTTAATGGCTCTATTCCAAAAATTGCCTGCAGTCCTCGCGGGCGGGTGATCCGCGTTCCTGATAACTATGACCCGGAGACCCGCCAATATTCAGGCATCTGGACCGGAGCATTTAAATGGGCGTGGACGGATAACCCGGCCTGGATTTTTTACGATCTGATCGTCAGCGATCGTTTTGGCCTGGGGAATCGTCTTACCTCAGAAAATATTGATAAATGGACGTTGTATCAGGTAGCACGATATTGCGATGAACCCGTCCCCGATGGTAAAGGTGGGGAGGGTACCGAGCCGCGCTATTTATGTAACGTCTATGTTCAGGATCGCAACGATGCCTATACGGTGTTACGCGATTTTGCGGCCATTTTCCGTGGCATGACCTGCTGGAGTGGCGATCGGGTGATTGCTCTGGCGGATATGCCTCGTGATATTGATTACACCTATACCAGGGCTAACGTCATCAATGGTCGTTTTCACTATGCCAGCAGCAGTAGCAAAACGCGCTATACCAACGCGCTCGTCTCATGGTCTGATCCAGAGAATGAGTATGCGGATGCGATGGAGCCGGTTTTTGAGCAGCCGCTGGTCGCCCGCTATGGATTTAATCAGCTTGAACTTACGGCAATTGGCTGTACCCGTCAGTCGGAGGCCAACCGTAAAGGGCGTTGGGGAATTCTGACCAACAATAAAGATCGCGTAGTGACTTTTTCCGTCGGACTGGACGGTAATATTCCACAACCCGGTTATATCATTGCGGTGGCGGACGAAATGCTGGCGGGAAAAGTCAACGGTGGTCGTACCCGCGAAGTGGATGGCTGCGTTATTACGCTCGATCGTAAAACGGAAGCGAAAGCCGGGGACCGTCTGTTATTGAACCTGCCATCGGGGGGGACGCAAGGCCGAACCATTGAGAGCGTCGATGGACACGTCGTCACCGTCACCGCTGAATATGCCGAAAGACCAGAGCCGGAATGCGTATGGGCCATTGAGTCTGACTCTCTGAGGGTCCAGCAATATCGTGTTGTGGGTGTTAAAGATAATAACGATAGTACCTTTACAATTTCCGCAGCCGCTCACGATCCGGATAAATACGCCAGGATTGATTCCGGTGCGATTATTGATAGTCGACCAATCAGCGTTATTCCTCCAGGGAAGCAAAGCGCGCCAGCTAATATCGTTGTTGAGTCTTATTCCGTGGTTAATCAAGGGATTAGCGTTGAAACGCTGCAGGTTCACTGGACGGCAGTAAAGAATGCCATTGCTTATGAAGCACAGTGGCGCCGCAATGAAGGCAACTGGATAAACGTGCCCCGGAGTTCCGTTGCATCGTTTGATGTCAGCGGAATTTATGCCGGCCGATATATCGTAAGGGTGCGCGCTATCAATGCCGCGGAAGTGTCGAGCGGCTGGGCATATTCGCAAGAGAAAACGCTGACCGGCAAAATCGGCCTGCCTTCGGCACCTGTTTCGCTGACCACAACATCCCTTCTGCATGGCGTTCAACTAAACTGGGCGTTCCCGGAGGGAAGTGGCGATACGCAAAAAACCGAGCTGCAGTCCAGCCCAAATCCAACCGGCAACGGCGCGATGGCGCTTTCTGACGTAACGTATCCGGGAAACTCGTATCAGCAGATGGGCCTGCAGATTGCGGCGACGTTCTGGTACCGGGCACGCATTGTCGATCGCCTTGGTAACGAAAGTCCGTGGACCGTCTGGGTGCAGGGGATGGCCAGCGACGATATCGGGGAGTATTACGACAAGCTGACCGACGCAATTAAGGACACCGAAGCCTGGCAAGAATCTCAGCGGGATATGGAGGAAACCCACAAAACGCTGACGGAAACCGCTGATGCCATCCGTGAAGATGTCGAGCAGCAGGTTAACGAAATAAACCAGAGCATTAATGAGACCGCGGGAGGGATCCGTAAGCAGGTTGATGGGCAGATAGCGACGGTCAATAAGTCGATAACAGAGAATATTGACCTCGTTAATCAGACCCTCAATGACGCCATCTCGACAGTAAGCAAAAGCATCAACGATGCTGTGAGTGATATTAATACTTCCGTCGACCAGCAGATAGCAGATGTCAATAAAGCCCTGACAGCGGGGGACTCGGCGTTAAAATCTCAGCTGCAGACGGTTGAAAACGGCCTGAAACAGTCCATTGCTCAGGCAAATACGGGCTGGGATAAAGCGGTAAAACAGGAGACCGCTGACCGCATTGCGGACGTCAACGCGAAAGCGGCGCAGGCGGCAGACCAACTGCTCAATGAAAAAAATGAGCGGCAGGCCTCCATCGAGTCAACTCAACAAATAATACAGGATATTAATAACTCCCTGGCCACGCAGATGGCTCAGATTTCGGCGGGTACCGGGGAGCAGTTCGACAGTCAGGCTATCTGGTACTTCGATAACGATCGTGAAGGATGGACATCCAACGGAGGCATACCTTCAGTTATTGAAAATGGCTGGCTAAGGCCGACAAATCATGCGACCGATGCTTATATCACATCTCCTGTAATCAGTATTAGTGGCAAGGCTTATCGCTTTCTGAAGTTGCGATTGAAGAAAACGGGCACACCTGTATGGAGTGGCCAGGTTCGTTGGCGTTATGAAGGGCAGACGTTCAATGACAGCCGCATGCTGACCGTGGCGGAGCCGGACTATGATGGTAGCGGCAGGGCTGTTCTCAGTATTCAGGATATCCCTTGGGGAAGTGCTGATGACAAACCGGTGATCCAGTTCCGGCTTGATTTAACATTGGATCAATCTGATGAGAACTTCATTACCATTGACTGGATTGCCGTTGGCCGACCGACTCCGGGAGCCAGTACGGCAGCATTGCGTCAAGAAGCAACAACCCGTGCTAATGCAGATGCGGTAGAAGCGACAAAGAGAGCTACGCTGGCCGCACAGATACGCGGGACGAGTGAGAGTAATGATCTGGCTGACCTGAGTTCCGGTCTGTTGTTTCAGGAGATGAACGCGCGTATCACCGCTGATAAAGCAGAGGTGACGGCCAGAGAATCGCTGCAGACGCAGTTCAACGACAATAAATCCTCGGTGGCGGAGGAACTGAGCTCCCTGACGACAGCGCAGAGCGCGCAGGCCAGCAAAATTAGCGGTCTGGAAATCAGTCTGGGTAAAAAAGCCGACGCAACCGCGCTCCAGACGCTGACGCAAAAGGTCGAACAGCAGGGCACCACGTTAACCAGCCAGGGAAATACGCTGACCTCGCTGTCTAACCGCATCGGGAAAACGGAATCGGGCGTGGCCGCAAACAGCAACGCCATCACAGGTCTGCAGTCTACTGTCAGTCAGCAGGAAGATAAGCTCACCAGCCAGGGTTTGTCTCTAACAAAGTTGACGAACGATCTGTCAGCAACAAATGCCAACGTCAACAAGAAAGCAGATGCAAGCGCGCTGCAGACGCTGCAGAACACAATCACGCAGCAGGGGGAGACGTTGACCACTCAGGGCAGCGCGATCGTCTCGCTGGAAAACTCACTGAATGCGCTGGATGTGGGTGGGGCGAACCATATCCCCGATTCCGGCAGTCTGGTCAGATATGGCAACGTGAGTACGGATAAATATAACGGAAACGGCGTGATGGCCTTCACGCTGAAAGCCGGAGCAGCATACCGTGACCTTATCAGTATCAACCTGTCCGCGCCGGTGGACGGAACCGAGTACGTTCTGAGTTTTTACGCGAAGGCGGCGATAAACGGGCAGAAGGTCCGGAGCCATTTCTACAGCCCGAACAGCACGAAAAAGGCGGTGAGCAGCCAGGGGAACACGTTTACCAATTCAGATGGACTGTGTGATTTCACTCTGACAACGGAATGGCAGCGTTACTGGGTGAAATGGACGCAGGGTGCGGGTACTGGCAGCAAAAAGCTGATTGTTGCGCGTATTCAGCAGGGGTCGACAGACCAGACGGTGTACCTGAGTTCCCCGAAGTTTGAGCGGGGGAATGTGCCGACGGCGTGGAGTGAAGCGCCGGAGGATAACGCCAGCGCGGCGGCAGTGAGCGCTCTGACATCGCGCGTAGATTCCGCGGAGGGTGTTCTGACCAGCCAGGGGCAGTTGCTGACGAGCCTGCAGAACGGACTGACGACAGCTGACCAGAACATCGGAAAGAAAGCGGACAGCAGTGCCGTGAACACGCTGACAAACCGGGTCAGCCAGATGGAAAACACGCTGACCACGCAGTCAGAAAGCATCACCTCGCTGTCCGGGAACATCAGTACGCTGCGCAATCAGGTCTCCAACCCGTGGTTTGATGGTTCGCTGGAAAGCTATGCGGATGGTCAGCAGATAAGCGGCAGCGGGGCAATCGTGACCACGGCGCAGAAATTTAACGGCAGCAGGAGCCTGAGGCTGCGCCGTGAGGCGAATAACGGCGGCAACAGCGACAAGCAGATAGGGCCATGGTCGAGTATCCGCGAGAATGCCGTGTACAGTGTTGAGCTGTGGGCAATGATGCCGGCAGACCAGTCCCCGTCGACGGGCTGGCAGACGATAGTCGGCATTCAGGGTCAGAATGCGGCAGGGCAGAACAGCTGGCAGGGGGCGGTTACCATAACGGAAAGTGGCCTGGGCGAACGTGGGAAGTGGGTGAAGTTCAGTGGCAAGGCGTTGATGAACGGAACCGGCAGGACGCGCGGTGTGGTATGGATTTCCACACGCGGAGCGACGGGTAGCGGAACGCCGGGTTACGATCTGTATATTGACGATATTGTCATTACGGATATAACGGATGCTCAGGCTGTGCAGACTACAGCCGATGCCACAGCTTCTGCCGTTGATTCTCTGACGACGAAAGTCAGCCAGCAGGACAATAACATCAGTAGCATTGGGAACCGGACTACTGTACTGGAAAATGGTTTGTCTGTGACGAACGCCAGTGTTAACAAAAAGGCGGATGCCAACACGGTTCAGACATTGCAGAATACGGTGACGCAGCAGGGAAAAGACCTATCCAGTCAGGGGAACGCCATCACTTCCCTGAATAACATGGTAAGCAGCGTTAAAGATGATATTTCGAAAAAAGCCGATACTGCCGCAGTGTTTGCACTGACCAACCGCGTGACTGAGACAGAGCAGAGTATCCGCAGTAATAGTGATGCGGTGACTTCCCTGAGCAGCTCTTTGAGCCAGCAGGCGCGACGTGGGGCAAATGTTCTGCCTGATGGCACATGGGAGAGCTACCCCGTTGGTTACAATGTGGCGAATAACCGCGTGTTGGTGACATCCGATGAGGCTTACAGCGGCGCGAAGTGTATCCGCCTCATTCGGGCGAATGACTACAATGCTACCGCCACCGACAACAATGATTGCCATATTTTCGCCGGCCTGCAGATCCGTGATGGAGCAACATATTACGTTGAGTTTCGTGTGAAGCCGGATCCGAAAGGAACAGCTATGGCCGATAACGTGCAATTGTCGGTGGGTTTTTCGCTGCAGGACATGAGCGGTAGTTGGTCCTGGCCTGCACTGACGAAAGCGAAGAAAGATCTTGTCGCTGAAGGCTGGACGAAGGTCTCCGGGTATTTGACCAATAACCGGACCAGTATTAAACAAGCGATGGTACGTCTCTCGGTACCTAATGTGTCAACGGTGAAAGCGGGTAACGCCTTTCTGATAGACGATTTGTTTATCACCGAGGTGACTGATGCGAAAGCAGCTCTTGATGCCGCCGATGCGAATGCGCTGGCTATCATGAACCTGAAAACAACCGTGACGCAGAACGGCGAGGATATTACCTCTCAAGGTAGCAGCATCACGAAGCTGACGAATGACCTGGCTATCACTAATGGCAATGTGAATAAAAAGGCTGACGCAACGGCTCTGCAGACGCTACAGAATACAGTCACGCAGCAGGGGAAAGAGGCCGCTTCACAGGGGACAGCGCTGACGAGTCTGGAAAATAGCCTGAACGGCCTGTCAGTGGGCGGAGCCAACCTTATTCGACATTCTGATACGCTCGACGGATGGAGCAGCAGATCTCCTTCAGAAACCTACCAGGGGGCGAGTGTAGCCTGGACCCGTCTGGTGAAGGGAACCGGGGGGTATGTCCAGCTGGATGAGCAAACTCTGGATGTGACGGGGAAAACCGAGTTCATCTATAGTTTTTATGCGAAAGGGGCTTATGCAGCACAAGAAATGACTGCATATTTTTATAACCCATCAAATACTTCCCGGATTGAAACAAACCAGGGATACAAAAGCTCAGCCGGGGATGGTGCAGCACAGTTTACCCTTACCACCTCATGGCAGCGTTACTGGGTTCGTTGGGTTATTCCGGCCACAGCGGGCACAAAGCGTTTGATCCCAGCCCGTTTGCAGCATGCACCATCCGCGGATAAAGAGGTCTGGCTCTGCCGTCCAAAACTGGAAACAGGCAACGTTGTGACTGACTGGACGCCCAATAATGACGATATTGCTGCAGAGATCCAGGCTAATGCTGGAGCAGTCCAGAACCTGTCCACGCGAGTGACAACCGCGGAGGGGAAAATTACTTCTTCGGGCACAGCGATAACTAGGCTACAGAACGATCTTGCGCTCACACAAGCTGATGTATCGAAAAAAGCCGATACTACCGCCTTGCAAACGGTACAGAACTCCGTCACACAGCAGGACAAAGATATTACGGCAGCGAATAGTGCTATAACTAAACTGACCAGTGACCTTTCGACGACGAACGCCAACGTCAGCAAGAAAGCAGATGCAAGCGCGCTGCAGACGCTGCAGAACACAATCACGCAGCAGGGGGAGACGTTGACCACTCAGGGCAGCGCGATCGTCTCGCTGGAAAACTCACTGAATGCGCTGGATGTGGGTGGGGCGAACCATATCCCCGATTCCGGCAGTCTGGTCAGATATGGCAACGTGAGTACGGATAAATATAACGGAAACGGCGTGATGGCCTTCACGCTGAAAGCCGGAGCAGCATACCGTGACCTTATCAGTATCAACCTGTCCGCGCCGGTGGACGGAACCGAGTACGTTCTGAGTTTTTACGCGAAGGCGGCGATAAACGGGCAGAAGGTCCGGAGCCATTTCTACAGCCCGAACAGCACGAAAAAGGCGGTGAGCAGCCAGGGGAACACGTTTACCAATTCAGATGGACTGTGTGATTTCACTCTGACAACGGAATGGCAGCGTTACTGGGTGAAATGGACGCAGGGTGCGGGTACTGGCAGCAAAAAGCTGATTGTTGCGCGTATTCAGCAGGGGTCGACAGACCAGACGGTGTACCTGAGTTCCCCGAAGTTTGAGCGGGGGAATGTGCCGACGGCGTGGAGTGAAGCGCCGGAGGATAACGCCAGCGCGGCGGCAGTGAGCGCTCTGACATCGCGCGTAGATTCCGCGGAGGGTGTTCTGACCAGCCAGGGGCAGTTGCTGACGAGCCTGCAGAACGGACTGACGACAGCTGACCAGAACATCGGAAAGAAAGCGGACAGCAGTGCCGTGAACACGCTGACAAACCGGGTCAGCCAGATGGAAAACACGCTGACCACGCAGTCAGAAAGCATCACCTCGCTGTCCGGGAACATCAGTACGCTGCGCAATCAGGTCTCCAACCCGTGGTTTGATGGTTCGCTGGAAAGCTATGCGGATGGTCAGCAGATAAGCGGCAGCGGGGCAATCGTGACCACGGCGCAGAAATTTAACGGCAGCAGGAGCCTGAGGCTGCGCCGTGAGGCGAATAACGGCGGCAACAGCGACAAGCAGATAGGGCCATGGTCGAGTATCCGCGAGAATGCCGTGTACAGTGTTGAGCTGTGGGCAATGATGCCGGCAGACCAGTCCCCGTCGACGGGCTGGCAGACGATAGTCGGCATTCAGGGTCAGAATGCGGCAGGGCAGAACAGCTGGCAGGGGGCGGTTACCATAACGGAAAGTGGCCTGGGCGAACGTGGGAAGTGGGTGAAGTTCAGTGGCAAGGCGTTGATGAACGGAACCGGCAGGACGCGCGGTGTGGTATGGATTTCCACACGCGGAGCGACGGGTAGCGGAACGCCGGGTTACGATCTGTATATTGACGATATTGTCATTACGGATGTGACCGATGCTCAGACAGCACTGGATGTAGCTGATGCCAGTACCACAGCTGTCAGCGGACTGACTACCCGCGTAACGAATGCTGAGACTAAAATCACGGCACACAGCCAGCAAATAACCAGTCTGCAGAGCTCCCTTAGTGGTAAAGCTGATGCTGGAGCACTCAATACATTGTCCAGTCGGGTGACCAGTGCTGAAGGTAAAATTGAATCGACAGCAAGTGGCCTGACCAGCCTGAACAGTACCGTCGGCAGTCTGTCATCTACCGTACAGGCCCAAGGACAGACTCTGTCGGATACAAACGGCAAGGTTAACTCGACATACTCCATTAAGGTTGAAACAAATAACGGTAAGAAGGTTGGCGCGGGGATCGTGTTAGGGAGTGACGGCTCCACCAGTGACATGATCCTCTATGCAGACCGCTTTTCACTGTTTAACCGCAACAGCAAAGCCGCCGTGCCGGTGATGATTGCCGAGGGAAATGAGCTGTTTATTGATACCGCTCGCATTAAAAATTCTTCTATCGGCATGGCCAAAATCTCTCATTATCTGCAGTCGGATGACTGGGTGCCAGGACAGCGAGGCTGGGCTATCAATAAGGGGGGCGGCTCGGAGTTTAATAATGTCATTGTACGCGGGGAAGTTCATGCAAACAGCGGAAAGTTCATGGGGCATATTGAAGCAAGCAGCGGTAGTTTCAAAGGCCGACTTGAAGCGCAGGAGATTATTGGTGATGTGGCTGTACAGCGTGCGTTTAACTCTGGCTGGTCGGGCAGCTCAATGGATCAGACTAAAACGTATTATTACCGTGGTTCTGGTTATCCCATGACGCTCATCTGTCAGTTTAACTGTTACGGGAAACCTGCTGGCGGTTCGGCGGGTGCGATAATAGTTACGATCACGATAAACGGTAACGCGAAGAAATACACGTACCAGTCTAATTCAGTGGGCAGTAACCAGCAGGGTTCAGGCATCACTGCGATGGCCAGCCACGCAGTTAACATTGGCGCAAATACCAACAACAACTCAATTGCTATCAGGATTGAGTCCACAAACATAAACCCTTCAGGGCGAATATTTGGCTCAACAATAATCACTGCAACGCGAAGCAATGATGGTGCATTCTGGGAAGGATAAAAGGAACAGGGAAACAGAGAGGGGGCATTAGCCCTCTCTTTTATGGTTCAGACAGCCAAAATTATGCTTTTTAATACTGCCAGCTTATTTGCTCTTTCTCATGTTTGCAGGCACTGATATTGATGGAGGCTATCGTCATAATGGTTTCACCAGAAAATACGTATCAGGTAATATGTGATGGAGTGTTCTCGTTAATGGGTGTTGTTAATCTTTTAACTAATTGAAATGTGAGTGATAATATGCATATTGGAAATTTATAAGCGGTTTTAACATTAATTCTTACACCCTGTCTTAATTAGGTAAGTTACTCGGGGCTCTATTAAAGTATGACAATACTATCAGAGCTAGTCTCTCTTCGACATTCAAGACCCCTTCGATTAAGCCCTCTACAAAATTTGCAAAAAAATGTTAATGCAGCGCATAAATACGTACTTCGCCTCTCGACGCGGCGCGCTGAGCTGCCTATTATCCTTAGGCTTGTTCATTTTAAGATGTATCTGAGGGGAGAGAAGATGCGAGCTGCGTTTTTAGTGGGATGTGCTGCGCTGTTACTGTCGGCGTGTAGTAGCAATGATGAACCTGTTCAGCAGGCAACGGCGGCACACGTGTCGCCGGGAATGCGTGCCGCGATGAGCAGCTCCGGCCAGGCAAACTGCGCCATGGTTGGCGGCTCGTTATCGGTCGCCCGCCAGCTTGATGGCTCCGCTATCGGCATGTGCGCATTGCCGAACGGCAAGCGCTGCAGCGAGCAGGCGCTGGCAGGCGGAAGCTGCGGTAACTATTAATTCATCAGGTCGGCGAGCTTATACACCAGCGTCTGGTCTGCGGTCGCCAGCGTTAGCTGCGTTTCCGTCAGGTCGACCTGCGCGCCTTCGCGCAGCATTTTGCTCAGCGTGGCGTCCAGCGCGTTCAGCTGCGAGTCCGTGCAGAGCATGCGGGTCATCGCCAGCTGTTCAACCTTCAGTTCGCCGTCCGAGACTTTGCCCGTGCCGCTGAAGCGGTTGCACATATTACCTGAAACAGACATCTTGCCCGTAATGGGCATCTTTTCGCCGAAGCTCAACTCCTGCGGCTTATCCGCGGCATTCAGCGGCTGCCCGTTAACGCTGGTCAGCACAAAACGGTGATGCTGAAGCTGTTCCGCTCTGGTTGACACCTTGCTGTTATAAACGCAGCCCGATAGCAACATTCCCGCCGCCAGCAGCGCAGCAAACTTGTTCATTTAGTCTCCATAAATATTTATCGTATTAATAAATGAAGGGAATTGTAACTTTATCGCAGGCGATTACTGTGGGGATTATCTGAATGTGCCCCCCGCAGAGGAGGAGCACAAAAGGGAAAGGAATATCAGACCAGCGCGTTAGGGCAGGTTTCGCCAGCATCCACCTGACGCAGGTTGTCGAGGGTGGTTTGTGAAATGCTGATCAGCGCTTCCGCGGTCAGAAACGCCTGGTGACCGGTAAAAAGGACGTTATGGCAGGCGGAGAGACGGCGGAACACATCATCCTGAATCACGTCATTAGACTTATCTTCAAAGAACAGATCGCGTTCGTTCTCATACACGTCCATCCCCAGCGCGCCAATTTTCTGATGCTTCAGGGCGTCGATCGCTGCCTGCGAATCGATGAGCGCGCCGCGGCTGGTGTTGATGATCATCACCCCGTCTTTCATGCGATCGAACGCGGCATGGTTCAGCAAATGGTAGTTTTCATCGGTCAGCGGGCAGTGCAGAGAGATAACGTCAGACTCCCGGTACAGGGTTTCAAGATCGACATACTCCACGCCCATATCCAGCGCGGCGGCGCTTGGGTAGGGATCAAACGCCAGCAGACGCATACCGAAGCCTTTCAGAATGCGCAGCGCGGCGACGCCGATTTTACCGGTGCCGATAACGCCGGCGGTTTTACCGTGCATGGTGAAACCGGTTAGTCCTTCAAGGGAGAAGTTGGCGTCGCGGGTGCGCTGATAGGCGCGATGAATACGGCGGTTCAGCGACATCATCATGCCGATCGCGTGCTCTGCGACCGCTTCCGGCGAGTAGGCCGGGACGCGCACCACGCGCAGGCCCAGCTCTTTCGCAGCATCGAGATCAACGTTGTTGAACCCCGCGCAGCGTAGCGCGATGTACTTCACGCCGTGGGCTTTCAGTTCTTCAAGTACCGGGCGGCTACCGTCATCGTTTACGAAGATGCACACCGCTTCACAGCCGTTGGCGGTTTTGGCGGTTTTTTCGGTTAGCAGGAAGTCAAAAAATTCCAGTTCAAAGCCGTATGCATCATTGACGTGCTGCAGATACTTCTTGTCGTACTGTTTCGTACTGTATACAGCGATTTTCATAAGACTTTTCTCCAGTGATAATACCGTCACGGTAGCATAATTAAAATAATCTTACAAATGTTAAAAACTAGTTTAATCAGCAGGTTATAGTATTAATTCTAGAGCATATCGTTGAGTTAAGAAATCTCTTTAAAAGACAATACGTTTCATTAAAAATTGAGGCTCAGCGCCCCTGGCGCCAGCAGGACCAGCGGCCAGAGTAAACCTGAACTGACGTTAGCGAGCTGAAACTGCCAGAGAGAGGTCCCGCTGGCGCCGGTGACCAGCGGTACGGTGGCGCGCAGCGGAGAGAGAAAGCGGCTAAAAAAGACCGCCCACGCGCCGTGGCGGCGCAGGAACAGCTGGCCGCGAGCGAGGCGTTCGGCATTAAGCCAGCGGATACGATGCAGATGGTGCCGGTAGCGGTAGCCCGTCAGCCACGAGAGCCAGAATCCGCCGATGGCGCCGAGGCTGGCGCTCATCCACATTAACAAAAAATGGCCGACGCTGGCCGATGCCAGGGTGCCGAACAGCAGCAGTCCGGAGGTGCCGGGGATCAGCAGCGAGATAACGGCGCAAGATTTCGTGAACGTCAGCAGGAAAACCATCAGCAATACCAATGAATAGCGGCTCTGAGCGTATTCCATCAGCGAGATAATTAAGTCCACAGCACCATCCGTTTACGTTCGCAGGTGTGGACCAGTGTCGCAGGCGAAAACTAAACCCCGGTTAAATAGCCGGCTGGTGAATCACATGGCGACGACTACGCTTAAACGGGATGGAAACTTTAACTCACAGGTCGAACGTGCCACAATAGCGGCCTCTCGGCTTTTACTTATTTCGAATCAGGATATTAGCTGCCCATGAAGGGTAAATATAAAGCCGCCATCGCGCTATTATTAGCCCTCGTGCTGCTACCGCTGGCTTTGCTATTAACGCTCACCCACTGGGTGCCCACGCTGGCAGGTATCTGGCTACCGGCGGGAACCCGAATCTCACTCAATGAAAGCCCGCGACTGACGCGCTCCGCGCTGCGTATTCCGGATCTGCGCTACCTGGTCGGCGACTGCGAAATCGCGCGCGTCGCCAATGCCTCGCTCTCGCGTCCCAGCCGCTGGCGTTTACATATCAGCGAGCTGGATATAAACAGCGCCTGCCTGAGCAAGCTCCCGGAAAGCGAAGCCGCGCCGGGGGCGCCGAAAACCCTCGCCGAATGGCAATCAATGCTCCCATACAGCTGGCTGACGATTGACAATCTGCGCCTGTCGCCGTGGGAGAAATGGCAGGGGCGGCTGGTGATGTCGCTAACGCCGCAGCAGCAGGATATCGGCTATGCCGGTAAAGAGGTAACCCTCCAGGCGCGGCTGCGCGGCCAGGCGCTGAGGGTCAGTGATTTTTCCGCGCGGCTGGTGGAAGACCAGGCGCCGGTGAAGCTGGTGGGCGAGTTTCAGATGCCGCTGGTGCCGGACGGTTTGCCGGTCGACGGCCACCTGTTCAGCACCTTTGAATTTCCACAAACTCCCGGTCTTGTCGATGCCGAGCTGGAGTGGCAGAAGAACCGCGGGCAGCTACTGGTCACGCCGCGCGGTGAAGTGGAGCCGATGCTTGACCTGCCGTGGGAAATCGCCCCGGATCGTATCATCATCAGCGATGGCCGCTGGCACACCGAATACGCGGGCAACGCGTTGAGCGGCCGGGTTGCGCTTTCGCTGGGCAACTGGCAGCAGGGCACCGAGCAGATGCAGGTCAGCGGGCGTCTTAACGTGCTCACTCAGGGCCAGGCCGGGAAGGGCAACGCCGTGCTGAATATCGGCCCCGGTAAGCTGAGCATGGACAGCAGCGACATGCCGCTACAGCTGACCGGCGAGGCCAAGCTCGGCGATCTGATTTTTTATGCCCGACTGCCCGCGCAGCTGAGCGGGCCGCTTACCGCGCCGGTGCTCAATTTTCACCCCGGCGCGCTGCTGCGTTCGCGCGGGCGGGTCATCGATTCGTTGAATATCGATGAAATCCGCTGGCCGCTGGCGGGCGTCAAAGTAACGCAACAGGGCGTTGATGGTCGCCTGCAGGCTATTCTGCGCGCCCATGAGCGGGATATGGGGGATTTTATCCTGCATCTTGACGGCCAGGCCGACAACTTTATGCCCGACCGCGGCCGCTGGCAGTGGCGCTACTGGGGCGATGGCCATTTCACCCCGATGCAGGCGCGCTGGGATGTTAAAGGCGCGGGCGAATGGGTTGATAGCGCCATTGTGCTCAACAGCCTCTCGACCGGTTTCGATAAGCTGCAGTATGGATCCATGCTGGTGAGTACCCCGCGCCTGACGCTGGAAAAACCGATCCACTGGCTGCGCGATGAGCAGCATCCCAAACTGACCGGCGCGCTGTCGCTGGATGCCGGGAAAACCACCTTCAGCGGCGGCAGCGAACTGCCGCCGTCAACGCTTAAGTTCAACATTGATGGCCGCGATCCGACCTGGTTCCGGTTCAGTGGCTCCCTGCATGCGCAAAAAATTGGCCCCGTGCGCGTGACCGGGCGCTGGGACGGCGAACGTCTGCGCGGCGAGGCGTGGTGGCCAAAACAGTCGCTGACAGTTTTCCAGCCGCTGGTGCCGCCGGAGTGGAAGATGAACCTGCGTGAGGGAACGCTCTACGCGCAGGTGGCATTCTCCGCCGCCGCCGAACAGGGCTTCGAGGCGGGCGGTCACGGTGTGCTCAAAGACGGCAGCGCCTGGATGCCGGATAACCAGATCAACGGCGTCGATTTTGTGCTGCCGTTCCGCTTTAGCGGCGGCACCTGGCAGCTTGGCACCCGCCATCCGGTATCGCTGCGCATCGGCGAAGTCGTCAACCAGTTCACCGCGCGCAATCTGACGGCGGATCTCCAGGGCACCTGGCCCTGGAGTGAAGACGCGCCTTTACAGTTAAGCAACGTCAGCGTCGATATTCTCGGCGGCAAGCTGACCATGCAGCAGCTGCGGATGCCGCAGCACGATCCGGCGCTGCTGCGTCTGCAAAATATCTCCAGCAGCGAGTTAATTAGCGCGATTAAAGTGAAGCAGTTCGCCGTGTCCGGCCCGTTTAACGGTGCGCTGCCGCTGTGGCTGGATAACGATAAATGGATTATCAAGGACGGCTGGTTCAGCAATCCTGGACCGATGACGATGCGTCTTGATAAAGACACCGCTGACGCGCTGGTGGCCGACAACGTCTCCGCCGGGGCGGCCATTAACTGGCTGCGCTATATGGAAGTGGCCACCTCGTGGACGCGTATCAACCTCGATAACCTCGGCGTACTGACGCTGAAGGCGACGATTAGCGGCACCAGCCGGGTAGAAGGCAAAAGCAATACGGTGCACTTAAACTACTCCCATGAAGAGAATATTTTTGACCTGTGGCGCAGCTTGCGTTTCGGCGACAATCTGCAGGCGTGGCTGGAGCAGAACGCCAGGCTGCCCGCACCGCGCTGTCAGGACAGTCATACCTGTAAGGAACAACAATAATGATCAAACTATTCGCCGCCTTTCTGGCCACCGCGCTGCTGGCGGGCTGTACGCCGCGTATTGAAATCGCGGCATCGAAAGAGCCGATCACCATCAATATGAACGTCAAAATTGAGCATGAAATTCATATCAAGCTGGATAAAGACGTTGAGAATCTGCTCAAATCGCGTAGCGATCTGTTCTGAGGCGATGATGAGAATACGACTGGTAACCGCGGCGCTGGCGCTGGTGCTGTTCAGCGCCCAGGCGCAGGCCCTGACCCTGAATGAGGCTCGCCAGCAGGGACGGGTCGGCGAAACCCTCAACGGCTATCTTGAACCGCTGCGTCAGGATAAAGAAACCCTTGAGCTGGTGAAGCAGATCAACGCCGCCCGCAGCGACAGCTATCAGCAGCTGGCGGATGACAATAATCTACCGGTGGATCAGGTGGCGAAAATGGCCGGTCAGAAGCTGGTCGCCAGGGCGCAGCCGGGCGAGTACGTGAAGGGCCTTAACGGCAAATGGCTGAAAAAATAGCTATCGGCAGCGCTTGCGATACTCCCCCGGCGAGACGCCGAAGCGCTGCTTAAAGGCGGTGGAAAAATGGCTATGATCGCTGAAGCCCCAGCTGTAGCCGATCCCCGCCAGCTTTTCGTCATCATGGGCGCTTTGCAGCGCGCGGGCGCACAAATCGAGCCGACGATTCTTGATATATTGCGCCACCACCAGCCCCTTTTCCGCAAACAGCCGATAGAGGCTGCGCACCGACATGCCGGTTTCGCTGGCCAGCCACTCCGGGCGCAGATGTTCCGCCTGAATCGACTCATCGATTAACGCCATGATTTTCTGAAACTGCTTATCGCGCCGGGACGGCTGGGCCTCCTGATGATGCAGCATCGGGCGCAGCAGGCAGACGATGGCCTCCAGCGCCGCTTTGCTTTCGCTGGCCGAGAGTTCAGGGCTGTTCATGCTTTCATGCAGCAGGCGCTGGCTGAGCTGGACCATCGGCAGGCTTTTCGCCAGCCGGGTAGCGATGCTGATTTCACTGCCGCACAGCTGTTGCTCCAGCAGCGATCTTGGCAGCAGCAGGGAGGCCTGGCGCGAGGTTTGCTGCCAGATAATGGAACAGGGACGAGACGCGTCGATCAGGGTGATATCGCCGCTTTCCAGCATCGCCTGGCGGCCATCCTGCTCGATCGTCGCCTGGCCCGCGAGCTGGAAGACGGTATAAAACCAGGCGTCGTTATCGCGCTGGATCTCTTGTCGGGTGCGGTAAAGATTAATGCCGCGGGCAGTCACCGTGCTGACTTTCAGGTCGCCGGCATAGCTGGCGTCGATCTCACCGTGGAAATTATCAGCCAGCGGACGGGCGGCAAACTGCCCGCAGACCTGATTGATTTTTGCTAACCAATGCTGGTAATTCTGCCCACGATTTGCCGTACTCATCGCGCATCCCTTGTAATAATAATGTTTTTGCATTGTTGCACTTATGATGCCGGAGGCAAGGGTCAACGGCGGAGTATATGAAAGAACTATTACCTGGATCACAGTATTATTATAAAAAAATATTACGTAACACCTTTACTCGGTCACCGCAAAGCCGTTATGAAATTTAACAGGCTAAAAATAAAAGAAGATATGATTAGCTGCGGGGAAAACAAGAAATAGTACGTTGTTAACATTGAAGGGAGGGCTGTGTCATCCCTCTATGACTGGAATGTTCAGGAATGACACAGAATTTCTAACGCCCACCGATATATTGCAGTTAGCAAATGAAATCAGACGGGGATACCTTGGGCACTTTCTGAGTATAGGGAGCTATATCCTGATAATATTACAATGACGAATGCGATTAATTACATGTGCATCATGCTATATCCTTCATGTCGATAGGGGCACATTAAGGTTCGAAATATTGATGCGTGCTAATACAATACGGAGTCGTTATATTATAGGTTCACTCAAAAATGTGGGGCCCTGTTGCACCATTTTGCATAGAATCGCCAGGTGCATCAAACCCAGATCTTGTCCATGATTTATTACTCGCTACTGCATTTTTGCGTCTTGTCCAAAGTTGGTCTAGCTGTTTCGCTTGACGCTCCTGCGGTTCGGGTCTCTGCGATGATTGTTTTACACCAGGGGGGGTTAACGTGGATTTTTCCATAAAATTCTCCTGTCTGAATTTTTGCAGACGTTTCCTGTTATTCATAAATGCTGAGTGGATATTAGCATCACCAGGAGAGAATTTATTTCAGCCTTTGTTTATCTTTGTAAATGTATAAAGTGCTTTTGAAATCTATTATTCATCAAGCCATTAATGAATAAGTGCAGGAATCAAATGGCACTATTATTCCTGCACTGTTCATCATGATAGCGACTATACCTTTACCACCCTGCTGGCGACTCCTGCAGAATGATAAAAGGAATTATATTTACGATTAATAATCAATGGGCTCGCGAATAATGGGGCAGGTCATGCAGTGACCGCCGCCGCGACCGCGACCTAGTTCGCTGCCAACAATGGTGATCACCTCAACACCGCTTTTCCGCAGTTGTGCATTAGTCTTGGTATTTCGGTCATAGGCCACGACCACGCCAGGCTCAAGCGCAACCATATTCGCGCCGCTATCCCACTGCTGACGTTCCATGTCGTAGTCATTACCGGCTGTTTCCACAACTCTTAATTGTTTCAGATTTAGCGCGTGGGCTACCGCGTCTACAAAATTATCTTCATCCCTGGTTAAGCGTATTCCGTGGGGCGATCTTTCATCAGGTCGCAATGAAAACGTTTTGATTTGATTAACAATAGGTGGATAAAGCGTGACGAGGTCCCGGTCGCAGAAGGTAAAAACGGTATCAAGATGCATCGCGGCTCGTAGCTTCGGCATGGCGGCAATCATCACCCTCTCAATCCCCGAATGCGGATTAGCAAAGAGCGCTTGCGCAAGCTGTGCTATCGCCTGGTAAGAGGTGCGCTCGCTCATGCCAATTAACACTGTTTTGTTACCAATCGGCATGACGTCACCACCTTCAAGGGTAGCCGTACCGTGGTGGACCGTTGGATCGCCGTACCATACGTTAACCTTGCCAGCGAAATCAGGATGGAACCGGTAAACGGAAGTTGCAAGCACCGTCTCTTCATGACGGGCTGGCCAGTAGAGGGGATTAAGAGTAACGCCGCCATTGATCCAGCAGGTGGTATCGCGGGTGTAAAGCGCGTTAGGTAAAGGAGGAAGCAGGTACTGACTCTGTGCGATAGCGGCGTGGAGAAGTCTGCATTCTTCTTTATCGTATTTTCCGCCTGAAGCGTGTAGCAGTTCCAGCGTTGAAAGGCCGCCAAGTAGAGTCTGCGCGAGTTCGCGGGCGGAAATATTATCGAGAAAGTCTCGCGTTTCGTCTATCAGACTCAAGGGGACTTCATCAGGTACCACTTGTAAATCCAGAATCCATTTTCGCGCCAGAGGATTTTTTACCGTTTCTTCCAGCAATTGATGGAACTCAACAACCTCAACCTCGCGCTCACGCATTTTATTCATAAAATCGAAGTGATCGCGTTTGGCGTTCGCTACCCACAGAACATCGTCAAACAACATACGGTCACAGTTCCCTGGAGTAAGGCGTTCATGCGCCATCCCCGGTGAACATACCATAACTTTTTTTAATTTACCGACCTCTGAATAAACGCCAAAGGCGGGTGATGTGTTTTTATTTTCAGTAAGCATAATATTTCCGTTTATTAAATTTGAATGAGTCCCGTTGCGATCGCATAGATACCGATGATGGCTCCTGACATCAGCATGGCAAACAGAAGACGCTCACGCCTGGTGAAAACTTTCGCCAAATTCTCTTTTCTCGTGAAATAGTAAAGAATGGTTCCCGGACCGTAAATAATGGTAGAAAGTAAAAGATATTTTACGCCGCCAGCGTAAATCATCATCAGCGAATAAATCAGGGCAATGGCGGAAAGTATCAGCCCCTTACTTATCTCTGTTGCCGAGCTGGAGTAGGATTCCCCGGTTAATGCAAGCTTTAAAGCATATGCGCTGACGAGGAAATATGGAATTAACGTTAGCGAGCTGGTTAACTCCAGTGCCAGCTGGAAGGCGTAGTCGGTGAACAGCGTGATGATTAAAAAGACCTGAATAAATATGTTGGTCAGCCAGACAGCCTTATAAGGGACCCGGTTAGCGTTCTCTTTAGCCAGTACTTTTGGCATCAGTCCGGATTTTGCTGCGCTGTATAACACTTCTGCTGCCAGTAATGACCAGGAGAGATAGGCGCCTAAAACCGATATGACCAGGCCAATACTGATAAAAATCATCCCCGGACGACCGACAATTGTCTCCAGTACGCCTGCCATTGAGGGTTGACGTAGCGCGGCAAGCTCCGGTCGTAAAAGTACTCCATATGAGAGAAGAGTGACCAGACACAGAATGCACAGGACACCGATAAAACCGAACACCGTGGCGGTACCGATATGGCTACGTTTTTTCGCCAGGCGGGAATACACGCTCGCTCCCTCTATCCCGAGAAAGACGAATACCGTCACCAGCATAGTATTGCGGACCTGCGAAAATAAGGACTCGTGCGCATTGTCAGGCGCGGCGATATAGTGCACAAGGTCATGGTACCCTTCAGACAGGGTGTAGGAGTGAATATCCCTGATGTCGGGTACCCCCCAGAAGTTAACGGTGAAAATGTCAGCGTTGAACGCGAACATAAGAACGACAATAAAGACACCTATCGGTATAATCTTGGCCCAGGTGACCACCGTATTAATAATTGCAGCTTCTTTTACGCCCCTTAATACCAGGATATGGAAACACCACAGGACAACAGAAGCAGTGAGAATCGCGTATAAAGTATTGCCATCGCCGAAGATGGGGGAGAATGTGCCGAGGGTTGATTTTATCAGCACAAAATAAGATACGTTGCCGATACAGGTCCCCGCCCAAAAACCGAGCGCGGAAGTAAACCCAAGGTAATTCCCGAAGCCTTCTTTAGCATAAATAAATATACCCGAATCCAGATGCGGCTTTCTTATCGCCAGAGTCTGAAAGACCAGGGCGAGGGTTAACATTCCCCCGCCAGCGATACACCACGCGATGATGGCAGCAAACCCGCCCGCTGCGCGCCCGAAAGTGGCGGGAAGTGAAAATATTCCTGCACCAATCATCGAACCGACCACCAACGCAGTCAGCGCAGGCAAAGACAACTTTGCATCTGATTTATTCATGATTGAATATCTTGCTCATATAAATTAATGATAAAAACGCTTCTCGCAGCAGACTCTCTGCGTAAGTCCATACCGATGAAATGAGGTGGCATCCCGTCAGATGACACATCATATAATGTTAAAGTCCGGTATAAATCAGCGTGAAAAAACGGATATTGACAGTGATGGCCAGCATCACCAGCATAGACAGAACAAACATTATGCCCATTCGCATAGACTCTATTTTTTTCTCATAGAAGTTGAGATCTTTATTTTTATGAATTTTCCTGCGTTGATAGATAAACATAATGCATAGCGAGATATAAAGTACGGGAGAAATAAGGTGAAGGTAGCCGTAAGACCACAATAACATTTCACTGGTGCCCATGGCAATGAGCCAGGCTATAATAAACAACATGTCAAACCCTTTTATAAAATGTTTTTAACGAAATTTCGACTTTAAGTAGAAAAAAATGGAGAAAATGACATCTACGAAGATCCATAGGCCGCTTAGTAATGCGATGTTTTTAATAGCACCTATCCAGAATGCCGTATCGTGGCGCATTCGATGTTCAGTGAACGGGGATGAGGAACTAAAATATAGAGTATAAATACTGATGGTTAGCATTAATGCATTCACTATAATGAACGCGATAAATACAATGCTGCTGATGCTTTTCTTTCGCTTCGGTTTATTTTTCATAATGTTCACGCAATGGGTTTTCGCTTTATTAACCAGATGTTAGTAATCTACATTAAACGGATATTAAACAAAGGGGGCAGGCTCTTTGATCAGAGTCAATTTAACGTATATTAAAAGACCATAGAGGGTTGTTTATGAATTGTTTAATAAGGCATGGTATTGTGATGTTATCTTACGTGTAGTTTAGTTATTAAACTAACAAAGAGAGTCTTGTCAGGCGTGCGATATGACATCAACGATCCTGTCTGCGATTGTTGAATGTTGAATCGATATCGGTTGAAAATGCCATGTTCAGTACAACGGGTGTTATTTATACGCTGAAATCAGGCATTGCTTATATTTTGATGAATTTCAACGGGACGGCTATTTGCATAGTTGTTGCAATATTTCATAATTGTTATGAGTGACAGGGTTAATGCGCCGGAATATCATCCTTTCTGTGATTTTTTTGCTCACAATCGTCGGGTGTAGAGGACCTTCAATTGATGCCAATGATGATATGGGAAATATCTTTTATGGACAAGAACCTCCCCCATCATATGGCATTGTTACGGGGGTAAACTATATAACTATCCAAAACGATACGGGTTACAATACCGTAGGTACAGTTAGCGGCGGGGCTCTCGGCGGTATTACCGGACATACCCTTACTGGTCAGCGCCAGGCGATAGTGGGTGTTGCCGCCGCTGGCGTGTTGGCCGGGCAAGCGATACAGAGGCGGTTGGCCCGTAGCCAGCTTGTTGAATTGTTTATCAGACCCACTGATGGACGTGATTTTGTTATTGTCCAGCCAACAAGAGGAACGCCTTTTTTCGTCGGACAGAAAGTCAAGGTCGCTTATCGACGCGGCAATATTGTCATTTTGCCAGGATAAATGAGTAGCGTATCAAGGTTAATATAACGGCAAGAGAGGATATCGTCATTGAATGTGTCCCCGGGCATCTCAATCAGGCCTGGCCAGCGGGCGTTTTTCAATAATGTATACCTGCCCACCCAATCGACTTAATTGCGGCGTCTGTCACAGCGGCAACAGCGAATGTCACAGAGAAAAAAGCGTGAATCGTGACCCGGGCATAAACTGAAACCACTATCCGTGAACAATAAGGAAGGGGTATGTCCACATCACAGGTCGCGCTACTCGCCAGCGTGCAGCAGTTTTTAGACAGACAGCATGGGTTGTATCTCGACGGTGCGCAGCAGGCGGCAGAGAGCGAAGAGCGCTTAACCGTCTGGGATCCGGCCACCGGTCAGGCTATCGCCAGCACCGCGGATGCCAACGCCGCGGATGTCGATCGGGCGGTGATGTCCGCCTGGCGCGCTTTCGTTTCCCGCCGCTGGGCAGGGCGGACGCCCGCCGACCGCGAGCGGATCCTGCTGCGCTTCGCCGATCTGGTGGAGCAGCACGGCGAGGAGCTGGCGCAGCTGGAGACCCTTGAACAGGGAAAATCGATTAACATTTCCCGCGCCTTTGAAGTGGGCTGCACGCTGAACTGGATGCGCTATACCGCCGGGCTGACCACTAAAATTAGTGGCCGCACCCTCGACGTATCGATCCCCTTCCCGCAGGGCGCACGCTATCAGGCGTGGACCAAAAAAGAGCCGGTGGGCGTGGTAGCCGGGATCGTGCCGTGGAACTTCCCGCTGATGATCGGCATGTGGAAAGTGATGCCCGCGCTGGCGGCCGGCTGCTCGATCGTCATTAAGCCGTCGGAAACCACGCCGCTGACCCTGCTGCGGGTAGCGGAACTGGCAACCGAGGCCGGCGTGCCGGACGGTGTTTTTAACGTGGTGACCGGCAGCGGCGCCGGGTGCGGCGCGGCGCTGACCTCGCATCCTCAGGTCGCCAAGGTGAGCTTTACCGGATCGACCGCTACCGGTAAACAGATTGCCCGCGTGGCCGCTGACCGCCTGACCCGGGTCACGCTGGAGCTGGGCGGCAAGAACCCGGCCATCGTGCTGAAAGATGCCGATCCGCAGTGGGTTATTGAGGGATTAATGACCGGTAGCTTTCTGAATCAGGGGCAGGTGTGCGCCGCCAGTTCGCGAATTTATATCGAAGCGCCGCTGTTCGATACGCTGGTGAGCGGCTTTGAGCAGGCGGTGAAGTCGCTACAGGTCGGGCCCGGTATGCTTGAGAGCAGCCAGATTAACCCGGTAGTGTCGCAGGCGCACTGCGCAAAAGTGGCGGCCTATCTTGATGAAGCCCGTCAGCAGAAGGCAGAGCTGATTAGCGGTAACGTGGGGCCGAATGCGCAGGGCTACTATATTGCGCCAACGCTGGTGATTAATCCCGACGCCGGGCTGCGCCTTAGCCGGGAAGAGGTTTTCGGTCCGGTGGTGAACCTGGTACGCGTGGCCGACGGGGAAGAGGCGCTGCGCCTGGCCAACGACAGCGATTTTGGCCTGACCGCCAGCGTCTGGACCCGCGACCTGAGCCAGGCGCTGAGCTATACCGATCGCCTGCAGGCGGGTACGGTGTGGGTCAACAGCCATACGCTGATCGACGCCAACCTGCCGTTCGGCGGCATGAAGCAGTCCGGCACCGGCCGCGATTTCGGCCCCGACTGGCTGGACGACTGGTGCGAAACAAAGTCGGTTTGCGTGCGCTACTAGCCGCCTGTTCCCCGGTGGGGGCTGGCGCCTCACCGGGGCTACACGCGCGTAACTTGCGGATTCTGTCGCCAGGCCTACGGCAAAATCCGCACCTCGATACCTCAAATCCGCCTCATCTCCGTATGCCCGGTTGCGCCTGCCGCCGGGCGCCTTTTTCCAGGAGTAAGCCGTCAGTCCAGCAAGGACGGATCGGCGTCGATCATCATCTGCTTCATCTCTGCAAAATGCTGGCGTGAAAAGTCGGCGATCCCCTCCCAGTCCTGCGCGGTTTTCTCCGCCACCTCAGCGGAGAGCACTTTCAGCGGCTGCCCCGTTGACCAGGCGGTCACCAGAATCTGGCAGGCGCGCTCCAGGGTCCAGATATCATCGAAAGCCTCGCCAATCGACGGCGCGGTCACCAGTACGCCGTGGTTGCCCATCAGCAGCCGGCGCTTGTCGGCCAGCAGCGACGCCAGACGCGCGCCTTCCGCCGTGGTGTCCGCCATGCCGCCGTATAACCTATCGACGGCTATCCGATTGAAATAGCGCGCCGTGTTCTGATCGATCGGCGGGATATGCGGCGTCTCAAGGCAAGCGACGCTGGTGGTATACACCGGATGCAGGTGCAGCACCACCCGCACCTCCGGCAGGCGCTGGTGGATTTGCCCGTGAATCGCCCACGCCGTGGCGTCGACGTCAGATCGCCGGGCGCAGGCTTCATCATCGGCGTCCAGCAGCAGCAGGTCGCTGGCGCGGATACGCGAAAAGTGTTTCCATTTCGGATTCAGCAGGAATTTTTTGCCGTCCGCCGAGATGGCCGCGCTAAAGTGGTTGGCCACCGCCTCGTGCATCCCGAGATGGGCGATGATACGAAAGTTCGCCGCCAGGTCGATGCGCGTCTGTTCTTCATAAGAGCGGGCCATGTCGTTACTCCGCTTTTGGCATCAGGGTTTGCAGGTCCTCCGGCGTCGGCGCCTGGAAGTTATATTTCTTCAGCAGTGCGGCGTATTCCGGCGTCGCGCTGTATTTCTTCAGTCCTTCCTCCAGCGCGGTTTTCACTTCGCTATTGCCTTTTTTCACCCCAAAGCCATTGAGCACCGGATAAATTAAGGTTTCGGAAGAGATGGTCACCCGATCGCCAAGCTTATCAATCACGCCGCGTGCCACCGCCGCATCGGTGATTTGCGCCTCAACCGCCCGCGAGAGCAGCGCCTGGGTGGTTTGCGGGTCGGTGGTGTATTCGCTAAGCGCTATTGGCTTCAGGCCCTTTTTCACGCAGTAGTCGGCGGAGAGCTTTTGCAACTGCGCCAGCCAAGAGGTCGCGCCCATAGAGCCAATTTTATGACCGCAAAACGCTTCCGGCGTTTTCGGCTGATAGTCGCTGCCTTTCAGCGCGAGGATCGCTTCGCCGCTTTTCAGATAGGGCACCATATCGATAACCTTCCGACGCTCGGCGGTGATGTACATCGACGAGTTGGTGATATCGAAGCGTCCGCCCTGCAAGCCCGGAATCAAATTCGGAAACCGGGTATCAATATTCACCGCCTCGCGGCCCATGGTTTTCGCCAGCCCGGCAAGAAACTCGATATCGAACCCGGCGGGCTTGTTGTTTTCCATATATTCATACGGAAAAAAGGTCATATCAGAACCGGCGGTGATTTTCCCCGGCTGCTGGAAGGCCTGGGCGCTAAAGGACGACAGGGCGCCGGCGGTGCAAAGGAGCAGGGCAGCAGGGCGGAAAGCTTTAAAACGTTTCATACAACCTCCAGAGAGTGGGCAAATTACATGCTGGCGCGATCGGTACCGGCCTGCTGGACGAAAAAGGATGCGCCGCGCGGTTTTTGCGGCAGGCGTAAATGATTCACGGTACTGCGCACCAGGCCGCTCTCTTCCCCGGCAACCATCTGACCGGCGTGCGCGCTGGGCAGCGGATTTTCGCCGTAAGGCAGGGCATCTTCCGCCGCGTAGACGCTGATAAACAGCGTCCGCGGCAGGTCGGTTTCATTGGGGCTGGAGGCGTGGAGCAGACGAGTATGCATAAAGCACACCGATCCCGCCGGGCCGAAACAGGCCTGCGGCTGCTGGCAGTGGGTCGCTTCAACCTCCCGATCCACGGCGCCGGTAAAACGATCGTTTTGCCAGTGGGACCACAGCGGCCCCCGATGGCTTCCCGGCACCACGTTGAGCGGACCGTTCTCCGGCGTCACTTCGCTGACCATCAGCAGGGCGGTGATGATGTCGTCGTTGCTGTGGGGGGTAAACAGAAAATCCTGGTGCCACTTTACCTGCGTGGCGGTGTGCGGCAGCTTGGAGTTGATTTTGCTGTGATGGAAGCGGGTCCCGCTGCCGCCGATCAGCTGACCGGCAATCGCCGCCATTCTCGAATCAAGCGCGGCGTGGCGGTAGGCGGCGGAAATCTCCGTGGGGGAACTCACCCGGCGCAGCGAGGGATGATGGGGCGCGTGGTCGCTTTCGAGGTCGAAACGCGGCCGACCATCCAGGGTTTCGCCCCAAACTTCGCTATGCTGTCGGCTCTCTTCGACCCAGGCGTCAAAATCGGCCTGCAGCAGCGCGACTTCCTCGGCGGAAAGCACCTCTTCGACAACCAGAAAACCCTGCTGATGAAACTGTTCGATTTGCCACTGCGCGATCATATTTTTCTCCTTTCGGGAACGGAGGCGTTAAGCCAAAGAGACATCTTTCAGGAAGGCGTCCACGCGCGGATGCTGGCCGTCGCGCATTGCCTGAGGCGTGTCGTCGCAGACCACGCGTCCTTTTTCCATAAACACAATTCGATCGGATACCTTAAAGGCGAAGTTCATTTCATGGGTGACGATCACCATGGTGATGCCTTCATGGGCCAGCGATTCGATAACCTGCAGAACCTCGTTAACTTTTTCCGGATCCAGCGCCGAGGTGGGCTCATCGAACAGCATAATTTGTGGGCGCATCATCAGGGCGCGGGCAATCGCTACCCGCTGCTGCTGGCCGCCGGAAAGCTGATGCGGATATTTCCACGCGTGTTCCAGCATGCCGACTTTATGCAGCAGTTCGCAGGCGTGCTGCTTCAGCTCGCCTTCGCTGGCCAGATGGTGATAGCGCGGCGCCAGCAGCAGGTTGCCGAGTACGGTCAGGTGGGGGAACAGGTTGAAGCTCTGGAAGACCATGCCGATATTCTGGCGATGCTCGCTGTTCTCCATAAAACGCGGCTTCTGCTGCCCCTGGCGGTCAAGGTGAATAAAAGGCTGGCCGTTGATTTTGATCTCACCGTTATCAATCTGCTCAAGGCCGTTCAGCAGGCGGATCAGCGTGGTTTTACCGGAGCCGGACGGGCCGATGACGGAGACCACTTCGCCGGGCTGAATTTGCAGGCTGACGGCGCCCAGCACTTCGACATTGTTATAGGCTTTATGCAGCTTTGATGCCTGTAGCGCCGGCTCCTGCGCGACGCTAACGCTGCGGGCCATTGCCGGACGCCGCGCGGTGGCCAGCTGCTGCATTTCTTCATCCACCGGGCGCGTGGTCTTACGCTGGGTGACGTCGAGCCAGGTCTCGAGGCGCTTAAGCAGGAAATCAAACACCGTGACGATCAGGATGTAGTAAAACGCCACCGCCGCCATGGTCTCCATGACGAGGAAATTCTGCGAATAGAGGCGCTGGCCGACCATTAAGATCTCGGTCAGGGAGATAACCGACACCAGCGAGCTGAGCTTGACGATGGCGATATACTCATTAGCCAGCGCCGGCAGGGCGACGCGCAGCGCCTGCGGGATCACTACACGCCACTGGGTGCCGGCATAGCGCAGCCCGAGCGCGCGGGCGGCTTCGCTCTGTCCTTTCGGAATCGACAGCAGTCCGCCGCGATGAATTTCAGCAATATAGGCGGCTTCGCTCAGCACCATCGCCAGCAGTCCGGCCCAGAACGGGTCGTTCAGCACCGGGGCGAAGGCGGGCAGCGCCTGCGGCATGTTGTAGACAAAAATCAGCAGCACCAGCAGCGGCATGCTGCGAAACAGCCAGATATAGAGGCGGGCAGGCGCGTTAAACAGCTTGCGCGGCGACTGTTTGGCCAGCGCCAGAATAAACCCCAGCACAATACTGAAAGCCCAGGTCAGCAAACTTAATTTGATGACGGTCCAGGTGGCCTGCCAGAAATCGACATCGCTGAGCAGGCTTAACATATAGTTCCAGTTAAACGTCATGGGCTATTTCACTCGCCATAATTAACGGAAATTAAGGCGATTCCCCTGTACTAAAATGGGGAGCCGCCGGCGTTCATCTTGCCATGACACTATGCTGGCACTCTTCGACCGGTGGCAATTAGTAAATTTTTGGCCTTTAAGTTTAAAAAAACTATACAGCTATATTAACCTCAGGGAATTTAACGCAATTAATGAGAAACAGCATTGAAACAACTTAAAAACAATCACCCTTATTTTTAAACCTGATTTTTCGTGAAATGACAATTTGTGCAATATTGGGGCGCGCCGCGGGCGAATAAGGTGCAGGGCGATGCTTTATGGTGCAATACGCGAAATCAGGCAAAAAAAGAGGGCGGGTTATAAATAGAAACGGCGGCTATTTGCCGACGAGGTAAAGCGTAAACGGCATGGCACGATGCTTGCAGTCTGCTTATCGTAAAACTAAGCCCGTTCGTAATAAGACAATATTTTATCAATGGTGACGCGATGAACCGATTTACCCTCAAACAGCTTAAGTATTTCGTGACGGTGGTGGAAACGGAGAGTATCGCCGAGGCTTCCCGCCAGCTGCATATTGCCCAGCCGTCGATCTCCATTGCCATCAAAAACCTGGAAAGCACCTTCGACCAGCAGCTGTTTATTCGCCACCACGCGCAGGGCGTATCCCTGACCTCAAGCGGGCGGCGCTTCTACGATAAAGCCAAAGAGTTGCTGCGTCTGTCGTATGAATTTGAACAGAACTCGCGGGCGGAAAAAGAGCTGGTATCCGGGACTATTTCCGTCGGCTGCTTTGAATCCGTCGCGCCGCTGTATATGCCAAAACTGGTGGCGGGATTTAAAAAAATGTATCCCGAGATCACTCTCCAGCTCTACGACGGTGAGCAACATGAGCTGATGCACGGCCTGCACCGCGGGCGCTTCGATCTGGCGCTGGTCTACGACCTGGAGCTGGGTCACTCCATTCATAAAGAGCTGCTGAACGCCCCGCATAAACCCTATGCTTTGCTGCCCGCTTCTCATCCGCTGGCGCAGAAAAAATGCGTCACGCTCCAGGAATTAAGCCGGGAACCGATGATTTTGCTCGATGCGGTCCCCAGCAAAAACTATTTTGTCTCGATATTTAAAGAGAAAGGTTATCACCCGGAAGTGGCCTACAGTTCGCCGTCCATAGAAATGGTGCGCTGTATGGTCGGGCAGGGATTAGGCTTTTCGGTACTGGTTACCCGTCCGCTGTGCGATATGACCTATGACGGTGAAAAGCTGGTGCAGCTGGATATTGCCGACGAAATGCCTGCGTCAACATTAATTATGGCGCATCTTGCCAATAATGAACCCACGCGTCCGACGCAGCTATTTATGGATTATTGCCGCAGCATAGAATTAACGCCGCATCAGCACGCGTAATTTAATTAACACGGCCGCAAGCGTTATTTTTTTGTCGCGTCATTCAGCCTCGTAAATTTCTATTCAGACGATCGTTTTATAATAATTTACCATTTCATCACACTTACTTAACCTGAGTTCTGTCAATCCCGGCGGATAAGCCGGACAACCGTGCTTGAAGGACACAGATATGACAGAGCAGATTACAGAGATCGATACCCTGGTGGTAGGCGCGGGGCAGGCGGGTGTTGCCATGAGCGAGCATCTGACGCATCACGGCATTCCGCATCTGGTGCTGGAAAAAAAGCGCATCGCTGAGGCCTGGCGCAGCGGCCGCTGGGATTCGCTGGTGGCCAACGGCCCGGCCTGGCACGATCGGTTTCCCGGCATGACCTTCCCCGACTGCGACGCCGACAGCTTTGTCGCCAAAGAGCAGATCGCCGACTACTTCGCCGCGTATGCCAAAACCTTTAATGCACCGATCAAAACCGGCGTTGAGGTCTTTAGCGCCGAGCGTTTAAACGGCCGTCCGGGGTTTCGCGTGGAAACGTCACTGGGCGTGATTGAGGCGCAGCGTATCGTCGCCGCCACCGGGCCGTTCCAGCGCCCGGTGATACCGGCCATCGCGCCGCAGGATAGCGCTGTGCAGCAGATTCATTCCGCGCACTATTTCAACCCGCAGCAGCTTCCGGAAGGCGGTGTGCTGGTGGTTGGCGCGGGGTCGTCCGGCGTACAAATCGCCGATGAGCTCCGCCGGGCGGGGCGCGCGGTGTGGCTCTCCGTCGGCGCGCACGATCGCCCGCCGCGCCGCTACCGCCAGCGCGATTTTTGCTGGTGGCTGGGGGTGTTAGGGCTGTGGGATGCGGCGGCCAATCAGCCCGGCAAAGAGCACGTGACGATTGCGGTCAGCGGCGCGCGCGGCGGTCATACCGTTGATTTTCGCCAGCTGGCGCACCAGGGAATTACCCTGGTCGGACAGACGCACGGTTTTACCGAGGGCAAAGCCGTATTCCGTGCCGATCTGGCGGACAACATTCGTCTCGGCGACGCCTCTTATCTGGCGCTGCTCGACGCCGCGGATGAGTATATCGCCCGCAACGGGCTGTCGCTGCCGGAAGAGCCGGAAGCGCGCTTTTTCCTGCCCGACCCCGATTGCCTGACCCAGCCCCTCACCGAGCTCGACCTGGCAGCCGCGGGGGTGAGCTGCATTATCTGGGCTACCGGCTATACCACTGATTACCGCTGGCTGAAGGTCAACGCCTTTAATGAACAGCAGCGCCCGCAGCACCACCGCGGCGTTTCCAGCGAACCGGGCGTCTATTTCCTCGGTCTGCCGTGGCTCTCCCGCCGTGGCTCAACCTTTATCTGGGGTGTCTGGCACGATGCGAAATATATCGCCGACCAGATTGCCATTCAGCGCCAGTATCAACGCTATCAACCTTCCTGCTAATGCCTGATTTGAGGACGTAACCTATGCCAACCCATACCCGTATTCGGATGTTTAACACCAAAGAAACCTATCCCAATCAGACGCTCAATAACGATCTGTGCCAGGCGGTGCGCGCGGGAAACACCGTGTACGTTCGCGGCCAGGTGGGTACCGATTTTGACGGCAATCTGATTGGGCTGGGCGACCCGCGTGCCCAGGCGGAACAGGCGATGAAGAACGTTAAACAGCTGCTGGAAGAGGCCGGCAGCGATCTGACGCATATCGTGAAAACGACGACCTATCTGATCGACCCGCGCTACCGCGAACCGGTTTATCAGGAGGTGGGGAAATGGCTCAAAGGCGTGTTTCCCATTTCGACCGGCGTGGTGGTGTCGGCTCTCGCGCAGCCGCAGTGGCTGATGGAAATTGACGTCACGGCGGTGATCCCTGACGACTGGCATGCGCAGGAGGCACCATGACCCTTTCTATTTCCGCCCTGTGCCCGGAGTCGGGTCAACTGGGCATTGCGATTAGCTCATCCAGCATTGCCGTTGGCGCCCGCTGCCCGTGGCTGCTGGCGGGCGTTGGCGCGGTATCCAGCCAGAACATCACGCTGCCCGCGCTCGGACCGCAGATTCTTGCCGGGCTGGAAGCGGGGCTCACGCCGCAGCAGGCCCTGACGCAGGCGCTGGGCGAAGACCGGTTTAGCGATTATCGCCAGGTGGCGGTCATCGACGCCAGCGGCGAGAGCGCCGTGTTCAGCGGCGAACATACGCTCGGCATCTGGCAGCTGGCGCAGGGCGAGAACTGCGTGGCGGCGGGGAATATGCTGGCCAGCCCGCAGGTGATTACCGCCATGACGGCGGCGTTTGAAGCCGCCAGCGGCGAACTGGCCAGCCGCCTGATTGCGGCTCTGCAGGCGGGTATCGATGCGGGCGGCGAAGCCGGGCCGGAGCACTCGGCGGCGCTTAAAGTCGTGGAGGATTACGCCTGGCCGGTGGTGGATTTACGCGTCGACTGGGCGGAAGAACGCCCGGTAGCGGCGCTGGAAGCGCTGTGGCTGGCCTACGAGCCGCAGATGGAAGCGTACATCACCCGCGCGCTTGACCCGCGCGAAGCGCCGACCTACGGGGTGCCGGGCGATGAATAACCGCGTGCGTGAGATCCTCGGCGCGCTGCTGGCGTTTGATACCACCAGCCGCGAGTCGAATCTGGCGCTGATTGCCTGGATCGGCGACTTTCTGCGCGCGCGCGGCGTGACGTCGCAGCTGTTTTATGACGACGAAGGGCGCAAGGCAAACCTCTATGCCCGCCTTGGGCCAACCGGCCCCGGCGGGGTGATGCTCTCCGGCCATACCGACGTGGTGCCGGTGGATGGCCAGGCGTGGACGGTGCCGCCGTTCGCCCTTACCGAACGCGACGGGCGCTACTACGGTCGCGGCAGCGCGGATATGAAAGGGTTTATCGCCTGCGTGCTGGCGTCGCTGGAGGCGTTTCTGGCCGCGCCGCTGCGGATGCCGCTGCACCTGGGGTTCTCTTATGATGAGGAGGTTGGCTGCCTTGGCGTACGCAGCCTGGTGGATTTTCTCCGCGCCTCCGCCGGGAAACCGGCGCTGTGCATTATCGGCGAGCCGACCGACATGCGCCCGGTCTACGGCCATAAAGGCAAGCTCGCGGTGCGCTGCCGCGTGGAAGGGCACGCCTGCCACTCGGCCTACGCCCCGGAAGGGGTTAACGCGATCAGCTACGCGGCCAGGCTGATTTCCCGGCTGGACGCGCTGGGTGAAAGCCTTGCGCAGCAGCAGGATAGCCGGTTTTCGCCGCCCTCGGGCACGCTGCAGGTGGGGACGATTCACGGCGGCGCGGCGCTGAATATCGTTCCGCAATCCTGCTGGTTCGACTTTGAAATTCGCTATTTACCCGGCACGCGCCCGCAGGCCGTGACCGACGCCCTGGGCGATTATGCCCGCGAGCAGCTGCTTCCGGCGATGCGCAAGGTGGCGCAGCGCAGCGATATTCATTTCCAGACGCTGAGCCACTATCCGGGGCTGCTGAGCGACCCGCAGTCAGAATTCGCCCGCTGGCTGGCGCAGTGGTGCGGCAGCGATGATTTCACCACCGTCGCCTACGGTACCGAAGGCGGCCTGTTTGACGAGGCGGGCGTTGCGACGCTGATCTGCGGGCCGGGCAGCATGGCTCAGGGCCACAAGGCGGACGAATATATCAGCATCCCCCAGAGCGAACGCTGTATGGCGATGCTGGAAAACCTTTGCGCCTGGATGCGCGCCGATCCCTCCGATTCTCTTCGCTGATTTATCAACACAGGATGGCGACTATGCAAAACCCGAACTCCCCGCTTATTGATCAACAGACCGTCGACCGCTGGCAGGCCGACGGCGTCGTGCTACTTAAAGGCGTGTTCACGCCGTGGATCGAGAGCCTGTCGCGCGGCGTCGCCGCGCTGATGGCGAACCCCAGCGAGTATGGTCACGCGCGAACGGTGATCCCCGAGGACGGTTCGGCGCCGTTTTTTCAGGACTATTGCAACTGGCAACGAATCCCGGAATTTCGTGATTTTGTTTTTCAGTCGCCGGCGGCGGAGATCGCCGCGGCGCTGATGGGGTCGCAGACGGCGAAGTTTTTCCACGAGCACACGCTGGTGAAACAGCCCGGCGGCAGTACGGTAACGCCATGGCACCACGATCAGCCCTATTACTGCGTGGAGGGGCGGCAGAATGTCAGCCTGTGGATCCCGCTCGATCCGGTAGCGGAGGCGATTTCGCTGCGCTGTATTCGCGGTTCCCATCGCTGGGACGATGAGTTCAGCCCAACGCGGTTTAACGGTTCAAAGCTCTATTCCCATTCGCGCTTTAAAGAGCTGCCGGATATCGATGCCCATCAGGAGGATTACGATATCGTCAGCTGGGCGCTGGAGCCGGGCGATGCGGTCGCTTTTCATTTCCGCACGCTGCATGGGGCAAAGGGCAATTCAACCGCCCGGGCGCGGCGGGTATTTTCCGCCCGTTGGGTCGGGGATGATGCGACATTCGCCGACCGCGGCGGCGTGACCTCGCCGCCGTTTCCGGGGCTTAAGCTTCGCGACGGAGAGCCGCTTGTCGCCGATGAGTTTCCGCAGGTCTGGCCGCGGTAGCGGCGGCAGGGCGGGCAAGGACCCGCCCATCTTGCGGCGAAAGGTTTTCACTCACTGACTGAGGGGATTGAAGCTTCTTGATAATTGCTTATGCACTTAATTTTTTGCTTCAAGGGCTAAGGGGAAATTGATATGACTCGGTTACTCGTGTTTATGATCTCTTAGGAAGACGGTCAGTACGTCCTTGGGTGGGGTTACACCACTTTCTGAAAGTAGCCAACCTACAGCGCCGCGATGATATGTTCCGTGAAACAGCACATGATTGAGCATATCGACCGCTTTCATCTCGCCAGGTCCGCCATCGACGAACTGGAATTATGCCGTTGATTTTAGGGGGGACTTACTCACTGCGAAAAAACATAAAATAACCCCTCACGGCGGTTTAGCTATTCCGTTATGAGGTTGCGCTTGCGAGCCGTGCTGCAAATCCAATGAAGAACACCCCAACCAGCGCGTTTCCGATGGCAGAGAGTCTACGGTTACCTTTTATACGGCTAAGCAGATAAGCGCCGCAGAAGACGAGAAAGCCGAAATATACAAGAGTTATGGCGAACATCACCACAGCAAGAATGATAAACGCCGCCCAGGAGTGTTCAGCCTGAGCATTGATGAACTGCGCGAAGAAAGAGATATAGAACAGTAGCGTCTTTGGATTCAGTAGGGTCACCAGCATTCCGCGTCCGATGATCCCCCCAGCCTCTGCAGAGGACTTCTTTTCCTCAATGGTTTCGATGGCTGGCTTAAGTACTGTGCGTATCGTCTGGACACCAAGCCAGAAAAGATAAGCAGCGCCTGCGTATTTGATAGCGTTAAATAAGGCAGGCGTTGAGCTTATGACCGCGGCCAGCCCACACCATGCCAGCAGAACAAGAATAACGTCGCTCAGGAGAATAGAAAATATTGCCGCAAAGCCCCGCTTGATGCCGCTGGTGATGCTCGTTTTAATCACGAACATGGTTTCAGGGCCGGGCGCAAGGACTATCAGCGTCGCACCAGGCAGGTATGTCCAGAAATTCACGACACCAAAATCAGCAAACATTTTCACTCCAGTTCTCTCATTTTCACTCCGGCCATTCTAACGAAACCGCTGTTAATGAAAACACCGCAGCGACTTTCAATTCAGCAAATGTTGTTGATGGTACTTCGCAGCCAGACTGAGCAACGCCCTGGTCTGCTAACACCTAATAGGGAAAAGCTGCTCTATGATCTTTCCCATCCCTGATTATTAATGAATAAGTAATAAATGAAGGTTAGCAAATAATGAAGTCAGTTCAGCCAACAATGATTGCCGCCACCGAAACTCGCGGCGGTAGGGGGAGTAATGGTGACTGACTCCTGATAAAACAGATCCTCACGCCCCGCCAAACCTGACGGGGAAGGAAATCACTTCGTTGATAACGTTCTGAGACGTCAGGAGGCGCGACTATAGTCTATCCAGATCATGTACCGTACGTTCATTGACGATATTGCCCGTATTCAGGGTCGTTTTTGGCTCAAGTAAAACGACGCAGCACTCTTCAGTTAACGCTTCAGGACAATGCTCGGTTCCTTTCGGCACAATGATAAACTCACCCGCTTCAAGCACGATATCGCCCGTTCTTAACCCCATTCGCAAGCGGCCGCTGATAACAAGAAAAAGCTCGTCCTCATGCTCATGATGATGCCAGTCAAACTTTCCGGCTAATTTAGCCAGTTTGACATACTCGTTATTAATTTCGCCGACAATTTTGGGGCTCCAGCATTCGCTGAACAGAGCAAAACTTTCTTTTAAATTAACTTTACGCACTAATCTTCTCCGTCACATATATAATCCAGATGGATTTATTTGGCATAAAAAAAGAACCGGCAATGGGAGCACGGCGCGCCACCGGAAGGTCGATATTCATTGCTAAAAAAACTCCGGCAGACCAAAGGTAAGTTGGTCGTAACATGGCCAGCTTTCTGGCACTAACAACTGCTTCGCATTGCGGCAAAATAGAGCGTAGGAAAGCCGGTGCTGTTGTTCGAAATAACAATACCGTCAGCCCGCATGCAGAACAATGGGTTTCCCGGTTACGGGCGAAATAATTTATCACTACAAAATCAATCGGCTGAATTTACTTCATTTTATTTATAAAAGAATTTCCCGCCTGGCTTTAGGGAGAGCGTTTTTGTTTCTTTAAGTGAACACATGCCCGCTCTTCGGCATTTTATCAGAGGGCTCCTGGCGAGATAATCGCATGGAGGAGTTAACCTGGCTCGAGGTGACTCATCACCACCGTTGCGCTAATCGCCGTCTCCTTTGAGCTGTATGTGTGCGCAACCTGCGCGGAGAAAGCGTAAAAATCCCCGGCTTCTAATGTGATGACTTCGTACTGACTAAAGCGCAGATGCAGGGTGCCGCTGTGAACCAGTATATGTTCATGCGACCCGTCTGAATGCCCGGGACTGTGGATGGTGACCTGCGGCTCCATTTGCAGCAACCATATCTCGGAGGTATTGCCGGGGCCGATGCGGAATTTCATCATTTGCGAATATTCGCCCGGCGCGGGACGATATTTATCAAAACAGGGATATATCCTGCTGCCGCCGCTCAGTAAATCGCCAACCGGTAAACGTAATGCTGTGGCGATAGCGTCCAACGTATCGACACGGGGGCTGGAGGATCCTGACTCCAGTTTGGATAATGCCCCCTTTGAAACCCCTGACAATTTAGACAGGTCATTTAACGAAACCCCCCGTGACTGCCGCAGTCGTCTTATTTTATTACCGATATTTAATGACAACGCAGCAGGTTTATCGTGTCCTGAATCAGCCATTATTGCGACCCTCCCCGAGTGTGGTTTTCTCATATGAATAAATGCCCGCCCAGTTGCGATCGCGGTAAGGACATGACGATGCTGTCGCCGGCCTGATATATCATAGCTGCATCAACAGGCAGCAATTTATCACGCGCCCGCAATGCCTGGATACTCTATTTATCCATTCAGATGAACACCCGTGGGGTTTACAGACTCATGAAGGGCCGCCTGAAAAACGGGAAATATTGCACATCAAGTTAAAATTTTAGCGCCCAGATGTTGATGGGCTGCTTTGAACGATAAGCCGGTCTTCAATGATTTGTATCAGACTCTCTGACGAGAGTTCCATTGGTCGCGAGTGGTTTCCCGGATAGCGGTGTTTGGCCTGGGATTTGAGTCTTGGCGGCATCTCCCTCGATAGTTTTACATTCCGGCCATGTAAGCGGCCGGAAGTATCGTTTAAACTCGTTCAGAATACGCTTTCAGCATGGCAAGGAGCGCCCGTCGTGCCGTATCGTCCGCGATGTTTTCAGGCAGCGCATCAGCGCGCAGATTGCTATAAGCGTCAACCGCCTTTCTGATGGCGATGCTGACGGACTCACGATCGTGTGTGGCCAGCGTGGAGTTCAGCAGGCCCTCAGGATCGATATTATGGCATTCAATGCGGCGAACCCCGCGCTGCGGTAGATTGGCGCGGCGGTACAGCATCGGTCCCAGCACTTGCTCCCGGAAGAATGACAGCATACCCATCGCTTCGAAAAGTTCGCCCCTTCCCAGTTTAACCACCGCATAATGAAGCCAGATCCAGGCTCGGGACTCAAACCACTCCGGCGTCATGTCAGGCCAGTGGGCACGACATTGTGCCAGATGTCGCTCCAGGGCATGCCGATCGCGAGAAAATAACACTACCGGCTCCTCAACGCGTTGAGTGAGCATGTCCAGGGTGACAAATTTCAGATCGACATGGAGGAGTTCAGGGCCATACAGGCATATCAGCAGGCGAGGCTCTCCGACATGTTCCCCGGTGAACGCATGCAGCAGGTTGCCTGCTGTTTCGGCGAACGCCACAGGCTGCGCCATGATTTCATCGTAGTAGAGAGGGTCTACCACAACGACAAAATCTAAATCGGAGTATTTATCAAATCCGCCATGAATAAGCGATCCGCCCGCGAGCAGGGAGTGTATCCGGGCGTCAGACTGAACGTTAAGCTTGAGTTGCTCTGCAAAACTTCTGTGTAAATCGGGTAACGTACTAAGCATACTTTTTCCTGTTCACAAAAAATACAAAGCATTACAGAGTATCGAGTTCGGTATATTCGGGCCAGATATTTTTGCAGGACGCGTCGTTTCCTCATTTAATCTCGTGCCCACTATGGGTGGATAGCCTGGGCCACGTAGCCTGAACCTCCGCTACGCCCGCCGTCAGGGCTATTCATGGCTTTTCAGGCTGGATGGAAACGCTGGCGGATAGTCCCGCCACCAGTTCAATCCCTTCCGGTATCTTATCTAACTGGATACGAACGGGGACTCGCTGCGCAAGTCGCACCCAGCTGAAGGTGGGATTGACATCCGGCAGCCCCAGCCCGCCCGTCTCGTCATTGCTATCATCGATCCCCCGGCCGATACTCTCCACGTGCCCGGTGATGAGCGGGTCAAACCCCATCAGAGAAATGTGTGCGGTGCTGCCGACGCGAATATGACGCAGCTTAGTCTCTTCAAAATAGCCCACCACCCAGAAACTGTGCGCATCGACCACGGCGACCTTGGTCTCTCCCGCCGTGGCATAGTCGCCGGGGCGAAGCCGAAGATGCGTGACGTAGCCGGCAACCGGTGCGCGCACAGTCGCATGGGATAAGTTCAGCTGCGCCAGTTCCAGCGCAGCCTGCGCCCCCTGGTAATTGGCTGCCGCGACGCGCGCTGCGCTGCCTGTTTGCTGGATGTCCTCGCCGGAAATGACTCCTTTGATGAGCGCGCGTCGCCGGGCCGCATCCTGGCGCATCACCATCTCATGACGCTTTGCCTCGACGTCGGCCTGCGCGCTGAGCACCGCCAGTTTTAGCCAACGCGGGTCGATGGCGTAAAGTACATCGCCACGGTTAACCCACTGATTATCCCGCACCGCCACGCTGCTCACCGGCCCGGAAACGTCCGGCGCAATCTGCACCACATCTGCCCGCACGCGGCCATCGCGCGTCCATGGCGTCTGCGCATACTGTTTCCAGAAAATAAACGCCACGAAAGCCGCAACCGCTACTGCGATTAACGTCAGCGCGTAACGGCCGAGCAAAGAGAATAAAGATTTCATGCGAATAACCCCAGTGTGGTCAGGCCCTGCAAAAGCAGGAAAAAGGTCACGATATAGGTTGAAACATCAAGCAGCGGGCGTAAGGGCAAGCGGCGGTAAAGCCTGCTGAAGGAGAAAAGCGGTACGAGTAACAGCGTACAGACCAGGGCAATGAGCGCTGTCAGCAGCAGTCCGGGGATAAAAACACCCCCGATATTGATGTCATTTATCATGGGTGGGTTCCCCGTTCTGCGTCCGTAACGCGCAGTGCAGATCGACCAGTCGGTCGACAAACTGGCATGATTGTTCATTCCTCGCGGGCAAGCAGCGGTCCGCCATGGCGGCAATGCGCTCGCGTAAGGCTTCGGTCTCCGTTGTGCGGGTAAGACGAGAAAGCACCTCGTGGATATCGCTGCCGGCGGGCGTTTCGCAATGGCGCAGGCGCATCACGCAGAGGCCTACGCGCAGAAAGTGCACCAGGCGATCGAGCGCCCGGGCGGAGGACTGCCCGCTGCGCGGCAAGCGTGGCAGCAGCAGAGCGGCCCGGTCGATCATCAGATTGGTCCAGTGCGTTTCATCGCCTTTAAATACGCCGCTCACGCTGCGGAGAATATCGCGTTGGCACAGTTTCAGCAGACGCTTTATTGCCGCGTCCGCCTGTACGGTTTGCAGCAGACTCATGCCGATAACCGCAAAGCCGGTCGCGAAAAACAGGGCGATCGCGGTGTTGGCCGCGTCGGCGAAGTCCCCGCTGTAGCGCGCGCCCAGCTCGCAGAGCACAGGCAGCGTCAGGGTGATCCCCATCGCCATAAAGGTGGTGGGGGGCCGCGCCTGCAGCGATCCGGCAAGCAGATAGACCGGGGCAAGTACTGCCATCAGCACGGGGAAATCGCCGATCGGGGGAAGCAGGGCGAAGCTATAGATCAGGCTTATTATTACGCCCCAGACAGAGCCGATAATGTATTTCACAATATGCGGGGCCGGAGTGTCGAAACTGCCAAACAGCGTGCAGCAAACCCCGAGAATCGACACCGCTGTTCCGCCATCGGGCCAGGCAGAGTAAATCCATAGCAGACAGCCGCTCAGAATGATGACCAAAGCGCCCAGCGCCGTGCGGGCGGCGCTGAGGGGATCGCGATGGAAAACGTATCCTGTCGCCGCACGATCTTCCGTCTGCGCTGACGCAGGCCTGGCGTGATGAATGGCCTCCGAAAGCCGCTCACACTGTTGCAGGAGGGTAATCAACTCAGCGATGTAGCGTAAGAAATTTACCCGCAGCGCATCTTCAAAGGTCAGCGCCTGCGCCGCGAGCCGCTGCGCTAACTGCGCGCTGCGCTGGTGCAGCGCTTCTGCGGCGTTTTTGCGTTGGCCGGTATCGTCGCAGGTCAGCCAGGCCTGAACGTCATTCAGTAGAGTCTGCATCGCGGCGGGCATCTGCGCGATCGCCTGCAAACGATCGCGAACTTCGCCGTTGACAATCACTAACCGTGCCAGCCTGTCATGGAGCGCTTTCCTGGCCTGGCGGGCCGGAACCGAAAGGGCAAAATCATACGGGATATGGTGGCTGATGCCCTGCAGAAACTGTAGCGCCAGCGCCAGATGCAGCGGCTCTGACTGCGTGTCGGCCTTGCCTGCCAGGGTGTCGGCAATCCGCTGGCGCGCGGCGTGCAGCGTCTGGGCTAATTTGCTGTTGAACAGCCCTGATATCCGGCTAGGTAAAATATAGCGGTGAATCAGCGCGGCGCAGACGATACCGATCGCGATTTCCTGTACCCGGATAAGGGCAATGTTAAACACCGTGCCGGGATCGGCGACGGCGGGAAAACCAATCAGGCTTGCGGTATAACCGGCAAGTACAAAGGCATAGGCGCGGGGCGTGCGTTCAAGTAGTGACAAATAGAGGCAGAAGGTGATCCAGCCTGCCAGCATCACGCTGCATAAAATCGGCGTATTCACAAACGTGGGCACAATCAACACCGTGGCCCACGCGCCGGCCACGGTACCGGCCAGGCGATAGAGGCTCCTGCTCAGGGAGGCGCCCACCGAGGTTTGCGACACGATATAGACGGTGATGATGGCCCACGAGGGCCGTTCAAGGCCAATCGCCAGGGCGAGGTAATAGGCGAGCATCGCGGCGGCAAAACTCCTGATCGAATAGAGCAGGGCATGGGCATCGCTCAGCAGCGCGGCAGAGGCTATGCGGCCTGACCAACGGCTTATCGCGTGTAAAAAACGGCTGTGATGGGAAGTTAATGTGCTCATGCCGGGAATTATTCCCGCTTTGCGCGCCTCCTTAAATACTCTATTCTGTCAAAAAATACCTAAATGTTGCCAATAAGATGCCATCAAGTCTTGCCCATACCCTGTTTGATCCCGATAGCACGCCGAGCCCTGCCGTCGCGCGGCATATTGATTTCGTTGATTACGCGGCAGAAGTGCCGGTTCATACCCACCGCAAGGGACAACTGATCGTTGCCCTCTATGGGGCGGTGATTTGTCGTGCGGAAAACGATATCTGGATAGTGCCGCCAGACTGCGCGGTGTGGATCCCCGGCGGGATCCCGCACAGCGCCAAAGCGACCTGGAATGCGCATCTCAACTATTTGTTTATTGAACCCGGCGCCGCCGCGCTGCCGGAGAAATGCTGCACGCTGGCGATTTCGCCGCTGATTAAAGCGTTAGTTGACCGCTTAACTAATGCGGACGTCGATTACGCCGCGGAGAGCCATGTCGGCAGGCTGACCAGAGTGACGCTCGATGAGCTGGCCACCATGCCGCAGCAGAAGCTGAGTCTGCCGGTTTCGGCGCATCCTAAGATCCGCGCCATGGCGGATGCGCTGGTCAGCCACCCTGAGGATCGCAGCACCTTTAAAGTGTGGGCGAAACGGCTGGCGCTCAGCGAGCGCTCATTAGCGCGCCTGATGCTGCGCGAAACCGGTCTGACCTTCGGGCGATGGCGTCAGCAGCTGCATCTGATTATTGCCCTGCGGGAGCTGGCAAGCGGGGTATCGGTGCAAAACGTGGCGGCTAATCTGGGGTATGAGTCGGTCAACGCGTTTATCACCATGTTCAGAAAAACGATGGGGAGCACCCCCGCGCACTACTTTGCCGGTCGAAGAACGGCGGATCCCTGAGCGGCGCGCAGGCTGGATGCGGAGTGAAGCGCTTAATATCCGCCGCGGCCACAGCGCCGCGGCGAGCGCAAAATTTAGTCAGAGAAGGGCGGGGTTGGCTGGCGTAATCCCGTCGTATCAGGGTTGCCGATGCTGCGGCGCCATGCGCCGGGGGCCTGGCCGAACTGACGCTTGAAGCTGCGGTTGAAGGACTGCTGGGAGTCAAAGCCCAGGGCGATCGCCACGTTCAAAATCGGTTCGTCGCTGTGGGCTAAGCGCTCGACCGATTTTTGTAGCTTTTGCGCGCGAATATACTCGGCGAGAGGATAACCGGTATGCTCCTTAAATAGCCGCTGCAGATGCCATTTCGAATAGCCGGCTCGCCTGGCGACGGTGCCAATGTCCAGACGGCTATCAAGATTGTTGTCGATCCAGTCGAGTAAATCGTGAATGAATGCGCCAGTGTTCATCTGATGTACCTCTACGCAGCGTCTAAAAAAGCATCTTTATCTGTTGCATTTAAAGGTGGCCCGTTTTTGCACTAATTGCAAGTTTTATTGTTGCATTTAAATCCATGCCGGAAATGCGCCATTTTTTGGCGCCAGGAATAGCACATAAAGTGCAACAATTATTCTTGCACTAAATTTAGCGCCTTCCTACAATCCCCGCGATAGTGTATTCGCAACTGTTACAGTTTTGTGGCGATGAACGACACAAATGGCCTTAAGCCAGACCGGACAAAGGAAGTGGCGCGGTGTCTTCCGCTGCGTCTTGCCCGGCGGCTACCAATACCGGAATAAAAATAATGAGCCTGCAAAAATACTGGGGTAACTTTCATCTGACTGTGCCGGGCGTGATGCTGCTCTCGGCGCTCCTCGTTGGATGCGATGAGGGCGTCGCACAAAACGCCGCGCCGCAGGCGCCCGTCGTCAGCGCCGCTGATGTGGTCGTCAAATCCATTAGTCAGTGGGACAGCTTTAACGGTCGGATTGAAGCGGTGGAAAGCGTCCAGCTGCGACCCCGCGTCTCCGTCTACATTGACAAAGTGAATTACGCCGACGGCGAGGAGGTGAAAAAGGGGGAGGTACTGTTCACTATCGATGACAGAACCTATCGCGCCGCGCTGGAACAGGCGCAGGCGACGCTGGCGCGAGCCAAAACGCAGGCCAGCCTGGCGCGAAGCGAGGCTAACCGTACCGATAAATTAGTCAATACCAATCTGGTTTCCCGCGAAGAGTGGGAGCAGCGCCGTGCGGCGGCCACCCAGGCGCAGGCCGACATCCGCGCCGCGCAGGCGGCGGTCGACGCCGCGCAGCTTAACCTGGATTTCACCAAAGTGACCGCGCCTATCGATGGCCGCGCCAGCCGGGCGTTGATCACCAGCGGTAACCTGGTCACCGCCGGCGACAGCGCCAGCGTCCTGACCACGCTGGTATCGCAAAAGACGGTTTACGTCTACTTTGACGTGGACGAGTCGACCTACCTTCACTATCAAAGTCTCGCCCGCAGCGGGCAGGGCGCGTCGAGCAATCACCTGGCGCTGCCGGTGGAGATTGGCCTTGTTGGCGAAGAGGGCTACCCCCATCAGGGTAAAGTGGATTTTCTTGATAATCAGTTAACGCCGAGTACCGGCACGATCCGGATGCGCGCGCTGCTGGATAACGCCCAGCGTCAGTTCACGCCGGGACTCTTTGCCCGCGTCCGCCTGCCGGGCAGCGCGGAGTTCAACGCCACGCTTATCGATGACAAAGCGGTGTTGACCGATCAGGATCGCAAATATGTTTATGTCGTTGATAAAGAGGGTAAAGCGCAGCGTCGTGATATTACGCCGGGGCGTCTGGCGGACGGTTTGCGCATCGTGCAGCAGGGGCTGAAGCCGGGCGACAGAGTCATCGTCGATGGTTTACAGAAAGTGTTTATGCCGGGCATGCCGGTTAACGCGAAAACCGTGGCCATGACCGCCAGCACCGCCCTCAACTGATCCCTTGACCTGAGAATCCAACCCATGGACTTTTCCCGTTTTTTTATCGACAGGCCGATTTTCGCCGCGGTGCTGTCGATTCTGATTTTTATCACCGGATTAATCGCCATCCCGCTGCTGCCGGTCAGCGAATATCCTGACGTCGTACCGCCCAGCGTGCAGGTGCGCGCGGAGTATCCGGGCGCCAACCCGAAAGTGATTGCCGAGACCGTGGCGACGCCGCTGGAAGAGGCGATCAACGGCGTTGAAAATATGATGTACATGAAATCCGTCGCCGGTTCTGACGGCGTACTGGTAACCACCGTCACGTTCCGTCCGGGTACCGATCCCGATCAGGCGCAGGTTCAGGTGCAAAACCGGGTATCGCAGGCCGAAGCGCGTCTGCCGGAAGATGTGCGGCGTTTGGGGATCACCACCCAGAAGCAGTCGCCGACGCTGACGCTGGTGGTGCATCTGTTTTCGCCCGGCGGTAAATACGATTCCCTGTATATGCGTAACTACGCCACGCTGAAGGTGAAGGATGAACTGGCGCGCCTGCCCGGCGTCGGCCAAATTCAGATTTTTGGCTCGGGCGAATACGCGATGCGCGTCTGGCTCGATCCCAACAAGGTGGCGGCGCGCGGGTTGACCGCGTCGGATGTGGTCACGGCGATGCAGGAGCAGAACGTCCAGGTTTCCGCCGGGCAGCTTGGCGCCGAGCCGCTGCCGAAAGAGAGCGACTTCCTGATCTCCATTAACGCCCAGGGGCGTCTGCATACCGAAGAAGAGTTTGGCAATATTGTCCTGAAAACAACGCAGGACGGTACGGTCGTCCGCCTGCGCGACGTGGCGCGTATCGAAATGGGCTCCGGCAGCTATGCGCTGCGTTCCCAGCTGAACAATAAAGACGCGGTCGGGATTGGTATCTTCCAGTCGCCGGGGGCGAACGCCATCGATTTGTCTAACGCGGTGCGTGCCAAAATGGACGAACTGTCGAAGCGTTTCCCGCAGGATATGAAATGGGCGGCGCCTTACGATCCGACGGTATTTGTTCGCGATTCCATTCGCGCGGTGGTGCAAACGCTGCTGGAAGCGGTGGTGCTGGTGGTGCTAGTGGTGATCCTGTTCCTGCAAACCTGGCGCGCGTCGATTATTCCGCTGATCGCGGTGCCGGTTTCGGTTGTGGGTACCTTCAGCATTCTCTACCTGCTGGGCTTCTCGCTGAATACCCTGAGCTTGTTCGGGCTGGTGCTGGCCATCGGCATCGTGGTGGATGATGCCATCGTGGTGGTGGAAAACGTCGAGCGAAATATCGAGGAAGGGCTGGCTCCGCTTGCCGCAGCGCATCAGGCGATGCGTGAGGTGTCCGGCCCGATTATCGCCATTGCGCTGGTGCTGTGCGCGGTGTTTGTGCCGATGGCGTTTCTCTCGGGCGTAACCGGCCAGTTCTACAAGCAGTTTGCGGTGACGATCGCGATCTCCACAGTGATCTCCGCCATCAACTCGCTGACGCTCTCTCCGGCACTGGCTGCGCTGTTGCTAAAACCGCACGGCGCGCCGAAAGACTTCCCGACCCGGCTTATCGACCGTCTTTTCGGCTGGATTTTCCGTCCGTTTAACCGTTTTTTCCACCGCAGCTCGAACGGCTATCAGGGGCTGGTGGGAAAAACGCTCGGACGACGCGGGGCGGTGTTTGTGGTCTATGTGCTGCTGCTCTGCGCGGCGGGCGTCATGTTTAAAGCGGTACCCGGCGGATTTATACCGACGCAGGATAAACTGTATTTAATCGGCGGCGTGAAAATGCCGGAAGGCTCTTCGCTGGCCCGCACCGATGCGGTGATCCGTAAAATGAGCGAAATCGGCATGAATACCGAAGGCGTGGATTACGCGGTCGCGTTTCCGGGGCTTAACGCGCTGCAGTTCACCAATACGCCGAATACCGGAACGGTCTTCTTTGGTCTGAAGCCGTTTGACCAGCGTAAACATTCGGCGGCGGAAATTAACGCTGAGATCAACGCGAAAATCGCGCAAATCCAGCAGGGCTTTGGCTTCTCTATTTTGCCTCCGCCGATTTTAGGACTTGGCCAGGGTTCCGGCTATTCGCTCTATATTCAGGACCGGGCAGGTCTTGGCTATGGTGCGCTGCAAAGCGCGGTGAACGCGATGTCCGGTACCATTATGCAGACGCCGGGGATGCACTTCCCAATCTCCACCTACCAGGCGAACGTGCCGCAGCTGGATGTTCAGGTCGATCGTGATAAGGCGAAAGCGCAGGGCGTGTCGCTCACCGATCTGTTTGGTACGCTGCAAACCTATCTGGGATCGTCTTACGTCAATGATTTTAACCAGTTCGGGCGGACCTGGCGCGTGATGGCGCAGGCTGACGGCCCGTTCCGCGAAAGCGTGGAGGATATTGCGAATTTGCGCACGCGGAATAATCAGGGCGAAATGGTGCCAATCGGCAGTATGGTGAATATCAGCACTACCTACGGGCCGGACCCGGTGATTCGCTACAATGGCTATCCGGCGGCGGATTTGATTGGCGATGCCGATCCGCGCGTACTCTCTTCCTCGCAGGCGATGACGCAGCTGGAGAAGATGTCCGGCCAGATATTGCCGAACGGGATGAATATCGAATGGACGGATCTGAGCTTCCAGCAGGCCACGCAGGGCAATACGGCGCTGATCGTCTTCCCGGTGGCGGTGCTGCTGGCGTTCCTGGTGCTGGCGGCGCTGTATGAAAGCTGGACGCTGCCGCTGGCGGTGATTCTTATCGTGCCGATGACGATGCTCTCCGCGCTGTTTGGCGTCTGGCTGACCGGCGGCGATAACAACGTGTTCGTACAGGTGGGGCTGGTGGTGCTGATGGGGCTGGCCTGTAAAAACGCGATTCTGATCGTGGAGTTTGCCCGCGAGCTGGAAATTCAGGGGAAAGGAATCATGGAAGCGGCGCTGGAGGCGTGTCGCCTGCGTTTACGCCCGATTGTGATGACCTCTATCGCCTTTATTGCCGGGACCATCCCGCTGATCCTCGGTCACGGCGCGGGCGCGGAAGTGCGTGGCGTTACCGGGATCACGGTGTTCTCCGGGATGCTGGGGGTGACGCTGTTTGGCCTGTTCCTGACCCCGGTGTTTTACGTGACGCTGCGTAAGTTGGTGACGCGCGATAAACCTGCTGAGGACGTTTCGCCGGCGTAGGGTGCGGCAGATAACAAAAAACCGCCTTCACTGTGAAGGCGGTTTTTTTGCGCCCAAGGAAAATTAATGGGCTTCTTTATATTTGGCGATAAGTTCAGGCACCGGATCGCACCCGCTGGTATCGGCTTTTTTCACTTCTTCCAGCGCGCTTGCCACGGTGTGGCGTGCCAGTACCTGTAGCGAAGCCTGCTCCGCTTCATCGGCGATAGATTTGAAGTACCAGCACGCGTTCGCGCTGACCACGCAGCGGGCAGGGACGTCAGGGCGCGACGCCCACAGTTTTTTATCTTCGATAACGGAGACGTAGATATCGCGCAGAGTGATCTCTTCCGCCGGGCGGCCAAGATGAATAGAGCCGTTGCGGCCAAGCGTTGAGACAATAATGCCGTCACGCGTGAGAGGAACCATGAGTTTGCGGATAAAGCTCGGGTTCGCTTCCAGGCCGTAGGCCAGAATCGCGCTCGTCGAACGTTCACCCAACTGCTCCGCCATTGCTACGCTGAGAACCATCTGCAAAGCTGTCGGGAAGCGGTAATCTAACATTTTCTTATCCTGGGTAGCGGTGAATCTTGTTCTTTTTGGCACCGCAGAGGTGAGTAAGCAATAAACAACAATATACCAAATACGGTAATTTTTTTGAAGCAATCTGCGCTTTTCCCGCCAGGTAAAAAAAGCGTGAGTGAGAGCGGGACCAGCCGACGCTTCACGCCATGGCGTGGGCACTGATGAAAAAGGTATCAGCATTTAATACCCGATCGGGCACACAGGACCCCCGGGGTCTTAATGGGCGTTTACCGTTGAAGTTGAATGAGGTGGGTAGCTATCCCCCATCTGAGCGCGGCGCATTTGCCGTCCGTAAAATCGAAAACAGAGTAACTCGCATTGGGGTGAGCATAGCGAGAGAAGTTATCGAGAGTCCCCTCTTTAAGTAGCGCCAGCACGCCCTGACTGACATGCCCGTGAGAAACAACACAGACGATCTGATGTGCATTAGTATTTTGCAGGTGTTGTAAGAAATTTATCACGCGTCGAGTCGCCTGGGCTAACGACTCTCCCTCCGGGGGACAATAGGCTGCATCAAGGGCGAGCAACGCATCTGCATCACGCGGATGGTCTCGCCTGAAGTGATCGAAAGATATCCCTTCAAAGCAACCAAACGACTGTTCCTTAAGAGATTCTTCAAGTTGTAACGGGCAGCCAAGACCTTCAGACAGCTTCAGCCCCATGTGCAAGGCGCGCCCAAGCGGGGAGCTGTAAACACATTCTATCGGATATGCCTCTTTCGTCAGCGCTGTCAGTAACGCCGCTGTTTCTTGCATACCGCGGTGGGTCACTAAGCTGTCGCGATGCCCCTGAATAATCCCTCTATGATTCCACTCGGTTTCTGCGTGCCTCACCCATATCACTTTCATCGTATTTGAGATCCGTTATCCAACGTGACGACCGTTTGTTATCTGCTTTAGCGAGATGCTTCGCCTGGCTCAGGGCGAAAGTGTAGGTAGCTTAATGTTGATTGGGAAGACGTTTGAAGCCGGTTATTGGACATTATCCAGCGATAGTGTCCGCTTCTTGCCATTTGACGTCGGAGTACCCTGATGGAATACCATTTTCCATTGGTCATTCTCTGACATTTCCCAGCATGAGGAACGAAGAGATGCACAGCTGCCATCTTGATGAAAAGTCCTGTAATGTAATATTGCGAAATTATCTCTAACGCTGATAAGTCTGAAATCGCGACTGAGAAGGGGCGGAACATTTTCTTCAGTCGAAAGTGCCTCTATTGTTTCTGCACGATCAACTAGCACACCCGATCGCGTTATTTCTCTAAATTCCTCATGAAGTATCTGCTCAAGCCATTCCCGCTCTTTGCGCTTGTCGCCATGAAGAGAACATTCGAGTCCTTTAAGTGTCTCCAGGAGCATAATGTTTATCCTCATAACCTTCGGTCTTTTACTCTTAGGGCAATAATCGCTGGAAAGCAACACCCGCTCCCGGCTATCACTGATATTTGGCGACCAGATACTCCTCTTCGCTGCGTCGCCAGAAATGTGAAGGAATAAACGGGGATATATACTCATACGAGGGCGCGAAGAAGGATCGTACCTGAGCCCGGCGATAAAAAACGAAAAAACGTATTTTTTATCGAATAGATTAAAAGGTTGTGGCGTTAACTCATCATCAACGTACTGGTGGAGTCATCATTTATGACTGCAACAACGCAACCGCTAACACAACAGTGCCACAATAGTTTTACCCTGGCACGGCATTGGGTCAGCGCAGCCAATGTCATTTTCCTGTTTGCAAGCGCACATATCCGGGAGCCGCTGGAGCGGGGAACGCCCCTGAAAAAAAAACGGCGGGCCGGTGATATTTGCTGCGCGCTTTTCCCTCACTATCTGCTACGGGACAGCATACCGCGTCGTATGCTGTCCTACCGTTCTTTTCGTTAACCCGGAGTTCACTATGAACACGTTGTCGTTTTTACATTCCGTCATTAATCAACGTCTGCTGCTGCCCGTGGTATTTGCTCTGCTGACCACGCCGGTTTTGGCCGCAGGTGACAATAGTACCAATAGCAAAACGCCGGACTGCCCCAGCGGTCAGGTGTATGACAGCACGAAAAAACAGTGCGTACCTGAAAAAACTAGCCAGCTCAGCGATGAAGACAAAACGCGTTATGCCTATCATCTGGCCAAAAAAGGGGAGTACCAGGCGGCCCTGGATCTGCTCAACACCCTGAAAAATGGCGATACCGCGGAAGCCTGGAATTACCGGGGCTATGCCACGCGTAAGCTGGGCCGTACCGATGAGGGCATTGGCTACTATCAGCGTTCAATCGCGCTCGATCCGACCTATGCCAAAGTACGTGAATACCTGGGTGAAGCATGGCTGGCGAAAGGCCGTCCTGACCTGGCAAAAGAACAATTGAAAACTATCGCCACGCTGTGCGGCCATAGCTGCGAGGAGTACCGGGATCTTCAGGCAGCGATCGACGGTCATCCTGAGTCCTGAATAAGAGTATGAGGATAAAAAATTACGACCAGCGGCGTCCGTCAGCATCTTGCTGCACATCTGACACGCCTGTGGCGCTATGGGCTGGTTCTGTTGCATAACCGAGAGGTTGTCGAAGAACTGGTTCATTCTGCCTGTGTCCGCGCGCTTGAAAAAAGCGCGCGGTTCACCCTGGCACACGTATAGACCGCTGGTTATTCACAATTCTGCATTCCATCTGGATTTCAGAAGTGCGCGCCCGCTGGGTGCTTCAGGGACGGGGGGCGTCGAAAGCGATGATTTACTGACGCCGGACGCAGATCAACAGGATGAGGCTCGTCTGCGCAATACGAAAATTATGCAGCACGTAAGCGCTTTGCCGGAAGCGCAGCGTGAGTCGGTATTTTTAGTCTATGTTGAAGGATTTACCTGGCTGGAGGCGACCGACACGTTGTCCGTCCCGATTGGCACCATCATGAGCTGGCTGGCTACAGAGAGGGCGAAAATCGCCCTGGTTGTTCACGCGCCGTCCCCTGTAGAGGAGAAGCAATATTGAAATTATCACGTAAAAAATCTAATACACCCTTAAAGAAAACCCACTTAATCATAGCCGTTTTTTTCTATAACCTATAACAATAACAGAATACCGTCGAGCAAGAAAAAAACGACGCTGTTTTATTATGCATTCATAAGTGTATGGAGAGAAAATGAGTTTAATTTTGGCAATGTTTATGTTCGCTCTGACGATGTCAATTTCGCCAGGTCCGGTGAATATGGTTATTATATCATCGGGGGCGAACCATGGATTTAGAAAAACGCTCCCCTTTATTTCAGGTGCTACTACAGGATTTACTTTATTACTTATACTCGTCGGTTTTGGCTTCTACGCCGTAATCGATAAGTATCCACTTTTCTTTAACTATCTCAATATCGCCGGTTCAGCATTTATTATATATTTGGGTTATAAGATAGCGGCATCCGCACCTGAGTTATCTCTGAAAAAAAACGATACCCCAGGTTTCGTTCAGGGTTTTTTACTCCAGTGGCTCAACCCTAAAGCCTGGATCGCCTGTGCATCCGGGGTGGCGCTATTTTCTGAACCAGCAACCCAAACTATGCTGATGGTCTTTATCATTATCTACTTTTTAGTATGTTACATCTCTTTAGCCGCATGGGCAGTGCTTGGCAATAACGTGTCAATTTTACTAAATAATGCTCAGCGGATCCGTGTTTTTAACGTGCTGATGGGGGTATTACTGATCGTGACCGCGTGCTATATGCTCTCTTTCCAATGATCGGCTTCTCGCTTAATGATGCCGGCTTAACTGCCTGACAATAAACACCAGGCGTAAAGTCGTTCGCCTGTTGGTAAATTAATCTAAAATATGATGCTCAAAAGCGTGGTAAATTTTATTGATTAAGGTATAGGCGATACTGCTGGTCGAGATATTGGAGGGCCAAATGGCATAAACTTTCAGTGGTTCTAATGACCAGTCGGGGAGTACCTCCTGCATCTCTTCGCGCTGAATATCCTCTTTACTGAGATAGACTGGAGGAGCAACTAACCCTACCTGTTGTTTTGCCAGCGCATAGGCCGCTTCGACATTATCAACGTAAACCGTTGGGGTGTACTTTATGATCGCCACTTCTCCATTAGTATGTCTGAACTCTCGGCTGTTCTGTCGCATAGTCAGACCAATCCAGGGCATTTTTGCTAAATCATCAGGGTGGTTGACAGGTTTGTAATTGCGTAACAATTGCTTTGATGCCACCACTTTTCGCGGCAACACAAAAAGATGCCGTGCTTTGAGTGAGCTGTCCGGCAGATCGCCAATGCGAAATGCCACATCAATACTTTCTGCAATGATATCTTTACGCGTATCGCTATAGGAAATATTCAGAAAAACATCCGGATATTCTTTTATAAAAGCGGCAAGATGGTGCGTAAATACACTATTTTGAAAAACGGCAGGGAGAGAGATATGCAGTTTATTGGTTGTTGAAATGGTACGCTGTTTAAATTCAATAAATCCCTTTTCATAGAGCTCGAGCATAGCATTTGCTGTCTCGAGCAAACTTGCGCCATCGTGAGTCAGGGAGAGCTTGCGGGTATTTCTGTAGAGCAACGCGCTGCCAAGATTTCGCTCAAGCTTAGAGAGATGCGTGCTTGCCGTCGCGGTAGTCAGTCCTAAAGCATCTGCACCACCTGAAATTGATCCTGCCTCTACAATTTTCGCAAAAACAATCAGGTAACGGATGTCATCGATCATTTACATTCCTGTGGCGGCAAATTAGCGCTAAGACTGAGAATTGTTCAATCAATCATAAAGTTACCATATCCTGGTTTTAACTCCAAAGGACATCTTTTTGCCAGGAAGCCCCGAGCGCTGCAGGTCTACAGCCTGATGAATGAATCATTGGCCGGCTCCGGGCAATAGCCGCTGTCAATGTTCCCTGGCCAATTCGTGGCATACGATACCGAGCTGTTCCACGGCATGCAAAAGCGCGGGGGTGGGTTCATTCGCACCGTTCAGGCGCAGGTAGTTTTGCAGTTCCGCCGCGCCCGGGGAAAACAGCGGCCCCGGACTGACGCCAATGCCCAGGGCGAGTGCGCGACGATGTACCTCCAGCGCATCTATCCTGGAGGGGAGTTGTACCCAAATCAAAAAGCCGGCTTCCGGAGCCGCGACGCGCGTGCCCGGTGGGAAGCAGGCTTCAACTCGGGTGATGATGGCGCGCATGCCTTCCGCAATCCGCAGCTTCAGGTGTCGCAGGTGCCTGTCGTAATCGCCGCTGGCGAGGATCTCGTTTGCCGCGGCTTCAATCAGCGGCGCGCCTGCCCATTCTCCGGCCATGCGGGCCTGCAATACCGCGGAGTGATAGCGTCCGGCAGCAATCCAGCCAACTCGCCAGCCCGGCGCCAGGGTTTTCGACAGCGAACTGCAATAAATCACATTTCCGTCTCTGTCGAAGGCTTTACACGCGGGCGGACGCTGGGCGCCACCGGCCAGATCGCCATACACATCGTCCTCAATGAGCGGGATGCCCTTACCGGCGAGCAGCGCCACCAGCGCCTGTTTGCGTGCCACGGGCATGCTGGCACCCAGCGGATTTTGCACCGTGGGTGAGGCAAGCACGGCCGCAGGGCGGTGGTGCTGGATAGCCTCTTCAAGGGGCGCCAACAATAAGCCTTCAATCGGGTCTGTGGGGATCTGTAACGCCTTCAGACCCAGATCTTCCAGCAGCAGAAGCGTGCCGAAGTAGGCGGGCTGCTCTATCGCGACAGCATCGCCCGGCTGGCATACCGCGCGGAGCGCCAGACGTAGCGCCTGGGTAGCGCCTGCCGTAATGATAAGGTCATCCGCGCCAAAAAGAGCGCCCCACTGCGCAGCGCGTGCGGCAATCTTTCTGCGCAGGTCCGCTCTTCCCGGGGGCAGGCTGTAGCTCTGCCCGCGCGCATCAAGCCGACGACCGGCGGTGTGCAGCGCCCGCTGTAGTGCATCCACGGGAAGCCAGGCGGGATCGGGTAGCGCGGCACCAAGCGGCACCAGACGCGCTTCGGCGCTACCGAACAGCGACCGGGCAATGGCGGACATAGTCACCGGCACCGGCCCGGGCAAAGAGGCAGCGTGCTGTCCGTCTCCGGAGGCGGCTGGCTGGCGGACAAAATAGCCTGAACGGGGTCGCGCGATAATCAGACCCTCCGCCTCAAGATAACGCAGCGCTTCCAGGGCCGTGGGGAGGCTGACCTGCTCGCGTTCGGCCAGTTTACGCGCGGAGATAATGCGATCTCCTGCCCGTAAAGCGCCTGAAGCAAGCGTCAGCCGCAGCATATCGGCTATACGGCGGTAGTGGGGCGTCGGCGGGGATATTTCGGGCATCGTCATCTGTATAGTCTGCTTTTTGATAAATCTGACTATACAGGCGAAGCGGGGCGCCATCTATAGTGTGTTCCACACCAACCAGTCGGGGAAATCACATGCACAGCGACAGTTTTGACCTTTCACTTTACTTCCGCCGCATAGGCTATAGCGGGCCTGCGGCAGCGGATACCGCAACGCTACACGCGCTCATGCGTCACCAGCTCTTTGCCATCCCCTTCGAAAATCTGGACGTACAGGCAGGTAAAATCGTGTCGATGGAGCCCGATGATATTGCCAACAAGCTCTTACGGCAGAGACGGGGCGGCTACTGCTATGAACTCAACGGGCTGTTTACCATGGCGCTGGAAGCGCTGGGCATTGCCTGGCGGTTTATCGCGGCGCGGCCCATGTTCTATCCCGCGCGCCGGCCTAAAACCCATATGGCGGTCGTCGCGGAAGTCGAGGGCCGTCAGTGGCTTTGCGACCTCGGCTTTGGGAGCTACGGTATTCGCGCGCCGCTGGCCCTGGATGAACTTGATACGGACATTATTCAGGATTTCGATACGTTCCGGCTTAGCCGCGATGCGCACGGCGACTATCTGCTGCAGGCAAAAGTTGAGGGAAGCTGGGCCAATCAATACGGTTTTGACCTGTCACCTCAGGAATGGATTGATTTTGCTCCGGCCAATTTCCTTAACTCCACGCACCCCGACGCGGTCTTTGTACAAAAGCTGCTGGTTATACAGCATCAGCCCGAGGGGCGCTTTATTCTGCTGGGCAATACGCTCAAGAGCATTACCGCGGATCGGGTAGAAAAGCAGCGGCTGGAAGACGAAGAGATTGTGCATGTACTTGAGCAGCGCTTTGCGTTGTCTGCCCGCTAATTAATCAAAAGGGCCAATGAGTCCGGGGCGGAACGGGCACGAAGCAGGGATGCCGGGGGAGCCATCGCGATCGCTATGAGGCGGTAGTGACCGCTTCCCCGTGCCCGCTCAATCTGTTCATCTGCTGCGACATCAGCAGCGGGCGATTATTTACGTTGCCGGCGGGTATATGAAATAGCAGATAATGCAAATAAAAAACTAACGCCACTTTTAATAAACAAGGCTATTCAGTTAATTACCACTACAAAAATAAGATAATTCTATCTTGGCTGGCTAACCGCTATCCGCAGTATATATTTTCGCCACACAATCCCTTGCGCCTGGAAATTCATTGATAACAAGTAGTTACAGCTATTTGGCAATATTTTTGGCGATAAAAAATGGTTAAAATAAAATCATCTACTAAAATCAAATTGTTGATTAAATTCATACGCTGCTCGTTCATATTAATTTAGATAATTGGCTTTGTGTCGAATGCCAAAAATTTAAGCAGCGAGTGATGGCTGCTGACGATAATTATCCCGCTCGATATTGTCCTGGGTCTGGCAGGTAAATTCCTGCTCTGGACGTTTGTGTAAAACGACACCGGGCTAATTGAGTTATTTCAAAGGACAACGTAAATGACGAATATCTACGACTCTACCAATATAAGCAGTCAGGAAGCGGCCAGGCACTTGCCTGCGGCTGCTGCAAACAGCGCGAGCGCGGTTTCATGGGGGGCGATATTTGCAGGCGCCGCCGCTGCCGCCTCGCTGGCGCTTATGCTGCTCATGCTTGGCGCCGGATTAGGCCTCACCTCAATCTCTCCCTGGGAAAATCAAGGTCTTGCTGCGGGTACCGTCGGTATTGCCGCCATCGCCTGGCTGACGTTTACCCAAATTGTGGCGTCAGGAATGGGGGGATATCTGGCCGGACGGCTTCGGACTAAATGGGTTGATACGCATACCAATGAAATCTATTTCCGCGATACGGCGCATGGCTTTCTGACATGGGCGGTGGCGCTGCTGGTATCAGCCGTTCTTTTAACCACCACCATCAGTTCACTCATCGGCGGCAGCGCAAAAATCGTTGGTTCCGTTGCCGGGGGCGCGACGGCAACCGCCGTGAATAACGCGGGGGAGGGATCATCGATGTTATCGAAGTCATCGATGGAATATTTTACCCGCTCGCTGTTCAGGGCGAGCGGCTCCACTCCGGCAGGCAACAGCAACGCATCAGGCAATGATGCTATGGTCATGAATCAGCCAGTGCCGCCAAAGGCGGAGTCACCCGCTCAATTAGCCGAAGTGACGGGCATTTTTGCTAACAGTATTTATTCTGGCGCACTGCCCCAGGATGATCTGACCTATGTGGCGCAGCTGGTTTCTCAGAATACCGGCATCAGTCAGCAAGAGGCCGAGCAGCGGGTACAGGCGGTTTATGATAAAGCCCAGGCTAATTTGAAAGAGGCAAAAGATAAAGCGCAGCAGGCCGCAGACGCTGCCAGAAAAACCACCAGCTACGTCACTCTGTGGTCATTTATTTCGCTGTTAATTGGCGCTTTTGTTGCCAGTCTCTGTGCCACCTATGGCGGCCGTCAGCGTGATTTATAACGTCTAATACTCATTATACGGGAGGAACCTATGCGTTCAATATTGCTTTTCTTTCTGGGTGTGCCAATTCCTATCATTATTTTAATCGCGCTATTTGTGCACTGACTATTTCCGGCCTCGCAGGAATAGTGGTTAAGAAAATACTGACCCTCGCACATTACCGCTAAAGCATAAATGCCCTTCGAGGGCATTTATGCTTTTTATCAGGTGCTCAGAGGAGCCTGCTGCGCGTCACCAGGGAAAGCTCTCCGGGACAGAGTGATGTCAACTATCACTAACACCCGCAGCGAATTAATGCTCACGCCTTGCCATCATTAGCGCCAGGTCAACGAGGCGGTTAGAGAAGCCCCATTCATTGTCGTACCACGCCAGAATTTTAACCATATTGCCGCCAATCACCAGCGTTGACAGACCGTCGATAATCGACGAGCGCGGGTCACCCTGGTAGTCGCTGGAGACGAGCGGTTCATCGCTATAGCCGAGGATCCCTTTTAGCGGCCCCGCCGCAGCGGCTTCACGAAAGGCATTGTTCACCTCTTCGGCCGTCACCTCTCGCGCCAGCGTCACGGTCAGGTCGACAATAGACACCACCGGTACCGGGACGCGCAGCGAGTATCCCGTTAAGCGGCCATCCAGCTCAGGAATAACTTTGCCCAGCGCCTTCGCTGCGCCGCTGGAGTAAGGCACTATCGACAGCGCGGCGGCGCGAGCGCCGCGCAGATCTTTTTCCGGCTGATCGTGCAGGGCCTGGCTGTTGGTGTAGGCGTGGGTGGTGTTCATCAAACCGTGCTGAATGCCGAAATGCTGGTGCAGAACCTGCGCGGCAGGCGCCAGACCGTTGGTGGTGCAGCTACCGTTGCTGACCACGTAGTGTTTATCCGGGGAGTAGAGGCCATCGTTAACGCCCATCACGATGGTTAAATCATCGTTTTTGCCGGGGGCGGAGATAATCACGCGCTTTGCGCCACCGCTGTGGATATGCACCGCCGCCTTGTCGCGATCGGTGAAGAATCCGGTGGCTTCAATGACGATATCGACTTCACGCTGATGCCACGGGATATTGGCCGGGTCGCGTTCGCTGAATACGGTTATGGGTTTACCGTCAACCACAAGCTGCCCTTCACCGGCGGTAACGTCCGCGTCGAGCTTACCGAGCAGCGAGTCATATTTCAGCAGATGCGCCAGCGTTTTGCTGTCCGTCAAATCGTTGATCGCCACAATCTGAATATCCTGATGACCCAGTGCAGCGCGCAGTACGTTGCGTCCGATACGGCCAAAACCGTTAATACCGACCTTTACCATGATTAACTCCTTATCCATTGTCTCTGGCGTCAGAGTAGGCCGGGCAGGCGTTGGCGTAAATGACAAAAAAGGATCACTTTACGCCATTTTGCGGCAGTGAAATCGCTGGCGATACTCCCCGGGTGTGAGGTGAAGCTGTTTTTCAAACAGCCGTCGCAGGTTAATGCTGCTGCCAAATCCCGTTTGTTCGGCGATACGATCCAGCGTCTCGTTAGTTTGCTCCAGACGCTGCCGCGCGGCGGCCAGACGGGCTTCGGCGACGTAGCGTGCCGGCGAAGCACCGGTTTCCCGGGTAAATACGCGGGTGAAATTCCTTGGACTCATGGCGACCCTTTCCGCCAGTTTATCCACGCTGAGATCGGCGGTGAGGTTTGCGAGCAACCACGCCAGCAGATCGTTAATGGGGCCCAGGGTGCTGGTCTGCTGAAGGTTGTAGCGGCTAAACTGCAGCTGGCCGCCGGGACGACGCAGGTACATGACGAAATCCTGGGCAATATCGCGCGCCAGGCTAAAGCCGTAGTCCTCTTCAACCAGCGCCAGGGTGAGGTCGAAGCCGGAACTGACCCCGCCAGAGGTCCAGATGTGTTCGTCCTGAATGTAGAGCGGACCGCCTTCGACGCGTACCTGAGGAAATTCCGCCTGCAGGGTATCCAGTAGCTTCCAGTGGGTAGTGGCTCGTCTGCCGTCCAGCAGCCCGGTTTGCGCCAGCAGCAGGGCTCCGCCGCAAATGGAGGCAATACGGCGGGCATGGGGAGCCGCAAGGCGCAGCCAGTCAACCACCGCGATCCCTTCCTGCGGGTTTTGACCTCTGCCGGTAATCATGATGGTATCGAGCGGTTCGCGAGGGTCTATCTCATGCAGGCGATGATCGGCCAGCAGATTTAAACCGGACTGACCATGGATCACCTGATGCGGCTGGGTGGTCGCTAGCTGGACCTGGTAGCAGAGTTTCCCGGCGCCTTCCGGGTGCAGGCGGTTGGCCTGCATCAGAATGTCGGCAATACCGGCGGATTCAAACAGCATGCCGCCATCCGGGACAATAATAAGTATCTTCTTCATGTCCTGAAAAGTAATCTTTTTACAGAATAAGTCAACAGGACAGGCGGGGGAGATAATTTTTACCCCCGCAGCGACGCTGTTCTCTCGTTCGCTGATGGTTTGACGTCGACGGGATGGGATTACCTGCTGAGGTAAGTTTCGTACAAACTGGACTGGAAAAATAGTACCGAATATCTGCTTTGAGCGAGAAGCGGACGTCTACCATTCAGTTTGGATGACGCCCTATTGTACCGGCACGCTATTTCACACGGTTACCTGACTGCAGATTTCGTTAGCCATTTTGGCTGTGAGTAATAACTGGCTGGCATGTAATCGGGAAATTAAGGGAATTTGCAATGAAACAAAGATCATGCGCGCGGTGATGGAGAGCCTGCGCTCGATTGATGTCATCTCCGGGACGTATCGTTATTTCAGGTTTTAAAGTAATATCGGTGAAACATCCTTTTTTCCCTTCGCGCATCGTTCCATGTGCTCGGTCAACATAGCTTATAACGCTTATCCCTGCTTCCGAGCAGAGATGCAGATACCATAATTTATGGCATGCTGAAGCAACAGCAACGAGCAGGTCCTCCGGATTCCAACATTTGGCATCGCCCAGAAATGCGGGGTCTGATGACCCCAAAATTACAGGTTTTCCGCCCCCTGAAATCTCATAACTTCGCTCATAGTCTTTGTAAGACTGCGTGCCATTACCTTTATTTCCCGTCCATTTAACGTTCACCTGGTAGTGATGCTCTCTCTCGATCATTTTGGTCTCCGTGTGCATTAACTTATTGTTTTGGAAATATTAGATTTGTCTCGCCGCCGCATTTCTGGACTCAATCTATCAAATGGTATACCATTATACCATCGTTTTTTTCGGAGTCGTTTATGAGCTTTAGAGCTGTTTCAACCGCAGACTTACTCGCTAATAAGTTAAGAGAAATGATTAACAACGGTAGTCTTCGTGATGGTGAAAGGCTTGTCGAAAGAGACCTTGCAAGTCACTTTGATGTAAGCCGTATTCCAATGCGGGAGGCGATCAGACAACTTGAACATGAGGGGCTGGTGGAGATTTTTAGAAATCGCGGAGCAATTGTCAGAACGTTATCTGTTGATGATCTTAATGAAATTTACCAGCTGCGTTCTCTGCTCGAGGGCGAAGCAATATTTCAGAGCGTCAATAATTTGAGTGCTGATAATCTGGCGAGAGCGGGGCTGACGCACAGTCTTCTTGCTTCATGTACCAAATTCGAACGGCAAGGGCAACTAAACCGTGAGTTTCATGATCTTCTCTATAGCGGGTGCGAAAATCATCGTCTACTGACCATGATTAATGATTCTCGCAATCAGATTGAGCGGTATGAATACCTCCAGCGAAAGCTACTCTCTGAGACATCCCTGTTTCAGGATGACCACGCGAGTATTCTTATTGCCTGCCAGCAACGAAACGCCGAACAAGCGCGAACTGAAGTTAAGCGACATATTCAGATTGCCGGAAAAATGTTGCAAGACCTGGTAAGTAGACAAATAAGTTAATCGACCAGAAGACAGGTAAGTTATCCTGAGGATGTTCGCTGCTGGCACGAAGCAGACCCTATTTAAGGGGGGAGACTGCCGAGAACGAAAAGCAGATGAATGCTTTAAAGGATGCTGAACGCTTTAAAAGTACATCGTTTTTTTGCAGTACACAGGGACCAGAGCAGCTGTTACTTTTCGGGAAAAGGTGAGTTGTGGATGAGGAAATGCTCAATTGAGTCGATTAAACCGGGAGCTAAGGGGAGCGCTGGTTCAGCGTATGAAGCGATATTCGCCTTGATATCGTCCGAAGTCACCTCCTTCATAACATGGTTCATATCGGGCAGTATAATTAAGGACGCTTGAGGATTCGCGGCCTTAAGCAGTCTTGCATCCGTTTCTTCCACCTGAAGATCGCGTAGCCCTTGTAGCACTAACACGGGTTTGGAAATACGCGAAATGAGCTGACCCGGATTATATGAAAACGCATTGATCAAAAATCCCTGCACCCCAGGATTAAAGAGATTTTGCAGTGCTGGATGCATGTTCGAAATATCTACCCGGCGCCGATGCTCGAGAGCATCAATGATCGGCAGTGCCTGCTTTAATAGCACTTCGTTTTCCGGATTAGCGTAAAGTTGCCCCCTCAACACCTCGCCCATCGGCCTCCCGGGCGTTGCAATAAGAACCACCCCGCACAGATCCTCTTCTTGAGCCGAGGCAAGGGCGACTACGCCTCCTTCGCTGTGTCCTAAAACCCAAATACAGGAAGCGTGCATCTGGCGTCTAAGCACTTCTACCCAGGATCGAACGTCGTCAACATAGTCAGCCATCGTCACCGCATTGCCATCCTCTACGGCCATTGCGCTAGCGAACATTCCACGTTTGTCGATACGAAGCGTTGCAAAGCCTTTTGCCGCCAGACCTTCAGCAAGAAGTCGGTAAGGCGATGCATTCACACCAAGCGGGTTGTTTCCATCCCGATCGGTCGGCCCGGAGCCAGGAATGATAAGAACAACCGCGGTTGGTTTAGAATTTGGGGTGAGTAACGTACCCTTCAAAGGACCTTTCGGCCCAGCGGCCTCCAGGACAGTTTCGGAAAAGGTCACCGGCACTGCCGCCAGACTCACAAATGGGCAAGCGCTCAAAAGGGCAATGGAGGCGGCAGTATTCATCGGTGATATTCCTGTAAAACTCAGCGTGTCCGTTAATTTATATGATAAATAGGACCTGTTCTCCATTGATTAATACCTCAGCGGCGGTAGAAAAGTCCGATCCGGCACTGTGTTGAAGCGGCGCGGAGCCAGTTCTTCAGCACAGAACACTTTACAATTCCTAATGGAAAACGAATGACTTTCCATACCTAAAAGGGTATGGCTGGGCATCATTATAGTATTGGAAAGGATGTCATACCTGTTATTAAGATTGAATCACCCGCCAGACAGGGCGAACGAATATGAAGATAGAGGTGATCATTCTATGAGTAACGCAATAACTAAAGTCCACAACGCCAATGCACGTCGTGGCGGTGATGTATTGTTAGAAGTTCTGGAAAGTGAAGGGGTGGAATATGTGTTTGGTAATCCAGGCACAACCGAACTGCCCTTCATGGATGCGCTGTTAAGAAAACCGTCAATTCAGTACGTGTTAGCTCTGCAGGAAGCGAGCGCAGTAGCCATGGCGGACGGTTATGCGCAGGCAGCAAAAAAACCAGGATTCCTGAATCTGCATACCGCCGGTGGTTTAGGCCACGGCATGGGAAACCTGTTGAATGCAAAATGTTCACAGACGCCACTCGTGGTGACAGCGGGGCAGCAGGATTTACGCCACACGACAGCCGATCCGCTATTGTTGGGTGATCTGGTGGGAATGGGTAAAACGTTCGCTAAATGGTCACAGGAGGTGACTCACGTTGACCAGCTACCGGTATTAGTTCGCCGGGCTTTCCACGATTCAGACGCTGCACCGAAAGGCTCCGTTTTCCTGTCGCTTCCGATGGATGTAATGGAGGCGATGAGTTCTATCGGGATCGGGGCGCCTTCTACTATTGACCGCAATGCAGTCGCGGGTTCGTTACCTTTGCTGGCAAGTAAGCTGGCGGCATTTACTCCAGGTAAAGTCGCACTGATTGCCGGCGACGAAATTTACCAAAGTGGAGCGGCCAGCGAGGTTGTTGCTCTTGCTGAGATGCTTGCCGCTGACGTATACGGTTCAACATGGCCAAACAGGATCCCCTACCCAACAGCACACCCTCTCTGGCGGGGCAATCTGTCCACTAAAGCGACGGAAATTAACAGAGCATTAGGCCAGTACGATGCTATTTTCGCACTTGGTGGTAAGTCGCTTATCACCATTCTTTATACAGAAGGTCAGGCAGTACCGGAGCAGTGTAAAGTGTTCCAGTTATCAGCCGATGCGGGCGACCTGGGACGCACCTACAGTAGTGAACTCTCAGTGGTTGGCGCTATTAAATCATCGTTAATGGTGCTACTGCCCGAGCTGGAAAAAGCCACGGCAAACTATCGAAGTGATTATCAACGTCGTTTTGAAAGCGCGGTTAATGAGTTTGAATTGAGCAGAGATAGTCTGCTAGAGCAGGTTAAGGAACAACAATCTGCTACGGTAATTACGCCACTCGTGGCTGCCTTTGAGGCCGCAAGGGCGATCGGACCCGATGTGGCAATTGTTGACGAAGCGATTGCAACCAGCGGCTCGCTTCGTAAATCACTCAACAGTCCCCGCGCGGATCAATATGCCTTTTTACGCGGCGGTGGTCTGGGGTGGGGGATGCCTGCAGCTGTGGGCTATTCACTCGGTTTGGGAAGAGCGCCTGTGGTGTGCTTTGTGGGCGACGGCGCTGCGATGTACTCTCCTCAGGCTCTCTGGACGGCCGCACATGAAAAACTGCCGGTAACCTTTATTGTAATGAATAACACGGAATATAACGTATTGAAAAACTTCATGCGTTCACAGGCGGATTATACTTCGGCACAAACAGAACGCTTTATCGCAATGGATTTGGTTAATCCGGCAGTTGATTATCAGGCGCTGGGTGCATCGATGGGACTGGAAACCAGAAAAGTTCTTCGTGCCGGGGATATCGCCCCGGCAGTTGAGGCCGCACTGGCGAGTGGCAAACCTAATGTGATCGAAATCATTATCAGTAAAAGTTAATTATTAATCCGTTCGGCCTGCGGTGCATGCAGTTTATCCCTGATACTGCGGCACTGGTTCACAAAACCCGGTAAAGCCGGGTTTTTGTTCTTTGTCGACCACATCAGCATATTCTCCACCATATTCGGATTTTCCAGCCTCCGGTAAACTACACCACGCAATTGGGCATTCTCCATACTTGCGGGAATAAGCGCCACGCCAACGCCATGGGCCACAAAATTCATTACAGTCTGCTGTATGGAGGCTTCCAGTCCTATTTTCGGGCTAAACCCGGCCTTGAGGCACTGATGAAGGATGGAATCATAGAGCATCGGTGCACTCTGGCGCGGAACAGTGATGAACGGGTCATCACTGAGTGATTCAAGCCTGAAATGCTCGCTTTGAACCTGGGGGTGATTGGCAGGAAGGGCGGCGATTAGCGGCTCACGCAAGAGCACCAGTGAATGAATTCCCGGAGTGGCCGTCTCGGAGAAGCTGATTGCCGCGTCTAATCTGCCATCCTGTAATGCGGCGTGTAAATCAGAGGGGACCATCTCCTGAAAATGCAATTCCACATCAGAATAGGTATCCCGGTGCTGTATGGCAACATGAGGCACAACGCTATAGCTGGCATACATTGTTGCACCTAATTTCAGAACACCTTTCTGCCCTGATTCTACTGCCCGTACGTTATTACAGGCCTGCTCCAGCATTGCCAGCACCGCCTGGCAGTCTACCAGAAATTGCTCTCCGGCAAGGGTTAAACTGACACCTTTAGCGGCCCGGTTAAATAGCTTTGCACCGAGGATGGTTTCCAGCTGGGCAATTTGCCGGCTTAAGGGGGGCTGCGAAATATTGAGTTTATTGGCGGCTTTGCCGATGTTTCCGGTTTCAGCAACAGTGCAAAAGTTAATCAACTGATTAAGGGTCGGTTTCATGAGCATTCCTGAAGCAGGTTCATACCTTCTATGGTATCACTTGTTTGCAGGGCGGAGATGCACATGAAGTCGCAGGGTCAACGCACTATCACTTTGTCCCTGAATAATACCCTTCACATTCCACTCTGTTTCCGCGTGTCGAACAGGCATCACTTACATCATTAAAGGCCATGTGTGTTATTGATTTAAATGCTACAGAACAAACATATCCCTTTAATATAGTGGGATTTTTCTGTTCTGGCCGCAAACAGGAACAAGTTAGCTGAATATTATTTTCAGTCTCATAAATGATGTATTGAAGGTCGTTAACAGACGGAGTTCGAACTGGCGGCCTTTTCTCCATGGCGATTCACTGTTCCTGTCTCTGGCCGATATATTCCTCTAATCCCTTTGCCAGAACATCGAAAACCAATTTGCAGCACAGACTATTGCGCAGGTCTTCGTGCATGACGATCCAGGTATCAAGATAGAAAGAAAAGAAATTTGGCAGTAATCTCTGCAGTGGAACATAGCCATTGGCCAACCGCACCTGGCATATGCCAATGCCGGCACCGGCGCGAATAAGATTCAGCTGAGCCACGTCGCTGTCGGTGCGCATGGAAAATGCATTCCGGCTTAGCTGAGGGAATTTTTCCAGGGCCTTACGGATGAAAGGCGTATCCTGATCAAAGCCAATCAGCGCATGTTTCAGCAGATCTTCGCTATTTTCAGGCGTGCCATGTTGTGCAAGATAGGACGTCGATGCGTGGAGACCGAGTTCAATGCGGCCAACTCGACGCGCAATAAGCTGTTCCTGTACTGGCGTCGTCATGCGTACAGCAATATCGGCTTCCCTGTGCAGTAAATCCTGAACCCGGTTCGACAGAACTAATTCAATCGTTATTTGTGGGTGAGACTCCCTGAGCCTGGCAATAAGCGGCGGCAGAACTTCAACGCCGATAACGTCACTCGCGGAGACGCGGACGACGCCATGAATGGACGCGCTGTTATGACTAAAGTTGGAGGCTGTGCGCGCTAGCGTATTCGCGGTGCTCTCCATCGCTTCGGCATGCACCCTCAGCGCCAGCGCCGTTTCAGTCGCCAGCAGGCCCGTCTGCGACCGCGTGAACAACACCTGGCCCAGAGCGGACTCGAGCGCAGCGATATGCCGTCCCGCCGTAGGCTGCGTAATCGAAAGCCTGCGTGATGCGCCGGAAAGCGAGCCTTCCCTGAGCACCGCCAGAAATGTTCGGTACCACTCCCATGGGATAGATGTATTCATACAAATTTGTATAGCTGCCCTATAAAGATATGCAATTCCATTTAGCTCTGCCTGTACGTACGCTGTCAAGGTCAAATCAGCAAAGAGGCAGACAATATGGAAACCCGAGGTAAGGTCCTGATACTTGGCGCAACCGGCGGAATCGGTGGTGAAACGGCGCGCCGGCTCATTCAGAAAAAATGGGACGTACGTGCACTAAAACGAGGACTTCATGGCAGTGAACGACGTGGTGACATCCAGTGGGTAGGGGGCGACGCTCTCGACCCGGAGCAGGTCGCCGCTGCGGCAGCAGACTGTAGCGCGATCGTTCACGCCGTCAATCCGCCCGGCTACAGAAACTGGAAGCATCTGGTGCTGCCTATGCTGCGCAACACGATCGGCGCAGCAGAACGAACCGGCGCCTTGATCGTGCTTCCCGGTACCGTTTACAACTATGGACCTGACGCTTTTCCGCTAGTACGGGAAGATGCTCCGCAGATGCCGGTCACAAAGAAGGGAGCGATCAGGGTACAAATGGAGAAAGAACTTGAGGCCTATTCGCAGCGGGGCGGGCGGGTATTAATCCTCCGTGCAGGGGATTTTTTTGGTCCACGCGCCGGTAATAACTGGTTTTCTCAAGGTTTGATTAAACCCGGCAAGCTGCCTGGCGTCATTAGCAATCCCGGTTCGCATGAAACGGGTCACCAGTGGGCTTATTTACCAGATGTAGCGGAAACGATAGCTGCGCTGCTGGAACGACGCGAAGAACTTGAGCCCTTTGCGCGCTTCCATATGCAAGGCCATTGGGATGCCGACGGCAGCGAAATGGTCAGTGCGATTCAACGCACTGCGGCACGCTACGGCGGCGTTGCCAAAATACAATCATTTCCGTGGTGGTTGATGTACCTGGCAGCACCTTTCAACGCAACCTTACGCGAGCTTTTGGAGATGCGGTACCTGTGGCGCCAGCCGGTTCGCCTGGACAATACGAAACTGGTGAATTTTTTAGGTGCCGAGCCTCACACTCCTCTTGATGAAGCTGTCCATGCGACATTACAGGGCCTGGGCTGCATTGATCATACCGAGATACCTCGTATAACAATATAGAGACGCTCCAGGGTCGCATCTGGCACGAAGCGGACAAGCTCACTGGGCTAAATATGAAAAATAAAGTATTGATGTATAAATTATTATTTCTTATTTTAATTCATTCTAACCTGAGCTCAAGAGCTCTTTCTTAATAACGAAGGGCCATAAAATGAATATCGAGGCATTTGCTTTTAGCACCACCAGTTGGGGTGAAGTCGAAAAAACAGAACATCCAGGGGAAACAGGCATGGCCTACTGGCGCACCCAATTTTTTGGCGACAAGCCGAACCAAATCCGTGTGCGAATGGTTGAATATACTCCAGGTTACCTTGCGGATCATTGGTGCAGTAAAGGTCATGTCCTTTTATGCATGGAGGGAGAGCTCGAAACACTGCTCGCAGATGGCCGTAAATTCACTTTAACTGCGGGAATGAGTTATCAGGTGGGTGATAACGCAGAACCACATCAGTCCAGAACGGAGACTGGAGCAAAACTCTTTATAGTGGACTGACGGATTCGTTGTTGTTGCGATTGCGGCGTCCGATTCTGGTACAGGGCCGCAGTTGCAGCCCTGACAACTTCTCTTGTCCCTTTGGTTATCTTAAATTGCACAGGGCTACCGGTGTTGCAACAGATACTTTGAGTCTGACCAGCTCACAGCCTCGTAGCTTGCGGTCCGGGGCCATAGTGAACTGAGCTAAATCACTTTCAGTTCAAGCCAGATTAGGATCCCCCAGAGATGAGATATTTGAAGTGGTCTTTTTTGGCCGATGATACGGTCTATTTTCCACGGTGACGTGTTCATATTCAAATCTCCGGCAATGTGGGAGATTTGAGTAGGGTTGTCGGATGTCTCATGGCCTGAAGCGGAAGTACGAATATCGCTCTCACCACCGTTGAAACAACGTAAACAATTAAATTATTATCGTATGGCTAACCACTTACCCATGAGAATAAAGGCCCTCGGAATGACTGAAAAACACTGGTCAAGAATGGAATATCTGCATCAAACCGTCACTAACCCTAATATTCATATAAAAGGCACTCACAGCTATTACAGTGACTATTGGGATCAAGGATTCGAGCGTTCCGTCGTGAGATATTTGCTTGGGGACGAGTTCAGTCGCGACTGGGAGCCACTTGGTAGACTCGATAAATTATATATTGGCAATTTTGTTTGTATTGGCGCCGAGAGCGTGATCCTTATGGGGGGAAACAGTACGCATCGTATGGACTGGATCAGCCTTTACCCGTTCATGGAATCAATAAAAGAAGCCTACGTCAGCCGTGGTGACACCATACTGGGCGATGGCTGCTGGCTGGGAATGCGGGCGATGATTATGCCTGGTGTGACTATTGGTGAAGGTGCTGTGGTTGCCGCCGGCGCTGTGGTAACGAAAAATGTACCACCCTATGCGGTTGTCGGCGGCAACCCGGCTAGATTGATTAAATACCGTTTTCCTGAAGACGAGATTACCCGAATATTGGCACTGAAGTTATACGACCTTCCGGAAGAAAAACTGGTCGCCATTCAGCCATTATTGTCGTCGGGTGAAATCACTTCACTAGAAAATAATTTACGATAAAAATCCGATGCCTCTCATTCTTAATGCCCCGTTATATTCCGCTGTAACGCTGACAGTGCACTGTCAACGTTACGGTCAGTTATCTTTCACAACTTCTGGCAGTTTCCATGAACCATCCATCACCGCTTCTTTCGGCTGGTACATACGGAACAACAGGTAGAAATTATGCTCTGGTGCAGGCAGCCAGTTGACATCTTTACCGGTTGGTTTTTCATGGGAAATAACAATCTTCAGGCTGCCATCCTTCTCTTTCGCCAGCCCCTTTGTATCAGACCCGACCTTGTAGCGATTGACCGGATTTTCCACAAGCATTTTGGTATCCGCATCGTACATTGTTATCGACCAAAAGGCGTTAACAGGAGGCTGGGTAACAAGATTAATAGTGTAGGTATTCTGGCCGGAAAGCGGGTTGTTATCCTTGTCATTGTAACGAATCGGGTAAACAGCTTCTTTTTCCCCCTGACCGCCGAGGTAGGGGCCGGCCACCAGAGAACGCAGCGGATAGTTATAGCCAAAATCATCTAACCCTCTGACATAACTCCAGCCATCTCGCACCTGTGAGGTGCTGACCAGGGTGGAAACTGCAACATTTGGTGCATCCTGAAGTCCACGTTTCACACCTTCCAGAACGGCCGGAGAGATATTCCGCTCGTCAAACTCTTTATCCGTCAGTCCCATTCGACTGAACTGACCGAACAGTCCTTTATCCTGCGGCTTGACGGGGTTGCTCTGCATCGCAAAGCTCAGTTGGCGTAAGAAATCCAGTCCGTCATTTTTCAGTGCTGGCATCGGCGGCAGCGTGTCATGGTAAACCTTACCGCTCAGTGACTGTAGTTTGAACGCTTTCTGAAGTTCATGAATTGGGGTCATGTTCTCGCCCTCGCTCACACGCATGCGACCCCACAGCCAGATTTTATTGGTAGACACATACAATGCCGTGGCATCTGCAGGCAGCTTGCCTTTCCAGCCCGGCGGAACGAACACAAACTTGCCTGCTTTCGTGCCGGTAGCACGGCGTCCGATATAATGCTCAAGCTCCTGCCACATGTTGAACACATCAACAACATAGTAGCGGTCATGTAAGTCCGGCACGGTCAGAACATAAGGTTCATTAAGCTGAATAACCGAGCTCATGTACAGCGTATCGTTATTCGCTGTCGGCATATCTTTTGCGGCTGGTGTGGCGAGCTCGGTCGCCCAACCAATCTGGTTCAGTGGGGCGCGATAGCTGGTTGCCGGCTTCGGTGAAGGCACATTGGTGTACTCGCGGGCAACCTGCTCCATGCGAACGATGGGGTATCCCCAGTTCCACGCGGAGACCGCTGAGCTGTAACCATCCACATCCAGTCCTTTTTTGATGACATCCGGCGTGCCCTGCATTGTCAGAATAGGATCCTGATAGCCACCTGGATTGGCAACCGCGATGGTGGAAGCACTCAGAGCGCCGGTCAGTAACATCGCCTGAGCAATGAGATTCAGTTTTTTCATGGAATGATCCCGTTGTTTGGGTGTGAATATGTCAACATCATTGGTCGTTCGTCAGAAGACCGACACTCAGTCATTAAAGTGCAGATTAAGGCCTGCAAACCCTGCCTGCGGGCCTGCTTTGCCTTACCGGGCTAATGTGTTACTTCAGACTTTTTCGAAATCAGGAAGCTTGAACGTTTTACTATTCAGTTCATCTGTTGGGCCATAAAAACGCATGGCGGGTAGTGGACGCTTTCCACTGGTCGGAATCCAGTTATTTTCCATGCCTTTCGGGGCTGCTGGACCGACATAGATAGTCACGCTACCATCGTGGTTTTTACTCATCTTGTCGAGGTCATAGGACGACAGAGTGGTACGGTTAGTGTCACTGTAAATAAATGACATGGTGTCGCGGTTGTAAACCGTCAACGCCCAGAACTGTTTCACGGGCATTTTGGCCGGAACAATAATTTTATAGAGCTCCCCGGCCTCAAGAAGATGACCTTTGTTGTCAGCAAGGCACATCATGTACTGTGTTGCCGGGGAATCGCTGAGAGCTTTTGGCATATAGGTACACCAAAAATACTCAGCTGCCCGGTTAATAAGATCAATGCGATCAGAGTAAACGAAACTGAATGTGTTGTTGTCATCTGCTAGCAGCAACGAGGCGTAATGGCGGTCTGGCCAGAATAGTTTTTCTTTTGGGAAATTATCAAACCAGTATTGCATATAGAACCAGGCGTCGATCGCCGCCTGACGCATCGCTTTCGTGGTTTTTTCGTCGGGCGCAAAAGGCTTTCCACGTTCAATACCCAGGGTAGCCAGCATACCCATCATCACTTTGTCTTGCTCCCGCACGGGTTCAACGCTTGCCACTGCGTGTAAATCCCTGAAATGGCGTTCGTCATAGTAAGGCAAAGTCGGGTAACGGTTACTTCCCGGATCTACAAATCGCTGGGTCGGAGGATGACCCGCTTCGGACAGGAAATACATGCGCAGACGTTTAGAGTAGTGATAAGCATCCTGGATAGACTTTCCCTTTACTGGGACAGAGCGAAACGCGAAAGCGATGCGGAAATTTGGAGAAGGGACATGCAGATAATTCTCGGGGATAGTGCCCTTATACCCTGGCGGAGTGAGTAAATATTTTCCCCCGTTACCTTTATCTAACCCTGCCGGACCAACATCCGCAATGGTTAATTGCCAGGCATCGACAATCTGACCATACAAACTGCCGTCACTACCCGCTTCAGGAACTTCCAGAACAACCGGACCTTTTTGCAGATCGGTAAATGCTGTGATGTACGGAGTGGTACTGTTTGCTGTAATAGCTTCCAGATGTGGGGTGGCTGGCTCTGAATAGGCAATAATATCGTTATCTTTCAGACCTAAATTATCGAACGCTGCCCGCCGAAAACTGTAAATGGCTGCAGCGGGCATATTCCAGAGCACGGCCTCAAAAGCGCGCTGATACTTTATCTGATAGTCAAAATCATCCACTGAACTGCGCGAACCTTCCGGTGGTAAACCACCTGCAGTTTCCCCTTTTTGCCCTGCGCCATAGGGAAGGGGCTTCTTCAGGGAAATACTCTGAGCAACCGCTGTTGGGTTGTCCTTTAGTACCGCAAGGCCAACGACGGAGCCCAGCGCCAGTTTATAAAAGTCCCTGCGTGTTATTGGCATAGCGAAATCCCACTCAATTGATTGTTTTAGCGGAGGTCTTCATGAACTATAGAACAGCTGCGCATAATGAGCAGGATAATATCTCAGCTGGGCAACTTCCGTTCAATCATAGAGTTATTTATTATTGGATTTGGCTCTTTATCCCAGAACTATATAACGCGATGCCAATTCCATTACGTCCGTTCCTGACACAACGCTATATCAGTAGGGGATGCACCGCTGAAACCGCTGTCTGGTAAATCTATAATCACCAGGATGCCAAAGCTGCCTGTTTCTACCGTATGAGGAATTCCCGCTTTGGCTATATAAAGCTGGCCGGGCGTGACGGAGATTTTTTTCTCCTGCACGCTCAGTTCCAGACGTCCGTCAATAACCAGTAATCCCTCGTCATAAACATGCACCTCCTCAGCGACTGAGTGGGCATCCATGCGCAGGACTTTGAGATTCGTTGCCCCAACGCGGCCTAAGATCCGGGAGCGCCAGGACGCCGGCAATGCCTGCGCTTCGGTTCTGAGATCGTAAAGCGACATAAAGCCATTCTCATTGATATTCGTTGCCTGCTTTTATGCCATATAAGTTAATGGCCGACATCTAACATATATGGCAAAAGAAGTTGAATAACAGGCTATACCAATCCTGCTGCCCGCTGCATGTGCATTGCCTGCGGATAAATAAAAACGGCCCCATCGCTGAGGCCGTGACGTGCTTATTGTTTCTTCTCGCCCAGCGTCGGCGTCTCGTCAAAGAAGTTCCACGGTTTCAGCAGCGCGTGCGCCCACTCGGTCGGCATAATCGGCCACTCCTCGGCGCGGGCCACATGGGTGGTGCCGGTGGTGATCCACACCACGTCATCATGGTTGTCCAGCGACTCGTCATCTTTCGCGTACTCGCCGAGGCCGGTGTCGTGAATCGAACGGTTAGGGTACTTGCCTTCCGGGAAGCGCTCGGTGGGATGATAGCGGGTGACCCACAGCTGCTTATCCATAAAGCTCAGACGATGGTAAATCCACTCATCAGGCGCGAATTTCGCCCCGGTGGCGACCGGATGCGTGCCGCCCGCGTAGGGGATAATCTGATACGACACCGGGTTACCCATCCGGTTTTCTTTGGTGGTATTGCTCAGCAGACGAATGGTGCCCGGGTCAAATTTCTGCGCCGCTTTCTGCTCACTATCAATCGTGTACTGATTGATCTGCATAGTGCTGGTACGCGGGCCGCCGGCGGTATTCGGCTTCACTTCCGGGTCCATGGCCACCAGCGTGTTGTTCTCGCCGTCAACGTCAAGATCGAGGCGGAAGTTGTAAATATGCTGGTGGGTGGTGCCGACAATATTATGATCGATCAGCGTGCCGTAACGGGTGTCCTCTTTGGCGCTCGGATCGTGCATGGTCTTCGCCTTCACGCCTTTCACCGCTTCGATGCCGGTCGCCCCGGCATCAATACCGATGGTGCCGTTTTCGTGGAATACCCAGTCAAAAATATAGTCGTAGTTGCCGACGGTGCTGATCCAGCGCACCACCAGCTCGCGGCGCTCGGTACTGACGTTCGGCTTGCCCATCTCCTGATGCTTATATTCCGGCCCGGCGTAGCGTTCGAAGATGGCGATCGCGCGTGGGATGGTGGTTGGGGTGCCGGTATAGTCGGCGATGGTTTCATCCAGCAGGACCGCGTTGGACGGAGCGTCCTTGCCGCGCACGATAGGCGAGGTCAGGGTGCCCATGCCGTAGTCGCCGGAATCCAGATAGGCTTTAAAATACCAGCCCACGTCCGGGTCGCCGTAAGGGACGATCATCCCGCCCAGCGAACCTTCATACATCACCTGGCGCTTTTTACCGTTATCGTTCCAGGTCACGGTAGACAAAATCGGCCCGACGCGGGAGTTCATCCGCAGGTGGAAATCCCAGTTCCGCCAGTGAATCATATCGCCGGTGATGGTGTAGTTTTTACCCTCTGGCTCAATGATCTCCAGCGGTTTCACCGTAGGCGCAACGCGGTCTCGGCCGTCATAGGGGCGGACCGCCATCGGCACCGGGATCGTCGGACCCTCTTCGATTTTGATGATCTTCTTCTGCTCGAGGTCGACCACCGCCACCAGGTTTTCAATCGGGTGCGCCCAGTAGTTGCCGTCGCCGACGTCGAGATAGCTGACCACTTTCAGCAGCCGCGCGTCCTGCTTGAGGCCATCTTTACCGTCGAAGTAGCCGACGGTCAGCGGGGTGGTAATCACCTTGCTCGGGTCGTCGACGCCGTGTTTTTTCAACACTTCGGCAAATTCGCTGCTGGCGTTGATGATGTTCTGCACGCTGGCGAAATCATCCAGCAGCACCATGCCGTGGGCGTCTTTAATCGGCGTCCATGAAAGGACCTTTTTATTCTGTAAATCCACCACCGCCTCAATAACGTGCTTGCCGTCGAGCATGATCACGTCGGCAGCGCGCGGGGCGTTGACTGGCGTACCGTTGAGGGCAAAATCCCACACCGCTTTTTTATCCGGCTCGCGCAGGGAGATCTCGGTGAATCGGGTATTGGGTTTGAAATCCGCTGCGGCTTTAACGATAGCGACCGCTGCGCTGATTTCCGCCGCTGACAGCGAGTTCAGCGGATGCGGGCGTTTTTCCACCTGGAAGGTTTGGTCAAGACCGGACTGAAACACGTCGTTAATAAAGGTGTCAGAAACCCACGCTTTGCCGTCTTTCATCACTACCGGCACCTGCAGCTCCAGGGTTTTACCATTGACGATGGCCGTTTTCGCCCCCGGTTTTACCTTTACGTAAGCGCCGTCTTTAATCAGGGTAAACATCTGCGCGTAGTCATCCCACTGAACGTCCGCGCCAAAATCCTGCAGGGTTTTGTCCATCGGGACCATATGGGCTTCGCCGCCGTGGGCGAACGCCGGGCTTTGCCAGGCGCAAAACAGAGCGACAGCCAACGCCAGAGCCGTTTTGCGGGGAGAAAGAATCGCCATTGAGACCTCACCTTATTGTTGTGTTGTGCAGTGCCGCTGCGAATGTCGGCTTGTGTATCGTTAACCTAACAGCGGTCAGCGCCGAGGCGTTTGCCTGCTTTTGCCAGGTTGTTTGTCAGTTTTGCCAGTTACAAAAAATGCCTCCGCAGAGGCATGAAGATGGCGATAAAGATGGGCGAATTTCTAATATTTACTCCGCAAAATCCCCCTGCTGGCGGGCCACCAGAGTCAGGATGGAGTAGAGCGCGACCGCCTGCTGGTGCTGGTTAAAAATCTCTACCGCCCACTCGACGACGCCGGTCGCTTTCTCCTCCGCACTGCGCTGGCGTTTCACCGTTTTGCGTTTGCAGGTCAGGCGTACCTGGATGGTATCGCCCGGCTTCACCGGCTCGATAAAGCGCAGATTTTCCATTCCGTAGTTGGCGATCACCGGGCCGACCCCGGCGTCAACAAATAGCCCGGCAGCGGCGGAAATCAGGAAATAGCCGTGCACCACGCGCTCGCCGAAAATCGACTCCGCGGCGGCAATCTTATCCATATGAGCGTAAAAGTGATCGCCGCTCAGGCAGGCGAAGTTGACGATATCCGCCTCGGACAGGGTGCGGCGCGGCGTCAGCAGGCTGTCGCCCGGCTGGATCTCCTCGAAATATTTACGGAACGGGTGAATGCGGTCTTCCACCACCTGCGCGCCGCGCACCCACTGCTGGCCAATGGCCGCGAGCATCGTCGGGCTGCCCTGAACTGCGGTGCGCTGCATATAGTGCTTCACCGCCCGCAGGCCGCCCAGCTCTTCGCCGCCGCCGGCGCGCCCCGGGCCGCCGTGTACCAGCTGCGGCAGCGGGGAGCCGTGGCCGGTGGACTCTGCGGAAGACTCTTCGTTCAGTATCTGAATACGCCCGTGGGCGCGGGCGGCGCCGAGAATAAACGCCCGCGCCAGTTCGCCGCTGGCGGTCACCAGAGTCCCAGCCAGGCTACCTTCGCCAGCCCGCGCCAGGGTCATGGCATGCTCAACATTCTGATACGGCATCAGGGTGGCGACGGGACCAAACGCTTCAATAGCGTGTACCGCCGGGGTCTCGTCCGGCTGCGGGCAGTACAGCAGCGTTGGCGGGAAAAAGGCGCCGGCGGCGCTGAAATCGGCCTGGCCCCCCAGCAGCACGTCACATCCAGCGGCCACCAGACGGTTGACGTTATCCTGCACGTCCTGACGCTGTTCGTGGTTGACCAGCGCGCCCATCTTCACGCCTTCCTGCGCCGGGTCGCCGACCACCACTTTTTGCAGGCGCGCAATCAGCGCGTCGCTCACCGCTTTCACCTGCGCCTGCGGCACGATAATACGCCGGATGGCGGTGCACTTTTGCCCGGACTTCGCCGTCATCTCTCGTACCACTTCGCGAATAAATAGCGCGAACTCCGGCTGCGCCGGCGTGACGTCGTCACCGAGTACGCAGCAGTTCAGCGAATCCGCTTCCATGGTGAAGGAAATGGACTTCGCGATCAGGTTGGGATGCCCCCGCAGCTGCTGTCCGGTACGGGCCGAGCCGGTAAAGGTGACAACGTCCTGGCTATCGAGATGGTCGAGCAGATCGCCCGCGCCGCCGCAGATCAGGCTGATTGACCCCTCCGGCACCAGCCCGCTATCAACAATCATTTTGACCATCGCCTGCGTCAGCTGCGCGGTGGCGGTAGCCGGTTTGATGATGGCCGGCATTCCGGCAAGCCAGGTGGGCGCCAGCTTTTCCAGCATCCCCCAGCAGGGGAAGTTAAAGGCGTTGATATGCACCGCCACGCCGGATTTTGACGTGAGCACGTGGCGGGCGGCGAAGCCTCCCTGTTTTGACAGCGGGATCGGCTCATCTTCCGGCCACAGGGTATCGTCCGGCAGCTCGCGGCTGCCGAGACCGGCGTAGGTGAAAAGGGTGCCAATGCCTCCTTCGATATCTACCCAGCTATCGGCGCGGGTGGCGCCGGTTTCGGCGGAGATCGCGTACAGCTCTGCCTTCTGCTCCAGCAAATATCTGGCGATCGCCTTCAGCATCGCGCTGCGCTCAATAAAGCTCATCGCCCCCAGCGCTTTGCCGCCGCGCTCGATCGCGAAGCGTCGCGCCTGCGCCATATCCAGACCCGCGCTGGTGACTTCCCATAGCGCTTCGCCGCTGATGGCGTGATAGATGATGCGCGCGTGGCCCCGGCCGGTCTGCCACGTGCCGGACAAATAGCTGGCTAACTGCTGCATGGTTTATCTCCAGATGTGTTACGTTAAATATCTATAAATAGTTCTTTAGTGAATCATAAAAATCAAGCTTGCATTTAATAATTTGTTAACAATGCGATCGCTATCGATCGGCGTGATTGGCTTAATTAATTGTTAATCATGGCTTTTACAAAAGCTTTTGCGTTAGCCATCACAAAAAAGACAAACAAAATTTGTGGTTTTATTTAACTTGAATGTAACTTTTATAAAACAAAGTGATTCGAAAATTAATTTAAATCGAATTTATTGGAATCATAAAGGTGATGACGTGACAGAAGAACAACGCTTTGACCAGCGCATCGCGCAGGAGACGGCCATCGAACCGCAGGACTGGATGCCGGAAGCCTACCGCAAAACGCTGATCCGCCAGATTGGTCAGCACGCGCACTCGGAAATCGTCGGCATGCTGCCGGAAGGCAACTGGATCGCTCGCGCGCCGACCCTTAGGCGCAAAGCGATTTTGCTGGCGAAAGTGCAGGATGAAGCCGGGCATGGTCTGTACCTCTACAGCGCGGCGGAAACCCTCGGCTGCGCCCGAGAAGACCTGTATCAGAAAATGCTCGACGGCAAGATGAAGTACTCCTCCATTTTTAACTACCCGACCCTGAGCTGGGCGGATATCGGCGTGATTGGCTGGCTGGTGGACGGCGCGGCCATCGTCAATCAGGTGGCGCTGTGCCGCACCTCCTACGGACCCTACGCCCGGGCAATGGTCAAGATCTGCAAAGAGGAGAGCTTTCACCAGCGCCAGGGGTTTGAAGCCTGCATGGCGCTGGCGCAGGGCAGCGACGCGCAGCGGCAGATGCTGCAGGACGCCATCAATCGTTTCTGGTGGCCGGCGCTGATGATGTTTGGCCCGGGCGACGATAACTCGCCAAACAGCGCCCGCAGCATGGCGTGGAAAATCAAGCTCCACTCGAACGACGAACTGCGCCAGCGCTTTGTCGATAACACCATTCCGCAGGTAGAAATCCTCGGCATGACTGTACCCGACCCTGATTTGCGGCTGGATGAAACCAGCGGCCACTACCGCTTTGGCGCCATCGACTGGCAGGAATTTAACGAAGTCATTGCCGGACGCGGGATCTGCAACCACGAACGCCTGGGTGCTAAACGCAAGGCATGGGAAGAGGGCGCGTGGGTGCGGGAAGCCGCGCTGGCGCATGCGCAAAAACAGCAGGCTCGCGACGCCGCGTAAGGAGAATGAAGATGAGCAAAAACTACTGGCCGTTATATGAAGTGTTCGTTCGCAGCAAACAGGGACTGTCGCACCGCCACGTTGGCAGCCTGCACGCCGCCGATGACCAGATGGCGCTGGAAAACGCCCGCGATGCCTATACCCGCCGCAGTGAGGGCTGTTCGATTTGGGTGGTGAAGGCCAGCGAAATCGTCGCCTCGCAGCCCGAAGAGCGCGGCGCGTTTTTCGACCCGGCGGAGAGCAAAGTCTATCGTCATCCCACCTTCTACACCGTGCCCGACGGCATGGAACATATGTGAGGCCACGATGAAAAACGACAACCCCGTTGCCGCTTATGCCCTGCGCCTCGGCGATAACGGCCTGGTGCTGGCCCAGCGTCTGGGCGAGTGGTGCGGCCACGCGCCGGAGCTGGAGATCGATCTGGCGCTGGCTAATATCGGCCTCGACCTGCTGGGGCAGGCTCGCCATTTCCTCAGCTACGCCGCCGAACTGACCGGCAGCGGCGATGAAGATACCCTGGCCTTTGGCCGCGACGAGCGCCAGTTTTGCAATCTGCTGCTGGCGGAGCAGCCAAACGGCAACTTCGCCGACACCATTGCTCGCCAGTTTTTTATCGATGTCTGGCACGTGGCGCTCTATGGTCGCCTGGTCAGCAGTCGCGATGCGCAGCTTGCCGCCATCGCCGCCAGGGCGCTGAAAGAGGTGCGCTACCACCAGCGCTTTAGCCGCGGCTGGCTGGAGCGCCTGGGCAACGGCACGGCGCTTTCCGCCCAGAGAATGCAGAGCGCGGTGGATAACCTGTGGCGCTTTACCGGCGAGCTGTTCCAGGCCGATGAGCTGGAAATTGAGCTGAGTGCGCAGGGCATCGCCGTCGACCCCCGCGGACTGCTGGTCGAATGGCAGAGCGCGGTGCACACGGCGCTGATCGACGCCGGTTTGCAGATCCCGCAAGAAGCGGCTTTCCGCAGCGGCGGTAAGCAGGGGCTGCACAGCGAACATCTCGGGCCGCTGCTGGCGGAGATGCAGTATTTACAGCGCGCCTATCCCGGCCTGCAGTGGTAGCAGGAGGGGATTATGCAACGTCTGGTTGATATCGCGCCCCCGGAGGTCCACGCCGTTTGGGATCTGTTAGGCGCCATTCCCGATCCGGAAGTGCCGGTGCTGACCATTACCGACCTCGGCCTCGTGCGCAGCGTGGAGCGCCGCGGCGATGGCTGGGTGATTGGCTTCACGCCAACCTATTCGGGCTGCCCGGCCACCGAACATCTGCTGGGAGAAATCCGCGCGGCAATGACGGAAAACGGCTACGCGCCGGTGCATATCGTGCTGCAGCTTGACCCGCCGTGGACCACCGACTGGATGGGGCCGGACGCGCGTGAACGCCTGCGCCAGTACGGCATCAGTCCGCCGCAGGGCCATGCCTGCCATGCCCACATGCCGGAGGACGTGGTCTGTCCGCGCTGCGGCAGCCGCCACACCTCGCTGATTAGCGAATTCGGTTCCACGGCCTGCAAAGCGCTGTATCGCTGCGACAGCTGCCGGGAACCCTTTGATTACTTTAAATGTATTTGAGGTTGCGATGACGACATTTCATTCGCTTACCGTGGCGAAAGTGGAGCCGGAAACCCGCGATGCGGTCACCATCACCTTTGCCATTCCCGACGCGCTGCGTAATGCATACGCCTTCCGCCCGGGCCAGCATTTGACCCTGAAAGCGCGCCTTGGCGGGGAAGAGCTCAGGCGCTGCTACTCCATTTGCCGCAGCCGCTCGCCGGGTGAAATCAGCGTGGCGGTGAAGGCCATCGACGGCGGGCGCTTCTCGCGCTATGCCCAGAGCGACATTCAGCAAGGCATGGCGCTGGACGTGATGGTGCCGCAGGGCCATTTCGGCTACCAGCCGCAGGCCGGGCGTTGCGCTGACTACCTGGCGATTGCCGCCGGCTCCGGCATTACGCCGATGATGGCGATTATCGACGCCACCCTCGCTACCGAAGTCGACAGCCGCTTCACGCTGGTTTACGGCAACCGCAGCAGCCACAGCATGATGTTCCGTCAGGCGCTGGCCGACCTGAAAGACCGCTATCCGCAGCGTCTGCAGGTGGTGCACCTGTTCAGCCAGGAGTCGATGGACAGCGATCTGCTGCAGGGGCGCATCAACGGCGACAAGCTGCGCGAACTGGCCGCCCATCTGCTGGACTTCAGCCGCTTCGGGCAGGCCTTTATCTGCGGCCCGGCGGCGATGATGGATGAAGCGGAGATCGCCCTGCGCGAGCTGGGCGTACCGGAGGACGCGATTCATCTGGAACGTTTTAATACCCCGGACAGCCGCGCCAGGCGGGCTACCGGCGTACAGGCGGAGGGCCGCGCGGTCACGATTCGTCAGGACGGCCGCGACCGGACCATTGCCCTGAGCGCGGAGGATGACAGCATTCTTGACGCCGCGCTGCGCCAGGGGGCGGACCTGCCGTTTGCCTGCAAGGGGGGCGTCTGCGCCACCTGTAAATGCAAAGTGCTGCGCGGCGAGGTGGCGATGGCTGCTAACTACAGCCTTGAAGCCGACGAACTGGCGGCGGGCTACGTGCTGAGCTGCCAGGCGCTGCCCACCAGCGACGATGTGGTAGTCGACTTTGACGCGCGGGGGATGGCATGAGCGAACTGTTCATTACTCGTCACGCGCGCGTACTGCAGCTGACGCTAAATCGCCCGCAGGCGCGCAACGCTTTGAATAACGCGCTGCTGACGCAGATCGCCGACGTGCTCGACGCGGCGGCGCTGGACCCGTCGGTCGGCGTCTGCGTCATCAGCGGTAACGAACGCTTCTTTGCCGCAGGGGCTGACCTGAACGAAATGGCGGAAAAGGATCTGCCCGCCACGCTCGATGATATTCGCCCGCGGCTGTGGGCGCGTATCGATGCCTTCAGTAAACCGCTGATCGCTTCGGTTAACGGCTATGCCCTCGGCGCCGGATGCGAGCTGGCGCTGCTCTGCGATCTGATCGTCGCCGGCGATAACGCCCGCTTCGGCCTGCCGGAAATCACCCTCGGTATTATGCCGGGCGCGGGCGGAACCCAGCGCCTGATCCGCAGCGTCGGTAAGGCGCTGGCCAGCCGGATGGTCTTGAGCGGCGAAAGCATTGATGCCCAACAGGCGCAGCGGGCGGGGCTGGTATGCGAGGTTTATCCGCCAGCGCTCACCGATGAATACGCGCTCGCCCTGGCGGCAACCGTGGCTCGCCACTCGCCGCTGGCGCTGCGCGCGGCTAAGCAGGCTTTGCGGCTGTCGCAGGAGGTGAGCCTGCAGGCCGGGCTTCAGCAGGAGCGCCAGCTGTTTACTTTGCTGAGCGCGACCGAAGATCGCCGCGAAGGCATCGACGCCTTTTTACATAAACGTACTGCGGAATTTAAAGGACGCTAATCGTGGAAGCTTTCATTCTCAGCGAAGTGGAACAGGGCGTGATGACGATTACCCTTAATCGCCCGGACCGTCTGAACAGTTTTAACGACCTGATGCACCAGCAGCTGGCGGCGTGCCTGAAACAGGCAGAACGCGACGACAGCGTGCGCTGTTTACTGCTGACCGGCGCCGGGCGCGGCTTTTGCGCCGGGCAGGATTTAAATGACCGCAACGTTGACCCCAGCGGGCCGGCGCCGGATCTCGGCTTATCGGTCGAGCGGTTCTACAACCCCCTGGTGCGCCGTCTGGCGGCGCTGCCGAAACCGGTGATTTGCGCGGTGAACGGCGTCGCGGCGGGCGCGGGGGCTACGCTGGCGATGGGCTGCGATATCGTGCTGGCGGCGCGTTCAGCGAAGTTCGTCATGGCGTTCAGCAAGCTTGGTCTGGTGCCGGACTGCGGCGGCAGCTGGTTTCTGCCGCGCGTGGCGGGGCGCGCGCGGGCGATGGGGCTGGCGCTGCTGGGCGATAGCCTGAGCGCGGAGCAGGCGGCGCAGTGGGGGATGATCTGGCAGGTGGTGGACGACGCCGAGCTGAAAGACACCGGCCTGGCGCTGGCCCGGCACCTGGCCGCCCAGCCAACCTATGGCCTCGGGCTGATTAAGAACGCGCTGCGGCTGGCGGAAACCCAGACCCTGGACCAGCAGCTTGACCTGGAGCGCGACTACCAGCGCCTGGCCGGACGCAGCGCCGACTATCGCGAAGGCGTCAGCGCTTTTCTGGCCAAGCGTCCACCTCACTTCAGCGGGAAATAGCCGATGAGCACAACGTTACCTACCGTCGCGGTGATAGGCAGCGGCACCATGGGCGCCGGCATTGCCGAAGTTGCCGCCGCCGCCGGGCATCCGGTACTGATTTACGACATCGCCCCTGAGGCGGTGGTTCGCGCCATCGACGGGCTTCGCCAGCGGCTGGCCTCCCGCGTCAGCCGCGGCAAGCTGGCGGCGGAACGGGCCGGGGCGCTGCTGTCGCGTCTGGCTCCGGCTGAGGATCTGAGCGCTTTAGCCCGTGCGGAGTTGGTTATTGAAGCCGCCTCCGAGCGCCTGGACGTGAAAAAAGCGCTGTTCAAACAGCTTGCCGAAATCTGCTCCCCGTCGACGCTGCTGGTCAGCAACACGTCGTCGATATCGATAACCGCCATTGCCTCGGGGATAAAACACCCGGAGCGGGTCGCCGGGCTGCACTTCTTTAACCCGGCCCCGGTAATGAAGCTGGTGGAAGTGGTCAGCGGCCTGGCCACCTCGGCGGAAGTCGTTGAACAGCTCTGCCAGCGGGTCAGCGACTGGGGAAAACAGCCGGTTCGCTGCCGCTCTACGCCCGGCTTTATCGTCAACCGCGTGGCGCGGCCTTTTTATGCCGAAGCGTGGCGAGCGCTGGAGGAGCAGGTCGCCGCGCCGGAGGTGATTGACGCCGCCCTGCGCGACGGCGGCGGTTTTCCCATGGGGCCGCTGGCGCTGACCGACCTGATTGGCCAGGACGTCAACTTTGCGGTGACCTGTTCGGTGTTTAACGCCTTCTGGCAGGACCGCCGCTATCTGCCGTCGCTGCAGCAGCAGGAGCTGGCGCTGGCCGGACGGCTGGGTAAAAAGAGCGGGCAGGGAGTCTACTGCTGGCCTGCTGAGGCACAGCCTGAGCTGGCCCTGGCCGCCGTATCGGCAGAACGCGCAGCAAAGCGCATAAAACGTGACGTTGTCACCGAGCTGGATGAGGTGCTGCTGCTGGAAACGACCGGTGAAACCGCCCTGGCGTTAAGCCTTCAGCACGGCCGCCCGGTCGTGGTGTACGACCACTGCGCGGGGGATACGGTGGTTATTGCTGGCGCCGTGATCACCCCGCAGTCGGCCATCGACAAAGCCGTTTACCACTTTCAGCAGCAGGGCAAAAAAGTGCTGCAGATCGCCGACTATCCCGGCCTGCTGGTGTGGCGCACGGTGGCGATGCTGGTGAACGAGGCGCTGGACGCGCTGCAAAAAGGCGTCGCCAGCGCGGAGGATATCGATACCGCGATGCGTCTGGGGGTTAACTATCCGCGTGGGCCGCTGGCGTGGGGTGAATCACTTGGCTGGGGCCGGGTGCTGCGGCTGCTGGAAAACCTGCAGGAGCACTATGGCGAAGAGCGCTATCGCCCCTGTTCCCTGCTGCGCCAGAAGGCGCTGATGGAGAGACATCATGAGCAATGAAGCCTGGCACAACGCCCGCGAGATGTACGAGAACGATAACTGTGCGAAAGCGCTGGGAATTGAAATTATCGAGATGGACCAGGGCTACGCGCAGATGACCATGGCGATCGCCCCGAACATGCTCAACGGCCACCATACCTGCCACGGCGGACAGCTGTTTTCGCTCGCCGATACCGCCTTCGCCTACGCCTGCAATAGCCAGGGGCTGGCGGCGGTCGCGTCGGCGGCGAGCATCGATTTTCTGCGTCCGGCCTTTGTCGGCGAGCTGCTAACCGCGACGGCGAGAGTTAAGCATCAGGGCAAGCTGACCGGGGTCTATGACATTGAAATTGTCAACCAACAGCAAAAAGTTGTCGCTCTGTTCCGCGGTAAATCGCACCGCATCGGCGGCACAATCACAGGAGAAGTCTGATGCGCGACGCCTTTATTTGTGACGGGATCCGCACGCCGATTGGCCGCTACGGCGGGTCGCTGGCCAGCGTGCGCGCCGACGACCTCGCCGCCATCCCGCTGCGCGAACTGCTGAGCCGTAACCCGAAGTTCGATCCGGCATCGATTGATGATGTGATTCTTGGCTGCGCCAACCAGGCTGGCGAAGACAACCGCAACGTGGCCCATATGGCGACGCTGCTGGCGGGCTATCCGCACACCGTACCCGGTACCACCATTAACCGTCTGTGCGGCTCCGGTCTCGACGCTATCGGCTTCGCCGCACGCGCCATCAAAGCCGGAGAGGCGGATGTGATGATCGCCGGCGGCGTCGAGTCCATGTCGCGCGCGCCGTTTGTGATGGCCAAAGCCAGCGCCTCCTGGCAGCGCCAGGCCGAGCTGTTTGATACCACCATCGGCTGGCGTTTTGTGAACCCGCTCATGCAGCAGCGATTTGGCACTGACAGCATGCCGGAAACGGCGGAGAATGTAGCTGAATTGTTAAATATCAGCCGCGCCGATCAGGACGCTTTCGCTTTCCGCAGCCAGCAGCGTACGGCTCAGGCCCAGCGAGACGGCATTCTGGCGCAGGAGATCGTACCGGTAAACGTTGTCGACAGGAAAGGAGCGGTAAACGTCGTGCGCGATGACGAGCATCCGCGGGCGGACACCACCCTTGAACAGCTCTCGCGGTTAAAAACGCCGTTCCGTCAGGGCGGCGTAGTGACCGCGGGAAATGCCTCCGGCGTCAACGACGGCGCCGCGGCGCTGATTATCGCCAGTTCGCAGCAGGCCATCGTCCAGGGGCTGACGCCCCGGGCGCGTATTGTGGCGATGGCGACGGCGGGCGTCGAGCCGAAGCTGATGGGGCTTGGACCGGTACCGGCGGTACGTAAAGCGCTGGAGCGCGCCGGGCTGAGTATAAACGATATGGATCTGATTGAGCTGAATGAAGCCTTCGCCGCCCAGGCGCTGGGCGTGCTCAGACAGCTGGGGCTGGCGGATGATGCCCCGCATGTTAACCCCAACGGCGGCGCCATCGCCTTAGGCCATCCGTTGGGAATGAGCGGCGCCCGGCTGGCATTAAGCGCCAGCCTGGAGCTGCAGCGCCGCGGCGGGCGCTATGCGCTGTGTACGATGTGTATTGGCGTGGGTCAGGGCATTGCCATGATCCTTGAGCGAGTGTGAGCGAATCTACCTGCGAGTACCCTACAAAATGACAACGATAACTCAATTAGACCCGATTGAAACCGCATCGCGCGACGAGCTACAGGCCCTGCAAACCCAGCGTCTGAAGTGGACCCTTAAGCATGCGTATGAGAACGTGCCGATGTATCGCCGTAAATTTGACGCGGCGGGCATTCATCCTGACGATTTTCACGAACTGAGCGATCTGAGCAAGTTTCCCTGCACCACCAAGCAGGATCTGCGCGACAACTACCCCTTTGATACCTTTGCGGTGCCGATGGAGCAGGTGGTGCGTATCCACGCGTCTTCGGGTACCACCGGCAAGCCGACGGTGGTGTGCTATACGCAAAACGATATTGATAACTGGGCCAATATTGTCGCCCGCTCCCTGCGCGCGGCGGGCGGGACGGCAAAAGACAAAATTCATGTCGCCTACGGCTATGGCCTGTTTACCGGCGGGCTGGGCGCCCACTACGGTGCGGAGCGTTTAGGCGCGACGGTGATACCGATGTCCGGCGGGCAGACCGAAAAGCAGGCCCAGCTGATCCGCGATTTCAAGCCGGATATGATCATGGTGACGCCGTCCTACTGTCTGAACCTGATTGAAGAGCTGGAGCGCCAGATGGGCGGCGACGCCAGCGGCTGCTCCCTGCGGGTGGGGGTGTTCGGCGCGGAGCCGTGGACCCATGCGATGCGGGCGGAAATCGAGCGTCGTCTGGGGATTTCGGCGCTGGATATTTACGGCCTGTCGGAGGTGATGGGGCCGGGGGTGGCGATGGAGTGTCTGGAAACCGCCGACGGTCCGACGATCTGGGAAGACCACTTCTACCCTGAAGTGGTGAATCCGGACACCGGTACGCCGCTGGCGGACGGCGAACACGGCGAGCTGCTGTTCACCACCCTGACCAAAGAAGCGCTGCCGGTGATCCGCTACCGCACCCGCGACCTGACCCGTCTGCTGCCGGGGACTGCCCGCACTATGCGCCGGATGGATCGCATCAGCGGGCGCAGCGACGATATGCTGATTATCCGCGGCGTGAACGTCTTTCCGTCGCAGCTGGAAGAGGAGATCCTCAAGTTCGAACATCTGGCGCCGCACTATCAGTTAGAAGTTAACCGCCGGGGTCATCTTGATTCACTTTCGGTGCGCGTGGAGCTAAAAGAGAGCGGTCTTGCGCTGAACCACGAGCAGCGCTGTCAGATTTGCCACCAGCTGCGCCACCGGATCAAGTCGATGGTGGGGATTTCGACCGATATCAGCATTGTTAACTGCGGCAGCATTCCGCGCTCCGAGGGTAAGGCCTGCCGCGTGTTCGACCTGCGCAAGGTTGCCGCTAACGGATAACGTTTTTTCCCGGAGGCGGCGCATTGCGCCTGTCCGGGCTACCCGATGCCGCAACTCCCGTAGCCCGGACAGTGGTAGCCCGGGTAAGGCGTTTACGCCGCGATTCGGGGAGTGTGCCGGGGTTGATGTATCAGCTTGGCCTCTTCCCGGCTCCGGGCTACGTGTTCACCGTCGTCTGCGGCCCGGTAGCACGGACAGGTGCGCCATCACCGCCTCCGGGATTTCCTGTGCTATGATTCAAAAAGGACAAAAATCACAACAGAATGAATCAGATGAGTAAACTCGACACCTTTATTCAACAGGCCGTCGCCGCGATGCCCATTAGCGGGACCTCGCTTATTGCTTCTTTATACGGCGACGCCTTGCTCCAGCGCGGCGGAGAGGTCTGGCTCGGTAGCGTGGCGGCGCTGCTGGAAGGGCTGGGATTCGGCGAACGATTCGTGCGTACCGCGCTGTTCCGCCTGAATAAAGAAGAGTGGCTCGATGTGGTGCGCATTGGCCGCCGCAGCTTCTACCGCCTCAGCGACAAAGGCCTGCGCCTGACCCGCCGGGCGGAGCATAAAATCTATCGCGCCAGCGCCCCGGAGTGGGACGGTACCTGGCTGCTGCTGCTGTCGGAAGGGCTGGAGAAGAGCACTCTGGCGGAAGTCAAAAAACAGCTGCTGTGGCAGGGATTTGGCGCGCTGGCGCCGAGCCTGCTGGCTTCGCCATCGCAGAAGCTGGCGGACGTGCAATCTCTGCTGCACGAAGCGGGCGTAGCGGAAAACGTTATCTGCTTCGAAGCGCATTCCCCGCTAGCGCTCTCCCGGGCGGCGCTGCGCGCTCGCGTTGAAGAGTGCTGGCATCTTACCGACCAGAACGCGATGTATGAAACGTTTATCGCCCTGTTTCGACCGCTGCTGCCGCTGCTTCGCGACTGCGAGCCCGCGGAGCTGACGCCCGAACGCTGCTTTCAAATTCAGCTCTTGCTGATTCACTTCTATCGCCGGGTGGTGCTGAAAGATCCGCTGCTGCCCGAAGAGTTGCTCCCCGCGCACTGGGCCGGACAAACCGCGCGCCAGCTGTGCATCAATATTTATCAACGCGTTGCGCCCGGCGCGCTGGCGTTTGTCGGCGAGAAGGGCGAAAGCTCGGTGGGGGAACTTCCCGCGCCGGGTCCGCTCTATTTCCAGCGCTTCGGCGGGCTGTCGGGCGTATAAGGAGGCACCATGCCCATTTATCAGATTGACGGTATGACGCCGGTTGTACCGGACGAAAGCTATGTTCATCCCACCGCCGTGCTGATCGGCGACGTGATCCTCGGCAAAGGGGTCTACGTCGGGCCTAACGCCAGCCTGCGCGGCGATTTTGGCCGTATCGTGGTGAAAGATGGCGCTAACATCCAGGATAACTGCGTGATGCACGGCTTTCCCGGCCAGGACACGGTGGTGGAAGAAGAGGGACATATCGGCCACGGCGCGATTCTGCACGGCTGCACCATCGGCCGCAACGCGCTGGTGGGGATGAGCGCGGTGATTATTGACGGGGCCAGGATTGGGGAAAACAGCATCGTCGGCGCTTCGGCCTTTGTGAAAGCCAACGCCGAAATGCCCGCCAACCATCTGATTGTCGGCAGTCCGGCAAAAGCCATCCGTACATTAAGCGAACAGGAGCTGGCCTGGAAGAAGCAGGGGACGCGGGAGTATCAGATGCTGGTGGAGCGCTGCAAACAGACGCTGCATCAGGTGGAACCGCTCAAAGAAGCAGAGCCGGACAGAAAGCGGCTGGCGTTTGATGAGAATTTGCGGCCGAAATCATCCTCCTGAGGGGAAAAATCATGGCAGAGAAATTATGCGCTCAGTGCCACTGCGGCGCGGTGGCGTTTACCGTTGAGCTCAGCGATGGCTTCAACACCGTTCGCCGCTGTAACTGTTCATATTGCCGGATGCGTGGGGCGGTAGCGGTCTCTGCGCCGCTTTCAGGAATAGATGTTATACGCGGACGGGATAAGCTCACGGAGTATCGCTTTAATACCGGTCAAGCCGTGCACTTTTTCTGCTCAGTTTGTGGGATCTACACTTTTCATCAACGGCGTTCAAACCCGCAGCAGTATGGCGTGAATGTGGCCTGCATAGACGGCGTGTCGCCTTTTGACTTTCCCTGCGTGGAGGTCAACGACGGCGTGAATCATCCAAAAGATGGCGGCGGTGGCGTGGTGGGGTATTTGCGCTACGAGAAAAAGTGAAGCTCTCCTCCCGCCGGGGCGGGAGGAGTCAATTCTTATGCGGCAACAACGCTGTCGATAGCGGCTTTCGCATCGGTCTGCGCTTTCGCTGCAACTTCCGGACCGTAGGCGATGCCTTCAGCAAACACGAAGTTCACATCGGTGATGCCGATAAAGCCAAGGAAGGTAGAGAGGTACGGCGTTACCAGGTCCGTCGGGGTATCTTTATGGATACCGCCGCGGCTGGTGACGACAACCGCGCGTTTACCTTTTACCAGACCTTCCGGCCCTTTCTCGGTGTAGCGGAAGGTCACGCCAGCGCGGGCTACCAGGTCGAAGTAGTTTTTCAACTGGGTAGGGATGTTGAAGTTATACATCGGCGCCGCGATAACAATCACATCATTCGCCTGCAGTTCAGCGATCAGTTCATCGGAAAGAGCCAGCGCTTCCTGCTGACGCGGCGTCAGCGGCGCATCGCTCGGACGCAGAGCGCCAACCAGCTCGCCGTCCAGAACCGGAATTGGGTTTGCAGCCAGGTCGCGCACGGTGATAACGTCTTGCGCGTGCTTTTCACGCCATTGTTCAACAAAATAGTCGGACAGCTGACCAGATTGCGAGTACCCTGCCAGAATACTGGATTTCAGAACTAATACTTTGCTCATGGGTGTTTCCTTTTTTAATGTGATTGACGGGCCGTTGCCCTGGTGCTTGTTGACACTCTATTCACAATCATGTCGCAGAGAAAGCGCAATAAATCGAACTCTGTATTCAGTTTTTTTGAACAAGGCACGAATTGCGCGGATGTGGTACTCTAACGCAATACATCAAAAGAGATTTTTCCCGGCAGTGCGCTGCCCGATAACGCTATGACAGAACAACAAAAAATAACATTCTCTCAGCTCGTTGCACGGCTGGATGGCCTGATGCTGCGCGATAAGTCGCGCTTTGCCCGTCGCCTGCACGGCGTGAAGAAGGTTAAAAATCCTGATGCCCAGCAGGCCATCCTTCAGGAGATGGCGCAAGAAATTGAACAGGCGGCAGGGAGAGTCCTGCTGCGCGAGGCCGCCCGGCCGGCAATCGATTATCCGCAGAACCTGCCGGTTAGCCAGAAAAAACAGGAGATTCTCGAAGCCGTGCGCGATCACCAGGTGGTGATTGTGGCGGGGGAAACCGGTTCGGGGAAAACCACCCAGCTGCCAAAAATTTGTATGGAGCTGGGGCGCGGCGTTAAAGGCTTAATTGGCCATACGCAACCGCGTCGTCTGGCCGCGCGTACCGTCGCCAACCGTATTGCCGAAGAGCTGCAAACGGAGCCGGGCGGCTGCATTGGCTATAAAGTCCGCTTTAGCGACCACGTCAGCGATAACACCATGGTTAAGCTGATGACCGACGGTATTCTGCTGGCGGAAATCCAGCAGGATCGGCTGCTGATGCAGTACGACACCATCATTATCGATGAAGCGCACGAACGCAGCCTCAATATCGACTTCCTGCTTGGCTACCTGCGGGAACTGCTGCCGCGTCGTCCGGATCTGAAAATCATCATTACCTCAGCGACCATCGATCCGGAACGCTTCTCGCGCCACTTTAACAACGCCCCGATTATCGAAGTGTCCGGGCGCACCTACCCGGTAGAAGTGCGCTATCGACCCATCGTTGAAGATGCCGACGACACCGAGCGCGATCAGCTGCAGGCGATTTTCGACGCCGTTGATGAGCTCGGGCGTGAAAGCCCCGGTGATATCCTCATTTTTATGAGCGGCGAGCGCGAAATTCGCGATACCGCTGATGCGCTCAATAAGCTGAATCTGCGCCATACCGAAGTGCTGCCGCTGTATGCGCGACTGTCCAACAGCGAACAGAATCGCGTGTTCCAGGCCCACAGCGGGCGGCGGATCGTGCTGGCCACCAACGTCGCGGAAACCTCGCTGACCGTGCCGGGTATCAAGTACGTTATCGATCCAGGCACCGCGCGTATCAGCCGCTACAGCTTCCGGACCAAAGTACAGCGCCTGCCGATTGAGCCGGTTTCCCAGGCGTCGGCTAACCAGCGTAAGGGCCGCTGCGGCCGCGTCTCCGAAGGGATCTGTATTCGTCTTTATTCTGAAGACGACTTCCTGTCGCGTCCGGAGTTTACCGACCCGGAGATTCTGCGCACCAACCTGGCGTCGGTTATTCTGCAAATGACCGCGCTCGGGCTCGGCGATATTGCCGCGTTCCCGTTCGTTGAAGCGCCGGACAAACGCAATATTCAGGACGGCGTGCGCCTGCTGGAAGAGCTGGGGGCGATTACCACTGACGAACAGCAGGCCGCCTATAAGCTGACGCCGATGGGCCGCCAGCTGAGCCAGCTACCGGTGGATCCGCGTCTGGCGCGCATGGTGCTGGAAGCGCAAAAACACGGCTGCGTGCGTGAGGCGATGATTATCACCTCGGCGCTCTCTATTCAGGATCCGCGCGAGCGGCCAATGGACAAGCAGCAGGCGTCCGACGAGAAACACCGCCGCTTCCACGACAAAGAGTCCGACTTCCTGGCGTTCGTCAACCTGTGGAACTACCTGGGCGAGCAGCAAAAAGCGCTCTCCTCGAACCAGTTCCGCCGCCAGTGCCGGGTCGATTTTCTCAACTACCTGCGCGTGCGCGAGTGGCAGGATATCTACACCCAGCTGCGTCAGGTGGTCAAAGAGCTCGGCCTGCCGGTCAATAGCGAGCCGGCGGAGTATCGCGAAATTCACATCGCGCTGCTGACCGGTCTGCTGTCGCACATCGGTATGAAAGACGCCGACAAGCAGGAGTTTACCGGCGCGCGCAACGCCCGCTTCTCCATCTTCCCCGGATCGGGGCTGTTTAAAAAGCCGCCGAAATGGACGATGGTCGCCGAACTGGTGGAAACCAGCCGCCTGTGGGGGCGCATCGCCGCGCGCATTGAGCCGGAGTGGGTTGAGCCGGTGGCGCAGCATCTGATCAAACGCTCGTACAGCGAACCCCACTGGGAGCGCGGGCAGGGCGCGGTGATGGCGACGGAGAAGGTGACCGTTTACGGCCTGCCGATTGTCGCTGCCCGCAAGGTCAACTACAGCCAGATTGACCCGGCGCTGTGCCGCGAACTGTTTATCCGCCACGCGCTGGTGGAGGGCGACTGGCAGACTCGCCACGCTTTCTTCCGCGAAAACCTGAAGCTGCGCAACGAAATTGAAGAGCTGGAGCATAAGTCGCGCCGCCGCGACATTCTCGTCGATGACGAAACGCTGTTTGAGTTTTACGACCAGCGCATCAGCCATGACGTCATCTCCGCGCGCCACTTTGATAAATGGTGGAAGCAGGCCAGCCGCGAGACGCCGGATCTGCTCAACTTTGAAAAGAGCATGCTGATTAAGGAAGGCGCGGAGCAGGTCAGCAAGCTCGACTATCCGAACTTCTGGCATCAGGGCAACCTCAAGCTGCGTCTGACCTATCAGTTTCAACCGGGCGCCGACGCCGACGGCGTGACGGTGCATATTCCGCTGCCGCTGCTCAACCAGGTGGAAGAGGCCGGGTTTGAGTGGCAGATCCCGGGGCTGCGCCGGGAGCTGATTATCGCCCTGATTAAATCGCTGCCGAAGCCGGTGCGCCGCAATTTTGTCCCAGCGCCAAACTACGCGGAAGCGTTTCTCGGCCGCGCGACGCCGCTGGAGCTGCCGCTGCTGGATTCACTGGAGCGCGAGCTGCGGCGGATGACCGGCGTGACTATCGACCGCGAGGCCTGGCAATGGGATCAGGTGCCCGATCACCTGAAAATCACTTTCCGGGTGGTGGACGAGAAAAACAAGAAGCTGCAGGAAGGGCGCTCGCTGCAGGATCTGAAAGATGCGCTGAAAGGTAAGGTGCAGGAGACGCTGTCCGCGGTCGCCGATGACGGTATCGAGCAGAGCGGGCTGCATATCTGGAGCTTTGGCCGGCTTCCGGAGAGCTACGAGCAGAAGCGCGGCAACTACAAAGTTAAGGCCTGGCCGGCGCTGGTGGACGAACGCGACAGCGTGGCCATCAAGCTGTTTGATAATCCGCTGGAGCAGCAGCAGGAGATGTGGCGCGGCCTGCGCCGCCTGCTGCTGCTGAATATCCCGTCGCCGATAAAGTATCTGCACGAAAAGCTGCCGAATAAAGCCAAGCTGGGGCTCTATTTTAACCCCTACGGTAAAGTGCTGGATCTGATCGATGACTGCATCGCCTGCGGTGTGGATAAGCTGATTGACGAAGCGGGCGGTCCGGTCTGGAGCGAAGAGGGTTTTGCCGCGCTGCATGAAAAGGTGCGCGCCGAGCTGAACGAGACGGTAGTGGACATTGCCAAACAGGTCGAGCAGATCCTGACCGCGGTCTTTAACGTCAACAAACGCCTGAAAGGGCGCGTGGATATGACCATGGCGCTGGGGCTGTCGGATATCAAATCGCAGATGAGCGGGCTGGTGTATCGCGGGTTTGTCACCGGTAACGGCTTCCGCCGCCTTGGGGACACGCTGCGCTATCTGCAGGCGATTGAAAAACGGCTGGAGAAAATGGCCATCGATCCGCACCGCGATCGCGCGCAGATGCTTAAAGTGGAGAGCGTCCAGCAGGCGTGGCAGCAATGGCTGAATAAGCTGCCGCCTCAGCGCCGTCAGGATGACGACGTGCAGGAGATCCGCTGGATGATTGAAGAGCTGCGCGTCAGCCTGTTCGCCCAGCAGCTCGGCACGCCGTATCCGATTTCCGACAAGCGGGTACTGCAGGCAATGGAGCAGATTACGGCCTAGGCCGCCGCTTTCCCCGGTGGCGCAGGCTGCCGGGGAAGGTGGATAGCGTCAGGCGTTCACCCACGCGAGGGTGAACCCATCCCAGCCTTTGCTGCCCACGGTTTGCAGGGCCGTGACCGTCAGTCGCGGGTCGCTGCCCATCATGTCGATAAACGCTCTGACGCCCTGCACCCGATCATCCGCGCTATCCGGATTCGTCACTTCGCCATCGCGCACCACGTTATCGCCCACAATCACTGTCCCCGGACGGGAATAGCGTAACGCCCAGCGCAGATAGCTGGGGTTATTGGGCTTATCCGCATCGATAAAAATGAGATCGAACGGCGGGCGTTCTCCCAGCGTTTCGAGGCTGGCCAGCGCCGGGCCTTCCAGCACCGCAACGCGATCGTCCACGCCCGCCAGGCGCAGGTTCTCGCGGGCGACGGCGGCATGATGCGCGTCGGCCTCCAGGGTAAGTAATTCGCCATCGGCGGGCAATTCCCGGGCCATCCAGATGGTGCTGTAGCCGCCGAGCGTGCCAATCTCGAGGATGCGTCTGGCGCCCGTCATGCGCACCAGCAGGGCCAGAAACTGCCCCTGATTAGCGGCGACGTCGATCGCCGGAAGCCCGGCGCGCTGATTATTCGCCAGAACCTGGCTGAGGAGCGGATCGGTGGGGATTAACGCTGTCACGAGATAATTATCTACTGCCGACCACTGTTGTTGCATGTCAGATTTCCCGTATTACATCCCTGATGAATCAGACCAGCCGCCTCCCAGCGACCGGTACAAATCAACTTGCGCCAGCAGCAGGTTGTTTTTCACCTGTACCACGCTGAGCTGGGTGGAAAACAGCGTGCGCTGGGCGTCCAGTACGTCCAGATAAGAGGAGTAGCCGTTGCGATAGCGGTTTTGCGCGATGCGCAGCGTCTCCTGGGCCACCTTCTCCTGCGCCTGCAGCTCCGCCAGCTGCTCGCCGTAGCGGCCGATGGCATCGAGACTGTCATTCACCTCTTTAAACGCGCCGCGTACCGTTTTCTCATAGCTAAACAGCGCCTGATTGCGCTGTGCCATCGAAACGTCCACCTGGGCATTCAGCGCCTGGCGGTTGAGCAGCGGCGCCAGAATGCTGCCGCCGAGGCTCCATAAGCGTAGCGGATTATCCAGCAGGTCGGGCAGGGTGCGATCCTGCAGGCTGCCGGTGGCGGTAAGGTTAATGGACGGCAGCAGCTGCGCCTGCGATGACGCCAGGGTGGCGTCGGCGGCCACCAGCTGACGCTGGGCCTGAACGATATCCGGTCGGCGGTTGAGCAGGGTTGACGGCAGCTGGGAAGGTAGCGATAGCGGCGACAGCTGCCCGAACGCGTTGCGCTTAACGGCGTCCGGATTGGCGCCGAGCAGAAGGCTGAGCGCATTTTCCTGCTGGGCGATTTGGTGGCGCAGCGGCGGGATTTGCGCGCGCGTGGAGCGCAGTTCAGAGTCCGCCTGCATCAGCTCCAGGCGCGAGGTATAGCCTGTCTCAAACTGGCGCTTCGCCAGGTTGAAGGCATCTTCGCGCGATTTTAACGTTTGCTGCGTTACCCGCAGCTGTTCATCCAGCGAGAGCAGGGTGATATAGCCGGCCGCCACCGAAGAGGCAACGGTCAGATTCGCCGCCGCGGCAGCCGCCTTTTGCGCCTCCAGGCTGGCTTGCGCCGCGCTGGCGGCGCTGCGGTTAGCGCCCCAGAGATCAACATCGTAGCTGGCGGTTAGCGCGCCTTTATACACCGTACTGTGGACAGGCAGGCCGGTAGCGGCCGACTGTGACCGCGCGCGGGTGCCGGTCAATCCGGCGTCAAGGGAGGGAAACAGGCTGCTATCGGCGGCGTAAGCCCGCGCCTGGTACTCGTTGACCCGTTCGCGGGCTATCAGCACGTCGCTGTTGTAGCGCAGCGCCTGGTCAACGTAGAGATTGAGCGTACTGTCGTGGAAGCTGCGCCACCACACGCCCTCAACCGGGCTGGAGGGGCCGATATCCGCCCGCCAGGCGGCGGGGATCTGCAGCCCGGGCGCGGCCCGTTGAACGTCGGCGGACTGGCAGCCGGCCAGCGCAAGCATAACTGCGAGAGCGAGCGGACGGATCATTGCTGCTCCTCCGCGCGGGTATCGATGGTGACCTGCACCGACATGCCCGGCCGCAGGCGCTGGCCGTTTTTCTGCCCCTCATCAACGGCGATGCGTACCGGAATGCGCTGGGCGATTTTGACAAAGTTACCGGTGGCGTTATCCGGCGAAATAGCGCTGAACTCCACGCCGGTCGCCGGGGAGATGCTCTGCACCGTACCGGTGAATTTCTCGCTGTTCAGCGCATCCACGGTAAAGGTCACCGGCTGTCCGACGCGCACCTGGGCCAGCTGGGTCTCTTTCAGGTTAGCGATCAGCCAGTGCTGCGGCGGCACCAGCGAGGTCAAATGCGTCCCGGCGGTCACGTATGCGCCAAGGCGAACGGAGATTTGCCCAAGCTGACCGTCCGTCGGCGCGATAATACGGGTGTTTTGCAGGTCTATCTGCGCCAGCTCCAGCGCGGCTTTCGCACTGGCGACGTCGGCGAGCAGCGAGTCACGATTAACGATGGTTGATTGCAAATCCTGGCGCGACATCTCCAGCGTTGCTTTGGCCTGCTCGATATCCGCGGTGCCCTGCGCCGCGCTGGCGCGGGCGGAATCGCGTTCGCGAATCGATAGCGAGCCGTCGGCGGTCAGCTCCTGAACGCGTTTTAAATCCGCCTGGGTTTTCAGATTCTGCGCGCGGGCGTTTTGCAGCGCTGCTTCGTTACGCGTGATGACCGCTTCGGCGCTTTTACGCTGCTGCTGATTGTTCTTCAGCGCCGCCTCTTTCATCGCCAGCTGAGCTTCCGCCTGATGGACGCGCTGCTTATAGATGCGGTCGTCGATTTGAAACAGCACGTCGCCGGCTTTTACCTGATTAAAATCCTGGACCTTAACCTCGGTGATATAACCGTTGACCTGTGGGCTGATAAACGTGGTTTGCCCGCGAACGTAGGCGTTATCGGTAAACTGGCTTTCTCGGGTAAACGGCGGCAGCTGCCAGGCGTAGAGAATAACCAGTACGCCAACGATGCCAATGGCGGCGGCGGTAAAAATAGAGACGATGCGAATATTATTTCGGGTATTGGCCTGCTGTTTGGCCGCATCCTGCTGACTCATAATAACTCCAGAATGAAAATTTTTATTTGCTTCCCGTCGCGCGCTTCAGCGCGATACGAGCGGTAATACGTAATCTTATTAAGCGCCAGAAAACCCATACCAGCGTGGCGGCTGAAATCGCCGCTGTCAGCAGATAGGTATCATTGTAAGCGAGAATATTGGCCTGCAGGGTGGCGGCGTTTTGCAGCAGCGCGGCGGCCTGAACGTTGAGCAACGTGCTGTCGCCAATCTGGCTTTGATACATCTGGCTGTACTGCTGCAAACGCTCGGTAATCAGCGGATTGAGGGTGGTGAGCTGGTCGGCGAGCTGGCTGGAGTGAAACTTCTCCCGCCAGGTCTGAAAAGTGCCGAGAATAGCGGAACCCAGCAGGCCGCCGATATTCTGGCTCATGCCGAACAGCACCGAGAAACTCACCAGGTTGCGCTGGTCGGCAATGACGCCGCCAATCCCCGCCAGCATCGCCGGGGCGAGGAAAAAGGCGCTGCCGAAGCCCAGCAGAAACTGGCTGAACATCAGCTGCTCCGGCCGCGTGAGGATCGTCGACTGGCTGTCGAGCAGCGAGGCAACCATAATCAACGCCAGCGCCGTGGCGGTGGGCCAGTAGAGGCGCTGCGGGTTGAGCGTCAGGCAGCTGGCGACGATGCCGCAGACGATCCCGGCGAAAATCGACCATGCCAGGTTGGTCATCTGTTCATTCTGCAGACCGACGTACTGCAGCCAGCCGATAACGCCGGTATTCTGCTCCGCCAGCACGATGCGGATCAGCAGCATAATCAGCCCGAGACGCAGAATACTCCCGCTGGAGAGCCATTTGATATTGAGCAGCGGGTTGCTGCGGTTATGCTCAAAGGCAATCGCGGAGACAATCAGCACCACTGCGCCCGCCAGCGCCCAGCCGATCCACGGCGCTTCAAACCACCAGTCCAGCCGTCCCAGCGACAGCACCGCGGTGACCAGCGCCATTCCAGGCGCGAGCAGGAAGAAGGTGATGAAGTCTTTCTTCTCAAATACCTTTTTACGATCGCTTGGTGGCAGCTTAAGGGCAATCACGCAGGCCAGCGACACCAGCGCCAGCCCCAGCTCAAAGAAGTACAGCCCGCGCCATTCGTCGATCTGCAGCAGCTCGGTTGAGAACAGGCGCGCCAGCGGGATCGCCAGGGATGAACCGGTGATGCCGATGGTCAGCGCTTTGAGCCGATGGCGGGCGGGCCAGGCCTGCACCTGATAATAAATCCCCAGCGAGCTTAGCGCTGCGGCCACCATGCCGTGGGCGGCGCGGACCATCAGCGCTGAACTGAGGTCGTTGACGAACAGGTGGAAAAAGGTCACCAGCACGTAGAGAACGAGAAAACCCTCGGTAAAAGCGCGCAGGCCGAACTGCTGGCGGAACTTCACCAGCAGCAGGTTGATGGAGACGTTAGTCATCACGTAGACCGCCGGGAGCCAGGCAATCTCGGTTGACCAGGCGGCAAAGGTACCCTGCAACAGCTGAAGATTGGCGGTCACCACCGCGTTGCCGAGCGCGCCCGTCAGGCAGACCAGCAGCCCGACGATCCCGTAGGCAATACGTTTTGGCGTACTGTGGATGGGGGTCGACGGCGAGCCGAGGATCGCCGGTTTTTCGTGCGGGGCCCAGTCGTGAGGAACATAGGGATTAGCGTGACGACGCGGCATTATTTTTTCTCAACCTCGCGCAGCAGCTTCTCCAGTACCCGCTGCGTCTGCCGCTGCTCTTCCGGGGTAATGGCGGTAAGGATCTCCTCCCGCAAATCATCGGCCACCGTTTTCACCTGCTGATACACCTCAAGGCCTTTGGCGGTAGCGAGCAGCAGTCGTTTACGCTTGTCGCGTTCGGTTTTCACCCGCTCGACCAGACCGAGATCGACCAGCCGGTTGAGCAGCGGTACGAGGGTTGCGCTTTCGACGCCCAGCTCCTGGGCCAGCTCGCTTTGCGATAGCGGCTTTTCGTTGCGCGCGATGGCGGAAACGGCGACCCAGCTGGCCTGGCTCATGCCAAGATCCTTGAGCCGACGGTTGACCGCCAGGCGCCAGTGGTGGGCGGTCAGATATAAAAGATGGGAAAAGTTAAGCTGTCGGTTATCCATAGGTCAGTCTGCAATATCGTTAGAGCTCTAATGATTTTTGCCTGACCAGAACGAGAATTCAAGCCTGATTGATAAAAACAGGTTAACGGTATGTGCGTTTATTGTGGAAGAAGCTTTGGGAGGGGGAAGGAGAGTTCTGGTCTCAGCCCGGTATTAACCGGGCTGAGAAGGGAGGATTATCCCGGATAAATACCGCGATCTTTACGCGCCATCAGAATTCGCTCACAGGCCACGATATAGGCGGCGGTACGTAAAGAGCACGCTTTTTCCACCGCTTTTTCGTAAACGTGAACGATCGCATCGGTCATGATGCGGTCCATTTTGGCGTTGATCTCTTCTTCGCTCCAGAAGAAGCTGGCCATATCCTGCACCCATTCGAAGTAGCTCACGGTGACGCCGCCGGCATTACAAATAACGTCCGGCACCACCACGATGCCGCGCTCGGCCAGCACGTCGTCCGCTTCCGGATAGGTCGGGCCGTTAGCGCCTTCAAGCACCAGTTTGCAGCTGAGGGTTTCCGCGCGCTCGCGCGTAATCTGACCTTCCAGCGCCGCCGGGATCAGAATATCCATCGGCGTCGTCCAGAACGCTTCTTTGTCAATTTCGCGGGCGCCCGGGAAGCCGGCAATTTGCTTGTTCTCGGCCTGCCAGGCGGTCAGCGCGGCCATATCAATGCCGCCTTCGTTATACAGCGTGGCGGTATGGTCCTGAATGACCACAATGCGCGCGCCGACGCCTGCGAACAGGCGGGCCGCTTCGCTGCCCACGTTACCAAAACCCTGCAGCGCGACCTTCGCGCCTTCGATTTCGATACCGCTGCGGCGGGCCACTTCGCGACCGGTGACGAAGACGCCGCGGCCGGTGGCTTTTTCACGGCCCAGCGAACCGCCGAGGTGAATAGGCTTGCCGGTGACCACGCCGGTGATAGTGGTGCCGTGGTTCATGGAGTAAGTATCCATCATCCAGGCCATCACTTTACCGTTAGTACCGACGTCCGGCGCCGGAATATCTTTTTGCGGCCCGATGATAATGCCGATCTCGCTGGTGTAGCGACGGGTCAGACGTTCCAGTTCACCTTCTGATAAAGAGAACGGGTCGACGCGGATACCGCCTTTGGCGCCGCCGTAGGGAATATTGACTGCCGCACACTTGATGGTCATCCAGGCCGAAAGCGCCATCACTTCATTCAAATCGACATCCGGATGGTAACGTACGCCGCCTTTACCCGGTCCACGCGAGAGGTTGTGCTGGACGCGGTAGCCTTCGAAATGGCGGATAGTACCGTCGTCCATTTGCACCGGGATATCAACGATCAGCGCGCGTTTCGGATGGCGCAGGGTTTCAATCCAGAATGCAAGATCGCCGAGGTAGGGCGCGACGCGATCGATTTGACGCAGGTAGGTGGTCCATGGAGATGTACTACTTTCAGAAGCGTAAGATAACTTTTCCATAAGAGTCCTGTTTCGCAGTGATAATTATTTTGTTAACCGTGGAAAGGTACAGCTATAAACTCTGTAACGAGAATGTTATCACCAATTTAATGAGACGGTATTTGGCAAAAATGCAGAATATGCTGTCGTTGCGGCTGGGGTTCGACTTTTTATGAATAAAAAAACGGAAAACAAGGTCATCACTGGATGAATATGCATCTTTGTGCATTAAAGCCGTAATTGTGACCTTTTCTCCCTATTTATTAGAATCTTGACCCTCTTCAAAAAGTGAATAAAACGCTATGTATATGTGTTGACTTTGTTGCTTAACAGGCGTGGGCGCTCTGTTCGCACTTTATTAGCCTAAAGTACGCTGTACCGTCTAAGATGGTGACCGGAAATGTCAGGCTAAGAATGCTAAAAGGAGAGACCATGTCAGAGCAATTTCCATCGCTGCCGGAGGCGGTACTGGCCGCGGCGAACCAGCTGGGGGCCTGGCTGGCGCAGGATGATTTACCGCAGGATCCGCAAATAGAGCTGGTGGTGCTGGCAGGCAATGCGGTGATCCCGACCATTGATTTCGCCTGCCGGCTGGCGGCGCATCAGGCCGTTCCGCTGCTGATCAGCGGCGGTATCGGCCACTCCACCTCGTTTTTATACCAGTCGGTGTTGAATGACCCACGCTACCGCACCATTCCGGTAGACGATCGCGCCGAGGCCCATATTCTGGCCGACATTGCCCATCAGTTCTGGGCGATTCCGCGCCAACGAATCGTGGTGGAAGACCGCTCCACCAACTGCGGCGAGAACGCGCGCTTTACCCGGCAGATGCTGGAGCACAACGGCATTGCGCACCGTACGGGCGTGGTGGTTCAGGATCCGACCATGCAGCGGCGAACGATGGCGACATTTGCCCGCGTCTGGCAAGACGACCCGCGGGCGCCGACATGGTACAGCGCGCCGGGGTGCGTGCCGGTATTACGTAACGGGCGTGACGGCGTCACGTTTGGCGGGGAAGATACGGGTTTGTGGCCGGTGGGTCGCTATCTGGCGCTGATCCTCGGTGAACTGCCGCGGCTGGCGGATAACCCGCAGGGCTACGGCCCCCTGGGTAAGGGATTTATCGCTCATGTGGATATTCCGCCGGACATCGCTCAGGCGTGGCAGACGCTGCGCGACGACCGCCTGCTCGCCGATGCGCTAAGCGCGCGTCAGCTGGCTTAGGGAATGGTGCGGCATGTCATGACAGCCAGCCCGCGTTTCCCCTTCGAACGCAGGACCTATTAGCCGGTAACTCTCATCTTGCCCGTTTGCGTCAGCGATATCGCAAACGGGCATCATCTGTTATTGAATTGTGATTTTTTACGCACTGTGTAGCTCTGTTTTTATGAAATATCTCACAAAAACAAGCGCTCATGCTGTCCCTTTGCCTGATGGGCGATAATTTTTAACATCTAGTTCACCTGTTAAAAACAATAATCCTGAGGAGCAGACCATGACAGCACCCGTTCAACACCCTATGTATATTGACGGCCAGTTTGAACCCGGCCGCGGTGATGCATGGATTGATGTGATCAATCCGGCGACGGAAGCGCTGCTTTCGCGTATTCCCGACGGCAGCGCGGAAGATGCCCGGCGCGCGATTCTGGCCGCTGAGCGCGCGCAGCCGGGCTGGGAAGCTCTGCCGGCGATTGAGCGAGCGGGGTGGCTGCGCAAAATCGCTGCCGGTATCCGCGCACGGGCCGAGGAGATCGCCGCGCTGATCGTCGCCGAGGGCGGAAAAATACAGCAGCTGGCCGCGGTGGAGGTCTCCTTTACCGCCGATTATCTGGATTATATGGCCGAATGGGCGCGCCGTTATGAAGGTGAAATTGTACAGAGCGACCGACCGGGGGAAAATATTCTGGTATTCAAGCGCGCGCTGGGCGTGACCACCGGCATTCTGCCGTGGAATTTTCCGTTCTTCCTGATTGCCCGCAAGCTGGCGCCCGCGCTCATTACCGGTAATACCATCGTGATTAAACCGAGTGAATTTACGCCGAATAACGCCATCGCTTTTGCGCAAATCGTCCATGATATCGGTCTGCCGAAAGGGGTCTTTAACCTGGTGCTGGGTCGCGGCGAAACCGTGGGCCAGGAGCTGGCGAGCAATCCGAAAGTGGCGATGGTCAGCATGACCGGCAGCGTTGCTGCGGGCGAGAAGATTATGGCCGCGGCGGCGAAAAACATCACCAAAGTGTGTCTGGAGCTGGGCGGTAAAGCGCCCGCTATTGTGATGGACGATGCGGATCTTGAGCTGGCGGTTAAGGCAGTGGTGGATTCTCGCGTAATTAATAGCGGGCAGGTGTGTAACTGCGTTGAGCGCGTATATGTGCAAAAGGGCATTTACGATCGCTTCGTTAACCGTCTGGGCGAAGCGCTGAAGGCGGTGCAGTTTGGCGATCCGGCGTCACGCGACGATATCGCAATGGGACCGTTGATTAACGCCGCCGCGCTGGAGCGCGTGGAGCAGAAGGTGGCGAAAGCGGTGGCCCAGGGCGCGCGCGTCGTCCTGGGTGGGAAAGCGGTGACGGGTAAGGGCTATTTCTATCCGCCGACGCTGCTGCTGGACGTGCGCCAGGAGATGGATATCGTGCATGAAGAGACGTTCGGCCCGGTGCTGCCGGTGGTGGCGTTTGATACCCTTGAAGAGGCGCTGGCGATGGCCAACGACAGCGATTACGGACTGACGTCGTCAATCTATACCCGCGATTTGAACATCGCGATGAAGGCGATCAAAGGGTTGAAGTTTGGTGAAACCTATATTAACCGCGAGAATTTCGAAGCGATGCAGGGTTTCCATGCCGGATGGCGTAAATCGGGCATCGGCGGCGCCGACGGGCGTCATGGTCTGAATGAGTATCTGCAAACCCAGGTGGTCTATCTGCAGGCCTGAGTCAGCAGAGAACCGGTGGGCTTCCCGGAGGCGATGCTGCGCATCTGTCCGGGCTACCCAGCCCGCTGACCGCCTCCCGGGTCGCGGCTGATGTCTTACCCGGGCTACCCAAACGCAGGCCGCACGTACCTGTAGCCCGGGCAAAGCGCGTTGCGCCGCCCCCGGGATTTATTTGGCGAACTTATCCAGCACGCGGATAAGCTGGGTAACGAAGCCATACTCGTTATCGTACCAGGAGACGGTTTTCACCAGCTGGAGATCGCCGACCTCGGCAATCTCCAGCTGCGTGGCGTCATAAATGGAACCGAAATGGCTGCCAATCACGTCCGACGAGACGATCTCCTCTTCGGTGTAACCGAATGATTCGTTGTTCGTCGCCGCGTTTTTCATCGCCTGATTGACTTCTTCGGCGGAGACCTTTTTCTCCAGCACCGACACCAGCTCAGTCACCGACCCGGTTTTCGTCGGCACGCGCTGGGCGTGGCCCTTCAGCTTGCCGCTAAGCGCTGGAATAACCAGCCCAATGGCTTTCGCCGCCCCGGTTGTATGCGGAATGATATTTTCCGCCGCCGCGCGGGAAGCGCGTAGATCTTTGCCACGGGGGCCGTCAACCAGCGATTGCGTACCGGTATAGGCGTGAATCGTGGTCATGGTCCCCACCTTAATACCAAAGGCGTCATTCAGCACTTTCGCCATCGGTGCCAGGCAGTTGGTGGTGCAGGAGGCCACGGAAATAATCGTATCGTTTGCCTCCAGCGTGTCGTCGTTAACGTTATAGACAATGGTTTTCATATCGCCAGCGGGCGCGGAGATAAGCACTTTTTTAGCGCCGGCGGTCAGATGAGCTTGCGCTTTTTCCGCGGAGGTATAAAAACCCGTACACTCGACAATCAGCTCGGCACCGACCGCTTTCCACGGAATATGCTGAGCCTCTTTTTCGGCATAAACGGTAATTTTTTTGCCGTCAACGATAAGCGCATCTTCAGTAAAATCGACGCTCCACGGGAAAGGTCCGTAGTTAGAATCATGCTTAAGCAGGTAGGCCAGTACCTTAGGAGAGGTGAGGTCGTTGATGGCGACGACCTCTAAAGGACTATTAACCTCCAGTAATCGGCGCAGTACTAAACGTCCAATACGCCCAAATCCATTAATCCCGAGTTTACTCATGAAGAATCTCCAGGTCAGTTGAACTGTCAGGTGAAAACTTCTCCAGGCTTAGTTCAGCTGGCGGAATAGGGCAACCAACGATTTTTCCGGCGCCCTTAAATGCTGATAAAACGCGTACGGAAAAGTGAATAAATTCGGCGGGTTGTGGGCGGGGCGTTAAGGGTTAATAATTTTTGTTTCAGCTTTATACGCCGCGGGCATATTGGCAAGGGATTGAAAAGGTGGGCCCAGGAAGGGCCCGCCGGGTGGCCGATTATTCGGTGTTCCCGCCCCGTTCAGCAAAAGCGGCAAGCGCGGCGCCGTCAAGGCGATAGCGAACCCACTCACTTTGCGCAACGGCGCCAATGCTCAGATAAAAATCAATGGCCGGCTGGTTCCAGTCGAGCACGCTCCACTCCAGGCGACCGCACTCTCTTTTTACCGCCAGCTGAGCGATGGTTCGCAATAGCGCTTTTCCAGCGCCGCGGCCGCGAAATTCGGGAGTGACGTACAGATCTTCCATATAGATGCCGTTTCGACCGAGCCAGGTGGAATAGCTGGTGAAGAATACAGCGTACCCGGCAACCTTATTGTCAATCTCGCAGATTAGCGCTTCCGTTTTGCTGTCGCTGGCGAAAAGCGATGCCTGGATTTCATCTACCGTGGTGACTACCTGCTCCGGCGCTTTTTCATAAACCGCAAGCTCGTAAATCATGTCATAAATTGCTTTTGCGTCCGCCGGGCGGGCCTGACGAATGGTCATATTCATTGGAGTACCTGTTGTGCCATCGTGAGTTTGATACCGCCAAGCATAAACGTTAAGGTTAGAAGAATTAAGTGCAATGAAATCACCTAATGATGAATATTATGCATCCTGCGCTTCGCCGTCTTGATTTGAATCTGCTGCCGGTATTTGAGGCGGTCTACCGCTATCGTTCGGTCCGCCTGGCGGCGGAAGAACTGTCGATGAGCACATCAGCGTTAAGCCACGCGCTATCCAGACTGCGCGCCGCGCTCAACGACCCGCTTTTCTATCGCGAAGGTCATCGTATGTGCCCCAGCGTATACGCCACCCAGCTCGCGCCTTCCATCGCTTCGGCGCTCAAGTTTTTAAATCAGGAGCTTACTCCGCAGCCGAAGTTTGTTGCCTCAGCCAGTACCGACTGCTTACAGATAGCGATCACGGACTTCACCGCGCAGTGCGTTTTCCCGACGCTGATGCCCAGGCTACAGCAACAGGCGCCAGGCCTGCGTTTCGAACTGCGCTATCTGCCGCACAGCCCGGCGCTGACGGAACTGCTGGCCGGCGAGGTGGATTTAGCGCTGGGATTTAGCGCGCTGGATGAAGCAGAGCATCCGGAGCTGGATGAGATTTGCTGGCTGAAAGATGATTATGTTGCGATAAGCAGCGCCAGGCGATCCCGGCTCACGCTGACGGACTATCTGGCAGCACAGCATCTGGTAGTCACCCCGTGGAATGAAAGCCAGGGCGTTCTCGACGTGCAGCTTGCGAAAATGGGCTTCTCGCGGCATATCACCATCAAAACCCCCTCTATGCTGAGCGCGCCAGCTATTATTGCGCAAAGTGAACTGCTTATGGCGATACCGCGCTCTGCCGCGGCAAAAATGACTGACGCGGCGACGCTGCAGGTCTTTGAATTACCGTTTGAGGTTCCGCCGTTTGAAGTGAAAATCTATTCCCACAAGCGGAGCGGGCAGCGCGGCGCGAGCCAGTGGCTGAAAGAGAGGCTGAGGGAGTGGGCCGCGACGGAACGAACCTGATGTCTCGTTTGACGAGTCAGCGAAATATGCTTAACTCATGAGACAACAAATGTGAATCGTCTGTTAACAGCCTGATGAGCGCTTCAGTGGTAAGCGCAGCGTCATCTATCCTGATAACGTAAGAGAGAAAAATTGAAATTAGCCGGACTCCATCCCGATGAACTGCGTCGCCTGCAATCGCTGCGGGCATCCGGATTACTTAATAGCGGAAAAGAAGAGCGTTTCGATCGCCTGACCCGGCTTGCGCGTACGCTTTACGATCTGCCGGTGGCGTCGGTTAGCCTCGTGGGAGAAAATACCCTGCATGTTAAATCCTGCGCCGGACTTGAAGTCGATACCCTGCCGAGGGATATCACGTTCTGCGCGCATACTATCCTGCAGACCGACCCTTTAATCGTTAATGACCTGCAGCAGGATCTGCGCTTTCACGATAACCCGCTGGTCACGGAAGCGCCTTTTATCCGCTTTTATGCCGGATACCCGGTACAGCTGCCTGACGGCGCAACGGTCGGCGCGTTCTGCCTGATGGACCACAAGCCGCGCGCCTTTTCCGTGCATGAGATACAAATATTAAGCGACCTGGCCGCCATCGTGGAAGATGAATTCAAGGTGCTCGACGCGGCGACCGCCGATGAGCTGACGGGGCTGTTCAACCGCCGGGGTTTTATGTCGTTAGCGGAGTACGCGCTGCTGACGGCCAGGCGGCGCAATGAACCGGCGAGCCTCGTATTTATCGATCTCGATCGCTTTAAGCTGATTAACGATACCTGGGGTCATGAACAGGGGGATAAAGCCCTGACGGCGATGGCTGATTTGATGAAAGCCACCTTCCGGGAGTCGGATATCATTGCCAGGCAGGGCGGAGATGAGTTTATTATCCTGCTTGCTAATACTGCCCAGCAGGCGGCGGGCATCGCGATGGCGCAGCTAAGCAATAACGTTGCTGAGTATAATCAACAGGCGGGCAATCCGTGGCAGCTGGCGTTTTCCTGGGGCTGCGTTGAATACGACCCTGCAACGCATCATAGCCTCAATGAGATCGTTGCGGTGGCGGACCGGCGCATGTATCAGGCGAAGACCAGCCATGGCGCCAAGCGCCGGTAGGGAACCGCCCGGCGTCGCCAGCCGATATCCGGCGTTTGGCTGATGCCGCGGCGGCTTGCGCTTCCTTAGTGGAGACCAAGGCGGATCAGTTCAACGGGCTCGAACTTACCTTCCGTCCCTTCCACTTCGACTGTCTTATTACGGCGCAGCTGGGCTGGCGTTAAGCCCGTCGCGTGGATAGCGATAATTTTACCGGTTTTACCCGTCCCGTTAATCATCACCTGGCTGCCGTTAGTAATAGGATTGCGGTTACGATCGTAAGTGATCATGCTGATTTCTCCTTTTAATCATCGGGTGGTAACAATCGCTTCTCGCGCCGGGCTGCCCCCGGCGCGGACGTAATACCAATACGCCTCTCGGCCCGTCATTTTGTTGTTTTTGATCAACTTCACACTTTTTAGCGTCCCTCAACGGGCTAACGAGCCGGAGACAGGCTTTGCCTGACCCGGAATCCGTACTGCTTTTGAAGACGATTTCGCGGGTATCAACCCCGTGGAGGCCCGGGTTGCAGTCGCTGATGCGGCTGCTAAACTTTTTTCGGGCATAACGGAGCGGAACGATGAAGAACAAAGAAGAGCAAACGGGGCTGATTGGTCTTGCCATTGGCGCGGCGGTTATTGGCCTGGTTTCTGGCCAGAAGCCAATTAACCGGGAAAGCATTGTTGAAGAACTGGTGAGGCTGGGCAGACAGAAAGGGGATGGCATCGAGGACGAGATTTTTATGCAGGCGGCAACGCTGGTGCGCAAGGGGATATGATCCCGCCGGTAGAAGAAGCCCGGGTAGGCGAAAACCCGGGATTAAACGGGGAGGAAGGTCATCATTAGATACGCTATCACAATGCATATCAGCGCCATGTACCAGACAAAACTCATTCTGTTACCCGCCCTGTAGCGCCATGCCGGTCACCGCGTTAACCACGGTTGCGGCCATCAAAACGCCGCCGACGATAGCGCAGGCACGGTTTTTCCGGGTCGCCCCCAACGTCAACATCACCACCGCTGCGGCAAAGAGGGGGATGGCTATTATGCTGAAAGTGTTCATCGTTTCCTCAACACTCGTCCGTTAATCTTCCTGCATCCACATATCGGCTTCTTCGAACATCTCCTGCACGGCGCGGCTGATCTGCTCCTTCTCGTGCTTGCTGGCGTCAGTATTGATGGAAGCCAGGGTCATCATCGGCTTAACGCGGACGTCGGCATCGGGAAAAATGCGATGTACTCGCTTCGTTAGTTCATTAAGAATGATCTCTTTAGCGCCGGCCAATCCCTCGAAATTTCTTTTGTCATAAATCAGCTCTACGAACATTTTTTATCCCGTTTATGGTAATAGCAGGGAGTATTGTACTGTGATTATATACAGCGTCAAGGCCGAGGTATAGGTTCCCCGTATTCCTGCGCCGGGGATAACTCGCCGCTTTTGCATTAAATGCGCGAAACCGACAATTGTTTTTTTATAAGTACGTAAAAGTTAATGAATTTTTAATAAAAGGTGTTTATGTTGGCGATATCACCGTTTTATAAAGGGTTTCTCATGCGCGATAAATATTCTGGCCTGCAAATTGGCATCCACTGGCTGGTGTTTCTTTTAGTGATAGGCGCTTACGCGGCGATGGAGCTGCGGGGCTTTTTTCCCCGCAGCGCGCGGCCCGTCATCAATATGATTCACGTCTCCTGCGGAATTTCTATTTTTGTTCTGATGGTGGTGCGCCTGTTGGTGCGTCTCAAATCCCCGGCGCCGCCGATTGTGCCTAAGCCGTCGCCGATGATGACCGGCTTCGCGCATCTGGGGCATCTGGTTATCTATCTGCTGTTTATCGCGCTGCCGGCCATCGGCATAGCCATGATGTACTACCGCGGTAACCCGTGGTTCGCGTTTGGCCTGACCATGCCGCACGCGGCGGAAAGCAACTTTGAGCTGGTGGATACCCTGAAAGCGTGGCACGAGCTGCTGGCCAATGCCGGCTACTTTATCATTGGCCTGCACGCGCTGGCGGCGCTGTTGCACCACTACTTCTGGAAAGATAACACGCTGCTGAGGATGATGCCGCGCAGGCGTTAAACCTCGATAAACCCGCTTCGGCGGGTTTTTTTGTCGCTCTTTATTTTAATTGTGATAAAAATGTTATCAACAATAAAAAAAGGGGAAGGGTATGAAAGTCAGACTTGCCATCGCAGAAGAGGCTCCGGCCCTTTGGGAAGTTCGTAATCAGGCGATTCGCCACGGCTGCCGTGAAAGCTATGCTGCGGAAGTCCTCCAGGCCTGGACTCCCGACAACATGCCTGAAGGTTATCGCCATGCGGTGCGCGATAATCCATTTTTTGTTGTTGATGATGGGCAGGGCAAGCCAGTCGCCAGCGGCTATCTGGATATCAAAGCGGGTAGCGTTGAAGCCATATTTACTTTGCCGACCTGGGAGGGTAAAGGCTGCGCCAGCATGATTATGGCGGCGATTATCGGGGAGGCGAAACAACGCAAGTTCAGGCACATTACCCTCGATGCAACGCCAAACGCGGCCGGTTTTTATCTGCGCCTGGGATTCACTTCAACCGGCGAAAAGCGCTGGCATTCGAACATGGCGAACGCCGACTTACACTGTGAATCGATGATCCTTAGCCTCGACTGAGCGCAAATTCTCGCCGCTATGCTACGGTTAAAGCGGCGAAGCCATTTGCCTCATGGCAATAATAAATATAGTATACCCCCCTATATGATATGGAGGGCGACACCATGCCACATTCACCTGAAGATAAAAAGCGTGCCCTCAGCCGGGTAAGGCGCATCCGTGGCCAGGTTGAAGCGCTCGAGCGGGCGCTGGAATCCGGCGAACCCTGTATGACCATTCTGCAACAGATTGCCTCTATTCGCGGCGCCGCTAACGGCCTGATGGGGGAGATGGTTGAGATTCATCTGCAGGACGAACTGGTTAGCGGCGAAACGACGCCAGACCAGCGCGCCGCCAGAATGGCGGAAGTCGGGCATCTGCTACGGTCCTATTTAAAATAAAATCACCACGAGGAAGAGAGATATGAAATCACGTGCAGCCGTCGCGTTTGGCCCAGGCCAGCCGCTTTCAATCGTTGAGATTGACGTCGCGCCGCCGAAAAAAGGCGAAGTGCTGGTCAAAATCACCCATACCGGCGTATGCCACACCGATGCCTTTACCCTCTCAGGCGACGATCCGGAAGGCGTTTTCCCGGCGGTACTGGGCCATGAAGGCGGCGGGATTGTCGTGGAAGTGGGGGAAGGCGTGACCAGCCTGCAGCCGGGCGACCACGTTATTCCTCTGTATACCGCCGAATGCCGCGAGTGTAAGTTCTGTAAATCCGGCAAAACTAACCTCTGCCAGGCGGTGCGCGCCACTCAGGGTAAAGGCCTGATGCCGGACGGCACCACCCGTTTCTCCTATAACGGTGAACCGATTTATCACTATATGGGGACCAGCACCTTCAGCGAATACACCGTAGTGGCCGAAATTTCGCTGGCAAAAGTGAACCCGCAGGCGCCGCTGGATAAAGTCTGCCTGCTGGGCTGCGGCGTCACGACCGGCATCGGGGCGGTGCACAATACGGCGAAAGTAAAAGAGGGCGATACCGTCGCCGTCTTCGGCCTCGGCGGGATCGGCCTGGCGGTGATCCAGGGCGCGGTACAGGCGAAAGCCGGGCGCATTCTGGCGGTGGATACCAACCCGGAAAAATTCACTCTCGCGAAAGAGATGGGCGCGACCGACTTTATCAACCCGAATGATTACGATAAGCCGGTTCAGGAGGTGATTGTTGAACTCACCGACGGCGGCGTCGACTTTAGCTTCGAGTGTATTGGTAACGTCAACGTGATGCGCGCGGCGTTGGAGTGCTGCCACAAAGGCTGGGGCGAAAGCGTCATCATCGGGGTTGCCGGCGCGGGCCAGGAGATTAAAACCCGCCCATTCCAGCTGGTCACCGGGCGCGTCTGGCGCGGATCCGCGTTCGGCGGCGTGAAAGGGCGTACCCAGCTGCCGGGAATGGTTGAAGAGGCGATGGCGGGGAAAATTCGCCTCGATCCGTTTATTACCCACCGTATGCCGCTGGATCAAATCAACGAAGCGTTTGATCTGATGCATGAAGGTAAATCCATTCGTACCGTCATTCATTTCGGCGAGAATTAATTTTCCTGGTGAAAAATAACCCGGGCATGCCCGGGTTATCGTTTAAGAGGGATTACTCCCGCCGCAGGTTTTCATAATCATTCTGCCATCGCCGCTGTTCCCGCCGCTCCCGTTCACGTTGAATATCCGATTTCTCATCTTCCCAGACCGCGCAGTGCGGGCCGCTGAACACCTCGCACGGCTGTGGGTTAGCGGTGAGCGGAGACGCCGCTTTCTCTTCCCAAATTGTCGGATCGCGCAGGTCCACTTCCGGGGCTTTTAACGCCTGAGCCGAGGCGGCGGCTAACATAAAGGTGCCTGCGAGCAGGCGGCAGGGTGAACTTTTCATCCATTATCCTTGTTCAGTTATTATTGATAACCATTCGCAATAATAACATGACTGAATAAAAATGGCTTACTGAGGGGGGAAGATGATTTTGCTTTCGCGCCAGCGGCCACCGGACGGTTCCCGGGACAGGTGCTTTGCCCGCAAAAAGGGCCCCGTTTGGGGCCCTGGTGGTTACTTCTGCTGCGCAAGCGCGTAGGCGATAATATAATCGCCACGGTCCGGCGACTGGCGAGCGCCGCCCGCGTTGATGATGATGTACTGTTTGCCGGTTTTCGGCGATACGTAGGTCATCGGGCCGGACTGGCTACCGACCGGCAGACGCGATTTCCAGATCTCTTTCCCGTTGGCGGTATCAAACGCGCGCAGGTAGAAGTCCTGGGTGCCCGCGAAGAACAGCAGGCCGGACTGGGTTGATAACGAGGCGCCCAGCGTCGGCATACCGATAGGGATTGGCATATGCATGCGGATCCCCAGCGGGCCGGTGTCCTCAACGGTGCCCACCGGAACCTGCCACACCAGTTTGCCGGTTTTCAAATCGACCGCTGACATAGTGCCGAACGGTGGTTTCTGGCACGGAATGCCCAGCGGAGACAGGAAGCGTTCGCGCATGGCGCCGAACGGCGTGCCCTCCATCGGCACAATCCCCATTTCGATACCGCTGGCGTCCTTCGCCACTTTGGCGCGCGGCACCATATAGTTGGCGAGGCCAAGGCGCATATCATTGACGAACATCAGGCTGTTATTCGGGTCAACCGACACGCTGCCCCAGTTCATCCCGCCCAGCGAGCCGGGATACTGCAGCGAACGATCCTCGCCCGGCGGGGTGAAGACGCCCTGGTGACGCATCTCTTTAAACTGGATGCGGCACAGCAGCAGGTCGACAGGCGTCGCGCCCCACATATCCGACTCGGTCAGCGTCTCGTTGCCGATCATTGGCATGCCGACGGAGTAGGGCTGGGTCGGCGAGTAGCGCTCGCCCTTGACGTTGCCCGCCGGGACAGGACGTTCCTCAACTTTGGCGACCGGTTCTCCGGTGGCGCGGTTCAGCATAAAGATCATGCCCTGCTTGCTGGTTTGCACCAGCACCGGCGTGGTGCCGCCTTTACCGTCAGGCAGATCGTACAGCAGCGGCTGGGAAGGCAGGTCGAAATCCCAGAGATCGTGATGGGTGGTCTGATAATGCCAGCGTACCTGGCCGGTCGTGGCGTCAACGGCCACGATGGAGGAACTGTATTTATCGTCCAGCGCGGTACGTTCGCCGCCAAAGAAGTCCGGCGTTGCGTTACCGGTCGGCAGATAAATCAGATTTAGCTTCGCGTCATAGGACATGGCCGACCAGACGTTCGGCGTACCGCGGGTGTAGGTCTGTCCTGCCGGCGGTTCGCCGGTCAGGTTCGGGTTGCCCGGATCCCATGCCCACGCCAGTTTGCCGGTATGAACATCATAGGCGCGAACGACGCCCGGGGGCTCGCCGGTGGAGAAGTTATCCGCCACGCGACCGCCAACCACGACTACGTTACCCGCCACCAGCGGCGTGGAGGTCTGCTGGTAGTAACCCGCTTTGATTTCCCCCATGCCAACGCTCAGGTCCACAATACCGTGGTCGCCGAAGGCGTCGCACAGTTTACCGTTATCGGCATCAATAGCGATCAGACGGGCGTCGGTGGTTGGCAGGAACAGGCGGCGGGAGCAGGCGGCCGGCTGCGCGTCGGCGGCAGGGGAAACCTGGGCCTGGCTCTCTTCGTAATAGCCTAAGCCGCGGCAGCGCTGCCAGTTTGGCGCGGTGGCTTTTGAATCATAGCGCCATTTCTCTTTACCGCTATCGACATCCAGCGCCAGCACCTTGCTGTAGGGCGTACAGACGTAAAGCGTATCGCCAATCTGCAGCGGCGTATTCTGGTCTTCCGCGCCGGAGCCGTTGCTCTGCGGGATATCCCCGGTGTGGGCGACCCAGGCAACCTGCAGCTGGTCAACGTTCTGTTTGTTAATCTGGTCGAGGGCGGCGAAACGGTCGCCGTGGGTGGTGTTGCCCCAGTGCGCCCAGTTTTTCTGCTGCTCGCCCGCGGCGACCGGTTTAACCGGCACCGCCTCGCTGGCGCTGACCAGCGGCTGGGATTTAAACATCCAGCCGAAACTACCCAACAGTACCACCGCCAGCACCGCTGCCAGGCCAAACGCTGGCCCTTTATTCGCCGGCTGCCGGGACAGAAACGGCCAGACCAGCGCGGCAAGGAAGGCCAGTACGCCGAGCGCGAACAGGCGCGAGAACAGCGGCCAGTAGGTCCAGCCGGCATCGCTAATGGCCCAGACGATCGAGGCGATAAACGCTATCGCGTACAGTATGATACCGCCGCGACGGCTGCGGAAAATGAGCACCGCGGCGATAACCATCACCAGGCCCATAATCGCAAAATAGAAGGTCCCGCCAACGGAGGCGAGCTTTGCACCAAGAATACCGATAGCCAGGCCAATGATCAGCATCAGCCCGGCGAGAAGCCACTGCAGGACCCGGGGGAATCCTCGCGGCGCGTTGCCAGTTGCCATTTTTTCTCCTTAACCACCCCTGAACAGGTGTGAACCAGATGAATCAATTTCTCAAGTGAAGGCTTTTGAATGAAGCGATGTTGACCTTCATAAAAGCAGGTTTTTTACTGTTATTGATTTCAAGTGAACCATTTGGTGAAATCGCGGCTATGATAGATCTGTTAAAGAAATTTACGCAATTGTTAATGAATGATTTCGCACTAATTGATTATTGTGGTGAATATGGTGGATGCGAAAAGGAAATCAGGCGGTCAGATCTCCCCGACGCGGATAACGGTCGGGGAGAGGGCGATCAGACGGGCATCGATTTACGAATGGCACTCAGCAGGGTTTGTGTTCCCGCGGTGAGCGTGGCGTCCACCCGGGTGAGAATACCTATCGGTTCGCCCGCGCCCTGGGTGGGCACCGGCAGCGCGGCCAGCAGCCCACGGCGCAGGTCGTCTTTGACTGCGCCGGAGGGGACAAACCAGACGTAGTCGTAATCGACGGTGAGCTGGCGCGACAGGGAAGCCGACAGCGTCTCGATGCAGCCAGACGGAATTTTGCAGCCCTGGCTTTGCAGCAGGGTTTCGGCGTTCTGTCGTGGCAGCGTACCTTTGGGCGAAACCACCACCGGCCACTCCATGACCCGACTCAGCGTAACCGTTTCCTGCAGCAGCGGATGCCCCGGACGAACCACCAGCTTCAGGGATTCGAGAAACAGCAGTTCATAGTTCAACCCGCTCATCAACTCCGGATCGGACATCCGTCCGATACCGATATCGATTTCTCCCGATTTGAGTCCGGCCAGCAGCATGGTGTTATTCATGGTCGCCACCTGCAGGGTGATATCTTTTTGCTGCTGATGGAACTGGCCGATCACCGAGGGCAGGATCCCAAGCGCGGCGGTGGGGAGCGCCCCGATGCGCACGATATCGCTGTTGAGGCCTTCTTTACGGTTTAGCGCCTGTCCCGCGGTATTGAGCGCGTCGAGCACTTTAACCGCGTGGGTGAGAAACTGTTCGCCAACCAGCGTGAGCTGCGCGCCGAGGCGTCCACGCTCAAACAGCCGGGTACCGGTGAGCTGCTCCAGTTCGTTTAACGTTTTGGATAAGGCCGGTTGACTCAGATTTAAGGTTTCAGCCGCACGCCCAAGAGTTCCCTGTTGAGCGACGGCCACGAAAGTATGTAGATGGCGCAAGCGAATGCGCTGACTGAAAAGACCATTTTTTTGCATAATCAATGTTAAAAACAGAGGCGTCCCAGTGACAAGTAAGGGCGATTAAAATTGTTAACTTCATAGCAAAATATTATTAACATTTTATATTATTATTTTACAAGTTGATTTTATTGAGTTTGCCATATAGCGTCGCCCCTGACCGGCAGGGGCGGAAAAGCAAGAAAAAACTCAGATATCGAAGAAGACGGTTTCGTTTTCGCCCTGCAGGTGAATATCGAAGCGATACACGATCTCCGCGCCGCGGACCTCGCGCTGCGCGATGAGGGTCTGGCGACGCACTTCCCACTCAATCAGATTCAGTACCGGGTCGACCTGGTTGGCATCCTGCTCGTCGGAAAAGTACATCCGCGTGTTGAGGCCAATATTAATCCCGCGGGCGACCACCCACAGATTGACGTGCGGCGCCATGGTGCGCCCGTCGCGACCTACCACGGCCCCGGGTTTAATGGTTTCGAAGCGCCAGACGCCGCTGGTGAAGTCCGAGCAGCTGCGTCCCCAGCCGCGAAACGCCGCATCCAGCTTCTTGCCCTGCTGTCGGTCGTCGGGATGGTTATAGCGCCCGGCGGCGTTGGCCTGCCAGATTTCCAGCAGTACATCGCGCACCGGCGTGCCGGAGCCGTCGATGACTCTGCCTTCGATAGTAATGCGTTCGCCCTCGGTGTCTGCCGTTGTCAGCGTCGGGCCAAAATTTTTCTCAAAGATATGGAAACCGGCGGCGTCCGGCGCGAGGCCGATATGCACATAAGGGCCGGCGGTTTGTGACGCGGTTTCAGGTAAATAATCTTTCATCGGGCGGCCCCCTGCGTGCGGTTTTCAAACAGCGTTGCGCGATGGCCGCGCAGCACGAGATCAAAACGGTAAGCCAGAGAGTCCAGCGGTACGGCGGCATGGGTATCCAGCTCGGCGATTAATGTCCTGATGGCATCATCGTTATTGATGGTTTTGACAATAGGACACTGTTTAATCAGCGGATCGCCTTCGAAATACATCTGCGTGATCAGGCGCTGTGCCCAGGCGTCTCCGGAGAGCGAAAAGTGAATATGCGCTGGACGCCAGTCGCTTACCTGGTTGCGCCACGGATAGGGGCCGGGCTTGATGGTGCGGAAACAATAGTAGCCGTTTTCGTCGGTCAGCACCCGTCCGCAGCCGCCAAAGTTCGGGTCGATAGGCGCCAGGTATTGATCTTTCTTATGCCGGTAGCGTCCGCCCGCGTTGGCCTGCCAGACTTCGACCAGCGTATTTTTCATTGGTCGGCCAAACCCATCGCGAACGTAGCCGTGGACGATTATCCTTTCGCCAATCGGCAGGCCGTCTTTGGCGTAGTTGAGGATCAGGTCGTTATCGAGCGCGCCGAGATCGTCGCTGCTGAACACCGGTCCGGTGATTTCAGAAAGGGAATTCTGCAGGGAAATGAGCGCATTGCGCGGCGAGCGCAGCACGCTGGTTTTATAGCCCGGGGCGTAAGCGGGAGGATGGCTGCTGTAGTCGCGGTGCAGGACCTCGCGCGGTGACCATTTATCGTTCATGAGGGTACTCCATATTATCGGTAGAGAGGCATGTTGTTGTAATGTCGCCACTCGCAGTGTGTGTAAATGTTTTGTTAATTTAAAGTGAAATTAAATGGTATTTAACATAACCGGCGGTTATGAAATGAGCGGGTGAAAATAAACCGGCCAGCTACCGCCATCACAGTTTGTAAATTCTTCCCGCCGTCTGCAGAGAGCTTTCCTACACTCCAGGGAGAATTCACTGGAGGTAAGACATCATGGCGAACACCATCACGGCTGATGAGATTCGGGAAAGCTTTTCGCAGGCGATGTCGGCGATGTACCAGCAGGAAGTTCCGCAGTACGGGACGCTACTTGAGCTGGTGGCCGACGTTAACCTGGCCATACTGGAGAATAACCCGACGCTGCACGAACAACTGGCCAACGCCGATGAACTGGCGCGGCTGAACGTTGAACGCCACGGCGCTATCCGCGTCGGTACGGCGGAGGAACTGGCGACGTTGCGTCGCATGTTTGCCATTATGGGAATGTATCCCGTCAGCTATTACGATCTGTCGCAGGCCGGCGTACCGGTTCACTCCACCGCGTTTCGCCCCATTGATGACGCCGCGCTGGCGCGCAATCCGTTTCGCGTTTTTACCTCGCTTCTGCGACTTGAACTTATCGCCAATGAGGCTTTGCGTCAGCGGGCGGCGGATATCCTTTCCCGACGCGATATCTTCACGCCGCGCTGTCGTGAACTGATCGCGTTACATGAACAGAAAGGGGAGTTTACCGCCGCAGAGGCCCGCGAGTTTGTGCAACAGGCGCTGGAAACCTTTCGCTGGCATCGACACGCCACCGTCGATGAGGAAACCTATCACGCGCTGCATGAAGAGCACCGGCTGATTGCCGATGTGGTCTGTTTCCCCGGCTGCCACATTAATCATCTGACGCCCCGCACCCTGGATATTGACCGGGTGCAAGCGTTAATGCCCGAATGCGGTATCGCGCCAAAGGCGTTGATAGAAGGGCCGCCGCGCCGCGATGTGCCCATTTTACTGCGCCAGACCAGCTTTAAGGCCCTTGAGGAGCCGGTGATGTTTGCCGGAGAGCATAGAGGCACGCATACGGCTCGCTTTGGCGAAATCGAGCAGCGCGGCATCGCCCTGACGCCAAAGGGCCGCGCCCTGTACGACCGACTGCTTGGCGAGGCGGGGGTGGGCAAAGATAATCTCACCCATCAGCGTCATCTGCAGGAGGTGTTTAGTCCGTTCCCGGACAGCGAATTCCTGCTGCGTCAGCAGGGGCTGGCGTACTTTCGCTATCGCCTGACGCCCGCCGGCGAAGCGCACCGTCAGGCGTTTCGTCCGGGCGACGATCCGCAGCCGCTGATTGAACGCGGCTGGGTCATCGCACAACCGATTATTTATGAAGACTTTTTGCCGGTCAGCGCCGCCGGGATTTTTCAGTCTAACCTGGGCAACGAGATACAGACCCGCAGCCACGGCAACGCCAGCCGCCAGGCCTTTGAGGAGGCGCTGGGCTGTCCGGTCTATGATGAGTTTGCCCTTTATCAACAGGCGGAAGAGCGCAGTAAACGACGTTGCGGTCTGCTGTAAAATCAGTACTCTGCTGGCATGAGTCGTTAAAGGAAGCAGGTCATGCAGAATCCGTCTACCCCGCTGGTGAAAACCCGGCAGGGCACCCTATCCGGCACCGCTGAAGAGAACATGTATATCTGGCGCGGTATACCCTATGCTGCGCCGCCCGTCGGCGATCTCCGCTGGCGCGCGCCGCAGCCTGCCGCCCGCTGGCAGGGTGTGCGCCGGGCGGAGAGTTTCTCAGCCTCCAGCTGGCAGGATATTGAGTACTGTCGCGAGCTCGGGGGCGGCGATCCCGGCCGCTTTTCCGAGGATTGCCTTTACCTTAACGTCTGGTCACCCGCTTCGCGCGCGCAGCCGCTGCCGGTGATGGTCTGGCTGCACGGCGGCGGCTATACCATCGGCGCGGGAAGCTTACCGCCCTATGACGGTAAAGCCTTAGCGTCCCGTGACGTGGTGGTGGTGACGGTTAACTACCGGCTGGGGCATCTGGGCTTTTTTGCCCATCCGGCGCTGGAGGAAGAGGAGGGGGAGCGCATCTATAATTTCGCGCTGCTCGATCAGATCGCCGCCCTGCAGTGGGTTCAGGAGAACATCCACGCCTTCGGCGGCGATGCGGCCAACGTGACGCTGTTCGGCGAGTCCGCCGGGGCGCGCAGCGTGCTGTCGCTCATGGTTTCGCCAAAATCCAGAGGGCTGTTCCATAAGGCGATTATTCAGAGCGGCTATACCTTGCCGGATCTGCCGCGGGAAAAGGCGCTGGCCAAAGGGCAGCTCATCGCGGAGCACTTCGCTTTACCGCAGGCCAGCGCCGAACAGCTGCGGGCGATTCCGGCGGACGCGTTCTGGTCGCTGACCGCACCGCTTACCATCGGCCCGGCGCCCATTGTTGGCGATGCCGTACTGCCGCAGCCGATGCTGGAGACTTTTTTTAGCGGGCGTCAGCACCCGCTGCCGGTGATGATTGGCTCGAACAGCGATGAGGCCAGCGTCATGGCGGTGTTTGGCGTCGATATCGCCGGGCAGATCCAGAAGCTTCGCCGCGAACGCCGTTTTGGTCTCGGTTTGATTAAGCTGCTTTATCCCGGCGTCAAGGGCGATGAAGCATTAGGGCGTGAAGTCTGCCGCGATATGGCCTTTACCACCCTGGGTTACGTGGTGATGCAGGCGCAGCAGCGGGTAGGGCAACCGTGCTGGCGCTACTGGTTTGACTACGTTGCCGAGGCGGAACACCAAACCTATCCGCACGGCGCGTGGCACGGTAATGAGGTGGCGTACGTTTTTGACAACCTCGACCTTGCCGAGCCGGTACGACAGTATGCGAACGAGCGCGACCGGACCTTTGCCGCCCGGGTTGCCGACTATTGGGCTAGCTTTGCCCGTGTAGCGGGTAACGGCTGCCACGAGCTCTCCGGGCCGGTGCGCTGGCCCGCCAGCGTACGCGGGCGGGACCGTCTGTTGCGCATCGGTTTGCAAAAGCGGTCCGGTTTTAAAGTGGAAAACCGTTTTATGCGCGCGCGTCTGGCGCTGTTTCGGCGGGTGATGAAGCACCATGTGACGCTGGATTAACGCTGTCCGGAAGATCTCCGTTTGCCGCGGTACGTTCTGCAAATGGAACAATGCGTCCCACTTTAGGCGGCTAATCCTCAGTCAGCGATTACACTAAAATCGGTCCTGTTAACCCTGCATCCGCAGAACCTGCGTTCTGACGGAAGATCTGACGTTAAAATGAGGAAGAAACCATGGCCAAACCGTATGTTCGTCTGGATAAAAGTGATGCTGCCGTGCTGCTGGTCGATCACCAGACCGGATTACTCTCTCTGGTACGCGATATCGATCCCGATAAATTCAAGAACAACGTCCTTGCCCTTGGCGACCTGGCGAAGTACTTCGGTCTGCCGACTATCTTAACCACCAGCTTTGAGAACGGCCCCAATGGCCCGCTGGTGCCGGAGCTGAAAGCGCAATTCCCCGATGCGCCCTATATCGCGCGCCCGGGTAATATTAACGCCTGGGATAACGAAGATTTTGTTAAGGCAGTCAAAGCGACGGGCAAAAAGCAGCTGATTATTGCCGGGGTGGTGACGGAAGTTTGCGTGGCCTTTCCGGCGCTTTCGGCCATTGAAGAGGGGTTTGAGGTGTTTGTGGTGACCGATGCTTCCGGTACCTTTAACCCGATTACCCGCGATGCCGCCTGGGATCGTATGTCGCAGGCTGGGGTACAGCTGATGTCGTGGTTTGGCGTTGCCTGCGAACTACACCGCGACTGGCGTAATGATATCGAAGGGCTGGGAACGCTGTTCTCCAACCATATTCCGGATTATCGCAACCTGATGACCAGTTTTAACCTTCTGCAGCAAAAATAATCGCCTGCGCGGCCAGCGTTCGTCTGGCCGCTTCCTGTTTCGCTTCGGCGTCGCGGTATTCAGCATGAAACGCCGCCGGTTGGCGAAATCATCGCCGTCCACCGGATATCGGTAATTCGGTCTGGTGCGGTGGACATATTTTTTCACGCATTTCTGCCGTCAACAATTGGATTATCAATCATTTTTGTCTAGAGTGAGCGACATTCACGACGCATGGGTTTGTTACGTCGCGTCTCAATTCACATATGAAGAAGGATGCTCTCTCAGGCATGAACCGCAGACGTTTTCTCAAATCTTCCATGGCTGTTGCCGCCGTATGCGGAACGTCAGGAGTTGCCTCTTTATTCTCGAAAGCGGCCTTCGCCGAGGACTCGGGAATTGCCGACGGCCAGACCCGTCGCTTTGACTATTCCGTACTTCAGTCGATGGCTCACGATCTTGCGCGTCAGCCCTGGGGCGGCGCGCCGCGCGATCTGCCGCCAACCCTGGCAAACCTGACCCCGCAGGCCTACAACAGCATTCAGTACGATGCTGCGCACTCCCTGTGGAGTAATATCGAAGAGCGCAAGCTGGATATTCAGTTCTTCCACGTCGGGATGGGGTTCCGCCGCCGCGTACGGATGTTCTCCCTGGATTCACAAACCCAGCAGGCGCGGGAAATTCACTTCCGTCCTGAGCTGTTTAAATATAATGACGCCGGCGTTGACACCAAACAGCTGGAAGGACAGAGCGATCTCGGCTTTGCCGGGTTCCGCGTGTTTAAGGCGCCGGAGCTGGCGCGCCGCGATATCGTCGCCTTCCTCGGCGCGAGCTACTTCCGCGCGGTAGACAGCACTTATCAATACGGACTCTCCGCCCGCGGCCTGGCGATCGATACCTTTACCGATACGCCGGAAGAGTTTCCGGACTTCACCTCCTTCTGGTTTGAGACCGTGAAACCGGGGGCAACGGTATTTACCGTCTATGCGCTGCTCGATAGCCCAAGCGTCACCGGCGCCTATAAGTTCGTGGTTAACTGTCAGGAGACGCAGGTGATTATGGATGTGGAAAACCACATCTACGCGCGTAAAGACATCAAACAGCTGGGCATCGCGCCGATGACCAGTATGTTCAGCTGCGGCAATAACGAACGGCGGATGTGCGACACTATCCATCCGCAGATCCACGACTCCGACCGCCTGTCGATGTGGCTGGGCAACGGCGAGTGGGTGTGCCGCCCGCTGAATAACCCGCAGAAGCTGCAGTTCAACGCTTTCCAGGATAAAAATCCGCGCGGTTTTGGCCTGCTGCAGCTGGATCGCGACTTCTCCCACTATCAGGACATCATGGGCTGGTATAACAAACGCCCGAGCCTGTGGGTGGAGCCGCGCAACCAGTGGGGTAAAGGGGCCGTCAACCTGATGGAGATCCCGACGACCGGTGAAACGCTGGACAATATCGTTTGCTTCTGGCAGCCCGAGAAGCCGGTGAAAGCCGGGGATGAGCTGGACTTCCGCTATCGACTTTACTGGAGCGCGCAGCCGCCGGTCCGTTCGCCGCTGGCGCGGGTATTGGCCACGCGTACCGGAATGGGCGGTTTCCCTGAAGGCTGGGCGCCGGGTGAGCACTACCCGGATAAATGGACCCGTCGTTTTGCTATCGATTTTGTCGGCGGTGACCTGAAGGCCGCGGCGCCAAGAGGCATTGAGCCGGTGATTACCCTGTCGAGCGGCGAAGCGAAGCAGATAGAGATTCTCTACGTGGAACCGTTTGATGGCTATCGCATCCAGTTTGACTGGTATCCGACCTCGGATTCGACCGACCCGGTCGAAATGCGCATGTTCCTGCGCTGCCAGGGGGAAGCGATCAGCGAAACCTGGCTGTATCAGTACTTCCCGCCAGCGCCAGACAAGCGTAACTATGTTGACGATCGGGTAATGAAATAATCGCCCTATATTCCGCCCGCTAAGGTAACTTAGCGGGCGTTTGTTTTTTAATCAGACTATTAATCAGAGTCCATTATGACTGATGAAAACGCGCCTGCGAGAGAAACTATCCCCGTCACCGAGTCGCTTTCTCTGCGCGCTGTGGATGAAAGCCACGTCGCTGAGCTGCATCAGCTGGTGATCAAGAACCAGCGCTGGCTCCAGCAATCGCTGAGCTGGCCCGCTGACGTCAGTCACGAAGACGAAACCCGCCGCCACGTGCAGGGCAACGTGATGCTGCACCAGCGCGGTTACGCCAAAATGTTTTTGCTCTTTCTGCGAGAAGAGATCGTCGGCGTGCTGTCGTTTAACCAGATTGAGCCGATCAATAAGACCGCATACATCGGCTACTGGATTGATGAAAGCCACCAGGTGCAGGGGCTGCTTTCTCAGGCGCTACAGGCGTTGATGGACGCTTTTGCCCGCAGCGGGACGGTTCGCCGCTTCGTGATTAAATGCCGGGTAGCAAACCAGAGAAGCAATCAGGTCGCCCTGCGTAACGGCTTCACCCTCGAAGGGTGCCTGAAGCAGGCTGAGTATCTGAACGGTTCGTACGATGACCAGAATATCTACGGGCGCATTATTGATTGTGACACCGGGCAATTCCCGGCTCGCGGCTGATGCCTTGCCCGGGCTGCGGGCCGCGCTGAGATGTAGGCCGTGCCCTCCGGGGAACAGCGCGCAGGGGCCTGAAGCTGATAAACCACGCGGTCGGGAGCAAAGGTTATAGAAAGCCGACAATGGGCGTGCGGGTAAAAAGTTCGTCGCCGTTTATCACTTTCTCCCCTCTGATAGAAATGGCGTCGCCCGCGCTGGCTTCAATTCGCGCCCTGTCGCCGATCGTCACCTGATGTTCAATCACTACATCGCCGCAAATGACCGCATGGCCTTCAATTAACACATTATCGTCCAGCAGAATCGGCCCGCCGCGCAGGTGCGCATGCCCGCCGACCATCACCCGATGCTTCAGCAGGCAGTTGCCTTCGACCACCGCGTGCTCCGCCACCTGTGAGCTGTAGCGCAGGGTGGGGATGGCGTCCTCTTCCCGCCCGGCGATAATCCTCGCGTGGCCATAAACTCGCGCGTTATCGCAGACCCAGACGTCGTTTTCGTCGTTACCCTCCAGCCGCGCGCAATCGAAGATTTCCGCCCGATGCTCAATAAATGCGTGTTCGACAAACGCGTCGCCGTAAACTTGCGCCTGGTGAACGATGCGCGAAGCGCTGACCGTTGCCCGCTGATAAATGCGCAGGATTTTGTCGCTGTCGGCGGTCAGACCCTGGGCGGCGATAATAAGCGAGTGGGGGAGGATGCGCGCATTGTCGGCCAGGTGGCAATAACCCCGAATCTGCGAATGCGAAACGGTGACGTTGTCACTTATTCGCGCGCAGTGGCTTGCCTGCACGCTGTCCAGTCGCGCGTTATCGCTGACGATGGCGCCATGGCTGATAATGCACTCGCCGGTCAAGCGGGCATTACCCTCGATTTTCGCACAGGCAAACACCGCGCTATTCGGGTCATAAATCCAGCACTCGCCTTCGTGGCTCAGGGCTGCTTCATTGTCCAGCCAGCCGCCTTCATCGCCGCTTTTCACGTCAGCGAAATCGCGTAAGGCGACAATTTGCCGCAGATTGACGCTGTGTTTGTTTCCGTCGGCTTCATAGTGAAACTGGCGAACCTTCTCGCTGAGGTAATATTTGCGCATCTGCTTTTCTCATTACATATGGTTAACATAAACATAGCAAAAAACGCCGTAGCGTGTTTTTGAAGGTTCTTTTAGAATGCAACTTCAGATAAATTGAAAATTTAAACAAAATGAATAAAGAGCAGCGCGTGAGCCGGGTGCTGAATCTCCCGGCGGGCTATTTTGGTATGGTTCTGGGCATTATCGGCATGGGCTTCGCCTGGCGGTACGCCAGCACGATCTGGCCGGTGAGCAGGACAATCGGCGACGGTCTGGTTATCGTGGCCACCCTCGTCTGGGCGCTGCTGGCGCTGGCGTTTATCAGCCGGGCAGTCCGTTTCCCGCACAGCGTACTGCAGGAGATGCGCCATCCGGTGGCCAGCAGTTTTGTCAGCCTGTTTCCGGCGACGACCATGCTGGTGGCCATCGGCTTTGTTCCCTGGCTGCGGCCGCTCTCGCTGGTGTTATTCGCGATTGGCGTAGTGCTGCAGCTAAGCTATGCGGCCTGGCAGAGCGCCGGGCTATGGCGGGGGAAGCATCCCCATGAGGCGACCACTCCGGGCCTCTATCTGCCGACGGTGGCGAATAACTTTATCAGCGCCATGGCCTGCGGCGCGCTGGGCTTTACCGACGCCGGACTGGTGTTTCTGGGCGCCGGCTTATTCTCCTGGCTTAGCCTTGAACCGGTGATTCTGCAGCGCCTGCGCAGCGACGGCGAACTGCCGGTGGCCATGCGCACCGCCCTCGGCATTCAGCTGGCGCCGGCGCTGGTGGCGTGCAGCGCCTGGCTGAGCGTGAACGGCGGCGAGGCGGATACCTTCGCTAAGCTGCTGTTCGGCTATGGTCTGCTGCAGCTGCTGTTTATGCTGCGCCTGATGCCGTGGTACCTGCGCCAGCCGTTTAACGCCTCGTTCTGGAGCTTCTCGTTCGGCATCTCCGCGCTGGCGACCACCGGCCTGCATCTCGGTCATCAGCATCCGGACGGCTTTTTCAATACCCTCGCGCTCCCGCTGTTTCTCTTCACCAATCTGATCGTCGGGCTGCTGCTGATTCGAACCTTCCTGCTGCTAATGTGCGGTAAACTGCTGATTCGCGTTGAGCGCGACACATTATTAAAAAATAAGGATTAACCATGACGCTTCGTGACGAAAATTACTTCACCGACAAATACGGGATGACCCGCACCCACTCTGAGGTGCTACATGCCGCCACGCTGATCGCGCCGGGTAAGGCGCTGGATCTGGGCTGCGGCAACGGGCGCAATAGCCTCTATCTGGCGGCCAACGGGTTTGATGTCACCGCGTGGGATAAAAATCCGGCCAGTATCAGCAATCTTGAGCGCATTCGTCAGGCGGAAGGGCTGGAGAATCTGCGGACGGCGATTAAGGACCTTAACGCCCTCAGTTTTGACGGCGAGTATGACTTTATTCTTTCGACCGTGGTGATGATGTTCCTCGACGCGAAGACCATCCCGGGTCTGATTGCTAACATGCAGCGCTGCACCAGGCCCGGCGGCTACAATCTGATTGTTGCGGCTATGGATACCGACGATTATCCGTGCAGCGTCGGCTTCCCGTTCGCGTTTAAACCGGGAGAGCTGCGTAATGATTATGAAGGCTGGACGTTACTCAAATATAACGAAGACGTCGGTGAACTCCACCGCACCGACGCCAGCGGTAACCGGATTAAGCTGCGTTTCGCCACGATGCTGGCGCGTAAACCGGCTTAACGCGCCGCTAACAGGCAGAGTTGTAACGCGGTCCGATAAGAGGCCTCAAAGGCGCGCAGCGGCAGAAACTCAAATTTCGAGTGGAAGTTGTGCGCGCCAGTAAAGAAGTTGGGCGTTAATACGCCTTTTGCCGACAGGGCCGCGCCGTCGGTGCCGCCGCGCATCGGCGTCGGTTTCGGCGTAATGCCTAAGCTTTCCATCGCTTCGAACATCAGATCAACGGCGCGGCGGTCTTCGCCGATGGCATTGCTGATGTTGCTATAGGTATCGCTGATGTGAAATTCCACCTTACCGGTCGGATACTGCGCGGCGATTTTCTGCGCCACCTCGCTAATTTGCTGCTTACGATGATGAAAACTTTCGAGGTCGAAATCGCGAATGCTGGCCTGCAGCAGGGTGCTGTTCTGATCGCCCTGGATACCGTTAAACCAAACGTAGCCCTCGCGTCCGGCGGTATGCTCCGGCGTTTGCTGGCGATCGAAATGGCTCATGTAATCCGTGGCCATCAGCAGCGGGTTCACCAGCACGCCCTTTGATGACATGGGGTGAGCGGTCACGCCGGTAAAGCGAATCTCCGCGGCGGCGGCGTTAAAGTTCTCATAGACGATTTCGCCGAGCTCGCAGCAGTCGATGGTCCAGGCAAAATCGACGGCAAAGCGCGCGAGATCCAGCGCCTTCGCGCCGCGCAGGCCCACTTCTTCATCCGGCACAAACGCGACCACGATGTCGCCGTGGCGGTGTTCCGCCGTCAGGTTTTCCAGCACCGTCATCACCACCGTAACGGCGGACTTGTTATCCGCCCCGAGCACGCTGGTGCCGTCGCTGAAAATAATCTCTTCATTGGGATAAGCGAGGATTTCCGGATGTTCCACAACGCGCAGCCAGATATCCTTATCCCTGTTCAAACAGAGATCTTCACCAGTAAAACGCAGAATTTGTGGATGAATATCCGGCGACAAACCGACGTCAACGGTATCGATGTGGGTAATAAAGCCAATCCGCGGCGCGCCTGCGACGTTACCCTTTTTCACCGCCGTGACGGTGGCGCGCTCGTCAATGATAATCTCATCCAGCCCCAGCTGGCGTAGCTCATCCGCAAGGGCCTGCGCCATCGCGTGTTGCCCGGCGGTGGTAGGCAGCGTCGTGGCTCGCGGGTCGCTTTGGCTGGTTATCGCCAGGTAGCGGAAGAAGCGTTGGGTTAATTGACTGGCCAGGGCTGATGACATAGTGATTCCTTCTTTATTCGAGTTTTCAGGTGTTTGCAATCAGGCTTTAGTGTTATGTATGGAAGGGAAAACAACAAGCTATTCATTAGCTGACAAATTAAAAAGGAAAACCTATGCAACGCAGATTCACGACGCTTGCTCTGGCGTTAGCGGCCCTGACGGCCAGCTCGGCCATTAGCGCAAAAACGCTGGTCTACTGCTCAGAAGGATCGCCGGAAAACTTTAACCCGCAACTCTACACCTCCGGGACCAGCGTGGACGCCAGCGCGGTGCCGGTCTATAACCGACTGGTCGATTTTAAAGCCGGCACCACAGAACTGGTGCCGAGCCTCGCCGAAAGCTGGGAAGTCAGCGAAGATGGGAAAGTTTATACTTTTCATTTACGCAAAGGCGTTAAATTCCAGAGTAATAAATATTTTAAACCCAGCCGCGATTTTAATGCCGACGACGTTATTTTTTCGTTTATGCGGCAAAAGGATCCTCAACACCCTTATCACAATATCTCCAGCGGCAACTATTCTAATTTTGAGAGCCTTGAATTTGGCCAGTTAATTACCGCGATTGATAAGCCTGATGAATATACGGTGCGTTTCACGCTGGCCCATGCCGAAGCGCCATTTGTCGCCGATCTTGCCTGGTATTTCGCCTCTATTTTATCGGCGGAATATGCCGATGCGATGTTAAAAGCCGGTACACCAGAGCGTGTGGATATGGACCCGATTGGTACCGGTCCTTTCAGGCTCGCGCAATATCAAAAAGATTCCCGAATTCTTTTCACGGCGTTCCCGGAATACTGGCAGGGGAAGGCGCATATCGATCGTCTCATTTTTAGTATCACGCCGGACGCCTCGGTGCGCTACGCCAAGCTGGAGAAAAACGAGTGCCAGGTGATGCCGTTCCCCAATCCAGCCGACCTGCCGCGTATGAAAGAGAACGACGCGATCAACCTGATGAGCAAAGCGGGCCTTAACACCGGTTTCCTGGCGTTTAACACCCAAAAAGCGCCGCTGGACAACGTTAAGGTGCGTCAGGCCCTGGCCATGGCGATCAATAAACCGGCGATCATTGAAGCGGTATTCCACGGTACCGGTACGGCGGCGAAAAACCTGCTGCCGCCGGGCGTATGGAGCGCGGATAGCCAGCTGAAGGATTATGACTACGATCCGCAGAAGGCCAAAGCGCTGCTGGCGGAATCGGGCGTTGCGGGGCCAATTACCATCGATCTGTGGGCGATGCCGGTGCAGCGACCCTATAACCCGAACGCCAAACGCATGGCCGAAATGATCCAGGCCGACTGGGCGAAAATTGGCGTGCAAACGAAAATCACAACCTATGAGTGGGGTGAATACTTAAAGCGGGTGAAGGATGGCGAACATCAGGCGGCGCTGATGGGCTGGACGACCGCGACCGGCGACCCGGATAACTTCTTCGGTCCACTCTTTACCTGCCAGTCGGCGAACGGCGGGTCAAACTCGGCAAAATGGTGCTATCAGCCGTTTGATAAAATTATCGCCGAGGCAAAATCGATAACCGATCGCCAAAAACGCGAAGCGCTCTATCGCCAGGCGCAGCAGATGATGCATGACCAGATGCCGGCAGTCATGATTGCCCACTCGACAATATTTGAACCGGTGCGTAAAAACGTGTCAGGCTACGAAATAGACCCCTTTGGCAAGCATATTTTTTATCAGGTTGATATCAGATAAACAGCCAATCACGGCCCGCCGGCAACGGCGGGTTTATTTTATTGCGCTACTTGACGTAGCACCATTTTTGCCACAAAACTTACCCCTGTTATTTGCTATAACTCTTGCCGAAAATGGTATTCACAGGGATTAACCTATATGCGTACTCAGTTATTTTTTAAGGTCGCCGCGCTCGCTGGCCTGTTAGCATTGGCCGGCTGCTCATCTAAAATCGCTAAACCGGAACAATATTCGGGATTTTTAAAAGATTATTCTAACTTAAAAGAAACCACCTCGGCGTCCGGCAAACCGGAACTGCGCTGGATTTCTCCGGATTACAATCCGAGCAACTATGACAACGTTGTTTATAATCCAATCACCTACTACCCGGTACCGAAACCGACCACTCAGGTGGGCGAGAAGGCGCTCAGCGATATCCTGAGTTACACCAATAAAGAGATGAAACAGGCTATTTCCGAGCGTAAACCGCTGGCCACCACCGCAGGTAAGCGCAGCCTGATCTTCCGCGGCGCCATCACCGGCGTGGATTCCAGCAAAGAAGGCCTGCAGTTCTACGAAGTGATCCCGGTCGCGATGATTATCGCCGGTACCCAGGCGGCAACCGGTCACCGTACCATGGATACCAACCTGTACTTTGAAGGTGAACTGATTGATGCGGCGACCAAAAAGCCGGTCATCAAAGTGGTCCGTAAAGGCGAAGGCAAAAACCTGTCCAACGAAAATACGCCACTCACCGTCGAGACGCTGAAGCAGGTGATTGACGATATGGCGATTGACGCGGTGAAATTCGACCCCAATAACCGTTAATCTGGCGTATCCGTTAATCAAGGCGCTAGTGGTTGATAGCGCCTTTTTCATTTCCCCTCGAGGGTAGCGCGAGCGTCAGCAGCGATCCGAGCGAACCCAGGCCAGTCTTCGCCACAGCAGCCACTGCTCCGGGCGAGCGAACATCACCAGATTTCCGACCAGGATCAGCGCCAGTCCGGCCACGGCGTTGCTATGCCAGACGTAACCTTCATAAAAAGTCGAAATGGTCAGCGCGACGAGTGGAAACAGCAGGGTGCTGTATGCCGCTTTACCCGCGCCGATTCGCCCCACCAGCGTAAAATAGGCGCCAAAAGCAATCACCGAGCCAAACACGGCCAGATATAGCAGCGCCCCCATATAGCTCAACGTCCACTGTGGGGCAAAGCTATCACCGCGTATCAGCGCGATGGCGCCCATGACCAGGGTGCCGTAAAGCATGGCCCAGCTATTGGTGGTCAAGGTCTCCAGGCCGCGGCGCTGGTGGCGGATGCTGAGCATATTGCCGAGTGAAAAGCCATAGGTTCCCAGCGCGCTGAGGGCAATACCCAGCAGGAGCGAGGCGTTCAGGCCGCTGGCCCATAAATCATCCCAGAATAGCGTCACGATCCCCGCCAGTCCCAGCGCAGCGGCCAGCCAGAATCGGCCCGGAGGCTGCTGGCGATAGAAGAGAAAGCTATTGATCGCGTTAAACAACACCGCCATGGAGAAGATCACCGACTCCAGCCCGGTATTGATATACGCGGCGGCGGTATAAAAACACCAGAAATTAAAACAGAAGACGCAGCAGCCCTGCAGCAGGCAGAAGAGATGGTCGCGCGCGGCCAGCGGGCGCAGGCGACGGGTAACCAGCAGAATGGTCAGCATCGCGACGCTGGCGACGGCAAAGCGCCAGAAAATGGACACCGGCGCGGCAACCGGCCCCTGCTGCAAAAAGATAGCAATCCATGTCGTGCCCCAGATAACCACGACCAACCCGTAGAGTAATGCGTTCAAAATGTCTCTCCTGTGAGTGTTGTCGCGATCATTTTGCGGTCTGGCGCCGCGCGGCGCTGTCATCTACTTGTTGCCGACTTGCAAATTCTTGCGCTTATTTTTAGCCAGCGGCGGGGGAATGCTGGTATCTGCCAGCGACTCTTCATAGACTAGCGATCTGCGGAATCAGAAGTGTGAAGGGTTATGGCTTACGGGACTTTCGAAACATTGCGTCAAAAAAATGCCGTGCTGCGGGGGACGGTGAACCTCAACTCCGGTATTCAACTGGCGGCGTGGTATAACAATCTTGATACCATTACGGTACAAAGCGACCACCACACCCTGAGCCTGTATATTGCCGATGGCTACGAAAGTTACCAAAAAACGCCCCACGGCTGGAAAAACGGCGGCGGGCCGGACCGTTTCTGTCTGATGCCGAAAGGCGATGAGAGCACCTGGGATATCCGCGGCGATCTCTCATTTGTGCATCTCTACTGCACCGATGAACACCTGCGCCGGGTAGGCGAGCAGATTTGGGACCGCAGCCCGGCCTCGTTCACGCTGCAGGAGAAAACGTTTTCCAGCGATGACAAAATCACCGCCGTCTACCGCCAGTTTCTCCTCGACAACGACTGGCAGCAGCAGGCGAATCAGCTGACGTTGAGTTCGGCCAGCACGCTGCTGCTTACTCACCTGATTCAGCACTATTCGAACGTTCAGTGGCGTTTACCGACGGTGACCGGCGGGCTGGCGCCGCACGTCTTGCGCAATCTGCTGGCATGGATTGAGGAGAACCTCGACCGGCCGTTAACCCTTGCCGATCTGGCGCAGGAAGCGGCGTTAAGCGAATACCATTTTGCGCGGATGTTTCGCCAGTCGATGAAGATGGCACCGCATCAGTACGTTATGCAGCGGCGGATGGTTAAAGCGCAGGCGCTGATTAGCCAGAGTCAGCTGCCGTTAACCGATATCGCCATGGCCTGCGGTTTTAGCAGCGCCAGCCACTTCAGCAACCGGGTGAAAAGCGCCACCGGCCTGACGCCCTCGCAGCTACGCGCGGCGCAGCGTTGACAGCAAAACGTAGCTGACGCCGCCGAGAACCAGCCCCCAAAACGCAGAACCGATGCCGGCCAGCGTCACGCCGCTGGCGGTGACCAGAAATGTCACTACCGCCGCATCGCGCTCACTCTCATGATTCAACGCCTGAAACAGGCTGCCGCCGATGGTGCCGAGTAGCGCAAGCCCGGCAAGCATCTGGATCCACGCCATCGGTAGCGCTGACATCAGCGAGGTGATGGATCCGCCGAATATTCCCGCCAACAGATAAAAAACGCCCGCCGCTGCCGCCGCGAGCCAGCGTTTTTGCGGGTCCGGATGGGCTTCCGGGCTCTGGCAAATCGCGGCCGTAATGGCAGCGATGCAGATCGAATAGACGCCAAAGGGCGACAGCAGCAGCGCCAGGCCGCCGGTGGCGACAATCAGCGTTGAAGCGGGGACCCGATAGCCCGAGGCCTGGAGGGTGGCGAAGCCGGGGGCGTTTTGCGACGCCATGGTGACGAGGAAAAACGGTATACCGACGCTGATCAACAGCGCTGGCGTAAATTCAGGGGCGATCCAGGAAGGGGCGACAATGCTGAAGCTTATTTGTGACGTTGTCACTTCTCCGCTCAATCCGGCCACCGCACTCCCTGTCAGCAGGGCGGCCACCACCGCGAAGCGGGGAAGCCAGGCTTTGCACAGTAACCATACGGCTAACATACTGCCGCATAACAGCAGATTAGCCTGCAGGCTGGCGAAAGCCTGCATGCCGAAGCGCAGCAAAATACCGGCCAGCATCGCCGCCGCCAGCGAATGAGGGATGATTTTCATTAGCCTGGCAAAGATGCCGGTGACGCCGCAAAGCACGATTAAGGCGTTGGCAAAAATAAAGACGCCAACCGCCTGGGAGAGCGTGACCCCCTGCAGACCGCTGACCAGCAGCGCCGCGCCGGGCGTTGACCAGGCCGTCAGGATGGGCACCTTTCGCCATACGGTGAGGGCCAGGGTGCTGATGCCCATACCCAGACCTAAGGCGGTCATCCAGCCGGCGATTTGCGAAGCATCGGCGCCTGCCGCCGCCGCGGCCTGCCAGATGATCGCTGCGGAACTGGCGTAGCCGACCAGTACGGCAACGAAGCCGGCCAACAGAGTCGGGAGAGGGAGAGTAAAAGTGCGCATGGATGTGCCTTGTGCGTTATAACGGTCGCTATAATTTAGCATTGTGCGTTATAGCGCACAACTGGCTTTTCGGCAACGCCAAACCCGGATAGCGGAGCCCGGGCGAGCGCTATACGTCAATTCCCTGTAGAATCAGGTGAATGTGCGTATAATTCCTTCAGATATTATTGGGAGGTTGAATGGATATTGCGCAACACCTGTCGGTAACGTTAAAAACGCTGCGCCAGCAGCGCGGCTGGAGCCTGTCGCGCCTGGCGGAAGAAACCGGCGTGTCGAAAGCCATGCTGGGCCAGATTGAACGCAACGAATCCAGCCCGACGGTAGCGACGTTATGGAAAATCGCCACCGGGCTTAACGTGCCGTTTTCCGCCTTTATCGTTGCCGATGAGGCCGGTGAACCGACGGCATTTGATCCCCAGCAGCAGGCAATGGTGGTCACGCCGCTTTTTCCTTGGGACCCGGTGCTGCGCTTCGATCACTTCTCAATCACCCTGGCCCCGGGCGCGCTGAGTGAGTCAACGCCGCATGAGCAAGGGGTTATCGAACATGTGGTGGTAATTAGCGGCGTGCTGGATCTTTGCCTGCAGGACACCTGGCAATCGCTGCAGCCCGGAGAAGGGCGGCGTTTCGCCGGCGATTTAGCGCACGCTTATCGCAATAGCGGCGCGCAGACTGCCCATTTCCATTCGCTGATCCACTACCCGAAATAAAAAAGCCGCGAGCAAACTCGCGGCCAGGCAAATGACTGAGACAACAAATCACAACGTGACGAGGAAAATCCGGAATACGTGATGACTCTATCCTCAGGCACTTTTTCTGGGAAATATCTTTTCCTTCAATGCTTTGCTAAAAACTGAAAATTCCTTCCGCGGCGGCGATGGAAAATGTTTTGGTCTGCGCCAGGTTCTGACTACAATAGCCGCCATTTCGACCCCCTATAATGGATAACGACGAGCGTATGCGCCTGCAAAACCATCATCTTGAACTACTGAGTCCTGCCCGCGATGCCGGGATCGCCCGTGAAGCGATTTTACACGGCGCGGATGCGGTCTACATCGGCGGGCCGGGCTTTGGCGCGCGCCACAACGCCAGCAACAGTCTGAGCGATATCGCCGGTCTGGTACCGTTTGCCCATCGCTACGGCGCGAAAGTGTTCGTGACCCTGAACACCATTCTTCATGATGATGAGCTGGAGCCGGCGCAGCGCCTGATAACCGACCTGTATGAAACCGGCGTGGACGCGCTGATTGTCCAGGATATGGGGGTCATGGAGCTGGATATTCCGCCGATTGAGATGCACGCCAGCACCCAGTGCGATATCCGCAGCGTTGAGAAAGCGAAATTTCTCTCCGACGTCGGCTTCAGCCAAATCGTACTTGCCCGCGAGCTGAATCTTCAGCAGATCAAAGCGATTTACGATAACACCGACGCGACCATTGAGTTCTTCATCCACGGCGCGCTGTGCGTGGCCTATTCCGGCCAGTGTAATATTTCCCATGCTCAGACCGGGCGCAGCGCTAACCGCGGCGACTGCTCGCAGGCCTGCCGTCTGCCCTACACCCTGAAAGATGACCAGGGCCGCGTAGTGGCGTATGAAAAGCACCTGCTGTCAATGAAAGACAACGATCAGACCGCCAACCTGGCCGCGCTGATCGATGCCGGGGTACGTTCCTTCAAAATTGAAGGCCGCTACAAAGATATGAGCTACGTGAAGAACATCACCGCGCACTATCGCCAGATGCTCGACGCCATTATTGACGATCGCGGCGACCTGGCCCGCGCCTCGGCGGGGCGCACCGAACACTTCTTTGTTCCGTCAACGGATAAGACCTTCCATCGCGGCAGCACCGACTATTTTGTCAACGCGCGCAAAGGCGATATTGGCGCGTTTGACTCGCCGAAGTTTATTGGTCTGCCGGTGGGGGAAGTCCTGAAAGTCGGTAAAGACTTTCTCGACGTTGAGGTGAGCGAAACGCTGACCAACGGCGACGGCCTGAACGTGATGATCAAACGTGAAATCGTCGGCTTTCGCGCCAACACGGTGGAGAAAACCGACGAAAACCGCTATCGCGTATGGCCGAACGAGATGCCCGCGGATTTACACAAAGTGCGTCCGCACCAGCCGTTAAACCGCAACCTCGATCATAACTGGCAGCAGGCGCTGCTGAAAACTTCCAGCGAGCGCCGCATCGCCGTCGATATCGAACTGAGCGGCTGGCAGGAACAGCTGGTCCTGACGATGACCAGCGAAGAGGGCGTGAGCGTCACCCACACGCTGGATGGCGAGTTTGCCGAGGCGACCCAGGCGGAGAAAGCGCTGGCGAACCTGCGCGATGGCGTGGCGAAGCTCGGCCAGACCCTTTACTATTCACGCAACGTTGAGATTAAGCTGCCCGGCGCGCTGTTCGTGCCAAACAGTCTGCTGAACCAGCTGCGCCGTGAAACGGCGGAAAGGCTTGATGATGCGCGTCTGAAGGCCGTGGTGCGCGGCAGCCGTAAGCCTGTTTCCGTGCCGCCGCCGGTCTATCCGGAAACGCATCTGTCGTTTCTGGCTAACGTCTACAACCACAAAGCGCGCGAGTTTTATCAACGTTACGGCGTGCAGCTGATCGACGCCGCCTATGAAGCTCATGAAGAGAAGGGCGACGTGCCGGTCATGATTACCAAGCACTGCCTGCGCTTTGCCTTCAACCTGTGTCCGAAACAGGCCAAAGGTTCGATTAAAAGCTGGAAAGCGACGCCAATGCAGCTGATCCACGGCGATGAAGTGCTGACGCTGAAGTTTGACTGCCGCCCATGCGAAATGCACGTGGTCGGTAAGATAAAAAACCATATCCTGAAAATGCCGCTGCCGGGCAGCATCGTGGCCTCCGTGAGTCCCGATGAGCTGATGAAAACCCTGCCGAAACGCAAGGGCGCCTGATAACGAAATCGCTACTGGTAGTGATGCATTTTTGGTTTCCGCGCATTCTGCCAGTGGTGCTGCTCGCGCAGGTCGGAGGCGGCGTCTTCCGCCTGGCTGCGCAGCTCGTCGCTATCGGCTTCGTGCTGTAACTGCTGTTCGAGACTCTGTACCGGGAAGAAATCGTGTCCGTGCTGGCGGGCCAGCACGTGCCCGGAAAACAGGGCGCACGCCAGCAGTAATGTTGAAACGCTTCTTCTGAACATCTCTTTTTCCATGCTATCGGCGAATGAGGCTACTATGCCAGGGGCTGGGTGAGCTTATTACGTCGGTTATCAAAGAACAGAAAAGGCTTTGTCAGCATCGCCTGACGGATGGCGAAAAAAAGCCCGATGGTGTCGCCATCGGGCCGAATAACGTGACGGGCGGATCAGGCCTTTAACCCGGCGGCCGTCATCAGCAGCCGAAATCCCATGCTTACTGCCGCCAGCGCCAGCACGCTGCCTCCCCACAGGACCACCATCCATAACGTGCGCTTAAGCCATACTCGTTGCATCAGTGATACCCCTCGCCGTGTTGAACTTTGCCGCGAAAAACGTAGTAGCTCCAGAAGGTGTAGCCGAGGATCACCGGCAGAATAAGCAGCGCGCCAACCAGCATAAAGCCCTGGCTTTGCGGCGGCGCGGCGGCCTGCCAGAGGGTGATGCCCGGTGGAATAATATACGGCCAGATACTGATCCCCAGCCCGCTAAAACCGAGAAAGATCAGCCCCAGCGTGAGGACAAAAGGCAGCAGGTGGCTGGCGCTGTTGCGCAGCGCTCGCCACAGCCAGGCGCTTATCGCCGCGACCAGCAGCGGTACCGGCAGCAGGAAGAAGAGATTTGGCAAGCTAAACCAGCGCTCGGCGATGGCCGTCTGCGCCAGCGGGGTCCAGATGCTGATGGCGACAATCACCGCCAGTAGCGCCAGCAGCAAACCGCGCGCGGTCACACGCATATTGCGGTGGAGCGCATTCTCGCTCTTCATCACCAGCCAGCTGGCGCCCAGCAGCGCATACGCAATGCACAGTCCCAGGCCGCAGAACAGGGTAAACGGCGTAAACCAGTCAAACATCCCACCGCTGAAGCTGCGGCCGCTGACCGCGAAGCCGTTGATCACCGCGCCGACGACCATCCCCTGGGTGAAGGTGGCCAGAATCGAACCGCCCATAAAGGCGCGATCCCAGAACGGGCGGTGCGATGGCGTCGCGTTAAAGCGGAATTCAAAAGCGACGCCGCGAAAAATAAGCCCGATCAGCATCAGGGTGAGGGGGATCGCCAGCGCGTCGATAATTACCGCATAGGCCAGCGGAAAAGCGCCAAACAGGCCCGCGCCGCCGAGCACCAGCCAGGTCTCATTGCCATCCCAGACCGGCGCGACGCTGTTCACCATGACGTCGCGATCCGCCGCGTCCCGCGTGGTACTGAATAAAATGCCAATGCCCAGGTCGAAGCCGTCCATCACGATATACATCAGGGTGGCGAAGACGATGATGACAAACCAAATAACCGATAAATCGATCCCCATTACCAGGACTCCTTCTGCTGTACATGGTCCGTTGCGGCGGAAAGCGGGCGGGCAGGCGTACCGGCGCCAGGCGGCTGAGCGTCCTGCGGCCCTTTGCGAATCAGACGCAGCATATAGCTATAACCTACGCCGAATACCGAACCGTAGACGACGATAAACGTCAGCAGACTGATGGACATATGCAGGTCGCCGTGAGCGGAGACGGCATCTGCGGTACGCTGTACGCCGTAGACAACCCACGGCTGGCGCCCCACCTCGGTGGTCACCCAGCCCGCGAGGATAGCGATAAGTCCCGATGGCCCCATCCATAGCGCAAAGCGTAAAAAGGGTCGGGAGTGATAGAGGCGACCGCGATAGCGCAGCCACAGGGCCAGCGCGCCGAGCAGGATCATCAGCATGCCGAGGCCGGCCATCAGACGGAAGGACCAGAACACGATGGTGGCATTAGGGCGATCTTTCGCCGCGAACTCTTTCAGCGCGGGAACCTGTTTATCCAGGCTGTGGGTGAGGATCAGGCTGCCGAGGGCCGGGATTTCCAGACCATAGCGCGTCCGTTCCTGCTGCATATCCGGCCAGCCGAACAGCAGCAGCGGGGTGGGTTCTCCGGGGATATTCTCCCAGTGCCCCTCGATAGCGGCGATTTTCGCCGGCTGGTGCTTGAGCGTATTCAGCCCGTGCATATCGCCAATCATGGCCTGAACCGGGGCGACAATCAGCGTCATCCACAGCGCCATGGAGAACATCGCGCGAACGGTGGGCGTGTTGTTGCCGCGCAGCAGGTGCCAGGCTGCCGATGCGCCGACGAACAGCGCGCTGCTGAGAAAGGCCGCCACCGACATATGCAGCAGACGGTAGGGAAACGACGGGTTAAAGATAACCGCGAACCAGTCCACCGGCACCACCTGGCCATTGACGATCTCAAACCCCTGCGGCGTTTGCATCCAGCTATTGGACGCGAGGATCCAGAAGGTGGAGATTATCGTCCCCAGCGCCACCATGCAGGTGGCGAAGAAGTGCAGGCCCGGCCCGACGCGGTTCCAGCCGAACAGCATGACGCCGAGGAATCCGGCTTCAAGGAAGAAGGCGGTCAGAACTTCGTAGGTCAGCAGCGGGCCGGTAATGCTCCCGGCAAACTCGGAGAATCCGCTCCAGTTGGTACCAAACTGGTAGGCCATGACCAGACCTGAGACCACCCCCATGCCGAAGTTGACGGCGAAGATTTTCGACCAGAAGTGGTAGAGCGAGCGCCAGGTCGGGTTTTTCGTTTTTAACCATAAGCCTTCGAGAACCGCCAGGTAGCTGGCTAACCCGATAGTGATGGCGGGGAAGATGATATGAAATGACACGGTGAAGGCGAACTGGATCCGCGCCAGGTGGAATGCATCAAGACCGAACATGCAAAACTCCGCAATAAAATTGATTCAGCGCAATTCTAGGCCTCCACCATGGTGGATTGCAGGAACAGAAACCCTGTTTTTATCTATAACAGTTGTCGATTTGAGCTTCTGTTTCTTGTGATAATTCCTATTTTTCTAAAATCAAGCTATTTCACACCCGCGGATAGTATGTTATTTTAATTTGACGTTAGCGCTGCAAGTCAGTATTTAAACGTTCCTTTGGGTAAGCGATATTTATATTTTAAACCTAAGTATAAACATCCTGAATAATTCATAAGTTGTGTATCAATCCTATAATAAAATAATTGACCGTTTTTACCGCGCGCACGTACGCCTTCATTAACGCTGGTTTCGTGTGTTGTGGATTTTAATCTGGGATTTTAACTCAGCGTGATTTGAGCGCTGAGTTAAGGATATGTTTAATACATGCCCGTAATTTTATGGGTTGTTATTGGATAGTGTATTTATTGATTATTTTTTACAGAGGATGTGATTATGTCGACTAATGGACTTCGTAGCTTGTGTACTGTTTTGTTAATTATGACTTTTTTCTGGATACTGGTTGTTAGTGGGATAGTTATGCTATTTTGAATAATAGCTTGTCATTTAATCACCTGAGTATATTCTGCATCAGGTGGATATATGAGCAATAAACGAAAGGCTTAGCTGTAAGTAATTCGTGCTATCGCCAATGCCAATCTTAGAAAATAGGTCAGTATATAAACACTGGCCTATTTTATAAACTGATATACAATTGTGCTGACATTTTTTTGCGGATTGTTATATGAAAAAGTACCAGCAGCTGGCGCAGCAGATTACCGAACAGATTGGCCTTGGGGTGTGGTTACCCGGCGACCGGTTGCCCTCACTGCGGGAACAGGTGGTCAGCAGCGGGATGAGTTTCATGACCGTCAGTCACGCCTACCAGCTGCTGGAAAGCCAGGGCCGGATCATTGCCCGCCCGCAGTCCGGCTATTATGTCGCGCCGCAGCCGATCAAACAGCGCCAGCCTGAGCCGCCCGCCCAGGTGACGCGCGATGAGTCCGTTGATATCAACACCTACATTTTCGAGGTGCTGCAGGCCAGCCGTCAGGCGTCCATGCTGCCGTTTGCCTCCGCTTTTCCCGATCCGCGCCTGTTTCCACTGCCGCAGCTTAACCGCTCTCTGGCGCAGGTCAGCAAAACCGCCACCGCCATGAGCGTGATTGAAAACCTGCCGCCGGGGAATGATGAACTCCGCCATGCCATTGCCCGCCGCTACGCGCTGCAGGGAATGAATATCTCGCCGGATGAAATCGTCATCACCGCCGGAGCGCTGGAGGCGTTGAACCTTAGCCTGCAGGCCGTTACTGAACCGGGCGATTGGGTCGTTGTGGAAAACCCCTGCTTCTACGGGGCGCTGCAGGCGCTGGAAAGGCTGCGCCTGAAGGCGCTGTCAGTGGCGACCGATGTTAAAGAGGGCATTGACCTCGACGCGCTGGAGCAGGCGTTGCAGAATTACCCGGTTAAAGCCTGCTGGCTGATGACCAACGGGCAAAACCCGCTCGGCTTTACCCTCAGCGCGGAGAAAAAAACGCAGCTGGTCGCGCTGCTGGCGCGCTACAAGGTGATGCTGATTGAAGATGATGTCTACAGCGAGCTCTATTTCGGCCGCGAGAAACCGCTGCCGGCAAAGTACTGGGATCGCGACGATATGACGCTGCACTGCAGCTCTTTTTCCAAGTGCCTGGTGCCCGGGTTCCGCATTGGCTGGGTGGCGGCGGGCAGGCACGCCCGACGCATTCAGCAGCTACAGCTGATGAGCACGCTCTCAACCAGTTCACCCATGCAGCTGGCGCTGGTGGATTACCTCTCGACCAAGCGCTATGACGCTCATTTGCGGCGTTTGCGTCGCCAGCTTGCCGAGCGCAAGCAGCTGGCCTGGCAGGCGCTGCTGCGTCATCTGCCCGCGGAGGTGAAAATCCATCATAGCGACAGCGGCTATTTTCTCTGGCTCGAGCTCCCCGCCGGGAGCGACGCGGGGGAGCTGAGCGCCCGCGCGCTGGCGTATAATATCAGCATTGCGCCGGGGAAAATGTTCTCCACCTCCGCCAGCTGGACCGCATTTTTTCGCTTTAATACCGCGTGGGGCTGGGGCGAAAGAGAGGAGCAGGGGGTTAAGCGGCTGGGCGAACTGATTCGCGAGATGCTGGCGTAGCTGGGATGGCGGTCCGCTTGCCCGGGCAGGGAAGTTTATTGGCGCCCGGGCAGGCGCAGAATATCCCTGACCGGTTCGGCCGCCACCCGGCAAAAAACCGCGGCGGCAGAGAAAAGGTTTTTTTCATTTATCCGGGGTTTTGTTTATATCCAGCGGTTATCCCTTTCCTTAAAAATATGCCGCTGACCCAGGCTGAATATCATTCCGGTTATTATTGTTTCGCGGTAAACCATATGAAATTTGCATAGTCATATTAACTCGCTAACCGCTTGTCTATAATCCGCAAAGTCAGCCCGTGTCGCACGTTTTGTGCGTAATGCGCCCCTTGTCACAACCTGAATAAATTTCCCCGGGAGGCCATAGCGCGCCGTCTACTGTTATTAAGGGAGATATTTTTACGGCATGGCTGCCGCTCATTTTCTTGTGACAGGAGTAAGACCCGATGAGCAAAAAAATTGCCCGTGGCAGCCTTTGCGTGCTGGGTATGGTTTGCCTGACGGCGCAGGCCGCCGAACCGCCGACGTCTCTCGATAAAGGTGAAGGCCGTCTCGATATTATCGCCTGGCCGGGATATATCGAACGGGGACAGACCGATAAAAGCTACGACTGGGTAACCCAGTTTGAAAAAGAATCCGGCTGTCAGGTCAACGTTAAAACCGCCGCCACGTCCGACGAGATGGTCAGCCTGATGGCGAAAGGCGGTTATGACCTGGTCACCGCGTCCGGCGACGCCTCGCTGCGCCTGATTATGGGCAAGCGCGTGCAGCCGATTGACACCGCGCTGATCGCCAACTGGAAGTCCCTCGACCCGCGCGTGGAAAAAGGCGCGTGGTTCAACGTCAACGGTAAGGTTTACGGCACTCCCTACCAGTGGGGGCCGAACCTGCTGATGTACAACACGAAAACCTTCCCGACGCCGCCGGACAGCTGGGGCGTGGTGTTCGTCAAACAAAACCTGCCGGACGGTAAAACCAACCTGGGCCGCGTGCAGGCCTATGACGGGCCGATTTATATTGCCGATGCCGCGTTGTTCGTCAAAGCCACCCAGCCTCAGTTGGGCATCAGTGACCCCTATCAGCTTACCGAAGCGCAATACCAGGCGGTACTCAAGGTGCTGCGCGATCAGCACGCCCTGATTCATCGCTACTGGCACGACACCACCGTACAGATGAGCGATTTTAAAAACGAAGGCGTCGTGGCCTCCAGCGCCTGGCCCTATCAGGCCAACGGTCTGAAGGCGGAAGGTCAGCCGATTGCGACCGTTTTCCCGAAAGAGGGCGTCACCGGCTGGGCGGATACCACCATGCTGCATAGCGACGCGAAACACCCGGTCTGCGCCTATAAATGGATGAACTGGTCGCTGACGCCGAAAGTGCAGGGGGATGTCGCGGCCTGGTTTGGTTCGCTACCGGTGGTACCCGAGGGGTGCAAAGCCAGCACGCTGCTGGGGGACAAAGGCTGCGAGACCAATGGTTACAACGAATTTGCCAAAATCGCGTTCTGGAAAACGCCGGTAGCGGAAGGCGGGAAATTTGTTCCCTATAGCCGCTGGACCCAGGATTACATTGCGATTTTGGGCGGTCGTTAAGTCGCCGGAGGCGAAGAACATGCACGCGGTAGAGTTCGATAATGTTTCGCGGCTGTACGGCGACGTGCGGGCGGTGGACGGCGTCAGTATCGCCATTCGCGATGGCGAATTTTTCTCCATGCTGGGGCCCTCCGGCTCCGGCAAAACCACCTGCCTGCGCCTGATTGCCGGGTTTGAACAGCTTTCGGGCGGCGCCATTCGCATTTTTGGTAAAGCGGCCAGCGAACTGCCGCCGTGGCAGCGCGACGTGAATACGGTGTTCCAGGATTACGCGCTGTTTCCTCATATGTCGGTCCTCGATAACGTCGCCTACGGGCTGATGGTCAAAGGCGTCGGTAAGAAAGCGCGGCATGCCCGCGCGCTGGAGGCGCTGGAGAAGGTCGCGCTCGCGTTTGTCCACGCGCGCAGGCCATCGCAGCTTTCCGGCGGCCAGCGCCAGCGGGTGGCGATCGCCCGCGCGCTGGTGAATCAGCCGCGCGTCCTGCTGCTCGATGAGCCGCTCGGGGCGCTGGATTTAAAACTGCGTGAACAGATGCAGCTGGAGCTAAAGAAACTGCAGCAGGCGCTGGGCATTACCTTTATTTTTGTGACCCACGATCAGGGCGAAGCCCTGTCGATGTCCGATCGCGTGGCAGTGTTTAATAATGGGCGAATCGAACAGGTTGATGCGCCCCAGGATCTCTATTTGCGGCCTAAAACGGCGTTTGTGGCCGGCTTTGTCGGGACCGCCAACGTATTCAGCAGCGAGCAGGCGCACAAGCTGTGCGCGATGGCGGGAACGTGGTCGCTGCGCCCGGAACATATCCGGCTGAACGTTGCCGGGGAGATCCAGGCGGAGGGCGTTGTGCAGGCGGTGCAGTATCAGGGGGCCGCGACCCGCGTCGAACTCAAGCTGGCGAATGGCGAGAAGCTGTTGGTGAGCCAGGCGAATAGTGATGGTCATGCCGCGCTAAACGCGCCGCCGGTGGGGCAAACGGTGCTGGCTTCGTGGTCACGAGCGGCGATGGTGCCGCTGGAGAGCGGAGGCTGATATGACGATGGTGATTCCGACCGCCACCACCGGGCGCGTATCCGCGCTGTTCTGGCGCAAACCCTCGCTGGCCCTGTTTTTGCTTCTGCTCGGCCCGCTCATGTGGTTTGGCATTGTCTATCTGGGGTCGTTGCTGACCCTGCTATGGCAAAGCTTCTACACCTTCGACGATTTCACCATGTCGGTCACTCACGACCTGACGCTGGCCAATCTGCAGGCGCTGTTTAACCCGGCGAACTACGACATCATTATCCGTACCCTGACGATGGCGCTGTCGGTGACCGTCGCCAGCGCGATTCTGGCCTTGCCTATGGCCTGGTACATGGCCCGCTATACTAAGGGCAAGATGAAGGCGTTTTTCTACATCGCCGTGATGCTGCCAATGTGGGCAAGCTATATTGTCAAAGCCTATGCATGGACGCTGCTGTTGGCGAAAGATGGCGTTGCGCAGTGGTTCCTGCGCCATCTTGGCCTGGAAAGCGTACTGAGCATGGTGCTGACGATCCCGGCGGTTGGCGGCAATACGTTATCGACGTCCGGACTGGGTCGCTTCCTGGTGTTCGTCTATATCTGGCTGCCGTTTATGATCCTGCCGGTGCAGGCCGCGCTGGAACGCCTGCCGCCATCATTACTTCAGGCCTCCGCCGATCTGGGCGCTCGTCCGCGCCAGACCTTCCGCTACGTGGTGCTGCCGCTGGCGATCCCCGGCATTGCCGCAGGATCGATTTTTACCTTCTCCCTGACGCTCGGCGATTTTATCGTGCCGCAGCTGGTGGGGCCGCCGGGATTCTTTATCGGCAATATGGTCTATTCCCAGCAGGGGGCGATTGGCAATATGCCCATGGCGGCGGCGTTTACCCTGGTGCCTATCGTGCTGATTGCCCTTTATCTGGCGTTTGTGAAACGTCTGGGAGCGTTTGATGCACTCTGAACGCGCACCGCTGCTCCTGAAAGTGGCAACCTGGGGAGGGGTGATCTTTCTCCATTTCCCGCTGCTGATTATCGCGCTCTATGCGTTTAATACCGAAGACGCCGCCTTCAGCTTTCCGCCACAGGGCCTGACGTTGCGCTGGTTTAGCGAGGCGGCGGGGCGCGGGGATATTATCGATGCCGTGACGTTGTCACTTAAAATCGCCGCGCTCTCCACCGCTATCGCTCTGCTACTTGGCACGCTGGCTGCAGGTGCACTATGGCGCAGCACGTTTTTTGGCAAGAACGCCGTCTCGCTACTGCTGCTGTTGCCAATAGCACTGCCCGGCATTATCACCGGACTGGCGCTGCTCACTGCCTTCAAGGCCGTCAATCTGGAACCCGGATTGCTGACGATCGTCGTGGGGCATGCGACGTTCTGCGTCGTTGTGGTGTTTAACAACGTCATTGCCCGCTTTCGCCGGACTTCCTGGAGCCTGGTGGAGGCGTCGATGGACTTAGGCGCCACGGGATGGCAAACCTTTCGCTATGTGGTGTTGCCCAATTTGGGGTCGGCGCTGCTGGCGGGAGGCATGCTGGCGTTTGCCCTGTCGTTTGATGAAATTATCGTCACCACGTTCACCGCCGGGCACGAGCGCACGCTGCCGCTCTGGCTGCTCAATCAGCTCGGACGCCCGCGCGATGTCCCGGTGACCAACGTGGTTGCGCTGCTGGTGATGCTGGTGACGATGATGCCGATTCTGGGGGCCTGGTGGCTCACCCGTGACGGCGACGTCAGCGCTGAAAACGGAAAATAAAATATCGATACAGGATAATGCTATGCAAAATAACCTTTTAATTAACGGTAAGTTAGTGGCTGGAGAAGGCGAGACCGTGCCGGTGTTTAATCCCGCCACTGGTAAAGAGATCCTGTCGATTGCTGAGGCCACGGCGGCGCAGGTAGACGCTGCGGTTGAGGCCGCGGATCGGGCCTTTGTTAGCTGGAGTCAGACCACGCCGAAGTTCCGCGCCGAATGTCTGCTATCGCTGGCGGACGTGATTACTGAACATGCGCAGGCGCTGGCTGAGCTTGAATCGCTCAACTGCGGTAAGCCGCTGCACTGCGTGGTCAACGATGAGCTACCGGCGGTCGCCGATGTCTTCCGCTTCTTTGCCGGAGCGGCCCGCTGTCTGCCGGGCATGGCGGCGGGTGAGTATCTCGAAGGTCACACCTCCATGATTCGCCGCGACCCGGTTGGCGTGGTGGCCTCCATCGCGCCCTGGAACTACCCGCTGATGATGGCGGCATGGAAACTGGCCCCGGCGCTGGCGGCAGGCAACTGCGTGGTGATCAAACCCTCGGAGATCACCCCTTTAACGGCACTCAAACTGGGTGAGCTGGCAAAAGACGTTTTCCCCGCCGGGGTGCTTAATGTGCTGTTTGGCCGCGGCGCAACGGTCGGCGATCCGCTGACCGCTCACGCGAAGGTCCGCATGGTGTCGTTGACCGGTTCGATCGCCACCGGCGCGCATATCATCGGCCATACCGCATCGTCGATTAAACGTACGCATATGGAACTGGGCGGGAAAGCGCCGGTTATCGTCTTTGATGACGCGGATATCGACGCGGTGGTGGAGGGCGTACGGACCTTTGGATTCTATAACGCCGGCCAGGACTGTACCGCCGCCTGCCGGATTTACGCCCAGGCCGGAATTTATGACCAGCTGGTGGAAAAACTCGGCGCCGCGGTCGCCAGCCTGAAGATGGGCCCGCCGGAAGACGAAACGACCGAGCTGGGGCCGCTGAGCTCGCAGGCGCATCTGGACAGAGTCTGCGCCGCCGTCGATGCCGCCAGCGCGTTACCGCATATTCAGGTGGTCACCGGCGGCAGCAAAGCGCCAGGCAACGGTTACTACTATCAGCCGACGCTGCTGGCGGGAGCGAAGCAGGAAGATGCGATTGTCCAGCGCGAGGTCTTCGGCCCGGTGGTCAGTATTACCTCATTTTATGACGAAGAGCAGGCGCTGAGCTGGGCCAACGATTCGCAGTATGGTCTGGCTTCGTCGGTCTGGACCAGGGACGTCGGCAGGGCGCATCGCCTGAGCGCGCGTCTGCAGTATGGCTGCACCTGGGTTAACACCCATTTCATGCTGGTGAGCGAAATGCCGCACGGCGGGCAGAAGCTTTCGGGCTACGGCAAGGATATGTCGATGTACGGTCTGGAGGATTACACCACGATCCGGCACGTCATGATTAAGCACGGATAGGACGCGTTCGTGATAATCGCGTTCCGGACAGATTACCCTGCTAATAGTTAGTCATAGCAAAAAATGCTAAAACGGAAGCGCTGGTTTATGAGAATATTCTCATGCCCCTTCAAGAGCTAAGCCATAATGAGTGCCGGAGATAAGCGCCGGATGGGGCTGGTACCCCCCAGGGTGCAGGATGCACCCTTAACGGGACACTGCAACGATTGATAATGATTCGTAAGCCCCTGCATGATATGCAGGGGCTTTTTGTTGTACGGTCGCTGCGGGTTTGTTACTGCGAGTGCGCCTGATATCGTAGCGTCATCAATTTGTTACGTATCAAGTCATCTGGTTTTTCGAAAATGATTATCAGACTAACGTTTTGTTTTTTTGCTCGGTAAACTCGCCTGGCGACGTTCGCGAACATAGGAAAAAAGATTATAAATTGCAGCAATAAGTAAAATAAGCGCCACAATGAGAACGGCGATTCCGGACATGTACCACCTCAAAAATAAATGAGTAAAAAACAAGTTTCGTATAACTTGTGATTATGAATGTATGATTTTGTGCTAAATAACGCAAATGATATTTCTTATCATTTAAAACCTGGTGGGGATGTCTGGCTTTTTGCTTTCGTTGTAATCTATTGATGTATATATAATTTCTAATTATGGATTCATTCTACTGCAATCCTGGCTGCCCTGGAACCTGCTAATAATGATGATCGCATACCGGCATCGCGTCCAGGCGAGTATAAAGAACAGTAAACAATTCCCCACCGGTATGAAAAGCGCCTTTGTTTTTAGCTGTATCGTTAAGCGTTGGTGGTCGTGCCGCGATGATATTGAGGTCCGGCATTAACCCTATTAATAATCATGTTATCGATCCCGGCAGATGAAATTATTATGCCTGCGATCTGCAATATAAATCCGGTGATATTTATTCACGCGCGATAATCTTTAGATTCTGCGCAATTGTAATGCTTATGTTAAATATTACGCATATCCAGGACGTCGATAAGAGAAAGGACGCAGGTTTGACTTTCTATAGCCGCTCATGCGAACATTCGGCGCAATTTGTTGCTTCGAAGTTGATATTGTTTTGAAAAAAATAGCGTGTTTCCTTTTTGTGGCCTGCGCCACGGCGATGCTTTACGGGAATTTTCCGGCCAAACAGATTATGGGCTGTGAAGAGCTGGGCGTCGCGGAACCGGTCTGCATGGCGGCCGCATGGGATAGTGAAAAAGTCGATCTTTTGCCGGTCTGGAATCCCGACGTCCAGAAGCTGATTACCGCGCAAAAGACCCTGTCTGCTGCGGAGCCGGGGTCTTTCAAATCGTAAAAAAGCAGCCTTCATGGGCTGCTTTTTTAGGTTTCATTGCTGAGTAAAATCGCTAAAACCAACCAAAACGAACGGATAACAGGCCGATAAGCGCAAGTGCCGCGCCGACATTTATCAGAAGGACGGTTTTGCTGGAAACATCCATAACGCCACCTTTATAAATAAGCCTCTACATTTATAGTACGAGCTCAAAGTTTGCGCTATCGGACAAAGACGAATCGGGCGTTTTTCTGAAATTAACCCTGTTACCTGTTTTAAAATACCATAATCTCTGACGCACTCTGGGGGTGCGAAAAGGCATCGCGGTCGGCGAAAATGCCAGTCAGGGAAGGACGAAAAAAATGACGTTATACCAGAAAATGCTGATTTTTTACGGAGTTATGGGCTTCATCTGCGCGGTAATCAGCTGGTTCTTAACGAAAGAGAGCCGCTGGATCCGCCTGCTGGCGGCGCTGTTGATTGGTGCGACATGGCCGTTCAGTTTTCCCATGGCGCTGCTGGTCTCCCTGTTTTGAAGAAAAAATCGATGGTTCACTCTTGGTTATGACTGTATAAAAAACAGTCATCACTCACGGAGCCTTTTCGATGCTTGGTTTTTACTCTTCTCAGGCTGGCGCTATTGTGCGCTGGCTCGACCTGCCCGGTCGCGGCGACCCTGTTGTTTTTATCCACGGCCTGGGCTGCGCCTCGACCTATGGCTATCCGCGCGTTGCCGCCGACCCGGCGCTGGCCGGACGGCGAATGATTCTTGTCGATTTACCCGGTTTCGGCTACAGCGATAAACCCGAGTCCTTCGGCTACCGTATTGGCGATCAGGCCGGGGTGGTGGTTGAGCTGCTGGACCGCTTAGGGCTTGAGCGCTGCTATCTTTATGGCCACAGCATGGGGGGCAGCGTCGCGATTGAAGCGGCCGAGCGGCTCGCCGGACGGGTGCGGGCGCTGCTGGTGGCCGAGCCTAATCTCTATCCCGGGGGCGGCATGTACAGCAGACGTATCGCCGAACAAACTGAAGAACGCTTTATTGCTCGCGGCTACGCCGACATGCTGTCCGCAGACGCTTCGCCTTGGGCCGGCTGTCTGCAAAACAGCGCCCCCTGGGCGGTGTGGCGCGGCGCGACCAGCCTCGTGAAGGGCGTTAATCCTTCCTGGTTTAGCCGCTTTATCCACTTATCCTGTCCTAAGGCTCTGGTATACGGTGAAGATTCGCTACCGGCCCAGGAAGCGACGGATAGCGAAGCCGCCGGGATCCCGCTGCTGGTGATACCCCAGGCCGGGCACTCAATGGCGTGGGAAAACCCATCGGCGCTGGCCTGTACGCTGGCCGATTTTTACTCCGCTATTGAGGCAGAAGCCTGATTCGTGATCGCTGCATATAAAAAGAAACTATATTTCATTTATTTTGATATATGGTTTCTTTTATTCATGGCGAGCGTGAAATGCGAAAAATCACTATCCTGGGTATCTCGGCTTTACTCTTTACACCGCTGCTTCTGCAAGGGTGCGCGACGCAAACTCCGCGCGGGACGACCTTCCGTCCCCAGCTTACGGCGGCAGAAGCGGCAACCTTCACCATTGAGCGCTATTTTGCGCAAGGCGGCGCGTTAAGTGCCCCCGATGGCCCCTGGTCGCCATCGCCAGTTCACCTCCCGCAAACCGAGAGCGCGTGGCGCGTGGCGCCGTCGGGAGCGCCGTTCACCCGCATTCAGCAGGCGGTTAACGCAGCAATAGGCCAGCATGGGGCGCAGGAGGCGCGCATCTATATCCGCATCGAACCGGGCATCTATCGTGAGACGGTCTATATCCCTGAAGGCGCGCCGCCGATAACCCTCTACGGCGCCGGAGATAGTCCTGAAGAGGTGAGAATTGAGCTGGCAATAGACTCGCAGTTCTCGATAGCGCGCTATCGCCAGCGGGTAAATAGCCAACAGCAATACCGCGAAGGCGATCCGGCATGGTATCAGTATGCGCTGTGCGCCGGGCGAACCAGCAAGACGATAGGCACCAACTGCGCGGCGGTGGTCTGGTCGCAAAGCGCGGATTTTCAGCTGCTGAATCTCAGCGTAGCCAATAGCCTGCTGGATACCGTAGACGGTGGAACGCATCAGGGCGTGGCGCTGCGGACGGACGGCGATCGCGTGCAGCTGGAGAACGTCCGCCTGCTCGGACGTCAGGACACGCTCTACGTAAATACCAGCAATCGGCGCAATGAGGCGGTAACCGACCGTATCAGCCGGGTATATGTGAAAGACAGCTACGTCGAAGGGGATGTGGACTACGTCTTTGGCCGGGCGAACGCCGTTTTTGATAACGTCCATTTTCACACCGTCTCAACGCGCCGCTCGCCCGAGGCATATGTGCTTGCGCCGAATACGTTGCCGGATAATCCATACGGCTTTCTGGTGAAGAATAGCCGCTTTACCGGCGATGGCGGCTATCAGGGCAGCTTCAAGGCGAAGCTGGGCCGCGCCTGGGATCAGGGGGCGGGGAAGACCGGTTATTTAGCGGGTAAAACCGCTAACGGGCAGGTGCTTATTGTCAACAGTACTATCGATCAAAGCTACGATCGGCTTTCCCCCTGGGGCGCTGCGGCCACCACCGCCCGGCCGTTCCGCGGTAATACCGCCGCAGAACGGCAGCTTGATGATGTTGCCTTCAACCGCCTGTGGGAATTCAATAACCACTGGCAGCCCTAGGCTTAAAACGGGAGTTCGCGCGGGACCGTTTGCAGCGTTATCCAGCGTAGCTCGGTAAACTCGGCAATTCCCGCGCGTCCACCAAAGCGGCCGTAGCCTGACGATTTGCAGCCGCCAAACGGCATTTGCGCTTCGTCATGTACGGTGGGGCCGTTGATGTGGCAAATGCCGGTTTGCAGATTTTGCGCCAGGTTCCACGCCCTGGCGCTGTCCCGGCTGTATATCGCCGACGAGAGGCCATATTCGCTTTCATTGGCGACGGCCAGCGCTTCAGCTTCGTCCTTAACGCGAATAATCGATTTCACCGGACCGAACGACTCCTCATGCCAGATGCGCATTTCCCGGGTGACGCCATCAAGCAGGGTGGCGCGCATTTGCGGCGAATCGGATAGGCCGCCGGCCAGCAGGCGCGCCCCCTTCGCCAGCGCGTCCTCTATCAAGGCATTGCAGCGGGTAACGGTCTTCATGTCCACCACCGGGCCGAGCAGGCTTGCGGGCAGGGCGGCGGCGCGTCTGGCCAGCTGCGCCACAAACGCTTCCGCGACGGTCACGTCGACGATGATGCGCTCGGTGGACATGCAGATTTGTCCGGCGTTGGCGAATGCGCCAAAAATTGCGCCTGCCGCGGCCTGTTCGAGATCGGCGTCATCCAGCACCAGCAGCGGCGCTTTGCCGCCGAGTTCCAGCACCGCGGGTTTCAGATGTTCGCCGCAGGTGCGGGCGATTATCCGCCCCACCGGCGTCGAACCGGTGAAATTGATGCGGCGAACGGCGGGGTGGGCGATCAGAGACTCCACCAGCGCAGGCGCGTCGGCGGGGGCGCAGGTCAGATAATTGACTACGCCCGCGGGAAAGCCTGCCGCCGCCAGGGCATCGATAATCAGCCCCTGGGTTGCCGGTGACAGCTCCGCGCCTTTGAGAATAACCGTATTTCCACAGGCCAGCGGCGTGGCGATAGCGCGGGTCGCGAGGATTAATGGCGCGTTCCACGGCGCCATGCCAAGCACCACGCCTGCGCCCTGGCGGATGCCCAACGCCAGGTTTCCCGGCACGTTGGAAGGGATCACCTGGCCCTCAATTTGCGTAGTCAGGGCGGCGGCTTCGCGCAGGATATCGGCGGCCAGATGAACGTTAAAACCGGCCCAGTGCGCGGTGGCTCCCGTTTCCGCCGCCATCGCGGCGATAAATTTCGCCTCACGACGCAGCATCTCTTCCGCGGCCTCCAGCAGGAGACGTCGGCGCTCGGCGGGTACCGTATCGCGCC
>OKFC01000008.1_pt1 | contig 240826 bp, 220 predicted proteins | sample 1611471 | NCBI WGS metagenome assembly OKFC01 (sample SAMN04436747, study PRJEB24849) | human gut metagenome | biome: human gut; feature: NICU; material: stool | host: Homo sapiens | place: USA: Saint Louis, MO | collected 2011-01-06 | reverse complement strand
GCAGAGGAGTCCCTATTTGCTGAATAACGAATCCGACGCTGTCCCGGAACACAAAGCCAGATACATCCGGGTCATATTCTGCATTCATTGCATTGCTCTGTATCGCGTTAAGGCCGAATGCCGCAAGGCGAAATCCCGCTTCATCATTCAGCGTCAGTAGGGGGTCACCAGAATCATCAGTAGATATGAGCGATGAGATGTAAGCCATCACTGCTGTGATGGCTCCCTGAGATGGCATTTTCCGCCCGGTAGGTTGCAGCGTCCCGCCGTTATTCATGTACTCATCAGCGAGCGCGCTGTCGTCATGGCTGCGAACATACGTTGTCGAGCCAGCAGGGATATTCGCGATATCAGCCTGTGCCTCTGCCAGCGTCTGGTATTGCTTACTGAGCGGGATCAGGTTCTGCCTGACCTCATCGTTTTTCGCCATCATCTGGCGCCAGGTATCGAGCGGTTCACCGCCGCGGTCGTTAACCGTTCCGGCCGGACCGTTCACCAGTTCGTCAGCGCGCTTGACGTTATCCAGGAAAATTTCAGGCGTCGTCGTTCCCAAAGGCGGGTTAAGTTCGGCCATGTTTTTTGCTCCAAAAAAGGCGTTCGCCCAAACGAGGGTTTGAGCGAAAGAAAAGTTGAAAGGGATTTTTTTGGTATTAAGCAGCGACGCCGGGGTATGTGGCGTCGTCGTACTGGTAGAACGATTCGAGGTATTCTTTAGCGGTGACCTGACAGGTTCCGTCAGACTGCGGGGCGATCTCCTCTACAATGGCGTCGTAGACGTGGCGCGTTGAGCCGCAGAACACCAGGCGGATCGGCTCGATGGTTGCCGACGACAGGTCAACCTTCATCGGGTCATCAAACTCGCTCAGGTGCGGGACTGACAGCTGAAAATCACCCACCCTGCTCGCCACCATCAGCCCAGATGCAGATCCATCCTGATAGCGGATCAGCGCTCGGGGGTTTTCGAAAGACCAGTCCAGCGGCTCCGTAACGGTGAACGTTGTCACGCCACCAGCCGTTGTCATCGCCTCCACCAGACAGGAAATCGTGTTGTTACCCGGAATATCATCCGTGAGCACAATGCGATCCCCCGTGTTGTAGCACAGCGCGTCCAGCTCGGTAGTGGTCTGGAACGTCACCCGCTGCAGCAGGTATTTCATCAGGCGACGCATGCCGATCTGATAGGCGTGGTCCTGACTCAGTACCCCATCAAGTTTGTAGTTCTCGATTTTCACCGGCGTGGGATTGTCCGGCGTCCGGCATTTAACGGTCTCCTCTGCCCAGGTAGCCCCGTTGATGTACGTCACGTCGACACCATCAAAATCATCGTCTGACGGTACGGTAAATCCGCTCTGCAGCTCCTCCACCATCTCATGCGGAGTGATCACGCCAGTCCAGGGCTTAATCCCTTCCCTGTTTACCGTCGCCAGGCCATCGCTCAACAGGAAGCGGGACTTCCCGGCATTGGCTATCTTCTGCAGCATTTCCAGCGCCGAGATACTGTCGCCCGTGGCGAAATCGAAATACTCGCCCCGTGGCGTCCAGTACGCGGACTCCAGCGCGTTGATGGTGTCGACATCCATTTCCAGCCCAAGAGAGTTCGCGACATGCAGCAGCGCTCCCGAAATGGTTCTGGCCGTTCCTGAGTCGTAGGCCCGCGTGGCCACAATATTTACGCGGCGGTCCGACTGCGCCGCCAGCTTCCCGCCCGTCTCAACGGTCACCGCCATCAGCGACACGCCGGGATAGGATGAAGGGCGCGTCAGCAGTCGCCCGCGCAGTGCCTGCCAGTACATACTGTCTCGCGCGTTGTTTGAGCCCTGCTCATTGCGCCGACGGCAGCGAACCTCTACCAGCCCCGGAGAGCTGAGGGTGATCCGCTCAGTGAAACCTAACCCGTTGACGTTTTTCAGCGCATACTCGCCCTGGTGACTCACCCACCCCGATCCGGAACCGTAGACGCGATACTGTATCTCCCACTCCACGTGGCGGATCCGTTTTTTGCCCTTACTGTCAAAGCCGCAGATGCCGTTCGGGAAGGAGAAATTCACCTCGAATGCATCCACCACTTCATTCTCAGGGCAAACCATGAACGGCCCCAGCCAGCTCAGCGTGTCGTTAAGACCAGTGGCCTCATAGTCGATCATCGTCCGGGCGGTGAATCCCGCCCATGACTCATCAACGGCACCGTTAACCAGGCGCGCCACCGTCGCCGTTGTGCCGTCGGCCGAGACAATCTGGTACTCATTCCCGCGGTGAGCAAGTGAAAGCCGTTGCACCCCCTCTGGCATGCCGGAAAAGGCCGTTCCCGTGGCGCTGTTATAGGCAAGCGTCACATTCGCCGTTACCGCCGGGCTGCCGCCGGTTGATGCCGTGCCGGAGGTGTAAACCGGGGCATCACCGAAAACAGCTGCAGGCAGCGAAGAGGACGTGATCGCCCCGCCCACGAACGGACTGGCCGCCTCGGTTATCAGTACGGTGCCGCCGTTGTCCTGCGCAACCAGGCCGGAGCCAGTGAGTCCCTCGGTAATGGCCGCCAGCAGTCCCGACATCGAGACGTAGTTAGCCACCAGCGACACCGGGTAGGTAACCCCCTGCCAGGTGATCGTGAACGTGCTGGAGCTGGTCGAAAAATCGTAGGTGGTCGGGGCCGCACTGGCCTGGAGTTTTGCTGCACTCCCCCCGGTGCCGGGCACTGCAGCCTGGCCGGGGGTATATGACGCGATAAACAGATCGTAATCGACTGAGTTAAACCCCAGCGTTACCGGCATACCTACTACCGGCGCGATCTCCGTCAGCAGCGGGCTTGCGATAACGCTGTATCCAGCCGCCGTAGTGATCTGGTAGTTCGCCGGGGCTTTCAGTTCGACCACGGCGCCAGCGACCCAACTGGGCGGCAGTGCGTTATCGTTCTCGTCATTATCGTCATCATCATCCGTATCCAGCCCGGTAAACGTTACGCTCGAACCGGATACGGTCATGCTGTCTGCGATAATATCGTCGGCATCCGGCGACGTCTGGGCCATATCCAGCCCGGTACCGGATGATGTCCCTCCGACCTCAGTACTATTGACCCAGTTTTCACTGCGCTCATCGCCGGAAACGTCCGCGCCTGGCGGGTAATGGATGCTGCTGAATCCCGGTAGCGTTGAAGCTGGCGTACTGCCAACCCGGATATCGCCATTGGTATAAATCAGATCACCGACACCGAGACACAGCAGCATCTGGACGCGCATTTTCGTAGGATCGGCGGCATCAAACCGGGTAACGGGCTGCACGACATAATCCGGATAAATACGCACGCGCCCAAAAACTTCACGAATCGCATCACCCAGTTTCGCGCTGTTTCCTTTAGCGGGGTTCAGGTCGAGGCTTCGACCTGTGGATGACGTATAGCCGCCGGCATCAATGTTACTCATCATGAACAATGAATAAGCCGCAGATGCGACGGCAATGCCCACTCCGATCCAGGCAATTGTCGCGGCCTCAAGCCCGAAAGGCACCGGATAAAGCCGGACATCACTATCAGGGTGGATCACGAAAATAGCCCATTCGCCTGGCGGAATTGACTGCCCCTCAACCTCAACGGTCAGCGGTGGGACATCCCGATCCTCGTAGCCTTCAACATTTGCCACCAGCCAGTTGCGAATACTGGTTACACCATGCTCATGCGTTTCGAGTGGTTCTCCGGGAAGCCGGGACGGATAAAAACGAATGGTCATTGCCAGAACTCCACTTTGACAAATCGGCGCTTAAACCGCGGCAACGGCAGAAAGGTGACGTTCGTTCCCGGATTGCATTCCGCCACATGCAGCAGGCCACCGATACTGACAACGATCCCCACATGGGTGACGGCTGATCCGGAATAACAGGCCACCCCGGCCCCTTCGCAGGGTTCGCAGCGCTCAAGGGTAAGCATCATCCGGCGTGCTTCCCGGTCGAGGCCGCCGTCGTCTTTGGTTACCCCTGCAAAATCGGGCCAGACGGGTAAATTCAGATCGCGGCGTATCTCGTTCACAATGCCGAAGCAGTCAAGTAGCGGGTAGGCTCTGCCGCCCTTCTGCCATTTAACAGAACGGTATTTATCAGGGTTGAACATTGGGATTCCTTAGCTGATATAACGCAGCCCGGGGAATACAGGGAGCGTGTAGCGGTAACGCGGCCAGGCGGTATCGAGGATGTTCATGTAACCCGCAGTGATCTGCACCTCTGTCGCCGTCCAGGAGCCCGACTTGATTTTCAGCGTATACGGCACTTCCGCAGGGGCCGCTAAATCCGTGGAGATATAACGCCGGTACGTCAGCGATGCAGGCAATCTGTTAGCCAGCGCATTGCGGATCGCCGTGGACACAACACCATCGATATTGCACAAGGCAAATTTGAGGTCCTGCGTGCCGTCCGCATTGCGCGCCGGCAGAGCAATGTCTATCGCACAGGCGGTAAACGTTACGGTATCGCCGTTCTCCGTCGTTGCCGTGATGTTCTCGTAACCCTGGCACAGATAATGGACGTCAGAACCAATGGTGATCTGCAGCGTCTCAATGATCACCTCCGGCCCGCTGCTGGCGTAGAGGCGGTTGAGTTTTGTCATGATTTTTACCCAATAAAAAAGGCCACCCGAAGGTGACCTTAAAAATTGGTGTCGAATGTGGGTGTACCCTCACCGGCAGGATCGCTATTCCGCGCTTTATTTCACGCTCCGGCTACGGAGCGGCATGAAGGACTTTCCCACAAATCGACACAAGTGATTATGAAGGAGAAACGGTTTTAATCAAGCCTTCGGCCACTCCTTATTCAGCGCAATATCCAGCAGTGAGCTGCCGACGATCCATTCCGGGTAATTACCCCATGGGGCAGGAGCAAGGGGGCGCTCCCATAATTCCAGCGTTGCGCTGTACTTCCAGTAGATCGGGGCCACCAGTTCCGGGCCCTGATAAATGTCTGTGAAGCGGCATTTATAAAACTTAATGCCTGCCGGAGTCTGCAGCTTCATCATGAACCATGCAGCCCCGTCAGATAACGCATCACGGAACCAGGACTCAAACGCCAGTCCCTGCGCATCGGTTTCCATAAACCAGGTGATGCTGGCCTGCGTCGGCGTGGACGTATAAGCTCGCCTTTGCCGCGCGCGGCCGGTGGTTAACTGGGTTCGTTTTAACGGGCTAACAGGCTGGAATCCGTATCCTTCCTGTAATGGCATCGGAAGACTGTCATGCGGGTAGTAGATATCAGTCATCACTCTAACCCTCTGCCTGGATATTTACTGCGCATTGCCTTACCAACTTTCCCATCTCCTCTCAACAATTGCGCAGCAACCTGATCCAGGGCTTCCGTTGTCGCCCGCTTCTGCGTTTGAGCCATGGAGAGAGCCATCTGATCAGGTGTCACACCGGGCGGCGTATGGAAATGCTGCTCAATGGGAGCATGGATGGTGGTCTTGCTGCTGTTGTCGCTGTTAACGTTCTGGACACCAGTACCAAACCCTGTGCGCCCCAGAGTCGCATCCAGCGGTTGGCCATTTCGAAGTGCCTCAAGCTGAGACACGCCGATCCGGTTCGTTGACGCCTGGTCGAAGACGTACTCTCCTTTGTGAACAATACCCGCTGGCTGATACTTACCACCGGGGCCTGTGTAACCGCCGGAGGCGAAGCCAACACCTGAAACAGCCTGGATATTTGAGACGATACTGGCAGTCTGCGCAGCGATTGAGGCCATAGCGATGATGTTGGCCGGATAAGGCGCGCTAACTGCACCGCTTGCTATAGCCTGCTGGATTTTCACCATTGAGTCCGCGATAGCGAATGCCTTGCTCGCAGCAAAAGCGACCTTGTAGATTGCCGATTGCTCACCAAACCCCGTTCGCATGATTTCAGCGGTGCTATCAAACAAGGACTGCGTGGCCGCAGATATGATGGTGTTTTTCTGAGCCTCTATGACCTGATTTGCATCCGCTGCACGCTGACGAATAGAGGTCATTCTAGCCTCACCCTCTGCAGTTATTTCACCGGCCTTCGCATAAGCTTCCTCCTGAGCTGCCAGCCAGCGCTGGAGCTCTTGCTGAGCCTGTCCATATTCGTTGATTTGCCCCTGCATCCCCTCAAAAGTTCCTGAGAGTCGCCCTCCTGTGGGTGTAAGGTTTCCTACAACATTACGAACCGTCGAGGGCAGTTGCATATCGGTGTTTTGATAAATATCTGCCCGCGTTTTTTCATATTCACCGGGTTTTAGTTGCCCGGTTGCTTTGGCCTTCTCAAGCAGTTCAAGACGAGTTTTAAGCAGATCGTTGGTCCGCTCATCCTTCGTCTTTACCTGTTCCTGCATCTTCCGGTAGTCGTCCAGGGTCTTAACAGAGTTTTGCAGTGCCTCCTGCTGCTTATACGCCTGGAGGATTTCATCTGAACGGGAAAGGATCGACTTCTGGTCAGCGGTGAGCTGCGTCTTAGATTTGAGGTCAGCAATCTGCTGCTCGAACTTGATACGAGCCTGTGTCGCGCTATTAAGCTTGTCACTGGCATCCAGCTGGGACTGCATGGCAGCAGTTTGCTGGTTTATCTGATCAAGCAGCCGGGTTGCTGCGTCCTCGGTATATGCTTTACCCTTTGGCGTCTTGGGTGATTTCGGGTCTTTGTACAGCTCGTTAATACGTGAGACGTTTTTTGCGTATTGCTCAGCAGTAATTGCACCTGCCTTCAGGAATTCGCTCTGCTGCTTAATAGCTTTATTGCGCTTATCCGCATTGCTCAGATATTGCTGGTTAACGCGATCTGCTTCCTGCTGCGTTTTAATTCTTTGCTGTTCGGCTTCCTTAGCCTTCGCCTGTCCTTTGGTTACATCCCCCTGAAGATTGGCAACTGATTCAAGCAAATCTCTCTGTTTTATCATCTCCGGGAGGTTGGTAAACCTCGCGCTAAAACTGTTCCAGAACCCACCATCTTTTTGCCCCTTTTGGGCTTCAGCAATACTTTCGTTTAAGGTGGCAAGTTTATCCGTTAGTGTTTGTTCACGCCCAATGTTGAGCATCGCATCCCAGGCGCCTTTGGCCGTTTTACCCAGCGAGTCCCATGCACTTTCAAGAAGACCAAGATTCTGATGAATATCATTCGCACGCTGCTGCATGGCATTGGCGTAAGCATCAGTAGCCACCCGTGCAGCATCCTGCTGATTACCTTCATCCTGTAGCGCTTTAATCTGGTTGTAGGTTGCCAGTGTCAGAAAGTGGTACTGGTCGTTAAGTTTGGTTATAGCCGCTACTGGATCAGCAGCAATATCGTTGAAGTCGCTCACCAGCTTTTCTGTAGCAATACCCGTCGCATCGCTGATCTTAACAATGGCGGTTGTCACGCGCTCCAGAGAATCGCCAGCTACTTTACCGGATGACACCAACTGATTCAGCGTTGAAGCTGCTGCACCGGTTGTGGTGTTAGCTGCGACCGATACACGGGCAGCCATATCTGCCAGTTGCCCGGAGGTTTTACCAACCAGATTACCGCCAAGGGTTAGCGACTTGTAGAACTCGTCCTGCTCCTGTGAGCCTTTGTAATAGGCCAGACCAAGAGCACCAACAGCCGCGGCAGCCAGAGTGACAGGGTTAATCAACCCCAGCACATATCCGCCAACACCTTTAATCGCGGGACCAATACCGCCGAACATATCTTTCAACTGCCCGCCCTGCTGCATGAGCACCATGAATGGCGACTGACCTGTAGATAAGCCGACAATAATATCTGTCATTTGAGCAGGGATCATGCGCATAGCATTGGCAGTCTGAGCTGCAGACTGGCCTGTTTTACCCAATTGCGCCTGGGTTTTCTCCAGGGCATCGCGGGATTCTGCAAGTTTGCTGTTGAGGCGATCGTAAGCCAGGGGCGACAGCATCCCGGATGTTTTGGCTGTATCAAGCTGGCGCTGTTGCTCGTTCAGGCGGCGGAATGCTTCACCTACGGGATCTATTTGGGCCTCAAGACGACGCAGTGCATTTACCTGTTCATCATGTGCTTTTGCAGCTTCGCGCTCGGCTTGTGCTTCGCCGGTTACTTCTCGGCGAGTATCCTGCAGTTTTTTGCTGTAGGCATCATATTGAGAAGTATTAATTGCCCCCGATTTAAAGGCCGTGTTGAGTTCACTTTGCTGTTGTTCAAGATTGCGAAGCGCAGCTGCCAGAGGGTCGATTTTATCGAGCATTCTTTGGAATGCATCAGCCTGCGCCTCCTGCTGAGCAGCAGCTAATTTGCTGGCCTTTTCTGCTTCTCGTTGAGCTTGTGCAACGCCGCTTAACTCATCGGTCGTATCATTCAGCATTTTGGAGAGAGAGCGAAACTCTTCCTCGTCAATTAGCCCCTTGTCGAAGTATTTTTTCAGCTCAGTAAAGCGGCGGCCAACGGTATCAATAGCAGCACCAACCGGATCAATGACTGCTCGCAATTTATTGAGCGCGTCTTTTTCCTCGTCAGTCGCTTTTGTCACTTTGAACATGCTGGTTACGGCTTTATCACCAGACTGAGTCATCTTATCAAGCGCAACTGCAAGGCTGTCAGCCTGTTTTTCTGCCCCAGAGCTATCTATAACAATGGCCAAGCGGGAAGTTTGTTCTGTCATTTGGCGATCTCCGGGCAATAAAAAACCCCGCCGGAGCGAGGTTCATGTTATGGGGGCAGCAATAAAAACCCACAAAATAGTGGGCTCAGTCATCAAAGCTTTGCATTATAAGTTCGTATGAATTCATCACGAATTCCACTAGGTAGCTGATTTACCAACTCATTAATTTGCATAATATACTTTTCTTTGATGCTCTCGGGGCCTAATTCAGGATTAGCTTGTTTCAAGCGTGATACCAAGTTAGTTACCGCCTCTTCATTAACATCAAAGCCTACCTTTTTTCTGATGAAAAATGCATCAAATGGGATGTCGCTCGGCTTAAAATTTTTGAGCCTAGCAACTTCTATCGCTTCTTTAACATCACTACCGCAGTGCTTACACTTTATGGCTTCAGGCTTAATCATTTCTGCACAATATGGACATTTAACCAGCCCACTATCAAGCTGGCTCTGTTCCATGGCGCGAATGTCCTTCTTGATTACCAGTGAGTGAATTAGAGCTACGATGAAGAGAAGCGCTCCGTATAACCACCAAGCAAAAAACGAGCGCCCTTTACTGCTCGCTATCGCCGCTGGTATGCACCCAATAATTGCACAAATTATGATTAGTTCCACATCCCTATCCCCATCATTAACATTTGCACACAGGTTAGCACAGGAATAGATGTAGACAATGATATGACTACTTCACTTTTGCCTGTCTTTTCTGCTCTTCGGCCCACTCAGCCCTCCAGGCATCATCGAGAGCCAGTATCGCTGCGTCAAACTCAATGCGGTCGATCAGGATGGTGCGCGATGCCAGGTAAAGCTCGATATCATTCAGGGATAGGGGGAGTGGCACTCCGGCCATTCCGGCATACTTCCTGCCGCGCGATATCATAGCGTAAGCGTTGAGGATCTCCCCAGTGACTGCATCGATTTCGGGCTCTGGAATGGGCGGGAGATTTAGTTTCTCCCTGCGCCACTTTGCTTTGTCACCCTGTTCGCCGGCGAATTCCTTTAGCCACTTTTGGGCCTCTATGGCTTTTTTACGGTTTCCTGAGTCTGCTGCTCCTTACCCTGAGCAATAGCCGCCGCCTCAGCCAGAATAAGCCAGTACAGAGAGGGGTTTTGCTTCAGTAACGCAACACCACGCTCCGGTGTATACGCTACGGCCGTCTCCGTACCATCCACCAGCTCCCCCACGCCTTCCCAGTCTTTCAGAAGAAAGCGCGCGCAATTGTCGATGAGAAGATCATCAACCGAGTCAATCTCGCCCACACTGGCGAGATCGAAAGCATCCGTACCGACCTGGTAACTTGCGTCCATTTTGTCGATATGGCGCCGCACCAGCGCGTTGCGTGAGCGGTATTGTGAATTCTCGCTACTGGCCACCAGCAGACGGAGTTTAAACAGCGCCTCGTCTTCCGGCGTGAATTTCTTTTTACTTCCTGCTGGCTTTTTGTAAGGGAAAAACCAGCGTTCTCCGTTCAAATCAATTTGAGAAGAAATAATCAGCATAAAGACTCCCAAAAAAGCCCGATCCGCGATGACTGCAGAACGGGCCAGGTAAATTAAGGCGCGGTAACGGTGATTTCAGACGTTGCCGTAAAGGTGCGGGCCTTACCGGTGATGGTTGCCGTACCGGCTGCGTTACGCGTGACTTTCGCTGTTTTCTGCCCGGTAGAAACCACGCTGGCGATAGTCGGATCCGATGACGTCCACTGGACGGTATCAGTTGAATCAGCTGGCGTAAGCGTGGCGGTTAACGTCACAGTAGATCCCACGGCCCCAGTTGAAGTGGCTGGCGCAACACTGATTGCCGTCGCCGGCACTTTGGGGACGCGGGTGATAGTTGGCGGAGTATTGGCCGCGGTGATATCCAGCTGAACCTGAACAATGTCAGTGCTCCCCGCATCCGGCCAGTCACCGGAAATCTGCACTTCCGGGAAATAGAAGGTATATGCGCCTTCAGCATTCTCCAGCGTAAAGCTAAACGGTACCGTTTCGCCGGTGAACGTTTTCTTATAGAGCTCCCACGCAGCTTTTGACCAAGAAAGCGTGATCTGCCCGGACGGCGTAAAGGTTGTCGGAATATTCGCGCCGGCGAACGCCGAACCGGTACCGATGCAACGCTGGGTCTGCATATTGTTGTCGAACTGGATGTTGAAGGTATCGACACAGAAACCATTACCCCCAGCTACACCATTCAGGTTGAGGGCTGTTACCTCTTTGAACGAATAGCGCAACGCTCCGGCATTATCGACCGGCGCGCTAAAGAAGCTGGTATCGTCACCTTTCGTCTCCCAGTCTAGACCAGCAAACGTGACCGTAGCAGTGATGTCACCATCATTCGGGATTTCGATCTGCAGGGTTGCCACCTGACAGCCGCGGGCGATTTGGGCGATACCCACATCTTCGGCATAGGAAGCCACTGAGAACGTGATGCGGCCATTGCCCATGGTCAGAACGTTATCCACCCATTCCGCACCAAAGCAGCTCGCCAGAAAATCATCATGCTGATTCCAGCGAAACCGCGTGCCGACATCTCCGCCGACATCCACTGTGCCGCGTGAAACGCCCTGCGCCATGCGGTCACCAGCGATTTCGTCATTATCATTGGTGTTCTGCGTTGGTTTCAGACCAAATGAAGAACGACGTAGCAGGTTCCACGCCCCTGCCGTCGGCGTGATTCCTGGCGTTGTCTCGCGAATAAACGCGGCTACTACTTTTGCACCTGAGCTCACAGGAGCCTCCTGTTTTTTGTGCGCTACAGAGCGCGATAAGGAATTTGAAGATTGAGCTGTAACCAGCCATCGGTCTCGCCTGCCGGCACAGCAGAAACTGCGAAATAACTCAGCTTTCCGTCGTCCTTGAACTCAAATAGCTCCGTTAGCTGATCGGCGGTCCGGGAGATAAGCAACGTCCCGGAACCGACCGGAACAAACAGCTGAATGATGAGTAAACCTGTCCTGTGCACGACCGGCCCATTCCCGATCTCGGTTGCGCCTGCCTGCCCTGCAATGTTGGTGAGGCGGGCCCAGATATCGCGGTTGCTGGGGTCAAATACCGGACCATTGGGATAATCCACCGCATCAGAGGCAATAGCGGTCTGTGCCGCCATTCGGGAAATGACAGCGTTTCTGATTTCTGTAAGGGTCATTTGTAGGCCTGAATCACACCATTAAACGAGACGGCATAGACGCCTGTCGGCGCCTGTGTTGAGTGTCCATTCTCCAGAGGCACGGAGTAAGGCAGGTTCGACTGGATGTAAATCACCGAGTAGGCTGGCGCCTGGTCAATAATATTTTTGCCATTAAGAAACGTCATTGTCCCGCGCGGATCCGGTTCGGTCGGGACGGAATGATTAGGCTCGCCGATGCTGACAAAATGCGATGCCCTGAAGGTTCCTGCGCGATACTCAGCCGGCCGCATGATATCCATGCTGTCATTAACACGGACTTTCTTCCTGAGCCTTCCGGTTTTGGTCAGGTTAGCAGGATCGGCATAAAGAGATTCGTTCCATTCCCCAACAGCTTTGTTGTATTGAACCGCGGTCGCGTTGATGGCCCACAGCTCCGGGTTTCCTACCGGCGACCGTTGAACAATTTCATTCAGCAGTTGAATGGCGATTGTCCGCTGGCGTAGTTTGACATCTTCGGCCACCAGCCCGGCGAATGCCGCCGGGTCAATGTTCCAGCCCTTAGCCATATCACGCCCTCCGCAGTTGAATGGAGTACGCAGCTCCAGCAGAGTCGGCAGAAGCGGTGATGATCTCGTAACGCTGAAGCTCACCCGTAATCGGATCCGGTGCGATGATGATATGTCCGACGGCCGGCTTATCAGTCACCTCGTTAACCAGGGCGGTTAGCTTCACATCACCATGCAGAATATTAACGCCATCGATACGGCGGAGTTTATAGCGCGCCAGCACTCCGCGCCCTGAGTAAGTCACCTGTGTTTCAGTGCCGGTTTCCGTAACCGGATCCCAGGCACCACGAACGGTGTAACTGCCGGTGAACGCCTTAACCGCATCCTGCAGATCAGTATCGAATGCTGTGGCGACTTCTGTCTGCAACTCATCACGTATACCCATCGCATTCACCACCGCTATGACGGAATTTAACGATCACAGAACCGCGAAGCCTACGGGTATAGATTTCACCATTTCGTTTCGCCCGGAGTGGATGAGGTGCAAACTCAACAACGCCCTTTGCCGGGTTTGCGTAAACGACATAATTGATCGGGTTTCCATTCACAAACACATCGCGAGGGCCGAGCCCGTCACCGGCATAATGCACATCAGTGTTTTGCATATCACCCCCTTACCAGCCGTACCTGAGACTGACTAATGCCATAGGTCTTTAGCATTGCAAGCGCCAGCTGCAGGTCGGAATCGAGCAATGCAGAGCTGTTGGTAGCGAGTTCTGCGAAGGTTTTGGAAACAGAAACGTCGTCAGCGTCAACGGTCTTACTCAACAGCACCCCCGAGTCAGTTTTCTGCTGATACAGGCCACCATTTGAGGCTGCCAGCGCCGCATAGGCGCCGGCCTGTTTCACATCGTCAGGAATAATGGTTTCGTGAGTTGCCTTATCGCACGGCAGTTTCAGGTTAAGTCCATTCATCCAGGTATTAGCCATCAGCACAGATTTGGCTTTTTTGCTTTCATCTGTCCAGGTGGCACCGAGAATCGAATTGACATCTTCAACGGTGATGAAAGTGATCATGCATCACTCCATTTCTTTCCAGCCGTGCGCCTTCCAGTTCTCCACTTCATCAGGGTGAACGTTGGCGGTATTGGGGCCGCCGGGGAATGCCGGGAAATCGGTAATCATCGCCACCAGCTGCTGTTCCTGCTGTTCCTGCTGTTCCTGCTGTTCCTGCTGTTCCTGCTGTTCCTGCTGTTCAGGATCATTGGCATCAACCTGCGCGGCCGCAAGTTTTGCTGCAGCACGTTCAGCACGCTGCTCTTTGGTTAATCCGGCCATAAGCCCTCCACTAAAAAAAGGGGCCGAAGCCCCTCATGGTTGATGGTTTTCAGCCAGCAATAATGACGCTGTGACGCGGAACTGGCGCAGCGACACCCCACGCCAGACCAACTTCATAACGGATTTGGCGATACTGGCGGTACAGTGCCACCTGGAAGGTAATGCCTGATACCGGGTCGGTAACGTTCATCACATCATCCGCAGTATCCCCACCTTGCGGCATTGCCGGGGTGCGAGATGCCAACAGCAGCGCATTACGGTCAAACGCCATATTCGCCACATAACCTGCACCACGGGTAATAGCGGTGTTATCTGCCAAATCCTGACGCAGACCAGGCTGAGCAAGGGTGATAGTACTTGCGGTCGCAGCTGCAACTACATACTTGTTGTCGTCGCCAGCAAAACTCACCACATCGCCAGCGGTGAAAGACCCTGTGCCAGTATCAATGGCAATGATACGATCGCCTTCAGCTTTTGCTCCATTCACCAGGTAGCCTGCGGCAGCCGAGGCCGTGTGAGTTTTAACGCCGGCGGAGTTATGGATATTAAAGCCTTCCAGGCGACCCAGCGTGCCTTCACGCAGCAGTTGTTCCGTCCCGGCTTCGTTCACCTTAAACAACACTGACTGTTTGCCGCGCAGGTTTGCGATGGCAGCCGATCCGAGAACCATCTGGAGATCGGTAGTCGGTGAGCCGTTGTCCTCCAGCACTTTACGGGCCAGCGCGGCATCACTGAGGTCTTCCTTGATACCGAACGGCGTAGTTCCCGGCGTGCCAACCTGACGCGATGCGTTGAAGTATAGCGCCCCAAGATCTGCGTCAACTTCGTTCGCCAGTGCGCGGAATGCCTGCTTGAACTGGTCAGCAAGGATGGTGTTGTAAGTACCAGCCGGACCGAGGGCCAGTTGCTCTTCACCATTCCATTTGACCGGAGCCATTTTGGATTTAGTGATTTTGACATCAACGGTACCGATGTTCTGATCACCCGTGTTAGGAGCCGAAGGGCCCGGCACGATGTCTTCAGTTACTGCTACCGGGGCAACTGGTGCGGTAACCGTCTGGTCTTTTGCTGCGGCATCTGCTTTGGTGTTACGGGCGACGGCAGGAATAAAACCTACCTGCTCGCGGGAAACAACATCCAGAGCGGTATAGATAGTCGGGATCAACCCGGTCAAAGTGTTCGACATGATTCATTTTTCCTTAGAGATGGGTTTGGGTTGGCTGAGCTATCCAGCTCCGGCGCCCGCCGCCATCCGGCGGCAGGCAAAAGAGGACTAATCAACGATGGTGACACCGTCTTTGAGGGCATTTTGTTTGCCTGCAATATCCAGCGAATCGAATGCATCACGCTTCATGGTTTTCTGCCCTGCCTGATGCTGAGACTGACGTGAACCACCGCCGTTATTGCCACTGGATTTCAGGATGTAGTCTTTTTGCGGGTACTGCTCCACCAGAAATTCCAGCGCTTCATCAAACGAGGCCAGCTCTCCCGGCTTCGAGCGGGAGTAAATTTTGTTGCCTGTGCCGTCATAGGCGACAACTTTACCCTCTTCGACCTTAAACGACTGACCGAAGCGGGCCTGAAGCAGATCGGCAGGGATGGCGATTTTATCGGTGATAAATTTGGAACCGGTGAAGCTACCGCCGATCATCGAATCGTACAGTTGACTTTCCAGCGTTTTATTTTTGTTGTTGGCCTCATCCAGTTGTGCCTGGAATGATTTGGTGATATCCGCTTTCACCTGGTCAACAGCACCCGCGTCGATCAGTTTTTTCTGGTCGATTTTGGTCATCATATCCAGCGCTTCGAGTGCCTTCGCCGGGTCACCGATTTTGGCGAATTTCGCCAGGCTTGCTTCAGCTGCTTCTTTGGCTTCACGATGAGATTTCGCCTCACCGTTCAGAGAGGAGATTTTTCCAACGGCCTGCACAGCATCGAAGCCGATCTCTTTGCCGTCGTCATGTACATAAACGGGAAGCCCGTTCGCATCAACTTCTGCATAGCTCTTGCCGTTTACTTCAACTGTTTTCAGTTTCATGTGGTTACCTTTTTATGGGTCATCCGACCGTTGCGCCGCTCACCATCCGGATCACGGCAATAAAAAAGGCCGCCCGGAGGCAGCCTGTTGATGAAAATGATAATTAAAGCCCAGCGTCACGGAATGCCTGGTCGTCGCGCTCACGCAACTGGTCCAGCGTCAGCCATTCGCCTTTGTCGTTGTAGAACTCATCAGGAGACATGCCGCCATCACGAATCAGCCTGGCACGCGTCACACCGACAATCTGGGACTGCCGCGTGAACGACTGCCGGGAGAACCAGTCCTGGTAATTTGTGTCAGCCGGAACCTGTCCATCCATGATGGCACGCGAGCTGTCCTTGATTTCGCCGACTTTGATACCCAATTCCTCGGACGATTTCAGGATGTAAGTTTCGGTGCTCCGACAGCAAAAGTGGATTTTCCCGGGTCCCTGCAGATACGGCACCTTATGGCCGATAGGCTTGTTATCCAGGGTGTACTTGAGGCGATCGCGAATACGACAGTCTTTTGACGTTTTATTGTCGAGTGTGGACAGCCACTGTTTCCCCTTCAGGATGTCGTCGTTAGCATCCGCAAAGCTATTTCGCGCCGTTGCCGCAAGATGCCCTACAGCTGTTTTGGCAATGCTGCCGGCGTTGGCCCTGCTCATCTGCAACGCGCCATCCTGATAACCACGGTTAGCGTGTCCGCGTACCTTGCGGGCTATCTGCTCATGCGTATCACCCAGCAGAAATCCCTGCCGCACCGTATTGCTGATACGCGCCATGCGATCGGCTTCAAGGTTATCAGCCCACTCACTGAGCAGGCGCCCCTGAAATGGCTGCGCCATCGCCGCGGCATACACTGCATCCGGTGAAATACCCACCAGCGGGTGAAGCGATAACACATCATCGGGGATCGCAAACTGGAACAGGCTCAGCTGAAAGCCTGCTTCGTGCTGAGCGAGTTGCTGCAGTTCATCAGATAGTCCGGCGTACATTGACTGCACAGCCTCGCGATTGAGAGCCCTGACACTACTGAGCAGCGCTTCCAGTCGCGAGACGGTAAAGCTGTCCGCATCCAGGCTATCCATCGCCACCAGCAATCTGGCCGTCAGTTCCGCATCGCTGTCATTCAGGGTTTTTATCATCCTGTTTGCAACGCTGGTGCTGTACCGCGCAATCCATATCGCATGCGCTATCGATTCATCCTGAAGCTTGTCATTCGCCGTTGCCATTTGCACCACCCGGGTTACTCAGTCCGCCGGCCAATGTGACCTGCTGATTTCGCAGCTCGTCGATTATCTCTTCGGGCTTCGCATCCGGATCGATAAATTTCAGAGCCTGCAATACGCGAACAGCATCGACCTGACGTATATCACCACCCTGACGGAGCGACTGAACAGCTGTTGCAGCTGCGGAATCAAACGTCTGGGCTGAAACATCCAGCTCGGTGCGTACGTCGACATTGCCGCCTTCTTTCTCGCCCAGCCATTCCGCCATGATCTGCAGAATGTTATCGAGGGCGTCCTCAAGAGAGCTCGCCATCGTATACAGAGGGGAGTTTTCCTGCATGCGCTCTTCATTGGTCTGATCAACGGATTTGGTAGAGGTATTCTCGGCACGTAAGAGTTTTGCCCCGGCCTGCCGCATCTGATCTTCCAGTTTTTCCAACGACGTTTCACCAGCTTCAATCGCAGCCCCGGTATGCTCGACATATTCCAGTCCCTGGCGCTGACGGTCATCGAAACGAGTCGCAGAGGAAGAACCTATCGTCAACGTTTCGCCATCAGCCAGACCGTAAGCCACCAGCAACGGCACGCGAGCGACATGAAGTATGTTGTCCTGTTCACTCTGGCTCTGCCAGTGCTTGATATTCAGTAAGGCGAGATTAAGCAGTGGCGGTGATCCACGCATGAAACCAGTGCGTTTCGTGTAGAGCGTTACCAGCGTAATATCGTTACGGCTGGTTGCCCATTCTTCGTGAAGCGTCCATTGAGCTACTCCATTATCACCTGCTTTGCGGCGGTATATTTCAACCTTGCCGGGCATGATATGCCGAATTTGTTCAACCTTCGTCTGCCCGTAGTCATCTCCATCAACAATGATTGATTCACGAATACGCAAATCTGTGAGGATGACCTTTCCCCCTTCAACTTTCGACTTCCAGCCTATGACCTGCCGAGGGTTCAGCATCGTAACGTATGGCCTGCTCCCGGCTGCTATTTCATCAGCTTTTGTTCTTACGGACTGAGTATCCACTCGTGGATAGTCCACCAGCGCATGAACCAGACCATACTGAAATCCGATGCTAAAGAATTGCTGCGCCCATACATCAAGGCGATTACCTTCCATGTCGATGTCAGTAGATAGCTTTCTGATGCTTTCGGGCGCGCTTTCGCTCAATACCGTAGGTTCAGCAAATACGCGCCCTATGTTTTGTTTGATCGCTTCTTCATAGGCAGGGAGCAGAGTTGCAGCCGCTAATCGTTCTTTGTAGCTTTCGGGGTCTTCATTGGGCCATTTCGGAAGATACAACTTCCCCTGCCGGCGCATTTCCAGCGTGCCGCCCATCAGCGCATCATTAATATCCCATGCCTCAACCATGTCGTTATAGTCGAGGTTGGGCGTTGAAATATCAGGCATGGTTTACATCCGCAGTTTGGTGACTTTTCCGGTCGGTTTGATGATTGGGAACTGTTTCACAATGAAGTAGCCGCCAGCATCGTTAGGGTGGTCGTTATCAGCTTTTTTGTCAGGTTCTCCGTTTTCGCCCCAAACCTGTTGCTCAAGCGATTCGGTGTACACCGGGCACCGCTTTACATTCACTTTGTAGCGACGTTCACCGTTACCATTGCAGAACATGGCATTCATGGAGTTGATGCGATCTTTTACTGGCGGGTTTGAATCATTCACGATCACATTAAATCCAGCCTGTTTAAGCTGTGCGATATCCGTAGTACTGGCATGGGCTGACTTGCGAGAGTCACCCGAGGCGTCCGGGTAGATATAGATTTCCCGCACCTTTCGGTAGTCATGGCCGTCATATAGCCAGAACCGCTCTTTGATGATGCGAATAATGTCCGGGGTGTCGTAAGCCTTGATGATTTCAGTAACTGCACAGGGAAGCCCAAAACGCAGCACATGAACAATTCCGGCCATCTTACCGACGTTGAAATCCATACCGATATACAGTGGCTCTCCGGGCTGCTCTTCCTCATGGCAATTATTCAGCTGACGATCAAACTGATGGTAAATCGTCCCGCTTGTAAGGTTGGTGAACTGGCCACGCAGATAAGCCTTGATCAGCTCCGGCGGATATGACTCCATCAGTGACGGGATGTAGTCCGCCGGCAGGTTCTTTTCGTTGTCGAACGTCGAGGCCTGCACCAGGCCGTACAGCGTTGAGAGCGAAGGCTTATCGCGAACAGCCTTTGCGAACTGCTGATAAACGAATTTAAAGCCTTCCGGCGTCGTTGTGACGTCAATTCCGTTACGCAGGCCGGGCACCTTGTAACGCATACGCGCGATGATTTTTCGCCAGGCTAACTGTGCCTTTTTGGCGGGCATTACGTCCAGCTCATCAATCAGCGCGTTACCGATTTTAAAACCAACGATGGTTTGCGGTTTCTCCATCGAGCGGCAAATTGTCGTGCCGCGATACTGGCGCCCCGCGTAGAAGTGGACCTCTTTGTTCCCCTCGTTGATTTTGACATTCAGCCCCCAGTCGTGGGCCACTTCCTCAACAGTGGGATAAAAGATGTCACGGATCTGCGGATACGTTGGCGCAAAATACCCCTGGTTGATTTTGGGGTGTTCCCACATCCCTTTGCAGATACCGCCGCAGCCGACCCACGTTTTACCGGAACCGAAGCCGGCGACATAGGCCTTAAATTTGTACTGCATCGCAAGGAATTTGGCCTGAGGGATGTTAAGCGTCGGTGCTATCGCCATCCTCTTCCCTCACTCGTGCATCGACTACGTTGATATTGATTGCAACTGGCGTTGGTTCGTCATCCTCCGGGTCAGCGGCCAGCTCTTTGCGTAATTTTTCGACCTCCAGCTGCCTACGCTCGATTTCAATCAGCTGCAGACGCTGGGCGAACTCGCTATCAGCCAGGCCGAGCCGTTTCATCACCGCCTCGTACATTCGCTCGCGGCTAATAGCGGTAATCTCCACGCCATTCTTCCCAAGCTTCACACCGGAATAGGCAAGCGCAGCATCAGGCGCCAGTTTGCGCGTATCGGCGAAGAAAGGCTGGCCGACGCCATCACCATTGCAGCGAGGGCATTCCGGGTTAGGTGCGCTGGTGTGGTCGTAACCGTAACCACCAACATCGATGGGCTCGCGACGTTTACGCTCAAGCGCTTCGAGTCGCTTCTCTTCGTACTCAACCGCATCGCGCCATTGATACTGGTGGCCGAAGCCCCAGCAGTAGCGGCAACTCCCGCGGCGATACTGTGATAGCTGGTTGGCGTCGAACGTTGCCAGGCGCCACATCTGCTCAAGCACTTCATCAGCGCTGCCGAGCGTGCGCACAATGGATGCTTTCTGCTGCTGCGCAATGGCCTGCGCAATACTAACTTTTGCTAACAGCCTTGCTCCCTGCTCATTCGCTGTCTTCTTGCTGTACCCGGCACGGATAGCGGCCTGCGTGGCGTTGTTGTCCTTCAGGTATTCCGCGACAAATAATCGCTGTTGATCGGTGAGTCCATCATCATCCACCAGCTCTTCTGCGCACTTTTCCTTTTGCGCAGTGCGCAATTTCTTCTGCGCAGGTTTTTGCGCAGTTTGCGCAGTGGGTTTCTTGATGTATCGGCGGGCAGTAGCGTAATTCAGTCCCTGCGCTTCACACCAATCCTTCGGTGATACGCCGGTTGCGGCATGATCGGACAGGAACCGTTGCTGAAGCTCGCCCCAGTCCGGTTTTGCCATAGACTACTCCGTATTCTTTCGCACTGGTCCCGCCTTCACTTTCTGGCCGATGCCATACTTCACGATGAATGCGGAAATCTTTTCGTAATCAGGCTCGCACTGGAACATCAGACAGAATAAAGTCAGTGTCTTGACGTAGAACAGTAGCCACCAGCGCCTTTTTACTTCTATTGAAATCGTGCATACCGGCATAGGCTCCCCCTATTCGATAACCATTAAAAAAGCCACCCGTAGGTGGCATTTGTGATGATTACTCAGCTGCGGTATCAAACAGCGCCAGCGCTTCGGTCGCTTCCTGAATCGCTTTACGGGTCTTCGAGACAATCTCGCTTTCCGTGAAAACACGATCGAAAGAGTCTGCGAATAGCTCAGACTTCAGATAGCTGTCGCCTACCCAGTCAATGGCCAGCTTGGCCGCTGCGGTGTCATAGTTAACTTTCTTGATGATATCCAGGCGAATTTGCTCGGATGCAGTGATCTCTGCCATGTCTTACCTCTGTGCGATGTGGGGAGCATTATCGAAGCCACTCGACAAAGTGGCTCCTGTAATACCTTGCCACTTCCCGGAGTGGCCACGCTCATGCCCTTGAGTTGCTGTCGCATCATCGCCGCTGATAACCGGTGCGCGTTTGGCGTTCGCGCTGCTTTACCGGTGCTTCTTTTGATATAAGAACCTTGACCCGTCGCTACACAGGCTCGCTCAATGGCGACTCAGGGGAGCATCACGACGGCTCCATTGCCTTTCAGCTGCGGTCTATCCGCTTATTGCTTCATTGCTTTATCCTCTGATGGGGATAATTGGTGATTTATCCCTTAGTGGGGTTAACAGTCAGCATCTGGCCGGGCGACTGCGCGGCAGGCCCACATGCAGGCCTCCTGCATTTTGGTGCGGGCGATAGCCAGACAGCGGCCAGCCTCATGCGCTTCATCAGAATGATTTGCTGTCATCGCCAACTCATCAGCAACCCATGCCTTCTGCTTCTCAAGCAGCGCGTTAAATTCACGAGCAGCCTTCTTAAGCTCATTCATGTCACTGATTTCTTTCGTACCCAGCGTGCGGTAGCCTTTTACAGTGGTACCGTCCTGCGGTTTAGCTTCATTCATTTCGTAGCCTTTTCGGTTGATTGCGGGCAGTTCGCCTGCACTGCTTTGTTGTGCGCCAGAATGTCGCGCTTGGTCTGCTTATCCAGCACGTCGATATCGTGGTCAGTCAGGTAAATGATCCGCACCCAACTGCAGGCCGTATCAACGACTACCGGGGCGGGTAAACTTTTCGCGCAGCTCCCGATCAACATCGTCATCAGGCATATGGCTAACAGTCTGCTGTACATCACTGGCCCCTTTCATGACTTCCGCCTTACGTTCTGCCGCGGCGACGGTGGCGGCGGCATTCTCTTCGGTACGCTGCTGATCGGCTTTGGCGTCCGCCTTACTGGTCCCGCGAGCATGGCCAATGCCGAACGCGCCAGCGATAGCAGCCAGGATGACAACCACCAGCCCCGCGATAGCTTCGATTCCCATAATCACACCACCAGCACCGATTTTGCTTTCAGGAAGCGAACTCGCCGGTTATTAATCCCGTTTTGTCCGCCGTTGATAATCTGCGTGATCCGGACAAGATCACCCGGATATTTCAAGCAACCTTTTGAGACATAGAACCACGCTGCACTACGGGCCGCGTAAGAGGACTGCTCCAGTAATTCTGGCTGTGCCGCCAGATCAACCTTCAGCCCGTTGCCGCAGTCCCGGTAATTAGAAATTCCGGTTATTTGAATTAGTCCGCGCCCCCTATAAACCCATCCATCAGTTGCCCTGCTGTTACCCAACCGCTTGCTATAGACAATGTTGGCGATAGCCCGCTGGCGCTCCAGAGGTAACACTGTTTCCGACTGGCTGCGCCCGAGGGAATTGGCTTGATCCTGCGTTAATCTGCCGTAACGAACAAAATCAGCAAGCCCGGCGATGCTGTAGTTGAAATTCTCCACTACCCTGTTAAACCCGAGGCTTTCATGGCCGCACTGAGCAATGAACATTGCCTGGTCGATAGCGGTAGTGATGCCAAACTCTTTCATCGCGGCTGTAATATGCGGAAACCAGCGCGCAGCTAACCCGGCGCTGATACCAGCCGCCTTCTGGAATTGTGTTTGATTCATTAGTGCCTCAGTGCATCAACCAGACGCGCTATATTCCCCCTGAACCAGAGAACCGCGCCGCAGATAAGAATGTTTGCCAGTACCACCAGCCAGTGGGATGACTCGTACAAGCCAAACAGGAAACGGAAAGGGATGCTGGCATAAACCAGCACAGTGAAGTAAGCCATCAGCGATATCATGGGGCGGTGTCTTGACCCGTCGCGCCGGTAGAACATCAACGCCCCAACAATTACAGCGCATATCACCGCATTGACGATTGCGCTCGGATCACTTGTTACCATTGCTTGTCCCTCCTCCACGTAAGCGAGAGAGAATCCCAAACAGGCTACCCAGATCCTGACTGTTAACGAACGTCAGCAATTTAATGGCGATGGCTGCAACGATTACAGCACCGAGTGCATCAAGCGGCCTGTCACTGTACCCCGTCCACTTTGAGAAGTAAGACCCCAGCAGAGGAGCACCAATCACACCGAAGATGAATGAAGTTATGAAGTAGCCCACCAGCTTTAGGCGGCTGATATTTACCGCCGTAGCGACATAGAACACTGCCCCAGCGAACGCACCAAATACCACGCCATAATCAATGCCAGTTGCAAGGCCGAACATACTGGCCCCCATCAGCCCGCCAGCAGCTACCGTTGTGCCAGAAACAGGATCGGACATTTAGCCCCCTCAATTGCTGTGAATCCTCTCAGAACGAGGGGAAAGAATTCAGGCCGCAGGCTCATGCATTTCACGGTTAATCTGCAATTTTATCCTGGGTCTTAAATGAAAAAGGCCCGCCGAAGCGAGCCCAAAACGCAGAAAGCCCCGGCGTTGCCGAGGCTTTAAATTTTTTATTCAACGGTGAACATACAATTCCCATCGTTAGAACAAATTAACACGAATTCGGGAAAAGTAAATATCTCACCGCGTAATTTGTTTGAGTTGCGCCTCTGCCCACGCCTCCTCTATATCGAATTTAGTGATCAGCACGTCAAAGAACGGTTTAACCGACTTTTTCCAGGTGTCCAGAGTGATGGCGTCCGTTATCTGGCAAATGGCCCTATGTACAGCAGTGGAGAGGATTCGCTCATACCCGCGACCGCCACAACGTTTACAGTTACCCATCACAGGCACTCCCTTCTTCTCCGTCTCATCCTGGTTCACTACCTTCCCCCGACCGTGGCAGTCGTTACAGGCGGCGCTAACAGTCCCTTTTCCCTTGCACTTTTGGCAAAGCACCCGGACCTGCTCCCGGACCGACTTCACCTCCTCCCAGTATGATGGATAGATCCCCTTTGTAACTTTGACCCACTTCGGCGGTTTGCCGTCCGGATACGTTACTTTGTTGGTGAACGCCACTGCGTCGATGAATCCAGACCCATTGCAGCAGTCGCATGTTTTTTTACTGGAAGCACTGCGGGAGTAATCCTCAAAGGCGTACTCTGCGAGGATCCGTATAACCCGGGGTTTTACGCTTGGCGAGAGCTTTCGCAACGCAGCAACCTTATCGCATTTTGTCAGCGCGTACTCAGCCAATAGTCCGATAGCCCGATCCCGGTCATTGTTGCTTATGCCCATCTTGCCCAGGAAAGCGCTATACCCCATAGCGGCACGTTCCTGGGTCATGCCCATTGCTGCCATGATGTCGGTGCCGGTCAGTGAATCAGAGGCGGTAGCACGCGGAGAATCGCTAATCAGCGTGGATTTTGCGAAGTGGTATTTCACTGTGTTTTCAAGATTCACGCTGCGGCCCTCTTTGGCTGTTTTGGTTTGGTCTGGTTCAGGTTGTGCTTTGCTACTGGCGGCATACTGGCGCGCTTAACGCTCTCGGTTTGGTACTGCATGAAGTGATCGAGGGTCATAGAGATTCCCCAATGATGATCTGCCCTTTCTCGCCCCATATTTTGGTGATGCGGCAATCCCAGACGTGTGAATCATCCTCATAGAGGGCGTCCATTAGGGCTTTCAGCATATTGTCGCAGTCGGGCTTTGACTGATGTGGACGTCCTGCGTATTGCGCTCTCTTTTTCTGACTCCAGCTTTGCGGCATAGGCATGACGAACGTGACGTGAGCGCCGGAATCTGGCAGGTGAATTTTGCGCAGACGAGCTTCATCACAGAACGCCCGGTAACGTATTACTTCCGGACGCTGCTTCCATTTATCAGCTCTGGTCATCCTGGGTTTGCCGATGGGCGTGATATCGTAGATTTTCATGATTTGATGAGTCCCTCTTTCCGCCAGATTTCCAGGGTGCGCATTACCCCCTCTGCGTGCATCAGGCGCAATTCGTCGTAGGTGAAATCGGTGGTTTTGGTTCTGCCGTCAATTACGTCATGGCACCCGTTGCAGGCGATCGCCGCCTGAGTATCGTCAGGCTTGCATCCTGTGCCGCACGTACCCGCCAGGCGGTAATGCGCCAACACGCTGGTTTCCGGGTTGCCGTTGCAGTAACCAGGGATCCGCACTGTACATTCGCGACCTCGGGCCGCTTTGCGAAGGTTCGCCATACTCACCCCCACATCCTGTTGCGCCAGCGAGAGTCTGGCCGAGGCGGATTTTTGTCCTCCACCAGCTGCGCGCTGACGGTCCATGTCATAAAGTCAGGGTTTAAGCTTCGTTCGACCTTTACGCCCCGCTGACGATATCTCGCTACCAATTCGTCGGCCTGCTGCGTTGTGCATTCGAGATGGTGAAACCATGAGTGTTTCATCGGCATCACCCCGCGAAGCTTAAAAGCTGGTTGGCGGCGTTCTCAGCTTCCTGCAGGCTGTTGAATGAACGAGAGAGGATCCACCGCCAGAGAACATCCAGCGATGCTTTGTACAGTTCCTGGAACTCGCATTCGTCCATGCTTGCGAAAGAAATGCTGCGAGGGTGTTTTTTCAGCGTGCCGTCCGGCAGCTGTATGGCGTCATAGTGTCCGGCTTCAACGATGACCCACGCCCGGTAAGCATCGAAGGATTTGCAAATACTGATATAGCCGGATCGCTTCTCAGCTATCCGGTCGAGATATTGCCCGGCGGCATCAAGCAACGCCGATTCACTCCCGCCATATGCAGCAAGGTATTTGGCGTAACCTGTGATAAGCCTGCGCTCGTTAGACGAAATCGCCCCGCCGGTAGGTTCCCAATATTCAAAGCCGAGATTGAGTAAAGCAAAGTAACGGCGGTGAAACGCCGGATTGCGGACAAGCTTATAATCGGCTTCCAGAACGGATCCGAGCTTGCATTTTGATTGCAGAAAATCACTGGTCTCCGGCGTCGCGGGGATCAGGATACCTTGAGATTGTTTTATTAAGTGAAGCTGCGCCATCACGTTCTCCGGTGGCGCATTACTGTCAGGTGGCTGGTTGTTCAGACCAGCACTACAAGTATGATGTAGCTAGCTGTTATGAGTCAATTTTTAGAGCTCATTTCCTTAATAACCTCCACTAATGATTTTCTTGTCCAGAGGTGTTCATCTTTAGCAATTTTCCTAACCGATACTTCACTATTAATATTCGATAAAAGGATTCGGTCATTCAAAGCTAATCGGAATGAGCACAACACATGTCCGGATCCGTCCGTAATGGTGGCCCACACATTCCCCTGCTGATTTGGGTCAATACCATCTGTCACATTACCCCCTGAGCGACATACAGACGCACTCATAAAAAACGGGTAGCAGCATCAAGGGAAACGCGAATGCGATGCTCTGGGATAAGAGCCGCCACCATCACAATTAAACTAATAAAACCAGTCGTCTGCGCTTTCCCATGTCTCTTGCAGAATTTGCTCAACGCGTTTTTTATCGCCATCAGCGCCGCCCAAAACGCTAAGGCCATCGTTGCTTGTGCGTCGAATGGTTAATTTGCAGTCATCATAAGACTGGGACAAGCGGCGCAGCAATTCTTGCTCAAGCGCAGGTATGGCGCCATCAGGGAGTTTTTTATGTTTATCAATTGTGACTTCAACTTTCATGGTTAGCACCTCACATGAATACTGTACAAATAAACAGTATACCGGTTGCATGAAATGTTCAACCCCTCTGCAGCACTTTTTGCTAACACCATGCTTATGTTTAGATTGATGTTTTTCCATATTAAAAAACCCGCCGAAGCGGGTTTTATCATGCTGCAATGTCTTTTTTCAGGCACATCTCCGGTAAATTAGCCCTCACCAGCGCCTCAGCAAAAGGCGGAGGAACCGCATTACCACAACGCGCAACCTGCTTGTCTTTAGCGCACTTCACACTGCAGAAATACATGTCAATTATGTACCGCTGGGAGAACCCCGATCCGCGTAGATTTTCAGTTTAATCAACTATAAAAAAGCCCTCTCCGCAGAGAAGGCTTTTCATTTTTTTGCCCGGAAAACGGATTGGATAACGCAGTAAACAAGACCACAGATATGAGGCATTGAGCATCCCGCGAAAATCGTCAGGGCTTCATCAGATAGCCCAAGAAGCCCAAGCCCCACGCAGACAAATACTGCATTTACTACAACAACCTGAACAATCATCACGATCAGAAGGGTTATTGCATACAAATCTTTAATCCGGATGTTTTTTACTTTGTGCGCCATGTGTCCCCACTTGGCGCCGGATAATCGTGTCAGTTGCTCAGACTGACTAAGTAATTATCGCCCGTCGCGGGGATAAAAGCAAAATGAGCATATACGATAAAACCCCTCCGGAGAGGGGTATCATTCAGGAGCTTTTTCGGCGAGCTTGTTGTGAACCTCCCACAGGCTAATGCCGCAACTCGCGTAGAAGTAAGCTGGGTAATCCAGACCAGACCACTCCCGAATCCCTCCGCGAGCAGCCTCCACAAACACAGCTATATACTTCCCCCAATCGCCAACCGCCGCCATCGGGACTTTTTACAGCAGCTATGCGAGTCAGTACGCCTGTCTGATACAGCTCAGTAAAGGCGGATTTCTTCCTGGTTATCATTCGCATAAATACAAACCTGTGGTTTGTTGATAACAAATAACGTGTTTGCGTTTTATGGTTTTTGTCACTGTAGGGCATTTAGGCATCACCACCTCCCCGCCTCGCCCGCGCGCAGAAACCCCGCTTTTTTGTGCAAATGTGCAGACCACCGGAAGGTCCGCCCCATCTGGTCTGCTCTTGAAAAATAACCATCCTAAATTTTGTGCATATGAATGTAGATTTATGCACCTTTTTTATCAGGCTTCGGCCAGACTGTATGCGCGACGCTTTTTCCGCTGTCAATAATCACAATTGATTCAACCGCAATGCTTGCAATGCTACTGTTTTCTTTTTGGAAATCAGGAAGCAACTCCATTTGTAATCTTTCCACAAAAACCTCTATCGGAGGCGCATTAGTAAGGTCTTTATCTACAAATATCAATCTCGTAAACAAAGGGTTATCACCCTGGCCATAAGCGCTAACTGTCACTGTGAGGCGAATCTTCATTACAACTTTCCTTTTTAAAAACAAATGTATATAAATCAATTGCTTATTTAATTTTACACATAAGAAATCCCGCCAAAGCGGGATTTCTTTACAACTAGATTAAGCGGTATTCATTCGGTATGCAGACAGAGAAACGACATTTTCGTTAGCGATTTCTGGGGCAAAATCTAACGCATTATCGTTTGCTAACTCTGCTAACATCGTCGGGGTAATACACAAACGCTTGGCTAAGTAATCAACATCAACTGACAGATCCGTTAAGAGAAACTTCATTGCCTTATGAAAAAGCTCAGGCTTTTCATTAGGAATCAAATAATCCTCTTTTTCATCAATTGCTTCCCCCTTGCGCTTTAAACCGAAGAATGCCGTTTTATATTGGGCATCGGTTAAGAGAGAAAGCTGATGCGCCCTATAAATTGTTGCTGCCTTGCTCACTTTCCATGTCAATTTAAATTGACTCAGCCCTTGCCAGTCGATACGACCACCAATTGGGCGAGGGAAATATTTTGCCATCGCCGAACGGGGTAAAAGCAATGCCGATGCAAAACGGTTGGCTTGAGATTCAGTTACCCGATCCCCCGTTGAAATACCTTCATGCAAAATCAAATGTGCTACTTCGTGAGCAATATCAAAACGCTGACGGCAAGGCGATTTTTTAGCCGTATTTCTTACAATGAATGGCCGGCTTAAAGGAACAGAAAGCGCATCCACATCATCAGAGACAGAATCGAAAGAAGTAACAAATGCTCCCAGCTTTTCAGCAAGTCGAGTCATGTTGTCGATCGGCCCAAAACCTAATCCCCAATCAGTCCGGCATTTCTCAGCGGCTCTTTCTATGTCCTCTTGAGTATTTACTCTCAGTTCAGGAAATCTTACTGGCGGTAAATTCAAGTAATCTTCAAAAACTTCAATGAGGCGGCGATATAATTCAGCTTTAGCGAGCGTCGCCAACTTAGTAGCCATGCGTGTTGAACTACGCTTGCGGAAATGAACGAGCTCTTCATTCACTGGAGACTGCTCTTGCACTGCGAAAAATTCAGGCGTAACCAGCAATACGGCAGCTAATTTATTCGCAAGCTCAGGAGTAGGCACAGCCGAGCCGGATTCCAGCCGCTGAATGTACTGGCGGGTCTTATCGACCCGCTCAGCTACTTGCTCCAGTGATAACTCATGATACAGACGAGCCAATCGCAAATTAGAACCGTTAAACACTTTTCACCTACTATTATCCGTTATCGCTTTTCTTTTCCTTTTCAGGAACAGAAGCGCTGATATCATCCAGTTCAATCTTGACAGGTGCTGGCGGGGTATCATCAGTAGAATGCAGCACAGTTACCCGTTCTTCGCCATACGTCCATAAAGAGAGCATTTCTTCCAGCGCATTATAACCCGCAAAATGCACTCGCCCACCCTCACCTTCGAACTCAGGTTTCTCTACAACGAAGCGCCAAATCGTAGGGATTGTATCTTCCGATGCGAATAGCTGATCAACACTATTCTTTCGAAAGAAGTTAGCCTTTTTCGGATTAGTTGGATCATCGCTAAAAGAACGGATTGGGATACCACCAATAGTGATTGTGTAATCGTTATTCGGATTAGAAAGCCCCAACCAGTCGTATTTTTTTGACATGCACAGTTTGACGATTCGATTTTTCTGGCGCCCAAAAGTACATGTTGCTCGGGTATAATTATCATCAAGCGAAGAAGACAAAAGCTCATGCGTGTCTTCCTGCACTTTAAGGAGAGCCTCCGCAATGATAGATAAGCGTTCTTCGGTTAACTGTGGATGAAACGTCCAAGGTAATGGGTAATTTTGCATCGGGTCACTTTCCTTTCAGTGCAAAAATCAAACTTTGTCAACCGGGATAATGGTGCAAAAATTTGATTTTGTCAACTAACCCCTATTAATTTTTTCAGCCACTTTCCAACGATTGAGAAGCTCGTAAGATTTTTTCAGATGCCAAATTATCTACCCCAGACGCTGCGCGGTTATCTGGGTTTCGTTCCATTTGAAGATGATTACGCCGTGTGGCCGCAGCACGCGAAAAGCCTCTTCAAAACCAGCGCGCAGGTCATCGCGCCAGGTGTCTTTGTTCAGGCGACCGTATTTCTTACCCATCCAGGCGTTTTCGCCCACTCGTTCAAGATGCGGCGGGTCAAACACGACAATGGGGAAAGAGGCTTCAGCGAACGGCAGCGCGCGGAAGTCGGCGATAATGTCCGGGCTGATAACCAGTCTGCGCCCGTCGCACAGGGTGTGCTGCTCGGAGCGAATGTCGGCGAACACTGCACGCGGGTCCTGTTTGTCGAACCAGAACATGCGGGAGCCACAGCACATGTCGAGGATGGTTTGCTCGGTCATTTGTCCCCCTCATGCAGCTGCTCTACGATGCACGAAAAAAAAGACTCCCGCGTATGACTGTTAAGAGCTGATGCAAACGCCGCGTTAAGTACGGCAGCATCACAGCCGTCATCGGTATAGAGCGCGATTTTTTTCTCAAGGCGCGCTTTGGCTTCCTGCAGCTGCATACCCCGGCAAGCACGCGGGATATATTCCGCAATCTGTGAAATAGCCTTTTCGTTCTGTTTAAACATGCTTCACCTCGATGGGCTTGATGGTGTCGAGCAGCAGCCGGCGGCGCGTATTTTCTGCAAAGTGACGGCGCCCTGTTTCTTTGTGGTAAAACTCGTTTTTGCCGACGACCCACATCCGCTCTGTCTGGTGCACTTTTTTTACCTTCGGACCGTCTCTGGTGATCACGGTGCCGGTATGGGTTTTTACGATTGTCATACGGCCTCCCCAAGCACCCAGCGCAGAGCCGCCGCGTATTCACCGCTGGCACCTTCGAGGGCTTTTGTGATTTCTTTGCGTGATTTGAGACGCGGCTTTGCTTCACCGAGAATCTGGCGTTGTCGACGAGCTTTTTCGTGGCCATTAGTACCAGCTGTTGCCCGCTCGATTTCTGCTACTTTTGCCCGCTGCTCTTCAGGTGTGAGCGCACCTAGCTGACGTGCCTGGGTAACGGTGACAGTTCCAGCCTCCACCGCTTCCCGGACGGCCTGAGTGGCATCGAGAAGGGAGAGCGTTGCACGAACGGTCTGAACGCTGCAGCCAAACAACACCGCAATGTCGTCCTCATCGAGCCCGCGGTCGAGCGCGTCTGACATTTTTTTAGCCCGGCCAAGCGGTGTATCAGGTCGGCGAATTTCGTTTTCACTGACCATGTATTTAGCCATCTGATTTGCTGATCCGCGCTTAACGACTCCAGGTACAAGCAGTGGGTCTTTGCCTTCTTTCAGACGGAGTTTATTTGCCTCCAGGGTATGTTTAACGCGCTGACGGCCAACAACTACGCAGGTGAGCCCCGTTTCAGGGTCTTTCCAGACGATGATCGGCTCAAGTACACCCAGCTCCGCAATGTTCAGTACCATCCCTTCCTCAATAGGCAGGTGTACCCGCTCATCATAAAGTGGGTGGGTCTTATCGGTGACCAGGTGCAGGTTTTCAGGCTCGAAATTGAGCACGTTTGTTTTGCCGCTGGCACCGTATACATCGATTGAATTCTTAGCCATGAATAGCCTCCTGAACATCTAAAACTCGCTGAAAAACAGGACTGCCAAGCAGGCTGTAATTCAACCCAACAGCAACTTTCGGCACCAGGCCAAAACGCTTCATGTCAAAGTCGATGACGGCCCGCTGATCGCGGAACAGCCCCAAACGACCATGCCGGACAACCTCGCCAGTCGCTTCTGCTTCGCAAAAATACCGCTGGACAGTAGCGCGGCTCAGCCCCAGTTTTTTCATTGCCTCGGTGGTCGTAAGGCGCCCCTGATGCCTGGTGATCCGAATCACTGCGCGGACGTACTCTCTGCGCTCAACTGCTGATAATGCTCTAGCCATGATTCCGCCCTCTGCCTAAACCGAATTTCGCGCGGATTTCAGCGATTTTGTTTAAGCCCTGCTCGTTACTCAGCGGACGTCCGCCCAACTTTGGGATTTGCTTAACAGGCTCGGGGATAGCTTCACCGGTCTTGATGCGACGAACCATACGCAGCAGCTCATCAGAGGCTTTACGGCGCAATTCGGAATCACTCAGTGCATTTGCACGCATGTCGGTATAAAGCCCCGTAACTAGCCAATAGCAGGCTTTATGTTTCAGCGTTAACGGTTCGATTTCATGCTCAGGCCATGGGTAAGACTCAGCGTCTGGATACTGACCACGAGTCCGGCAATACTGGTAAACCATTTCAACCAGTTCATTCGCATCTGGCAGGCCTACAGTTACCGCCTCCTCAGAACGACACCAGGCGACGAACTGTCCCGGTGATGGCATGAATGGTTTTTCCTGTTTGCGCGCAACCCGCATCCCTGCGTTAATCTGCTCAACTGTGGTGATCCCGTTCTCTTTGAACGCCAACAACCACTGGCGACGCATCTCGTTGAGGTCTTCCACTGATTTGTTGGCCAGCACCGGGAAGACGGCAAGCAGCTGGCGGAACAGCTCGTTGAAGATTTCCGCAGTCTTGGCCGCCTGGCGCTTTACTGCCTGCTCGTCCTGCATTTCCGGAAGCCCGGCAGCCACTCGCTGGAAGTTTTCACGGTCGAAGTTGTGCATGCTTTCTGCGATAGATTTCATTCGAGTACCCCGTCGATCCAGTCTGTGTTGTCCAGCGCACTGGCGCCTGATGAGTTTCTTGATGGACCATGGCTGCGCAGGCGTTGAGTTGTGAGTTGGTCCCACTTCTTACGTAGTTTTGAGGGGCAGAGGATGTTTCCCTGCCAGAAACCATCCTCATTTGCCCACTTGAACAGTTCGCAGATTTCATAGTGCGTGCGCTTGTCCTGCAGGCGCATCAGGCGGATGGCATTCGCCCATTCAACCCAGTTCGGCTCTGAGAGGGAGGCATTAACGGTCAGGGCTTTATCGAAAATCCATCGCGCGGCTTTGAGGTCGTCAGCTGTTCCCCAGGATTTACCCGCAGGGGTATAAATCCCATCGGCCGCTTCTGGATGACGAGAGAGAAACTTCAAGGTTTCCTCGTTTCGGGATTCTTTAGAATTCCGAGACGAAGAAGATCTTTTACTATTGTTCTTGTATTGGGTGTCTCCCGTTTCCGGGAAAGGTTTTCCCGTTTTCGGTAACACTTTTCCCGATTCCGGGAAGAGTTTTCCCGTTTTCGGTTTGTCTAAAATCCACTCAGATAGCTCAGTATTTATACCGACAATTTTCATCACTCCCTGCTTATGAGCGAAGATAATTTTCCGCTCCGCGAGAGATTTGATTGTGTCGGAAATATGCGACTCTCCGAGGTCTGTAAGCTCAGCAATCACCGTATTTGTTACTCGGTCCTGCTTCTTGTTCCATCCATAGGTAAGCCAGATAACAGCCTCAAGACACTGCCACTCACGACCTGACATCCGCAGACGCGGCTTGAGCTTCTGTATCTCGTTTGCGATCTTGGTATACCCGTTAGCCAGGTCGGCCATTTGACCTCCCGAACGCTCGGTTTTAATCGGAAAATTGATAACTTCAGCGGTATTTGACATACTTCATCCCGTGAATTGACCCAATTAATTCACCCGAAGACTGGCTGTGTTGGCGCACAACAGTCTTCACCCTTTCAGAACAACCCAGCCTGGTCGCCGCCCTTTCGCACTTTGCGCTTTGCTTCCCGGCGTTCAGCTGCGCTGGTCTGCTTCTCTGCCCATAACTTTGCGTGTCGCATAACATCTTAAAAAATTCCCCCTTTGCGGCTTGCCTGTGACATCCGCTTGTACATATCGACCGCCTGGTATGCCCCCCCCCCTGAGCCACTGCTTGCGTGAAGCCCTGCCGAAGAAGTTCCTCGCGGACGTTCTTTTCAATAAATTCGATGTGGTTCATGGATACCCCGCTTACATCACGCCGAGCATTGAGCTCACGATCGTCATCAGCGTTCCTGTCTGCTCAGGCATTAGCCTGAAAAGCGACGCTATTCCCTCGCTCACCTCCTTCAGTTTCTGGTGCTCTGGCGCGTTCAGCATCACCGCCTGCTTTGCTTCAGCGCATTCCTTCATGGCCGAAGACAGGCGCGACAAAATATCGTCCTGTGGCATCAGACGATGTCGGAACTCCAGCGGAAGAACGGCCATGATTGCCGGGGTAAGAAGGCGAACGTACTCGCGATAGCGCTCAGACTCGGCCGGGTTGTCCAGGTAGCGAAAAAGCTTCTGTCGGGCACGGCTGATATCATCAGGGAACGCGATCTCCTCGCCGCCCTGCTGGCGCCACTCATCGATGATATGTGCCGATACAACATCCTGGCCCTCAGCTGCAGCCCAGGCGCGAACAGCAGAGCGAATAGCGTCGTGATCTGACTCTCTCAGCTGATTTCGCTTTATCAGGGCGCCGGTGTTGAATCCGGTATTTTGTTGAAAGGAAAGTGTTTGCATAGTCAGCCTTCCTGTTTCGGCAGGCCGTCTGTGGGGTTTGGATACGCCTCAGGATCAATTTCATGAGGTGTAACCTGCCAATTAAGAAACTTACAAAGCGCGCGCACCCGTGACGTAGGGACTTTTCCAGAATTCATCCAGCGACTTACTGCCTGAGATGAAAGACCCATTGCCTCACCAAGCGCGGTTTGTGTAGTGATTGATTTAACTTTGTTTTTAAGTTGCTCGTTCATGACTCCTCCTTTTGTTGAAAATAAGCATACACATTGAAACCGTATGTTTCAATTAAATTACTCCAATTTGTTTCAGTTACTTCTGAAACGCGGGGTTGTAAAATGGAAAGTATGACTACCGAAACCAATCAAGTTTTTGCTTACAGGTTTAACCAAGCCATTACTGAGCATGGTTGGAACCTTTCCGATTTAGCCCGCCGCGTTGGTGTAACGCCGCAGGCGGCTCAGAAGTGGGCGAAAGGAATCTCTATTCCGCGGGGCAAGAAGATGAAGTTGCTTGCTGAAGTAACGGGAAAGCCCGAGCACTGGTATTTCATGCAGCCTGATACAGATGATCCCGAACTGGTAGCTCAACTAGGTCTTCCCAAAAAACTCGATGTTACAGAAGAGGCGCTCCTTAACATCTTTAACCAACTTCCCGAAGCGGAAAAACTACGTTTAATCCTTCACGCAAAGGGCGTTTTGAGAGACCTTCAAGCACTAAAAGATGATGTTGGTGATTTGATAAAAGACCTTAACCGCTAACTCCCCGCCCCCTAACGCTGACATAGTCGGCGTTTTTTTCGCCCTCAATTACTAAATTTAGTTTCAATTATTTGACTATTGAAATTAATGGTTGTAAATTTAGCTCATCGACAACAAACGCATTGTTGTCAGGTGGTAAACGTTCCGCTGGCCGGCGACAAGGCAGAGGTTGAAATGAGTAAACAAGGCATTAGAGCCATGGTCATTTCGGCAGTAATTGGACTCTTCATCTGGATAGCGCTTATCAGCGCACTGAGGGAGTTATTTCTATGAATGATTTCGCACGCAAACCCGCTCGTCAGCAGGCTGTTCGTTTAAGTCCGCTGTCAGCTTTCATCCGCCGGGTGTGCTACATGCTCGCGCAAAAAGGAGACCCTTCATGAGCACGATGTTTGCCCTGGTTCTCACCGTTAGCATGCTGACGGGCGGTAATCAGGATGTCCTGCTCGGCGTTTACGACACTGAGAATGACTGCAAGGCAGCCGCAGAAGAGCAACACGTGAAAGCTGAATGTTATCCGCTGAAAGGTGTACTGGACGAGCATCCGGCCGGGTTCACGGTGCAAATGTAGGGGGAAGAATGCAGAAGAAATGCGGTTACTGCCGCAAAGCAATCGAGGGTAAACCAGTTGTAAGCACCCTGTTGTACCTCCAGGGGAACCAGCTCGCACGGAAAGAAAAAGAGTACTGCTCTGAACGCTGCGCCTCTTACGACCAGATGGCGCACGAGAGCTAACGTAAACCCGCCGAAGCGGGCTGTACGTCCGGTGCCACCGACCAAAGTTACACCGGAAATTACCAAAACCAATGACCACCCTGAATGGGCGCTACCAATGGCCCGGGGGATTCTACATCCAAAATAGAGGCTATCACATGGAATATTTTTATCTGATAAAAGCGACTCAAAAATCGGGTAAAGCTGATGCCGTAATCTGGCGCACTAATAAATCAGAAGCCCGCGCTCTACTGCAGCTCGACGTCGATCTGGAAGACGCTGGGATCGAAACAGGCCGCGGCAAAGACTATCAAAAACCAATTCGTACCGATTTCCCAGTATTCAATGACCTTCCGGCGGAGGGTGTTCTCGATTACTCATGGTGCGAACGCTACCAGCTCGGCGACGATGGTCGCACCTGGGCTCTGAAGCCAGGTCAGGTGCCTGCGGATCATCATAGCGATGATGCCGGAGCCGTTAGTGGCGAGCTGGTTGATGCCAATACTACTGGCGATGCGGCACAAGGTGACACCGTGGAAACTTTCGGTAGCGATGAATACCAGAACGATTCAAGCGCGCTTTTTAACGTGGCAGAACTCCCCTTTCGCACTCAGCTGCTGGCGCAGTATATGGCCGAAGAACGCCACGTTTATCATATCAGCATGCCTCACCGGCAGGAGCTGTCAGTTCTTGAAATGGACACTGATAACGCAGCCGTCCAGGATCTGATTCTGGCCGCCGAGAATATCCCTGAAATCAAAAAATACGATATGCCGGCGCTCTGGAAATTCACCAGTGCCAATAAAAAAGTCTTCCCGGAAGGGAAGCGGCATGAGCTCGGCAAGCGTATCCAGTTTGCAAAGCTGTGGTTCGCCACGAACGCTATCGACCGCGGCATTCTCACCAGGGAATGGGCTGCCGGTAACTGCATTTCTTCGGTTTTGAAAACCGATGCAGGTACGAATGCTGGCGGCGGTAATAAAACCGATCGCAACCCTGACTACACCCATACCCTTGATACGCTCGATGTAGAAATAGCCCTGGCCACAATGCCAATGGATTTCGATATTTACAATTTCCCGGCATCAATTCACCGCCGGGCCAAAGAGATCGTCCAGAAGAAAGAAAGTCCGTTCAAGGAATGGTCGGCTGCCCTGCGCAAAACCCCTGGCATCCTGGATTATTCGCGTGCGGCGATTTTTGCACTGATCAGGGAAGCATCCAGCGGAATAACTCCTTTTCCAGATCGGTTGCGTGGGTACATCAACGCAAATCTGACTGAGCATAAGCATGACGCCCCTTCCCCTGAAACGCTTGCCAAGGCAGGGCATATTTCATCTGCCGCCGTCACTCTGGACGCTGTGAAAAAGGCTATCGATGGTGATGAAGGTGTGCCTGACCTAGAAACTCTCCCAACTGACTTTCAGGTAATTGGCACCGAACTGGTGAAAGAAGCTCAAAAGAAACGACCTGACGCTAATCAGGTTCTGGCCGCCGAACGTGGCGAATATGTCGAAGGTATCAGTGACCCCACGGATCCGAAGTGGATAACCGAAGACCTGACCAAGCCCAAACAGCCTGAAGTTTCAAACATGGGCAATGGTGTTTTTTCGATTGATGGTCTGATGGATAGCCAGACATCACCAGCACCAGCACTTTCTATCGTGGACCAGGCGCGCCAGCGCGCTGCAGAAGAAAAATTACATCCAGCTAATTCCGGGGAAACCACCAGCAATGTGCAGATGGAAACGGCTCAGCCGGTCGAAGACGAAAATGATAATGCGGTATCAGCAGGCGAAGGCGCTGATGAGCCTCCTGCGCAAACAACTGCCGTGAACATGAGCAAAATACTGGCTGAACGCTGCCCGGATCTTACCGCCGAAGTGCTGAAAAGCCAGGTTTCCGAGAGTGCTCACAGTGATGATGAGGGAGAAGCTGGACAAGCAGCGCCAGCATGGCCGGAGTATTTCGAGCCTGGTCGATATGAAGGCGTGCCAAATGAGGTCTACCACGCCGCTAACGGCATCAGCTCCACGATGGTTAAAGATGCCCGGGTATCGCTGATGTATTTCGAGGCGCGCCACGTATCCAAAACCATCCAGAAGGTACGCTCCCCTGTTCTGGATATGGGCAATCTGGTGCATGCACTGGCGCTGCAGCCTGAGCAGCTGGAAAAAGAATTCAGCATCGAGCCGGAAATACCAGCAGGCGCCTTCACCACGACGGCGACGATCCGCGCATTTATCGACGAGTACAACGCCGAGCTTCCGCCGCTGTTGAGTGCTGACGATATCAAGGCGCAGTTGGAGGCGCACAACGCCACCCTGCCCGCTCCTGTACCCCTGGGCGGCGACAAAGATGCAATTGGCATTGCGTATCTGGAATTACCTGACGAGTTCAAGCGAATCGTTGGTGACGATAAAAACTTTACCGCGTCAGCAATGAAGGCCTGCATCAAAGAATACAACGCCACCCTGCCAGCGACTGTTAAAACCAGCGGCAGCCGCGATGCCTTACTGGAACAGCTGGCGATTATCAATCCTGACATGGTTGCTCAGGAAGCGCAGAAGGCGCAGCCGCTGAAAGTATCAGGTACTAAGGCGGATCTGATTCAGGCCGTGAAATCGGTTAAACCGGATGCCGTGTTTGCCGATGAGTTGCTGGATGCATGGCGCGAAAACCCTGAAGGAAAAGTGCTGGTTACCCGCCAGCAGCTGGCTACGGCACTGGCCATTCAGAAAGCACTGTTGAATCACCCGACCGCTGGCAAGTTGTTGATGCACCCGAGCCGAGCCGTCGAGGTGAGCTATTTCGGCATTGATGAGGAAACCGGGCTGGAAGTTCGCGTGCGTCCTGACCTTGAGATAGACATGGGTGGCCTGCGCATCGGTGCAGACCTTAAAACCATCAGCATGTGGAACATCAAGCAGGAAGGCCTGCGCGCCAAATTGCACCGGGAAATCATCGAGCGCGATTACCACCTGAGCGCGGCTATGTACTGCGATGTCGCCGCACTCGATCAGTTCTACTGGATTTTCGTCAACAAAGACGAGAACTACCACTGGATCGCCATCATTGAGGCATCCGAAGAACTGCTGGAACTCGGCATGCTGGAATACCGCAAAGCTATGCGCGCCATTGCGAACGGTTTCGACACTGGCGACTGGCCAGCGCCGATTACTGAAGACTACGCCGAAGAACTTAACGATTTTGATATGCGCCGTCTCGAAGCGCTGCGCGTACAGGCATAAGGGGGAATAACAATGTCCAATTTAGTCGCAACTACTGAAAACCAGACCCAGAAGATCGACAACGTTTCTATCCTGACGAACGGTGAATTGTTCAACCGCCTGCGCACGCTCTCGGAAGTAATGGCCAATAGTGGAAACTTCGTGCCTGAGCATTATCGTGGGAAACCAGATGCGTGCATGGCTGTAGTGATGCAAGCAGCGCGTTGGGGTATGGATCCGTTTGCAGTTGCACAGAAAACCTTCATCGTGGGTAACTCAGGTGTGCTTGGCTATGAGGCACAACTGGTGAATGCGGTAATTAATACCATGGCTCCAACCAAAGACCGGATCCATTTTGAATGGTTTGGTGCATGGGAAAATATCGTTGGCCGCTTCATTAAAAAAACCAGCGGCAAAGGTAACGACTACATCGCGCCGGGCTGGGATTTGCAAGATGAAGCTGGCGTGGGCGTCCGCGCCTGGGCAACGCTCAAAGGAGAATCAGAACCTCGCGAGCTTGTGCTGATGCTTTCACAGGCACAAGTCCGCAACTCTACACTGTGGGCGAGCGACCCCCGTCAGCAACTGGCCTATCTCGCCGTTAAACGTTGGGCACGGCTGTACTGCCCGGATGTGATCCTCGGGGTTTATACCGCCGATGAAATTGACGAACGCGAAGAAAGGGTTATCAACCCGGCGCAGACAGAAAAGGTCACGCTGAATGAGATAACACACTCCGTTGGCGATTCCACCAGCACGCAAGAGCCTGCATCTAACGTTGACTCTGTTGCTCACGAACTCCGAGAGCGGATTGATACAGCTGACTCAGTGGACCAGGCCAAAGCCATTCGTGTAGACATCGAATCACAGAAAGCTCTGCTGGGTACTGCTTTGTATACCGAACTGAAGAGTAAGGCGGTGAAACGCTACTACCTTGTTGATGCGAAGAACAAAGTTGAGGCCGCCATAAATTCACTTCCTAACCCGGGGGATCCGGAAGCCGAAGCGTTATTCGCGAAGGCAGAAAGCACCCTGACCTCATCGCGCCGCCACCTCGGTGATGAACTGTATGACCAGTTCCGCATCACCCTGGACGACATGAAACCGGAATACGTGGGCTAAGGGAGGCGGGAGGGTTCGCCCTCCCGGTAACGATATGACGAAAATTTCTGAGCGCGGAATGATTTTTAACGCTGAGATGGTGCGGGCGCTGCTCGACGGCCGGAAGACGCAGACCCGGAGACCTATCAAATGGAAACAGACTCGGTTCACTGAAATTGGTGAGCGTGAAGACGGTAGCAAATGGCCGTGGAGCGAAGATGCAGAGCATGCTTGCGATTTCTGGCACCCATGTCCGTTTGGTGCTGTCGGCGACCGCATCTGGGTGCGGGAGGCTTTTCGGGTGCATAGCCGGGCTACAGACGTCGCTACCCTGGTATACAAAGCCAGCGAGCGAAATTCATGGACGGAGCAAACCCGCCGTGTACCCGTAGCTGTCTGCAATAAACCGGCAACGCCTGAGAAATGGACTCCTTCGCTGCACATGCCGCGCTGGGCCAGCCGCATTCTGCTGGAAATCACCGACGTGCGGGTTGAACGGCTGAACGCTATCAGCGAAGAGGATGCCACTGCCGAAGGTGTTCCGCCTGCAGGAAGTTTGCTTCCTGATTACCCGGGAACATTCCTGACTCCGAAGGGTGATTTCGCAACGGCCAAGGTTGCATTCCAGCGCTTGTGGGAATCCATCTACGGCGAGGAAAGCTGGAAGGCCAACGGTTGGGTTTGGGTAATTTCGTTTAAGCGCATTGAAGGCGGTGCAGCATGATGCATTTGTTAATTATCTCAGCAGCTGTAATTTTCGGCTTTCTGACCTTTATTGCGGTTATGTCATTTATGACCTGGGAAAACTACTTCCGGCTGTTTGGTCGCAATCGCATCATTAGAGTGATTATTGTTCTTTTGATTTTCTCGGCGGCGAATTACTTCATTTTTGGCGGTGCAGCATGAGCGTAGGGATTGCCATCATTAACCGCCCGACAGTCGCGGCTAACAATGCAGAGAAGAGCTTAAGCGGATGTATGAGACTTGGTGCCACTATCGTGGCCTGAAAGTGGTGTGAGGTAAAAATGAATACAATGTTTTTGTTAATGGCCGAATATGGGTCTGCTACGGTTCCACTCAGCCAGGTGTGCGAAAAGTATTTTGGGCTGAAACCGGCAACCGCAGAAAAGCGCGCGGCTATGGGCGAGATACCCATTCCAACCTTCCGGGCGGCAGAGAGCCAAAAGGCACCACGCATGATCCATATTCAAGACCTTGCTAATCACATTGATGCGCAGTTGAAGAAAGGCCGCGACCTCCTGGAACAGATGAAAAGTGGCAGTTAGTGATACTGTAACTCAGATTCCGGATACCGCCCATTATGCTGTATCCGGTTTTATTTTTGCATCACCAAGCACCCCAATAGAACCCCATAAAGATATAAGCATATGATTATGCTACTTATATCAACCATGTTCAACTGGAGCAACATGGGCAAGTTTATGGCCGTCGGGCTGACGGATCTGCTGGAGAGTTCAGGCATGAACGGTGTTCCGGCGTTTGTCGGTCTTGCGCTGCTGTCGGCTTTTCTGTGTATGTTTATCGCCAGCGGCTCGGCCATCTGGTCGATTCTGGCGCCGATCTTCGTGCCAATGTTTATGCTGTTGGGCTTTCACCCGGCGTTTGCGCAGATCCTGTTTCGTATCGCTGATTCATCGGTGCTGCCGCTGGCGCCGGTGTCACCGTTTGTGCCGTTGTTTCTCGGCTTTCTACAGCGCTACCGGCCGGATGCCCGCCTCGGCACCTACTACTCGCTGGTGCTCCCTTACCCGCTGATTTTTCTCGCCGTCTGGCTGCTGTTGCTGGTGGGCTGGTATCTGGTGGGACTGCCGATCGGCCCTGGCATCTATCCGCGGCTGTCTTAACCCACCGATGCGCCAGGGACGGCCGCCTTAGCTTAACGCGATATCTTCACTTTGAACTTACGGGTCGCTTCCCCGGCTCCGGCGAATATGCCGAAAAGCGCGCGATACCCTCGCTCAAGCAACAGCGACATACCGTGAATAACCAGACCGCTGAAGATCAGTACGATTACGCCAGTCAGTATATATTGCATAGCTCCACCTCTGAGTTATTAACCGCGCCGCGCCGACGCGGTAGCACTTTCCCGAGCGCGCACAGCGGCGCGGAGGACCGACGTCGTCAGCTTAAAAGTAGCAAAAACCCTGTCCGGTAACCCGCCAGGATCGATCCAAAAATAAATCATCGTGGCGATCGCAGAATGCCTCCACGGCGGATAGCCCGCCGTGCTATCTGGCGATGCGGTTTTACCTTTTGGGAGTATAGTTGACTGCCGTCAGCGCGTGGTATCGTGTGCCTCTCATGTACGATGGTGGATGACAGAAACGATGTTGACCTTGCTGCAGGATAAAATGGATACCCCGCTGGGGCCGTTGTGGGTGCTTTGCGACGAACAGTTTAATTTGCGCGCCGTCGAGTGGGACGAGCACCGCGATCGGATGGAAACGCTGCTCGACGTTCACTATCGCCGGGAAGGCTATCAGCGCGTCGACTGCCGCAATCCCGGCGGTCTCAGCAGTAAGCTGAGCGACTATTTTGCCGGCGATTTAGCCATTATCGAGACTCTGCCTACCGCCACCGCCGGCACCCCTTTTCAGCGCCAGGTCTGGCAGGCGTTACGCGATATCCCCTGTGGCCAGGTGATGCACTACGGCCAACTGGCCGAGGCGCTCGGTCGTCCCGGCGCCGCGCGCGCGGTGGGCGCCGCCAATGGCGCCAATCCGGTGAGTATCGTGGTGCCCTGCCATCGGGTCATCGGGCGCAACGGCACCATGACCGGCTATGCCGGCGGCGTACAGCGTAAAGAGTGGCTTTTGCGTCACGAGGGCTATCTGTTGCTTTGACTGAAAATGCCTTTTCTGGAATTTTCAGGTAATTTTACAATCAAAAGTGGCGTAATAATCTGTTTTTAATCAAATAGATACACAAGCGATTTGATTTACCCTGCTGATATTACGTGTTTCCGGGCCTGAAGACTTACCTGCTGATCAAAAAGATGTTAAAATTGACCAATATCAATTAAGGCCTGAGCAGACATATGATCCCTGAGAAGCGAATTATTCGACGCATTCAGTCTGGCGGTTGTGCAATCCATTGTCAGGATTGCAGCATTAGCCAGCTCTGCATCCCCTTTACTCTGAACGAGCATGAGCTTGATCAGCTGGATAATATTATCGAGCGGAAAAAGCCTATCCAGAAAGGTCAAACCTTGTTCAAAGCCGGTGATGAGCTGAAGTCGTTGTACGCTATTCGCTCCGGGACCATCAAAAGCTATACCATCACCGAGCAAGGTGATGAGCAGATCACTGGCTTCCATCTGGCGGGCGACCTGGTGGGCTTTGACGCCATCGGCACCGGTCTGCACCCGAGCTTTGCGCAGGCGCTGGAAACCTCAATGGTCTGCGAGATCCCCTTCGAAACTCTTGACGATCTTTCCGGAAAAATGCCCAATCTGCGTCAGCAGATGATGCGCCTGATGAGCGGTGAGATTAAAGGCGACCAGGATATGATCCTGTTGCTTTCCAAAAAGAATGCCGAAGAGCGCCTGGCCGCGTTTATCTATAACCTTTCTCGTCGTTTCGCCCAGCGCGGCTTCTCACCACGTGAGTTCCGGCTGACCATGACCCGCGGCGATATTGGCAACTATCTCGGCCTCACCGTCGAAACCATCAGCCGTCTGCTGGGCCGTTTTCAGAAAAGCGGCATGCTGGCGGTGAAAGGCAAATATATCACTATTGAAAACAGCGATCTGCTGGCCCAGCTGGCCGGGCAGGCGCGCAACGTCGCTTAATCTCTGCGCAATACCTGGTCACGATCGGCAATTTTTTCAGATTTGTTGATCTGACCAGGCTCCTCCCCTGTTTCAATTCATCCATATAGGTTATCTTTTTAATAACTGACGGTAGCTGCAGTTGTAAGGAGACCCTGTATGGCGAAGTATCAGAGCATGCTGGTAGTAATCGATCCTAACCAGGACGACCAGCCGGCGCTAAGGCGAGCGGTGTACCTGCACCAACGGATTGGTGGACGCATCAAAGCCTTTTTGCCGATCTATGATTTTTCCTATGAAATGACCACCCTGCTGTCGCCGGACGAGCGGACGGCAATGCGCCAGGGCGTCATTGCCCAACGAACGGCCTGGATCCGCGAGCAGGCGAAATTCTACCTGGAATCGGGCGTGCCGATTGACGTGAAAGTGGTGTGGCACAACCGCCCCTTCGAAGCGATTATTCAGGAGGTGGTCAGTGAGAAACACGATCTGCTGCTGAAGATGGCCCACCAGCACGACAAACTGGAGGCGGTGATCTTTACCCCGACGGACTGGCATCTGCTGCGTAAATGCCCTTGCCCGGTGTGGATGGTCAAAGACCAGCCGTGGCCGGAAGGCGGCAAAGCGCTGGTCGCCGTCAATCTCGCCAGCGAAGAGAATTATCACAACACCCTTAACGAGAAGCTGGTTCGCGAGACGCTGTCGCTGGCGGAAGAAGTCAACCACACTGAAGTGCACCTGATCGGTGCCTACCCGGTGACGCCGATCAATATCGCGATAGAACTGCCGGATTTTGATCCCAGCGTCTACAACGACGCGATCCGCGGCCAGCATCTGCTGGCGATGAAAGCGCTGCGGCAGAAGTTTGGCATCGATGAAAAATTCACCCACGTCGAAAAAGGACTGCCTGAAGAGGTGATCCCGGACCTCGCCGAGCATCTGCAGGCGGGGATCGTGGTGCTGGGAACGGTCGGACGTACCGGCCTGTCGGCGGCGTTCCTCGGCAATACCGCGGAACAGGTTGTCGACCACCTGCGCTGTGACCTGCTGGTGCTGAAACCGGAGGCCTACCAGACGCCGGTGGAACTGGACGACGACGACGACGATTAACCGCTACCGCTCATCTTCCCCCGCCTCGCGGGGGATTTTTTTGCTTGCTGCCAGCCAGGCACAAAAAAAGGGCCGTTGGCGGCCCCTGTCACTGTCCAGCGAGAATGGCTTAGTGGATACCCAGACGCCAGGCCAGATCGATCTCTTCTTTCAGCTCCAGCGAGGAGAGCGCCATCAGGTCAGCAAACTCCAGCTCCAGCAGTTTAAGTTTTTTCAGATACTGCGCTGGGGTCATGACGGTGGGGTCGCGGCGTAAGAATTCGATGGCCATCTGCGTTGGGGTTAACTCGGTATCCATAATATCCTCTGTCTGATGTAAGAACCGGAACATTATATCACCTCTTGCCGCTTATTTTATGAACAATTCCAGGCATCTCCCTGCATATAAAAAAGCCGTCTCACAGGAGACGGCTTATAAACAAACGTTGTAAAACAATTATGTTACATTACAGCGCTTTCAGGATCGCATCGACGCTGGCTTTAGCATCGCCAAACAGCATATGAGTGTTCTCTTTAAAGAACAGCGGGTTCTGTACGCCGGCGTAACCGGTGTTCATTGAACGCTTAAAGACCACCACATTCTGCGCTTTCCACACCTCGAGCACCGGCATGCCGGCGATCGGGCTCTTCGGATCGTCCTGCGCCGCCGGGTTGACGGTATCGTTGGCGCCGATCACCAGCACGGTGTCGGTGTCGCTGAAATCGTCGTTGATCTCATCCATCTCCAGCACGATGTCGTAAGGCACTTTGGCTTCCGCCAGCAGGACGTTCATATGCCCCGGCAGGCGCCCGGCCACCGGATGAATACCAAAGCGTACTTTGATACCCCGCGCCCGCAGCTTCTCGGTAATTTCTGCTACCGGATACTGCGCCTGAGCCACCGCCATACCGTAGCCCGGGGTGATGATCACCGAGTGCGAGTTTTTCAGCATCTCCGCCGTCTCTTCGGCGCTAATCTCGCGATGCTCGCCCACTTCTTCATCGCCGCCGCTGGAGGAACCATCGGTGCCGAAGCCCCCGGCGATCACGCTGATAAAGGAGCGGTTCATCGCCTTACACATAATGTAAGAGAGGATGGCGCCGGAAGAGCCCACCAGCGCGCCGGTGACGATCAGCAGGTCATTACTCAGCATAAAGCCCGCCGCCGCTGCCGCCCAGCCCGAGTAGGAGTTGAGCATCGAGACCACCACCGGCATGTCCGCACCGCCGATAGAGGCCACCAGGTGCCAGCCAAAGGCCAGCGCGATCGCGGTCATCACCAGCAGGCACAGGACCTGGGTGCCGGTGCTGTCAGAGCGAACAAAAATCACCATCAGGATGAAGGAAACCACCAGCGCCGCCAGGTTCAGCTTATGGCGATTGGGCAGCATCAGCGGCCTGGAGGAAATTTTGCCGCGCAGTTTACCAAACGCCACCACCGAACCGGTGAAGGTCACCGCGCCGATGAAGATCCCGAGGAACACTTCGGTCAAATGAATATTGACCAGAATTTGCTCCATACCGGTTTCATGCTGCAGGTAGCTGTTGAAACCCACCAGCACCGCTGCCAGCCCCACGAAGCTGTGCAGGATAGCCACCAGCTCCGGCATCTCGGTCATCTCGACTTTCTTCGCCAGACGAATACCGATCGCCCCGCCGATCACCATCGCAAGAATAATCCAGCCGACGTTGCCGGCGTCCGGCCCCAGGATGGTAGCGATCAGGGCAATGGCCATCCCGGCGATGCCGAAATAGTTGCCCTGCTGCGACGTTTCGTGTTTCGACAGGCCCGCCAGGCTGAAAATAAACAGGATTGCAGCAACAATGTATGCAGCCGTTACTAATCCACCAGACATGTGCTACCCCTTATCCTTTGCGAAACATTTTCAGCATGCGCTGAGTCACGGTAAAACCACCGAAAATATTAATGCTGGCGATCAGCACCGCGATAAAGCTCAGGAAGCTGACCCAGCCGCCGTGGCCTATCTGCAACAACGCGCCAACCACGATAATGCCCGAAATGGCATTGGTCACCGACATCAGCGGCGTATGCAGCGCATGGGAGACGTTCCACACCACGTAGTAACCCACCACGCAGGCCAGCGCGAAGACGGTGAAATGGCCGAGGAACTCTTTTGGCGCCACGTTGGCCAGCCAGCCGAAGAGAATAATCGCCAGCGCCATCAGCGCATATTTGCGCCACGGCGACGCCGGTTTCACCGCTTCTTTCGGCGCTTCCACTTTTTTCGCCGCGGCCTGCGGCTGAGCGGAGACCTGAATCGGCGGCGCCGGCCAGGTGATTTCACCTTCGCGAACAACGGTCACGCCGCGCACTACCACGTCATCGAAATCGATAACGATATTGCCGTCTTTCTCTTTGCACAGCAGTTTCAGCAGGTTCACCAGGTTGGTGCCGTAGAGCTGGGAGGACTGGGTCGGCAGACGGCCAGGAAGATCGGTGTAACCGATGATTTTCACGCCGTTGGCGGTGGTCACCACTTCGCCCGGTACGGTGTACTCACAGTTGCCGCCGTTTTGCGAGGCCAGATCGACCACCACGCTGCCCGATTTCATGGAGTCGACCATTTCGCGGGTGATCAGCTTCGGCGCCGGTTTTCCCGGGATTAACGCCGTGGTGACAATGATATCGACCTCTTTCGCCTGCGCGGCGAACAGCGCCATTTCAGCCTTAATAAAGGCCTCAGACATCACCTTGGCGTAGCCATCGCCGCTGCCCGCTTCCTCTTTAAAGTCCAGCTCGAGGAACTCGGCGCCCATACTCTGCACCTGCTCCTTCACTTCCGGACGGGTATCGAAGGCGCGAACAATAGCGCCCAGGCTGTTGGCGGCGCCAATCGCCGCCAGACCGGCTACCCCGGCGCCAATGACCATCACCTTGGCGGGCGGAACCTTGCCTGCCGCCGTAATCTGCCCGGTAAAGAATCGACCAAATTCATGCGCCGCTTCAACGATAGCGCGGTACCCGGCGATGTTGGCCATTGAGCTGAGCGCATCCAGCGACTGGGCGCGGGAAATACGCGGCACGGAATCCATCGCCATTACGTTGATATTACGGGCCGCCAGTTTTTCCATCAGCTGCGGGTTTTGCGCCGGCCAGATAAAACTAATCAGCGTGGTCCCCGGATTCAGCAGGGCAATTTCATCGTCATTCGGAGCATTGACCTTAAGGATGACATCAGACTGCCATACCTCGTCGCCGGTCACGATTTCAGCTCCTGCCTCGGCAAAGGCCTCATCGTCAAAGCTGGCCAGCTTCCCGGCGCCGCTTTCTACCGCGACGCTAAAGCCGAGTTTGAGCAATTGCTCAACGGTCTTCGGCGTGGCGGCGGCCCGGGTCTCCTGGGCTAGCCTTTCTTGTGGTACACCAATACGCATAGTTTTCCCTTCCATCGGTTTTTGATGATGGTTTACTTTTCTGCCCAACAACGCCAGGACGGCAAAATCTTCCTCGCCATCTTTCGCTGTCTACAAAATGAAACAGTAACAAACTTTTTATAACCTACTGAAAATACCGATTGTGATCTACTGCGATAAAACACAAATTTTGATTTTATTGCTTATTGTCAGCTCAGATGGGTCCGGGCAGCAATATTTACCTGAATTTGCCGCTCAGGCCTGATAATCCGCTTATCCTGCGGTATAAAACGCCATTTATCGCCATTGAGATCATTGTGTTAACATTACATTAACTAATAAAAGTGGTATTGATTATCGTTTTTGCTGGTCAAGCGCCTGTTTTTTCAACATATCGAAAAATGTTATCTTTCCGTAGTATACGATTCGGGCGGCAAGCAAAAATTGACGCAGACAGTCACGGCGATTAAATGCAATAATCAAACGTTTTCAGTCAACAACAACACCAGTATATGGTTTGCGCAAGGCAAAGGATTATTTTTATGAAGCTTAAAAACACCCTCCTGGCGTCTGCTCTCCTGACAACCGCCACGTTGTCTGCCCATGCAGCGACCGAGTTGACCCCGGAGCAGGCGGCTGCGCTGAAGCCCTACGATCGCGTTGTCGTCACCGGCCGGTTTAATGCCATTGGCGATGCGGTACAGGCAGTATCGCGCAAAGCCGACAAAGACGGCGCGGCCTCATTCTATGTTGTCGACACGTCGGACTACGGCAATGGCGGCAACTGGCGCGTCACGGCTGACCTTTATAAAGAAGACGCGCCGAAAGCGGATGCGCCGAAGAATCGCATTATCAACGGCGTGATGGAGTTGCCGAAAGATCAGGCCGTTGAGCTGATGCCTTACGACACCGTCACCGTTCAGGGCTTCTATCGCAGCCAGCCGGAAGTCAACGACGCCATCACCAAAGCGGCGAAAGCAAAAGGCGCCTATGCGTTCTTTATCGTCCGCCAGGTTGACGCCAACCAGGGCGGCAACCAGCGCATTACCGCTTATATCTACAAAAAAGATGCTGAAAAACGCGTGCTGCAGAGCCCGGACGCGATCCCGGCTGACTCTGAAGCTGGCCGCGCAGCGCTGGCCAAAGGCGGCGAAGCGGCGAAGAACGTGGAAATTCCGGGCGTTGCCACCACCGCCGCGGTGGGTTCGGGTACCGGCGTTGGGCGTTTCTTTGAGACTCAGTCTTCGAAAGGTGGACGTTACACTGTCACCCTGCCGAACGGCACTAAGGTCGAAGAAGTGAACAAAGTGACTGCGGCGCAAATGGTGCCGTTCGATAACATCCAGTTCACCGGCAACTACGGCAACATGACCGAGATCTCCTATCAGACGGCGAAACGCGCGGCGAAGAAAGGGGCGAAGTACTACCACATCACCCGCCAGTGGCAGGAACGCGGCGGCAACATCACCATCAGCGCCGATTTGTACAAATAATCGCTGCTGGCTGGCTAAAAAGGCGGCGCATTGCCGCCTTTTCATTTTTTTTCATCCCCCGCCATTGCATGGCCCCCGGACACTCCGTAAAATCCCGCGCCTTAGCGCAATCCTCCATTTTTATGCGATTTCGCAAAATAAATATTCTGGAACAGCCATTTTCACCTCGGGAATGCAATGGAAAAGAAACTGGGCCTGAGCGCCCTGACCGCCCTGGTCCTTAGCTCAATGCTCGGCGCTGGCGTATTCAGTTTGCCGCAAAATATGGCTGCCGTGGCCAGCCCCTCCGCTCTGCTCATTGGCTGGGCCATCACCGGCGTCGGGATCCTGTTTCTCGCTTTCGCCATGCTGCTGTTGACCCGTATTCGTCCCGACCTCGACGGCGGGATCTTCACCTACGCTCGCGAAGGATTCGGCGAACTGATCGGCTTCTGCTCCGCCTGGGGATACTGGCTGTGCGCGGTGATCGCCAACGTCTCCTATCTGGTTATCGTCTTTTCGGCGCTCAGTTTCTTCACCGATACCCCTGAGCTGCGCCTGTTTGGCGATGGTAATACCTGGCAGTCTATCGTTGGCGCGTCGGTTCTGCTGTGGGTCGTCCACTTTCTGGTCCTGCGCGGTGTCCAGACGGCAGCGGGGATTAACCTGGTGGCCACCCTCGCCAAGCTTCTGCCGCTGGGCGCCTTTGTCGCGCTCGCCGCCCTGGCCTTTCAGCTGGATACGTTCCGCCTCGATTTTAGCGGCCTGGCGCTGGGCGTGCCGGTATGGGAACAGGTCAAAAACACCATGCTGATCACCCTGTGGGTGTTTATCGGCGTGGAGGGGGCGGTAGTCGTGTCCGCGCGGGCGCGACACAAGCGCGACGTTGGCCGCGCGACGCTGCTGGCGGTGCTGTCGGCCCTCGCGGTGTATCTGCTGGTCACCCTGCTGTCGCTGGGCGTTGTGCCGCGCAGCGAACTGGCCGAAATGCGCAACCCGTCGATGGCGGGACTGATGGTCAGGCTGATGGGGTCATGGGGGGAGATCGTCATTGCCGCCGGGCTGATCGTGTCGGTGTGCGGCGCTTATCTCAGCTGGACCATCATGGCCGCGGAGGTGCCTTTCCTCGCCGCCACTCATAAAGCCTTCCCGCGCCTGTTTGCCCGTCAGAATAGCAACAACGCCCCCTCCGCCTCATTGTGGTTGACCAATATCAGCGTTCAGGTATCGCTGGTGCTGATCTGGCTGACCGGATCGGACTACGGCACGCTGCTGACCATTGCCTCTGAGATGATTCTCGTGCCCTATCTGCTGGTCGGCGCCTTTCTGCTGAAAATCGCCACTCGCCCGCTGCATAAAGCGGTGGCTATCGGCGCCTGTATTTATGGCATATGGTTATTATACGCGTCGGGGCCTGTGCATTTGCTGTTGTCGGTGGTACTTTACGCTCCGGGTCTTCTGGTCTTTTTGTACGCCCGACGTACGCACCAGCACGATCGTTCGCTCAAACGCCGCGAAGTGGCGCTAATTGGTTTATTGCTGGTTGCCGCTGTGCCGGCAACGTGGATGCTGGTGGGGTAAGCGGTCGCCCTGCCGCAGAACGCATAGGAGATACCCATGGCTGAACAACAGCCCCGCCCGATTCTGATCACAGGAGCAGGCCGCCGCATCGGCCTCGCTCTGGCACACCATTTTCTGCAGCAGCGCCAGCCGGTCATCGTCAGCTATCGTACGCCCTATCCGGCGATTGACGGCCTGCGCGAAGCGGGCGCGCTCTGCCTGCAGGCCGATTTTAGCAGCGATGACGGCATTCTGACCTTCGCTGAAGCGGTCAAATCACACACCGACGGTCTGCGCGCCATCATCCATAACGCCAGCGACTGGATGGCGGAAAAGCCGGGCGTCCCGCTGAGCACCGTCATCAACCGCATGATGCAGATCCACGTCAACGCCCCCTATCTGCTCAACCATGCGCTGGAGGCGTTGCTGCGCGGCCACGGCCATGCCGCCAGCGACATTATCCATATCACCGATTACGTGGTGGAGCGCGGGAGCGACAAACATATCGCCTATGCCGCCAGCAAAGCCGCCCTGGATAACATGACCCGCTCCTTCGCTCGCAAGCTGGCGCCAGAGGTTAAGGTCAACGCCATCGCGCCGTCGCTAATCATGTTTAATGAGGGTGACGACGAGGCCTATCGTCAGCAGGCGCTGGATAAATCGCTGATGAAAATCGCCCCTGGCGAAAAAGAGATTAGCGATCTCATCGATTACCTGTTTACCAGCCGCTACGTTACCGGCCGCTCATTCGCTGTCGACGGCGGCCGCCCGCTGCGCTAGTGGAAACGGCTCCAGCCGAGGATTAACAGCCAGGCGCACAGCCCCCAGCATCCCACCGCGCCTGCCAGCGCCAACGGCAGGCGCATGATCCCGGTGAAATACCACAGTGACAGCAGATAGATAAAATAGGGAAGAATCGACCACATGCCGAATACGATGGTCGCGCGCAGGGCTTCGATCCCCCGCTCGCTGGCGACAATATAATGAGCGATGAGCGCAAAGGTGGGAAACAGCGGGACCAGGCCAGCGATAGCGTAGTTTTTGGTTTTCGCCAGCACGCCAATCAGCACCACCACCAGCGCTCCCAGCAGCCCTTTGATTAACAGCCCCATGCCCGTATGCCTTAACAGTGAATCAATAAGTTAGGGCAGCATAGCGGATTTAACGCTGTTTATAAAAGAGTAATGGCGGGTAAAATAAGTGCGGTGTATGTTACTTCTTTTACTGATGTGCAATAGACATGAATAAAATCGTTTTTGTTGAGGATGACCCTGAGGTAGGCACGCTGATCGCCGCCTATCTCGGCAAGCATGATATGGATGTGGTGGTCGAGCCTCGCGGCGACCGCGCTGAGGAGGTGATCGCGCGGGAGAAACCGGATCTGGTGCTGCTGGACATTATGCTGCCCGGCAAGGACGGAATGACGCTCTGTCGCGATCTGCGCGGGCAATGGCAAGGGCCGATTGTCCTGCTGACTTCGCTCGACAGCGATATGAACCATATCCTCTCCCTGGAGATGGGCGCCAGCGATTATATTCTGAAAACCACCCCGCCAGCGGTACTTCTCGCGCGACTGCGTCTGCATTTGCGCCAGCATATTGCTCCGGCAGGCGCCGGATCCGCCTCCTCAACGCTCACGCCACATAAAACCATCTCCTTCGGCTCGCTGACCATTGACCCGGTCAACCGCCAGGTGCTGCTTGGCGGAGAAAACGTCGCCCTGTCGACCGCCGATTTCGATCTGCTGTGGGAGTTGGCCACCCACGCCGGGCAGATTATGGACCGCGACGCACTGCTGAAAAATTTACGCGGCGTTACCTATGACGGGATGGATCGCAGCGTCGACGTGGCTATCTCCCGCCTGCGCAAAAAACTGCTCGACAACGCCACGGAGCCCTATCGTATTAAGACCGTTCGCAACAAAGGCTACCTGTTCGCCCCTCACGCCTGGGATAACTAAGCAGCCCTTCTGCGGCCCTGCGAGGGGCCCGCTCATCGCGCGCTCGCCGGCGGCAAAGTTATCACGTTTGCTGCCTGCTGCGTTCGTCCCTGGCGCGCACATTCATCACCGGAACTTGTCATATTGATTAAATCAATAGAATTAGCCGTACAGAACCCCATCACATAACTCCTCAATATGATTGTGCTCAAGGACTTACCGCTGTCAGAGTGGCATAAAGCCTGAAAACACAGGACTTTTGCATGATGAAATACGTTGTACTTTTGGCACTCTCACTGTTCACTTCTCTCTCTGGCTGGGCTTTTTCCCTCGACAACGCCGATATTCGACTCCTCTGTCCGCAGCGCGGGCAAATCGAGGTGATCCTTCATCGCTATGAACATACCCAGCAATCCTGGGGGCAGCATCACTTTGAAACCGGCGGCGGCCACGTTCGCCAGGGGCCGCTGCTGGTGATCCCGTTTGCCAACCTCGATCAGATGATTTACCACCAGACCACCGGCGAGTTTGCTTACTGGTATGCCGAAACGGAAAAACTGGTGCGCTGTCGGCTGCTGAGTCTGACGACCACCTATCCGGTAGACATTCCTTATTATCGTGAGTAGCGTATCCATCGACGCACAAAATACGATTGCCCTGCTCCCCCCGAGGGTGAAGAAATCAACGCATCGAGTGACACTGTCACCTTTTCACCGTTCTGTCTCCAGGCTGGCTATTGTCAGGGGGCATAAACCCTGCTTTGATAGCGTATCTATGATTTCCCCGCGCCTCGCCCGGGGATATCGATAACATTGACTCCCCGACGCGCAGAAGATGCCCCTGGGGCGCCAGACAGGTTTCTCTTGAATACGCGGTAATGTAATGAAAAAGCTGTTCGTGCAGTTCTATCTTCTGCTCTTCGTCTGCTTTCTGGTGATGACCATGCTGGTCGGTCTGGTCTATAAATTTACCGCGGAGCGCGCCGGACGGCAGTCGCTTGACGATTTGATGAAAAGCTCGCTGTATCTGATGCGCAGCGAGCTGCGGGAGATACCGCCGCGCGACTGGAGCAAGACCCTTAAAGAGCTGGACCTGAATTTATCGTTTGATCTGCACATCGAGCCGATCAGCAAATTTAAGCTGTCGGAAAGCTCGATGCAGCACCTGCGCGCCGGCGATATCGTCGCCCTCGACGATCAGTACACCTTTATTCAGCGCATTCCCCGCAGCCACTATGTGCTGTCGGTGGGCCCGGTGCCCTATCTCTATTTTCTGCATGAGATGCGCCTGCTGGACGTGGCGCTGATGGCGTTTATTGCTATCTCGCTGGCCTTTCCGGTGTTTATCTGGATGCGCCCGCACTGGCAGGACATGCTGCGCATTGAGACGGCCGCCCAGCGCTTTGGCGAAGGTCACCTCAGCGAGCGCATTCACTTCGACAGTATGTCCAGCTTCGAGCGGCTCGGGGTGGCCTTTAACCAAATGGCCGATAACATTAATGCGCTTATTGCCAGCAAAAAGCAGCTGATTGACGGCATCGCCCATGAACTCAGGACACCGCTGGTACGCCTGCGCTACCGTCTGGAGATGAGCGAGAATCTCAGCGAGGCGGAATCGCAGGCGCTGAACCGCGATATCGGTCAGCTGGAGGCGCTGATTGAAGAGCTCCTGACCTACGCCCGCCTCGACCGCCCGCAGACGGAGCTCAGCCTGACGACTCCCGATTTTCCCGCCTGGATCAGCGATCACGTCGAGGATATCCAGATGGTTAACCCACAGCGCGAGGTCGCCCTGGCGACGCTGACCCACGGTAACTACGGCGCGCTGGATATGCGACTGATGGAGCGGGTGCTGGATAATTTGGTCAATAACGCCCTGCGCTACAGCAGCCAGCGGGTGGCGGTCAGCCTGACGCTGCAGGGTTCGCGCGCATCGTTGCTGGTTGAGGATGACGGCCCGGGAATCGCCCCCGAGGAGCGCGAGCGGGTGTTTGAGCCCTTTGTCCGCCTTGACCCCAGCCGGGACCGGGCGACAGGAGGCTGCGGCCTCGGCCTGGCGATTGTCCACAGTATCGCCCAGGCGATGGGCGGCGAGGTGCGCTGCGAGGCCAGCCCTCTCGGCGGCGCCCGCTTCTGCTTTAGCTGGCCGGTCTATCATCAGCTGCCTGATTTCACCTCTGCCTGAATAAAACTTGCGCAGAAGCCGCGGGCTGGGTATGCTGCAAAAATCTAATAGTATGTTGTAACTAAGGTGGTAATAATGGCCAGCTACGACCTCGTTGAACGTCTGAATAATACCTTTCGCCAGATCGAGCTGGAGCTGCAGGCGCTCCAGCAGGCGTTAAGTGACTGCCGTCTGCTGGCGGGCCGGGTATTTGAACTGCCGGCGATCGGTAAGGATGCCGAGCACGATCCGCTGGCCACTATTCCGGTGGTGCAGCACATCGGCAAGACGGCCCTGGCGCGCGCCCTGCGCCACTACAGCCATCTGTTTATCCAGCAGCAATCGGAAAACCGCAGCAGCAAGGCCGCCGTACGCCTGCCGGGGGCTATCTGCCTGCAGGTTACCGCCGCGGAGCAGCAGGATCTGCTGGCGCGTATTCAGCATATCAATGCCCTGAAGGCCACCTTCGAGAAGATCGTCACCGTCGACTCCGGCCTGCCCCCCACCGCCCGTTTTGAGTGGGTACACCGTCATTTGCCGGGGTTGATCACCCTTAGCGCCTACCGCACGCTGACGCCCCTCGTCGACCCGAGCACCATCCGCTTCGGCTGGGCCAATAAGCACGTCATCAAGAATCTGACCCGCGACCAGGTGTTGATGATGCTGGAGAAAAGCCTGCAAGCGCCGCGGGCGGTGCCGCCGTGGACCCGGGAGCAGTGGCAGAGCAAACTGGAAAGGGAGTATCAGGATATCGCCGCCCTGCCGCAGCGGGCGCGGCTGAAAATAAAACGACCGGTGAAAGTCCAGCCGATCGCCCGCGTCTGGTACGCCGGCGAGCAGAAACAGGTACAGTACGCCTGCCCCAGCCCGCTGATCGCCCTGATGTCCGGCAGCCGGGGGGTCAGCGTACCGGATATTGGCGAGCTGCTGAACTATGATGCCGACAATGTGCAGTATCGCTACAAACCGGAGGCGCAGTCGCTGAGATTGCTTATCCCGCGCCTGCACCTCTGGCTGGCTAGCGAATAGCCAGGCTGCCGACCATCTCTTCCGGGCGCACCCAGCTGTCGAATTCGGCTTCCGTCAGGTAGCCCAGCGCCAGCGCCGAGGCTTTGAGAGTCAGCCCCTCATGGTGCGCTTTTTTAGCGATTTCCGCCGCCTTGTCGTAGCCGATATGGGTATTCAGCGCAGTAACCAGCATTAGCGACTCATTGAGCAACTGACTGATCCGCTCGCGATTCGGTTCAATACCCACCGCACAGTGCTCGTTAAAGCTCGCCATACCGTCCGCCAGCAGACGCACCGACTGCAGGAAGTTGTGGATGACCATCGGGCGATAGACGTTAAGCTCAAAGTTGCCGGAAGCACCGCCGATATTCACCGCCACGTCGTTGCCCATCACCTGGCAGCAGACCATGGTCAGAGCTTCGCACTGGGTTGGGTTAACCTTGCCCGGCATAATCGATGACCCTGGCTCGTTTTCCGGGATGGCGATTTCACCAATGCCGCAGCGGGGGCCGGAGGCCAGCCAGCGGACATCGTTAGCGATTTTCATCAGCGAGGCCGCCAGGCCTTTCAGCGCGCCGTGGGCATGGACCAGGGCATCCACAGTGGCCAGCGCTTCGAATTTGTTCGGCGCGGTGACAAATGGCTGTCCGCTGAGCGACGCCAGCTCGGCCGCCACCCGTACGGCATATTCCGGATGGGTATTCAGCCCGGTTCCTACCGCCGTCCCGCCCAGCGCCAGCTCGGCAAGATGCGGCTGACTGGCTTCAATGTGCTTCAGGCTATGGTCCAGCATCGCCACCCAGCCGGAGATCTCCTGGCCTAAGGTGAGCGGCGTGGCGTCCTGCAGATGGGTGCGGCCGATCTTGACGATATCCCTGAAGGCCACCGCTTTTTCATTGAGCGTCGCCCGCAGCGCCTGCAGCGACGGGATCACTTTTTCCCGCAGGGCAATTAGCGCCGCGACGTGCATGGCGGTGGGGAATACATCATTTGAGCTCTGGCTCTTATTCACATCGTCATTGGGATGAATTTTTCGCGCCATCCCCCGTTCTCCGCCGAGCAGTTCACTGGCGCGGTTGGCCAGCACCTCGTTCATATTCATATTGCTTTGGGTGCCGGAGCCGGTCTGCCAGATAGCCAGGGGGAACTCCTGCGCGTGCTTTCCGGCCAGCACTTCGTCAGCGGCGGCGACGATCGCCCCGGCTTTCTCCGCCGTCAACAGTCCGAGATCCTGGTTAACCTTCGCCGCCGCCCGCTTGGTCAGCGCCAGGGCGTATATCAGCTCCCCGGGCATTTTTTCGGTCGAGATGCGGAAATGCTCCAGCGAGCGCTGGGTCTGGGCGCCCCAGAGTTTATCGGCCGGGACCTCGATGGCGCCCATCGAGTCTTTTTCACTGCGATGCGTTGTCATTACTTTCTCCTTGGATGAAAAGTGCGTCATAGCGACAAAGCTCACCTGCTTAAAAGACTAAGTATTGGCCAGATTGATAAGTTGTTTTGGTGGTTCGTGCCGCGAAGCGACATAAAAAAAGCCGCCCCGAGGGGCGGCCCAGACCGCTGACAAAATGCAATCGTCGGGATTGCCCGGCGGCGCTACGCTTGCGCGGGCCTACAGAGAACTGCATAACTTATTGATATTGCTGTTTTTCGTAGGCCGGGTAAGGCGAAAGCCGCCACCCGGCAGAAAGGCGCTCACCCTAACGAAAACAGGTTTGTCATCGACCAGCGCCGCCCCGAAGGGCGGCGTGGGTTACTTCACGCAGCGGGCGCACTGCGAGGTCTGGATCTGCTGGAAGAAGTCATTGCCTTTATCATCAACGAGGATAAAGGCCGGGAAATCCTCCACTTCAATTTTCCAGATAGCCTCCATACCCAGCTCCGGATAGGCCACGCACTCGAGGCTCTTGATGCTCTGCTGGGCCAGCACTGCCGCCGGGCCGCCGATGCTGCCGAGGTAGAAGCCGCCGTGTTTGTGGCAGGCGTCGGTGACCTGCTGGCTGCGGTTGCCTTTCGCCAGCATGATCTTGCTCGCCCCATGGGACTGCAGCAGATCAACGTAAGAGTCCATGCGGCCTGCGGTGGTCGGCCCCAGAGAGCCGGAGGCGTAACCATCCGGCGTCTTGGCCGGACCTGCGTAGTAGATCGGGTGATCTTTGACGTACTGCGGCAGCGCCTCGCCGTTGTCGATAAGCTCCTTCAGCTTAGCGTGGGCGATATCGCGCGCGACGATGATAGTCCCGCTCAGCGACAGGCGGGTGGACACCGGATACTGCGACAGCTGCGCCAGGATCTCGCTCATCGGCTGGTTAAGATTTACCTTCACCGCTTCGCCTTCCCCGGCCTGGCGCAGATGCTCAGGGATATATTTCCCCGGGTTGCTCTCCAGCTTCTCGATCCAGATGCCGTCGCGGTTAATCTTGGCTTTGATGTTGCGGTCGGCGGAACAGGAAACCCCCATCCCTACCGGGCAGGAAGCGCCGTGACGCGGCAGACGGATCACGCGGATATCGTGGGCAAAGTATTTGCCGCCGAACTGCGCGCCGAGACCAAGGTTCTGCGCCTCCAGCAGCAGCTCCTGCTCCATCTGCACGTCGCGGAACGCCTGGCCGTGCTCGTTACCTTCGGTCGGCAGGCCATCGTAGTATTTGGTGGACGCCAGCTTCACGGTCTTCAGCGTCGCTTCCGCCGAGGTACCGCCGATCACGAAGGCGATATGGTACGGTGGACAGGCGGCAGTACCGAGGGTGCGCATCTTCTCGACGAGGTAATTTTTCAGCTTCGCCGGGGTGATCAGCGCTTTGGTTTCCTGGTACAGATAGGTTTTGTTCGCCGAGCCGCCGCCCTTGGCGATGCAGAGGAATTTGTACTCATCGCCATCGGTAGCATAGAGATCGATCTGCGCCGGCAGGTTGGTGCCAGTGTTAACCTCTTTATACATATCCAGCGGCGCGTTCTGCGAGTAGCGCAGGTTGTCCTGGATATAGGTGTTATACACCCCCTGCGCCAGGGCGGCTTCATCGCCGCCGCCGGTCCACACGCGCTGGCCTTTTTTACCCATGATGATCGCGGTGCCGGTGTCCTGGCAGGTGGGCAGAATACCTTTGGCGGCGATATCCGAGTTGCGCAGGAACTGCAGCGCGACGTATTTATCGTTTTCGCTGGCTTCCGGATCGTTAAGGATATCCGCCACCTGCTGCTGATGCGCAGGGCGAAGCATAAAGGAGGCGTCGTGGAAAGCATGCTGCGCCAGAAGGGTCAGCGCCTGAGGGTCAACTTTTAGCACTTCCTGGCCGGCGAATTCGGCGACGGAGACGTAATCACTGCTGAGGAGATAATACTCGGTGTCATCCTTTTTGAGCGGAAAAGGATCCTGGTAAACAAACGGTTTATTCGACATTGTACTCTCACTTACTGCTTTGGCTGATTATGTTTCAGGCAGGGACTCCATGTGCCTGTAGAAAAGCGAGTCGAACAATCTTACACAATTTTTTAACAAAAACTGAGACAAGGACGACTTTTTCTTTCAGCAGTTGCTTCTCCACCGTTTGCTGGTTTAATAGGGCGATAAAATTTACTTTGTTTGAAACAGGGATTGAGAATGCAAAAGCTGATTAACGCCGTGCAGAACTATGCATGGGGAAGCCACACCGCCTTAACTGAACTGTATGGCATCGCCAACCCGGACAATCTGCCGATGGCAGAGCTGTGGATGGGGGCGCATCCGAAGAGCAGCTCGCAGATCCTGGCGGCCGACGGCCAGCCGCGTTCACTGCGCGAGGTGATTGACGCGGATAAAGCCGCTCTGCTCGGCGACAAGGTTGCCGCCCGCTTTGGTGAACTGCCGTTCCTGTTTAAGGTACTGTGCGCCGCTCAGCCGCTCTCAATTCAGGTGCATCCCAACAAGCAGGCCTCGGAAGAAGGTTTCGCCCGCGAGAACGCCGCCGGTATCCCGCTCTCCGCCGCCGAGCGTAACTACAAAGATCCGAACCACAAACCGGAGCTGGTTTTTGCCCTGACGCCGTTCCTGGCGATGAATGCATTTCGCGAGTTCAGCGAGATTGTCACCCTGCTGCAGCCGGTGGCTAGCGCGCATCCGGCAATCGGCGCCTTCCTGCAGCAGCCGGACGCGACTCACCTGAGCCAGCTGTTTGCCAGCCTGCTAAATATGCAGGGTGAGGAAAAGGCCAAGGCGCTGCAGGTGCTGCGCGACGTACTGGCCCGTGAACAAGGCGAACCGTGGCAGACTATCCGCCTGATCGCGGAATTCTATCCGGACGACAGCGGCCTCTTCTCCCCGCTGCTGCTGAACGTGGTGAAGCTGAACCCAGGCGAAGCGATGTTCCTGTTTGCTGAAACGCCGCACGCCTATCTGCAGGGGGTGGCGCTGGAGGTGATGGCCAACTCGGATAACGTACTGCGCGCCGGCCTGACGCCGAAATACATTGATATTCCTGAGCTGGTTGCTAACGTCAAGTTCGAGGCTAAACCGGCGGGTGAGCTGTTGACCCAGCCGCAGCGTCACGGCGCGGAACTCGACTTCCCGATCCCGGTGGAAGATTTTGCCTTCTCCCTGCATGACCTCTCCGCCGAGGCCAGCGATCTGGCCCAGGCAAGCGCGGCGATCGTGTTCTGCGTCGACGGTGAAGCCGTACTGCGCAAAGGCGACCAGAGCCTGACCCTCAAGCCGGGCGAGTCGGCATTCGTGGCCGCCAGTGAATCGCCGGTGCAGGTCAGCGGCCGCGGCCGCGTGGCGCGCGTTTTCAATAAGCTCCAGTAAGCGACTGACCCTTCAGGTCGCGCTTACTGTTGGTGATAACTCAGCCAGGCGGTCTCTCCGCCTGGCTTCATTTATGGATAAATGCTATGAAAAAATCGCTGGTCGCAGCAGGAGTCATCGTGGCGCTGGGCGTGGTATGGACAGGCGGCGCCTGGTTCACTGGTAAACAGCTGGAAGGCCGGATCGCCGATATGGTGCAGCAGGCAAACGCCCAGCTGCGCAGCAGCGCGCCGGAGTCAGGTCTGGAGCTGAGCTATCAGGACTACCAGCGCGGGCTGTTCAGCAGCCATCTGCAGCTGGTGGTGAAGCCGATCGCCGGTCAGGCTAACGGCTGGCTGGCCGCCGGGCAGAGCGTTGTGCTTGACGAAGTGGTCGATCATGGCCCCTTCCCGCTGGCCTCGTTAAAAGCCTTTAATCTGGCGCCGGCAATGGCTTCCGTCCACACCACGCTGGTGAAAAACGACGCCAGCCAGGCGCTGTTCGAGATAGCCAAAGGCGACACCCCCTTTACCGTCGATACGCGCATTGCCTACAGCGGCGACAGCCAGTCGGCTATCGTCCTTAACGCCCTCGACTACGCTAAAGGCGATGAGAAAGTCACCTTCAGCGGCGGTCAGTTCCAGCTCGACGCCGACCGCGACGGCAAAAACATCAGCCTGAAGGGCCAGGCCGGCAGCGGGCAGATCGATGCGCTCAATGAATATAATCAGAAGGTACAGCTGCGCTTCGTCAACCTGACCACCGACGGCGCCACCGAGCTGGCCAGCTTCAACGAACGTATCGGCCAGCAAAAAATGACCCTCGATAAACTGGCCATCAGCGTCGAAGGCAAAGAGCTGGCGCTGATCGACGGCATGGCGCTGGACGGCGGCTCGACGCTGACCCAGGACGGCAAAGGCGTGAACAGTCAGGTGAACTACACCGTCAACAGCCTCAAGCTGCAGGGGCAGGAAATGGGCAGCGGCAAACTCACGCTGAAAGTGGATAACGTCGACGGTCAGGCGTGGCACCAGTTCAGTCAGCAGTACAGCGCGCAGTCTCAGGCGCTGCTGGCGAAACCGGAGCTGGCGCAGAATCCGGAGCTGTATCAGCAGGCCCTCACCGAAACGCTGTTCAATGCGCTGCCGATCCTGCTCAAAGGCAACCCGTCGGTGACCATCTCTCCGCTGAGCTGGCGCAATGCCAAAGGCGAAAGCACCCTCAACCTCTCGGTTCTGCTGAAAGATCCGGCCCAGGTGACCGCTCCGCCGCAGACCCTGGCGGACAGCCTGGATCGCGTGGTGCAGTCCCTGGACGGCAAAGTGGTGATCCCGGTGGATATGGCGACGGAGTTTATGACTAAGATCGCCGGTCTGGAAGGCTATCAGCCGGCCGATGCCGCCAAGCTTGCCGATCAGCAGGTCAAAGGCCTGGCGGCGATGGGCCAGATGTTCCGCATTACCACCATGGAAGATAACGCCATCAGCAGCAGTCTGCAGTACGCGAACGGCCAGGTGACGCTGAACGGACAGAAAATGCCGCTGCAAGATTTTGCCGCGATGTTTGGTCTGGAAGCGCCTTCGCTGCCGGACAGCGCGCCGCAGGAAGGCCAGCCGCAGCAGGATGACGCCGCTCCTCAGCAGGACGACGCCCCCCCGCAGCCGTAACTTATCGGTACAGGAGACGGCCAGCGCGCGCCGTCTCCCTCATTTTCGCGTCACCAGCCGCGGGGGCATAATCTGGTTTCGCGTCTCGCCAGTCCCCTCTTCCAGCCGCCGCAGTATCGAATCCGCCAGGCTTTTCCCCATCTCCCGCGCCGGGGTGGTCACCCAGGTGAGAGGCAGGTCGTCGAGGGCGCCCTCCGGCACGTCGGCAAACGCCGCCAGCGCCACCCGCTGCTCAAAGTAGCTCTCGACGCCATCTTCCCCGCTCTGTCTTCCAGCCCGTAACAGACCGAACCACGCGCCGGTGGCTACCACGTTGTTGTAGCACAGCACCGCAGTGATGGTCGGATTCTGGCGCAGCAGGCCGGTCATCGCCTCCGCCGCCTGCTTCTGGCTGGACTCGCACTCCAGCACCCATTCGCTGTGAAACGGCAGGCCGTATTTCAGCAAGGTGGCGCAATAGCCGCCGACCCGCTCGGCGCGCGTCAGCGAAGCACTCTGCCCGCCGAGCCAGGCGATCCGCTGATGGCCGCGGCGGATAAGATGCTCCGTCACCAGCTGCGCCGCCTGCATGTTGTCCGGGCGGATCAGGTCGACATCATCAAGATAGCTGGCGCGGGAAGCAAACACCAGCGGCACCCCCGCCTCCGCCGCACGCTCGCGCAGCTCGCTCCCGCGGTCGATCGCCCCGGCGATAATCACCCCGTCCACCCCCTGCGCCGCCAGCGTATCAAACCGCTGGGCCATCTTCTCGCCGCTGCGGCCTCCCTGGGTGAGAAATACCATTTTCCCCTGCCTCTCCAGGGCATCGGTGAGGCCGGCGGTTAATTCAGCATAAAACGGTTTTGACAGGTCGCTGACGATAAGGCCAATCACCCCGCTCTGCCCACCGCGCAGCGAGGCCGCCTGACGATTGCGCACAAATCCCAGCTGTTCGATAGCCTGATTAACCCGCTCGCCGGTGGCGCTGGAGATGCGCCCTTTGCCGCTCAGCACCAGCGAAACGGTGCTCACGGAGACGCCGGCGGCCAGCGCCACATCATTGATGGTGATCTTTTTTGCGATTGCCATAACCTGCTGGCTGACTCCCTTGCCTGTCGATAAATCGTTTTATCATTGTGCGATCTTTATAAACCTTATTATCGCTTGAATATGTGATTTTTATCGCACTAAAAAGTGGTAAAACGTTTTATCTTGCCGTGGCGTTAGTTCTCCCGACCACTTATGAATCAGGAACCGTGCTATGACGGCGAAAACAGCACCAAAAATCACCTTATGGGAATTTTTCCAGCAGCTGGGAAAAACCTTCATGCTGCCCGTAGCGTTGCTCTCGTTTTGCGGGATCATGCTGGGGATCGGCAGCTCGCTAAGCAGTCACGATGTTTTGACTCTGCTGCCGTGGCTGGATATGCCGCTGCTGCAGGCCATCTTTATCTGGATGAGCAAGGTCGGCTCCTTTGCCTTCAGCTTCCTGCCGGTCATGTTTTGTATCGCCATCCCGCTGGGTCTGGCGCGAGAGAACAAAGGCGTCGCCGCCTTCGCCGGCTTCGTTGGCTACGCGGTCATGAACCTGGCGGTCAACTTCTGGCTGACCGCGAAGGGTATTCTGCCCACCACCGACGCCGCGATCCTGAAGGCCAACAATATCCAGAACATTATCGGCATTCCGTCAATCGATACCGGGATCCTCGGGGCGGTGATCGCCGGAATTATCGTCTGGCTGCTGCATGAACGCTTCCATAACATTCGCCTGCCGGACGCCCTGGCCTTCTTCGGCGGCACCCGCTTCGTGCCGATCGTCACCACCGTGGTGCTGGGGCTGGTTGGGCTGGCGATCCCGCTGGTGTGGCCAGTCTTCGCTATGGGGATCAACGCCCTCGGGAAGATGATCAACAGCGCCGGGGATTTTGGGCCGATGATCTTTGGCACCGGCGAGCGACTGCTGCTGCCGTTTGGCCTGCACCATATTCTGGTGGCGCTGATCCGCTTTACCGAAGCCGGCGGCACCCTCGACGTCTGCGGCCACAGCGTCAGCGGCGCGCTGACCATCTTCCAGGCGCAGCTGAGCTGTCCGACGACCCACGGCTTCGCCGAAAGCGCCACCCGTTTCCTGTCGCAGGGTAAAATGCCGGCATTCCTCGGCGGCCTGCCGGGAGCCGCGCTGGCGATGTACCACTGCGCCCGTCCGGAAAACCGACATAAAATTAAAGGCCTGCTGATCTCCGGGGTCATCGCCTGCGTGGTCGGCGGCACCACCGAGCCGCTGGAGTTCTTGTTCTTGTTTGTCGCGCCGGTCCTGTATGTCATCCACGCGCTGCTGACCGGTCTCGGCTTTACCATCATGGCGGTGCTCGGGGTAACCATCGGCAACACCGACGGCAATATCATCGACTTCGTGGTGTTTGGCATTCTGCATGGCCTGGCGACCAAGTGGTATCTGGTGCCGGTGGTGGCGGCTATCTGGTTCGCGGTCTACTATGCCATCTTCCGCTTCGCCATCACCCGCTTCAATCTGAAAACGCCGGGCCGCGACATCGACACTGCCGCCAGCGTGGAGAAAGCCGTCGCCGGTACCATCGGCAAATCCGGGTATAACGTACCGGCGATTCTGGCGGCGCTCGGCGGCGCAGAGAACATTGTTTCGCTGGATAACTGCATTACCCGTCTGCGCCTGTCGGTGCACGATATGAGCAAAGTGGACGCCGCCGCGCTGAAAGCCCATCGCGCCATCGGGGTGGTACAGCTCAACCAGCATAATCTGCAGGTGGTTATTGGCCCGCAGGTACAGTCGGTAAAAGATGAGATGGCCACGCTGATGAATACCGTGCAGGCCTGATCCCACTAGTCCCCCTCCGCTACGGAGGGGGCGCTCGCTAAGGAAGCTCCAATGTTTGATTTTGCCACCCCTATCGATCGCCACGGCACCTGGTGCACGCAATGGGACTATGTCGCCGACCGGTTTGGCGCCGCCGATCTGCTGCCGTTCACTATTTCCGATATGGATTTCGCCACCGCGCCCTGTATTCTCGACGCCGTCAGCCAGCGGCTGGCCCACGGGGTGTTCGGCTACAGCCGCTGGCGCAACGAGGCGTTTCTCGGGGCGATTGTCCACTGGTACGCCAGCCGCTTTAACAGCGACATCGATCCGCAATCTGTGGTCTACGGACCGTCGGTTATCTACATGGTGGCGGAAACCATCCGCCAGTGGTCGAAAGAAGGCGACGGCGTCGTGGTCCACACCCCTGCCTACGATTCGTTCTATAACACCATCACCGCTAACCGGCGGCGGATTGCCCCGGTGCCATTGATCCTGAAGGATAATCGGTGGCGCTGCGATATGGACCGCCTGGAGGCGGCGCTGGCGGAGCCAAAGAATACCCTGCTGCTGCTGTGCAGCCCGCACAACCCAACGGGGAAAGTCTGGCGTCGCGAGGAGCTGGAGACCATGGCGGCCCTGTGTCAAAAACATGGCGTCAGGGTGATTAGCGACGAAATTCATATGGACATGACCTGGAGCGAACACCGCCATATCCCGTGGAGCGAGGTCGCTCAGGGACCATGGGCGCTGTTCACCTCCGGTTCGAAGAGCTTCAATATTCCGGCCTTTACCGGGGCCTACGGCTTTATCCCCGAAGAGAACGAGCGCGACAGCTACCTGCAGGCGCTAAAGGGTCGCGACGGGCTCTCTTCCCCTTCCGTGCCGGCGCTGGTCGCCCATATCGCCGCCTACCGCGACGGGGCTCCCTGGCTCGATGCCCTGCGCGACTACCTGCAGGCGAATATGCGCTATGTCGCCGACACGCTCAACAACGCCTTCCCCGCGCTCTGCTGGCAGCCGCCGGAGGCCACCTACCTGGCATGGATCGACCTGCGCCCGCTCAACGTTGACGATCGCGCGCTACAGCAGGCGCTGATCGCCGAACAGAAGGTGGCGATTATGCCGGGTTATACCTATGGTCCTGAGGGCAACGGCTTTCTGCGACTCAACGTCGGCTGCCCGCGCGAGAAGCTGGAACGCGGTGTCGAAGGACTGATTGCCGCCCTGCGCAGCCTCAGCTGATTCGACGCGCAATCTACAGGTCATCGCGCCGGCGAAACGCCAGGTAACCGGCGCCGAGGGTAAAGACAGCGACAATCACCACCAGCAGGATAAACCCGTGGTGGTTGCTTGCCAGCGGGATCCCACCGACGTTCATGCCGAAAAAACCGGCGACGATGTTAATCGGCAGCGCGAGGACGGTGATCACCGTCAGGGTATAGAGGGTGCGATTGCTCTGCTCCAGCTGGCGGGCGCCAATCTCCTCCTGCAGCAGACTGATGCGCTCGATCAGGCCCGACAGATCGTTAAGCACCACGCTAAACTCTTCGGTGAACTGACGAAACGCCTGCACCACCGCGCGATCCATCCACGCCGGCGGCCGGTTAAGCAGCCGGAACATCGCCGCCGGCTCCGGCGCCAGCAGCCGCTGGAAGCGTAAAAGCATCCGCCGTAGCCGCGCCAGATCGGCCCGGTTGCGCTGCACGTGATTGCTCAGAAGACGCTCTTCAATAAGGTCAACATGGCGGCTGGCCTGGCGGACGACCTGCTCCAGCACCTCCTCCTGCTCCTCCAGCAGAAAGGCCAGCAGCTCAGTAGACGTGTTCACCCTGAGCGTCTGCAAGCGCGGCAGCATCCATTCGATAAACCGCAACGGTTTGAAGCGCGCCGTCACCACCAGCCTGGGGCTACAGTAGAGCCACAGCGTGGCGGTTTCCGCGCTGGTATCCTGCGGACGAAACAGCACATCGTTAAGCACAGCGAACAGATTTTCCCCCTGTCGCTCAATGCGGGTGGTGTGCGAGCCGCTGCGGATCTCCTCGAAGAAAAAATCGGCCACCGGAAAGTGGCTGGTTAACCATTTCTCGGCGGTGGCGTGATTAAGATTCAGGTGTAACCAGATAAACGCCTTGTCATCGGCGAGCGCCTGATAGCGGGCGCATACCTCGCCAGAGGCGATCGGCTGCGGGGGGCGCTGTTCATGAAACAAATAGCCATGCACCAGGCCGGAAACTTCACTATCAAAATCGGGCTTTAACATCTTCGCGGTGACGTCTTGACTCATGGCTCCCTCAGGACAGGCACTGGCACCGTTGATGCCCGAATAGTGCCATCTTTCGCTATTTTCCGCGGGCTGGCAAGGTTAATAATCTGGTCATAAAACAGTAACCTGGCTGACATATGACGGCCAGTATCACGCTTCATCCCCTCGCCGCGCAGGCGATGCGATGGAGGCGAACAGAAGGTCTTCTTGCCTTTATGCTCAGGTGGTTATTAAAATAAATTTGATTATCCTCAAAACTTTTTTAGGCAGAAAGCGGTATTAATTTGCGCGCTTAATCATTGCTTTCACCCAGGTTTATTGAGGAGGAGACCATGAAAACCTATGACCGTAATCGTAACGCTATTGCTACCGGCAGCATGGTAATGATCGCCGGTAACGGGACGACGGGCGTGATTAAAGCTATCCATGGCGAGGGGAAAACCGCTGAGCAGCTGCGCCGGGCGGACTGCGTTGAAATCGACGGCTGCGAGGGCCGCTTCTGCCCGTTGGATCTGATCCGTCTCGGCTTCCATTAATTCCTGCCGCCAGGTCGTTAGTATCAGGCCACCTGTGGTGGCCTGCTCTTTTCCCGGGTAATAAAGCGTCTAGCGAAAGCTCCACTGAACACTCATCACAAAGATCGCCGGCACAATAATCCCGCCTTCCACACCGAAATAATCGGTGAAATTATATTGCAGGCCATGATAGAGGTAGGGCGAAAAACCGATGCCGGTGATTTTTTTGGCGGTGCGGTAGGTGCCGGAATCCCCACAGTGGCTGAAGGCATCAAAGAAAAATTCCCCGGTATAGGCATACACCCCTTTCAGTACCCAGCCGGTATCGTTTTTCAGCCAGTCGCGGCGCACGCCGAGAGTCAGGCAACGATCGTCAAAGCTGTTTTTCATCGTTCCGACCAGCACGCTGTATTTTGAATCCTGAGAAAACTTGCGCTCCACCGAGAAAAAGTTGTTATTGAAATGTTCGTTATATTGTCCGTGGTTACCCGTCATATGATAGACATAGGAACCGGTATTCATCGAATAGAGGTTTAATTCCCCGGCCTGCGCCGACGGCATGGCAACCATTAGTAGCCCTGATAACAAAATCCATAATTTATTTACCATTCAGTAACCTATGCCATACCCGTAAAAAGAACCCGGCATGCTAGCACCGCTTAGCTAAACCAAAGGGCAATCAGATAAACCGACGCTCTTCGCGGCGGGAAAATATGACGCTATCTGCACTATAGCAGTCGCCCTCTAGCCTGGTGAGCGCCTGCGGTTATACTGGAGAAACATTCCCCTAATCGTTAAGGACCGCTGTGTTAGCCACTCTCCTCGTTGCGCTGGTCGCTATTATTCATCTCGCCATCCTGGTGCTGGAGATGTTTCTCTGGGAAGGCTCCGCCGGGCGCCGGGCCTTTAACCTCAGCGCCGATTTCGCCCGGCAGACCCGGGTGCTGGCGGCCAACCAGGGCTTGTATAACGGCTTTCTGGCCGCCGGCCTGGCATGGGGGCTGTGGCTGGGGGCGCCGGGGGTGCAGGTGGTTATCTTTTTCCTGGCCTGCGTGCTGGCCGCCGGGATTTTCGGCGCGCTGACCGCCAGCCGCAAAATTCTCTATATTCAGGCGCTGCCCGCGCTGCTGGCGCTGGTTGCCGTGCTGACGCAAGCGTAGGGCCTTGATCCAAAACAGAGAAAGCAGGCGCTAAGGCGGGTACTATTTGCCCCCTTTGGTCGGTCATCGACCGTTAATACCTTCTGAGTTCAGAGGCATTTTTATGACATGGCAATCCTTCAAACAGGCCTGGCTTATCCGGTTCTGGTCTCCTGTCCCGGCGGTCATTGCCGCGGGCATTCTCTCTACCTACTATTTTGGCATCACCGGCACCTTCTGGGCGGTGACCGGCGAATTCACCCGCTGGGGTGGTCAGCTGCTGCAGCTGCTGGGCGTCCACAGCGAACAGTGGGGCTATTACCAGCTGATACATCTCGAAGGGTCGCCGCTGACCCGCATCGATGGCAGGATGATCATCGGCATGTTCGGCGGCTGCCTGGCCGCCGCGCTGTGGGCGAATAACGTCAAACTGCGCTTGCCACGCAGCCGGATCCGCATTGCGCAGGCCGTGGCGGGCGGCATCATCGCCGGGTTCGGCGCACGGCTGGCGATGGGCTGCAACCTGGCGGCCTTCTTCACCGGCATTCCGCAGTTCTCCCTGCACGCCTGGCTGTTTGCCATCGCCACCGCCATCGGCTCCTGGTTTGGCGCCCGCTTCACGCTGCTGCCCCTTTTTCGCATCCCGGTAAAAATGCAAAAAGTGTCCGCCGCCTCGCCCTTAACCCAAAAACCGCAGCAGGCGCGCCGCCGCTTCCGCCTGGGGATGGTGGTCTTTTTCGCCATGATCGGCTGGGGCCTGCTCACCGCCGCAGACCACCCGGCGCTCGGCCTGGCGATGCTGTTCGGTATTGGCTTTGGTCTGCTTATCGAGCGCGCGCAGATCTGCTTTACCTCCGCCTTTCGCGATATGTGGATCACCGGCCGGACGGTGATGGCGAAGGCGATTATCTTCGGCATGGCGGCGAGCGCCATCGGTATCTTCAGCTATGTGCAATTGGGGATGGCGCCGAAAATTATGTGGGCCGGTCCTAATGCGGCGATTGGCGGGCTACTATTTGGCTTTGGCATCGTGCTGGCCGGCGGCTGTGAGACCGGCTGGATGTACCGGGCGGTGGAGGGCCAGGTTCACTACTGGTGGGTTGGGCTGGGCAACGTCATCGGCTCAACGCTGCTCGCCTGGTGCTGGGACGATATCGCCGCCCCCCTCGCCACCCACTGGCAGAAAGTCAACCTGCTGAACGCCTTCGGTCCCTTTGGCGGACTACTGGCCACCTATCTGCTGCTGCTGATCGCCCTGCTGCTGGTGATCGCCTGGGAGAGACATTTTTTCCGCCGCCAGGCGGCGGTCCGGACCGTGAAGGAGAGCGCATGAAAAACATCATCCCTGATTATCGCCTGGATATGGTCGGCGAACCCTGCCCGTATCCGGCGGTCGCTACCCTGGAGGCAATGCCTTCCCTGCAAAAAGGCGAGATCCTCGAAGTGGTCAGCGACTGTCCGCAGTCGATCAATAACATTCCGCTTGATGCAAGGAACCACGGCTACACGGTGCTGGATATTCAACAGGATGGCCCAACCATTCGCTATTTGATCCAGAAGTAGCGCCGTTTTCCCGCCGGCGGCCTTCCCCGCCGGCGCTTGTCTTCTCGTTCCCGCCTCGCCGTTCGCTTACGCATCGCTGACCAGGTAGCCAAACGATTGCAATAGATTGTAACACTTGAAACCGTGTTCCAGTTACGCAATAACCATTAATATAACGCGCCTATATTATTAAAATGCGAATAAGTTATTTAGTGAATGGTTTCTGCCGCTATCGGCCAAAGCCGCACACAGCGACACGATAAGGATCGAAATGGAACTGCTGGTCAGGCTGGGTCATTTTTTTGAGCAAGCGCGTTCTGACGCCGACTATGCCACCTTCGCCAATGAACTGCGTCGGCATCAGGTCTCCTACTACATCTATTTTGTTTCCACCGGCAATATGAATTTCGTAATGGCAAACGACGAGGTGGTCTCGGTAAAAAGCGCCCGCGGGCTGCTGCGCGTTCGCGCTGAGGCCAGCCATTGTCTGACCAGGGCCGCCGTTATCCGCCACTTTGCCCGGGCCATTAACTTTGAACAGTACTGCCGGGATCTCGCCAGCGCCGGGGTGTTTAAGTGGATCGTCGATCTTGAAGAGGAGACCCGGCACTACTGGTCGAAGGATAATACGCTGTTATATAAAGAGTGCCTGATGCCCCCCTGAGCCGGTCTCAGGGGGAGGCGGCGAGGGTCAGCCTTTAATCGCGGGTCTGCACCCAAAAGGCGTGGATCAGGCCAGGAATATAGCCCAGCAGGGTCAAAATGATATTGAGAATAAACGCCCAGCCGAAGCCTTTTCCCAGCAGCACCCCCAGCGGCGGCAGAATGATAGTGAAAACGATTCTCCAGAATCCCATAACCTCTCCCTTCGTCTAACGTCAATTTTTTACTAAGCTATTCAATAGTTAAGCATAGACGCTTTTCGTCGTTTCGCCAGCAGGCAGCCCCCTCATCTCTGGTAACAAAAATCATTCCCTGCCGTCACGGGCAAAAAAGACCGGGAAAACATTCACTTTTCCCCTCTCCGGCCCGCAGGCCCTGGCAAAGCGCACAGATTGTCAGTTGACCAATCAGGGGGACAGGGCTAAGCCTGGAGGAGTTTCATCACATCGAGTCGTTTTACCAACCGGAGAATATCCATGAGTAAACTTGGGATTAATGGATTTGGTCGTATCGGACGTCTGGTGTTACGTCGTTTATTAGAAGTCGACAGCAGCCTGGAAGTGGTGGCTATCAACGACCTCACTTCGCCAAAGGTGCTGGCCTACCTGTTGAAGCATGATTCAAACTACGGCCCCTTCCCGTGGAGCGTCGACTTTACCGAAGATGCGCTGATCGTCAACGGCAAAACCATTACGGTGTATGCCGAAAAAGAGGCGCAGCATATTCCATGGCAGGCGGCAGGCGCCGAGGTGATTGTGGAGTGTACCGGGTTCTACACCTCGGCCGAGAAATCGCAAGCCCATCTCCAGGCCGGCGCGCGCAAAGTGCTGATTTCCGCCCCCGCCGGCGAGATGAAAACCATCGTCTACAACGTCAACGATGACACCCTGACCCCGGATGACACCATCATCTCCGTGGCCTCCTGCACCACCAACTGCCTGGCGCCGATGGCCAAAGTTCTGCAGGATGCCTTCGGCATCACCGTAGGCACCATGACCACCATCCACGCCTATACCGGCACCCAGTCGCTGGTGGACGGGCCGCGCGGAAAAGATCTGCGCGCCTCCAGGGCGGCGGCGGAAAACGTTATCCCGCACACTACCGGCGCGGCAAAAGCCATTGGCCTGGTGATCCCTGCCCTGAGCGGTAAGCTGAAAGGCCATGCCCAGCGCGTACCGACCAAAACCGGCTCAGTGACGGAGCTGGTATCGGTGCTGGAGAAAAAGGTGACTGCGGATGAGGTCAATCAGGCGATGAGGCAGGCGGCTGAGGGCAATGAATCCTTTGGTTACACCGAAGAGGAGATCGTCTCTTCCGATATCATCGGCAGCCATTTCGGTTCGATCTACGATGCTACCCAGCTGGAGATTGTGGAGGCCGGCGGCGTACAGCTGGTGAAAACCGTCGCCTGGTACGATAACGAATACGGCTTTGTCACCCAACTGATCCGCGTGCTGGAGAAATTTGCCCGCTAAGTGAACGGCGGACAGCCTGCGCTGTCCGCCGGTTCTGTGTGGAGTGCCTCAGGCCTGCAGATAGACCACCTGGGTCTGCAGGTACTCATTCAGGCCGTGGCGGCCATCTGCCCCGCCGATCCCCGACTTACGCCAGCCGGCGTGGAACCCCTGCATCGCCTCAAAGTTCTCACGGTTGATATAGGTTTCGCCAAACTTCAGTCCCTTAATCGCTTTCATCGCCACGTTCAGATCGCGGGTATAGATTGAGGAGGTCAGGCCATAATCGCTGTCATTGGCCATCGCCAGCGCCTCATCGAGGGTCGAAAAGGCCACCACCGGCAGCACCGGACCGAAGGTTTCCTCATGGATAATGTCCATCTCCTGACGCACATCCAGCAGCAGGGTCGGCGGATAAAAATAGCCTTTGCCCTCCAGCGGCTGGCCGCCCAGCGCCACTCGCGCCCCCTGCGCCACCGCCTTCGCCACTTTGCCCGCCACCTGGTCCCGCGCCGCGGCGTTGATCAGCGGCCCCATCGCGATGTCGTCCCGCGCCGCCGGATCGCCAAACTGCACGGCCTTCATCGCCTCGCCGAGACGGTTAACGAAGCGGTCGTAAATGCCCTGCTGGACATAGACCCGCTCGACGCAGTTACACACCTGCCCGGTATTAATCACCCGCGAGTCCACTACCGCTTTCACCGCCAGCTCCAGATCCGCATCGTCCATCACAATGACTGGCGCTTTGCCGCCGAGTTCGAGGCACACTTTAGTGATATTTTTTGCCGCGGCGGCCATGATTTTCTCCCCTGCCGCCACGCTGCCGGTCATGCTGACCATCGCCACCTTCGGATTACCGGCCAGCTCCTGACCAACGGTTTCTCCGCGGCCGAGCACCAGGTTAAAGACCCCTTTCGGCAGCCCAACCTGATGGACAATCTCGGCAAAGGCGATGGCATTATTGGGCGTAAATTCGCTGGGCTTAATGACGATGGTATTCCCGGTGATCAGGGCCGGGGCCAGCTTGCGGGCGATAAGAAAGAACGGGAAGTTCCACGGCAGGATCCCGGTAGTCACCCCCAGCGCGCGTTTAAAGACGAGGATATTCTCCCCCGGGCGATCGCTCTGCACGATCTCACCTTCGTAACGGCGCGCCCATTCTGCCATATAGTCGAGATAGTCCGCGGTGAACGCAACCTCCACCGCCGCCAGCTGCTGGATCTTGCCGCCTTCAGCGACAATCAGCCCGGCGATCTCGTCGGCACGCTGGCGGATACCGGCGGCAATTTTGCGCAGCCAGCCCGCACGCTCAATGGCCGGCAGCGCTTCCCAGCCGGGCTGGGCGCGCTCGGCGGCGTCAATCGCCAGCCGTGCCTCTTCGGCAGTCCCGTCCGGGATCCGCGACAGCAGCGCTTCGGTCGCCGGGTTAAGCACGTCGATCCAGCCGTCGCCGCGACCGGAAACGAACTGGCCATCAATATACATCGGGTGTTGAACGGGTGCTGTCATGGCTGCTCCTGTGGTGCATTTGTATTTAACAGGTGATTTTTTTGTTAAATATCGGGCGGATAAGCCGCTGTTCGGCAGCACATTGACGCAGTTCTGTGAGCTGATTCATAAAAACGGGCCAAAAATGCCCGCTTGAGGTTACATTTTAATAACACAAATTGCCCGTTTGCGACGAATCTGCCGTAAACGGGCATTTTTCAGCCGAGGGTGCGGGCCTGCAGCGCCCCGGCAAGCTGGGCGTCCTCCCGCAGCTGTCGCCAGGCGTCGAGGATCTCCGGCGGGAAGGTGACATGGCTGATGAAGTCTTTTCCCCGCGGACCGTACCCTTCAGGGGTATCCTGCAGGCGCGGCAGCTCGCCCAGCAGCAGCCCCAGGTAGCGGGTGACCGGCCAGAGCCCCGCTCCGCCGCCCGCGAACCCCAGTTGGCCATCGGTCTGCTCCAGCACCGGCGAGCAGCCGGGAAAGCTCAACCACTGCGGCGGCGTCGTCGCCCCCTGCCAGACGCGGGCGAAGGTAGCCATGGTTCGCCGCTGCATAGTCGGGTCCTGAATGACGATCCCGCGACGATGGGCGAGCCCCCGGCTCTCCAGCGTGGTCCGGGTAAAACGGGCGTTCTCACCGCAGTTGGTTGACTGGTCCTCCACCACCAGCCGCGAATGGGGGATGTGCCAGTAGTCATGAGCAATGTCGGCCAGAACATGCGCTTCCGGGCGGCCATCCACCGGCAACGTACGGTAACGGGGATCCTGGCGCACCGCCTCGTAGAGATAGCCCGTAGAATGTCCCACGCCGCCGCTGATCAGCAGCGGGACCGCCTGCGCCGCCGCCAGACGGCAGGCGGCGTCGATGGTTGGGATCACGGCGTTGCCGGCCAGCACTACCACGTCCACCTGCGGCAGCGCGGGCAGCGTCGCCAGATCGTCCTGCGCCAGCCAGGCGCCGACCTGGTTAGCCGCCGCCAGCGTCGCTGCCGACAGCGGAGGAAATTGTTCTGCCATTCTGTCTCCTTAATCCTCTCTCAGCCGAGCGGAGAGGATGCTTTCGCTATCATAAACGCCGCCTGCCGGGAGGCATAGCGGCGTCGATTTGTAACCATTTTGAAATAACAAGAAACATCTAAAAACAGGCGGGTTGCACCTGAACAACTCACTATGAAAATAACAAAAAACAGCAAAATCAGGTGGAAAATAAAAAATAGCGTCGCGGTTATACCAGTTCAAACCGCGCCATAATGCCCAGTTTGCCAGCGATAAACTTGCCAATTGTAACCTTCAACCCTAAGTTGCTTAACAATTACACAACCTTTTCACATCAGGTTGCACCCTGCTCGTACAGAGTGACACCTGACCTATCTACCGTGGCGGGAGAACGTTTCGTAATGAGCAATCCACAAGACAACACTGCATCCATTCTGCAGAAAAACAAGAAGGTACTGATCGCGAGCCTGACAGGCAGCGCCATCGAATGGTTCGATTATTTTCTCTATGGCACCGCCGCCGCGCTGGTGTTCAACAAAATCTTCTTTCCGATGGTCGACCCGGTTATCGGCCTGATCCTCTCCTGGCTCTCCTTCTCGCTGACGTTTTTTATCCGCCCCATCGGCGGCGTGATTTTCGCCCATATCGGCGATCGCATCGGCCGCAAGAAGACGCTGGTGCTGACCCTGTCGCTGATGGGGAGCGCCACGGTGGCGATCGGCCTGCTGCCCACCTACGAGATGGTGGGCCTCTGGGCGCCGGCCCTGCTGATTACTCTGCGCATTATTCAGGGTATGGGTATCGGCGGCGAATGGGGCGGCGCGCTGCTGCTGGCCTATGAATACGCGCCGGAAAAGCGGAAAGGCTTTTTCGGCAGCATTCCCCAGGCCGGGGTGACCATCGGCATGTTGATGGCGACATTTATCGTCTCGCTGATGACGCTGTTCGATGAGGCGCAGTTTCTCGCCTGGGGCTGGCGCATACCGTTCCTGCTCAGCTCCGTCCTCGTTTTTCTCGGCCTGTGGATCCGCAAAGATATCGACGAAACGCCCGCCTTTAAGCAGGTGAAAAAATCCGGCCAGGTGGCGAAGGCCCCGCTGCGCGATACGCTCAAGCACCACTGGCGGGAAGTGCTGATCGCCGCCGGCCTGAAAGTGGTGGAGACCGCCCCCTTCTATATCTTCTCCACCTTTGTAGTCAGCTACGCCACCACCACCCTGAGCTATCAGAAGTCGCAGGCGCTGGAATCCGTGACCCTGGGCGCGCTGGTGGCCACCGTGATGATCCCGCTGATGGGGCTGCTGTCAGACAAGGTGGGTCGGCAAAAGATGTACACCCTGAGCGTGGTGCTGCTGGGGCTGTTTATCGTCCCGTGGTTCCTGCTGCTCGACACCGGCACCGGCTGGGGCATCATGCTGGCGACGATCGTTGCCTTCGGCATCCTATGGGCGCCGGTAACCGCGGTGCTCGGCACCCTGTGCTCTGAGATTTTCAGCGCCAATGTGCGCTATACCGGGATCACCCTCGGCTACCAGTTGGGCGCCGCGCTGGCCGGGGGCACCGCGCCGCTTATCGCCACCGGTCTGCTGGCAAAATATGACGGGGACTGGCGGCCGGTGGCCGTTTATCTGGGCGTTACGGTGGCGATTTCGCTGCTGGCGATATTCTGCGCCAGCCGGATGAAGTCCGCGCTGAGCACGGCCCCCTCCCGGGCGGAAAGCGCCTGACCGCCGCCCGCCAGGGCTACTACGGAGCCGACTATCCCGCCCGGCGGCGCTGCGCGTGCGCGGGCCTGGGGGGAGATCGCGCGGCGGGGGAAACCGCTTATCCCAGGTCCGGTAAGCATGTAGGCCCGGTAAGGCGCCAGCCGCCACCGGGCACAAACAGGCGTCAAGTCTTCCCCCCTGCTTAGCCGGCCGCCAGGGCCGGCGGGTGTCAGGCGCTCTGGTTGTCCAGCTGAAGCTGCCCCTCGCGCCGCTGCTTCAGCTTCCAGAAGCCCCACAGCGCGATAAACCACAGCGGAGAAGCCAACAGCGCCAGCAGCGTGTCCGGGTCAAAGATCATGATGAAGATAGCGAACGCGAAGAACAGCAGGCTCACCCAGCTCATCACTACCCCGGCGGGCATCTTAAAGATCGACCCGGCGTGCAGGTCCGGACGCTGACGGCGGTAAACCAGATAGGCCACGAGGATCATCCCCCAGCTGAACACCACCATAATCGCCGCCAGGGTCGAGACGATGGTGAACAGGGTCATCACGTTCGGCACCAGAAACAGCAACAGCGTGCCGATCAGCATGCAGAAGCAGGAGAACAGCAGGCTGCGCACCGGAATGCGGGTACTGCGCGACAGGATACGAAACTGCCAGTGCGCATGCTTCTCCACCGACAGGCCGTACAGCATGCGGGTGCTGGAGAAGACCCCGCTGTTGGCCGAGGACATCGCCGAGGTCAGCGCCACAAAGTTAATCACCGCCGCGGCGGCAGGCAGCCCGGCCTTGGCGAACAGCGTCACGAAGGGGCTGGTCTCCGCCGACACCCCCGGCCACGAGGCGACAGCGATGATCACCACCATCGACAGCAGATAGAAGATGATAATCCGCAGCGGCAGAGCATTGATCGCCTTGGGCAAAATGCGCTGCGGATCGCGGGTCTCCGCCGTCATGGTGCCCAGCAGCTCAATGCCGGTAAAGGAGAAGATCGCTATCTGGAAGCCGGCGAAAAAGCCGGTGATGCCGTGGGGCATAAAGGCCGTCGGGTCGGTGAGATGGCTGAGGGAGGCCGTCACGCCGTCCGGGGAGGTCCAGCCGGTGGCAATCATCCAGCCGCCGGTGCCGATCAGGGCGATAATGGTGATCACCTTGATCAGGGCGAACCAGAACTCCGCCTCGCCGAACATTTTCACCGACAGCAGGTTAAGCAGGAACAGAATCGCCAGCATGCTGAGGGCCGGCATCCACGCCGACAGTTCCGGGAACCAGTACTGCATATAGCTCCCGCAGACCACCACGTCGGCGATACAGGTCACCACCCAGCTTAGCCAGTAGGTCCAGCCGAGGTAAAAGCTGGCCTGCGGCCCGAGATACTCGCCGACAAAGTCGGCAAACGAGCGGTAGTCATGGCGGGTGAGCAGCAGCTCGCCCATCGCCCGCATCACCATATAGGTAAAGAACCCGACCAGCACATAGATAACCAGGATCGAGGTGCCGGCGACGGCGATGTTGCGCCCCGCCCCCATAAACAGCCCGGTGCCGATGGCGCCGCCGAGGGCAATCATCTGGATATGGCGGGCGCTGAGCCCGCGCTTAAGCTGTGACGCGCCTTCACCTCCGGCGGCAGGTGACGCCTGATGTTGATGTTCAGTCATGGTGTTTCCTCAGGCTGGTTGCGGGAGACGAAGGTCAGCGGCGCGGAGCAACAGCCCGGCGCGCTGGCCGGTGGCGACCCCGGCGTTGGGAAAGAGGATATAGGGGGCCCGGGCCTGCACCACCCAACGTTTCTCTGCCTGGCGGGCGATCTCATACCCTGCCGGGAGCGCGGTGAAGTTTTCAACGTCTGCCGCGAGATTAAGCGTAAATTCCCCCTCGCGCTTGATGATGCTCTCCTCGACCAGGAAGTAGTCCACCGGCGCTTTGTCGCGCGGCGGCAGCGGCGCATCAGCGATCCAGGCCCGGATCGCCGCGTCGGCGGCGGCGAACAGGCTGAGATCGTTGGCGCCGAACGGCATCACTTTCCCCAGCTCCAGGGTGGCGCTTTGCGCGGCGAACTTTTCGCTGGTGAAATGGGTGAAGGTGCCGCCCGCTTCGGTATGGCGCACGACGGCGTCCATCCCGCTGGCCTGCAGCAGCTGATAGAAATCGGGCGATAAATCCCCGGCGTGGGCCGGGAGCAGCGCAAACTGGCGATACAGCGATCCGCGAATGGCGGTGTGCATATCGAGATGACCACGGTTGACCGGCCCCGCCGCATCGGCGGCGCGATAAAAAGCCTGCACCGCCTGCTCCAGCGCAAAAGCCCGCCGCGACTCATTTCCCGGGGTGACCGCCAGATGGCGGCCGCCGAACAGGCGATTCAGGTCGTTATGCAGATAGCGGCGCGCGGCGCGGATCGCCGGCAGATTACCAAAGACGATCAGCAGCGCCTGCGTGAGCGGCTGCCGCCCCTGGCTCAGATCGTGGGTTAGCTGCAGCAGCAGTTCAATCGGCGCGGTCTCATTGCCATGCACGCCGGCGGAGAGGATCATCGCCCGGCGCCACGGCGCCGTCGGCAGCAGCTGTAAAATGCCCTCGCCCAGCCAGCGGGCCTCGATGCCCGCCGGAAAGGTCCACGCCTGCAGGCGGCAGTGCAGTAAATCGTTAACCAGGTGCTCCATCTGCCGCTCCTTAACGCTGAAAATCATAGACCGCGCCCAGGCGCAGGATCTGCGTCAGCTCATCCAGCGCCTGATAAACCTCGCGCAGCAGCTGCGGGTCCGCCAGATCGCGGGCATGCAGCCGGTCGCGATAGTGTTTTTCCACCCATGCCGTCAGCTGCTGATAACGTTCGTCGTTCATCAGGCTATGGGCGTTGACCGCCTGGCGCTCCGCCTCGTTGAGCACCACCCGCAGCCGCAGACAGGCCGGGCCGCCGCCGTTGCGCATGCTTTCCCGCAGGTCAAAGACCGCCACTTCATCGATCGGCGATGCGCTATCGGCGGCGAGATCGCTGAGATAGCGCCAGACGTTTTCCCGCTGGCGGCACTCCTCCGGCACCACGATCAGCATCTTGCCGTCTGGTTTGCTCAGCAGCTGGCTGTTGAACAGGTAAGAGGCCACGGCGTCGTCGAGCGAAACCCGCTCGTCCGGCACTTCCACGCTGGTGAACGGGATATCCAGACTGTCGCTTTTAGCCCGCAGCGTGGCCAGCACTGTCGCCTGATCGACAAACGCCTGCTGATGGTGAAACAGCACATGGCGATTGCTGACCGCAATGACGTCGTTATGAAACACGCCGCGATCGATAGCCTGCGGCGCCTGCTGGGCAAACACCGTGTAGCGCGGATCCAGCTGATGCAGGCGGGCCACCGCTTCGCTGGCCTCGAGGGTCTGCCGCGCCGGATACTTCACCGGGGCGATACCGCCGCTGGCGCGTCGACCATAGACGAAAAACTGCACCCCCTGCCGGTCATATTCCCGGCAGAAGCGGTTATGGTTGGCCGCCCCTTCATCGCCGAGGTCGCCATGCTGCGGCAGCGCCGCATGGTGGGCAAAGTAGCGCGGATCGGCGAACGTGGCGCCAAGGATCGCCGAGGTGGTGGGCGCCTCCTGCATACGGTGCAGCTTATTGTTCAGGTTGGCGACGGTGAAATGGACTTTGCCATCGGCGCTGTCCGCCGACGGTGAGACAGTCGCCGCGTTGGCGGTCCACATCGACGAGGCGGAGCTGAAGGCGGAGAGCAGCTGCGGCGCCGCATGGGCCGCCTGCCGGATAACCTGCTCATCGCTGCCCTGGAAACCCACTTCGCGCAGCAGACGCAGATTCGGCCGCGGCTGCGGCGGCAGAATGCCCTGTACGAAGCCGCGGTCGGCCAGGGCTTTCATTTTATACAGCCCCTGCAGCGCCGCCTTTTTAGGGTTAGAGAGACCATCGCGGTTATTTTGCGAGGCTTCATTGCCGACGGAGAGTCCGGCGTAGTGGTGCGTCGGGCCGACCAGGCCATCAAAGTTTGCTTCAAAACCAGACATATGTCCTCACAGGATCCGTTATCAGAATGGCAGGCCCGGCGATACCGTCGCCGGAAGCGTCAGCGTATCGCTGACCAGAGAGGCCATCGGCCAGGCACAGTAATCGGCGGCATACCACGCTGCCGCGCGATGGTTGCCGGAGGCGCCCACCCCGCCAAACGGCGCTTTACTCGATGCGCCGGTCAGCGGCTTGTTCCAGTTGACGATCCCGGCTCGCGCCTCGTCCGCCAGCTGATCAAACTGCGCCGCATCGCTGGAGATCAGCCCGACGGCCAGGCCATAGCGGGTCTGATTGGCGAGGCGAATCGCCTCCGGGAAGCCGTCGTAACGGATAATCGTCAGCAGCGGGCCAAAGTACTCTTCATCCGGCACCTCAATGCCGGTGACGTCGACGATCCCCGGGGTCAGCACCGTGGAGCGTGGGTCAGGCTGGCGCATGCGCAGCAGCACCTTGCCGCCGAGCCCCTCCAGTTTTTGCTGCGCCGCCAGCATGTTCTGCGCAGCGTCGAGAGAGATCACCCCGCCCATAAACGGCGCCGGCTGATCATCCCACTTGCCGGCGCGGATCTGCGCGCTGGCCTCTACCAGCCGCTGCAGCAGCGCATCCCCCTGCTCGCCGCGCGGCACGAGCAGCCGGCGCGCGCAGGTGCAGCGCTGCCCGGCAGAGATAAACGCCGACTGGATAATCACATGCAGCGCCGCATCGATATCGGCCGCGTCGGCGACGATCAGTGCGTTGTTGCCGCCCATCTCGAGGGCCAGCATCTTCTCCGGCTGGCCGCCGAAGTAGCGATGGAAGTGGAAACCGGCCGCCGCGCTGCCGGTGAACAGCACGCCGTCGATATCACGATTTTCCAGCAGCGCCTGGCCGGTGGCTTTTCCGCCCTGCAGCAGGTTGATCGCCCCGTCGGGGATGCCCGCCTGCTGCCACAGCTGGACGGTCATTTCAGCGGTAGCCGGCGTCAGCTCGCTGGGTTTAAACACAATGGTGTTCCCGGCGATCAGCGCCGGAATGATATGTCCGTTGGGCAGGTGGCCCGGGAAGTTGTAGGGGCCAAAGACCGCCATCACGCCGTGCGGTTTGTGGCGCAGCAGCGCTTTACCGTCCGGCAGCGTCGACTCATGAAAGCCCGTCCGCTGGTGATAGGCTTCGATGGAGATCGCGGCCTTGCCGATCATCGCCTGCACTTCGGTGCGGGTCTCCCACAGCGGCTTGCTGGTCTCGCGGGAAATCAGGGTCGCCAGCGCCTCTTTATGCGTCTCCAGCAGCGCGGCAAAACGCTGTACGACGTCAATACGCTCGGCCAGCGGCCGGTGCGACCAGGGATAAAACGCCGCGCGCGCCGCGGCGCAGGCCGCCTGGACGTCGTCAGCCCCCGCGCTGGCCGCCTGCCACAGCAGCGACTGATCCTCCGGGGCCAGTTTGCTCATCGTTGCGCCGCTGCCTGGCAGCCACTGCCCGGCTATAAACTGTGCTTTTACCGCCATGATCTGTTGTCCTCTGGATTCAGGGTTACCGTATAAACGCGGTCGGTTTCACTGACCTGCAGCGCGTCCAGCGCGGCGCTGTCAAGCGAGACCTGCTCTTCGTGGGCCACCAGCAGCGCCCGAAAGTTGTCGAATTGACCGTTGGCGACGAGGGTCGGCGCCGGCAGGTCGCCCATCAGCTGCCGGACAGGCAGGCGCTGGCTGTCGCGCACGGCGCGGATCTGATCGGTGTCCGCCTCCAGCACCGGACCGGCATCGAAAATATCCACCGAGCCGCGCCAGCTGAAACCCTCTTTCTCGAGGATCGCCCGCGCCGGGGCGGTATTGGGATGCACCTGACCGATGACCCCGCGGGCCGCTTCCGGCAGCAGTGAGATATAGATCGGGTACGCCGGCATCAGTTCGGCAATAAAGGTTTTCATGCCGGTGCCGGTCAGCCGGTCGGCATCGGCGAACGGGATGTCGAAGAAATGATGGCCCAGCGCATCCCAGAACGGCGACTGTCCCTGCTCATCGCTGCAGCCGCGCAGTTCGGCAAACAGGTGCGGGGAGAACCACTCGCGAAAGGCGGCGATAAATAAAAAGCGCGCCTTGGAGAGCAGCAGACCATTGCGGTTGCGCTGATACGCCGGGTCGAGAAACAGCGTACACAGTTCGCTGTGCCCGGTGTGGTCATAGCTGAGATTAAGCAGCTCCTGGGGCTTATAGACTCCCAGCGCTTTCGAGGCGCGCACCGTTTTCTGAATGCGAAAATTGTAAAACGGCTCGTCCAGGCCCACTGCGACCTCAATGGCGCTCACCCCCACCACCCGCGCCAGCGCGGTGTCCTCCAGCACAAACAGGAAACCCTGCTGGCTGCGCGGCAGTTCGCCGGCGAAGGTCTCGATACTGCGCCGGATCCGGGCCGCCAGGCGCCCGACGTCATGCGGTAAAGAGGTCATGCCGACCCCCGCCCGCGCGGCGAGGCGGACGATGTCGTCGAGATCGTTTTCCCGTACGGGACGAAATAGCATCACAGGCCGTCCTCCCGGTTAGCGGGTTAAGCGGGCAACGGCGCGATCAAGGCGCACGAAGGCTTCCGCAATATCCGCCAGCGGGATATTGAGCGCCGGCGCGAAGCGCAGCACGTCCGGGCCGGCAATCAGGGCGATCAGCCCCTCTTCCGCCGCCAGGTTAGTCAACGTTTTGGCCTTGCCGCGCAGCGGCCCCGCCAGCTCAGCGCCGATCAGCAGACCGGTGCCGCGCACGGCGCTGAACGCATCGTATCGGGCAGAGATCGCATTCAACTGGTCAACGATCAGCGCATGGCGCTCGCCAACGCCCGCCAGCAGCGGCGCATCGAGATGGGCCAGCACGGCGTTAGCGACGGTTGCCGCCAGCGGGTTGCCGCCGAAGGTGGTGCCATGGGTGCCTGGCTGGAAGACCTGCGCCCAGGCCTCTTTCGCCAGCATCGCGCCGATCGGGAAGCCGCCCCCCAGCCCTTTGGCGCTGGTGAGAATGTCCGGGACGACGTTGTAATGCTGGTAGGCGTAGAGATGGCCGGTACGCCCGGCGCCGGTCTGCACCTCATCGAATATCAGGGTGGCATGATGGCGATCGCAGAGGGTACGCAGCGCCTGCAGGAACGCCGGGTCCGCCGGGATCACCCCGCCTTCGCCGATAATCGGCTCGACGATCACCGCGCAGGTGCGCGAGGAGATCGCCGCGGTGACCGCCTCGATATCGTTATAGGGCAGATGGGTAATGCCCTGCGGCAGCGGAGCATAATCGCTGGAATATTTCGGCTGGCCGCCAACGGAGACGGTGAACAGCGTGCGGCCGTGGAAGGCGTGGTTGAAGGCGATGATTTCGCTTTTTTCACCGCCAAACTTATCGTGGGCATATTTCCGCGCCAGCTTAAGGGCCGCCTCGTTGGCTTCGGCGCCGGAGTTGCAGAAAAACACCTTGTCGGCAAAGGTCGACTGCACGAGGGTTTTTGCCAGCTGCAGCACCGGCTCGTTGGTATAGCCATTGCCGATATGCCACAGTTTCGCCAGTTGATCCTGCAGGGCCTGAGCCAGCGCCGGGTGAGCATGGCCCAGGGCGTTCACTGCGATGCCGCCCGCCATATCGATATACTCTTTCCCCTGCTGGTCCCAGACGCGGGAGCCCGCCGCTCTGACCGGAATAAACGGCGCGGGGGCAAAACAGGGAACCAGGTAAGCGTCAAAATCTTCGCGAGTCATACTGCCTGACATAATTTATCTCCGGAACGTAAGACGACGGAAAACGCTCCCGTCGCGGTGGACAATCGACATCAACCCTGCCCCTCGGCTTATTTTGGACACGAGCGCGCCCGCTGCGATGGTAAAAATATTCACCACAGAAAAATAAAGCCCTATTCTTTTTACGGGTAATTGTTAATTCATGGTTAATGACATGTTGTTGTGTGGGCTAATGCTGGCCTGTGAACAACAAGATTGTCAATACGGACAAAAGCAATTTATTCACTTTTTGAAGATCATCAAGATAATGAAAAACATAGAAAAAATATTTTCTTATGCACTTAAGTGAATAAAAAGTGAATTAAAATGCACAGCTTGCGGGTGGTTGACGTGCGTAGTTATTCACTTAAAAAATAAAAAATCTAACAAAAATTTAAAAATCGGAATTGCCGTCAAATACCGCTTTATAAAATTGGTGATACCATTCATTGCACAGAGTTTACTGCTGTAGCTATTCCACGGTTTTACACGACATAAATAACACTGAGAAACAGGACTCTTATGGAAAAGTTATCTTACGCATCTGAAAGTAGTACATCTCCATGGACCACCTACCTGCGCCAGATCGACCGCGTCGCGCCTTATCTCGGCGATCTTGCCTACTGGGTGGAAACCCTGCGCCATCCGAAGCGCGCGCTGATCGTCGACATTCCTGTGCAAATGGACGACGGCACCATCCGCCACTTCGAGGGCTATCGCGTTCAGCACAATCTGTCGCGCGGACCGGGTAAAGGTGGTGTTCGCTACCATCCGGATGTCGATCTTAACGAAGTCATGGCACTTTCTGCCTGGATGACCATTAAGTGCGCCGCGGTCAATATTCCTTACGGCGGGGCCAAAGGCGGCATCCGCGTCGACCCCTTCTCCTTGTCGGAAGGTGAACTGGAGCGTCTGACCCGCCGCTACACCAGCGAAATCGGCATTATTATCGGGCCGCAGAAAGATATTCCGGCGCCGGACGTCGGCACCAATGGCAAAGTGATGGCATGGATGATGGACACCTACTCCATGAACCATGGCACCACCATCACCGGCGTGGTCACCGGCAAACCGATCCACCTCGGCGGCTCCCTCGGTCGTGAAAAAGCCACCGGACGCGGCGTGTTTGTCACCGGCCGGGAAGTTGCCCGTCGCGCCGGTATCGAAATTGAAGGCGCCAAAGTGGCGCTGCAGGGCTTTGGTAACGTCGGTAGCGAAGCGGCCCGCCTGTTCGCCGGCGTCGGCGCTCGTATCGTGGTTATTCAGGATCATACCGCGACCCTGTATAACGAAGGCGGAATCGATATGGCCGCCCTCACCGCCTGGCAGGCGGAGAAAAAGCAGATTGCCGGTTTCCCGGGCGCCCAGGAGATCGATAAAGACGCCTTCTGGACCACTCCGATGGACATCCTGATCCCGGCGGCGCTGGAAGGGCAAATCACCCGCGAGCGCGCGGAGAAGCTGACCTGCAAACTGGTGCTGGAAGGGGCCAACGGCCCAACCTATCCGGAAGCGGACGACGTGCTGGCCGAGCGCGGCGTGATCGTGGTGCCGGACGTTATCTGCAACGCCGGCGGGGTGACCGTCAGCTACTTTGAGTGGGTACAGGACATGGCCAGCTTCTTCTGGAGCGAAGAGGAGATCAACGCCAAGATGGACCGCATTATGACCGACGCTATCGTGCACGTCTGGGATAAAGCCGCCGAGAAAGAGTGTACGCTGCGCACCGCCGCCTATATCGTGGCCTGCGAGCGCATCCTGATGGCGCGTAAAGACCGCGGCATCTACCCGGGCTGATCCCCATCAGCAACCGCATCAGGGGTGGCCTTGCGCCGCCCCTTTTTTTCTTTGCCGCGCCGTTAACCGCCGAGCATGTGCGCTATCTGACGAGGAGTTGTTCGGCAAAGGTGACAACGTCACGCAAGTAATAACCATCCGCTGCCCGTAGGGGATTATTTTTCGATTAAATCAAAGTCGCCCTGGGTATAGCGTAAGCCAGTGATGTTGTCGGCAGTGAAAATATGTTCGATGGTGAGGATGTCCTCCGGCGCGAGGGTAATATTCGCGGCGCCGGCATTGTCGCGCAGGTGAGCAATTTTCCTCGCCCCCGGGATAGGCACGATATCCTCGCCTTTGCTCATCACCCAGGCAAGGGCAATCTGCGCAAGGGTCGCGTCATAGCGGGTGGCCACCTGCTGAAGGCGCTCAAGCAGCAGCTGGTTTTTGCGCATGGTTTCGGCCTGGAAGCGCGGCAGATGGCGGCGGAAATCATCCGCTGCCAAAACGCCGGGATCGGTAATTGTCCCCGTCAGGAAGCCGCGGCCAAGCGGGCTGTATGGCACAAAGCCGACCCCCAGCTCGCGGCAGGTGTGGAGAATACCGCCCTCCGGCTCGCGGCTCCATAGCGAATATTCCGTCTGCACGGCAGCGATCGGATGTACCTTGCAGGCCCGGCGCAGGGTCTGAGCAGATACTTCCGACAGACCGATATGGCGAATTTTACCCTCTTTAACCAGATCGGCCATAGTGCCCACCACCTCTTCCACCGGTACCGCGGGATCGACGCGGTGCTGATAGAGCAGATCGATGGTCTCGACATTCAGTCGCTTCAGCGACCCTTCCACTGATTCGCGAATATGTGCCGGACGGCTGTCAACGCCGGCCATCCGCTCCAGACCCTGGCCGGTCGGCAAAATACGAAATCCAAATTTGGTGGCAATCTGCACCTTATCGCGAAAACCTTTAATCGCTTTTCCGACCAGAACTTCATTATCGAAAGGACCATATACTTCGGCGGTATCCAGGAAGGTCACGCCCATGTCCATGGCGGCATGGATCGTATTTATCGCCTGCGACGTTTCAGCGCCGCCATAGGCAAAACTCATCCCCATACATCCGAGACCTAATGCGGAAACCTGAAACTTCTCTTTTCCAAGATAACGTGTTTTCATCTTATTTTCCTTAATTGCTGAATGGCATTAAATATATACTTCCCTTTCATATTGATAACAATTAATCTATTCCGAACGCGGTGTTAGCTGGAAATTAACAATGAAAACCTTGCCCGATCTGCAACAAATAGAAATATTAATACTCATAGTGAAACATGGCAGTTTTCGTCAGGCCGCTAAAGCGTTAAACCTTTCCCCACCGGCCCTTACCGTCGCTATTAATCATCTGGAAGAAAAGTTAGGCGTGCGCCTGCTAAATCGCTCAACGCGCAGTTTGTCATTAACCGCAGTGGGTGAGGAATTTCTTAATAATATAACGCCTGTGGTCAATGATTATCGCCGGGTGGTGGACAGTCTGAATTATCACCGTCTGACTCCGGAAGGCGTGGTGAAAGTTAATTTACCGCGCATTGTTATTGACCTGTTTTTTCAAGACTATTTTATCGCCTTTAAAAACGCCTGTCCCAATGTGACGCTCGAACTGTATGCCACCGATCGGAAAGTCAATATTATCGAGTCCGGTTTTGACGCCGGCATTCGCTATTCGCAGGATGTGCCCAAAGAGATGATTGCCATCCCCTTTGGCGAGAAACTATCGCTGATCCCGGTGGCCAGCCCGGACTATATACGCGAAGCCGGAGAGCCCGACACCCCGCAGTCATTAGTTAATTTCCGCTGCATTAACCGCTGTTTTCCTGGTGGTGAGAAGTACCGCTGGGAGTTTATTGGCCCCAGCGGCGAGCTTAGCGAGGTCGCGGTTAAAGGCGATCTGGTCGTCGATGCCGATAGCGCAATGATCCAGGCCGCGGAGAGCGGATTAGGCATCGCCTTTGTCTATCAGTCGCTGGTGACGCAGCAGCTGAGCGCGGGCAGCCTGGTCCATTTGTTACCCGACTACCGCTATCCTGCCGACCATTTCTGCGTCTACTACCCAAGCCGGAAACATATTCCCGCCCCCCTGCGGGCCTTTATCGCCTGGGTGATGGCGCAGAATAAAAATATCCTCGGTCAGCAGACCGCACGACACGGATCGCGGCCGGAAGATTAACTACAATTAACGTACATACCGTTAACCAATTTCTATCTTTCACCTTGAACTCCGGCGGTTATCCGGCATAAAATCGTTAGAGCTCTAACGATATTGACAGACGACCTATGGACAATCGACAGCTTACCTTCTCTCATCTTTTATACCTCACCGCGCACCACTGGCGGCTGGCGGTCAATCGTCGGCTGAAAAATCTCGGTCTCAGCCAGGCCAGCTGGGTGGCGGTAGCGTCCATCGCCCGCCACCAGCAGCCGCTGTCGCAAAGCGAACTGGCGCAGGAGCTGGGGGTGGAGAGCCCGACCATTGTGCCGTTGATCCATCGTCTGGTCGCCCTCGGACTGGTGGAGCGCATCACCACCGCCAGCGACAAACGTAAGCGACTGCTGGTGGTCACCGACAAAGGGAAGGCCCTCTATGAACAGGTCAAAACGGTGGCTGACGATCTGCGCGAAGAGATCCTGACGGCGATTACCCCACAGGAGCAGGAGCAAACCCAGCGGGTGCTGGAAAAGCTGTTGCGCGAAGTGGAGAAGAAATAATGCCCCGTCGCCAGGATAACCCCTACGCCCCGCATGACTGGGCGCCGCATGAAAAACCAGCTCTGCTCGGTTCGCCGTCGACACCGCTGCACAGTCCGGCGAAACGCCTCGCCTACGGCGTGGTCGGTCTGCTGGTGTGTCTCACCGGCGCGCTGGGCAACGCAGTGGTCACCGCCAACCTGCAGCTGCTGCAGGGTACCTTCGCCGCCTGGTCGACAGAAATCGCCTGGCTGCCGGCGGTATACGTGATGACCAACGTCTCCATCAACCTGCTGCTGGTGAAATTCCGCCAGCAGTTTGGCCTGCGCGCTTTCACCGAAGGCTTTCTGGTGCTCTATGTGCTGGTCACCTTTTTCCACCTCTTCGTCAACGATCTCAGCTCAGCGATGATGGTTCGCGCCGCCCATGGCATGGTGGCCGCGGCGCTCAGCTCGCTGGGGATCTACTACCAGGTACAGGCCTGGCCTGCGCGCCATCGCCTGAAAGGGCTGACTATCGGCATCACCGGCTCGTCGCTGGCCATTCCCCTGGCGCGCCTCTTTTCCACCGAACTGCTGCAGACCGATGAATGGCGCGGTCTCTACTTCTTTGAGCTGGGCCTGGCGCTGGTGTCGCTGGCCTGCGTCATCGCGCTAAAACTGCCGCCAAGCGATCGTAAAAAAGTGTTCGAAAAAAAGGATTTCATTACCTTCTTTCTGCTGGCGCCAGGCATGGCGCTGGTGTGCGCCGTGCTGTCGCTGGGGCGGCTCGAGTGGTGGTTTGAAGCGCCGTGGATCGGCTGGGCGCTGGCGGCGGCGGTAATACTGATCGTCGCTGCGATTACCTTCGAGCATAACCGCAGCAACCCCCTTCTCAATACCAAATGGCTCTCCAGCGGCAGCATCGTGCGTCTGGGCCTGATTATGCTGTTGATCCGCATCGTGTTGGCGGAGCAGAACACCGGGGTCATCGGCTGGCTGCAGTACGTTGGCCTGCAAAACGAACAGATGACTAACCTCGCGTGGTCGATTTTCGCCGGTATTCTGTGCGGGATCATTGCCAGCTGTCTGACGCTCAACCCGCAGAAGCTCTACTGGCCGACCGCCACCGCGCTGGCGCTGATCATGATAGCCTCGCTGCTCGACAGCCAGTCCAACGCCCTCACCCGTCCGGAACAATTAATGTTCAGCCAGTTTTTACTCGGCTTCGGCAGCGCCTTCTTTCTGGCCCCGGCGATGCTCGCCGGGATTGGCGGCGTGTTTGCCGACCCGCGCAACCTGGTCAGCTTCTCGGTGCTGTTCGGCATGAGCCAGAACATTGGCGGGCTGCTCGGCTCGGCGATCCTCGGCACCTTCCAGACCTGGCGTGAGAAATTCCACTCCAGCCAGCTGGCGGACCAGATAACCACCCTGAACCCGCTGATCGTCGAGCGGCTGCAGCAGTACAGCCAGATGTATCAGAGCCAGATTGGCGACAGTACGCTGCTCAACGTTCAGGCCACCACCCTGCTGCAAAACGCCGCGACGCTGCAGGCCAATATTCTCGCCTGGAATGATACCTATCTGCTGACGGCGGCGATCTCCGCCGGGACACTAGTGTGGGTTTTCTGGCGCTTAATTCGCTTACGACTGACTGCCCGTATCGCGTTGCAACGCGCTACCGGCAGCAAATAATTATCATCATTTCATCTCTGGAGTCGTTATGAGTCAGCAGGATGCGGCCAAACAACAGGCCAACACCCGGAATAATATTCGCGTGGTTTCCATTTTTACCGCCGCGGCGATAGGCCTCGTCGGCGTGCTGGTGATCCTCTACGCCTGGCAACTGCCGCCGTTCACTCGTCATAGCCAGTTTACCGACAACGCCTATGTGCGCGGGCAGACCACCTTTATTAGCCCGCAGGTCAACGGCTATATCACCGCCGTCAACGTCAAAGATTTCGCGATTGTCCAGCCGGGCGAGGTGCTGTTCCAGATAGACGATCGCATCTATAAACAGCGGGTGCATCAGGCCCAGGCTACCCTGGCGATGAAAGAGGCCGCGCTGCGCAATAACCTGCAACAGCGCAAAAGCGCCGAGGCGACGATCGCCAAGAATGAAGCCGCGCTGCAAAACGCCCGCGCGCAGAATCTGAAAATCCAGGCCGATTTAAAACGCATCCAGCAGTTAACCGCCGACGGTTCGCTGTCGATCCGCGAACGTGATTCGGCGCGGGCCAGCGCGGCGCAAGGGGCGGCGGATATTGAGCAGGCGAAAGCGGCGCTGGAGATGTCGCGCCAGGACCGTGAATCGACCATCGTCAATCGCGATTCGCTGGAGGCCGACGTGGCCAGCGCCAAAGCGGCGCTTGAGCTGGCGCAGATCGACCTGCAGAATACCCAGATTATCGCCCCCACCGGCGGCCAGCTGGGGCAGATCTCGGTGCGTCTTGGCGCCTATGTCAGCGCCGGAACCCATCTGACCTCGCTGGTTCCGCCGCAGCACTGGGTGATTGCCAACCTCAAAGAGACCCAGTTGGCCGAAGTACGCGTTGGCCAGCCGGTCACCTTCACCGTAGACGCGCTCAACGGCGAGACCTTCCACGGCAAGGTGCAGAGTATCTCCCCGGCGACCGGGGTGGAGTTCAGCGCCATCTCTCCGGACAACGCCACCGGCAATTTCGTCAAGATCGCCCAGCGCATCCCGGTGCGTATTACGGTCAACGACGGGCAAAACAACAGCGAACGCCTGCGGCCGGGGATGTCGGTGCAGGTGACTATTGATACCCGTGCGGAGAAACAACCATGATCCGCCCGGTCGCCCTTGCTATCGTTCTGGCGCTGGTCGGCTGTCAATCCGCCGATGTGCAGCGCGCGCAGCCGACCCTGACCATTCCTGCCGCCTGGCGGGCCGACGTTGGCCCGGCCAGCCCGGTGGAGGGCGTATGGTGGCGCAATTTTCATGACAGTACCCTCAATCAGTATGTCGACCAGGCGCTGCGCTATAACAGCGATGTGCTGATCGCCCGCGAGCGGGTGAATGAGTATCAGGCGCGCGCTTACGCCGCCGACAGCAGCCTGTTTCCGTCACTGGACGCCAGCCTCACCGGCACCCGCGCCCGGACGCAGTCCGCCGCCACCGGCCTGCCGATCCACAGCACACTGTATAAGGGCGGCCTGACCGCCAGCTATGATGTCGATATCTGGGGAGCGAACCGCAGCGCGGCCAACGCCGCCGGGGCCAGCCTTGAGGCGCAGAAAGCCGCCGCCGCCGCCGCCAATTTGAGCGTCGCCAGCTCGGTGGCCGTTGGCTACGTCACGCTGCTGTCGCTGGATGAGCAGCTGCGGGTGACCCAGCAGACGCTAACATCAAGGGAAGACGCGTGGCGCCTGGCCAAACGTCAGTTTGAAACCGGGTATACTTCACGCCTTGAGCTGATGCAGGCGGATTCGGAGCTGCGGTCAACGCGGGCGCAGATCCCGCCGCTACAGCACCAGATTGCGCAGCAGGAAAATGCGCTCAGCGTGCTGCTCGGCGATAACCCTGGCGCGGTAAAACGCGGCGAGTTCGCCCAGCTTACCCCGCTGCGTCTGCCGTCGCAGCTGCCGTCCACCTTGCTCAACCGCCGTCCGGACATCGCTCAGGCCGAGCGCCAGCTGGTGGCCGCCGACGCCACGCTGGCCTCGTCGCAGGCGCAGCTGCTGCCCTCTATTAACCTGACCGCTACCGGCAGCCTGCAGGACCGGACGCTGCCGGATCTGCTGGACAACCCGCTGCGGCTGTGGAGTCTTGGCGGCAGTATTCTGGCGCCGCTGCTAAACCGCCAGGCGTTAAATGCCCAGGTGGACGTCTCCATGGCCCAGCGCAACCAGGCGCTCTATAGCTATGAGAAAACGGTGCGCAGCGCGTTCAAAGAGGTCAATGACAGCCTGGACGCCATCAGTCGCTATGGCGAACAGTTAACCGAGCTTCAGGAACAAGAGACCGTTGCCCAGGAAACCTTACGTATTGCACAAAACCGCTACCGTAACGGCTACTCTTCTTATCTGGATGTGCTTGATGCCCAGCGAACGCTGTTCTCCACCCAGCTTAGCGTGGTGCAGGTGAAGAACAACCTGCTGCTGGCGCAGATCGATCTGTACCGGGCGCTGGGAGGCGGCTGGTCTGACTCATCAGGGAGCTAAATGGGGAAGCGTCATATGCAACAACAGTGGTCGGCAGTAGACAATTATTTGATTAAGGCCTTAATTCCCGGCGATCCTGTGCTCGATCGGGTACTGGAAAACAACCATCGTGCCGGGCTCCCGGCACACGATGTCGCCGCCAATCAGGGTCAGTTTCTCGCCCTGCTGGTACGGATAACCCAGGCTAAGCGGATACTGGAGATCGGCACCCTCGGCGGCTATAGCACCATCTGGATGGCGCGCGAGCTTCCTGCTGACGGCCAACTCCTCACCCTGGAGGCCGACGCGCATCATGCCCAGGTGGCGCGGGAGAATCTGCAGCTGGCGGGCGTTGACCAGCGGGTCACGCTACGGGAGGGACCCGCGCTACAGTCCCTGGAGGCGCTTGGCGCATGTCCCGCTTTCGACCTGATCTTCATCGATGCCGATAAGCCGAATAATCCCCATTATCTGCGCTGGGCGCTACGTTATTCCCGCCCAGGACCCCTAATTATTGGCGATAACGTGGTACGCGACGGCGAAGTGGTCAACCCACAGAGCGCCGACGAGCGCGTTCAGGGCGTGCGTCAGTTCATTGAGATGATGGGCGCCGAGCCGCGGTTGACGGCAACGGCGCTGCAAACCGTGGGCACTAAAGGCTGGGACGGCTTTACTCTGGCGTGGGTAAACGCTTAAGCGTGGACGCCTGACCAGTAGCCCCGGTAAGCGCAGCGCCACCGGGGACAACCAGCCAGGCTATGGGGTAATTTGCTCCATCGCCTGCAACACTCGCTTGTCCGAGATAGGATACGGGGTGCCCAGCTGCTGGGCGAAGAAGCTGACCCGCAGCTCCTCGATCATCCAGCGGATCTCCCGGACATCGTCGTCCTCACGGCGGTTCGGCGGTAGCTTATTCAGCCACTGCTGCCACGCCTGCTGCACGCTCTCCACCTTAAGCATCTGCGCCCGATCGCGGTGCGGATCGATAGCCATCTTCTCCAGACGCTTTTCAATCGCCTGCAGATAGCGCAGCGTATCGCCAAGACGGCGGAAACCGTTGCCGGTGACAAAGCCGCGATACACCAGACCCGCCATCTGCGCTTTGATATCCGACAGCCCCAGCGCCATGGTCATATCCACCCGGCCTTTCAGCCGTTTGTTGATATTGAACACCGCGGTGAGGATCTGCTCGACCTGTTTAGCGATCTCCACCACCGTGTCGTTGAGCTCGGCTCGCACTTTATCGTGCAGCTGACTAAAGCCCTCTTCCGTCCACACCGGACCGCCCGCCTCGTCGATAAGCTTATCAACGCCGCAGGAGATGCAATCGTCAATCAGATCCAGCACTTTGCCGTACGGGTTAAAGTAGAGCCCAAGCTTGGCTTTATTCGGTAGTTTCTCGTGCAGATACTTAATCGGCGACGGGATGTTGAGCAGCAGCAGGCGACGCAGACCGCGCCACATGGCCTGCTGCTGTTCCTGTGGATTATCAAACAGTTTGATGGCCACGCTGTCGCGCTCGTCCACCAGCGCCGGCCAGGCTTTCACCTTATAGTTACCGCGCTTCTGTTCGTAACTTTCCGCCAGGGTGCCAAAGCTCCAGATATGCAGCCCGCTTTGCTCAATACCGTCATCAGCGACCGCCGACAGCGTCTCCTGCACTTTGCCCTTCAGGGCGTCTTTCAACGCCTGCAGCGAGCGCCCTTCCTGCAGCTTCTTGTTTTTATCATCCACCACCCGGAAGGTGATTTTCAGGTGATCGGGCACCTGATCCCACTGCCAGGCTTCGCGGTCGATGGTCACGCCGGTCATCTTACGCAGCTCGCGCTCCAGCGAATCGAGCAGCGGCAGCTCAAGCGGCGCCGCCCGGCCAAGAAACGCTTCCGCATAGTTGGGAGCCGGGACGAAATTGCGCCGTACCGGCTTCGGCAGCGATTTTATCAGCGCGATAATGAGCTCGCGACGCAGGCCAGGGATCTGCCATTCAAATCCGGCCTCCTCCACCTGGTTCAGCAGCGGCAGCGGAATATGCACCGTTACGCCATCGGCATCGGCGCCAGGTTCAAACTGATAGCTAAGACGCAGTTTAAGATTGCCCTGATGCCAGAAATTCGGGTAGTCCAGCTTGCTGACCTGCTCCGCCCCCTCTTTAATCAGCATGCTCTTTTCAAAATTGAGCAAGTCTGGCGTTTCGCGGCTGGCCTGCTTCCACCACTTATCAAAGTGGCGAGCGGAGATGACATCGTGGCTAATGCGCTGGTCGTAAAACTCGAACATCGTCTCGTCATCCACCAGGATGTCGCGACGGCGCGACTTATGCTCCAGCTCTTCGATTTCCGCGCGCAGCTTCAGGTTATCGCGGAAGAAGGCGTGCCGCGTCTGCCAGTCGCCCTCTACCAGCGCGTGGCGGATAAATAGCTCACGACACAGCGCCGGATCAATCTGGCTGTAGTTGACCTTACGCGCGGCGACGATCGGCAGGCCGTAGACGGTGACCTTTTCCGTCGCCATTACCGCGCCCTGCGACCGCTCCCAGTGCGGCTCACTGTATGAGCGCTTGATCAGGTGCTGCGCTACCGGCTCCACCCACTCTGGCTCAATGCGGGCGGCAATACGCCCCCACAGCCGGCTGGTCTCCACCAGCTCGGCCACCATCGTCCACTTCGGCGGCTTTTTAAACAGGCCGGAACCCGGGAAAATAGAGAACCGCGCATTACGGGCGCCGGTATACTCCTGTTTATCGGCATCCTTCATGCCGATGTGCGACAGCAGACCGGTCAGCAACGCAGTATGGATCTCGCGATATTCCGCCGGCTCACTGTTGATCGGCAGGCCAAGCTCTTTCACCACCTGGCGCAGCTGGGTGTAGATGTCCTGCCACTCGCGCACACGCAGATAGTTAAGAAAATCGACCCGGCACTGGCGGCGGAACTGATTCGACGACAGCGCCTTCTGCTGCTCGCCGAGGTAGTTCCACAGATTGACGAAGGCGAGGAAATCGGACTCTTTATCGTGGAAGCGGCGATGTTTTTCGTCAGAGGCCTGCTGTTTGTCCATCGGCCTCTCGCGCGGGTCCTGGATCGACAGCGCGGAGGTGATGATCATCGCTTCCCGCACGCAGCCGTGCTTCTGCGCCTCCAGCACCATGCGCGCCAGACGCGGATCCACCGGTAGCTGGCTGAGCTGGCGGCCCAGCGGGGTTAGCTTATAAGCCGTTGCCTGCGCATCGGTGGTGATGGCGCCCAGCTCTTCCAGCAGGCGTACGCCGTCCTGGATATTGCGCTTATCCGGCGCTTCGACAAACGGGAAGGCGGCGATATCGCCTAAGCCCAGGGCGGTCATCTGCAGGATGACCGACGCCAGGTTGGTGCGCAGAATCTCCGGGTCGGTAAATTCCGGGCGCGACAGGAAATCGTCTTCTGAATAAAGACGAATACAGATCCCTTCCGAAACGCGGCCGCAGCGGCCCTTACGCTGGTTGGCGGACGCCTGGGAAACCGGCTCGATCGGCAGGCGCTGCACCTTGGTGCGGTAGCTGTAACGGCTGATACGCGCAGTACCGGGATCGATAACGTACTTAATGCCCGGCACGGTCAGCGAGGTTTCCGCCACGTTGGTCGCCAGCACGATGCGCCGCCCGCTGTGCGGCTGGAAGACGCGGTTCTGCTCGCTGTTGGACAGGCGGGCGTACAGCGGCAGCACTTCGGTATGGCGCAGATCCAGCTTATTCAGCGCATCGGCGGTATCGCGAATTTCCCGCTCACCGCTCATAAAGATCAGAATATCGCCGGGCCCTTCGCGCCCCAGTTCGTCAACCGCATCAAAGATCGCCTGTAACTGATCGCGCTCGGTATCGTCCGCCTCTTCCACTATCGGCCGATAGCGCACTTCCACCGGGTAAGTCCGCCCGGAGACTTCGATAATCGGCGCATTATTGAAATGCTTTGAGAAACGTTCCGGGTCGATGGTCGCCGAGGTAATGATGATTTTCAGGTCCGGGCGGCGCGGCAGGAGCTCTTTCAGATAGCCGAGCAGAAAGTCAATATTCAGACTGCGCTCGTGCGCCTCATCGATAATGATGGTGTCGTACTGCATCAACAGACGATCCTGCTGGATCTCCGCCAGCAGGATACCGTCGGTCATTAGCTTAACCATGGTGTTTTCGCTGACGTGGTCGCTGAAGCGGACTTTATAGCCGATGCAGCCGCCCGGCTCGCTCTGCAGCTCTTCGGCAATACGATTGGCGACGGTCCGCGCCGCCAGGCGACGCGGCTGGGTATGGCCGATGAGTCCTTTCAGCCCGCGCCCCAGCTCCATGCAGATTTTGGGCAACTGGGTGGTTTTACCCGAACCGGTCTCCCCGGCGACGATCACCACCTGGTGGTCGCGCACCGCCTCGAGAATCTCTTGTTTTTTCTGGCTAACCGGCAGGTTTTCCGGATAGGTGATGGCCGGACGCGCCGCTTCGCGCAGCAGGACTTTACCGGCTGCCTGGCTTATCTCCAGCGCCATCTCCTGCAGAATGGCCTGTTGCGATTCAGGATTTTTAACCTTCTTCACGCCGTGTAGACGGCGGGCAAAGCGCGTTTTGTCGCGCAGCATCAGGCCGTCGAGCTGTTGATAAAGCTGGGGGAAGGTGATTTTTTGTTGTTCTGTCATAGCGTTATCGGGCAGAGCTCTGCCGGGAAAATCTCTTTTGAAGTATTGCCTTAGAGTACCACATCTGTGTCATTCGTGCCTTGTTCAAAAAATCTGAACATAGGATTCGATATATTGCGCTATCTCTGTGGCGCGATTGTGAATACAGTGTCAACAAGCACCAGGGCATTGACCCGTCAATCACATTAAAAAAAGGAAACACCCATGAGCAAAGTATTAGTTCTGAAATCCAGTATTCTGGCAGGGTACTCACAATCTGGTCAGCTTTCCGACTATTTTGTTGAACAATGGCAGGAAAAACACCCTGGCGATGAGATCACCGTGCGTGACCTGGCCGCCAATCCGATCCCGGTTCTGGATGGCGAACTGGTTGGCGCCCTGCGTCCGAGCGACGCGCCGCTGACTCCGCGTCAGCAGGAAGCGCTGGCCCTTTCCGACGAGCTGATCGCCGAACTGAAAGGCAACGATGTGATTGTTATCGCTGCGCCGATGTACAACTTCAACATCCCGACGCAGCTGAAAAACTATTTCGACCTGGTGGCTCGCGCCGGCGTCACCTTCCGCTACACCGAGAAAGGGCCGGAAGGTCTGGTAACCGGTAAACGCGCGGTCGTCGTTACCAGCCGCGGCGGTATCCATAAAGATACTCCGACCGACCTGGTCACCCCATACCTGTCCACCTTCCTCGGCTTCATCGGCATCACCGACGTGAACTTTGTGTTCGCCGAAGGTATCGCTTACGGCCCGGAAGTCGCGGCCAAAGCGCAGTCTGACGCGAAAGCGGCCATCGACAGCGTGGTTGCAGCCTAATATTTCCCTCCTCTCGCTTCCTGCGGGAGGAGAGTTTTACTTTTTCTCGTAGCGTAAATACCCCACCACGCCTCCGCCGCCATCCTTTGGATGATTCACGCCGTCGTTGACCTCCACGCAAGGGAAATCGAAAGGCGAAACGCCGTCAATGCAGGCCACATTCACCCCATACTGCTGTGGGTTTGATCGCCGTTGATGAAAGGTGTAGATCCCGCATACCGAGCAGAAAAAGTGCACGGCTTCCCCTGTATTAAAGCGATACTCTGTTAGCTTATCCCCTCCGCGTACCACCTCTATTCCTGAACGCGGCGAAGAGACCGCGACCGCCCCACGCATGCGACAATATGAGCAGTTACAGCGCCGAACGGTGTTGAAGCCGTCGCTGAGTTCCACGGTAAACGCCACCGCACCGCAGTGACAGTGAGCGGATAATTTCTCTGCCATAATTTTACCCCTCAGGTTGCGGCTTTTGGCCGCAGGTTTTCATCAAACGCCAGCCGCTTACGCCCTGCTTCGACTTCCCGTAATGGCTCCACCTGGTGCAGCGTCTGCTTACAGCGTTCCACCAGCGCCTGGTATTCACGGGTACCTTGTTTTTTCCACGCCAGCTCCTGTTCGCTCAGGGTGCGAATCGCTTTTGCCGGGCTGCCGATAATCAGATGGTTGGCGGGCATCTCGGCGTTGGCTTTGACAAAGGCCGAAGCGCCGACAATGCTGTTTTCGCCAATGACCGCCCCGTCGATAATCACCGCGCTCATGCCCACCAGCGCGTTGCGGCCAATCACGCAGCCGTGCAGAATAGCGCCGTGGCCGATATGGCCCTCCTCTTCCACCACCGTATCCTGACCGGGGAAGCCATGCATCACGCAGTTATCCTGAATATTGGCGCCGTCTTTGACCACGATGCGCCCGAAGTCGCCGCGCAGGCTGGCGTTGGGCCCAACATAGACCCCTTTGCCGAGGATCACGTCGCCAATCAACACCGCGGTCGGGTGAACGTAACTCTCCTCCGGCACCACCGGCGTCAGTCCATCAATCTGATATATCGGCATGCAACCTCCTTATGCGCCCGGCAAACCGCCAAAGCGCTGATAATAGAGCGGACCCGGCGCCGGGAGCTCGCCCACCGAGCTCTCACCTTTCTCGCTGACAAACGCCAGCGCGCCGGGACTCACGCGTTGATAAATATTGATACACAGCTGGCGGGCGGTTTGCCCTGCCCAATGCGCCGGCAGGAGCTCTTCCGGCAGCAGCGGGTCTTTGAGCACCACCCGGCGATAGAAATGGATAAGGAGCAGTTGGATCTGGAAACAGCGATCCGGCGTCAACTCTGACGGGTCGCAATCGCGCAGCAGCGGCAGTAGAGGTCGGAACAAGGCGATAAACGCCTCGTACATCTCATTTTGTTCGGTGAGATGCCAGCACTCCTCCACCCGGCTGCGCAGGGCCGCCCTGGAGAGCGCCAGCGGCGAATGGGCTTCAAAACAGATGACATTTTCGGCGACGCCCGCTTCGTGGAGCAGAGACTGGACGTCCGCCAGCTTTTGCGACGGCGAGGCCAGCAGGCTCGGCGCCAGCGCGCCAAACCCCTGCCACAGCAGCTGCTTTTTAACGTCGGCGAGCACATTTTTCTCCAGGCCTTCCGAAAGCAGCAACAGCCAGGTACCGTCCCATTCCGGGGCACTGGCGCGATAAATTTTATGCTCCGCGCGCCGGGTCAGGCGCAACCCTTTATCACTCAGGCGATAGAAGCTGCGCCGGCCGATGCGGACAACATCAAGCCACTCTTCTTTATTGAGGCGAAACAGCGCGGTGCGTACGAAGCGCTCGCCGAAGCCTAATCCTTCCAGCAGCGCCGCGACGCTGCCCAGCCACACTTCCCCACCGCGTTGTAGTAAGGCGTCGCCATACAGCGAGGCAATTAATGACGTGCCGCTGATGGGCATCGCCGTCACCGCTTGTTGAATAAAGGCGTCGAGTTTACTCATCTGATTCATTCTGTTGTTATATTTTTCCTTTATGAATCATAGCACAGGAAATTCCCGGCTTACGGCGTAAAGGCCTCAGCCGGGTTATCGGGGAGAGAATTAACCGCTGACCACCGCTTTACGCAGGTCGAATACCCGACAGGCTTTCCCTTCCGAGCGCGGAATGCTGCCGCAGTTGACGATAGTAATGTCGGTGGAGATCCCGACCATCGACTTAATGCGGTGACGCAACTGATGGCAAATCTGGCAGCGTTGTTCATGACTCAGCGCCAGCCCGCTCTCTTTCAGCTCAACGCGCACCGCCAGCGAATCCAGATGACCGCGGCGATTGACCTCTAACTGATAGTGCGGCGCCAGGTGTTCAAACTTGAGGATCTCCTCTTCCAGCTGCGAGGGGAAGACGTTAACCCCGCGGATAATCAGCATATCGTCGCTGCGTCCGCTGATGCGATCCATGCGGCGCATGGTCCGCGCGGTTCCCGGCAGCAGGCGCGTCAGATCGCGGGTACGATAGCGGATCACCGGCAGCGCTTCTTTGGTCAGGGTGGTAAACAGCAGCTCACCATGCTCGCCATCTTCCAGCGGCGTACCGTCGTCCGGGTTGACGATTTCCGGGAAGAAGTGGTCTTCCCAGATAGTCGGGCCGTCAACGGTTTCCAGACACTCCATCGCTACGCCCGGTCCCATGACTTCCGACAAACCGTAAATATCCAGGGCGGTGATCCCCAGCCGGCGCTCGATTTCCGCGCGCATCGCCAGCGTCCACGGCTCAGCGCCAAAGACGCCGACCCGCAATGAACAGCCGCGGGCATCGCCGCCCATCTGGCGCTCCAGCTCTTCAATCAGATTCAGACAGTAGGACGGCGTCACCATGATCATATCCGGCTGGAAATCGCGGATCAGCTGCGCCTGTTTTTCGGTCTGTCCGCCGGACATCGGGATCACCGTCGCGCCCAAACGTTCCGCGCCGTAGTGCGCGCCAAGGCCGCCGGTAAACAGGCCGTAGCCGTAGGCGACGTGAATTTTATCTTTTGCTGAACCACCGGCCGCGCGCAGCGAACGGGCGACAATATTGGCCCAGTTATCAATATCGTTTTGCGTATATCCCACCACCGTCGGTTTGCCGGTGGTGCCGGAAGAGGCGTGAATGCGCACCACCTGCTCCATCGGCACCGCGAAGGTATCGAAGGGATAGTTGTCGCGCAGATCCTGTTTGGTGGTGCAGGGGAATTTTTGCAGATCGTTTAATTCCCGAAAGTCGTCAGGGTGCACGCCAGCGGCGTCGAATTTGCGGCGATACATCGGCACATTTTCGTACGCATGCTTCAGCGTCCATTTCAGGCGCTGGGTTTGCAGGGCCTGCAGTTCGTCACGCGATGCGGTTTCAATCGGATCTAATTTTGTAGTAGTTATCATTGTAGGGTACTCGCAGGTAAATTAGCTCACACTCGCTCGAGGATCATGGCAATGCCCTGACCCACGCCAATACACATCGTACACAGCGCATAGCGCCCGCCCCGGCGTTGCAGCTCAAGGCTGGCGCTCAGCGCTAACCGCGCGCCGCTCATGCCCAGCGGATGGCCTAACGCGATGGCGCCGCCGTTGGGATTCACGTGCGCCGCATCGTCCGGCACGCCGAGCTGTCTGAGCACCCCCAGCGCCTGGGCGGCGAAGGCCTCATTCAGCTCAATCAGATCCATATCGTTAATATTGAGTCCCGCCCGCTCCAGCACTTTACGCACCGCCGGTACCGGCCCCAGTCCCATCAGGCGCGGTTCGACACCCGCCGTCGCCATCGCCACGATACGCGCCCGCGGCGTGAGCCCCTGGATAGCGGCCTGCTGTTCGCTGGCGATGATCAGCGCCGCGGCGCCATCGTTGACGCCGGAAGCATTGCCCGCAGTAATGACGCCGCCCTGGCGGAACGGCGCTTTCAGTTTCGCCAGCTGCTCAAGCGTGGTTTCCGGGCGCGGATGCTCGTCCTCGCGAACGTCGCTAACCGCCCCTTTCCGGCCGACAATCTGCACCGGCACAATCTCCTGCGCCAGAATGCCGTCGCGCTGGGCCTGCGCCGTGCGCTGCTGGCTGCGCCAGGCGAAAGCGTCCTGATCGGCCCGGCTGATATTTAACAATTCAGCTACATTTTCGGCCGTTTCCGGCATGCTGTCAGTTCCGAAGTGTTGCGCCATGAGCGGGTTCACAAAACGCCAGCCAATCGTGGTATCAAAGAGTTCCGCCTGACGCTGGTACGGCGCGCTGGCTTTTCCCATCACGAAAGGCGCACGCGACATCGATTCCACGCCGCCGGCAATCAGCAGATCGGCATCGCCGGCTTTGATCGCCCTGGCGGCAAAGCCGATGGCATCCAGACCCGATCCGCACAGGCGGTTAATCGTGGTGCCCGGCACGGTATGCGGGTAACCGGCCAACAACGTCGCCATGTGCGCCACGTTGCGGTTATCTTCCCCGGCCTGATTCGCACAGCCGAAAATCACATCATCAATTGCTGCCGGGTCGAGCCCGGGATTACGACTCAGGAGCTCACGCAGCGGGATCGCCGCCAGGTCGTCGGCGCGCACACTGGCCAGCGCGCCGCCGTAGCGGCCAATCGGCGTACGGATCCCGTCACAAATAAAGGCGTCGCGCATTACACGTCTCCCGTGATTGTGCCGCCGATGCGGTGCGATTTGCCGCGGAACAGGGCCACAATCTTTTGCTGTTGATTAACAATTTCGATGTCGTAGACGCCGGTCAGCTTGCCCTGCTGTTTGACTCTGGCGGTGGCGACCAGCCGGTCGCCGGCAAACGCCGGACGAAGAAAATCAATGCTTGCCGCCGAGGCCACCGCCGCCAGCCCCTGGCTGTTACAGGCGTAGGCGAAAGCGGTATCGGCAAGCGTAAATAGCTGACCACCGTGACAGGTTTGATGGCCGTTAAGCATGTCCGCCGAGACGGTCATACTCATCTGCGCAAAACCGTCGTCCATTTCGATAAGTTCGATCCCCATCTTTCTGGCGCAGGTATCTTTTTCGTACATCACGCGCGCGTTGCGCCACGGATCATTGCTCATGGTGCTTCTCCATCAGCGCCTTCTGGCGCAGCAGGGAACTGGGGCGATAGCGCTCCTCGCCATAATGGTGTTGCAGGTTCTCCAGCAGTTGCAGCACCCGCCGCCAGCCAAGGCGTTCTCCCCATGCCAGCGGGCCATGCGGATAGTTCACGCCAAGGCGCATCGCGGTATCGATATCCTGCGGGCTGGCGACGCCTTTTTGTACCGCATCCAGCGCTTCGTTAATCAGCATCGCCACCGTGCGCCACACCAGCAGGCCGGGATAATCGGCAATACGCAGCACTTTCTTGCCCTGCTGCTGGAAGTAATGCACGGCCTTATCAGTGGCCGCAGGCGCGTTGGTTGCCGCTGCGGCCAGCACCACCGTATCGCTGGCGCACAGGTCATACACCACCACCGGGCGGTGATGCTTAACGCTTAGCGCCAGGGCGGTCTCGCCTTCAGTCTCCAGCAGCAAGACATCGTCTAATTCAGTGACATTGTCACTTCTGACGGTAACGGATTCAGCACCCATCATTACCGGCGGCAGCGCCGCGTCCGGCAGTGTCTCAGCGGGCCAGCGATAGACGCCGTGGCCGCTCTTTTTACCTAGCCGCCCGGCAAGCGCCAGCTCTTGCTGGAGGAGCGATGGCAGGTAGCGGCGGTCCTGCCAGAAGGCGTTAAACACCGAACAGGTCACGGCGAAGTTGACGTCCTGGCCAATCAGGTCCGTCAGCGCCAGCGGTCCCATCGGAAAACCGCCGCCGTCACGCAAAGCGGCATCGATAACCTCCGGGGCGGCGACCTGCTCTTCCAGCGCCCGCCAGGCCTCAGCGTAGAACGGACGCGCTACGCGGTTAACGATAAAACCGGGCGTTGAGCGGCAGCGCACCGGCTGTTTCCCCCAGCCGCTTACGCACTGGCACAGCTGCTCCACCACTTCTGTGGAGGTCGCAAGACCACTCACCACCTCGACCAGCTTCATCACCGGCGCCGGATTAAAAAAGTGCAGTCCGGCCACCCGCTCCGGGTTTTTGACCCCGGCGGCGATAGCGGTAATCGAAATAGACGAGGTATTACTGGTCAACAGCGTTGACGGCGCGCAGATCTCCGCCAGCTGCGTGAACAGCGCCGTTTTGACCTCCAACCGTTCAGAGGCCGCTTCGATCACTAAATCTGCATCGGCAAGTGCGGCTAAATCGTGGGCCGGATGCAGGCGCGCCAGCAGCGCATCGGCCTGCTCTGACGCCAGTTTGTCCCGCGCAACGCGTGACGCCAGACGCCCGGCGATACCCTCTATCGCCAGGTCTACAGCCTTAGGGTTAATATCAAAAATACGCACCGGATGCCCGGCGGCGGCAGCCACTTCGGCGATGCCGGCCCCCATGGTGCCGCTGCCGATCACCGCCACGGTGGCTAAGGATGTCGTCATCATCTATTTCCCGCTGAACTGTGGTGGCCGTTTGGCCAGAAACGCGCTGACCCCTTCGCGGTAATCATCGCTGCGCCCGGCCAGACGCTGATAATCGCGCTCCAGGTCCAGCTGCGCGTCGAGACTGTTGGTTTCAGAGGCCAGCAGCGCCTTTTTAATCAGCCCAAGACCAAACGTCGGTTGCGCCGCCAGATGGCGCGCCAGTTGCAGACTGGTATCCGCCAGTTCTGAATCGTCCACCAGTTGCCAGATAATCCCCCACTGCGCGGCCTGTTCCGCGCTGAGGCTGTCGCCCAGCAGCGCCAGCCCCATCGCGCGCGCACGGCCGGCCACCCGCGGCAGGAACCAGCTGCCGCCGCAGTCCGGCACCAGGCCGAGCTTGCTGAACGCCATCACAAATTTGGCCGAACGCGCGGCCAGCACGATATCGCAGCCCAGCGCCAGGGTAGCGCCCGCGCCGGCGGCCACGCCGTTAACCGCGCAGATGACCGGTTTCGGCAGCGCCGCCAGACGGCGCACTAACGGGTTGTAAAAGCGTTCTACCGACATGCCGAGATCCGGCGGCGGGCCGCTGGGGTCGACATTGCGGTCGTTCAAATCCTGGCCGGCGCAAAAACCGCGGCCGGCGCCGGTGATCAGCAGGCAGCGCACGCCATCATCGCGCTCGGCCTGCTTCAGACATTCCGCCAGCTGTTGATGCATCAGATCGTTAAAACTGTTGAGACGGTCCGGGCGATTGAGGGTAATGGTCATGACGCCCTGTTCCACTGCGCTGAGAATGAAAGCTTCCACGATTAGCGTCCTTTAAATTCCGGGGTACGTTTTTGTAAGAAGGCGTCGATGCCTTCGCGGCGGTCCTCGGTGGCGCTCAGCAGGCTAAACAGCTGGCGCTCCTGTTGCAGACCGGCCTGCAGGCTGACTTCCTGCGACAGGCGCAGCGACTGTTTTGCCGCCCGTAGCGCCAGCGGCGAATGGCGGGCAATGGTGGTTGCCAGTTTCAGGGCATACTCATCGGTTAAAGCCGCCGGATGGATATCGCTAACCAGCCCGGCCTGTTGCGCCTGACGGGCGTCAATACTCTCGCCGCTCAGCACCATCCGGCTGGCCAGCGCCTTGCCAACGCTGCGGATCAGCCGCTGGGTGCCGCCAGCGCCCGGCATAATGCCGAGGGTAATTTCCGGCAGGCCAAAGCGGGCGTTGTCGCCGGCGACAATCAGGTCGCACAGCAGAGCCAGCTCGCAACCGGCGCCGAGCGCGTAGCCGTTGACCGAAGCGATGAGCGGTTTAGTAAAGGCATCGATTCGCGCCCATAACCGTGGGCGAATATCATCCAGGGTGGCAGGCAGATCTTTTTCCGCCATTTCATTGAGGTCAGCCCCGGCGGCGAAAAAACGCGCGTTACCGCTGATAACGCAGACGCCGACGCTGTCATCAACTGCCGCGGCCTCCAGCACCTCGGCAATCTGGGTTAATAAGGCATTATTCAGCGCGTTGCGGGCCTGCGGGCGGTTCAGCGTCAACTGAAGCGCCCGGCCATGACGGTGGATCAGCAGGTCACTCATGCCATCCCCCGCGCGTCAAAGTCGACCACCACATCGCCGCTGGTCGGCAACGACTGGCAGCTCAGCACGTAGCCCGCCGCCAGCTCATCCGCTTCCAGGCTGTAATTGGCGGCCATCGCCACTTCACCGCGTAGCACTTTGCATTTACAGGTGGCGCATACCCCGCCCTTACAGGCGAACGGCAGATCGGCGCCCTGACGCAATGCGGCATCCAGGATGCTGTCGTCTTCGGCGCTGAGGGCGATAAGCCGATCGCGCCCGTCCTGACGGATGGTCACCGTGCGCCCTTCCGCCTGCACTCCAGCGGCCCGCTTCACATTGCTGCCTGGGGTATTAAAGCGTTCGAGATGAATCGATTTCTCCGCTACGCCAAGTTCACGTAACGTCGCTTCCGCCTCGTCCATCATCACCGCCGGCCCGCAGATAAAGGCCTCGTCGAAACGGCTGAAATCCAGCAGATGGTCAGCGAGCTGGCGCAGTTTGTCGCCGTCAATGCGCCCCTGTAGCAGATCGCTGTCCATCGACTCCTGGCTAAACAGGTGTATCACCTGCAGGCGCTGCGGATAGCGGTCTTTTAAATCGGCCAGCGCCTGGCGGAACATCATGCTATGGCTGCTGCGGTTGCCGTAGATCAGCGTAAAGCGGCTTTGCGGCTCGGTCGCCAGCGTCGCGCTAATGATCGCCATCATCGGCGTGATCCCTGAACCGGCGGCAATCGCCAGATACTCACCCTGCCGTTCGGCCTGCGGTTGATAACCGAAATGCCCCTGCGGCACCATCACCTCCAGCTCCATACCCTGCTGGATATCGTGCTGGGCGTAGCGCGAGAAGCGCCCGCCGTCGATGGCTTTGACCGCGACGCTAATTTCGCCTGGCGTGCGGCTGTGACAAATGGAGTAACAGCGGCGCAGTTCTTCGCCGCCCAGACGGGCTTTTAGCGTCAGATGCTGGCCCGGGCGAAAACAGTATTCCGCCTGCAGGGCTTGCGGAATCGCAAAAGTGATGGTCACCGCATCGCGGGTTTCCGGCTCGACTCTCGCCACCTTAAGCGAATGGAACGTCGTCATGGCAACCTCAAATACATTTAAAGTAATCAAAAGGTTCCCGGCAGCTGTCGCAGCGATAGAGCGCTTTGCAGGCCGTGGAACCGAATTCGCTAATCAGCGAGGTATGGGCGCTGCCGCAGCGCGGACAGCTCACCTCAACGGGCATGTCCGCATGGCAGGCGTGCCCCTGGGGCGGGCTGATGCCGTACTGGCGCAGGCGCTCGCGGGCATCCTGACTCATCCAGTCGGTGGTCCACGGCGGATCCAGCTGCAGGACGATATGTACCGGCTGAAAGCCATGCTCGCTCATGACCGTGCGGATCTCCCCCAGCAGATGCTCCGTCGCCGGACAGCCCGAATAGGTCGGGGTAAAGCCAATCACCCAGCCGTCGCCATGGCGCGCGACGCTGCGCACCATACCAAGGTCGGTGATGGTGAGTACTGGCACTTCCGGATCCGGGATCGCGCTTAATAATCCCCAGATGGTGCGAACCTCTGCAGGAGCGATATCGGCAAGACGTTGCATAGTCACCTCACTTACCACTGCAGTCCGGGATGCGAACGCTGCAGATACTGCATCTCCGCCAGCAGCGGGCCGAGATGTTCACTGTGCAGCCCCTGTTTGCCGCCGCTGCGGAAGGCCGCTTCCTGCGGGATCTGTAAGCCGGAGTCGAGAAGCGCCGTGTGTACCGCGCTTTGCCATTCGGCCTGCAGTTCACGCGGATCAACCGCAATGCCCTGCTCAACCAGGCTGAGCTCCACTTCATCAGCCAGGAACAGTTCGCCGGTGAAGCGCCACAGATTGTCGACCGCCTGCTGCATTTTGCGATTTGATAAGTCGGTGCCGTTACCGAGACGCTCCAGCCAGCCGCGGCTAAAGCGCTGGTGGTAACGCACCTCTTTCAGCCCTTTAGCGGCAATGGCCGCCAGCTGCGCGTCGCGGCTGTTCACCAGCCGGCTGAACAGGGCGACATGCCAGACGTCGATAAAGAACTGGCGGGCGATAGTGTCGGCAAAATTGCCGTTTGGCTGCTCCACCAGCAGCAGGTTGCTGAACCGGCGCTCATCGCGGCCAAAAGCCAGCGTATCTTCGTCGCCGCAACCGTTAAGCTCGGCGGCATAGCTTAAAAAATTGCGCGCCTGGCCGAGCAGGTCGAGGCCGATATTGGCCAGCGCAAGATCGATCTCGAGCTCGGGAGCATGTCCGCACCAGGCGCCTAAACGCTGGGCCAGAACCAGACCATTGTCGCCAAGCCGCAGGGCGTAGGTGGCTACGGGGTTAGGGTTATTCATCGCCGCCTCACATATGTTCCATGCCGTCCGGCACGGTATAGAAAGTCGGATGACGGTAGACTTTGCTTTCCGCCGGGTCGAAGAATTCGCTGCGATCTTCCGGCTGCGAAGCAACGATTTCGCTGGCCTTCACCACCCAAATTGAGCAGCCTTCGCTGCGGCGGGTGTAGGCATCGCGGGCATTCTCCAGCGCCATTTGATCATCGGCAGCGTGCAGACTGCCGACGTGACGATGGGATAACCCCTGTTTGCTGCGAACGAACACTTCATATAACGGCCAGTAAACTTTGCTCATGTTGTCTCTCCTCATGCCGCGCTGCGGACCTGCTGTTTTTGCGCATGGGCCAGCGCGGCTTCGCGCACCCATTCGCCCTCTTCCCAGGCCTTACGCTTGGCGGCCAACCGCTCGTGATTGCAAATGCCACGGCCGCTAATCACCTCGTTAAATTCCTGCCAGTCGATTTCGCCGAAGCGGTAGTGGCCGCTGGCTTCATCAAACTGCAAATCCGGGTCCGGGACGGTCATACCGAGGATCTCTACCTGCGGCACGGTATTGTCGACGAAGCGCTGACGTAGCTCGTCGTTGGAGTGCAGTTTGATTTTCCACGCCATGCTGCGGGCGCTGTTCGGCGAGTTGTCATCGTTGGGGCCAAACATCATCAGCGCCGGCCACCAGAAGCGGTTAATAGCGTCCTGCAGCATCTGCCGCTGCGCGTCATTGCCCTGCGCCAGCGCCATGCAGGCTTCAAAACCCTGACGCTGGTGAAAGCTCTCTTCTTTGCAGATTTTGACCATCGCCCGGGCATAGGGGCCGTAGGAGGTCCGGCACAGCGCCACCTGGTTGACGATGGCCGCGCCATCGACCAGCCAGCCGATCACGCCGATATCCGCCCAGCTGAGGGTCGGGTAGTTAAAAATGGAGGAGTATTTCATCTGCCCGTCGAGCATCTTCTGATATAGGTCTTCCCGGGCGCAGCCAAGGGTTTCCGCGGCGCTATAGAGATACAGCCCGTGTCCAGCCTCATCCTGTACCTTAGCCAACAGGATCGCTTTGCGGCGCAGCGTCGGCGCGCGGGTGATCCAGTTGCCTTCCGGCAGCATGCCGACGATCTCCGAGTGCGCGTGCTGGCCTATCTGCCGAATCAAGGTCTTACGGTAGGCATCCGGCATCCAGTCCTGCGGTTCGATGGCCGTTTCCTGCGCGATGCGCTGGTCAAAGCGTTGTTCTTCTGTCACGTCATCACCTTTATGATTCCGATATTCACAACAAAAACATTTATGTGAATCACTTTGTTTATTGAAGGTTACATATTGGTTAAATAAAACCACAAATTTTGTTTGCTCTTTTTGTGATAATCTCCGCAAAACCTTTTGTAAACCACAATAAATACAGTAAGTTAAGCATAATGCGTAACGCCATCGCGATCACAATGTTAATAATTTATTAAATACGGGCTTGCATTTTATGATTCATAAAAGAACTATTTATAGATATAACACGTAACACATTTGGAGATTTGCGATGCAGCAGTTAGCCAGCTACTTATCCGGCGCCTGGCAGACCGGCCGGGGCCGCGCCCGTACTATCCATCACGCCATCACCGGCGCGGCGCTTTGGGAGGTGATCAGTGAAGGCCTGGATATGGCGCAGGCGCGCCGCTTCGCGATTGAGCGCGGTGGCAAAGCCCTGCAGACGATGACCTTTATTGAACGCAGCGTGATGCTGAAAGCGGTGGCGAAACACCTGCTGGAGCAGAAAGACCAGTTCTACGCCATCTCCGCGCAAACCGGCGCCACTCGCGCCGACAGTTGGGTGGATATTGAAGGCGGTATCGGTACTTTGTTCACTTATGCCGGGCTCGGTAGCCGCGAACTGCCGGACGATATTCTGTGGCCGGAAGACGAGCTGATCCCGCTCTCCAAACAAGGCGGTTTTGCCGCGCGTCATGTGCTGACATCAAAATCAGGCGTCGCCGTCCATATCAACGCCTTCAACTTCCCCTGCTGGGGAATGCTGGAAAAACTGGCGCCCACGTGGCTTGCCGGTATGCCGGCGATCATTAAACCGGCAACCGCTACCGCTCAGCTCACCCAGGCAATGGTGAAAGCGATTGTCGACAGCGGCCTGGTGCCGGAAGGCGCCATCAGCCTGATTTGCGGCGGCGCGGGCGATCTGCTCGACCATCTCGATAGCCAGGATGTGGTGACCTTTACCGGCTCAGCCGCCACCGGCCAGCAGCTACGGACGCACCCAAACCTGGTGGCCAAATCTATTCCCTTTACCATGGAAGCAGATTCGCTCAACTGCTGCGTATTAGGTGAAGACGTCACGCCGGAGCAACCGGAATTCGCGCTGTTTATTCGGGAAGTGGTCCGCGAGATGACGGCGAAAGCCGGGCAAAAATGTACCGCTATCCGCAGAATCATCGTGCCACTGGCTCAGATTAATGCGGTTAGCGATGCACTGATCTCCCGCCTGCATAAAGTAACCGTCGGTGACCCTGCGCAGGAGGGCATTAAGATGGGGGCCCTGGTTAATCGCGAACAGCGTCAGGATGTGCAGGATAACGTCAATAAACTGATTGCCGCCGGCTGTGAAGCGCTGCTCGGCGGACAGGCAGATCTTAATGCTGATGGCGCGTTCTTCCCGCCGACCCTGCTGTACTGCCCGCAGCCGGATGAAACGCCAGAGGTTCACACCATTGAAGCCTTTGGCCCGGTAGCGACGCTGATGCCGTATCGCGACCGCCAGCATGCGCTCACGCTGGCACGCGCCGGCGGCGGTAGCCTGGCTGGTACGCTGGTCACCGCCAGCGGCGAGCTGGCGCGCGAGTTTATCCTTGGCGCCGCGCGCGCGCATGGCCGTATTCAGATACTGAACGAAGCATCCTCCGTAGAATCAACCGGCCACGGTTCGCCGCTGCCGCAGCTGGTACACGGCGGCCCCGGCCGTGCTGGCGGCGGAGAGGAGCTCGGCGGACTGCGTTCGGTGAAACACTATATGCAGCGTACCGCGATTCAGGGCAGCCCAACGATGCTGGCGACCATAAGCCAGCAGTGGGTGCGCGGCGCTCAGGTGAATGAAGACCGCATTCACCCGTTCCGTAAATACTTCGAAGAGATCCAGCCTGGCGATAGCTTATTAACCCCGCGCCGAACGCTGACCGAAGCGGATATCGTTAATTTCGCCTGCCTGAGCGGCGATCATTTCTACGCGCACATGGACAAAATCGCCGCCGCTGAGTCGATTTTCGGCGAGCGGGTGGTCCACGGTTATTTCCTGATCTCCGCTGCGGCCGGGCTGTTCGTCGATGCCGGCGTCGGGCCGGTTATCGCCAACTACGGCATGGAAAACCTGCGCTTTATTGAGCCGGTCAAACCGGGCGACACCATTCAGGTTCGCCTGACCTGTAAGCGGAAAACGGTCAAACGTCAGCGCAGCGCCGATGAGAAAGCCACCGGCGTGGTGGAATGGGCGGTGGAGATTTTCAACCAGCACCAGCAGGCGGTGGCGCTGTATTCCATTCTGACCCTGGTGGCGCGTCAACAGGGAGATTTCCCGGCGTGATAGCGAAAAATAGACCGCTGGCGCTCTGTTGGCCGACCCTTTAGCCATTGATACTGCAATCGGTTTGCAACGGTTTCGCCCCGGGAAGTCCTTTATGTTATCCGTGGCTTCAGCGCACATTGCGCTCCCGGTTAATCGTCTGCGTTATGCCTGGCATAGCGCAGGGAGCGCACAGGGGGCGGCCAGTCGCCGCTGCCCCCTGTACCCCCGGGCTCGGGCCAGCAAGAATGGTGAATAAATTAACGGCAGGCCGCACGGACCGTAGGCCGGGTAAGGCGTCAGCCGCCACCCGGCAAAAAAATCAGCGCACGTTCTCAATGCCTCTGCGGAGGCATTTTTTACGCCCGTCTGGCAAAACTGACAAACAAGCTGGCAAAAGCAAACAAACGCCCCGGCGACGCTGGCTGGTAGCTTAAGGATGACAAAGCCGACATTCGCAGCGGCAAGAGACAACACAACAATAAGATGAGGTCACAATGGCAAACGGCTTGAAATTTTCTCCTCGTAAAACCGCGCTGGCGCTGGCCGTGGCGGTGGTTTGCGCCTGGCAATCACCGGTCTTCGCTCACGGTAGCGAAGCCCACATGGTACCGCTGGATAAAACGCTGCAGGAATTCGGCGCTGATGTGCAGTGGGATGACTACGCGCAAATGTTCACCCTGATAAAAGACGGCGCTTACGTCAAAGTAAAGCCCGGAGCCAAAACGGCGATCGTCAACGGTAAATCCCTTGACCTACCGGTGCCTGTGGTAATGAAGGAAGGTAAAGCCTGGGTTTCCGATACCTTTATCAACGATGTCTTCCAGTCCGGTCTCGATCAGACCTTCCAGGTGGAAAAGCGCCCGCACCCGTTAAACTCGCTCTCGGCGGCGGAAATCAGTGAAGCGGTGACCATTGTCAAAGCCGCGCCGGAGTTTCAGCCGAATACCCGCTTTACTGAGATTTCCTTACACGAGCCGGACAAGGCGGCGGTATGGGCCTTTGCCCTGCAGGGAACGCCGGTCGATGCTCCCCGCACTGCCGATGTGGTGATGCTCGATGGCAAACACGTCATTGAAGCCGTGGTCGATCTGCAAAACAAAAAAATCCTTTCCTGGACGCCGATCAAAGGCGCCCACGGGATGGTGCTGCTCGATGATTTTGTCAGCGTGCAGAACATCATCAATACCAGCAGCGAATTCGCTGAGGTGCTGAAAAAGCACGGTATTACCGATCCTGGCAAAGTGGTCACCACCCCGCTCACCGTTGGCTTTTTTGATGGCAAAGATGGCCTGCAGCAGGATGCGCGTCTGCTGAAGGTGGTCAGTTATCTGGATACCGGCGACGGCAACTACTGGGCGCACCCGATTGAAAACCTGGTGGCGGTGGTCGACCTTGAAGCGAAGAAAATCATCAAAATCGAAGAAGGTCCGGTGATCCCGGTCCCAATGGAGCCCCGTCCGTATGATGGTCGCGACCGCAACGCCCCGGCGGTGAAACCGCTGGAGATAACCGAACCGGAAGGCAAAAACTACACCATTACCGGCGATACCATTCACTGGCAGAACTGGGATTTTCATCTGCGCCTGAACTCGCGCGTCGGACCAATTCTGTCAACGGTGACTTACAACGATAACGGCACAAAACGCCAGGTGATGTATGAAGGTTCCCTCGGCGGGATGATCGTCCCCTACGGCGACCCGGACGTCGGCTGGTATTTCAAAGCCTACCTCGACTCCGGCGATTACGGCATGGGCACCCTGACGTCGCCGATTGTTCGCGGTAAAGATGCGCCGTCAAATGCGGTACTGCTGGACGAAACTATCGCCGATTACACCGGCAAACCAACCACTATTCCAGGCGCGGTGGCCATATTCGAACGCTATGCCGGGCCTGAGTATAAGCACCTGGAGATGGGCAAACCCAACGTCAGCACCGAACGCCGGGAGCTGGTGGTACGCTGGATCAGCACCGTCGGCAACTACGACTATATCTTTGACTGGGTGTTCCACGACAACGGCACCATCGGTATCGATGCTGGCGCCACCGGCATTGAAGCGGTGAAAGGCGTGCTGGCGAAGACCATGCATGACCCCAGCGCCAAAGAGGATACCCGCTACGGAACGCTGATCGACCATAATATTGTCGGCACCACTCACCAGCACATCTATAACTTCCGCCTCGACCTCGATGTGGACGGCGAGAACAACACCCTGGTGGCGATGGACCCGGAAGTGAAGCCCAACACCGCCGGCGGCCCGCGCACCAGTACTATGCAGGTGAATCAGTACACGATTGACAGCGAGCAAAAAGCGGCGCAGAAATTCGACCCTGGCACCATTCGCCTGCTGAGCAACACCAGCAAAGAGAACCGCATGGGCAACCCGGTCTCATACCAGATTATCCCTTACGCCGGCGGCACGCACCCGGCGGCGACCGGCGCCAAATTCGCCCCGGACGAGTGGATATATCATCGCCTGAGTTTTATGGATAAACAGCTGTGGGTGACGCGCTACCACCCGACAGAGCGATATCCGGAAGGGAAATACCCGAACCGTTCCGCCCACGATACCGGCCTGGGCCAGTACGCGAAGGATGATGAGTCGCTGACTAACCACGATGACGTCGTGTGGATCACCACCGGCACCACCCACGTGGCGCGCGCCGAAGAGTGGCCGATCATGCCGACCGAGTGGGCGCACGCGCTGCTCAAGCCGTGGAACTTCTTTGACGAAACCCCCACTCTGGGCGAAAAGAAAAAGTAATCTTAACCAGCGGTGAAATCCAGCAGGATCTTACCGCCTCTTCCCGGCTGGCCGGCGGCGGCAATCGCCGCCCGCCAGTCGTTCAACGCTATACGCTGGGCCGGCGGCTGGGAGGTCGTTGGCAGGCGCTGCCAGATTTCGTCGAACGCTGCCCGCCACGCCGCCACGCTGAGTGTCGGCAGCGCCTCCCGCAGATGAAACTTGCGCACCGTCGCGCTACCGCGCGTCTGGGTCAGCGGCCGCCCGGATAACAGCCCATAGGAGATGAGGGTCGACGACCCGGGCAGCACCGACAGCAGCGTATTCGCCAGTTCGCCGCCCACCGCGTCAAACACCAGATCGATGTGCTGGCTGACCTTCTCCATCAGCGCCCGGTCGGTATCGAGGATCGGATAGATCCCGGCCTGTTCCAGGCGCGCCCGATGCTGCGGCGAGCGAATAATCCCGCTCACCGAGCGGGCGCCCATCGCCAGCGCCCACTGCCCCAGCAGACTGGCGCAGGAGGACGATGCCGCGGTCAGCACGAGGTGTTTTCCGGCAACCGGCCAGCGCTTGAGCATCAGCATCGCCGTCAGCGGATTGATATACCCGCGGGCGGCCAGCAGATCGTCAACTGCCGGCGGCACCGGCACCAGCCAGGTCTCATCCAGATCGATAAACCGCTGCCAGGTGCCGCCCCCGCGCAGGGGCAGCACCCGCTGGCCCGCGGCTAACCGGCTGCCGTATGGCGCGGCGACCACCTCGCCAAGGCCTTCATAGCCGGCGACGGCCGGCAGTCGGGTGCGGTGGCGATAGGCGCCGGTCACGGGGATCAGATCCGAAGGATTCACCGGGGCAAAGCGCATCCTGACCCGCACCCGTCCGCCCGCCAGCGGCGCCAGCGGCAGGCGTTTCAGGGTCAGCACGGCGGCCGGCGGCCCGTAGCGGTCATAAACAATGGCGTCGTTGAACATCGACTGGCTCCAGACAACGAAAGTCGGGATCATAGCAGATCCCGCTTCCAGTGGCTCGCACCCGCGCCAGCCCGGGTCAGCCCGGGCCGTCGCTGGCCGCCGCCAGCAGCGGCACGATGATATCGCTGAGCGGCGTCGGAATGCCGTGCTGACGCCCGCGACGCTGCACCACGCCGTTACGAATATCCCACTCCAGCGGTCGGCCATTGAGGCGATCGATCAGAATAGAGGTGCTTAAGTCGGCAGGCGCCCGATGAAAGCCGGCGATAATCTCCTCCGGCACGTTGTCGCTCAGGGCGGCCCCTTCCGCCCGCGCCACCTGTAGGCATTCGCGCAGATAAGCCAGTCCGAGGGCAGTGATGTCCTCCCGGGCGAACATCCCGGCGCGGCGTCCGGTCAGCACCATCAGTCCGGCAACCGCGTTCTGCAACAGTTTGCGCCAGGCCACGGTGGTAAAATCAGCCGCCAGGTCCACCGCGCAGCGGGTTCCCGCCAGCGCCTGCTGCACCCGCTCTGCCCCCGGCAGATCCGGCAGCGTCAGGCGCGGCGTGGCGCGCAACCAGACAGAGGCATCGGCATCGCGCTGCGCCGGGAACCAGACCACCGACGGCAGCACCGTCGCGCCGCCGGTCAAGGGGGCAAACTGCTGGCGCTGCTCAACGCCGTTTTGCAGCACGCACACCACGGTGTCAGGGGAACACAGGGCCGTCAGCCAGGGGGCGATGGCCTCCGTCTGGGTGGTTTTCACCGCGACAAAGACCAGGTCGAAGGGGGCGGCTATCGCCATCGGGTCGGTGTGCACCGGGCCGGGCACCACGATCTCACCCTCGTCAGTGCGCAGCACCAGCGCCGAATGGGCGGTACGCCCGCAGACCATCGGCGCCCTCCCCCTCTCAAACAGGGCGGCGGCAATCGTGGTGCCGATGGCGCCGGGACCAATTAGCGCAACCTTAGGAAATGCTGTCATGCCGAAGACCTCCTGATGATTCACCGCCCAGATTAGGCAAAGATTGCCCTCCACAGTAGCGAGAAAGACCGGAAGTCGGCAAGGGGCGCGTCGGGAAAAGCCTTTCGCCTTCCCCGACGGAGGGCTAGTAGCACACGCAGACGGATTTGGTTTCGCACCAGCCGTCGAGCCAGTCAGGGCCGAAATCGCGGCCGGTTCCAGACTGCTTCATGCCGCCGAAAGGCAGGTTGGCGTCAATCAGGGTATGGCTGTTGACCCATACCGTTCCCGCCTGCAGACGGTCGGTGTAGTTCAGGGCCTGGGTCAGATCGCGGGTCCAGACGCTGGCGGTCAGACCAAAATCGCTGTCGTTGGCCAGGCGCAGCGCCTCCTCGCCATCGGCCACTCGCACCAGGTTCACCACCGGGCCAAAAACCTCCTCACGGCTGAGACGCAGTCCGGCGTCGGGGTTTACCACCAGCGTTGGCGGAATATAGTACCCTCCCGCGTCTGGTCCGGCGCTGCCGCTGATAAGCTCTGCCTTCTGCTGGCGAGCCTCTTCGAGGTAGGCCGCCACCTTGTCGCAGTGGGCCCGGGAGACCACCGGGTTGATCTGCGCCGTCTCCTGCATCCCCGGCCCCACCTGCAGCGATTTCACCGCCTGCTCGAAGCCGCTGACCAGGGTGTCAAACAGCGGCGCTTCGATGTAGATCCGCGAGCTGGCGGCGCAGACCTGCCCCTGATTGAGGAAGCTTCCGGTCATCAGCCCCTCAATAACCCACTGGGGGTCGGCGTCTTTGAGCACAATCGCCGGATTCTTGCCACCCAGCTCCAGCGTCACGCGGGTCAGGCGGTCGGCAGCCACGCGGGCAATCTGTTTCCCGGTCGCCGTCGAGCCGGTAAAGCTAACCTTCGCCACCTGCGGATGGGCGGTCAGCGCCGCGCCGCAGCCGGCGCCGCTGCCGGTGACCACGTTGAACACCCCGTCAGGAACGCCCGCCTGGGTCGCCAGCTCCGCCACCCGCAGCAGGGTCAGCGGGGTGGTTTCCGAGGGTTTGATGACGATCGAACAGCCCGCCGCCAGGGCCGGCATGACCTTCCACATGCCGATCATCAGCGGGAAATTCCACGGGACGATGCCCGCCACCACCCCGACCGGCTCTTTTTTGGTCCACGCCTGGTAACGCGCCCCTTGCGGGAACGGGATCGAAACGTCCAGCGTCCGGCCGCTGATCTTGGTGGTCAGCCCCGCGGTGTAGCGCATCCAGTTCAGGGTGCAGCCGACCTCAAAGGCGCGGGAGATGGCAATGGATTTCCCCTGCTCGAGGGTTTCCAGTTGCGCCAGCTCTTCGCCGTGCTGCTCCACCAGATCGGCAAAACGCAGCAGGATGCGTTCACGGTCAGCCGGGGTGCGCCCGGCCCAGCGGCGATCGACAAAAGCGCGCCAGGCGGACATCACCGCCCGGTCGACATCCGCCGGGCTGGCGTCGGCGGTGGTGGCAATCGCCTGCCCGGTGGCCGGATCCCAGACGGTTAACCGGTTTTCGCTCTGCGCGGCGCAGGGGGCGCCGTCGATATACAGGCCATGCTGACGGTCTAAAAACTGCTGGACGCTGGCAAGCAGCGCTATCTGTGAGGTGGACATACCCTTTCCTTATTCATCGCGGATAGTGCTTTCAGTCTATGTCTGGTTGGCGGTTGGCGCTTTTTTCTCTGTGACATTCGTTTGCGCCGCTGTGACAGTCGCCGCAATTCCGTCGTCTGCCCTCGCAGAAATGTGCCGCGGGTAATAGTTCTTTCATATACCCGCCATCGCGCCCTTGCCTGATGCGACACAAATGCAACAATGCGGAAACATTGTTATTACAGGAGAAGGGCGAATGATGACCACGGCAGAGGGGGGGCTGGCGTATCAGCGCTGGCTGGCGACGATCAATCAGGTCTGCGGCCATTTCGCCGCCCGGCCGTTGGAGGAGAGTTTCCACGGCGAGATTGACGCCCGCTACGCCGGCAGCCTCAAGGTCAGTACCGTCACCGCCGCCGGCGTCAATCTCTACCGCACGCGCAATGAGATAAAACGCGATAACGACGCCTGGTTCTATACCGTGTTTCAGCTCGCCGGCGAAGCCATCATCGAACAGGACGATCGCCAGGTGACGCTGGCGGCAGGCGATATCACGTTAATCGACGCCGCCCGCCCATGCTCCATCGTCTGGCAGCAGACCTCGCGTCAGGCCTCGCTGCTGCTGCCGCGCCAGCGGGTGGCGCCCACAGGGGACATCACTACCGCCTGCCGGCTGGACAAATCTCTGCCAATGGTCCAGCTCAGCCAGCGACTGCTGCTGGAAAGCATGGGCGGCACGACGCTCTCCGCCAGCGAGAGCGAAGCCGCGCTGGAGGCGATCGCCTGCCTGTTGCGCCCGGTGCTGCATCAGCGCGATCCTGCCCCTTCCCGGCGGGAAAAGCAGTTTCAGAATATTATTGCGTTAATCGATGCGTCCATTCAGTCGGAGCATCTGCGTCCGGAGTGGCTGGCCAGCGAGACGGGCATGTCGGTACGCAGCCTGTACCGGCTGTTTGCCGACCAGGGGCTGGTGGTGGCGCAGTATATTAAGAACCGGCGGTTGGATCTGTGTGCCCAGGCGTTACAGAATGTCCATGACGATGAAAAGCTGGCGGGGATCGGCTACCGCTGGGGCTTCAGCGACCACAGCCATTTCTCCACCGCCTTTAAGCAGCGCTTTGGCGTCACCCCGGGGCAATACCGCAAGCGCTGTCGCTAATTATTTGCGCAGCCACTGGCCGTTCAATCCCTGGACGTACTCCCCGGGCTGCGCGCGGGCCACCAGCTTCTGCCCGGCCATTTTCGCCACTTCATCCACCGGCAGATTGTTGTCATCCGCCAGCTGCTGGTAGCTTTCGCTGCGCGCGGCGTTAATCTGCTTTACCAGCGCCAGCGTTTCTTTATCCTGACGCAGCGGCGCGAGATAGCCGTTCAGCGTCTCCCCCACTCGTCCCTGCTGGCGCGCTTCGCTCAGGGTCAACGCCAGCGCGGGCGCGCTGAGTAAAGCCAGCGTCAGCGCCGCGGTTAACAGTCGTTTTCTCATCGTCGCCTCAGAACAAATCGCTGCGGGATTTGAGCAGGTTTTCCACATCCTTATCGACCTTGATATGGATCTCATGCTCAATTTTGACATTCATATTGATGGTGATGGGCTCTTTCGACGCCGCGATTTCGATGCGCGGCGTACAGCCGGCGAGCAGCATCGACGCCACCATGGCCAGTAACAGCTTCTTCATTTAGGTTCCTTACATGTCTTACCGTCCGTACAGCGCCGTACGGGCAGCGTAGCATTCTGCTCGAGCCACGCCTGTAAATTGTCGCCGAAGCGCAAGCTGCGCCACAGGTCGAAAATATTCTCTTCATGAGCGTAGTTTAAATGCACGGTACTGCTTTTCCCTTCCACCCGGCTGGTGCCGTTAATGCTGGCCTTAAGCGTCAACACGCCCAGATTATCGAGGTTAATCTGCGTCCACGAGCGGGAGATTTCCATATAGCGCAGCCAGTTAATCGCCGCCCCGGCGGAGACGTTATCCGCCACCAGCGCATCGGCGGTGTCTTTATCCAGCCGCAGGGTCATCGGTCCGTCATTGCGCAGCCAGCCGTCGTGGATAATCCATTGATTATTCTCCAGCCACAGCGGCAGCGCGCCGCTCACCGCGCCGGACATGGCGAACTGTTTCACCTTGACGGCGCTGGTCAGTTCGCTGCTGGAGATATGCTGCAGGCGGATCAACGCCGGGTCGCGCTGCGGCATACGCAGCTGCAGCAGCGTCAGTTTCCCGCCTAACAGATCGACGCTGACGTCGCTGAGCTGCAGCGGATTGGCCTCGCTCCACGGCCAGGTGCCCTGCAGGTCCGCCGTCAGATTACGCGCGGTGACCTGGTTGACGATTTCGCCAATGCGCAGGGAGACCGGGCGGCGGATGCCCAGCTGCCAGTGACCGTCGCTGAAGCGGAACGGCAGGACGAAGTCGACGCCGTTGATCTGGTTATCCGGCATCCAGGCGCTGCCGCCCTTCAGGACGCCATGGCCGCCCGCCTCAAATCCCTGCCCGGCTGCCGCCGAGAAGGCCACCTGCGCGTAGAGACTGCCTTCGCGCAGGTTCATCTTCCAGTCCGGCGGCACCAGCGGCTGGAACACCGTTAGCGACTGTTTTGGCCACCACGCCTGGCCGCGCAGCCGTTCGCCATCCCAGCGCCCGGACAGACGCACCGGACCGATAGCCTCGGCATGCAGGGCGCCGGTGAACTGGAACCACGTCGGGTCCCGACCATCGAGGGCGAATTTCAGCGTTGAGGCCGGGAGATAGCTGCCGCCGGAGAAGGTGGTTTTGGCGGCGTCCAGCGACAGCGCGCCGGTCAACCGCGGATGCTCAGCATCGCGCAGCCAGCGGATCGGCTGCTCGAGGGTCAGACGCGGGGTGCTGACCCGCATTGTGCCGTACTCAAGCTTATCGAAGCCGGTGGAGAGGCTGCTCAGGGTAATAGCATTGTCGCGCCACTCCCCGCTGCCCTTCACATCCCAGCGCGCCTGCATCGGGGTAAAATGTCCCTCGCCCCAGTAGCGCCACTGCCAGCGGCCGCTGTCGGGCAGAAAATCGCTCGCCTGACCGTCCAGATGCAGCGTAAAGTCGCCCATCTGCTGCTCATGGGCGCGAAGGATCGCCTGCAGGCGGCCATCGACGCCCTGCTGAGTGACCTTAACCCCGGCCAGCGGCCAGCGGATTTCGTCAATATTCAGCGCGTCGATCACCCGCCCGCGCGAGCGCAGCAACGCACCGGGGTGAAAAGCCAGCTGCGGGCTGATCAGCGGCCCGCTGAGCTGAGCCGGCAGCGCCGCGTATAGTATCATCTCCCCCAGCTTGGCCTCGCCGGTGAGCCGCAGCGGCAGATCGCTGTTATCCATGCTCAGCTTGCCCGGACCAATATTCAGTACCGCATTGCCCTTCCCGGCATGCCCCTCGGTGAGAACATTCAGGCGACCGCTGACGATCATCTGTTCGGTGCCCTGCTGCCAGTTACCCACCGACAGCGCCACCCGCCCGCGTAGCGGATACGCCTCGTAACGGGTGCGCCAGCGGCCGTCGCTGATAGTGATCCGCTCCGGGGTGATCTCCCACGGCAGGTCCAGAATAGGCTCTACCTCACCCCGCGGGGTGACCAGCAGCTGGCCGCGATTGTGCTGCCACTCGAGCTCAGCATCGATCCATTCCGCAGTCTGCGGGAATTCGAAGGTGCCCTGCATCTGGCCGTCGACCGGCAGACCATCCGGCACCAGCGGCAGATGGAAGGTCCCCACCAGCTTCACCGGCGGCTGATCGTCAGTCAGCCGGGCGCTGAACTGGCTGACGGTGAGCGCCTGGCCGCGCAGGCGCGCCTGCAGACTCAGTTCCTTCCCGGCAAAGGCGATTTCCTGCTGTGCAGGCGTTAATGACATTACCAGCCGCCCCTGCCATTTCTCCCACGGCGAGAGCCGCAGATTGTCAATGGTTAACCAGCTATAGGGCAACATCGATTGCCATTCGGCAAGCGTGCGCGGTGAACCGGGAGAGGGATCGCTGGCCGGCAATTTGCTCAGGCAGGCGCTGTTGATCTCCAGCTGGCCAATATGCAGCCGCCAGCGGCTGGGACGCGAGAGACGGGCATCGGTCACCCGGGCAATTTCACAGTCGCCCACCAGATAACGCAGATCGGGGATCAGCAGGGCCGACCGCGTCAGGCGCGGGCTCTCCTGCAAAGAGATACGCGTGCCCACGGGCAGCCAGATGCCCGCCAGCGTCGGCACCCAGTGGGTTAGCGTCAACAGCAGGGTTAGCGGCAATAACACCAGAACTAACACCAGCGCGATGGCGGCTTTATATTTACCCTTCATGGGCAGTTAATATCCTGATTCAACATAAGTAAAAGCCGAAAGGCGTCCATTGTGACACGTTCGACCAGTGAGTGAAAGTTTACGGCCTGTTAAAGCATAGTTGCCAGCCGGACTCGCGGCGCGACGTTCGGCCATTATCATTTAACTGTTGTTTAAGTCGCCCCTGCCACACTCCAGCCAGACGGGAATAGCTTGCGGGAGAGGCGGTGTCGTTAATTATCTCGCTCATAGAGAGCGCACAGGACCACTATCCATGGGTATTGCTGATTGTTTTTCTGCTTACCTTCACTAAATCCTGCGCATTGGTCTCGCTGGCAATCCCCGGCACCTCCGGCCTGCTGCTGCTGGGAACATTCGCTTCCGCCAGCATCGGACATTTCCTGTTAATGTGGTCCAGCGCCAGCCTCGGCGCCATCGGCGGATTCTGGCTATCGTGGCGGCTGGGCATTCGCTACCGTCATCGCCTCACCCATCTACGCTGGCTGACCGCCGAGCGTCTGGCCCGCAGCCGCCTCTTCTTTCAGCGCTATGGCCCGTGGGCTATCTTTTTCAGCCGCTTTCTCTCTCCCCTGAGGGCTACGCTGCCCTTCGTTAGCGGCGCCAGCAGTCTGCCGCTGTGGTCGTTTCAGCTGGCTAACGTCAGCTCCGGTCTGCTGTGGCCGCTTCTGCTGCTCGCCCCCGGCGCTTTCAGCCTCAGTTTGTGGTGAAAAAACTTTGTCTTTCAAAGAGATTCCGCAAGTCCGCGATATGCTCTAGAATTAGGATTAGCACCCTCTCATTAAACTATTTTTTAATAATTGTACGATTATTTTAAATATGCTACCGTGACGGTATAATCACTGGAGAAAAGTCTTATGAAAATCGCGGTTTATAGTACGAAGCAGTACGATAAAAAGTACCTGCAGCACGTTAATGATGCATACGGCTTTGAACTGGAATTCTTCGATTTCCTGCTGACAGCGAAGACTGCCAAAACCGCCAACGGTTGCGAAGCGGTATGTATCTTCGTCAATGACGACGGCAGCCGCCCGGTGCTGGAAGAGCTGAAGGCCCACGGGGTGAAATATATCGCCCTGCGCTGCGCCGGGTTTAACAACGTCGACCTTGAGGCGGCAAAGGAGCTTGGCCTGCGCGTCGTGCGCGTTCCAGCTTACTCTCCGGAAGCGGTCGCTGAGCATGCGATCGGTATGATGATGTCGCTCAACCGCCGCATCCACCGCGCTTACCAGCGTACCCGCGATGCCAATTTCTCCCTCGAAGGCCTCACCGGCTTCACCATGTACGGCAAAACCGCCGGGGTGATCGGCACCGGGAAAATTGGCGTAGCGATGTTGCGGATCCTCAAAGGCTTCGGCATGCGCCTGCTGGCGTTCGACCCGTACCCAAGCGCCGCCGCGCTGGAGCTGGGGGTGGAATATGTTGACCTCGCCACGCTGTACAAGGAATCGGACGTGATCTCCCTGCACTGTCCGCTGACCGACGAAAACTACCACCTGCTCAATCGCGAAGCTTTCGATCAGATGAAAGACGGGGTGATGGTGATCAACACCAGCCGCGGCGCCCTGATCGACTCTCAGGCGGCCATCGACGCCCTGAAGCACCAGAAAATTGGCGCGCTGGGGCTGGACGTTTATGAGAACGAACGCGATCTGTTCTTTGAAGACAAATCCAACGACGTGATCCAGGACGATGTCTTCCGCCGCCTCTCCGCCTGCCATAACGTGCTGTTTACCGGCCACCAGGCGTTCCTCACCGCCGAGGCGCTGATCAGCATTTCGGAGACCACTCTGGGTAACCTGCAGCAGGTCGCCAACGGCGAAACCTGTCCGAACGCCATCGTCTAATGCCTTTCCCTTTTGTGCTCCTCTCCCGGGGGGAGCACATTCAGATAATCCCCACAGATCCCCGCTGCGATACCGTTACACTGGCTAGGTTTTATTAGTTATGTGAATGTTTTGGAGTGAAAATGAACAAATTTGCGGCGCTTCTGGCGGCAGGTATGCTGCTGTCCGGCTGTGTCTATAACAGTAAAGTGTCCACCGGTGCGGAACAGCTGCAGCATCATCGTTTCGTGCTGACCAGCGTCAACGGCCAGGCGGTCAACGCCAGCGACCGGCCGCTGGAGCTGAGCTTCGGTGAGAAGATGGCTATTACCGGCAAGATGTATGTATCCGGCAATATGTGCAACGGCTTTAGCGGGGAAGGTAAAGTGTCGGACGGCGAGCTGAAGGTCAAATCGCTGGCGATGACCCGGATGCTGTGCCACGACGCCCAGCTCAATACCCTGGATGCGACGATCGACAAGATGCTGCGCGAGGGTGCGCAGGTCGATCTGACGGAAAACCAGTTGACGCTGGCGACCGCCGACCAGACGCTGGTCTATAAGCTCGCCGACCTGATGCACTAGCCGGCGTTGAGGTGCCGCTGACGCTGCCCCGCGACGGGGCCGCTGTTAGTAGCCGCAGCTGCCGCCCGCCAGCGCCTGCTCGCTGCAGCGTTTGCCGTTCGGCAGCGCGCACATGCCAATAGCCGAACCATCGAGCTGACGAGCCACCGATAACGAGCCGCCTATCATGGCGCAGTTGGCCTGACCGGCGTCGCTCATCGCCGCCCGCATTCCCGGCGTGACGTGCGCCGCCGTGGCCTGCTGAACGGGTTCACTACTGCACGCGGACAGCAACAGCGCCGCACATCCTACTAACATCGCAGCTCGCATTCTCTCTCCCCTCGGAAACGTCTTAAAAAAGCAAACCCCAGAATAATAGGCAGCGTGGCGGGCGGCGTCGAGAGGGGAAGTACGTATTTATGCGCCTCATTAACATTTTCTAGCAAATTTTCGCCTAAAGCTTGATCTGCCTCGGCCATGTCGCCCGGCGCAGGTGGTTCATCTCCCGGCAGGCAGCCATTTTCTCCGCGAACCACGCAAAATATTGATCTGGTCACGGGTACCCGGCGCATTGAGGACACAAATGCAAAAATGGCGGGGTCAGCGGTTTGCTAAACTACCCCTTATATAATTACAGGGCGCGTCGCGGTTTCACGCGTCCATTCTTTTGCGCAATGTAAGGGTGTCTTCATATGATTACGATTGATGGTAATGGCGCGGTCGCTTCCGTCGCGTTTCGCACCAGTGAAGTTATCGCCATCTACCCGATCACGCCCAGTTCAACGATGGCGGAACAGGCTGACGCCTGGGCCGGCAATGGGCTGAAAAACGTCTGGGGCGATGTTCCCCGCGTGGTCGAAATGCAGTCGGAGGCGGGCGCCATTGGCGCCGTACATGGCGCGCTGCAGACCGGCGCCCTCTCCACCTCCTTTACCTCATCGCAGGGCCTGCTGCTGATGATCCCCACGCTGTACAAACTGGCCGGCCAGCTGATGCCGTTTGTGCTGCACGTCGCCGCCCGTACTGTCGCTACCCATGCGTTGTCGATCTTCGGCGACCATTCCGATGTCATGGCCGTCCGCCAGACCGGGTGCGCCATGCTGTGCGCCAGCAGCGTCCAGGAAGCGCAGGATTTCGCGCTGATCTCGCATATCGCCACCCTGCAAAGCCGGGTGCCGTTTATTCATTTCTTTGATGGTTTCCGTACTTCGCACGAAATCAACAAAATCGCCCCGCTGGCGGATGACACCATTCGCGCCCTGCTGCCGCAGGATAAGATCGCTGAGCATCGCCAGCGCGCGCTCAACCCGGAACACCCGGTGATCCGCGGAACCTCGGCCAACCCCGACACTTATTTCCAGTCCCGGGAGGCCACCAATCCGTGGTACGACGCGGTGTATGACCATGTCGAGAAAGCGATGGACGATTTCGCTGCCGCCACCGGCCGTCAGTACAAACCGTTTGAGTTTTACGGCCACCCGCAGGCAGAGCGCGTGATCGTCATTATGGGCTCGGCCATCGGCACCTGCGAAGAGGTGGTCGATGAGTTGCTGAGTCGCGGCGAGAAAGTCGGCGTGCTAAAAGTCCGCCTCTATCGCCCGTTCTCCGCCGCCCACCTGCTGGCGGCGCTGCCGGAAAGCGCCCGCGCGGTTGCCGTACTGGATCGCACCAAAGAACCCGGCGCGCTTGCCGAACCGCTTTACCTCGACGTGATGACCGCCCTGGCGGAAGCCTTTAACCGCGGCGAGCGCGAGACGCTACCGCGCACTATCGGCGGCCGCTACGGTCTCTCCTCCAAGGAGTTTGGTCCGGAATGCGTGCTGGCGATATTCAGTGAACTGCAGGCCGCCCAGCCGAAGCCGCGCTTTACCGTCGGGATCTATGATGACGTGACCAACCTGTCGCTGCCGTTGGGCGAAAATACCCTGCCGGCAGAGGCCAAGCTCGAGGCCCTGTTCTACGGCCTCGGCAGCGACGGCAGCGTGTCAGCCACCAAAAACAACATCAAAATCATCGGCAACTCGACCCCATGGTTCTCCCAGGGCTATTTTGTCTATGACTCGAAGAAAGCGGGCGGCCTCACCGTCTCGCATCTGCGGGTCAGCGAAAAACCGATTCGTTCATCGTATCTGATTTCGCAGGCTGATTTCGTCGGCTGCCACCAGCTGCAGTTTATCGATAAATACCAGATGGCCGAGCGGCTGAAGCCCGGCGGCATTTTCCTGCTCAACACGCCGTACAGCGCCGATGAGGTCTGGTCCCGCCTGCCCCAGGAAGTCCAGGCCACCCTGAATCAGAAAAAAGCGCGTTTTTACGTGGTCAACGCGGCAAAGATCGCCCGCGAATGCAGCCTCGGGGCGCGCATTAATACCGTGATGCAGATGGCCTTTTTCCATTTAACCCAGATCCTGCCGGGTGATAGCGCGCTGGCGGAACTGCAGGCAGCCATCGCCAAAAGCTACAGCAGTAAAGGTCAGGAGCTGGTGGAGCGCAACTGGCAGGCGCTGGCCCTGGCCCGTGAATCACTGGCGGAAGTACCGCTCCAGCCGGTGAACGCCAGCAGTCCGAACCGCCCGCCGGTGGTCTCCGACGCCGCGCCGGATTTCGTCAAAACGGTCACCGCCGCGATGCTGGCCGGGCTCGGCGATGCGCTGCCGGTCTCTGCCCTGCCGCCGGACGGCACCTGGCCCATGGGCACCACCCGCTGGGAGAAACGCAACATCGCCGAAGAGATCCCCATCTGGAAGGAAGCGCTGTGTACTCAGTGCAACCACTGCGTCGCCGCCTGCCCGCACTCGGCGATCCGCGCCAAAGTGGTCGCCCCGGAAGAGATGGAGAACGCCCCTGCCAGCCTGCATTCGCTGGATGTGAAATCCCGCGATATGCGCGGGCAGAAATACGTTCTGCAGGTCGCCCCGGAAGACTGCACCGGCTGCAACCTGTGCGTCGAAGTGTGCCCGGCAAAAGACCGCCAGAACCCGGAGATCAAGGCCATCAATATGATGTCCCGCCTGGAGCATGTGGAAGAGGAGAAGGTCAATTACGAGTACTTCCTCAACCTGCCGGAAATCGACCGCAGCAAACTGGAGCGCATTGATATTCGCACCTCGCAGCTGATTAGCCCGCTGTTTGAATACTCCGGCGCCTGCTCGGGCTGTGGCGAAACGCCGTATATCAAACTGCTGACCCAGCTGTACGGCGACCGAATGCTGATTGCCAATGCCACCGGCTGCTCCTCCATTTACGGCGGCAACCTGCCCTCGACACCGTACACTACCGACGCCAACGGCCGCGGCCCGGCGTGGGCCAACTCGCTGTTTGAGGATAACGCCGAATTCGGGCTCGGCTTCCGCTTGACCGTCGACCAGCATCGCCAGCGCGTGATGCGCCTGCTGAGCGAATTCGCCGACAAGCTGCCGGCAGAGCTGAACGCGGCGCTGCACGCCGAGGCGACGCCGGAAGTTCGCCGCGAACAGGTGGCGGCCCTGCGTCAGGCGCTGGCCGGCGTGGCGGGAGCTGAAGAGCTGCTGACCGATGCCGACGCACTGGTGGAGAAATCCGTCTGGCTGATCGGCGGCGACGGCTGGGCTTACGATATCGGCTTCGGCGGCCTGGACCATGTACTGAGCCTGACGGAAAACGTCAATATTCTGGTGCTGGACACTCAGTGTTACTCCAACACCGGCGGGCAGGCGTCAAAAGCCACCCCGCTGGGAGCAGTGACTAAGTTTGGCGAGCACGGCAAACGCAAGGCGCGTAAAGATCTGGGCGTCAGCATGATGATGTACGGGCATGTTTATGTGGCGCAAATTTCGCTGGGCGCGCAGCTGAACCAGACGGTAAAAGCGATTCAGGAAGCGGAAGCCTATCCGGGGCCATCGCTGATCATCGCCTATAGCCCTTGCGAAGAGCATGGCTACGATCTGGCGCTCAGCCACGACCAGATGCGTCAGCTGACCGCCACCGGCTTCTGGCCGCTCTACCGCTTCGACCCACGTCGGGCAGATGAAGGCAAGATCCCGCTGGCGCTAGATTCCCGTCCGCCATCAGACGCGCTGGCCGAGACGCTGCTTAACGAGCAACGTTTCCGCCGCCTGAACGCCCAGCAGCCTGAAGTGGCGGAGCAGCTATGGAAAGACGCCGCCGCCGATCTGCAGAAGCGCTATGACTTCCTCGCCCAGCTGGCTGGCAAAGCGGAGAAATCGCCAAGCGAAGGTTAACCGCCCCGTCACCTTTGTCCATAAAAAAAGCCCGAACACAACGTTCGGGCTTGTCGTTTTACCGATAAACAACATCATTCCGCAGAATGAGACGGCAACAATAAATTATTGGCATGACAATAAAGGCATATAACGCGCAAATAATACGTGATTAGCCCGGGCATGTATAATTTTTATTTTGTATATTATCTATAAATGCATTCAGCATAATTATCACCATTTCATTGGTATTATTTATTTTAGATTTTACTTATATCGTAACAATTGAGTCTTACCGGATCTCAGACCGCTCCTTTAGCATGAGTTCACTTCCCACCCGGAAGTTAAAACATAAAAACAGTTAAAGGAATTTCTTCATGAAAAGAAAAGTACTGGCCCTCGTTATTCCGGCTTTATTAGCCGCCGGTGCCGCGCATGCGGCGGAAATTTATAATAAAGACGGGAATAAATTAGATCTCTATGGCAAGGTAGATGGTCTGCATTATTTCTCCAGCGACTCGAAAAAAGACGGCGATCAAACTTATTTACGTTTTGGCTTTAAAGGCGAAACCCAGATCAACGATATGCTTACCGGCTATGGCCAGTGGGAATATAACGTTCAGGCCAACAACACCGAGACCTCCAGCGATCAGGCGTGGACCCGTCTGGCATTCGCCGGTATCAAAGTGGGCGATTACGGCTCCTTCGACTACGGTCGTAACTACGGCGTGCTGTACGACGTTGAAGGCTGGACCGATATGCTGCCGGAGTTCGGCGGCGACTCCTACACCTATGCGGATAACTTTATGGCAGGCCGCGCCAACGGCGTCGCAACCTACCGCAATAGCGATTTCTTCGGTCTGGTGGAGGGTCTGAACTTCGCCCTGCAGTATCAGGGTAAAAACGAAGGCCAGAACGCGCAGGATATCAACGTCGGCACCAATAACCGCAGCAGCGACAGCGATGTTCGCTTCGACAATGGCGATGGTTTCGGCCTCTCTACTTCCTACGACTTCGGCATGGGCATCAGCGCGGCGGCAGCTTACACCTCGTCTGACCGTACTAACGATCAGATGACCCAGACCAACGCGCGCGGCGATAAAGCGGAAGCCTGGACCGCCGGCCTGAAGTACGACGCCAACGATATCTACCTGGCGACCATGTACTCTGAAACCCGCAATATGACCCCGTACGGCAATGACGGCGTGGCCAATAAAACACAAAACTTCGAAGTCACCGCGCAGTATCAGTTCGACTTCGGCCTGCGTCCGGCCATCTCCTACCTGCAGTCCAAAGGCAAAGATCTGTACAATAACGGCCGCTATGCCGATAAAGATCTGGTCAAATATATGGACGTTGGCGCGACCTATTACTTCAACCGTAATATGTCCACCTATGTTGATTACAAAATCAACCTGCTGGATGGTAACGACAAATTCTACGAAGACAACGGTATCTCTACCGATAACATCGTCGCCCTGGGCCTGGTTTACCAGTTCTGATGCGCCTGCCCGCCGGTTCCGGCGGGCTTTCCCCCACCCGCCTCGCTGCAGATAAAACAAAACGCTATATCTCGCGGACTAAAATAGCCGTCCGTTTAATGATATAGTCATGGCCAGTCAGTGCTTGCCCGAGGACGTCCATCATGCACCACCATCCGGTTAAATCTTCCCGAATTATCTCCGTCGCCTACGATGACGCCTCCGCCACACTGGAAATCTATTTCTATCACCAGCCGCCATTACAATATACCGGGGTCCCACCGCGTATTTTTCATGATTTTTTACAGGTGGTGTCAAAAGGCCGGTATTATGACGGGGTGATCAAAGGAAAATTTCCCGAACGCAAGCTACGTTAATGTCAAAGTGTGACTGCGGTCATGATACAAAACGTGCCCTAATACCGTACAATATGAAGGGATACTTAAACAGGAGGTTTTATGAGCAGAATGATTCTTGTCCCTATCGATATCTCTGATAAAGAATTTACTGAACGCATTATCAGTCACGTTGAATCGGAAGCGCGGATTGACGACGCCGAGGTGCATTTCCTCACCGTGATCCCTTCTCTGCCCTATTATGCCTCACTGGGAATGGCCTATACCGCTGAGCTTCCCGGCATGGACGAGCTGCGTGAGGGTTCTGAAACGCAATTGAAAGAGATCGCGAAGCAGTTCTCCATCCCGGAAGACCGGATGCATTTTCACGTCGCGGAAGGATCGCCAAAAGATAAAATCCTTGCGCTGGCCAAGTCGCTGCCAGCCGACCTGGTGATCATCGCTTCGCACCGACCGGATATTACAACTTATCTGCTGGGCTCCAACGCCGCCGCGGTGGTTCGTCACGCCGAGTGCTCGGTACTGGTGGTCCGCTAACGCGGCAGCCCGCCGCCCGGCGGGCTTTTTATTTCCGCATCAGCCGCCCCCGCCTGGCTGCTCGCTGCCGAAAGTGCCGGAAAGATGCTGACATTCCGCCCCTGAATCCGTACCATACACGCCACGGTTGCCTGTCAAACCTCAATAATTGCTACGCGCCAGCGCCACGTTGTTCAGCGGCTGGCAGAATGCGTGCTCTTCTGATGCCACACTATGAATTGAGCCACTATTACATGCTGCAAAACCAAGAAATCAGTAAAAAAGAAAAGTACAACATCGATAAGCTGCAGAAACGTCTGCGCCGCAACGTCGGTGAGGCGATTGCCGACTTCAATATGATTGAAGAGGGCGACCGCATTATGGTTTGTCTTTCAGGCGGCAAGGACAGCTATACCATGCTGGAGATCCTGCGCAATCTGCAGAAAAGCGCGCCCATCTCCTTCTCGCTGGTGGCGGTGAACCTCGATCAGAAGCAGCCAGGGTTCCCGGAGCATATTCTGCCGGCGTATCTGGAGCAGCTGGGGGTTGAATACAAGATTGTCGAAGAGAACACCTACGGCATCGTCAAAGAGAAGATCCCGGAAGGAAAAACCACCTGCTCGCTGTGCTCTCGCCTGCGTCGCGGCATCCTCTATCGTACCGCCACCGAGCTCGGGGCGACCAAGATCGCCCTCGGCCATCATCGCGACGATATCCTGCAGACGCTGTTTTTGAATATGTTCTACGGCGGCAAAATGAAAGGGATGCCGCCGAAGCTGATGAGCGACGACGGCAAACACATCGTCATCCGCCCGCTGGCCTACTGCCGCGAAAAGGACATCGAGCGCTTCTCCCAGGCCAAAGGCTTCCCGATTATTCCGTGCAACCTGTGCGGTTCGCAGCCAAACCTGCAGCGCCAGGTGATCGCCGATATGCTCCGCGACTGGGACAAGCGTTATCCTGGGCGCATTGAAACCATGTTCAGCGCGATGCAGAACGTGGTGCCTTCGCACCTGAGCGACGTCAATCTGTTTGATTTTAAAGGCATCACCCACGGCTCAGAGGTGGTGGATGGTGGCGATCTGGCGTTTGACCGGGAAGATATTCCCCTGCAGCCCGCCGGCTGGCAGCCGGAAGAAGAAGACGCCCGTCTCGATGAGCTGCGTCTGAACGTAGTGGAAGTGAAATAACCCTCACGCGTCTCAGGCAGCCGCCTGAGACGCACTCTCCTGCCCTTACTTCAGCAGTCGTACGCGGCAGGATTTACCTTTGATCTTGCCATTTTGTAACTGCTTATACGCCTTCTGCGCCATATTCTGGCGGATCGCCACATAGACGTGGGCAGGGTGGACGGTAATTTTGCCGATATCGGCACCATCAAAGCCCATATCCCCGGTCAGGGCTCCCAGCACATCTCCCGGGCGCATTTTCGCCTTTTTCCCGCCGTCGATACACAGCGTCGCCATCTCCGCCGTCAGCGGCGCGATGGTGTTGCCCGTCGGCGCCGGCAGCCAGTTCAGGGAAAGCTGCAGCATGTCGGCCAGAATAGTGGCGCGCTGCGCCTCTTCCGGCGCACAGAAGCTGATGGCCAGCCCTTGTTCACCGGCGCGGGCGGTACGGCCGATGCGGTGAACATGCACCTCCGGATCCCAGGCCAGCTCGAAATTCACCACCAGCGCCAGGGATTTGATGTCCAGACCGCGGGCAGCGACGTCGGTCGCCACCAGAACCCGGACGCTGCCGTTAGCGAAGCGCACCAGCGTCTGATCGCGATCGCGCTGCTCAAGGTCACCATGCAGCGACAAGGCGCTCTGCCCGGCGGCGTTGAGCGCATCGCAGACCGCCTGGCAATCGCGTTTGGTATTGCAGAACACCACGCAGGATGCGGGCTGATGCTGGCTGAGCAGGCGCTGCAGCAGGGCAATCTTACCGTGGCGGGAAACTTCAAAGAACTGCTGCTCAATCGCCGGGAGCGCGTCGACAGTGTCGATCTCAATTGTCTGCGGATTGCGCTGCACCCGGCCGCTGATCGCCGCGATTGCCGCCGGCCAGGTAGCAGAAAACAGCAGCGTCTGCCGGTCAGCCGGTGCGAAGCGGATCACCTCATCAATGGCATCGCTAAAGCCCATATCGAGCATGCGGTCCGCTTCGTCCATCACCAGGGTCTGCAGCGCGTCAAGGGAGACCGTTCCCTTCTGCAGATGATCGAGCAGACGGCCCGGGGTGGCGACGATAATATGCGGGGCATGCTGCAGGGAATCTCGCTGGGCGCCAAAGGGCTGCCCGCCGCAGAGCATCAGAATCTTGATGTTCGGCAGGCAGCGCGCCAGGCGGCGCAGCTCGCCGGCGACCTGATCGGCCAGCTCGCGGGTCGGGCATAACACCAGCGACTGGGTCTCGAAGCGCGCCGGATCGATATGCTGCAGCAGACCCAGCCCAAATGCGGCCGTTTTTCCGCTGCCGGTTTTTGCCTGCACGCGCACATCTTTCCCCGCGAGGATCGCCGGCAGGGCGGCGGCCTGAACCGGGGTCATCGACAGATAACCCAGCTCGTTAAGGTTGGCTAATTGGGCGGCAGGTAAAACAGTCAGGGTAGAAAAAGCGGTCACAATGTATTCTCGTATTAAAAGGCAGACAATCTGCAGGCGCGTATCCTCGCAGATCTCCGCGCCTGATGCGACAATTTAATCGGCTCTTCGTCAGGCGGCGGATCGGGCTGGGGCTGCGGACGCGGTCGTGGGTCGGGTAAAGGAGCCGGATCGTTCGGCTCGGGCGAGATAGGGATAGACTGGGCTGTCAGCCCTGAAGCGTAATACATAGAGGCCTCCCGGAGAGTGATACGGGCGTACCCGCAAGCGTCAACGGCCAGAAACCGTCGGGTGTCCTAGTAAGGGTAGAAGCTGGTCCGGAGAGCGCAAAAAAAAAGCCGACTCAACAAAGCCGGCGTCGTACGAATCAATTGTGCTATGCAGTAATTCAAAAAAGGAAGTAAGACAATATGGAGCGCAACGCCCATCGCTTGACGTTGCATTCACCTGCGAGAGAGATATTGCCCTGAATGGGTAGATGGTTTATTGATTTCGCTCAAACATTGCCGGGTTTTCCCGGCACTACAGCCGCTAAAAGGCGATTCTTTACAGCCATTTACTGCGATGTAACCACCACGCAACACCACCGATGACAACGACTAACATCAAGCAGAAAAGGCTAAACCCCAGATGCCAGCTGTTGCCAGGGATCCCGCCGAGGTTGACACCGAACAGGCCGGTTAAAAAGGTGCTGGGTAGAAACACCATCGCCATCAATGACATGGTATAGGTCCGCCGCGCCAGCGACTCCTGCATAATCTGGGCGATCTCGTCGCTCATGATCGCCGTCCGCGCGATACAGCTGTCGATCTCATCCAGACCGCGCCCCAGCCGCTCGGCGATATCCTGCATTCGCCGCCGCTGATCGTCACTCATCCACGGCAGCCGCTCGCTGGCCAGCCGGGCATAAACGTCGCGCTGCGGCGCCATATAGCGGCGCATCACAATCAGCTGCTTACGCAGCAGCGCGAGAAATCCGCGCGGCGGCACCTGCTGATCGAGCAGGTCGTCTTCCAGGTCGATAATGCGATCGTGCAGTTGTTCGATAAACTCGCTGGCATGATCGGTCAACGCATCGCAGACCTCCACCAGCCAGCTGCCGCCGTCCGTCGGGCCATTACCTTCCTTCAGGTCGCCCAGCACATCGTCCAGCGCCAGGACTTTGCGCTGACGAGTGGAGACGATCAGCCGCTCATCCATATACAGGCGCATCGCCACCAGCTGGTCGGGCCGCTCATCGGTACTGCCGTTGATACAGCGCAGGGTGATCAGCGCCCCGTCACCGATCCGCGTCACCCGCGGCCGGGTGCTCTCTCCCGCCAGGGCATCGCGTACGTTATTGGGCAGCAACGGGGTGGCCGCCAGCCAGTCGGCGCTGTCGCTATGGGTATAGTTGAGATGCAGCCAGCAAGGCTTGTCTTTGTCGATAATATCGTCATCGGCGAGCGGCTTAACGCCCCCCTGCCCGTCGAGCACCCACGCGAAGATCGCGTCCGGTATCTGCAACTCCGAGCCTTTAATCGCGTCCACTCAACCTCCGTTAATCCATATCTGCTAAATTACGCGCCTTCTCTATAAGGTACGCGAAAGCGCGCATTCTTGCTTTTAATGACCCGGAAATACAGGCCTAGTCGCTTCATTGAAAAGCGCTTTCGCCCCGGTCGCGGCGCTCCCCTCATTTAACGTTAAAACTTAGTGAAATCAAGTTCTTCACGATTCAACACATACAGAGCGACGTTTTGCCGTTTATTTTGCAACTTCTTGCTGTATTATGCTGTTTATTGCGCTAATTTGCGGAGTCAATGGCCATGCATAAGCTCGCCAGGCAAAAACATATTCTCGACAGGCTTAGCGAAACCGGTCAGCTGAGCATCAGCGAACTGGTTGCAGATCTGCAGGTGTCGGCCGATACCATTCGCCGCGATCTGAGCGACCTGGAACAACAGGGCGTGCTGCAGAAAAGCCACGGCGGGGCCATCGCCCTTAACGTCCCGGCCATGACGCGCCAGGGCAGAAACGCTCTTCTCACCCAGACCAAGCAGCGCCTGGGTCAGCAGGTGGCCGCGCGCATTCCCTCTGGCTCGACGCTGTTTCTCGACGCCGGAAGCACGCTGCTGGCGGTGGCAGCCCAGCTGAAAGGGCCGTTGACCGTGATCACGGCTTCTCTGGATATCGCTCAGCTGTTCAGCGACCGTGCCGATATCCAGCTGATCCTGCTTGGCGGCCAGTGGGATAGTAAACAACGGCTGTTCGCCGGCAGCGCCACCCTGTCGCTGGTCACCCGCTACCGGGCCGATATCGCCATTCTCGGCACCTGCGCGCTCCATGCCGGGCTGGGGCTGAGCGCCAGCCAGGAAGCTGATGCCGACGTTAAACGCGCCATGCTGGCCGCCAGCGCCGAGCACTGGCTGGTGGCGGACCATACCAAACTCAACCGCTGCGAACCGTGGCGGGTGGCCGGACTCAGCGACATTCACCATCTTTTTCTTGATCGTCCCTGGGCTGAGCTGGGGGATGACCCCGCCCTCTCTGTACATATTGCTGACGCTTAACAACGTGGAGAACCTGATGAGTAACAACACGATAAATATCGCCCTGATTGGCTACGGATTCGTCGGTAAGACCTTCCACGCGCCGCTTATCCGTTCGGTGCCGGGGCTGAACCTGGCGTTCGTCGCTTCCCGCGATGAAGAGAAGGTCAAACGCGACCTGCCGGACGTCACGGTGATCGCCTCCCCGGAAGCTGCGGTCCAGCATCCGGACGTTGACCTGGTGGTCATCGCCTCCCCTAACGCCACGCACGCCCCGCTGGCCCGCCTGGCGCTGAACGCCGGCAAACATGTGGTGGTGGATAAGCCCTTTACCCTCGATATGCAGGAGGCCCGGGAGCTGATCGCCCTGGCGGAGGAGAAACAGCGTCTGCTTTCCGTCTTCCATAACCGCCGCTGGGACAGCGACTATCTCGGGATCCGTCAGGTGATTGAGCAAGGCACCCTCGGCGCGGTGAAACACTTCGAGTCGCATTTCGACCGCTTCCGCCCGGAAGTCCGCGTCCGCTGGCGCGAGCAGAACGTCCCGGGCAGCGGCTTGTGGTTCGACCTGGGGCCGCACCTGATCGACCAGGCGCTGCAGCTATTTGGTTTGCCGCAGTCGGTGCAAGGTAACATAGCCACCCTGCGCGACGGCGCGGAGATCAACGACTGGGCGCATGTGGTATTAAACTACCCGGCGCATAAAGTGATCCTGCACTGCAGCATGCTGGTCGCGGGCGGCTCGTCGCGCTTCACCGTGCACGGCGATAAAGGTAGCGTTATCAAAGCGCGGGCCGACCAACAGGAGAGCCAGCTGCTGGCGGGCGTGGTACCGGGCAGCGCCGGCTGGGGCCAGGATGACGACCCGCTGGTTATCTATGATGCCTCGCTGCAGGCCCACGCGCAGGCTACCCCGCAGGGCGATCAGCGCCAGTACTATATGCTGATCCGCGATGCGCTGAAGGGCCAGATCGCCAATCCGGTGCCGCCGGTGGAAGCGCTGGCGGTGATGGCCGTTCTGGAAGCGGCGGTGCGCTCTGCTGAAAGTGGTATGGTGCAGACCCTGGACCTGTCCGACAACGAGCGCAACATGCTGCGCTAATCCGCCCTCTTCTCCGGTTACCTGCGCGGCCCGCAGGTAACCGCTACTTTTGCGCCACCATAGAAAAAATCACTATCTATCCGCAGATTAACATTGCTTTATCCTGCTCCATGGCGCAAAGCACCGCTGGAAATTTCAGCCAATTGGGAGGAGGATAGAATGCAGATCGATCGTAATGAGAAAGAGGTTGCTGACGCTGTGGACGCGGCAACCGTACTACCGGACAGGAGAAGCGCATGTATTACACGTTAGGAGATACCACTCTCCATTTTTATCGCTATCAGTGCAAATTTTACGTCGCCCACTGGGAAGGGGGTAACGTGATGAGCGAAAAATTTAAATCGTTTATCGAACAGATCACTGAGAAGACCGGGCTGGATGCGAAACGCGTCGAGACCGCCGCGCGCGATTATTTTACTAACGTGGATTAACAGGCAGTGCTGTTCGTAAGAGACAAGCTGGTGCGGTAGCCGCGCAGGCTAACCCTACCTTTCACCGCCAGGACGCCTCGCGCCGCCTGGCGGCTTCTCTATTCTGCCAGCATTAAACGGTAGTCAGTTTTGCCAGAATGGCGGCGAAGGCGTCATTAACCTTATCGCCGGCGAGCAGTTTTTTACGCAACGTGAAGCTTCTGCCGCTGGAACGGATCAGCAGTCGGACTTTCGCATCATTATTGCTGCGTTCAACTACGGCAACATCCCGCAAGGGAATAACGTAGGTATCGGCATAGAGCCCCGGCGTGAATATCATCGACTCGCCGCTCACGCCAATCACCACCCGATTTTGCAGACGATAGCCATTGCACAGCGCAACAATACCAGCGGCAATAAATACTCCGCCTATACCCATGCCAATCATTAAAATAATGATCCCGGCGATGAGCGCCAGCGCCCCTTGGGGATAAAAGCCTGAGGCATTAAAGGTTAATAGCTGCTGGTTATCAGCCTCGCCCACTGCCGTGGTTGATCGCCAGGGCGTAAATCCGGCGTTAATCCGCGTTTGCAAGCTGAACAGACTACCCACCAGAAAGATCACGCTGGCGGGCACCATCACGATGCCGCCAACAAACGCCAGGACGATGGCCAGATAAGGGTAGCGGCCTGACAGCATTATGCTGATCGCCTGAACCACCACGGCAATAAACAGGGCCAGCACCAGCCAGGACCATACGCCGTCCGCCCGACTATGGAAGTTCAGCTGTCCTTCATCAAGTAATAAATTTCGCGCGACAAAACAGATAATAATATTGACGAACAGGCCTATCCAGGCCAGCTTGTGAACATGCTTCATTTCATACTCCATTATGTATTTTACTATTCCATTATCAGACATTATTAAATAAAATCGAATGCCGCCCGGATAGTAGCAAAGCCGTTGGCAAGATCAATCAAAAAGCGTGTCACCCCCTCTCCTTTAGTTATTTTCAGATTGATATAAGCAATTAGCATACATCGTGATTATATAATCCATTATATATATTCTCAGAATTTCTTTACGCCGCATTAATATCGCCCTGCCATTCTGGAGGGCGTTGGAGATCGTCTTACCTTTATTGCGCGGATCCCGGTGCGAATTGGCAGTTATTCACGGCGCAGTCGGCGAGCCAGTCGGGTGCCCAGCGTCTGGATAAGCTGGACAATCACAATCAGCACCAGGGCGGTAGTGAGGGTGGCGAAAGCGTCGAAGCGCTGATAGCCATAGGTAATAGCCAGATCCCCGATCCCCCCGCCGCCCACTGTACCCGCCATGGCTGTGGCGCCGAGCAGACCGATGGTCGCCGTGGTGAGGGCCAGAATCAGCGATGCCGCCGCCTCCGGCAGCATAAAGTGCCAGACAGTCTGCAGGGGGGTTGCGCCCATGGCGTCCGCGGCCTCGAGGATCCCCTCATCCACCTCCAGCAACGAGCTCTCCACTAATCGGGCAATGTAGGGGGCGACAAAGACGATCAGCGGCACGATGGCTCCCGCGGTGCCGATAGTGGTGCCCACCAGCAGTCTGGTAAAGGGCAGGATCACAATCAGCAAAATGATAAACGGCAGCGAACGCAGCACGTTAATCAGCGGATTCAGCGCCTGATGCACCACCGGGTTGGCCACGATGCCGCCGGGACGGCAAACCACCAGCACAATCCCTAACGGTACGCCGATCAGCGCGCCAAAGCCCAGCGAGACGGCGACCATAATCAGGGTGTCATGCAGCGCCAGCAGAAACTGCTCACCGGTGATGGCGGTATCAATAAGATCAAACATGGGTGATTTGCACTCCTGCATCGACCAGATGGGTGATGGCGCGTTCGGTTTCGTCAGGCTCGCCGAGGAGCTGCACAATCATAAATCCCAGAATCCGGCCCTGAACTTCAGACATGCTGGCAAACAGGATATTCACCTCGACAGCATACTCGCGGATCAGGTGGTTAATAATCGGCTGCTGCGCCGTCGCGCCGACAAATTCGAGGCGTAAAGCCCGGGCGCCGTTATCGCGCTGCAGGAACGACGCCACCCGCTGCGGCAGGCGGTCGTGCACCACCGACTGCACGAAACTGGCAGTGACCGGATGCTGCGGCTGAGCAAAGAGATCAAAAACCGCCCCCTGTTCAACGATACGGCCCGCCTGCATCACCGCCACCTTGTGACAGATTTTCTGGATCACCGACATCTCATGGGTGATCAGTACGATGGTGATGCCATACCGACGATTAATCTCCTGCAAAAGCAGTAAGATCTGCACCGTAGTGTGGGGGTCGAGCGCCGAGGTGGCTTCATCGCATAGAAGGACCGACGGGTTGGTGGCCAGCGCCCGGGCAATACCGACCCGCTGCTTTTGTCCGCCCGACAGCTCATTAGGGTAGCTGTGGATTTTGTCGCTCAGATCGACGAACGCCAGCAGTTCCGCCACCCGCGCCTGGATAAAGGCCTTGTCGCGCCTCTGTAAAATAAGCGGGATGGCGATGTTATGAAAAACGGTTTTCGAATTCAGCAGATTAAAATTCTGAAAGATCATGCCGATATCTTTTTTGATGGCCTGCAGGCGCTGGCCGCTGCAGTCCTGTAGCGGCTCGCCGTTTAACAGTACCTCGCCCTCGCCAGGTGTTTCCAGACGATTAATCAGCCGTAATAAGGTGCTTTTTCCTGCCCCGCTGTAGCCAATAATGCCAAAAATATCGCCTCGCTCAATGCTGAGATTAATATCCTGCAAGGCCAGAACCGGATGTCCTTTCCTGGAAAAGCTTTTACTGACGTGGCGAAATTCTATCATCGCGTTATTCATTTTAAATAGTCAGGCAGCAGGTAACCATCATACTGCGGATGGCTGAGAATATATTTTTTGAACTCGGCCGAGTGGTAGCCATCGATAATATCTTTGGCAAACTCAGCCTTCTGATTTTTACCGGCGACGGTCACGACATTAATAAAATGGCTGGTGGCTGCTTCCAGCTTTAATGCCGAGGTCAGGGACATACCGCTGGAGACGGCAAAATTGCCCTGAATCAGGCCATAGTCGACGTCCGGCAGAGCGCGAACCTGCTGGGCATTATCCATCTCTTTTAGGACAATTTTGTAAGGATTATCTACGATGTTACGCTGCGAAAAAGTGGCCGGATCGCTGTCTGGTTTAATTTTCACCCAGCCAAGGCTCTCCAGCACCAGTACCGCGCGATATTCATTTGACGGCTGGTTTGGTACCGACACGACGGTGCCCGCCGCCGGGGTCCCCAGGGTGGTCAGTTTCCCACCATACAGCCCCATCGGCGGCGTGGGAACCTGCACAATGCCCACGTTATCGATCCCCAGCCGCTCATTAATTGCTTTCAGATATACCGGATGCTGCATAATATTCGCTTCGATATCGCCGCGGGCTACCGCGTCATTCACCTGAATACCGTCGCTGAAATCCTTATATTCGATTTTATACCCTTTACTCAATAAATAGGGCGCGACGCCTTTCTCAAATTGTTCTTTATACGGCCCGGGGTTAAAGCCGACGCGGATAAGATGAGCGTCGGCGGCGGCATAAAAAGAGGTGGCCGACAACAGGGCGAGAGCGATCCCGCGCGCAACTGACTTGTTCATAAGGTATTTTCCTGGAGGGTTGGCGATATTGAACGATTAAATCACAGCCGACTGTGGGTTGTAAGCCAGAACGCCGAATTTCCTTTTGCTAATTCCTCATTAACTTTTGCTATACCGACATATCTTAAAAACAAGAATCTTTTGCGTATATTGTTATTTAGCCAGCCGCTATAAATCCCTTAAAGATGGTTAATTATTCGTGATTTAAACCGGGAATGTTATGCCTGATTTTACTGCTTCGCCGCTGGTGGACGCCCTGGAAGAGAATCTGTTCAGCCTGCTGGAAAAACTGGCCGCGGAGGTCAACACCGAAGCGCTGCCGCTGATCGATCTTTCCAGCGGCAGTCCGGATCAACCCACCCCGCCGGAAGTGATCGACTCGCTGCAGAGCGCTATTCATCGTCGTGAAAACCATGGCTACCCGTCGTTCTGGGGCAAACCACAGGTCCGCGAGGCGATCGCCCGGTTCTATCGCCGGCAGTATGATGTGGAACTCGATCCGCACAGCGAAGTCGCCGTGTTTCAGGGGTCGCATATCGGTATAGGCGGCATCCCGCGGGCGCTGCTCAGCCCCGGGCAATACCTCATCTCCACCGATCCCTGCTATCCGATTTACCGCTCGGCGGCGCTGCAGTCCCAGGCGGCGTTTTATGGCCTGCCGCTCAGGGCGGAGAACCATTTCCTGCCGGATTTTAACGATCTTCCCCGGGAAGTCGCTGACAAGGCCGGGCTGGTGGTGCTTAACTATCCGCATAATCCAACCGGCGCCCTCGCCACGCCGGCGCTGTTCGCCAGCGCGCTGCAGTTTGCTCGTCGTCACCAGGTGCCGATCCTCCATGATTTTGCCTATGCGGCCATCGGCAGCGCGGCCAGCGATGCGCCGCTGAGCCTCTTCTCCCAACCCGACGCCAAAGCATGGGGAGTGGAAACCTATACTTTTTCCAAGACCTTTAATATGGCCGGCTGGCGCTTCGGCTTCGCGGTCGGCAACGCCTCGATTATCCGGGCGTTTAAAAAGCTGCACACCCATAGCTACAGCACGGTGTTTGGCGCGATTCAGGATGCGGCGATCGCCGCGCTCAACCTGCCGGCCGAACGGATTGCGCAGCTGACGGCGGTCTATCATCAACGTCGGGAGTGGGTTCTGCGTCGACTGGCTGCGCTGCGCTGGCCGGCGCGTGACGCACAAGGCACTTTCTTCCTCTGGCTCGGCGTGCCGCCCGGCTACCGTTCGCAGGAGTTTGCCCGCCTGCTGCTGCAGGAAGCGAATATTCTGGTGGCGCCGGGCACTGGTTTTGGCGCAGGGGGAGAAGGATTTATTCGCATCAGCCTGACCGCAGGGGACGAGGCGCTGAGCAACGCGCTGGACCGTCTTGCCCGGCTGGCGCTGTTTTAGTCCGCCGCAGGGAGAAGCAAAAACGCAACCCTGGCCGTCGGGGATTACCCGGCTGACGAGTCCATCACCGACAGCACGATTTTGCCCTCAAGATGCCCCTGCGCTGCTCGCTCATGCGCCATCTGCGCCTGCGCAAGGGGGAAAACGCTGTCAATTGCAACCCGGATGACCCCGGCGTCCAGCAGGTCGGCAAGCCGGGCGAGCTGCGCGCCGCTGGAGCGTACCTGGGTGGTGGAGACCGTCACTCCGCGCTGTCGCGCCTCTTCCGCCCCGGCAAAGCCGAGCGGAAAGATCGGGTACAGCGCGCCGCCGGGTCGCAGGGTACGCAAAAAACGGCCGCTGGCCGGCCCGCCCGGCGCATCAATGACCAGATCCAGGTCACGCACCGTCTCCTCCACTGCGGTGGTTGTATAGTCGATAACGCTATCCGCGCCGAGCTGACGTAAAAAGGCTTCATGGCAGCCCGCGGCGACGGCAATCACCTCGGCGCCCTGCCACTTCGCCAACTGCACGGCGAAATGACCGACTCCCCCTGCCGCGCCGTTGACCAGGACGCGTTTACCCGCCAGCGGCACCGGCCGATGCGGCCCCGGCTGCAGCGGATTCGCCACCTCATGCCCGGGATCGATCATGAACTGCCAGGCGGTGAGGAGCGACATCGGCACCGCGGCGGCCTGCTGATGGCTCAGGGTTAGGGGTTTGCGAGCGAGGTCGCTGACCGGCACGCTAACGTACTCGGCGTAAGCGCGGCTGCCCCCTGCCGCCCCTTCGGGAAAACGCGCCATAGCATACACTTCGTCGCCGACCGCCACCTCCCGGACGTCATCCGCCCGCGCCACCACCACCCCGGAGAGATCGGTCCCGAGGATCAAGGGAAAGCGGACCTCGGGCCGCCACTCCGGCGGCAGCTGTTGATAGCCATCGCGCAGATAGCTGTCCGGCGGGTTCACGCCCACCGCGTGCACCTGTACCAGTACTTCACCGGCCTGCAGGACCGGCATGGGCGCATCCTCATAGCTCAGGACTTCCGGCCCGCCAAAGGCGTGCTGTTGAACAGCCTTCATCATCTGCGTCGACATCGCTTTCTCCTCATATGGAAATGCGTTATATTTAACGGAGCACTGTTCCGAATATATGGAGCAGTGCTCCGATTGTCAAGGAACGCCAATGAGAGCTGATGCCAGAAAAAATTATGACCTGTTGATCGAGGTGGCCCGGGACGTCTTTGTGGAGCAAGGCGCTGAGGCCTCGCTGCGCGATATCGCCCGCCGGGCGGGCGTCGGAATGGGAACCCTCTATCGCCACTTTCCCAACCGCGACAGCCTGCTGGAAGCCCTGCTCCGCAGCCGCTTTGCGGCGCTAACCGCCCGGGCTGAGTCGCTTCTGCTCGCCGCCGATCCTGCCGCGGCGCTGCTGGAGTGGCTGGCCGAGAGCGTGGCGTTTACCCATCAGCATCGCGGGATCATCGCCCCGCTGATGAGCGCCATCGACGATCCTGAGTCCGCCCTGCACAGCGCCTGCGTTGCCCTGCGCGCCGCCGGTACGTCGCTGCTTACCCGCGCGCAGCAGGCCGGGCTGGCACGGCCAGATCTCAGCGGAGAGGAGCTGTTCGATCTGATCGCCGCGCTTGCCTGGCTGCGGGAGCAACCGTCCCATGCCCCGCGCGCAGAGCGGATTTTAGCGGTGCTGGCCGACGCGATCCTGACTGCCGGCTAGCGGCGGCCGGTCACCGACGAGACAGCGCGCCTGGCGGGTAACCAGAACACCAGCCTTTAACGATCAAACGCCCAGCGAGCCCCGCTGGTCAGCGCCCGCTTGAAGGCGGGACGGCCGGGGCCTGCCAGCCAGCCGGCGAAGGTGTGCAGCTGCGGGTGCAGCTGGCGCAGGGCGTCGAGGTCGGCGTGCCCGGCCAGCCGCCCGTCGTCCACCAGCCCGGTCAGCTTGTGCAGAAAAGGACTGGCGGCCAGCACCTCGTCGGAAAATCGCGAATAGGGGATCGGCCGTCCCGCCGCCGCGGAGAATAACACCTCCAGCTGACGACCGGTCACGCTGTCGCTGGCGATCTCGAACGTCTTGCCGGCAAACCGCGCCGGCGCGGCAAAAACCGCCGCGACAAGATGGCCGATATCCTCCACCGCCAGCACCTGCATTCTCCCCTCCGGCAACATAAAAAATTGAAAACGACCTTCATCAAGGCCAAAACCAGGCATCACCAGCAGCTCCATAAAGGTGGCGGGCCGCACGATGGTCGCCGCCAGCGGCAGGCGGCGAATATGCCGTTCAATTTCCGCTTTGGTGTCATAATGCGCTACGCCGGTCGGCGTCTCCCCCGTCGCGCTGCCGGAGCTGTACACCAGATGCTTCACCCCGCACTCGACGGCGAGATCGGCGATGGTTATCCCGTAGCGTACCTCCTGCTCATCGGTCACCGTCCCTCCCGGCGAACTGGGCTGGACGCTGAAGACGCCGTCGACCCCTGCCATCGCCGACCGCATTGCCGCCCGGTCTTCAAAGGTACCCACGACCAGCTCGGCTCCCCGCGCCGCCAGCGCAGCGGCCCCGGCGGAGAAAGGATCCCTGACCAGCGCCCGAACCCGCCAGCCGCGGTGCAGCAGCGCCCGCGCCACCGAGCCGCCCTGCTGACCGGTGGCGCCAAAAACCAACACGGTTTGCGCATTATTCATCACTGTTCCCCTTATCTGCAGCCTGTTTCCCGGCCTCTCGCCAGCGATAGTCACCTTGCTTATCCTTCTCCAGCCAGCCGCAGGAAGGCCCGGCAAAATGCCCGGTGAACCATTGAGCATGATGGCTTGCCCCCCACGCCATCATCTCCCGTCGCGAGACTTCCGCCTGCCGGGGATCGCCGCAGAACGCTGAATTCCACTGCGGATGGGCAAACTGGATCGGGGAATGCAGAAGATCGCCGGAGAAACAGGCGTAGTCATCTCCGGCGGCGAGGACCAGCGCGGCATGGTCCGGACTGTGGCCGGGGGTGGGAATAAAGTCGATCCGTCCGCCGACCCGCGGCCGGGTCGCCACATCGACGGTCTCCAGCTGGCCGGCCTCAATCACCGGCAGCAGGCTGTCAAGCCACAGCGCCCGGTAGCGTTCGCTGTTTTTCACCCGCGACAGCTCTTTTGCCGAGCACAGATAGCGGGCGTTGGGAAACAGCGGCACCCAGCGATCGTCCTGCCAGACGGTATTCCATCCGACATGGTCGGTATGCAGGTGAGTCAGTAGCAACAGGGTCACGTCCTCCGGGTTCACCCCCGCGGCGCGGAGATTCTCCAGATACGGCGTGTTAAGTTGATGATAGAGCGGATTGCCGCCGCGCTCCCGACCATTGCCGGTGGCGGTATCGATAACAATCAGATCGTGGGGGGTCTGCACCACCCAGCTGTGGATTGACAGCGCAATCGGCTGAATAACGGCCTCCGCCTCCGCTACCGGGAACGCCTCTGGATAGAGCGCTGCCGGCTGCAGGGAAATCTCGCGCTCCGGCACTTTGAAAATCAGGCTATCGCCTGTCTGGTAAGTTTGCATCACTCCCTCCGCGCGCATTGCGCTGGTTGATTTATCGGGGTGATATTCACTATGCTGCCGGGATAACCCACATTCAAATTGATTATCATAATGAACAAAATCATTGAAAATGATTTTAGTCGTATCGATCTGAATCTGTTGACAGTCTTGATGGTGCTGTACCGCGAAGGGAGCGTCACCCGCACCGCAGAGGTACTGCATCTTGGCCAGCCGGCTATCAGCGGGGCGCTGAAACGGCTGCGCGAGATGTTTGACGACCCGCTGTTCGTCCGCAGCGCCAGAGGCATGCTGCCGACGCCGCGGGCGCAAGCGCTGATGACCGACCTGCAGCCGCTGATGGAAAACCTTCATTCGGCGATGTTTGGCGCCGGAGAGTTCGTCCCGGCGCGCGCGCAGCAGCTTTTTCGCATCGGCCTCAGCGACTGGAGCGAACACTGGCTGATGCCCCCGCTGTTACCCGGGCTGATGCAGGAGGCGCCCGGAGTGTCACTGCAGTCGATAGCCGCCGACCCCTTCCAGGTTCGCCAGTTGCTGGAGGAGGAGCGCATTGATGTCGCGGTGTCTGTCAACAAACAGAGCCGTGGGGAGATCGTCAGCGAGCCGGTGATGTCCATGGGAGTCACCACCCTGTGGTCGCCGCAGCAGATCCCCTGCCGCGGTCCGCTGTCGGTGAGCGACTTTGTCGCCTGGGAACATGTGATGGTGGCCTATCGCGAAACCGGCCACGGTGAAATTGACCGCCAGCTCGCCAGCCAGGGGCTCGCGCGGCGCGTGCGCTTTGCCACGCAGAATTTCTCCACCTTTCCCCTGCTGCTGACCACCCTGCCGCTGTTCGCCACCGTCCCGCAGGGGCTGGCGCAGCGCTGGCAGGCGCAGTATGCGCTGCGCGCGGACGCTCCGCCGGTAGCGTATCCGGAATTTACGCTGTGCATTTTGCGGCACAAACGGCGGGCGCAGGATCCGGCGCTGAACTGGCTGGTGACGAAGTTAAAACAGGCCATGCGCGGCCAATAACCGGGCCGATGCCCCGGCATCAGGCCTCGCTGTGCGGGGGTTGCAGCACGCGCCTGCTCCAGTCATAAAACGCGCGCACCGCCGGCGGCAGATAGCGGTTTTGCGGATAGACCAGCGACAAGGGAAGATCAGAAGCGGCCTGCTCCAGACAGGCGACCAGCGCCCCGCTCTGCAGATAAGGTTGCGCCAGATAGCTGGCGACGCGGATCAGGCCCAGCCCCTGAATGCCGGCCTGAATGTAGGCATCGGTATCGTCGACCACCAGCGTCTCCCGCATGCGGATCGCGTAGTCGCCTTCATCGAGGGAGAAAAGCCAGTCGATGGTCCGCCCGGTACGGTGATTCAGGTAGCCCACCGCCCGATGCTGGTGCAGTTCGTCGATGCTCTGCGGCCGGCCGTGGGCCGCGAGCCAGGCCGGCGAGGCGAGGACCATCCAGCGGTAGCGGGCCAGAGGACGCGCCACCAGGGTGGTGGAATCTTCGATCCGCCCGGTACGGATCACGCAGTCGAATCCCTCCTGAATAATATCTTCCACGTTGTCGCTTGAGCAGAGGATCAGCTCCAGGTCGGGATACTGCTGCAAAAACTCGCCGATCCTCGGCAGAATGCAGTGGCGGGCAAGGGATTGCGGCATCCCTACCTTGAACCGCCCGGCGGGCTGAGCCGAGCGCCCGGGAAAGGAGGCTTCCATCGCCGCCATCTCGGCCAGCAGCCTTTTACACTCCTCATAATACCGGCGACCCTCCGCCGTCACGCTGAGCTTGCGGGTGGTGCGCTGGAGAAGCTGCGCCCCGAGCCAGGCTTCCAGCTCCTTCACCACCCGCGATACCGTGGAGCGCGGCTGCCCGAGCACCTCCGCCGCGCGGGCGAAGCTGTGGGCATCCACGACCGCAACATAGACCTGCATGGCATCCAGTTTGTCCATTTCGTTACCCCCCCCGGCGCTCATTATCCCAATATTACGAACAGTCTAACCCGAAACGCTGTACTTATCGAATGTCGACCGTCCCCCTACACTGAGCCTGTAGCCCGTCAACACAAGGCTTAACTGAGCAAGGAGTTAAAATGAAAACTGATAATTTTAATCATGCGGAAAAGGTATTGGTGCTGGGAGCGGGACAACTGGGCGCCGCCGTTCTCGATGCGCTGGTGCCTGCGGTAATCGAGCGCCAGGGCACGGTCTCGGTCATCGTCTCGCCGGCGGCCTGGGATGAAGCCGGCCAGCTGCGGTCGGCAAACCATCAGGCGCTGGCCGACGCCGGAGCCACCTTCCTCGCCGTCGACATCGCCGGTAGCGCCATGGAGACGCTGGCCGATCAGTTTCGCGGATTCACCACCGTGATTAACTGCATGGGGTTTGTCGCCGGTCCGGGGACACAGCTGAAAATTACCCGCGCGGTGCTGGCGGCCGGGGTACCCCGCTATTTTCCCTGGCAGTTTGGCGTCAATTACGATGTGGTAGGCAAAGGCAGCGGTCAGCCGGTCTGGGACGAGCAGTACGATGTCCGGACCCTGCTGCGCGCGCAGCGGGCCACGGAGTGGGTCATTGTCTCCACCGGGATGTTTACCAGCTTTCTCTTCGAACCAGACTTCGATGTAGTGAATTTATCCAACCGAACCCTTCACGCCCTTGGCAGCTGGGATACCCAGGTGACCGTCACCTCACCGGCGGATATTGGCCGCCTGACCACGGCGATTTATCTGCATCAGCCGCGGATCGTCAACGAGGTGGTGTTTGTTGCCGGCGAAACGACCTCTTACCGGCAGTTGGCGGATACCGTGGAGCGCGTAACGCAGCAGACGTTCAGCAAAGCCGTCCACACCCTGCCCGCCCTGCTGGAGCAGCTGCGGACAAACCCGGATGACGCCATGCTGCGCTATCGCGCCGCCTTCGCCCGGGGGGATGGCGTGTGGTGGCCGATGGGCGACACCTGGAATGCCCGCCACCAGCTGCCGACCCAGGACATTGCCGGCTGGCTGCAGACCGCGCGCTGATTTTCTCTCACAGGACAGAATGACGATGAACAAGTTAATTCCACTGATCGTATTGAGTTGTCTGCTGCCCCTGGCGGCAAATGCCAGAACCATCACCGCCAACGGCGATACCCTGGACCACGCGGAGAGCAAAATCCGCCAGCATGCCGCCCGCGAGGGCGTGACTACCTATCGCATCACTGAAGCGCGAATGGGCAACAAAGCGCATATCACGGCGAAAATCGCGGACTAAACCACCGGCGTCAGGCTCAGGGATGAGCTGCCGGCAGCCCGCGCGCCAGGTCAGGCGCTCATTTTTTCCCGTCGACGATCGCGGCCCGGCGGCGCGCCATACAGGCGAGCGTATTCCCGGGTGAACTGCGACACGCTGATATAGCCCACCTCCCCGGCAGCCTGTGCAATACTCATCCCTTCCGCCAGCATCAGGCGGCGGGCGTGGATCAGGCGTAACTGCTTCTGAAACTGCAGCGGCGACAGCGTGGTCATGGCGCGGAAATGACGGTGAAAGACAGAGACGCTCATCCCGGCGGCGTCGGCCAGCGCGTCGACGCTGACTGGCTGCATAAAATCCCGGCGCAGCATCGCCACCGCCCGGCGGATCCGCGCCGAATGGCTGTCTACGGCGCCCAGCGCCCGGATGGCCGGCCCATGGACACTCTGCAACAGCCAGTAATGCAGCTCCCGCCGCAGACCTTCCCCCAGCACCGCCAGCGCCCCCGGTTGATCAAACAGCCTTGCCAGGCGGTAAGCGGCATCCGTCACATCGGCGTTCATCGGTTCGATACCAACGCGGGGCGCCTCATCCGGCCCTGACGGCCCGGCCTCCTGCAGCTCGCGCAGGATAGCCAGGTCCAGCTCCAGCACCAGCGCGTAATAGGGAAAACGCTGACTGGCCTCGGTGATCTGGCTGGTAGTGGGAACATCCGCGGCGATCACCATCGCCTCGCCCGGACCATAGTCAAAGCTTGCCAGGCCGGTGGTCACGCTCTTACGCCCCTGGAGCAGCATGGCCACCAGCGGCCTGGCGATAGCCGCCTGCAGGTCACCAGGATGCAGGGCCCGCACCAGAGTAATACCGGGAACCGGGGTAACTGCCACCCCGCAGCTATCGACATGAGCATCGGCAAACCGGCGGCAGAGATCGAACAGAGCGTCGCGCATAAGATCCTTTCAGGCAAGTTTTAAAGCCTGAGTATGCGCTATTTCCCGGCAAAAGGGAGTGAACGGAGAGAAATGGGCAAAAAATAACAAGGATTGGGCAACCCGGCCCGGTGAGCCTCTCCTATTGTAAGGACTCCACATACCAGAGAGGACCGAACATGACTAAGATTGCACTTATTACCGGCGCCAACCGCGGCCTTGGCCGTCAGACCGCACTGGATATCGCCCGCCAGGGTGGGGATGTCATCGTCACCTACCGCGGCAGTCTCGAACAGGCGGAAGCGGTGGTCGCCGACATCCGCGCCCTGGGCCGCAAGGCCATCGCCCTGCCGCTGGATATGGCGCAAACCGCCAGCTTCCCGGCCTTCGCCGACAGCCTCGGCAGCGCGCTGGCCAGCGTCTGGGGGCGGGCCACTTTCGACCACCTGATCAATAACGCAGGGCACGGCGAATTCGCCCCGCTGGCCGAAACGCGCGAAGCGCAGTTCGACGGGCTGTTTAACGTCCACGTTAAGGGGGTATTTTTCCTCGTACAAACCCTGCTGCCGCTGCTGGCAGACGGCGGGCGGATCGTTAACTTTTCCTCCGGGCTGACCCGCGTCTCCTATCCTGGCTTCTCCGCCTACGCCGCCGCCAAAGCGGCTGTGGAGATGCTGAGCGTGTACATGGCCCGCGAGCTGGGCGGGCGCGGCATCACCGTCAATACCATCGCCCCCGGCGCTATCGCCACCGATTTTGGCGGTGGGCTGGTGCGGGACGATGCAGAGGTAAACGCGCAGTTTGCCGCCATGACGGCGCTGGGACGGGTGGGCGTTCCCGAGGATATTGGGCCGATGATCGCCAGCCTGCTACGCGACGATAACCGCTGGGTGACCGCCCAGCGGATCGAGGTGTCGGGCGGACAAACCATCTGACGACTCAGGCTGGCAGGATGCGCTCCAGCGCCAGGCCTGCCAGCCGCACGGTCTCCAGAAGACGCGGCAGACTATCCCCTTCCCGCGCTTTCGCCGACAGGCCAAGCATCAGCGTATCCATATAGTCAGTCACCCGCAGCGCGTCCTGCGGGCGATGGCGGGCGATATACTGCTGGATTTTGGCTCTTGCCGCAGCATGCCATTCGCCTGCCGCCACCCGGGCATCAGCATCCTGACAATGTACCCCCTCCAGCACCAGGCAGCCGGCGGCGGCCGGATCGGCCACATAGCGGCGAGCCGCCTCCTGCAGTACGGCGATGAGCGACGCCGCCACCGGCTGGTCGTCTCGCAGCAGGGCATCGATGGGAATGGCCCCGGTCTGGCTGTAGCGCTGCAGGACGCGGGTATACAGCCCGAGCTTGCTGCCGAAAGCGGCATAAAAGCTCGGGGGATTGATGCCGAAAGCCTGGGTCAGATCGGCCACGCTCACCGCGTCGTAGCCTCGCGCGTGGAAGAGGCGTTGCGCCGTTTCAATGGCCTGTTCCGCATCAAACTGGCGGGGACGTCCCGGAGTACGCCCTTGTTTTGTAGTGGTCACTATATTAATCCTTGACAGCCTGTTTTGCCGCAGCATATTGTAATCATCACTACAATATCATGAGGTGCGGAATATGACAGCGTTTCACAACAAATCAGTGCTGGTTTTAGGCGGGAGTCGGGGAATTGGCGCGGCGATCGTCAGGCGTTTTGTCGCCGATGGCGCGTCGGTGGTGTTTAGCTATTCCGGTTCGCCGCAAGCGGCCGAGCGGCTGGCGGCAGAGACCGGCAGCACGGCGGTGCAGGCGGACAGCGCCGATCGCGATGCGGTGATAAGCCTGGTCCGCGACAGCGGCCCGCTGGACGTGTTAGTGGTCAATGCCGGGATCGCGCTTTTCGGTGACGCTCTCGAGCAGGACAGCGATGCCATCGATCGCCTGTTCCGCATCAATATTCACGCCCCCTACCATGCCTCCGTCGAAGCGGCGCGCCGCATGCCGGAAGGCGGGCGCATTATTGTCATCGGCTCGGTCAATGGCGATCGCATGCCAGTGCCGGGAATGGCGGCCTATGCGGTCAGCAAATCGGCCCTGCAGGGGCTGGCGCGCGGCCTGGCGCGGGATTTTGGCCCGCGCGGCATCACGGTCAACGTCGTCCAGCCCGGCCCAATTGATACCGACGCCAACCCGGAGAACGGCCCGATGAAAGAGCTGATGCACAGCTTTATGGCCATTAAGCGCCATGGCCGTCCGGAAGAGGTGGCGGGAATGGTGGCGTGGCTGGCCGGTCCGGAGGCGTCGTTTGTCACTGGCGCCATGCACACCATCGACGGAGCGTTTGGCGCCTGATACCTCAGGGCGGCGATGCGCGCTTTGCACCGCCGCCGCGAGGACGTCATCGCCTGTCAGGGATCTTCAGGCCAGGCTGTCGACCGCCATAAAAAAGCGATCTTCGGTAAGCATAAGCCGCGCTTCCGGGGACTGGTGCGCCTTGCGGATCATCCAGCCCTCCTCCGGGGCCAGGCTCAGATAAAACACCTCCCGGGAGCCCGCGCCGTCGGGCGCCTCAAGACTCAGGGTCACGATCCCCTTTTCCACGCCATCCAACAGCTGCTGCGGCACGATATTGACGCTGCGCTCGCCGTTTTGCAGACGAATGGCCGGGATATCGTAGCGGCAGATGCCGCTGTTGAGGCTGTAGCCAAGGGTACTCAGGTCGTGGAGATGGCGGGTCGAAATCACCACCTCAATACCGGTTCCATCAAACCACTGACTTATCTGCTGAGCCAGCGCCGCCATCTGCTGACGAAACCTGGCGATATCCGCGGCGGCCGACCCGTCGAGGGCCGCTGTCCGCCGCGGATTTTGCTGTTGCTGCAGTTTCTTAAAAAAACGTTCCCTCGCTGTCACGTTATCTCCCTGTGCTGTGATGAAACCGGTTGGGCTGGATGAAGATGGTTATCGCCCGTTCGCTGGTTACGAAGATTGAGGGCGAACTGGCGCGATGGCCCCGCCGCAAATGTTTGTTTTTTTACGTTACTTCGCCGCTTCAGGCCTGAGCCGTAGCTGGTTGTGTTCGGCGGTGAAAATGCGCGGCTTGTCCGGATCCAATTCCTCACGCGCCAGCACCTGCTTCCAGGTATTTCTTTGTGTGTCCGGATGGCGGAACAGGCCGACAACCGCCACGAACGTCGCCTCCGCTTCAAGCGGCATATTCAGACTGGCGTCCCCTCCGGGACCGATCACCACATCGCGACTGGCGAGGAGATCGGCGGCGAGCAGAATATCCCCCTCCTCCAGCAGCTGCTGGTAAACCAGCCGGTCAAAGGTCTGGCGATCTTTAAGCTGATAGATGCGCACCACCACCGGTTCAGAGAGCGAGTGATTCTCTCTGGCATCGGTGTTGAGCGCTTCGCGCGCGGTAAAGTCCAGATGCAGCGTATTAATTTTCTTATAAAAAACGGCGTTGAAGGCAGACTTTGTTCCCTCCGAGACGCGCTGGGTGAGTCCGCATCCGCTCAGGCAAAGCGCAAGCAGGGGCAGCAGACAGGCGGTTTTAGTCAAACTTATACGTAACACGTCGGTTTCCTTGTAGAAAGGTGGCAGGCTGCAGGCCCGTATAGGTACCCAGCTCGGTGGTAAAGGTCTGAGGAATATCGTCCTCACTCTCGTCCTCACCCGCGCCCAGCACGCCGTTCATACCGAGCCAGAACGGCTCGTCCCCCAGCGGCGGGACAGCCAGCAGTCGGGTCGGCGCGGTCAGGGTGATGTTGGCCCGGAATCGCCAGCCGAGGTATACCCGCAGCAGGATGAGAAAGTCCCGAAACAGCGGGCCGTCAGGCTTCCAGCCCTGCGCCTCCGCGGGATTGTCGGTGGTAAGGGCGACGAGGAGCTGGCTGCTGGCATCCATCGCTTCGTCACCGAGCGGCGTATTGCCGTCCAGGAAGAAGTCGTCATCGCCGTAAAACCCCAGCGGCTGGCTGATCGCCACCGGACGCAGGCTGTACGGGCTCACCCTGACGGTGGTCTCCGGGGCCAGCAGGGTGACCAGCGCCTGGATCCCCTGCTGGGTTTTGCCCGGCTGACGCAGCACGCCGGTTAGCGCCAGAAAGCGCGACGCCGGCGAGGCGATATGCTGCGTCGTGCCGGGGATGCCCAGCCCCGCCAGGCCCAGTAGCGACTGCGAGAGACGATCGGTGCCGCCGGGCTCAAAGGTGGCGGGCCAGGAGTATTTCCGCCAGATGCGGTAAAACTGCGTCATGATCCGATGGCTGAAGATATCCAGTAAGCCCTGCAGCGCTTCATGCCCTTCCCTGTGCTGGGCGATATCATCGAGATATGCCGTCGGGAGCGGCGAATCGACACCGTACAACCCCATAAAGGTGGTGCGAATGACCGGCGGCCTGCTGTCATCGGCCTCATCGTATTCCACGGCTTTCAGTTCGCTGGCGGGAAATCCCATTCCCGGATGCGGGTAAAAACGCACCGGATCGTCAGCCGGATGGCTGGTTCCCCCCATCAGCGGTTGGCCGGGACGCCGTTTTTCCAGAAGCTGGCAGAAGCGGTAAAAATTGATCCGCGGCAGGTCGGCCTCCAGCCGCGGGGTCAGCCGGGAATGCGGCGGCTGTGCTTCTCTTCCCATTCCAGTCGTTCTCCGGTTGGTTGCAGAATGATAATCAGGCGGTTGAACAAGTAGATGTCGGTGTAGAGCGCGAAGAAGCGGCTAAGCATCTCGCCAAACAGGCATATATCGCCTCGTCCGGCAAAGCCGTGACTGTCGAGGGTGACTTCAATCTGCACACCGCGCACCAGATGGCCCTGTGCAAAGCGCTCTGTTGCGCGGTGCTTCACGTCGAGGATGGCTTCCAGACGCCGACGATTCATCTCGCTGTCGGTCCATTCATACAGCGCCAGGGTGCCGCGCAGGACCTCCGCGTTATCCATCAGGGAAAGAAAACTGCTGCCCAGATGGCTCAGCACCCGCCAGTGAAAACGGTCCTGGGCGGGGGGATAGCACGGCAGCGTCGGCGCGCAGAGGTTACGCACTGCAATACTGGCGGAAGTGGTTTTCATCACCGTATCGAGCACGGTGCTCTGCAGCGCGCGACGCGGCAGCTGGCCGTTGGTTCCGGTGAGGGTCAGCGACAGGCTTTCATCTTCCGGTACGGTATGATTATCAAAGGCTTCTCCGCCGACGATAAGCCAGGTGTTGTACAGCCCGGAGGGGCCACGGCGCACCCGGGTATGATAGTAATAGTCCGCCGCGTCATGACGCATCATGCCGCCTTTGTGGCGAAAACTTGAGAACGGCGCGTAAACCTGCTGGTGTGAGGAGATCACGGAATCGACGGTGTAAATTTCGGTGTGGCCGTCCTGCACGCGCATCGGGCGCAGCGGGTATTCGGTCTGCAGGGAATTGATGGTCAGCGGATCGGACTCCAGCGGAAACAGGTTGATCACTGGCACGCAGTGCAGGCGCAGCTGCTTTTCGCTGAAGCGGAAGTCATGTTCCCTGCGTTCCGCCAGCACGACGTCGATTTCAAACCACGCCAGTCCGGCCGGAAAAGCCACCGTCTCCAGCCCGCGCAGATCGATGAACATGAACTTTTCGCGGAAGGTAAAATACTCCAGCAGCAGCTGGTAACCGCGAAAACTGCGGCCATCTTCAGGCCAGAGGCCGTCATCCTCGCCAAATCCCAGCGCGCTGAAATACCCGTCCAGCGGCCTTCTGTCCACCTCATCGGGGATGCGCAGCCACATCCGGGCCACATTGAGGGTAAAGGCCTCGTGCATGGCGCAGGCCAGCGGCGCATCGGCGTTGCAGTACAGCGGGATATGACTGAGATCGACCCGGCGCCAGTCCGTCAGCTGGCTGCAGGTAAAGCGCAGCGTGATCACCGACCGGCCATCCGTATCGGTGGCCAGCTGGACGCGTTCCAGGGATAACGGCTGCAGAGCGATCGCTTTGGTGGTGGTGTACCGGCAGCGCGTGCCCTTTTCACCGATCGGCCGGGAAAGCACTTCAAAACCTTTGCCTATCGTCATCGATTCTTTCATTTCCGGCCAGTCGGGGGTGAACTCCACGACCGACATCGAGGGAATGGTACGTAAATAATGTGGCCACAGCAGACTGACCACGCCTTCGGTCAGCTCAGGCAGATCGTCATCGAGTTTCTCGCGCATGCGGCCCATCAGGAAGGCAAAACCTTCAAACAGGCGCTCGACAAAGGGGTCGCGAGCGCCCGCTTTGTCGAGATTGAGCATTGCCGCCTGCTCAGGATGAGCGCGGGCAAACTCTTCACCCGCTTCCAGCAGGTAGCGCATTTCAGCGTCGTAATAACGCAGGGTTAAATCGTCCATAAATCACCAGAATGAGTAATAGCTTTCAGATATGCAGAGAACCGCAGGTGCAGGGAGTGCAATGTGAATGATGCGTGAATTATGCGCACAGCACCGCGGCGCGAGCAGGATCCAGAGCGATGAGCCCGGCAAGCAATGACTCCATTTCTGGCAGCAAGCGATTTTTTTCTGCCTCACTGCACCCGGCCTTGCCTCTGAGCAGCCGGAGTCGGCGGGCTTTGACCTCGAAGATAAGCTCCGGCTTCCATTGTTCGAGCGTCATTTCCCGGGCGCGGCTGTCGAGTTCCGCCAGCAGATGCAGCGCCATTTCATTTTTTCCGTACTGCTCGCTGACCCGCGCCATCAGTAAGCGCATCAGCCACCGATTGCGGCTGGTGGTATAGCCCGGCTGCGCCTGTAACCAGTTCAGCGCCGACTCAATACCTTCATCGTCCGCGCGGGTGAGCACTTCTGGCTCCAGCGACAGCACCTCATCAGCGCTGGTCGCCGCAATTACCGGCTCATCTTGCCATCCGGCCATCTCATCCAGGACACGTTCGTTAAGCCAGTTGAGCGTCACTTCATCGGCGAATGGCGTACCATCGTTAAACGCCAGGGTTTCCAGCCCCGGCAGACGAGCCAGCAGCCCTTTCATATCCCGGCACAGGATATCGGCCCGTACACTGTCAGCATCCAGTTTCAGCAACGCCTGCCAGGCGTACCACTGCACATCCAGCCACAGATGGTTGACGCCTTGCGCCAACAGCGTGTCCGTATGCTCCAGCAGTTCCGACCAGCTTTTCTGTAAATACAAACGCTTAAGATGGGCTTTACTCTCAGGCTTGGGAGGCAATAGCCGTGTCCGGCCGGAGGCATCCAGCGGCGGTAACTCCGTTAACGTATCCCAACGCACACTCTTCATCAGATGATGACCTGCCAGCCATCCGCCGGGACACTCACGCAGATATTTCGCCAGCACCTTAGCCTGATCGAGCAAATCACGACCTGACGTGACGGTATGCATTACCGGTGCGGTGTCCGTATGTTGGGGTAGCAGATCGTGTTCTTCGCGGCTGGTCTGCGGCACCAGACTGTGGGCTCCGCCGCTTTGCACCAGGCGGTTCTCCAGTATCTGATATAGCCCGGAAAGATCGGGGCGAGATGCTTCAGCCAAGCCGGAAAAAGTGGCTTCCGCCAGCAATAACGCCCCGATAATGACCTGCATAGTGGTCATGTCGACTTCCGGATAAAGAGACAGGCTGTCCGACATCCGGCGACTGCCAAGCCATTCCAGCGCTGATTTACAGCTACGTTCACGCTGGGGATGGAGCATAGCCCCAAACCGCTCAAGCATTGCCGCCAGCAGCGTAACGCCCTCCGCCAGACCGGTTTCACCATCCTGCTGCAGACGCGCCCACACGTAAAAGGTGATCACGCGCAGATCCTTGCAGGTCTGAGTCAGCAGTTTTTCTGCCAGCTGGCAAATCAGTTCGGTATCGACACCGGAGATCTTATTGACCTCATCGCGGATACGCTGAAAATCATCGTCATAGCCCGGATCGTCCCCGGTTGGTTGGGCGTCACTGATTGGCGCAAGCCAGGACTGCCACTGCGCCTGACGTGACCGGGCCTGCTGTTGCAGTACGCTTTCATCCAACTGACTGGCGGCAACCAAATTTTGTAAAATGCTCATAATTCCATCTCATCCATGTCACTATTCCCTACCCCCGTCGTCAGGGCCTGTGCGCTCTCAGCCGCATCGACAGTGAAAATCTGATCCGGCAGGGTCAATCCGCGCAGCGCCAGAAGCGCCAGCGGGCCACTCCCAAGCTGGGAGCGCAATACCCACTGCAGGGTGCGGCCATCCGGAGCGGAGAAGCTCATCATCCACTGGCTGCGATCCAGCGGATGGCGTTTACCCTGCTCCAGCCAGCGAATAAAACCCCAGGTACCGCTGTAGTCACCGAACAGACGCGTGCCCGCATTGACGGTGGTCCAGGTCAGCAGAGTGCCGGGTTTATACGTCTCCCCCGGCCAGCGGAAAGTCTGCCAGTCGGCCATCTGATTGAAATAGCGCAGCTTTTGGCCGTCTATCGTCAGCTGTGTCTCGACAATCTCCGGGGCAGGCCTGGCCTGTAACTCAAAGCTGATCCCCTGGCTGCCGTCGGTGAAAAGAATGTCGGACAGCTGGCTTAGCTGGTTGATCGCGCGCAGAAAGGCCGGATTAAAGACCAGGCCGTGACTGTTGACCTTATCCGGCACCCAGTGACTGCCTTCTTTATGCAGGACACCGTTCAGCTCCGTCGTGAGAAAACGTTCGATTCGCCCGCTGTCTTTGCGCACAAACTCAGCCAGCATCGGCAGGGAGGCGTCGCTTTTGCTGGCGGCAAACGGAAAGCGTCCGTCAAAGGCGGTGTGCCAGTTGGCGACCACCGAACGGCGCCATTTATCATTCAGACTGGTCGCCGACGGCAGAAGCACGGTTTCCCAGGCCTGAGTCAGCGGCTGCACAAACAGAGTGTTGCCGAAGCCACTCCACTCTTCGCCAAGGCTTGCCGAAATCAGGCTACCGTACTGTTGCGTGTCGGTCAGGTCGACGCTTTTCCCCTGGAAGACGGTCTGCGCCAGAGTCTGCATCATCTCCAGCGGATCGGAGGCATTCGCAACCTGCTGCAGGCGCAGGCGCACGCGGGTGATACGGGTCAGATAGGTTTGCAGGCTCAGGGAGCTATCGGCCGACATGACGTTGCTGCCCGTGTTTTTCCCCATCAGCTGGAGCAGTGGGCCGAACGTGTCATCCAGAGGCCCCTGCGGGCCGGCTGCCGACTGGTCGATGACCGGCTTGTCTTTCCCGCCCACCAGATCTTTGGCCGATTTAATAAGGCTGTCCGACAGCCCCTTCCTTTGTTGCCCCGCCTGCCCCTGCCAGGCAAGGGTATTCATCAGGGCAATCAGCGGCGACTGGCGGACATCGCTAATCAGCGTGAGCTGGTCGGTAACATCGGCGATATTGGTCGCCGGATTAAGTCGCAGACTGTTGAGAAAATTCAGCCAGCTGCCGGCGAAATCGGTGAAGTAGCGTCGGGTCAGACGCGCTTTCAGCGCCTCCGGCGACAGGTCTGTCGACATCGTTTTGCGCGAATCGCTCAGCACCCAGTCGATTTCCTCCCGGCGCGAGCTGGCTGCCTTATCAATGGCCTGCTGAATGCCACCTTCCCATGCCTGGCGGGTAAACATCCCCGGGACCACTTCATCGGTGGTAAACAGGCGGCGCGCGTCGGTGCCACTGGTCATGTCTTCCAGCGACACATCGGCAAAATTACGACGCACGGATTTGAGCATGTTCTCATATAAGGTGCTTTCGGCATTGCGGCGACCTAGCTGCTGCAACAGAACCTGACGGCTCTGACTCACCCGTTGCGCATCCGGGATGATCTTCCACTCTGGCCGCTCGGGCAGCAGGGAGAGATAAAAGGCCCACAAATCCGGCGCCAGACTTTGCCACAGACCGGTCGAGATCCCCATTCGCGTCGGCTGGACCGTTTTCATGGTCTGCGCAAAAAATGCGCCATCGGCTTTATCCGGACGAGCCATCATCAGCCAGGCTTTCAGCTGGTCATAGCCCGGTTTCGCCAGCCTGGCTCGTTGGTCGCTATTGGGGGCGGAGTTGACCAGCGCGCTGAGCGCCTGCTGCAACGCGGCATTGGCCGGGTCACGTATCAGGCGATGATTTGCCACACCGTACCAGGGCAGGACGGCGTTTAATAGTTGCTGATGATGGTCCAGACCAAAGCGCCGATACCAGGGCGCTCCCTTCTGCCCATCGTGCACGAGACGGCCGGCCTCATTGCGCAGGGCATGGAGGGCCGTCAGTTGATAGTCAGAAACGGAGGGGTGGGCCACCAGGTCGCGGGCTTTTCCCGCGACTGTAGCAATCTGACTGTAATTGAGGGCAAAGGAGAGCAGCAGTCCCGCCGCCCACAGGCCGAGGATGGCCAGCAGACCGCACGCCAGGCCCCGCTCCCACGCCATTCCCACGTGATGCCCGCGTAAACGGCGGCAGTCATCGACGATCCCCAGCCAGGTGGCGGGCAGCGTCAGGAGATGAGGCTGGCCCGCAGGCGAGGTATCCGCCTCCTGATACGGATCTACGGTACGAGGCTCTGGCAGGCTAAACATCAGGCCTCGCAGCGTAAGCCGCTGCCGCGAGGCGGTCAGCCACGGCGCCAGCTGCCGGCGCCATTGTGCGATCTCCCCGTCGATAAGCTGCTGCCCCAGACGCAGCAGGAAGTCGTGGCGGGTATCTGCTGCGATCTGGTGCATCCCCTGCTCCCGTAGCGTGGGCAACATCTGCGCAAGCTGACGGGCGACATCTTCCTCAGTGGCGCGCAACGGGAAGCTAACCCCTACCGCCTGCACCGCGCGGTCAGCCTGCGGCCACTCACTGTCGCACAGTTTCCATAGCCAGACCGGGGCGACATAGCCCAGCAGTTCGCTGATTTTTTCCAGCCCGCGCAGGTCGCTCTCGCTTATCTGCGGCGTCAGGGTCAGAGACGACGGCATCACCCGCACAATCCCGTCCAGAGGACGGCCACGGCGCAGCTTGCGCAGCGCGGCGTATTGCTGGTTATCGGGTTCGGAGAGCAGACCGCCGCCGTAAATCAGAACGGTACGCTGGCCCTCCAGCCAGCGCTGCTGACGCAGACCGGGCACCAGTTGTTCGATTGCTGCATCGTCCCCGGTAACCAGCAGCAGGCGGACTTTGCGCCGCCAGCGCAGGCGGTAACGTGCGTGAAGGTGCTTTTTCAGCGGGGCATAAAGGGCTTCGCGCCCGGCAGGCCTGGTGGGTTGCCGCACAGGCGCTGCTGAAGGCTTAACCTTATCTTTTATCAGCAGTCGAAAGGCCATAAACCCCAGTACCAGCAGGCTGAGTACCATCCCCCAGATAATAAAGCCCGTGGCGATAAGCGGGCGCAGCGTTTCCCACTGCGTGGCACGATCCATCGCCCATAGCCACCATGCCAGCCCGCCCAGGAGCACCAGAAGCGTGACCGCAGCAATACAGACGATAACCGTAGCCGCCACAGAGATAGCTGCAGGTTTATTGACGTTGTCCATCAGGTTTTACAATTCCAATTGCGAGGGTATTCAAGGGATCGCGGGCTAGCCAGCCACACGGTTGTTGGTAGTGCGCGGCGTAGATCGCCGCCAGCGACAGGACGGTCAAGCCTTCCATCTCGCCGATGTCTCCCCAACAGGCATCCTGGCGATACAGGTTGATATCCCAACCGCTGTGCGCCAGGGCTTCCAGCCCCGGCTGAAAAAACAGCGCACAGGCTTCCGGGGGGCCGCTCAGTTCGTTCTGCTCCAGCACACGAGCGGCTACAGCAGTCAGGGCCTCCCCTTTTTCTGCGCAATAGGTTTCCCCCCTGGTCAGGTGCACCGGACCGTCCCGTCCGGCGAGCCACAGTACCGCAGACTCTCCGGCGGGTTGCACGGCCCCCGGCTGGGCGACAACCACCTGACATCCGGCGATAAGCACAGTGTCATGGGGGTCAGCTTCCGCCAGAGCGTGTGCTATCTCCGCGAGGCTGGCCTCCCCACGCCAGGCATCCGGGCGTGAGGGTAGTGTCATCTGCGCAACAGTGAGGGTCATCTGTGCACGAAACGCCTGCCAGGCGAGCTCCGTTCCCTGCCAGTAGCAACGCAGCGGCGGCGTAAGCGTTCTTTCACTGCGCTGTCGTTGCCATTCCATCACCAGTAGTTCCGCCAGCCGTTTTTCGCGGGCGATAGCCTCAGAAACTGAAAGGTATGGCGCTCGCAGCGCCCTGCCGCCGCCCTCGTTCTCTTCCTCTGGCGGACGCTGGTGACGGCTTAGCACCCGCAGCCAGTCAGTGGTCGTTTTGCCCATGGGCCCCAGTAACAGACCTTCCTGTAACCCGATCGGCTGCCGATGCTCCGCCCACCATTGCTGTTGTTCGTATGCCACCAGTTGGTCATAGAACCTGGCGTTATGCACGCTCATGCGGTAGTACAGCAGCCGGATCAACCAGCCGGTACCTGCCAGCACCAGAGCCAACAGGATCCCGGTGGCGGCCAGGGCGCTTTTCCCTTCTGACGAGGGAAGTAAAGCGCTGACCCCGCCGCTAAGCAGGACCAGCAGGGCCGAAGCCGATAGCCACCTGGCCGTACCAGGCGGTCGCGCGTCTCTGTACGGGGGATACTCCGGTACCGGCCTCACTGATCAACCCCGCAGTCTGGGTTAGAGCTGACCAGCGTGCAGCCGCAGGCGCAGCGATGACCGTGCAGCGCAACCGGCTGGCCATCAATCGTGGTTCGTGCGCTGCCTTCAGCAATGGTCGTCATACCGTGTTTGTTACACTTGACCAGGTCGCCCTTGCAGGCGAACCCCAGACCAAAACACTGATAATGCCCCATCAGCACCCTGCCCCCATACTCCCGCAGGGTATCGCCTTTGCGAATGACTTTATTCATCGGATCCTCCTTATCCGCGTTCAGACCGTTGTCGTCAGAACGTCCTCCAGCCAGCTGGCCGGCAGCGCGGCTTGCCCCCGCGCCAGCTGCTCGTCCGCTTTCCGCGCCTTTTGCTGTGCGACAACGGTTCCCGGCTCGTGGGTAAATGCCCGCAGCTGCTCCCCTCCGGGCAGCTCCGGCAGCGCTTCCCCGGTTATCTGGTCCAGCACCGCCACCTCCAGCGAGCGCACGGCGCCTGTCGCAGCCAGCCCGGCCAGCTTGCCGGTCAGGCGCTTTTGCCGGAAACTGAGCACGACACCCGCGGTCACGGTCGCAAAACCCACCAGGTCTCCGGCGAGCACCAGCGGCGAGAGCGGCTTACTGCAGCGCTCGCTGAAGTAAATCATCCGGTAGCGGAAGTAGCCGGTCCACATCTCGCGCGTGCCGAGCGCGGCATACATAAACCAGGCGCGTGAGTCATGCACCTGATCATCAAACAGCGCCCTCACCAGTCCGGCAGGCTGCTCCGCGTTGCTGGCCTCCCCGGCATCGGGAAAGAGGACGGCCACCCGGGCCTCTCCGTCACGCTTCATGCGCCGGTATTCCTGCGCTTCATCATCGGTATTCAGAATGAAAATCACCGGCTGCAGCACGGTATCCAGCACCAGCTGCGCCAGGTTATCCGGGATACGGTAACCGTCGTGGTAATCCTTTCCGAACTCCTTCGCCGCGTCGAACAGCTGGGTTTGATCCATCTTTGGGTCAAAATCCTTCACGCCCGGCTGCAGAACCAGCTCATCCATCCTGTCAGGAGGCTGGTTTGCTATCTGGTTCTGGCGAGCACTGAGCACCTTCTCCTGTTCTTTATCACGAATCACTTCTGCCGCCTTCCGCGCGGCAGGCAGCGCTTCGGTATTCTTGGCGCGCTGATAGAAGGGCGTTTTCAGCATCGAGCCTCTGGCATAGCGGTCGATGCGCCAGGCGGTGATCCAGGCCATCTGCTCAGCAATGACGGTTTCCAGACTGCCGCCGGCGGCAGGTGGTTCGTAGTGAGAGGCTGCTTCGGGATCGAACGTTTTCGGCGTGGTTTGGCCCAGAGTAAGTTCGCGGCAGGCGTTGAAGCGGTTGACTAAAGGAATATCGGTATCAAATTGTTTTATGAGATCAGGGTGCATAGCACGCCATGCATCTTTTTTAAGATCAACAGGCAGCGTGTCGACAGGTACTTTCAGAGGGGCCCCAGCCTGGAAGCTCGCAGAATAAAGATCGTTTAAAACTACCTGAGATAGCAATAAACTGTCATTCTCACCATTCGCTTTCCCCTGATCCTCCGGTGGATATCCTCCACCAATATCCGAGTGCATCCCCGGGTAAACCACCTCAGTGGCACAGGGCGGGTATTTGCCGTTTGCCCGGCGCACTGAGTCCAGCGGAAAGCAGAGACGCTGCTCATGCCCGGAGACCAGGTGAACACATTTTTTTATCAGCCCGCCATAGGTTTCATCATCCGGCAGCTCCATCGTGCCGTCTGCCCAGGACATATGCCCGTCGGCAACCGGCACCACATGCGCCACCCCGACGGAGGCCACCGTATCCAGCAGCCCGAGAAACTCCACGCTGACGGGCAGCTGCATCCCGCCTGTCTGCAGGCACTGCGGCGGTTTTTCACCTTCCGCCGCCGGCGGGGGCAGCAGTTCGCTCAGCCAGCGCACAAAGGTGCGCGCCGCTGCCGCGCCGCGGGAAAAACCATAGACATACAGCTTGATGCCTGTCAGTTTCGGCTTGCCCGGCTCAGGCTGAATAATCAGGGGCTTCAAATCAGAGGCCAAATCATTCAGCAAACGAGTGAACTCTTCATAGCGGTTATGGCTGCCGCCAAACCACAGCCGGTTCCAGCTGGTACCCATTTTTTTGAGGGATTCACGGCTGGCTCCTTCGGACAGCTTTATGCTATTGTTTTCCTTGTCCTTACTCAGGCGCATTAGCACATCAATAATCCGCAGCAGCGCCCAGTTAATCCGCTCCTCACCCTTAACTGCCCCCACCAGACCCATGGTGGAATAGTCCGGGTCATTCACTTCCGGGAAGGGGGTGCCAACGCCAGGCATATAGAATTTAAAATATTTCCCGTCCCCCTCGGCGTCATCATCAAACAGCTCACTCTGACCGTCAGACGGCACCCCGCCAGCCGTACCCGTTCCAATAGTCGCCCGAAACAGCCGGGCGATATTGGTCGGATGTTTCGGGTTCGCGATAAAAAAGTCATGATTTAAGTTATTGCCGGTACCATCGAAAAACAGACTGATATGCAGCGTCTTGCAGCACGGCGGATCCACGCGCCGTCCGGCAGCCAGGCACAGTTCCTGATGATAGCGCCGCTCGTCGCTGTTCTGCTGATGGCAGTTCTGCCCAACCTGCAGCGCCCGGCCCGGCAGACGTCCCTGCGGCGGAAACGGCGGCGGGACCCAGGCGGCATGGGTTTCAGTTATTTCGGACATACGGCGGGCTCCTTCATCCTGACGGGCTCTTTTATCGGGTAGGACGGACTGCCGTAGGTGTAACAGCTGGTGGTCACCTTCACGTCATCGCAGGGTAAAAAGTGCACCGTAATGCCGCACACATCCTGGCCGTTATAGTCGGGCAGCGGGACAGTTTTGCTGTGCTGCCGATGACTGGCTTTTATTTTCTTTTCCCATTCAAGATATTTATTCCAGTTTTCATATCCCGGGAAATCATCAGTTGAAGCTTCCCCACTTTCCCAGTCAACGCGCACCGTCATACCCGGCGTCCAGCGGGCGGGCACGCTGAAGCAGCAGCCGCCTCCGCCCCCCTGAAACGGGCCTATAATGTCGATCCCCGACTGGCCGTTGACACTGAAGTGGTTAATTGCCCATTTTGTGTGGTTGATGGCTTTTATTGTGCCGCCACCGCCGCCTCCGGCCTGTGCGGCTGGCTGTGCACAGCCGGTTAACAGCAGCAGACCCGCCAGCAGCGGGCTGATTAATGCAGATTTCATTGGACTCTCCCTGTCGGTTGAGGGTAATGAAGGGATGGTGATGCCAGCCTGAATAAACGAAGGCGTGCTACTTCGGACAGACGGCCGGCTCCTTCATCCTGACGGGCTCTTTTATCGGATAGTTCGCATTTCTCGGTGACCAGCAGCTGGTGGTCACCTTGACGTCATCGCAGGGTAAAAAGTGCACCGTAATGCCGCACACGTCCTGGCCGTTATAGTCAGGCAGCGGAACGGTTTTGCTGTGCTGACGGTTCTGAGCCTTCATTTTCTTAACCCAGGCAAGGTACTTTTCATCATTACCAAAGCCAGGGGAACCTTCTGTATCACCCACCCCGGTTTCCCAGTCAACGCGCACCGTCATACCCGGCGTCCAGCGGGCGGGCACGCTGAAGCAGCAGCCGCCACCGCCCCCCTGAAACGGACCTATAATGTCGATGCCCGACTGACCGTTGATACTGAAGTGGTTGATCGCCCATTTTGTGTGGTTGATGGCTTTTATTGTCCCGCCTCCGGCCTGTGCGGCAGGCTGTGCGCAACCGGTTAACAGCAGCAGACCCGCCAGCAGCGGGCTGATTAATGCAGATTTCATTGGACTCTCCCTGTCGGTTTGAGGGTAATGAAGGGATGGTGATGCCATCCTGAATAAACGAAGGCGGGCTACTTCGGACAGACGGCGGGCTCCTTCATCCTGACGGGCTCTTTTATCGGGTAGTTGGCATTTCTCGGTGACCAGCAGCTGGTGGTCACCTTCACGTCATCGCAGGGTAAAAAGTGCACCGTAATGCCGCATACATCCTGGCCGTTATAGTCGGGCAGCAGGACGGTCTTACTGTGCTGCCTCTTTTGGGCATCAATCCCTTTTTTCCAGGCAAGGTATTTCGCCTCATCAGCAAACCCCGGGAAACCCGCGGATGAACCCTGCCCGGTTTCCCAGTCAACACGCACCGTCATACCCGGCGTCCAGCGGGCGGGCACGCTGAAGCAGCAGCCGCCACCGCCTCCCTGAAACGGGCCTATTGAATCGATGCCCGACTGACCATTGATACTGAAGTGGTTAATTGCCCATTTTGTGTGGTTGATGGCGTCAATGGTGCCGCCACCGCCGCCGGCCTGTGCGGCTGGCTGTGTGCAACTGGTTAACAGCAGCAGCCCCGCCAGCAGCGGGCTGATTAATGCAGATTTCATCGGACTCTCCCTGTCGGGTTGAGGGTAATGAAGAGAGGGGGTACTCAGCCAGACCAGGCTTTTCATTCTGAAAGTCTCTCACTGGTTTTTACGTGGGCAAGCCACTTCTTCATTACCCAGTCTTCACGAGCGTCATCCAGAAGAAGGTCCTGGCGTGTCGCCTCCACCATGCCCTGGTAACAGGCCGAAAATAGTGACTGTCTCGAGTCAAACATGCCCGCAGGCGGAGCACAGTGCGACAACATGACGATGACATCGCTGATACACATCAGATGCTCGAGCTGGCGATCGCTGAGTTCTATTTTTGGCGCCTTTTCATCGCGTTCCGGTGGGAGACCACTGCCTTTGATGCCTTTCGCCTGGCCGTCAAGATCCTGCCACGCCCAGAACAGGGCCGGACGCATCAATGGCTCTTGCTGCTCTTCACTGAGAATGTGCGTAAACAACAGCGGAAATACCCGGGTATCGTAAAAGCGTAAAATTCCACTGCGCCCTTCCTGCAGAATATCCATGCACTGCGTGAGCCAGTTCGCCAGCGCCGAAAAGGGCCAGTACGTGCAGAACAGGAGCAGCGGCGCCTGGCTGGCAAGTTGCTGGCTGATATCCTGTAACCAGCACATTTGCTCAAGATCATCAAGCGTAAAGCGCGCCACCAGCGGAGCATCATCGACAATAAATGCTTCCGGAAGTCCATGAAAAAGCGACTGCCACTCAACTGACAGCGAATTCAGCGCCGGAATAATGGAAAAATCCACCCCCGCCTGATCGATAATGACATGCAGATAATCCGTTCCGAAAGCCCGACAGGTTCCGGCGACCTCCTCAATCCATTGTCTGGTCATCTATGCCTCCCGCGGCACGAAGCCCTGCGCCAGCGCCTGGGCTTTTTTAAGGCACTCTTTACACACCGATGCCGGTAGCTCAGGCAAGGGAAACTCCTCGCTGACCGGCCCCTGCAAATCATGCTGCCCCTTAAGGCTAATCACCCCCGGTCCGTGGATCTGTACCTCTCCCTGCGGGGTAAGACGGATATATGCGCCGCCGCAACCCAGGGTGATGCCATTTTTAGCCGTCAACTGCAGATGCCCCTGGGTTGACTGGACGGTGATATCTTTTAGCGCGGTCAGCGATAGAATATCGCCGTGCGACTCTACTTGCAGCGGACCTTTGGCGGAGACCAGCCTCATCCCCTCCTGTTGCGCCAGCAGTGAAATAGCCTAGCTGGCATTCAGAGAACAGCGCTGTGCCGTGGTGATGTTGACCTCTCCCAGGCTCTGCAGATACAGCCCGTTACCGCTGTGCAGGAGGGTTGTTTCCGGCGTGACTGCGGCAATCCCCTGCGGGGCCGACATCAGCAATGTCGGCTGTTTAAGATCGCTGGCGCCTGTGGTCAGTGCGCTTAATGGGCCGGTGTCTGGGATAACATTATGATGGGTTTGCGTAATGCTTCCCCATTCCGTGACCTGATTCACCGCACCTTTCAGCAAACTGACCGCCGGCTCCATCGCCAGCACCTGCCCCTGAGCCTGCGCCTGTCCGTCCGCGCTGATAAATATCCCTTTCTGTGCCCGGATAGCTCCCCAGCTGTCGGTTCTCAGCTCAAAGCCTTCGCCGCGCGGCTGCCTGTCACTGTCCACCAGGTGCCCCAGGTTCAGCTGGCTTTTACCGCCGTACTCCGTGCTGACCTTGATATGTTCTTTCCCGCGCTCATCGTCGAGGCGGATTTTGTTGTTGGCCGGGGTGCGCAGGACGTTACGTTTGTCATTGCGGATGGTGACGTGGTCGCCGTGCGCCGAGTCGTGCAGCACGCCCGCGATATACGGCCGGTCAGGGTTACCATCCTCAAAGCCAATCGCCACCTCCGTCCCGGCCAGCAGCGGCAGGTGCAGGCCGTAGGTGTCTCCGGCATACGGCCGCGACTGGCGGACCCACAGGCTCTCGAACCCGGTTTCCCAGCGCGCCCGGTCAAACAGCATATTCACCCGGTAGCGTCCGTGTTTATCGATATGCCCGTAGGTGTCGTTTTCCCGGGTGCTGGTCACGCGGGCCGGCAGCGTCCCGGCCATCACCGGACGCGCGCCGGGCTCAGGCCGGTAGCCGACGTCCGGGCTGTCCGGTATGCCGGCAAACTCCACCGCAAAGTCAGCATCGCGCCGGGCGTGGCTGTGCATCGCCGTGACGAGCACGCCATCAGCAAACTCCCCGGCCACCTCCTCTCCGCCGGTGACCTTCAGCACCTGTCCCGGGCAGAGCGTCGGGCAGCTGGTGGTGGCCTGCATCCGGGTCTGGCCGTTCAGATAACGCTCATGACGAAGACGGGCGTAAAACGCCCCGGACTCCGGCGCCGGATGGCGGTCATGGACATTCCCCGCGGTCAGGTAGTTATCTCCCCAGTGGTAAGCCTCACCAAAGGTGGTGGTCTCCCCGCGGGTGACATCCACCTGCGCGTTCATGTCCGCCGTCGCCTCGCGGTAGTTGTAGTCGCGGGTACTGACCTGCTGCTCCACGACGCGGTGGCGGCATGCCATCTCCCACACCGCGTCCACCCCGGCCGACTGCTGCCCTGACGGCGGGACCGAAGGCAACGTCAGCCCCTTCTCATAGCCCTGCTGACTGTCGCAGAACTCAGCGACGTCGATGTGCAGCCGCGTGTCGGCGGTAAAGCGAAACCAGATCCCCACCTCACCCAGCAGACGGGTGATAAAGCGCAGGTCATCCTCGCCGTACTGCATCACCTGCTCGCGTCGCGGATACGTTTTTGTCAGCGAGAACAGAAAATCCTGACCGCGCAGGCCGTGGCGCTCGCGGAGGATTTTTTCCACAATCTGCGGAACGGACTGGTCCTGGTAAATGGCGTTCTGGTGCGAGCGGTTAAGCAGCGCCAGGCGCGGCTGAAGCGTCAGCGCGTAGTGCGTTTCATCCCTGGAGGTACTGAGCCGTTCAAACCCCGTCACCACGCCCTGGATCACCCGCACGGGTTGCTGAACATTGATGCCGAAGCCCTGAGCCACCGGCGCCTGCAGCGTCAGGGAGGCTGCCTTCATCAGCATCATCTCTTTGCTGATGGCATGGTCTGCGCTGGTGAATTCAATACGGTAGCGGAACGGCTGGCTCAGGGCTTCATCGCCCTCGAAGGCCAGCACATCAAGCCCGGCTTCACATCCCTTCACCGAAAGCAGGTGGTGGTTATGGCTGAACAACAACGATTTCACGCTACTCATCGGATATTGTCCCCTCGTCAAACGCCATCACGACGCCTTCCTCTTCGTGATACCCCAGCGTCACCTGGCGCGGTTTCCGCCCCGCCGCCATATGGCTCAATAGCTGCTGACTCAGTGCCGGCAGGATCTGCTGATTGAGCAGACTGTCGACGTTACGGGCGCCGGTATCCGGCAGCAGGCAGGCCTCGGTCAGCGCGTCGAACAGGCTCTCGCTGAGGGTGGTGGTGATTCCGTAATGGCAAGCCAGACGCTGACTTACCTGCCCGAGCTTCATGCCGACAATGGCGCGCAGCGCTGCCGCCGGCAGCGGACGGTAAATCACCGTCTGGAAGCGGGCCAGCAGCGCCGGCTGGAAGTGGCCGCGCAGCACCGGGCGCAGCAGCTCGTGCAGGTCTGATTCGCTGGCCTCCGGCTGTTCATCCAGCAGCTGCATCAGGAGGTCGCTACCGAGGTTGGCGGTCATCAGGATCACGGTGTTGCGAAAGTCGATTTCACGCCCCTCGCCGTCGCGCATTACCCCCCGGTCGAAGACCTGGTAGAACAGGTTCATCACATCGCGATGGGCCTTTTCCACCTCATCGAGCAGCACCACGCTGTAGGGGCGTTTGCGCACCGCCTCGGTCAGGATCCCGCCCTGGCCGTAGCCGACGTAGCCCGGCGGAGAACCCTTCAGCTGGCTGACGGTGTGCGGCTCCTGGTACTCGGAGAGATTGATGGTGATCAGCGCTTTCTCGCCGCCGAACAGCGCATCGGCCAGGGCGAGCGCCGTTTCCGTTTTGCCGGTGCCGCTCGGCCCGACCAGCAGAAACACCCCCTGCGGACCGTTCTCCGGCGTCAGGCCGGTTTTCGCGGCGCGCAGGCGCCGGGCAATAGCGCTCAGGGCCGCCTCCTGGCCAACCACCCGTTTGCCGAGACTCTCTTCCAGGCTCAGCAGCTCCGTCTGCTCATCTTTCATAAGCGAGGAGAGCGGCACGCCGGTCCAGTCGGCAATCACCGTCGCCACGGTGCGGACCTCGACGTCCAGCCCGAGCAGCGGATTGCCCTGCTGGACGGCGATAAGCGCGGTTTGCAGGTCGTTAATTTCCGCCTGGCGGGAGATATCGCGGCGACAGGCGAGCAGCGCTTCCGTCAGCTGCAGCTCCTGACCATACTGAGTTTCAAGGGTATCCAGCGCCAGAATAAGGCGGATCTCCTTCTGCTCAATGGCCGCCAGCCGATCGCCGCGGGCGCTGTTGCCCAGCGCAATATCTTCCAGCAGCGCCTGCTTCTCCATTGCCAGCGCGGTGAGCTGCGCCTTCATGCGGGTCAGCGGCTCAGGCACGGTATCCAAACTCATACGCAGGCGGGCGGAAGCGGTGTCGAGTAAATCCACTGCCTTGTCCGGCAGCTGGCGACCGGTGAGATAGCGTCGTGACAGCGTCACGGCGGCGCGCACCGCATCATCCGTGATATGCACGCCGTGGTGGTCGGCATAGCGGGACTTCAGGCCGCGCAGCATCAGGCAGGCGGTGTCGTCGTCCGGCTCATCCACCTTGACCATCTGAAAGCGGCGCTCCAGCGCGGCGTCGCGCTCGAAGTACTGCTTGTATTCACTCCAGGTGGTGGCGGCGATAGTCCGCAGTTCGCCCCGGGCCAGCGCCGGCTTCAGCAGGTTGGCGGCATCCGCGCCGCCCGCCTGATTACCCGCGCCGATGATCGTGTGCGCCTCGTCGATAAACAGCAGCACCGGCGAAGGCGACTGCTGTACCGCCTCAATGATATTTTTCAGCCGCTGCTCGAACTCGCCTTTGACCCCGGCGCCGGCCTGCAGCAGACCGAGGTCAAGGGTGCGCACCGACACTGGCTTCAGCGCGTCGGGGACGTTGCCTTCGGCAATGCGCAGCGCCAGGCCTTCCACCAGAGCGGTCTTGCCCACGCCCGGCTCACCGACGAGGATCGGGTTGTTTTTACGTCGACGGGAGAGAATATCCACCATCTGGCGGATTTCCGTGTCGCGTCCGAACACCGGGTCAATCTGGCCGTCTCTGGCTTTGGCGGTGACGTCGAGAGTGAATTTGTCCAGCGCGTTCTGCAGCGCCGGATTGAGCCCATCCGCATTCAGTTCGCTGCCCGCAGGACGCCCCACAAATTCCACGTCCCCGCCATGGGGCTGCGCCAGCGCCGCTTCCTGCTGCGCTGGCGGACGTTCGTCGGACTGGGCATCCAGCAAGGGGCGCAGGCGTTCCAGCTGACGCTGGCCCAGCGTTAACAGCGGCCACAGGCCATCGCACTGGATCAGATTCTGTTTTTCAACCAGCGCCATCAGCAGGTGAACACTGCGGATCTGCGCTTCGCCGCTGAGAGAGGCAATCAGCCAGGCCTCCTGCATCAGCCTCAGGGTATGGTCAGAGAGCTGGGGACGATGACGTACCGAGCGCGGCTGTTTATCCAGCCAGCTCTGCAGATCCTGCCACAGCGCATCCATATCCCATTCATAGCGCCGCGCCAGCACCGTCAGATCGCCTTCCCCCTGTTCCAGCAGCTTAAGCAGCCAGTGCTCGGGCAGGATCTCGGCATGCGCCCGGGTCTGGCACAGGGAGGCCGCCCCCTCCATTGCGCGGGCACAGCAGGGATTAAGACGGCGTAACAGGCTGGCTGGATTTTCCATGAGATCCTCTCTTATTGTTTCCGGACACGCTACCGCCCGTCGCTGTTCCTGAACAGGAACCCCAAGCGCACAAGGTCAGGCAGACAGATTGTGTTTTTCTTTGCTGAGAACCCGTATCTCAGGCGCTCAGCAAAAAACGGCGGGCAGAGAAACGCTGCCCGCATCAGGCGATCGCCCGCAATAATCCCCGGCCGCAGAGATAACGATGCGGCCGGGATGAGCGAACGTCGCCTGCGCGCCAGCGGCGCGAAATATGACGGGCAATTACGCGGTGGCGCGTTCGTTCCAGCTATCGGAGTGAATGATGTTGCCGTCTTTATAGGTCCAGGTGATCTTCTCGTAGCGCAGCTCAATCTGTTCCAGATGGTTGTGCTTCTCGTAGGCGGGGTTTTTGATGTCGTGCATCAGGGGATTCACTTTCACCACCTTGACGTTCTCAAGTTTGGTATTGAAATACTCCACTTCCTGGCCGGCATCGTTGATTCGGTACCACTTAAACTCGGCGGACTTCAGGGTCTGACCGGTGGTCACCGCCTTGTACAGGTAGGGGCTGGAGGAGTCGATCTCCTTGGTGAACAGGAACGGCGTATGAATACGCGTGCCGGTCAGTTTGCCGGTGTTGTTATCGGTCGGGATGTACAGGTTATGCTCCTGAGCCACCACTTCGATACTGCCTTCACGATCCTGAACGTCGACAGACCCTTTAATGTCCGCGCCGCCGTCGTCTTTCAGCCAAAGATAAACAGGAATTGCCATGGAATTACTCTCCATTGTGTAGTGAAGCGCCATCATCCTGGGATGACGCAGAGGGTTGGTCCGGTAACCGGCAGGCGTCTACCTGCGGCACCAGACTGATTTCGACACGACGGTTCAGCGCACGGCCTTCCGGCGTATCGTTTGTTGCAATTGGTCGGCTTTCGCCATAGCCCTGAACGGCAAAGCAGCTGTCCGGCACGTCGCCGGTATCGCGCATCCAGTCGCGGACCGATTCCGCACGTTTCAGCGACAATAGCTGGTTGGCTTTTTCCTCACCCACGCTGTCGGTGTGACCCGCCACCACGATCAGCCACCCGGGCCTGGCCTTAATGTCCATCAGCGAGCTGACCAGCCGCTTTGTCGAACCAGGCTTCAGTACCCATTTCCCGGTATCGAATAGCGACATGCTGTCAAGGCGGATGACGTTCGGCGCGACGCGCTGCACCGGCCCGGGCGGCGGCGGAGGCGGCACGTAACCGCGAATCGCCTCCAGCAACGGCAGGCGAATCTGCTCCCCGTGATACAAGCCCAGACTCAGGCGCAGCGGGACGCCGTTACGCGCCCAGCTATCAAGCAGCGCGGCATCTGCACGCAGCACCCTGACAGCGCTGGCTTTTGGTCGATAATCATCCATCGCAATCCGCTCATAACGGGCAATATCGACGCCCACGCGCTGCAGCAGTTGTCGATTATTCCAGCCACTGCTGAGCAGCGCGGCGACAGCCGCGAGGGTGAAAATCGCGAGCGCCGCGCGCCAGGCCCTGCCTCGTGGCGTGAGTCCCCGTCCCGCCGGTAACTGCGGCAGGATGAATTCCGGCAAAGCTGAAGCGTCCCCGGTGTCGCTCTCATCTGGCTGCCAGCCAGCTACCCGCGACAGGCCGCTATGTCGGGATAACCACGTCGTCCAGGCCGACGATGCCAGACTTCCAGGCAGCGAGGGCCCGAGGCCCCACAGCACGGCCGCAGGGGTCAGAGGTGGCAGGTCGGTATTCTCTTCCGTCAACACGGCATGGACGTGCTGTTCAAACCAGCCCATCAGGCTGTTCATCAGCACCTGCTGCTCCAGCGCGGCCGCCCCACCGGCGCTTACCCAGGCCGGTACGGAACAGGGGGCGCAGGAGGGCTGCCAGACTTTCACCGCTTCACCCGGTATCGCCGCCTGCCACAACAGGTCGCGACTCATCGCGCTGCCCACCTGCCCCTGCAGCGCCAGCGGTACGGCATACCCCGTCTGCTGGCGCAGCTGGCTGAGTTGCCAGCGCAGGGCCAGCAGAGCGCTGGTCAGCGCATCGCTTTGCGCATGCCGCTGCGGGCAGACGCAGAGCAGCACCGACAGCTGAGGCCCCCATTCCGGCCGCTGGCTCAATACCTGGCGCGCGACCTGCTGCAGCTCCTCCGTCTTTTCCACGCGGATCCAGCAGCCCTGTTTGACCACTCGCACCGGTGACGCTGGCGGCCAGACACACGGCAGGTCGCCGCAAACGAGGACCACCGGTTGGCGATAAGCGCCCTCCGGGAGAGGGGCCAGGGTTGATGCGACGTTACGTCCGGTACGACGACTGGCGATGCGCCAGATCCCGATGATCAGGGCCAGCGTGACCAGCAGAATGAGCCACGCCCCCCAGCGGGGAACCGGCAAAAATAGCAGGCACACCAGCGCACTCAGCAGACTGGCCCACAGCGCCAGCCCACGCTGCTGCGGGGGGCTCATTTCACCTTCCCCGGTAACAAGGTCAGCAGCAGGTGATCGAGCCAGTGGTTGAGTCCCCACCACAGGGCGAGTACCACCACCACGCTCAGGCCAATACGTACCGGCCATGGGGCCAGCCAGCCGCTTATCCCCAGACCGGCGCGACTCTCTACCAGTACGGGAGCGGTAGCCGGGCACTGAAAAGGAGGAACACGCTCACCGAGCGCGTTGACCAGCTTCAGGCGCTCGGGGTCGTGGAGGGAGCGAAAGCTGCCAATAAAACCCAGCAGCATCACCCGCTGAAAACAGGTGACCACGGCCAGGTTGGGCGCCGGTTCACGCAACACATCACGCATCCGCTCGCACAGGGTGTCGCCGGCGTCCATGGTGCCGAGGAAGTGCCCCTGCAGCGGAATGTCATACCACTGCAGGCAGGCCTCATCCTCCACGCCGCGCCCTTTCACGGCTTCATCGAGCAGCGCGCACTGGGCGGTGAGAATATGCTGACAGCTGGCGTCATCAAGCCCGCTCGCCTTCAGCTCATGTTGCACGCGCTCGACATCAGCAATACAGCGCTGCCATAGCGTGTACCCTTCCTCATCGCGGAACTGCGGGCCGTGGCGCAGGCTGATAACCTGCAGCCAGGTGTTCTGCAGCAGCGCATCAATATCATTGGACGCGGCGTTGCCGCGTTTAGGCTCATTCACGTTCGTAGTACCGCAAAAAGTTCAAGTTCAGGCTCACCGAGCATCCCCGGGACGTAAAACATACAGGTGCCGCTCTGCAGCATTTCCGTTGCCAGAGGGTGGGACACATCGAGGCTGAAATACTGATTTTCCAGACGCAGCGGGATCGCCGCCGGCACATGACGCAATGGCGTGAGGGGCACCCCTGTCCGCGAGGAGTTGACGATGGCTTTGACATGATCCGGACTGCCCACTTTGCACTGGCGCGGAAACTGCTCCTGCAGTTGGGCGACCGGTACCGACGAACGAACCGACAGGTAGTAATCAGCCCCTTCCCGCAGCCGGGCATCGTGCAGACGCGCCTGCCAGAAGTGCAGCCGGACATCATGCTCCAGGGCAATCGCCACCACCCGCGATGGCAGGCTCGCCTCCAGCAGGTCGCTCAGTAAATCAAACAGCGGCGGAAAAACCGCGTTCAGCTGGTCATGCTGATAGATCGGGACGGCATTCGCCTGATGGGTGAGCGAAAAGGTCAGCAGGCTACCAGCCAGGCGCGCCAGCTCCGGGTAGAGGCGTTCCGGCGGGCTTTGCCGGTAACGCAGAAAGTACCCCAGCACCGGTTCGGCGCTGTTCAGCGCATTCAGCAACCAGAACAGAGAGACATCGGCTACGGCAAAATCAGCCATCCGTTCATTGCTTTCGCGACGCATGGCCATCAGGCGCGTCAGACGAGCCCGGAGCTGGACGAGCAGCTGTTCAAGCTGCGTCGCCAGCCAGCGGCTGCCCTGGATCTGCAGCAGCGGCGGGAGAAACGTCTCGTCGATAAGCCAGGCCCCCTGCGAGTCCCGCTGCAGGCGAACAAGCGGACAGGTCAGGTAATCGCTGTTGTCCTGGTGGGCGAAGCGGAGGATCAGCTCCGGCTGTATGACGGCAATCTGCCGGGTATCATCCCCAAACTGGTTACGGACATCGCGCCAGCGCTGGCGGAAGCGCGCCGGCCTTTCGGCCACCTCCTCCGGCTTCAGACAGTTGCCGCCATTCGCCTGCATCAGGGGCAGCGCCAGCACGATCACCGCCTCGCCGGACGCGCCGTCCAGCGACAGCGCGGACGGCAGCGCATCGGCATTGTCCGTATCAATCATCGTGCCATCCTGGAACCGGACCTGCAGCCTGTGAGCCTGCAGGCGGCCCAGTTTGAGCATCTCTGGTTCGAAGGTCGCCTCAACCACTCCCCAGGGGTGGTTAAGACCCATCCGGGCAATCACTTCCGCAGTCCAGGCTGCATACGCAGCCTGCTGTTGAAAATGCTGAGGCGACACCATAATGCCCCGGCCCCACAACGGACGTTCCGTTTTCATCATCGTCCGAACCTACGCCTTCGCCTTTGGCATCTGGCTAACCAGCGACAGATTGACGTCCATCCCCTCGACCTGGAAGTGCGGCACCGCGTACAGCTTCACGCGGAAGAAGCCCGGGTTATCCTCGATATCTTCCACCACCACGCTGGCATCGCGCAGCGGATGGGAGGCCTGCAGCTCGTCGCCGGGGTCGGTCATTTCGGTCACCAGGCTCCGCACCCAGGTGTTCAGCTCCAGCTCCAGCAGACGCCGGTCCTTGGTGGTGCCGATATTCTCGCGCTGGATCATCTTCAGGTAGTGCGCGATGCGCGACAGCAGGAAGATGTAAGGCAGACGCGCGTTGATACGGCTGTTGGCGGTGGCGTCGGCGGTATCGTACAGCGCCGGTTTCTGCGCGGAGTTGGCCGAGAAGAAGCAGGCGTAATCGCGATTTTTGTAGTACGACAGCGGGATAAAGCCCAGGCTGGCGAACTCAAACTCCCGCGTCTCCGGGATCATCACCTCGGAAGGGATCTTCACCTGGTTGCCGGTGCCCAGATCGTACAGGTGGATGGGCAGATCTTTCACCGCGCCGCCGGCCTGCGGACCGCGAATTTGCACGCACCAGCCGTTGTTAACAAAGCTCTTCACCATATTGGATGCGAAGGAGAACGCCGCGCTGGTCCAGAGATATTTTTCGTGGTCCGGGCCCTTCACCTGCTCGACATAGTTGAAGCTGCGCACCGGCACGGTGTCCGGGCCGTACGGCAGACGACCCAGCACGCGCGGCATCACCAGGCCGATGTAGCGGGCATCGTCAGTTTCGCGAAACGCCTTCCAGCGAATATATTCCGCGCGATCGAAGTAGTTGCCGATATCCTTAATGGCAGCCACCTCTTCCATGGTCTCTTTCAGGAAGAAGGCCGGGCCGACGGCGCCGATAAACGGCATATGGGCGGCCGCAGAGACGCGGGAGATATTGCGCAGCAGCGCCACATCCTGCGGGCTGGCGTCGAACTCATAGGCCGAGATCACCGAGCCGATCGGCTCGCCGCCGGGAGTGTCATACTCCGCGGTATAGGTGTGCCAGTAGAGGCCGCTCTGGATAAGCTCCGGCGCGTCCTCAAAGTCCTGGCGCAGATCGTCTTTGGCGACGTCGAGGATCTCCGTTTTGACGTTCTGCCGATAGTCGGTGTTGTCCACCAGCTGTTTGAGGCCGCGCCACAGGGATTCGACCTGCTGAAACTCCTGATGGTGCATCACCGCGTCCAGCTGACGGCTTATCTGGAAATCCAGCTCGGCAATATGGTGGTCGATCAGCGTTTTGTCGAGCTTTTCCACCCGCTGGCCGGACTGACGGATGCGTTCCATAAACACCTGCATCGCCGCGGTGAGACGTTCCGCCGCCGGCGCCTCGGAGAGCGCGGCATCGTCCAGAAAGTCGTTGATATCCCCGAGCCGAGACGCCGGGGTGAGATTAATTTTTTCAAACAGCGAGGCGTAAACGCCCTCGCCCGCGCTGTTTTCCTGCAGCGTGGTTTGCCCCTGAACAGGGGCGTTTTCTGTGGTAACAGACATTAGCATTTTCCCGGTTAATCCATTAACAGACTTGCCCCGCACTTATTTCGGGGCAAGCGCACTCATTTCGTCGCGTAATTCCTGGGACAGCGCCGGATCTTTCAGGATTGCCTCAAGCTCTTTTCTGAAAGTGGCGTTATCAAGCAGATTGGATTTGAGATCGCGTAATAAATTACGCATCGCCAGCATGGCACGGAGTTGCGGAATTTGCCGGGCAACCTGCTCCGGTTCAAAATCTTTGATGTCGGTAAAACGCAGTCTGACGTTCTCCTCTTCGCCATTGCCGGCCAGCGTATTCGGCACCGAGAGGTTAACTTCCGGGCTAAATTCCGAAAGTACGCTGTTAAAATTATTTTTATTGACGTTGATTTTTTCTCTTTCCGATAAAGGCCGGTTTTCCTTACCATGACTAAAATCGCCAATGGTAAGCAGTTTGAGCGGCAGTTCGACCTTCTTTTGCGCGCCGCCGGTATGAAGAGATAATTTGAGATTAATGCGCGCCCTGGGGACTTCATTCTGGAACGTATCAGCCATAGCAGTTCCTTTCCTTAAGGAATAATTATTGAAGATATATTGATGTGAAACGTGACGATGATAAAGCAAAAATGGATTACCGATCAACTTAACCACCTAATAATTATATTTATTCATAAACACCCACTTTCACCACGAAAATAAAAGCACCATGAATATCAATATTTAAAATGTGAAACAACAGTCAATGATAAATTCAATAAATAATGCACCAAAGGAATGTTTGCAATGGATACTATAAGGCGGGCTAAAACATTAAGCGGATGAATAAAGGAAACCATAGAGACGACCGGGGCAATATAATTCGCTCATTATGCAAATTTAGCGTAACAACGCAATCAATTACTCAGAGGGAAAATATCTGGCTTCCATCCGATTGCCCCTTCGCGGCGGACGCTTAATAGTGCTGGCGCGAAATCTAAACGGTAACAATATTCTTCTGCTCCCCTTACTCCCCACAAACCGATTTTTTGCGGATAACGAGCCACAGCGCGATGTCGAACAAAGTTGTCGTTAGCAAAAAAACATGAGCCCGGTTACAAGACGCACACGACACCGTCGTCGGCATCCTGAACGGTTCGCATTCTGCAAGTCGCCAAGCTATATCTAAGACACCTTTCGCCCACAACGAGACACAAAGATGAGCAAGAAAATCCTAATGCTGGTCGGCGATTATGCCGAAGATTACGAAACGATGGTTCCTTTTCAGGCACTGCAGATGATTGGCCACCAGGTCGATGCCGTCTGCCCGGATAAAGCCGCTGGCGACTATGTCATGACCGCAATCCATGACTTTGACGGCGCCCAGACTTATAGCGAAAAGCCGGGCCATCGCTTCACGCTGAACGCTGACTTCGCCGCAGTAAAGGCCGAGAACTACGATGCGCTAGTGATCCCCGGCGGCCGGGCGCCGGAGTATCTGCGCCTGAACGAGGAGGTTATTAAACTGGTACAGGCATTCGACGCCGCGCGTAAACCTATCGCCGCCGTCTGCCACGGCCCGCAGCTGCTGGCCGCCGCCGGTATTCTGCAGGGACGGACCTGCAGCGCCTATCCCGCCTGCGCTCCGGAAGTGCGCCTGAGCGGTGGGCACTATGCGGATATTGGTATCGACCAGGCGCATGTGGACGGTAACCTGGTTACCGCCCCCGCCTGGCCTGCTCATCCACAGTGGCTGGCGAAATTCGCCGCCCTGCTGGCGGAATAACCATACTGAGCCGGTGTTTTTGTTGAGCCACCCGCTCCCCTGCGGGAATCTATGCCTCAGCGCGGTGTTTAGTCTCGGGTAAACGCGCTGTTGTATGTTATGCCGATGGCGGGGATGCGCCACGATTTACCGCTTATCTTCAGGGGCCGGTTAAAAAACCAGCCCCTGAAAGATTTATCGCTGCCCTGACGGGCATCATCAATTCAGCAACGCGATCTGCTTGACCACTATTTCATTGATTTTATAGATTATTTCAGGAGTTACGCGTTCTTTGATATCGCGGTCAACAAATACCCGAATGCAATATTTGATGATTTGATACTGATTTAACTTATCACCACATTCAATTAACGGTTTTATTTCGTAGCGGTTCTTAAGATCTTTCACCAAAAGCTTAACTTCGGTTTTATCCAGGTCTTTAAAGGCGCAGTCGGAGACAATATCAACGGCAAATTCATGTGGTTTGAAATGAGGCTGTAATACAGAAGTCAATAACCCGGTGAGTTGACTCTTCCACGCCTTATTTTCCTTGTCAGCGATGTTAGCTTTATACACAGAGTGTTTGGCCTCATAGACCTTCGACCATGGGTGTCGGTTAATAATGTCATCAAGTATTTTTTTATTAACCGCCTCGGTATCGCTGATATCTATCCATTCACCAACCTTGTCATTCAAAAAATAATCATCACTGCACGCCAAATAAAAATCCTTCAGCGCGTCGATGAAGCTTTCATCGCTATGGTCAACGATACGGTCGGTAACGTCAGCGATAATGACATTTTGTGGATCCTTGCTTTGCATAATCTCACATAATGTGCTCAACATCGTCGCAAAGGCGCGGTTTGTTTTATGGTAATATACCTGCGAAAAAAGGCTGGAGCGCGCCCCAATAAACTCAGCGATCGAATCAATCCCACTCTCTTTGTAAGCAAGGTACAATTTTCCCTGTTCCTCGACCGGGACAATTGACATAAACAAGCGATTGTAATCGTAGATGCCACACTTGACGACGGAGAAATAGCCATCTCTGAGCAAGTAATCCATCCGGTCGGCATCGATCGGACAGGAAGAGATGATCGAGGTCATTAACGGCAGGATATCTGTTGCCTTTCCATTAATTTCCTCAATGATCTGTTGGTCACCGTATCTTTTTTCGATGATTTTTAACACATTTTCGATATTTATTTCGTCATCGACCTTACCTTGCTTTCTCAGATCATGATAAATCATCAGGCTGAACAACAGCGAAAGCTGTTCATGTTCAACTTTCTGTTCTGGCTTGCTTAATACATCAATGATCGAATGGTAGGCTGTGGGGAGAACATCGGAGAATTCGTGCTTACCAGGCATAAAACTCTCAAACTGGTGGGATACAGGCCCGTGCCCGATGTCATGCATCAGGGCAGCGAGTCTCAACTCCTGAATGTTGTGTTTTGGTATCTGATCGATATGACCAAACACATGGCCATCATCATATTTCTTTTGATACCGTATCGCATTCAGGCGTAAATTATTGAGTATTTCACTTGATAAATGCAGCACCCCGAGAGAGTGTTCGAAGCGGCTGTGCACCGCAGAGGGAAACACCTTATATAAAAAAGAGTTCTGTTTAATGTTGCGTAAGCGCTGGAACAGGGGGTGATTGATAAAGGCAATCTCGAGTGTCGTCAAACGAATAGTGCCGTGAATGGGATCAAGGATCTTACTGGTCAATTCATTTTCAAAATCCATATCTTAAATCCTTTCATACGTGCATTAAATATATTTAGCATATTGACTGTTTATTCAACAATAATCTTGCGCATTCAGGCAATAAGGTCAATCACTAATATTTAACGAGCAATGCGGCAGATCTTTATTTCCTTATCTCTGCACAGGGTCGCGCTATATCGGCATCCACTGACATATCGATTGACTACGGATGAAAACAGCCCCGGTTTTCTTCGCTCAGATGCGCATTCCACCGGACACTTCAATTCGCTGGGCATTCACCCAGCGATGATCATCGGATAACAGCGAGGCGATCATCGGCCCGATATCCTCTGGCAGGCCAGGTCGGCCCAGCGCCGTCATATTCGCCACCGCCTGAGCGACCTGCGGGTTATCCCGCACCACCCCGCCGCTGAAATCGGTGGCGATGGCGCCGGGCGCCACGCAGTTCACCGTGATCCCGCGACTGCCCAGCTCAAACGCCATATAGCGAGTCAGGGTTTCCACCGCGGATTTCATGATCGCATAGGGTGCCCGGTTCGCCATCACGATGCGGGTGTGGCCAGACGAAACATTCACTATTCGCCCGCCATCGGCCAGCAGCGGCAATAGTTTTTGGCTGAGGAAAAAAACGCTCTTCACGTGGATGCGATACAGCGCATCGAATTCCGCTTCCGTGGCGTTAAGAAATCCCATGCCGCTGGCGTTGCCGGCATTATTGACCAGATAATCAAATTTATCGGCGCCCAGCTCCGTCAGCGCGCCCTGAAAAGCGCTAACAAATGCGTCAAAGGTGTCGATTTCGCCGGCGCTGAAAGGCAACGCGATCGCCCGGGCGCCCAGTGCTTCAACCCGTGTAACCACCTCGTTCGCCTCGGCAAGACGCGTTTTGTAGGTCAGTACTACATTTACGCCGCGCTGTGCCAGCGCTTCGACGGTCGCGCGTCCCAGGCCGCGGCTGCCGCCTGTCACCAGGGCGATTTTTGCGCTATTGTTCATGTTTTCTCCTTTTCTCTCTGCTGAAAACATGAGCGATTATAAGCCCCTGAATGCCGACGATAAGACCGCGTTGGGCGACAGGATAGTTTTGCCTGCTGGAACAATGTCATGGATAAACTGGATACTCTGACCTTGTTTGTGCGCATCGTCGAACGGGGCTCATTCAGTGCCGCCGCCGCGGATCTGGGGGTTTCCCGGCCAGTAGCGACCGCGGCTATTAAAGCGTTGGAGGTCAGTCTCGGGGCGCGGCTGCTACATCGTACCACCCGGCACGTACGGCCGACGGCAGAAGGCTCGCTGTATTATCAGCGCTGCGTGTCCATTCTGGCGGCCCTTGAGGAGGCCAACCGCAGCGCCGGGGGGAGCATCTCCGGCACCATTCGGGTAGACGTGGCGGGCAACCTGGCGCGGACCCTGCTTCTGCCCGCACTGCCGCAGTTTCTCGCCCGCTACCCGGACATTACGCTGCAGATCGGGGAAAGCGAGCGTGACGTCGATCTGGTTCGCGAGGGAGTCGACTGCGTCATTCGCGGCGGCCATCTCCCCGACAGCGAGATGATCTGCCGGCCGCTCGCCGGGTTGCAGGAGATCACCTGCGCCAGCCCGACCTATCTCGCCCGGTACGGCACCCCGCATACGATTGAAGGACTGACGGGCCACGTGATGATCGGGTTTGTTTCATCGCGCACGCAACGTACCTTGCCGCTGAGCTTTACCCTGGATGGCCGTCAGAGCGAGGTCAGTTTGCCCTGTCGGTTGCTGACTTCCGATGCCGACGTCGGCGCCGAAGCGGCAAGGCTTGGCTTTGGCCTGTATCAAGCCCCCTTGCCCCGCCTTGAGGCCGATCTGGCGTCGGGCGCGTTAACGGAAGTGCTGGCCGATTTTCGCCCTGCGCCGCTGCCGCTCTCCCTGCTCTATCCCAGTAATCGGCAGCTCTCTGCCCGGGTACAGGTATTTATCGACTGGGTGACGGCGCTGATGAAGCCTCCCCTGGCGCAGCAGGCATCCGGAAGGCTAAAATAACGTTTGCTATTATTCACGGCACGTGCGTTAATCGTTGAGTCGATTTACCAGACAAAAAGTTATTATCTGAGTACGTGTTCTCATCTCCAGGCGTTATCCCTGATACCACCTTCCTTTGAGCAGTCCCGTTAGTAGTTTGCTTTTTCTGTAAACAGGCCCTGTCAGATCCTTGTCGACTCCTTAAAAAGTCCGCCATCTGACACAAAACCCGGCTTACCACCAACTAAAATCAGCCGCGTTAATTTTCCTGAAACGACCATTGTCTTTTCAACAGAACATCACCCATACAAGGTTTACATTATGATCGAACATATCCATTTTAGATGCCCATGCTGCCATGGCTCCCAGTACAGAACGTCCCAGTTTGACGTCACTGAAAAAAACCCTTTTGGTGCGAAATGCATTTTCTGCAAATCAGCCATGATGACATTAGATACCATCCGTCCTCATCACCTTGGCGTGCACTCCGCTGCCCAAGCACAGCAATAAGATGATGAAGCCGGTGAACGCGGGTGGGGAAATTCCCCCGGTGATTCACCCGGGGGCAACGTCTGTTCCCTCACCCGCAGCGATCGTCGGTGGCATGGCTTAGGCGGGTATCAGGCAACGCTTCTATCAGGGTAGTCACATTCTCCCCGGCGCCAGTTTCCACATTAAAATAGTCCACCGCACGCAGAATAAGCCGCAAGCCTCTGCCGCCTTCCGCTAACGGATCGACATCAAAGTGCTCATCGTTACGCGCCAGCGCCAGGCGTTCGGCAGGAAAGATCTCTCCCGCATCGATAAAGCGCATCGTCACGCGGTCATTGGTAGCGAATATTTCCCGGGAGACTGCCGCTTTAAAGGCCACTGCGACGGAAGCATCCAACCGACATGTCACCGGCCAGAGGATCAACTGTCACCAGTCAACTGCCCGTGACGATCGACTACCGCATTGACAACCATCGCGGCAAACGCGTGGGCGCTAACCATCATACTGAACCCGTCGCCGCAGCGCAGGCGAGGAGATGGATATCGAATCAGCCGATGCCGCAATCAGTCGTGGATTTTCACCCCCAGACATCCGCGAACGAACTCAGGGTTGAAGTGTTTTACCGCTTCGCCAACATAGCCTAAATCCAGGGCGCTGATTTGCGCCATTTCGTTATCTGTTAATACGAAATCCCAGATAGCAAAATTTTCTTCAATGCGCTCCTGGCGGGTGGATTTAGGGATCACCGTGACGCCACGCTGCACGTTCCAGCGCAGAACAACCTGCGCAATGGTTTTCTGGTGCGCATCGGCGATCCCCCGAAGCAATGCATCTTGATACGGATTATGTCTGCCACCGCCTAACGGCGCCCACGCTTCAGGCTGAACGTGATAATGCTTCATGGCTTCCAGCGCCGCGGGCTGCGCGAAATAAGGATGCAGTTCAACCTGGTTCACCATTGGTTTAATTCTGACAGTTTCGCAGAAGTTAGCTAACACATGGGGGTAAAAATTGGAGACGCCGATCGCTTTCAGGGTACCGGCCTCATAGGCCTCTTCCAGCGCACGCCAGGCGCTGAAATAATCGCCCATCGCCTGATGTAGCAAATAAAGATCAAAGTATTCCAGGCCCGATTTTTTTAATGACGCGGCAATCCCGGCTTTCGCCATCCCGGTGTTGGCCATGTCCTGGACCCACAGTTTGGAGGTAATAAACAGCGCCTCGCGGGTACACAAACCTTCGGCGATGGCTTCGCGCACGGCCTCACCCACCGCATCTTCATTATCGTAGACGGCAGCGGTATCGATGAGGCGATAACCGGTGCGAATGGCGTTCAACACCGCCTGCTTACACTCCGCTTTATCGGTCACCTTGAAAACGCCGAAACCCAGCATCGGCATTTTGCGAGCGTTACTTAATACTGAATATTCCACGGTGAAGCTCCCCTCTTGTTAAAACACCATGGTAAGACAGGAACGCGGTCACGATTAGCCTGTCATTCCTGATTTGACTTATGCATTCAATTCATTAATCGCAGTGCGCTGAGATGATCTGATTTTGACAGAGAGCAGAAAAGTCACCCCTGCCGCGCCCAGCAGTAACAGACCGCTCAGTGCAAAAGTGCTGTGCCATCCCAGACTATCAAACACCAGGCCGCCTACCGTTGACCCGAGGGCTATCGATAGCTGGATCACGGCGACCATCAGCCCGCCGCCCGTCTCCGCATCCTCGGGCAGCGTCCGCGCAATCCATGTCCACCAGCCGGTGGGCGCCGCCGTCGCCAGCAGGCCCCACAGGCTTAACAGTACGGCGACCGATCCCGTGTGGTGTCCGGCCAGCAGAAGCGTTCCGGCAATTGCGGCCATTAACAACGGGATAGCCACCAGCGTCGGATAAAATCGGGCATTCAGAACGGTCGTAATAAGCAGCGTGCCGATAAAACCGGCGATACCCATTGTCAGCAATATCAGGGACAGACCAGAAGGACTGACCTGGGTCACCGTCTCCAGAAACGGTCGCACATAGGTAAATAAGGTAAACTGTCCCATAAAGAACAGTCCGCAGGCCAGCAATCCCAGGGATAGCGTAGAAAGACGGAACAGACGCAGCACCGCTCCCTGCCGCTGTGGTGCGCGCGGACTTTTCATCGACGGCAGGCTAATGCATTGCCAGACGAAGGCCAGCACCGCCAGCGGGACAAGACATAAAAAGGCGCCGCGCCAGCCGACGGTGGCCCCCAGGTAGCTGCCCAGCGGCGCTGCCACAACGGTGGCCAGCGCGTTGCCGCCGTTAAAGATGGCCAGTGCGCGGGGGACCTGGCGTTGCGGCACCAGCCGAATGGCCGTTGCCGCCGACATCGACCAGAAGCCGCCGATGACGATCCCAATGAGCGCTCTGCCCAGCATATAAACCGGGAAACTGGACGCCAGGGCAATAATCACCCCAGAGGCTGCCATCAACGCCGTGAGCCCCAGCAGCAGCCATTTACGGTCCAGCGATCCGGTAAGACGGGATATCGTCAGGCTGGTCAGTACCGCCAGCGCGCCAGAAAGCGCAATGCCCTGACCGGCTAATCCCTCGGTAATGTGTAAATCACCCGCGATGGGTGTCAACAGACTGACCGGCATAAATTCTGAGGCAATGAGCACAAATACGCAGAGCGTCATCGCCAGGACGCCGCTCCAGTGTGCCCGGGTGTTATGTAATCCAGACATTATTTATCTCCGACAAAACAAAGCCGCCTGAAGGCGGCTTTGGGGATGTCTCCGGCACAGGAGAGCTATTGCAGGTTGGTTTTGAAAAATTGCGTGAATGTAGCAAAGGGAATTTTGCCCGCGACGTTGTCATAGAGATCGACGTGGTTTGCGCCAGGGACAATCACCAGCGCTTTCTCTGAGCTGCCGATGGCCTTAAAGGCATCTTCGGCAAAATAGCGTGAATGGGCTTTTTCGCCGGTCACGATAAGCGTCGGAATAGTCACTTCGCTGGCGTAACTCAGCAGCGGCATATTCATAAACGACAGCGGCATCGTCGCATTCCAGGCCCCGGTTGAATTAACCGAACGCGGATGGAAACCACGCGGCATACGGTAATAATCGAAGAACTCTTTCAGGACCGGGTTGGGGTTGGCGGGCAAGGTTTCCGGCAAAATACGATCGGCAGCGCTGACGTTGCCCTTATCATCAACATAAATGTCATGCCCACCGGGGACGAAGGTGCCGTTTGCCGCATCTTTCCAGCGCTGCACGTTCAGATAGCGCAGTACGGCGCGACGATCGGCAGTGGTATAGCGGTCTTTGCCATCGCCCACTCCATGCCCCATCGCGCGGCTCATGTCATACATTACGCTGGTCGCCACCGCTTTGACGCGTGTATCCATCGCCGCGTCGTTCAGGGCCATACCGCCCCAGCCACAAATGCCGAGCAAACCGATACGGTTGCGATCCACCTCTTTTTGCAGGCCCAGAAAGTCCACCGCGGCACTAAAATCCTCGGTATTGATATCCGGTGAGGCCACGTTGCGTGGGTAGCCACCGCTTTCGCCCGTATACGATGGGTCAAACGCCAGGGTGACAAACCCCTGTTCGGCCAGCGTCTGGGCATACAGGCCGCTGGACTGCTCTTTTACCGCGCCGAAGGGACCGCTCACGGCAATAGCTGCCAGTTTGCGTTCACCGCGATCCTTCGGCAGGTAGAGATCGCCAACTAAGGTTATCCCGTAGCGGTTCTGGAAGGTCACCTTACGGTGATCCACTTTCGAACTCTCAGCAAAAGTTTTGTCCCATTTTTCAATCATTGAAACAGGCGCATTCGGGTTAGTTGTCTCAGCAGAGCTCATCGTTGTGACTCCAGTTAATGAGGCGCAAAGCAGCATGGCAGGTATCGCGGCTGTCAGTTTTTTGGTGAAAACCGTCATCAAAATTCCCCTAAATAAACGTGATCAATGCAAGTCTTCAGTAGACAACGCTGCTGTGCTTTGTTGTCGTGCGCTTAGTGTAGCCAGCAGTAATGGTTCTGATTAGAGGCTGAAAAATGCTAAAATTAATACCATATTGTTCTAAATGGCATCTGGGTGACGAGGCGGGAGAATGGCGAAACGGGAAAACTATAATGACCTCTATCTGTTTATGCAGGTTGTGCGGGAAGGCAGTTTTACCGCCGCAGCACAACGACTTGGCCTGGCGCAGTCCGGTGTAAGCCGTGCGGTTCGTGAACTTGAAGAGCGGCTGGGCGTTCAGCTTCTGGTGCGTACCACCCGCCGGTTGTCGCTCACTCAGGCGGGTGAGCAGCTCTATCACAATGTCGAATCCGGTTTCGACGCCTTAGATATGGGACTCGCCACGCTGGCCCACTATCGTCAAACGCCCTCCGGTACGGTACGCATCAATGCCAGCCAGCATGCCATTGATAAAGTCCTGCTGCCGAAGCTGGCAGTATTTAAACACCGCTATCCCGATATCAGACTGGAACTGATCAGCGAAAGCCGGTTTGTCGATATTATTGCGCAGCGATTCGATGCGGGCGTGCGTCTGGGCCCGGAAGTCGGGAGTGGCATGATTGCGGTACGCATTTCGCCCGATATGGAGATGGCGGTGGTGGGTACACCGGAACATTTTCGCCGCTACGGCTTTCCACAAACGCCCGCCGATTTAGTCGTCCACCCCTGCATCGCTTATCAGTTCGGCGACGGCAGCCTTTACGCCTGGGAACTTAATGTGGATGGCAAAAAAATTACCCACCCGCCTCAGGGACAGTGGGCTTTCGCCGATAGCTACATGGAGGCCAAAGCGGCGAGGCTCGGTCTGGGGCTGGCCTATGTCCCGGAAGAGCTGATTACCGACGATCTCGCCCAGGGCACGCTTATCCGGGTGCTCCAGCGTTATAGCCAGCGTCTGGAAGGTTCATTTCTCTATTACCCGCACCGCAATGTGTCGCCCGCGCTGAGAGCGGTCATTGATACATTGCGAATGTAGCAAAGGTCGCCTGGATCGTGTTTTGAACTGTGGCAAGAGGTACCTCTATCCGCACTAAATCAAGACTCAATATTCGCAACCTTACGTGAGTCAGCCTCCCTTTGGAACCTGCTTTTTTAATATATCGTTAGCATTTTCAATGGGAAAAAGGATATATCCTTCGTTTTTTTTACATTTTACAACTTCCACATTAATATTATTTCCTCTAATATAGATAACACGGTAACTATCAGATGTTTCAGCGAGATACCTCGCATCTTTCCCTAACTCTGGAATCGTCCAGTACTTATTATTGCATCGAAAAGAGCTTCTGGTATCATAAGAATAAACCTTTTTGGTCACAGCATTAAATAACCAACCTGCGCTACCCAAATAAGAAATATAACTAATGCTAAAAAAAACGCAAGATAAACAAAATATCGAATAATGGATCATCGGAGGCACTTTAATTTTTCTTATCCGGAATAAATCTGTTGTACCTTCTAAAATCATACACCCCACGTGGGAAGTAATCAAAAAAAATGGAATGGCAAACAAAATCGAGAATGACCAACTAATATAAGGAACTTTAGCGATATCAACATCAAAAAACTCTTTAACAAAACCATTTGCAATCATCTTAGAAAAAAACAATATAATCGAGAACACAATAAAAAGGATTTTATTTATTATTTTGACTATCTTTTCTTTTACTCTTGACATACACAAAAAATAATAATTAACAAGCAAGAAAGTAAAATAGCCTGTTGAAATAGCTAAGAGAGCAAGACCATAATTCAAATCACTCCCTGAAAATACTATCGAGCCTGAAACAAAAAAAACCAAGATTAGTACCATCGAGTCTGTAATAATTCTTTTTAGTTTACCTCTTCGTCTGGGAAAGACACCTTTTATTTTCTTTTTTTCCTTAGTTGCAAAGGTCGAAACAGAGTAGAAACTTATAATATATGTGGAAATTGATAACATACCAGTAAATGTTATGATGATGAATAGATCAGTTTCCGGATGCTTCCTGGCATAGATCAAACTAAACAGGATGGCCAGCAATAGATTAAAACCAATCACTAATAGCATAGGTATTGAGCGAAGTATATTTGCCATCATTAATTTCCTTCTTTAACAAATAATATTGCAGACAGTTATAACAGAAATAGTTTCCTCTCGTCTATTCTATGGTGCTACCTAACATACCGGACATATGAAATCAATGTACATTGTTAGTAATTCAGGATTACAGAAAACTGGTATTTTCACTTAAGTCGATCTTCGGTGCGACCAGTTACTGAACATATAATATGCAAAGAACAGCTTTTTTATATATCTCGAACATGAAATATTATTTATTTCTGGTTCATCATTATAGGAAAGACGATATTAATTTTTAAGATCTGGCATAGATTAAAGCACCAAATTCTCAATTGGCTAATTTACTTATTAATAAATAACTGGCGCGGCAAGACGCGCCAGCTCGGGGATCAGCGATGGTTGCCTGACATTATCAGGCAACCAGTACCGGTTAGTGCTTCACGATATACATGGTACGGCTGTAGGCCACATCTTCCGGGTTGGTGATCGGGTAGCCTTTCAGCCACGGCTTAATCAATCGGCCGTTAGTGTACTGGTAGATCGGCGCGATCGGCGCTTTGACCATAATGATCTTTTCCGCCGCGTTGTAATCGTCGTTACGCGCTTTGGCCGAATTCTCTACCGCCGCCTGGGCGAGGATTTTGTCGTACGCCGGATCGTTAAAGCGCGAGATATTGCCGCTGTGGGTGGAGGTCAGCAGCGACAGGAAGGTGGACGGCTCGTTGTAGTCCCCCACCCACGAAGCGCGGATCACGTCGAAATTGCCGGTGTTACGGCTGTCGATATAGGTTTTCCACTCCTGGTTCTGCAGCTTCACTTCCACGCCGAGGTTTTTCTTCCACATCGACGCCACCGCGATGGCAATTTTCTGGTGGTTCTCAGAGGTGTTATACAGCAGCGTCAGCTTCAGCGGACGATTCGGGCCATAGCCAGCGGCAGCCAGCAGGGCTTTCGCCTGGGCATTAAGCTCAGCCTGACTCATGCTCTCAAACTGTGACGGCTGGGGGGTGAAGCCCGCCGTCACGTCCGGCGTGAAGCGCCAGGCCGGTTTTTCCCCGGTCCCCAGTACTTTCTCCGCCATCACCCGGCGATCGATGGTCATGCTCAGCGCCAGCCGTACCCGCTCATCCGCCGTCGGCCCCTTTTGGGTATTGAAAGCGTAATAGTAGGTACCCAGCTGCGGCGGGGTATACACCTGCCCCGGAATATCCTTCAGCAGTTTCTGGTACATATTTTTCGGGAAAGACTCGGTGATATCGATATCCCCTGCAAGATAGCGCTTGGTGGCGGCGGACTCCTGGTTAATCGGCACAAAGGTGACCTGCTGGATCACCGTTTTGGCGTTATCCCAGTAGTGCGTGTTCGGCACCACCACCAGCTTCTCATTGACCACACGGTCTTTCAGAACATAGGCGCCGTTGCCCACCAGGCTGCCGGGTCGCGTCCAGTTCGCCCCGCTGTCGACATTCGCCTTTTGCACCGGATAGAAGGCAAAGCTGGCGGTCAGGTTGCTGAACCACGGCAGTGGTTTATCCAGCTGCACCCGCAGGGTGTGGGCGTCGACGGCGGTGACTCCCAGGGTCTCCGGCGCGGCTTTGCCGTCAATAATGTTCTGCGCGTTAGCGATCCCCGCCAGCGCCGCGAACCAGGCGAACGGCGAAGTGGTTTTCGGATCCACCAGACGCTGCCAGCTATAGACGAAATCTTCGGCGGTAACCGGCGTGCCGTCGGACCAGCGGGCGTTATCACGCAGGGTAAAGGTCCAGACGCGGTTATCGTTGCTCTGCCAGCGGGTCGCTACGCCTGGAACCAGGTTGCCTTTCGCATCCTGATTGACTAAACCTTCAAACAGATCGCGGATCACCTGGATTTCCGGCAGGCCCACCGCTTTGGCGGGATCTAACGAGGCGGGTTCATCTTTGATATGGCGCACTAACAGCTGTTTTTCCGCCAGTACCGTGCCCGGAGGTACGTCAGCCGCCCAGGCCAGAGAAGATACGCTGGCTAACCACAGCGCGCCGCATGTCAAAGCGACAGGATACTTCATAAGATCCCCTTTAAAATGAAAAAAATACCGCCAACAGAGCGATAATTATTTGTTTCATCACCTGAAATTGCAAACGACATATGATAGAAAATTGATGTGCCGTCGGATTTCACGCCTCAGGGAATGGGTTTGATCCCGATACGCTTTTCGCCAACACTAAATAATAACGACACACAGGAAGCCCTATGTCTATTTCACGTCCTCGCCCGCAGCGCGGCGACTTTCCGCCGGGAACCCGGCAGTATGGCAGCTCGGAACTGGGCGCGCCGCTGCTGTGGTTTCCTGCGCCGCAGGCCGACAGCCGTAGCGGGCTGATTATTGCCGGTACCCACGGTGATGAGAATTCGTCGATTGTGACCCTCTCCTGCGCCCTGCGCACCCTGAAACCCGAGCTACGCCGCCACCACGTGGTGCTGACGGTCAATCCTGACGGCTGTCAGCTCGGGCTGCGCGCCAATGCCCGCGGCGTTGACCTCAACCGTAACTTTCCAGCAGCCAACTGGAAGCAAGGGGAAACGGTTTACCGCTGGAATAGCGCGGCGGCGGAGCGCGACGTGGTGCTGTTGACCGGCGAGCAGCCGGGTTCGGAACGGGAGACCGAGGCCCTGTGTCAGTTGATCCATCAGATTCATCCGGCGTGGGTGGTCTCCTTTCACGATCCGCTGGCCTGTATCGAAGATCCGGGCCACAGCCCGCTGGGTCGCTGGCTGGCCGACGCCTTCTCCCTGCCGCTGGTGGGCAGCGTGGGCTACGACACGCCGGGCTCCTTTGGCAGCTGGTGCGCCGATATCGGACTCCCCTGCATAACCGCCGAGTTCCCGCCGGTCTCCGCCGACGAGGCAACGGAGCGTTACCTGCCGGCGATGACCGATCTGCTGCGCTGGCAGGCTTAAAGATGAAGCACGCCGGTGCTGAACCGCAGCGCCGGCTCAACGTCCACCGCCAGCCATGTCGGGCCGTCGAGGTCAGCGAAGCGCGCCAGCGGCGCCAGAGGGAGCGCGGCGGCGATCCCGCGCGAGGTGCAGAGCATACAGCCCAGCATCCGTTCAAATTCCTGCCGTTCCGCCTCCCCGGCCAGAGCCAGCGCTTCGGTCAGGCCGCCCGTTTTATCCAGTTTGATATTGATCATCTCATAGCGCCCGCGCAGCCGCGGCAGGCTCTCCCGGGTGTGGCAGCTCTCGTCGGCGCAAATCGGCAGCGGATGAACGAAGTTTTCCAGCGCCGAGTCGTCGTCGGCGGGGAGCGGCTGCTCAAGCATCGCCACACCGAGGTCCGCCAGCAGCTGACAGCGCGCCGCCAGCCCCTCGCTGTGCCAGGACTCATTGGCGTCAACAATCAGCGTAGCCTCCGGCGCCGCCTGGCGGATAGCGATTAGCCGCTCGCTGATCAGTCGATCGTCGAGCTTCACCTTCAACAGCTGGGCCCCTGCCTGCCACAGCGCCGCGGCGCTGGCCGCCATCTGATCCGGCGTGCCAATGACCACCGTCTGGGCGGTAATCACCCGGTTAGGCAACGCCACGCCCAACAGCTGGGCCAAGGTTTTGCCTTCGCGCCGGGCCTGCAGATCCCATAGCGCGCAGTCAATGGCATTGCGGGCGGCGCCTGCCGGCAGCAGCCGCTGCAGCTGTTCGCGGGTAAGCCCCGCCTCCAGTTGCTCGCCGATCGCCATCACCTGGGCCATGACCGAGGCGATGCTCTCGCCATAGCGGGGATAGGGTGTGCATTCGCCTACCCCTTTCACGCCGTCCTCTTCCAGTTCCACTACCACCACTTTTGCCTCGCTGCGGCTACCGCGGGCGATCACAAAAGGGGTATGGAGCGGCCAGGCTTCCTCATACACTCGCACGTTACGCATTCCCTTGTCCTCTCTGGTAAATGTTAAATAGGGTTTGCCGTGTAGCTGGCGGATGTCATACACTACTCGCGACGTTAACTATATGTAAACAGGAAGATAACCATGTCACAAACCGTGCATTTCCAGGGCAACCCCGTTTCTGTTCAGGGCACCATTCCGCAGGCAGGCGCTAAAGCGCAGCCGTTTACGCTGGTCGCCAAAGATCTCTCTGACGTCGCGCTGAGCCAGTACGCCGGCAAACGTAAAGTACTGAATATTTTCCCGAGCATTGATACCGGCGTGTGTGCCGCATCAGTGCGTAAATTCAACCAGCTGGCCGCTGAACTGGACAACACCGTAGTGCTGTGCATTTCCGCTGACCTGCCGTTCGCCCAGTCCCGCTTCTGCGGCGCGGAAGGCCTGAGCAACGTGGTCACCCTGTCCACGCTGCGCGGCGCGTCCTTCCTCGCTGACTACGGCGTCGCCATCGCCACCGGTCCGCTGGCTGGCCTGGCTGCGCGTGCGGTGGTCGTAATCGATGAAAACGATCAGGTCGTCTACAGCCAGCTGGTGAACGAAATCACCGAAGAGCCGGACTACGACGCCGCGCTGGCCGCCCTGAAAGCCTGATAACAGATTGCCCGGGCGCATCGCGCTCGCGGACATTCGATCTGCCCAGCCCTCGCTCTGCGAGGGCTTTTTATTGCCGCGGCGCATAGCGGGAGATAGCCCGCGCCATCGCCGGGCCGGTCAGCAAAATGGTAAACAGCCGCAGCGTCTGTAGCGCCATAATAAACGACATGTCCGCCCGGGTGCCGGCGGCGATAATCGCCACCGTGTCCAGCCCGCCGGGGCTGGTGGCCAGATAGGCGGTCATAAAGTCCATCTGCAGAATATGGGTCAGGGCAAGGGCCATCAGGGCGCACATAAGGATCAGTCCGATGATGGAGGCGATAATCTGCGGCAGCGTCTTGAGGGCCAGCAGAAAAATGGCTTTATTAAACTGGAGCCCCACCGTCCAGCCCAGCACCGCATAGGCCATCGCCAGCAGCCACTCCGGCAGCTCCAGCATCAGCCAGCCGCCGCCCTGGGCCAGCGCGCCAAGCAGCATCGGCAGCAGCATGGCCCCGGAGGGGATGCGCAGCCGCATGCCCAGCCAACAGGCCACCGCCGTCAGCAGCAGCGTGAAAGGGAAATTCAGGGTCAACGATGGAAACCAGACAATATCCTGAGTCATTTCCTGTGCTTCATTGCCCAGGGCATAGCGCACCACCAGCGCCGCCGCGCCGACGACAAACAGCACCCGCAGATACTGCATCAGCGCCACCAGCCGCACATCGGCCCCGTACTCCTGGGCCATCACCACCATTGCCGACGCGCCGCCGGGAGAGCTTCCCCAGGCGCCAGTGGCGCCCGGCAACGCGCTGTAGCGGACCAGCAGCCAGCCGGTAAGGCCGCTTATCGCCAGGGTGGTCAACAGGATCGCCAGCACCAGCGCCCAGTTGTTGAACAGCACGCCAAAAACAGAGGGATTAATCGCCCGGGCGATCATGCAGCCGACAATGGCCTGCGCCGCCAGATAACAGGGGCGAGGGATGCTCAGCTTCACCCCGCGCAGGCTCAAAATGAGACCGGCGATCAGCGGCCCCAGCAGCAGCGCTGCCGGCAGGTGTATTCGTAACAGCAGCGAGGAAAAGAGAACAGAGAGCAGCAGCAATATCAGCCAGTGCCCGATCGCGCGACGCGACGCCAAGATGCACCACCCCGGAAAAAGGATTAAAAAACCAGTATATACAGGTTTGGCCCGCTTTGCAGGCCGGGATGCCGGCGACGTGAGTCGCCGGCCTGGCGGGATTATTCGTCGCCCTTTTTCTGACTCAGACCATATTCACGCAGCTTATTGGCGATGGCGGTATGCGACACCCCCAGCCGCTTCGCCAGCTTACGGGTGCTGGGGTAGCTGCGATAGAGCTGGGTCAGCACCGAGCGCTCAAAGCGGCGGGTGATGTCGTCCAGCGACCCTTCCATGGCCTCCTCGCCCACCGGCAGCGAGGCGACGTCATGGTCCGGCAGCAGAATGTCCTGTGGACGCAGCTCAAATCCTTCCAGCTGGGTCAGTGCGCGATAGACGGCATTCTTCAGCTGGCGGACGTTGCCGGGCCAGCTGTAGCGGGTAAGCACCGTACTGAGATCGGCAGAGAGCTTCGGCCGCGGGATCCCCTGCTCGTCGGCAAAGCGGGCCACGAACAGCTCCGTCAGCGGCATGATGTCCTGCGGGCAATCGCGCAGCGGCGGCAGATACAGCGTCAGGACGTTGAGGCGATAGTAGAGATCTTCGCGGAAAAGCCCTTTCTGCACCAGCTCGATCAGGTTTTTCTGCGTCGCGCAGATCACCCGCACATCGACGTGCACTTCATGATCCTCGCCAACGCGGCGGAAGGTGCCGTCGTTGAGAAAGCGCAGCAGCTTAGTCTGCATCCGCGGCGACATCTCGCCAATTTCATCCAGCAGCACCGAGCCGCCGTTGGCCTGCTCGAAGAAGCCCTTCTTGCCCTGCAGCGCGTCGCCAAACAGCTCGCTCTCGACCGCGTCCTCGGGAATGGAGCCGCAGTTGAGCGCCAGATAGGGTTTGCCCGCCCGCGGACTGGCCAGATGGCAGGCATGGGCCAGCAGATCTTTACCGGTGCCGGTGTCGCCGACAATCAGCAGCGGCGCGCTGAGCATCGCCAGCTTGCGCGCTTGCTCTACCACGTGGCGCATTTTCGGCCCCACCGCGAGGATCTGACTGAAAGCGCTGGTATCCTGGCTGGTCATGGTCTGCAGCTGGCGTCCCATGCGCACGGTTGAGCGCAACATCGCCACGGCGCCGGTCAGCACTCGCTCGTTATGCTCTCCTTCCAGATAGACCGGAGTCACTTCCAGCAGGTAGTTCTGCCCATTCACCACCACATGCTCCGCATGCGTCTCCTGCGGGCTGCTCTCCAGCCAGCGCTGAACGTTAAAATCGGCGATCAGCTGGGCCACCGGGTGGCTACGCAGCTTCGCCTGGCTTTGGCCAAACAGCAGGCAGCTGGCGGGGTTCGCCAGTTCCACCCGACCTTTGGTATCCAGCGACAGCACCGGCTCCGGCATCGCTACCAGCAGCGCGCTGAGCGCCAGGTGTTCACGTTCAGACGGCATCCAGGGCACGGTGCGCACGTCCGTCACGCCGGCGATACGGCGGATCTCAGCCATCAGGCTGCTGAACGTGGCGAATTCCAGTTCGGCGAAATTGAGGTAAATTCGGCCAATAGGGTCAATATCGATACCGCGCAGGTCAATACCACGCAGCACCAGCAAATCGAGCAATTCACGAGTCAGACCGAGACGGTCTTCACAAAAGACTTCAAGACGCATGGGAGTGTTCACCCTAAAAGTGCCAATGACGGGAGAATAATAGGCCAGGAATGGGTTTTCGGGAAGCTAACTGTCAACAATTATTGACAGTGTGGCGGAAAAATGGGCGCTGTGGCGTAAAGTCAGACGGTCAGTGGTTAAATCACCGGCCAGGCGGCCGGTGAGTCTTGGGTCAGGCGTGGAAAGCAGGCAGCCACTGACGGTTCTCAGCGATCACCTCATCCAACGCCAGTTCGAGCATCTCGCCGCTGACGATCAGCGGATTCAGCATCAGAGCACGCCATGCGGTGTGGCGGTTGCCGGTGAGCGCGGCCTCGATAGTCAGCCGTTCAAATGATTTCATCAGCTGCAGCAAACGCAGGGTATCTTCCGGGAACGGCGCCACATTGAGAGGTAGCGGACCAGAAGCGGTAATCAGCGAGCTGACCTCTACCGCGCAGTCATCCGGCAGGCCATTGATGGCGCCGTTATTACGCGTGTTGACGTGCATGAGAATCCGCTTGTCGTTGTAGATGGCATTCATCAGCTCGCAGGCCGCCTCGGAATAGTACTGGCCGCCGCGCCCTTCCAGCGCCTTCGGTTTGACTGCCAGGTGCGGGTCGCGGTACTGGTCAAACAAGATTTTTTCCAGCTGCTTAACCACTTCCCCGCGGGTTCCTTCGCCGCCCGCCTCCGCCAGCTCCTGGCGCAGCAGATCGTCTTTCATGTAGTAATAACGCAGATAGGCGCAGGGGATCATGCCTAAGCCCTGCAGCAGATGCGACGGCCAACGGAACGGCGGAATGTTGCGCGGCACCAGCGGATCCCGACCGGCGTTGATCTCGGCTATCACCTCCGGCAGCCATTCTTTACCTTTGTGCAGGATCTGGCGCACGAAGATAAAGTGGTTCAGGCCGGCGACCTGCATCACCACCTCTTTTTCGTCAGCGCATTGCAGCAGAGTGGTTATCCCTTTTTGCATAATCACCGGCATGTTACACAGGCCGACGGCTTTGATGCGGCTGTGGCGCAGGATCGCTTCGGTCACCATCCCCGACGGGTTGGTAAAGTTCAGCAGCCAGGCGTCGGGACACAGTCGCTCCATATCGGCAGCGATCTCCAGGGCGATGGGAATGGTGCGACAGGCGTTGGCGAAGCCGCCAAGGCCATTGGTCTCCTGGCCGATCAAGCCATACTTGAGGGAGATACGTTCATCGCTGATCCGGGCGTCAAGGCAGCCGGCGCGAAACTGCGAGCAGACGAAATCGGCATCGCGCAGCGCGCTTTCCCGGTCAAGGGTGGCCACCACTTCAATAGTCAGCCCGGCTTTGGCGATCATTCGCCGCGCCAGTCCGGCGATAATCTCGACTTTCTCTTTGCCCTCTTCAATGTCCACCAGCCATAGCGAAGCGACCGGCATTTCGTGATAGCGGTTGAGCAAACCTTCAATCAGTTCCGGGGTGTAGCTGGAGCCACCGCCAATCACCACAATTTTGAGTCCTGACATGGTATACCTCGGTTTAGTTACGATATAACTATTTAAAACCGGCAAAACTGGCCTAACAAACGAATTAAATCGGCCTATGCATGAACTCAATTAATGCATAAGGGAGACAATCTGTGCTTGAGCAACAAAGCATCCTTGCGCTGCTGCAGACCTTTGAGGTGACCGCCCGCCACCTGAGCTTTACCCTTGCCGCGCATGAAATGAACCTTACCCAGGGAGCGGTCAGCCATCGGATCCGCAGGCTGGAGATGCACATCGGGTTTCGCCTGTTTGTCCGCATGACGCGTAAACTGGCGCTGACAGAGGAAGGTAAGCGGCTGCTGGCGACGTTAAGCCATTCGCTGCGGGCGATTAACGATGAAATTGAGGATATTCGCGATCAGGATCTGCGCGGCACGCTGCATATTGGTATTGCGCCGACGCTGGCCCATCTGTGGCTGATGCCGCGTCTGCCGCGCTTTCAGGCGCAATGGCCGGGACTGAATCTGCAGTTTCGCGTGCGCGCCGGGGTGATGGATTTTAACGAGGAGCGGGTGGATCTGGCAATTTACTACGGCGCCACGCGCTATCCCGATCTTTATCAACAGCGGCTGATGGCGGAAAGTTTGCTCCCGGTCTGCTCCCCGCGTTATCGCCAACAGTATCGTCCGCTGAGCGGCGGCGACCCGGCGGCGCTCGTCTGGATCCATGCGTGCGAATCCACCGACGTACAGGATCAATTTGCGGAATGGCGCCTGTGGTGCCAGCACAGCGGACAGGCGTTACCTTTTGACGGCCGGTATTACGCGGTGAATAACCACTCGCTGGCCATCGAGATGGCGCTCAATGGACTCGGCGTGGTGATGGGGCGTAAAACGCTGATCCAGCCGCTGCTCGACGCCGGCAGGCTGGTGGCTTTGTCTGAAAATGAAGCGCCCTCGCCCTTTGGCTATAACCTGATTTGTCCGCAGGAGAACCGTTCCCGCCCGCGCTTTCGCGCCTTCAGCGAGTGGCTGGCGGCGGAATGCGCCTAATCGAATATTGCCAGGGTGCGCGTGCCAGAGCTTGACGTCGTAGGCCGGGCAAGGCGAAGCCGCCGCCCGGCAATGTCTCTCAGCAGGGGTTAGTTTTCCGGGCGGGTTTTGCTTTTCTGCAGGGTCTCTTTTAACTGCCCAATCAGCTCGCGACGAAAATCGCCGAGCCGCGGTTTATCATCGGCGATCCACGGCAGCGGGCGGCACAGCTCCATCGCCTTGATCCCGAGACGGGCGGTCAGCAGGCCGGCGCCAATGCCCTGCGCGGCGCGCGCCGACAGCCGGGCCGCCAGATCCTGCGACATCCAGTCCATGCCCACCTCGCGCACCAGTTCGCTGGCGCCAGCGAAAGCGATATTAAGCAACACCAGGCGAAACAGTCGCAGACGGCTGTAATACCCGAGCTCAATGCCGTACAACGTGGCAATTCGGTTGATCAGCCGCAGGTTCCGCCAGGCGATAAACGCCATATCCACCAGCGCCAGCGGACTGACGGCAATCATCAGCGTCGACTCCGCCGCCGAACGGCTGATTTCCCGCCGCGCCTGGGCATCGAGCACCGGCTGCACCAGCTGCGCATAAAGGCTCACCACTTCACGGTCGCTTTGCGTTTCGTGGATCGCGGCATACCAGCGCTGCAGCGCCGGATGCGATTGATCCAGCCCGGCCTGCTGCGCCAGCTTCTCACAAAACGCTTTCGCTTTACCGACCGCGTGACTGTGCAGCATATCGCGCGCTTCATCGCGTTCGTGGGCGCGCTGGCGCAGTCGCCACAGACGGCGCCACTCGGTGGCCACAGATCCGACGCCGGCCCCGACGATCAGCGCCCCGGCGACGCAGCCGCCCAGCGCAATCCAGTCCTGGGTCTGCCAGGCGTTAGCCGTCCATTGCACGCCTTGCGCCACGACGCTGACGCCGAAGATCGCCAGTCCGGCGCTGACCATCCGCCGCCACAGGCTGCGTTTGGGTCGCAGAACCGACTCCACCACCGCTTCCGCCGCCCCCTCTTCCTCTTCGCCGGTCACCAGCCGCGCTGGCGCGAAGTTGTCGGCCTCCAGGGTGTCGAAGGCGCGAGCGCCTTTCAGCGGCGGAATTTTCTCCGCTTGCAGCGGCCCATCAAAATCAATCCGCGGTTTTAACGGTTCGCTCATCGCAGTTTATCTCCAATCAAAAATTCCAGCGCCGCGTCGAGACGAATGTGCGGCAAAGGCCGATCGACATCCATGACCTGCGGACGAAAGTTTTCAAACTGAAATCCCTGCTGCTGCCAGAAGGCCTGGCCCGGCAGGCGCGCCGGCACCTCACCGGGATAGATGGTCAACGGCTGACCGTCGCTCAGGCGATTGCCGCGCAGGGCGGGAATTTTCTCGCCATTCACCTCAATCAGCCCGCTCTGGGTCGCCTGAATGGACGCCAGCCCCAGGCAATCCATACTGATCCCTTCAAAGGCGGCGTTCTGCCACGCGTCCTGAATCAGTTGCTGCAGGAGCGACACCATATTGCTGTGCTGATCGATCGTGACGTGATCGGCTTTGGTGGCGGCAAACAGCAGCTTGTCGATGACGGGCGAGAACAACCGGCGGAACAAGGTGCGCTGCCCGTAATGGAAACTTTGCATCAGCTGGGTCAATGCCAGACGCATATCGTTAAACGCCTGCGGCCCGCTGTTGAGCGGCTGCAGACAGTCCACCAGCACAATCTGCCGGTCGAAGCGCAGGAAGTGCTCTTTGTAGAACCCCTTCACCACCCTTTCGCAATAGTATTTGTAGCGTTCGCGCAGCATGCCGGCGTTGCTGTGTTTATCGGCCTGCGCCAGCTTGGCTTCGCCGACGGCGTCGACGTCGGGCCACGGGAAAAACTGCAGCGCCGGCGCGCCCGCCATTTCTCCGGGCAGGACAAAGCGCCCGGGTTGGATAAAGTGCAGCCCTTCGCGCTTACAGGCGTGGAGATAGTCCGTCCAGGCGGCAGCGATATCCGCCAGCCGAGCCTCGTCGGCAGGGGCCAGCGGATCCAGCCCGGCGCACAGCTGCCGCCAGCGGGCCGACCACTCCGCACGCTGTCCCTGCAGGAGCCCGGTCATCTGTCGCGACCAGCTCAGATAATCCTGCGCCAGCATCGGCAGGTCGAGCAGCCACTCGCCCGGATAGTCGACGATCTCCAGATACAGCGTGGAGGTATCTTTAAAATGGCGCAGCAGGGAGTCATTCGAACGGTAGCGCAGCGCGAGACGGATCTCGCTCACCCCGCGCGTCGGGGTTGGCCACATGGGGGGCTGGCCGTACAGCTGGGCCAGCCCTTCGTCGTAGGTGAATCGGGGAATGCCAAAGTCCCGCTGCGGCACGCGCTTGACGCCGAGCAGCCGCTCTTCGCGTGCGGCGCTCAGCAGCGGCAGGCGGGCGCCGGTGTGGATATTCAACAGCTGGTTGACCAGCGCGGTGATAAACGCCGTTTTACCGCTCCGGCTCAGGCCGGTCACCGCCAGACGTAAATGCCGGTCAACCCCGCGGTTGACCAGCGCATTCAATTCAGTTTTCAGTCGCTTCATCGCCAGTCCGTTATGCCCTGAAGGTATGTCTCGTCATCATAAGCTATCTGCCGGGGATAAGCAGGACAACGTTAATCCTTTTGCGCCTTCCCCACGGCGGCATTATTTCATCCCGCGCGTGACGCGGTTGGCCAGCCGGCTGAGCAGCGGCTCCAGCGCCACCGCCAGCAGCATTTTCAGCGGCCGACGCGCGACCGATTTAACCGCCCAGCCGGCAACGCCCGCCGGGCCATAACGCAGCGCGGTCAGCAGCGCCAGCTTACCGACGATTTTCAGACCGGGCTTCACCTGCTGCCCGGCGCGTTGCCATTTGCTATTCATGCGTTGCCTCATTCGTTAAAAACAGGGTTTACAGCTGGCGAAAGCGGCTGCGCAGCGTAAAGGTGTCGGAGGTTACATACCGCTCCATTTCACGCAGACGCTGTTCACCGGAGGCCAGTTCGGCATCCACGGCGGCCAGCAGATCGCCATTGCTCGGCGCTTTATGACCGTACAGCTCGCTGTCCAGTATCGGATCCAGAGCAAAAGTCAAAATGATGTAGGCCACCAGGACAAAGAAAAAGAGGCCGAAAATCATCGCCAGCACGGTAATCAGGCGCACCAGCTTCACCGGGACATCAAGATGCTGAGCAATGCCCGCGCAGACGCCCTTTACCATCCCGCGCTGCGGGATACGCCACAGTTTTTTATTCAGATCCAGCCCGGCCATTATTTGTCCCTCCAGTTCGGATGTTCGGCGTCCAGGATCGCTTCCAGCGCCTGAATGCGTTCGCGCATCCGCTTCGCGTCATCGGTCAACTGCAGCAGCCGTTGCTGCTCATTTTGCGTCAGACTGCCGTTGGCGCCGCGATTGTTGTAGTGCAGCCACAGCCAGACCGGCAGAACAAACAGCACAAACAGCGTCAGCGGAATGGCGAGAAAAAGCATGCTCATGTGTACTCCTTACAGGGGGTGAGCCGCGGCGCAACGCCGCGCCGCGCAATCATACTTACTGGTTGGACTGATTCATTTTGGCTTTCAACGCCGCCAGCTGCTCGCTGATTTCATCGTCCGCTTTCAGTTCGGCAAACTGCTGATCCAGCGTCTGCTGCTTGCCAAAGCGGTGGCTCTCCGCTTCCGCTTCCATCTGATCGATACGACGCTCAAAGGATTCAAAGCGCGCCATCGCCTCATCCAGTTTACCGCTGTCCAGCTGGCGACGCACATCGCGGGATGAACTCGCCGCCTGATGGCGCAGCGCCAGCGCCTGCTGACGGGCGCGGGTTTCGCTAAGTTTGTTCTCCAGCTCGCCAATCTCTTTTTTCATCCGCGCCAGGGTTTCATCCACCAGCTGCACTTCATGATCCAGCTGAGCGATAAGGTCGGTCAGCTTTTGTTTTTCGATCAGCGCCGCCCGGGCCAGATCTTCTTTCTCTTTGCGCAGGGCCAGCTCGGCTTTTTCCTGCCATTCCGCCTGCTGGGCGACCGCCTGCTCAATACGACGGGACAGCTGTTTCTTTTCCGCCAGCGCGCGGGCCGATGTCGAACGCACCTCAACCAGCGTGTCTTCCATCTCCTGGATCATCAGACGCACCAGCTTTTGCGGGTCCTCCGCTTTCTCCAGCAGGGAGTTGATGTTGGCGTTCACGATGTCGGCAAAACGAGAAAAAATACCCATAATTTCAATCCTCATAGTTCTGGTTTCAGGCATTCACCTGTGGCTTAGCTAATACAAATGGCGTGCCAACTTTTTATCTTATTGATTTTAAACAGGGTGGTTGCGAAACGTGCTGGGCATTGCTACAGTCACCTGGTTAATTACACTACTTAATGGCGAAATTCATCATGGCGCAGTACAAGGATAATCTGCTGGGCGAGGCCAACAGCTTTCTCGAGGTGCTGGAACAGGTTTCCCGGCTGGCCCCGCTGGATAAACCGGTGCTGGTCATCGGCGAGCGCGGCACCGGGAAAGAGCTTATCGCTAACCGTCTCCACTACCTCTCCAGCCGCTGGCAGGGGCCGTTTATCTCGTTGAACTGCGCGGCGCTGAACGATAATCTGCTCGACTCGGAGCTGTTCGGCCACGAAGCCGGGGCTTTCACCGGGGCCAGCAAGCGCCATCCCGGGCGCTTCGAGCGCGCCGACGGCGGGACGCTGTTTCTCGATGAGCTGGCGACAGCCCCAATGCTGGTGCAGGAGAAGCTGTTAAGAGTGATTGAATATGGCGAGCTGGAGCGCGTGGGCGGCAGCCAGCCGCTGCAGGTTAACGTCCGGCTGGTGTGCGCCACCAACGCTGACCTGCCGCAGATGGTCGAGGAAGGTCATTTTCGCGCCGACCTGCTCGACCGCCTGGCCTTCGACGTGGTACAGCTCCCCCCGCTGCGCGACCGGCAGAGCGACATCATGTTGCTCGCCAACCAGTTTGCCATCCAGATGTGCCGCGAACTCGGTCTGCCGCTGTTTCCCGGCTTTAGCGAACGAGCGACCGCGACGCTGCTCGGCTACCGCTGGCCGGGGAATATTCGCGAACTGAAGAACGTCGTTGAGCGCTCGGTGTATCGCCACGGCGACAGCGAACATGAGCTGGACGCGATTATTATTAACCCTTTTCGTCAGTCCCCCGGCTCTCCGCCGGAAGCCGCGCCCGGCGATGAGCTGCCCGCGCTACCGCTGGATCTGCGCGATTTCCAGCTCCAGCAGGAAAAACGCCTGCTGCAGCGGAGTCTGGAGCAGGCGAAGTATCATCAGAAGCAGGCGGCGGAGCTGCTGGGATTAACCTATCACCAGCTCCGCGCGCTGCTGAAAAAGCATCAGCTGTGAGAGGCGCGCGGCAGCAGCAGCGCGCTCACCGCCATCGCCCCCAGACATAAGACGGCGTTAAACCACAGGGCATACTGGGCGGCATGGGCCATGCCCAGCGGTAAAAACAGCGCGAAAAGTGACGCTGTCACGGCGATACCCATCGCCCCGCCCAGCGAGCTGCCCATCTTATAGATCCCCGAGGCGACACCGATTTTGTTCTCCGGGGCATTGGCCACCGCGGTATCCGTCGACGGCGTGGCGTAGCAGCCCAGCCCGAGGCCAAACAGCACGTTGCTGGCGAACACCACCCCGATATACAGCGCCTTTTCGAGAAAGGTGCAGGATATCAGCGCGATGGCGATAGCGGTCAACACCGGACCGGCCATCATCGGCAGCCGGGCGCCATAGCGCTGCAGCAGCTTCTCGCCGACCCGGATCATCGCCAGGACGGTCACCAGATAGCCGAGGGTCATCATCCCGCTCTCCAGCGGCGTCAGGTGGTGCCCTTGCTGCAGCCAGATGCTGGCGATCATCATGGTGCCAATCGCCCCATTGAGCAGAAAGTTCGACAGCACTGCCGCACCGTAGGCCCGATTGCGGAACAGCGCAAAATCAATCAGCGCCGCCTCGCCTTTGCGCATGCCGTTGCGGATAAATATCGTCCCCGCCGCCAGCGCCCCGGCCAGCATGGTCAACGACAGCGGGCTGCTCCAGCCCCAGCCGTGGCCCTTGCTGATAAACAGATTCACCAGCACCAGCGCAACAATCAGGCTCAGCAGACCGCCGACGTCCAGCTTATGCTGGCTGGCGCTGGCGCTGCGGCTCTCCGGCGTGCCGCGCAGCAAAAACAGCGCCAGCAGGGCAACGGCGATCGAGAAGACGAAGATCCAGCGCCAGCCCAGACCGGTGGCGATAGCCCCGCCGACGAAGGAACAGAGACCGCTGCCGCCCCACGAGCCGATGACCCAGAAGCTGACCGCCCGCTGCCGCGCACGCCCCTCATACCAGGTCTTAATCAGCGCCAGCGTCGCCGGCATAATGCAGGCTGCCGACAGCCCCTGCAGCACCCGGCCGGCCAGGAACAGCCCCGGTCCCTGAGCAACCACCAGCATGGCGCTGCCGACGATACTCAGCCCCAGCCCGAGGGTGGTCATCCGCATCCGGCCAAACTTGTCCGCCAGGCCGCCGCTGGCGACCACGAAGCAGCCGCTGAACAGCGCGCTGAGACTGACGGCCAGAGTTAAGGTTTCAAGAGAGATATCAAGGCTGCTTTTCATCGCCGGCACCACGTTAATCACCGACTGGGCGAACAGCCAGAAGGTTAAAACGCTTAACACAATCCCCACCAGCAGGCGATCGTTGCCGACAAACGGGGTGTCGCTTATTGTGACAGTGCTCATCGCATGGCCCTCCCGTTTCTCGTGATTAGCGCAGATAGCGTTCCGTCAGGCCGCACCACAGCGCCGCGCCGGTCAGCAACAGCGCGTCGTTGAAGTCATACCCCGGGTTATGCACCATGCAGCGATCCGGCTCATCGCCAGCGCCGATGGTGAAATAGCTGCCATGCGGGTGCTGCTCCAGCATGAAGGCAAAATCTTCACTGCCCATAAACGGCTTCACCTCGCCCACCTGCTCTGCGCCAAACAGCGCTGTCGCCACCTCCCGCACCATGGCGTTCGTCGCCGGATCGTTACGCAACACCGGACTGCCGTTGACGTGGGTCAGCGTGGCGGTGGCATTGAAGCTCTCCGCCTGGGCCACGGCGATATCATGGATCCGCTGCAGCACGGTCTCGCGCACCTGCTCATTGAGGGTGCGCACCGTGAGCTTCATCAGCACGTGATCGTTAATGATATTGGGCGCATGACCGGCCTGGATGCTGCCGACGGTCACCACCGCCGGCTCAAACGGGGTGATATTGCGCGAGACAATGGACTGTAGCGCGAGGGTAATATGGCAGGCCACCAGCGTGGCATCCACCGTATGCTCCGGCACCGCGCCGTGGCCGCCAACGCCCTTCACTTCAATATGCAGCGTATCGGAGGAGGCCATCATCGCCCCGTCGCGCAGGCCGATCTTGCCCAACGGCTGACCCGGCATATTGTGCAGGCCGAAGATGGCGTCGCAGGGAAACTGGTCAAATAGACCGTCCTCGACCATTACCCGCCCGCCGTACAGCAACTCTTCCGCGGGCTGGAAAATCAGCTGCAGCGTGCCGGTAAACTGGCGGGTGCGCGCCAGATATTCAGCGGCGTAGAGCAGCGTGGTGGTGTGCCCGTCATGGCCGCAGCCGTGAAAGCGCCCTTCAACCTGGCTTGCCCACGGCTTACCGCTCCGCTCCTGCATCGGCAGGGCATCCATATCCGCCCGCAGGCCAAGGCGTTTTTTCCCCTCGCCGACGCGCAGCGTGCCCACCACTCCGGTGCCCGCCAGGCCGCGGTGAACCTCGTATCCCCACTCGCCAAGCAGTCGGGCGACCTCGCTGCTGGTCTGGTGCTCTTCAAAGCCGATCTCCGGCTGCTGGTGGAACCTACGACGCAGAGCGATAAATTGCGCCTCGTTAACCTGCAATGCTTCTAGCAACGGATGTGTCATTTTTGTTATTCCTGTGTTGTGTTTGCACGACACCTTCGAGTTTATGCGGGTGCCTCAGCTTGCAGGCGCGCTTTTTTGTTTTATATTGACGAAAAATCAATGAGTGTTTTTCATACATATCGGTTATGACAAAAAACAACCGGTTGTTTTTTGTCTAAAGAGGAGAGCCATGTGGAGCACCATTCAGGCGACTTTAGCGTCACCGTACGCGATGTGCGTCAGCTGACCCAGCCGGAAAGCGATCTGCTGACGCTGCTGTGGGTGCTGGAGGGAAGCGTAAATCTGGCGGTGGCGGAAGGTGCGTCGCAGCCGCTCGTCGCCGACGGGCTGGCGATCGTTAACCGCAACCGTCGCTGGAGCCTGCGCAGCGCCGGGGCCAACGCCGTGATGATCCTCACCCTCTCCGCCAGCTGGCTGGCCCGCCTCGATAATGCCTTTTTTGCCGTCGATTACCAGATAACGCCGCGCACCCGGGATGCCGATGACGGCCTGCGTCGCCTGATGCGCCAGCTGCTGGTGAGCGGCCTGGTCAATCATCCTGGCCATTACCGACTGGAGGCCAACCGCTGGCTGAGTGAGATAGCGCTGCTGCTGGCCACGCGCTTTAGCCAGCCCATCGCCTCCACGCCCCGGCGCGATACCGAAAAATGGAGCCGGAGAATAGCCAGCGTGGTGGCGCGGATCGACGCTAACTATCAGCGTCGCCTCTCGTTGCAGGAGGTGGCGGCCGCGGAATTTGTCTCCGAGGCCTGGCTGTCACGCTTATTTCGCAAAGAGGTCGGGGTAAGTTTTGTCCAGTACCTCACCGCGCTGCGCCTGCGCCACGCCGCCGACCAGCTATTAACCACCCGCAAAACCGTCCAGCAAATCGCCCGCGAACAGGGATTCGCCAGTACGCGAATGATGAGCGATTTGTTTAAGCGCCAGCACGGCGTGACGCCGCGCCAGTATCGTGAACAGCATCCTCTGGAGCTTGCCCGACCGCGCCCGCCGCAGGCCGATCGCTGGCAGCCGGTGGCGGCCGACCGGCTGTATGCGCGACTCAATGAGCCGGAACCACGCGACCGGGAAAGTCCCCCCCTGCCGATCAACCCACCGCAGACCCGGGAGATCAATCTGCGCGATCGTCCAGCGCGCCCCGCAGCGCTGCGCCATACCCGGATGGTGGTGACCGTGCGCGAACTGGACGATCTGCTGCGCGAAGATGTGCGCCGGGAACTCGAACAGCTGCACCACGCCCTGCCGGTGTATGCCATCGATATCAACGATCCCTTTCTCAGCAGTCGGCTGTTCGGCACCGGCTGGGACGATCCGCAGATGGCCGGCTACGCCTGCTGGTACAACCTGCAGCAGATTTTTAGCTGGCTGGCGGCGATGGGCTGGCAGGTGATCCTGCACACCGGCGTCACCACCCGCAGTGACCTGCTGCAGCGCTTCCTGCAGCTCGCCGCCAACCATTTTCCGCCAGCCACGCTCAACAGCTGGCGCTTTGTCTGGCACTGGTCGCCGCAGGCCAGCGAAGCTGCGCGCCAGGCCGCCTGGCGGCAGCAGCGCGGGGTTCTTCATCGCCTGCTGCCGCAGCCGCAGCTGGGGATCTGGCACCGCTTTGCTCCCAGCGATCCCGGGAACGATCCGCTGTTCCACTCGCCGCTGCTGGCAGAGGCGGATTTTCTCGCCTGCCAGGCAGATGCCAACGAACAGCTGGATCTGGCCCAGGCAGACAGCAGCCGCCTGGCCTCCAGCGAACATTACCCGCTGCACAAGCTGCGGCAGATCCACAGCGCCCTGCGCCAGCGTCAGCTCAACCTGCCGCTGTGGCTGCTCTCCTGGAATACGCTGACCGGCGATACGCGGGATACCAACGGCCGCTTTTTTCGCGGCGCGCTGCTGATGGATAATCTGCTGGGGGTGGCGGACCAGGTCTGGCTGGCGGGCTTCTGGTTAAATTCAGGCCTCCAGGGCGAAGCTCGCGCCAACGGCAAGCTCGATACCTCCAGCCTGGCGCTGCACTATCTGCACGGCCTGCCGCGCCCGGTTTACTGGGTACTCTGGCTCTGGCGGCGGCTGCGCGGCGAGATCCTGGTTCACGATAAAAACCTGCTGCTGCTCCACCACCAGGGTCACTACCAGCTGCTGCTGCGCAATACGGTGGTCTACAATCCCTGGCTCTCCAGCGAAGCGGCCTTTATCCAGCGCTTCAGCCAGCCCTACAGCGTGCGGCTGCAGGGCCTGGATGGCAGCTGGCGCATCAAACAGCACCTGTTCGATCAGCACCACGGCGCGTTGTTCCCGCTGGTGGACGCCTTTCGCAGCCGCAGCGGCCCTGACGCCGAGGATTATCAGTGGCTGATGCATCAGGCCCGTCCGGCGCTCAGCGTGGATGAAGCCAGGCTCGATGGCTATTGGCTGCGGATCGACTCGCTGCAGAGCAATGCGCTGGTGCTGTATGAATTTACCCCTCAGCTCTCCTCCGGCGCGGATCCCGCCCCCTGAAGTAAACCGTGAATTTTCCGCTGGCTCTCCGTCGTTGCCGGATTAAAGACCAGCAGGGAAAGATCGGGACGGCCCTCCACGGCAAAGGAGGTAAATTCCAGGTCGAGCGGACCCATCTGCGGGTGGTTAATGCGCTTATAGCCTTCTCCATGACCGGCGACGTCATGGCTTTGCCAGAAACGGGCGAACTCGACGCTCTGCTGGCTGAGCTCCGCGATCAACTGGTCAGTTTCTTTCGTGGCGCCCATCCGCGTGACGTCGGCGCGGAAGGCGTTGACGATAAGCTGCCCCACCCTCTGCCAGTCCTCCAGAGTGCAGCGGGCCTCCGGCCGGGTAAACAGGCGGCGCAGCACGTTGCGCTCCGCCAGCGGCAGTTGGCTGTAGTCGGTCAGCACCCTGGCCGCCGGTGCGTTCCAGGCGATGACGTCCCAGCTGGCGGTGCGGATAATCGCCGGAATGGTGAAAGCGTCAAGCACCCGCTGCAGCCGCGGCGTCATATCATCCGTCACCGTCAGACGCGTCTGCGGCGGATGGCCAAAGGCGAGAATAAACAGATGCTCGCGCTCCGGGGTGGTCAGCCGCAGACCGCGGGCGATCCGCTCCAGCACCTCGCGGGAAGGCGCCCCGCCGCGCCCCTGTTCAAGCCAGGTATACCAGGTCGGGCTGATGCTGGCGAGCTGCGCGACCTCTTCGCGGCGCAGCCCCGGGGTGCGCCGGCGTCCCGCCGGGAAGCCAAACGTTGCCGGATCGAGACGCTGGCGGCGGGCGCGGAGAAAATCGCCTAAAGCATGGTTGTCAGAAGTGTTCATCATCTGCCTGTGGGTTCTGCCTGTTAGAATTTATACCCCGATAATGTCTCTACTTTTATAGTATGACATCGCAGGTAGGATACGCCTGAAACCCATTCAGGAGATCCATGATGCGTATATTTCTTACCGGCGCGAGCGGATTTATCGGCTCACGTATTCTTCCGGCGCTGCAGGCGTCGGGCCATCAGGTTATCGGCCTCGCGCGCAGCGAAAGCACCGCACAGGCCCTGAAGGCGGCCGGCGCCGAGGTGCATCGCGGCACGCTGGATGCCCCGGAGTCGCTGCTGGCTGGCGTCGGGAACGCCGACGCGGTGATCCATACCGCCTTCGACCACGACTTCAGCCGCTTTGCCGCTAACTGCGAGAAAGACCGCCAGGCGATCCTGGCCCTGGGCCAGGCGCTGCGAGGCAGCACGCGGCCGCTGGTGATCACCTCCGGCACGCTGATGGGCGACGACGGGAGCGGCGCCCCGGCCCGGGAGTCGTTCTTCAACTCAGCGCACCCCAGCCCGCGCACCGCCTCAGAGCTCGCCGGCCAGCAGTTGCTGGAGGCGGGAGTGGATGTCAGGGTGGTCCGCTTACCGCAGGTGCATGACACCGTGCGTCAGGGACTGCTGACCTGCTACATCGAACGCGCGATCGCCAACGGGGCGGTAGCCCTGCGCGGCGAGGGAAGCAACCGCTGGTCAGCCGCCCATGTCGATGACGTCGCACGTCTGTATGTCAGCGCGCTGCTTCAGGGCGCGGCCGGCGAGCGCTATCATGCGGTGGCCGAAGAGGGGATCGCATTACGCGATATTGCCGCGGTAATTGCCCACGGATTAAACCTGCCGCTGACCCACCTGGATGAGTCGCAGGTCGACGCCTGGTTCGGCTGGTTTGCGCCGTTTACCGCCCTTGACCTGCGCGCCAGCTCGGCATGGACCCGCGAGCGCTTGCAGTGGCAGCCGGTTGGCCCCGGGCTGCTGGAGGACCTGCAGAACATGGACTATCATAAAGTGACACTGTCACAATAACGAAACACGCTCCCCCTGTATCACACCCGACGGGTACGGCTAGTCGCCCGTCGGGTCATCGGCTTTCTCCCCGCTATACTGAATCTATTCTCTAGCGTCCGCACGTCGTCGCCGTTTGGTCAACCGCGGCCAAACAGAGCTGACTGGCGATATCGGCGATAAAAAGTTACCATGTTTCACTATACAGACTCGGTTCCGCGACTATTTTAATCAATTGACTGAATACTATACGCACCCGGTAACCGCATTATCCCTCAGGCTTGTTGAAGGCGGTGGTGAATGTCTATTAATCTTAATAAGATAGAGTTCAGCTCTATAATCAAACAGAAAATATGCGCCTGAAATTGTCATCTCTCCTGGCAGCCGTTTCCCTGCTGTGTGGGCCAGCTTTTGCCGCCCCTGCGCTCCCCGACCGCGCCGATATCCGCGATAGCGGTTTCGTCTATTGCGTCAGCGGCCAGGTTAATACCTTTAACCCGCAGAAAGTCAGCAGCGGCCTGATTGTCGATACGCTGGCCGCTCAGATCTACGATCGTCTGCTTGACGTCGATCCCTATACCTACCGGCTGGCCCCCGAGCTGGCGGAGAGCTGGGAAGTTCTCGATAACGGCGCCACCTACCGCTTTCACCTGCGCCGCCACGTCCCGTTTCAACGCACGGCGTGGTTTACCCCGACGCGGGACTTTAATGCCGATGACGTCATTTTTACCTTTGGCCGTATTTTTAACCGCGACCATCCGTGGCACAACGTCAACGGCAGCAGCTTCCCCTACTTCGACAGTCTGCAGTTTGCTGACAGCGTGGAGAGCGTCCGCAAGCTGGATAATCAGACCGTGGAGTTTCGCCTCAAGCGGCCGGACGCCTCGTTCCTCTGGCATCTGGCCACCCACTATGCGTCAATTACCTCTGCCGAATATGCCGCCCGCTTAACGCAGGACGACCGCCAGGAGCAACTGGATCGCCAGCCGGTTGGCACCGGCCCGTTCCAGCTATCCGATTACCGCTCCGGACAATATGTTCGCCTGCAGCGCCACCCCGGCTACTGGCGCGGCAAACCGTTGATGCCCCAGGTGGTGGTCGACCTTGGCTCCGGCGGCACCGGCCGCCTGTCGAAACTGCTGACCGGAGAATGCGACGTGCTGGCCTGGCCGGCCGCCAGCCAGTTGACGATCCTGCGTGACGACCCGCGCCTGCGCCTGACGCTGCGCCCGGGAATGAACATCGCCTGGCTGGCCTTCAACACCGCCAAGCCGCCGCTGGATAACCCTGAGGTGCGCCATGCCCTGGCGCTGGCGATCAACAACCAGCGCCTGATGCAGTCTATCTACTATGGCACCGCGGAGACGGCGGCGTCCATGCTGCCGCGGGCCTCGTGGGCCTACGATAATGACGCTAAAATTACCGAATATAATCCGCAGGAGGCCCGCGCCCGCCTGAAAGCCCTGGGGCTGGAAAACCTGACCCTCAAGCTGTGGGTGCCCACCAGCTCGCAGGCGTGGAATCCCAGCCCGCTGAAAACGGCGGAGCTTATCCAGGCGGATATGGCGCAGATTGGCGTTAAGGTGATTATTGTGCCGGTAGAGGGACGTTTCCAGGAGGCGCGCCTGATGGACATGAGCCACGACCTGACGCTCTCCGGCTGGGCGACGGACAGTAACGATCCGGACAGTTTCTTCCGACCGCTGCTAAGCTGCGCGGCCATCGCCTCGCAAACCAACTTTGCCCACTGGTGTAACCGGGAGTTTGACGACGTGCTGCAAAAAGCGCTGCTCTCGCAGCAGCTCTCCTCGCGGATGGACGCTTACAAAGAGGCGCAGCGGATCCTCGCCCGCGAACTGCCGGTCCTGCCGCTGGCCTCGTCGCTGCGGCTGCAGGCCTACCGCTATGATATGAAAGGCCTGGTGCTCAGCCCTTTCGGTAACGCTTCGTTCGCTGGCGTATCGCGGGAAAATACTGAAGAGGTGAAAAAGCCATGATTATTTTTACCCTGCGCCGTCTGCTGCTGCTGCTGATCACCCTCTTTTTTCTGACCTTTGTCGGTTTCAGCCTGAGCTATTTCACCCCTCATGCCCCACTGCAAGGCGCTTCCCTGTGGAATGCGTGGCTGTTCTGGTTTGAAGGGGTGCTGCACTGGGATTTCGGCGTCTCCAGCATTAACGGCCAGCTGATTTCTGAGCAGTTGCGCGAGGTGTTCCCGGCGACCATGGAGCTGTGCATCCTCGCCTTCGGCTTTGCCCTGCTGATAGGCATTCCGGTGGGGATGATCGCCGGCGTAATGCGCAATAAATGGCCCGATACCCTGATCAGCGCCGTCGCGCTGGTCGGTTTCTCGATCCCGGTCTTCTGGCTGGCGCTGCTCCTGACCCTCTTCTTTTCCCTGACCCTCGGCTGGCTTCCGGTCTCCGGTCGCTTCGATCTGCTGTATGAGGTGAAAAATGTCACCGGTTTCGCGCTGATCGACGCCTGGCTTTCGGACTCGCCGTGGCGCCATGAGATGATCGTCAGCGCCGCCCGGCATATGGTGCTGCCGGTATTGACCCTGGCGGTCGCCCCCACCACCGAAGTGATCCGCCTGATGCGCATTAGCACCAGCGAGGTGTATGACACTAACTATGTAAAAGCGGCCGCCACCCGCGGCGTGTCGCGACGCAAAATTCTACTGCGCCATGTCCTGCACAACGCCCTGCCGCCGGTGATCCCGCGTCTCGGCCTGCAGTTTTCTACCATGCTCACCCTGGCGATGATCACTGAGATGGTGTTCAGCTGGCCTGGACTAGGCCGCTGGCTGATCAACGCTATTCGCCAGCAGGACTACGCGGCGATCTCCGCCGGAGTGATGGTGATTGGCGCGCTGGTGATTATTGTCAACGTAATTTCCGATATTCTCGGTGCCATGGCTAACCCACTGAAACATAAGGAATGGTATGCCCTACGATAGCGTTTATCTGGAAAAGCGTCCGCCCGGCGCGCTGCGCACCGTATGGCGTAAGTTCTATGGCGACACCACGGCGATGATCGGTCTGTACGGCTGCGCGGGCCTGCTGGTGCTCTGCGTCTTCGGCGGCTGGTTCGCCCCCTACGGCATCGACCAGCAATTCCTCGGCTACCAGCTGTTGCCGCCGTCATGGTCGCGCTATGGCGAAGTCTCCTTCTTTCTGGGAACCGATGACCTCGGCCGCGATGTGCTGAGCCGGCTGCTGAGCGGCGCGGCGCCCACCGTCGGCGGCGCTTTTGTCGTCACCCTCGGCGCCACGCTGTTTGGTCTGGTGCTGGGCGTGATTGCCGGATCGACCCACGGCCTGCGCTCGGCGGTGATGAACCATATCCTCGACACCCTGCTCTCCATCCCCTCGCTGCTGCTGGCGATTATCGTCGTCGCCTTTGCCGGGCCGCATCTCAGCCATGCGATGTTCGCCGTCTGGCTGGCGCTGCTGCCGCGCATGGTGCGCTCCGTCTACAGCATGGTCCACGATGAGCTGGAGAAAGAGTACATCATCGCCGCCCGCCTCGACGGCGCCTCGACGCTGAATATTCTGCTGTTCGCCATCCTACCCAATATCGCCTCCGGCCTGGTGACCGAGATCACTCGCGCCCTGTCGATGGCCATTCTGGATATTGCCGCGCTGGGCTTTCTTGATCTCGGCGCCCAGCTGCCTTCGCCGGAATGGGGAGCCATGCTGGGCGATGCGCTGGAGCTTATCTATGTGGCGCCGTGGACCGTGATGCTCCCCGGGGCGGCGATTATGCTCAGCGTACTGCTGGTCAACCTGCTGGGCGACGGTATTCGCCGGGCGATCATTGCCGGGGTAGAATAATGCCGTTACTCGATATTCGTCACTTAACCATTGAATTTAAAACCAGCGAAGGCTGGGTTAAAGCCGTCGATCGCGTCAGCCTGACGCTGACCGAAGGCGAAATCCGCGGCCTGGTGGGGGAATCCGGCTCCGGGAAAAGCCTTATTGCCAAAGCTATCTGCGGCGTGACCAAAGACAACTGGCGGGTCACGGCCGACCGCATGCGCTTCGATGACATCGACCTGCTGCGACTGTCGAACCGCGAGCGCCGGAAGCTGATCGGCCATAACGTGTCGATGATTTTTCAGGAGCCCCAGTCGTGCCTCGATCCCTCTGAGCGCATCGGCCAGCAGCTGATTCAGAGTATCCCCGGCTGGACCTACAAGGGCCGCTGGTGGCAACGGCTGGGCTGGCGCAAGCGCCGGGCCATCGAGCTGTTGCACCGCGTCGGCATTAAAGATCACAAAGATGCCATGCGCAGCTTCCCCTATCAGCTGACCGAGGGCGAGTGCCAGAAGGTGATGATCGCCATCGCCCTGGCCAACCAGCCGCGTCTGCTGATTGCCGACGAGCCGACCAACGCCATGGAGCCGACCACCCAGGCGCAGATTATTCGCCTGCTGACGCGGCTCAACCAGAACAACAACACCACCATCTTGCTGATCAGCCATGACCTGCAAATGCTCAGCAAATGGGCGGATAAAATCAACGTCATGTACTGCGGGCAGACGGTGGAGAGCGGGCCCAGCGAAGAGCTGATCACCCTCCCACATCACCCCTACACCCAGGCGTTAATCCGCGCGATCCCGGATTTCGGTAGCGCCATGCCGCATAAAAGTCGCCTCAACACCCTGCCTGGAGCGATCCCGCTGCTGGAGCAGTTGCCTATCGGCTGTCGGCTGGGGCCGCGCTGCCCGTACGCCCAGCGCGAGTGTATCGAAACGCCGCGTCTTACCGGGGCGCGCAACCATCTGTACGCCTGTCATTTCCCGTTGAACATGGAGAAAGAGTGAAATGGTCGAAACATTGCTGGAAGTTCGCCAACTCAGTAAGACCTTTCGCTACCGCACCGGCTGGTTTCACCGTCAGACGGTTGAGGCGGTTAAACCGCTGAGTTTTACCCTGCGCGAACGGCAGACGCTGGCGATTATCGGCGAGAACGGCTCCGGGAAATCGACCCTCGCGAAGATGCTGGCGGGCATGGTGGAACCCACCAGCGGCGAACTGCTGATTGACGATCATCCGCTGACTTTTGGGGATTACTCCTACCGCAGCCAGAAGATTCGCATGATCTTTCAGGATCCGTCGACCTCGCTGAACCCGCGTCAGCGCATCTCGCAGATCCTCGATTTTCCGCTGCGACTGAATACCGATCTCGACGCCGAGGCGCGGCAGAAGCAGATAATCGACACCCTGCGCATGGTCGGTCTGCTGCCGGACCACGTCAGCTACTACCCCCATATGCTGGCGCCCGGTCAGAAGCAGCGTCTCGGCCTCGCCAGGGCGCTGATCCTGCGCCCGAAGGTTATCGTCTGCGATGAGGCGCTGGCCTCGCTGGATATGTCGATGCGCTCCCAGCTTATCAACCTGATGCTGGAGCTGCAGGAGAAACAGGGCATCTCCTATATCTATGTCACTCAGCACCTGGGAATGATGAAACACATCAGCGATCAGGTGCTGGTGATGCATAACGGCGAAGTGGTCGAGCGCGGCAGCACTGCCGATGTGCTGGCCTCGCCGCTGCACGACCTGACCCGGCGCCTGATCGCCGGCCACTTCGGGGAAGCCCTCACCGCCGACGCCTGGCGCAAAGACGGGAAATAGCTGGCAGGCAACGGCAGGGGCGGCACTCACGCCGCCCTTGTCATTCAGGTGGAAGGGAAAAGACTCTGCGCCGGCAGCGACCGGCGGTCAAAGCGGCGCAGCGCGTAGTAAAGAACCCCGGTGCCAAACCAGCCTATTATCCATGAGACATCGTTACCGGCGAAGATCCACGTGAGCGAACCATGGAACAACGGGTTCTCAATGAACGGCAACTGGATAAGCACACCGACGATATACAGGGTGATCGCGTACAGGTTCCAGAACCCGTAGCGTTGCTGCGGGTCGCTTAGCGCCGGAATATCGATGGCGCCCTTCGAGATAAGATAATAATCCGTCAGACAGATGGCGCTCCACGGCACGAAGAACGCCAGCAGAAACAGAAGAAAATGCGTGAAATGCTTTAAGAAAGCGGGTTCGCTAAGCAACGCGATAATGCAGGAAGCCGTCACCATCAGCACCACGAATGCAATGCGACACTTTTGCGACAGCACGGTTTGCCGGCGGAAGGCGGAAACAATGGTGGTCAGCGACATAAAGCTGCCGTACGCATTGAGGGTAGTGAAGGTAATTTTACCAAAACAGATGGCGAAATAGATAACCATGGCCATCGCCTGACTCTTACCTAATCCCACCAGATAGCTCACCTCGTGACCAGGGAACGCGCTGCCGGCAATGGCCGCTGTCAGAACCCCGAGCGTCATCGACGTTTGGGTGCCCAATACGGTGCCGAAAAACACTGAGCACCACGTTTTCGTGGCGGAAACATCGCGTGGCAGGTAGCGCGAATAGTCGGATACATAGGGGCAAAAAGCGATCTGCCACGATGAGGAGAGCGATACGGCTAATAAAAACGTCGGCAGCGAAAAATGGTTATTGTGCGCGAGCGCACTGAGATCGGCCGAAAGTAGCAGCGTGATGAACATATAAACGAAGGCGAGAATTCCGACGATACTCGCCAGTTTGCCCAGCTTGTGGATCACCTTATAACCGAGGACGGCGATAACGATAATAATCGCACTGAATATCAGCATCCCGGCTACGTGGCTGATATTCAGTAGTTTGGCCATTGCCTGCCCGGCCAATACGGTGCCGCTGGCAGAAAAACCGATATACATGACGCAAACCAGCACCAGCGGCACCACCGCGCCAAAAACCCCAAACTGGGCGCGGCTAAGGATCATTTGCGGAAGTCCCAGTCGCGGTCCCTGCAGCGCATGCAGAGACATCACCGCCGCCCCCAGCATCTGACCGACCAGAAGCCCGACCAGCGACCACACTACATCGCCGCCCAGCACAACGGCTAAAGCGCCAGTGACAATCGCCGTAATTTGCAGATTGCCGCCAAACCAAAGGGTGAACTGGCTAAAAGGGTGTCCATGCCGTTCGCTTTCCGGGATGTAATCAATCGACCGCCTTTCACTCATTCCAGCATAATTGCTCTTTGACTGCCCGTCTGTAGACGAAAACGAAGACATAGGTTCCTCACTCAAGTTATTAATATCACCTCACTCAATCGTTCTTGTATATACAAGCATTGACAACTCACCGCCTTGCATGCACTCTCATTTTGTGACGAATATGTAAAATATTTGTATTGCAGAAAGTTACTAAACTAGCTCAAGGCGGTGCTTATTGTTGACGCCGGAAGCGATTAACTAAGGTATGCTGCCCATGATGGTCCCTTTTCAACTTTCGACGCTCCCCGTCACGCCGTGGAAAAACGGCGGCGGAGAGACGCGCGAAATCATCTGCGTACCCGCTCCAGATGCCCCTTTTCTCTGGCGAGCGAGTATTGCCACCCTGCAGGCGGATGGCCCTTTCTCCCCCTTTCCTGGCGTCGACCGGGTCATTACTCTGCTGGCGGGGCAGCCGCTACGGCTGTGTGGCGAGAATATCGACCAACCGCTGGCGCTCTGGCAGCCGTGGGCTTTCCCCGGCGAATGGGCGCTGTCCAGCGTCGGGATCGTTGCGCCAGGGCTGGACTTCAATATCATGACTCAGCGCGGGCGCGCGTCGGCGACAGTTCAGGTCGTTAGCGACCTGCAATGCCCTGCCAGCGAGGGGGTCGCTTATGTTCTACAAGGCGAGTGGGATCTGGCCGGGCGACGCTGCGCGGCCGGCAGCGGCCTCTGCTGGCGCGGTGGATCCCCGCGGAATCTGCGTCCCGTGGGCAGCAATGGACGCCTGCTGCTGGCGGAGATCGCGCTCAAATAATCGTCAGGAGAGATGATATACTGCAGCTATCGCGATGTACTTTTGCCCCGCGCGGCGCGGACCGGCTGAAAAATATCGTGACACAAGGGGTCGTCAGTGGGATATAATTCCCGGCTAAATTTGAGTTATTTTGAAATAACAATGTTAACGTTATGATTGTTAAAGTAAAAATAAGCAATAACGATAAGGATTAAAGCTATGGGTTTTCTTTCCGGTAAGCGCATTTTGATCACTGGCGTCGCCAGCAAACTGTCCATCGCCTACGGCATCGCGCAGGCAATGCACCGCGAAGGCGCGGAACTGGCATTCACCTATCAGAATGAGAAACTGAAAGGTCGCGTAGAAGAGTTTGCTGCCGCGCTGGGTTCTGACATTGTGCTGCCGTGCGACGTTGCTGAAGATGAGAGCATCACCGCGCTGTTCACCGAGCTGGAAAAAGTCTGGCCAAAATTCGATGGTTTCGTCCACTCAATCGGTTTTGCCCCGGCTGACCAGTTAGACGGCGACTACGTTGACGTTGTCACTCGCGACGGCTTTAAAATCGCGCACGACATCAGCGCTTACAGCTTCGTAGCAATGGCCAAAGCCTGCCGCGGCATGCTGAACCCGGGTTCGGCTCTGCTGACGCTCTCCTACCTGGGCGCAGAGCGCGCGATCCCGAACTATAACGTGATGGGTCTGGCCAAAGCCTCTCTGGAAGCTAACGTCCGCTATATGGCTAACGCCATGGGTCCGGAAGGCGTTCGCGTCAATGCCATCTCTGCCGGTCCTATCCGTACGCTGGCCGCGTCCGGTATTAAAGATTTCCGTAAAATGCTGGCGCACTGCGAAGCGGTCACCCCGATCCGTCGCACCGTCACCATTGAAGATGTGGGTAACAGCGCAGCCTTCCTGTGCTCCAACCTGTCTGCGGGGATCTCCGGTGAAGTCGTTCACGTTGACGGCGGGTTCAATATCGCCGCCATGAACGAGCTGGAACTGAAATAAGTTCCTTCCCCTCCTCGCCCCGGTGAGGAGGGTTCTTCCATCCCCACGCCTTACGCCCCACCTGTTATTCCAATCGGCTATTTGTTAGCACGTATCAATATTTTCTCCTGCTTCCGGGTTACGCCAGGATAGTTCTGCATAAACGATCCGCGGAACGGCGGTTCGCCACATACCGAACAAGGAAAGCCCATGGAGCCACGCCGCGTGAATGGCAAAAATCACTGGTATCACGAAACCCAGTCAACAATCTGCCCGGTGGATGTCCTGCCGCTCGTCCCTGAAGCCGCCCATGTTGAAGACCGCTTTTTGCTGGACCTGACGCTGCCGGCCGCCTGGCTACGTGCCCACGCTGACTGGCTACACCCCGCACGCCAGCTGGCCGAACTGCTGTTTCCCGACCAGGTGGCGGTGAGTCGCCTGCAGACCTTTACCGCTTACGATCGACTCAGCACCGCGCTCACCGTCGCCCAGGTCTACGGCGTCCAGCGGCTGTGTAACCACTACGCCGCCCGCCTTGCTCCCCTGCCAGGCCCCGATTCCTCGCGCGAGAGCAACCGTCGTCTGGCGCAAATCACGCAATATGCTCGTCAGCTTGCCGGTTCGCCCTCGGTTATTAACGCTCTCTCCCGTAGCCAGCTGGACGAAGTGGGCTTAACCAGTCGGGACATTATTCTGTTCAACCAGATTATCGGATTCGTCGGCTTCCAGGCGCGGGCGATTGCCGTCCTGCAGGCGGCCCAGGGCTTTCCGGTGCGCTGGATCCCCGGTATGCCCCAGCAAGAGGAGGCACCCGCGGAACTGTTCGCCCCGCCGCCGGGAGCATGGCAGGCAGACATTGCGGATCCCGACCTGCAGTATGCCGATGATGAGCGTCAGCGGCGCATCGCCGGCTGGCAGTCGCTGCCCGGTCTGGGCGAGCTGGCGCCGCTGCTGGCCTGCGACCCACAGTTATTCGCGCCTCTGGAGACCTTGATCCGCCAGCTCAGCACGGATGATACCTTTGGCCCGCAGGTCGCCTTACTCACGGCGCGCACCAATGGCAGCCCCACCTGCTTTGACGCCTGGCTCCCCCACTGGCAGGGTGAAGAGGAGTTCGCCAGCCATCTGCGGGAGGGCGACCAGGCCCTCCATCACTGGCTCCAGCAGCATCCTCAGGCCCGGTCTCTCGTGACCGCGGTGCAGCTGTTAACACGCTCGCCTGACCGGTTTAGCGCCGCCCAGTTAACGCCCCTCGCGGAATATCGACTCTCTGAGCAACATGCAATCGATCTGTTGATCTGGAGCGGGCTGTGCGGATGGATGAATCGTCTGAAAATCGCCCTCGGCAATGTGCGTCAGCAGACGTAAATTGCTGAAACAGCGCTTGCTGCGGCAGGCATATTCGCGTAAAAATGTCAGCCGCTCTTTTAGCCACGAAAATACCTAATTATGTTTCAGGATAACCCGCTGCTAGCGCAGCTTAAACAGCAACTGCATTCCCAGACGCCGCGCGCGGAAGGGGTCGTTAAGGGCACGGAAAAGGGCTTTGGCTTCCTCGAAGTGGACGCTCAGAAGAGCTACTTCATTCCGCCGCCGCAGATGAAAAAAGTGATGCATGGCGACCGTATCGTCGCGGTGATCCATTCTGAAAAAGAACGCGAAAGCGCCGAGCCGGAATCGCTGGTTGAGCCCTTCCTGACTCGTTTTGTCGGTAAAGTCCAGAAGAAAGACGATCGCCTCGCTATCGTTCCTGACCATCCGCTGCTGAAAGACGCCATTCCCTGCCGCGCCGCCGGCGGCGTTGAGCACGATTTTAAACAGGGTGACTGGGCCGTCGCCGAGATGCGCCGTCATCCATTAAAAGGCGACCGCGGGTTTTACGCGGAGTTGACCCAGTTCATCACTTTTAGCGACGACCACTTCGTCCCATGGTGGGTAACCCTGGCGCGCCATAATCTTGAGAAAGAGGCACCGGACGGCGTCGCCACCGAGATGCTCGACGAGGGGCTGACGCGCCGCGACCTAACCGCCCTCGACTTCGTCACCATTGACAGCGCCAGCACCGAAGATATGGACGATGCGTTGTATGCCGAGTCCACTGCTGATGGCAAACTGCTGCTGACGGTCGCCATTGCCGACCCGACCGCCTGGATTGCCGAAGGCAGCAAGCTGGATAACGCCGCAAAAGTGCGCGCCTTTACCAACTATCTGCCGGGCTTCAACATTCCAATGCTGCCGCGCGAGCTGTCGGACGACCTCTGCTCCCTGCGCGCTAACGAAGTGCGCCCGGTGCTGGCCTGCCGGATGACCCTGGCGGCCGATGGCACCATCGAAGACAATATCGAGTTCTTTGCCGCCACCATCGAATCGAAAGCCAAGCTGGCCTATGACGACGTCTCTGACTGGCTGGAAGGCCGCGGCAGCTGGCAGCCGGACAGCGAGGCGATCGCGCAGCAAATTACGCTGCTGAAGGACGTGTGCCAGCGTCGTAGCGAATGGCGTCAGACCCATGCGCTGGTGTTCAAAGACCGTCCGGACTACCGTTTCGTTCTCGGCGAAAAAGGCGAAGTGCTGGATATCGTCGCGGAACCGCGTCGCATTGCCAACCGCATTGTCGAAGAGTCGATGATCGCCGCCAACATCTGTGCCGCCCGCGTTCTGCGCGACAAGCTCGGCTTCGGCGTTTATAACGTTCATACCGGTTTCGATCCGGCGAACACCGAGCAGTTGGCCGCCCTGCTGAAAACCCATGATGTGCACGTCGACCCGACGGAAGTGCTCACCCTGGAAGGGTTCTGCAAGCTGCGCCGGGAACTGGACGCTCAGCCGACCGGTTTCCTCGACAGCCGCATTCGCCGCTTCCAGTCGTTTGCGGAAATCAGCACCGAGCCGGGCCCACACTTTGGTCTTGGGCTTGAAGCCTATGCCACCTGGACCTCGCCGATCCGTAAGTATGGCGACATGATCAACCACCGTCTGCTGAAAGCCATCATTAAAGGCGAGACCATTGCGCGTCCCCAGGATGAAGCCACCGTGCAGATGGCGGAGCGCCGTCGTCTCAACCGGATGGCCGAGCGCGACGTCGCCGACTGGCTGTACGCCCGTTTCCTCAACGATAAAGCCGGGACCGATACCCGCTTCGCGGCGGAGATCATCGACGTCAGCCGCGGCGGGATGCGCGTGCGTCTGGTGGACAATGGCGCGGTCGCCTTTATTCCGGCCCCGTTCCTCCACGCCGTGCGCGACGAACTGGTGTGCAGCCAGGAGAACGGTACCGTGCAGATCAAAGGTGAAGTAGTCTATAAAGTGACTGACGTTATCGATGTCACTATCGCTGAAGTTCGCATGGAAACCCGCAGCATTATTGCGCGTCCGGCGGTCTGACGCCCCTTCACAGCGGTTCCTGCGGGAACCGCTGCTTCTTTCCTCTCTATCCAGCCATTTCCGTCGCACCGATTAAGGTTGTGCGTTTTTTTCGCTTCTCTTTTTCATTCATTTTTAGCATCATTGATTTCATTCGTTTTTGTTACCAGGATAATGCCATGTCAGATGTGAATGCCCACCTGCTCGCTCAACGTATCGATACCGTGCTGGATATTCTGGTTGCCGGTGATTACCATTCTGCGATCCATAATCTGGAGATCCTCAAAGCGGAGCTGCTGGCGCTGGCGGCGGACGATGCTGAACAACAAAACCAACCCAAGGCGCCCTGGGAAATCTGAATATCAGCCATGCCGCAGCCGGCCATATGGACCGGTTGCTCGCCATATAGCCCCCTAACAGTGATGTTGCTATGAACGCCCGACAACAAAGTATTTTGCAAGTGGTCATCGATAAAGGCCGCATGAGTGTCGCCGATCTGGCGAAGATGACCGGTGTCTCTGAGGTTACTATTCGTCAGGATTTGAATTTGCTGGAAAAGCAGAGCTATTTGCGCCGTACTCATGGCTATGCCGTACCGCTGGACAGCGAAGATGTCGAAACCCGCATGATGACCCATTTCGCCATTAAGCGTGAGCTGGCCAGCCGGGCTGCGGCGCTAGTGAATACCGGTGAAACGGTATTTATCGAAAACGGCAGCAGCAATGCCCTGCTGGCGCGTACGCTGGCCGAGCGCGGCGATATCACCATCATTACCGTCAGCAGCTATATCGCCCATCTGCTGAAAGAGACCCCAGGAGAGGTGATCCTGCTGGGCGGAATTTATCAGAAACGCAGTGAGAGTATGGTCGGTCCGCTAACCCGTCAGTTCATCCAGCAGGTGCATTTCAGCAAAGCCTTCATCGGGATCGACGGTTGGCAGGCGGAAACCGGCTTTACCGGCCGCGATATGATGCGTGCGGACGTGGTGAACGCCGTGCTGGAGAAGCATTGTGAGGCAATTATTCTTAGCGACAGTTCAAAATTCAGCGCGGTACATCCCTATCCGCTCGGTCCCGCCGGCCGCTTTAATCGCGTTATTACCGACGATCGCTTACCGGACGCCTGTCGCGAACAATTGCTCCGCAGCGGCCTGACCGTCGATATCGTGCCCTACATCTGATCCTCCGCCGCCCCATCTCCTGCCAAAGCGCCGGAAGGGGCGCTTTATCGCTCTGAGAGTATTCCGAGCCGCTAATTAAGACTTTTTACCTGACGATAAATTTTAAAAAAAGTAAAATTATTATTAGCGATATAACAGGAAGTGACTATCACCTGCGTGATTTTCGTGACACCTGCGCACCTTAACTTCATGGAATTGCCCTAAAGCTGCTTTATCAGGCTATGCTTAGAGGAGCGCTGTAATCCATGAATAGATTATTCAGGAGAAAAAAAATGATGACTTCAACGAGCAAAAAAATGGCTGCTGTCGTTCTGGCTGTCACTGTAGCAATGTCTCTGAGCGCTTGCTCTAACATGTCTAAACGCGATCGTAACACGGCTATCGGCGCTGGCGCCGGCGCTATCGGTGGTGCGGTGTTAACTGACGGTAGCGCGCTCGGTACCCTGGGTGGCGCAGCAGTCGGTGGTATTATTGGTCACCAGGTCGGAAAATAATTTAATTATCTGACGAAATAAAAGAATAATTCACACGAATTGACTTACGCACGTTAAATCATTCAAGGCCGCGGCATTTACCGCGGCCTTGTTATTTCAACCAGACCACTGGAGCAGAGGGAAAATAGCGATCAGCCACCGGCTAACTTGACCTTCATCCCTTTCGCCTCAAGCAGCGACTTGAGTAAATCCCGCTTATCGCCCTGGATCTCGATCACGCCGTCTTTCACCGCGCCGCCGCAGCCGCACTTCTTTTTCAACTCTGCCGCCAGAGCGGTTAGCGCAGCATCATCGGCATCAATCCCGCTAATCAGACAGACGCCTTTGCCCTTGCGGCCGCTGGTCTGGCGCTGGATCCGCACAATGCCGTCGCCTTTCGGGCGCACCGGCGCCGGTTTCGCCTCGTCGATACGCCCGGTTTCGGTGGAGTAGACCAGACGGCTGTTGGAATCGCTCATTATGCCCCCTTGCGCAGAGAATCGTTGATCGCCCGCAGCGTCGCGGCTGGATCCGCCGACTGAGTAACCGGGCGACCAATCACCATATAGTCTACCCCAGCTTCCTGAGCCTGCTCAGGAGTCATAATTCGCCGCTGATCGCCAGCGTCGCTGCCCTGCGGACGAATCCCCGGGGTCACCAGCTTAAACGCCTGCCCCAGCTCATGCTTAAAGCGCACCGCCTCCTGGGCTGAACACACCACCCCATCAAGGCCGCAGCGTTGGGTCAGCGCCGCCAGCTTCGCCGCGTAGTCAGCCGGAGATAAGGTAATGCCCAGATCCTGTAGATCGCTGGACTCCATGCTGGTGAGCACCGTGACAGCGATCAGCAGCGGCGCATCTTTGCCAAACGGCAGCAGCGCTTCGCGCGCGGCGGTCATCATTCGCGCGCCGCCGGAAGCATGGACATTCACCATCCATACGCCCAGCTCAGCCGCTGCGGCCACCGCGCGGGCGGTGGTGTTGGGAATATCGTGAAACTTAAGGTCCAGGAACACCTCAAACCCACGCTGATGCAGATCGCGGACAAACTGCGGGCCCAGCAGGGTGAACATCTCTTTGCCCACCTTCAGGCGGCAGTCGCGCGGGTCGATGCGGTCGACAAATGCCAGCGCTTTATCGCGATTATCATAGTCGAGCGCAACCACAACGGGAGAGGATGTGACAGCGCGGGAAGATGGGATAGCTGTAGACGTCATGACCAGACCTTAGTGTTGATGGGCGCCGGGGTGGCGCAAAAAAGGTAAACGGGCAGCATTCTACCTGTGAAGCGAACAAAATAACAGACTGCCGTACCTGCCCTGACCGGACGATGGCGCTGCCGGGGCCGCGCCTGGAGAGGAGTGAAGCGATAAGTATGTTGTAACTAACGGAGGGCTTTTTTTTGGCTTTACTGGCCGTCGAGACCGCGAATGGGTTTAATGGTCGCCCACGAGCGGCAGGACGGACAATGCCAGTAGAGTGTATGAGCGGTAAATCCGCATTTCTGGCAGCGATAGCGTGGTTTGCTGCGCACCTGCTCACCAACCATGTTTCGCAGCACCCCAAGGCTTTCTTTCGCCCGCCCTTCTTCCGCTTCGTTGAGATGGTAGTCCATCAGCTTATGGAAGACGCGCATGGTCGGGTGGCGTTCCAGCTGCCGGGTGACGTAGTTTTGCGCCGCTTCGACGCCTTCCCGTTGCTCAAGGATCTGCGCCAGCATCAGTTCGGCGGTCGCCCCGGCGTTCTCCTCCACGCAGCGGCGCAGAAAAACTTCCCATTCATCGGTTTTGCCGAGCTGCTGGTAGCAGGTCTGCAGCATCTCCAGCGTTTCACCCACCAGCTCTTTATCCTGATCGATAACCCGCTCGAGGCTCTCCACCGCTTTGGCGTAGTCGCCCTTTTCCATCCACACCCGGCCCATCATGATCGATACCCGGGCGCTGTTGCGGTCCGCGGCGGCGCCTTTTCTCAACAACGCCATCGCTTTATCCAGATCGTTGGCTGCCATCTGCTGCAGGGCCAGTTCGCACCAGAAGTTGGCGATTTCGCCACGATGTTTCTCTTTCCCTAGCTTCACCAGCCGTTCAGCCACTTCAATAGCCGACTGCCAGTCGCTGGTCGCCTGGTAAATCTGCAGCAGTTGCTGCAGCGCGCCGAGGCGGAAATCGGTCTCATCCACCAGCTGTTTGAACATGTCTTCCGCGCGGTCATACAGTCCGGCGGCCATATAATCCCGTCCCAGCTGCTGCACCGCTAACAGGCGCTGATCGTAGGTTAACGACGCGCTTTCCATCAGGCTCTGGTGAATTCGGATCGCGCGGTCGACTTCGCCGCGCGAACGGAACAAATTACCGAGCGTCAGGTGCGCCTCAACGGTACCGGTATCCTCTTTCAGCATATCAAGGAACAGGTCGACGGCTTTATCCTGCTGGTTGCTGAGCAGGAAGTTAACCCCCGCCACGTAATCTCGCGACAGGCGGCTCGCATCGTCCTGTTTGGACTGTTGTGCACTTCTGCGCCCCATGTACCAGCCGTAAGCGGCGGCAACGGGTAAAAGCAGAAACAACAACTCCAGCATAAGAGGTTATTCCTTCACCGCAGGCACGCCTGCGTCGACAGCCGCCGGGCTGACGGGGGCAATCTGATGCTCAAGACGCTTAATTTTCCGCTCCGCGCGCGCCAGTGAGACACGCACCCGCAGCCAGAACAGGCCGCAGATCAGCCAGCCAATGGCAAAGCCCGCGGCAAACAGCACCGCCAGCAGCGTCGATATGCGGAATTCACCCTGAGCGAGTAAATAGTTGAAAGTGACCTGTTGGTCATTCTGCGCCCCCAGCGTCACTGAAATGACGAAGATTGCTAACACCAGTAAGAAAATGAGTAAATATTTCACATGACTTCCCGTTATGTGGGTTGCGCGAAAAAAGCCCGCTTTCAGCCCTATAAAGTATCATTTTCGCCGCAGCGGTGGAATGAAAAAGCATGGCAACTCTTCAGGATATGCGGTCGGATGCCGCTAAAATCAACATTATTCCGCTTCAGGCATCCGTTTTTTAATATCCTGCGCCTCTTCTCCGGGCGGCGAGAGCGGCCCACAAAGGCCCTGCGTCAGCCAGCAGGCCACCGTGACCAGCAGCCAGGAGATCAGCGTGGCGACGATGAGATCCAGCGGCCAGTGCATGCCCAGCGCCAGGCGACTGCCCATCACCGCCGTCGCCCACACCAGCAGCACCGCGATTGTGCCCCAGCGGCGACGCGGCCACAGCAGCCCCGCAGCGAGTAACGCCCAGCTGGCGGCAAACATGGTGTGACCTGACGGGAAAGCAAACCCCGTCTCCTTCTGCCAGTGTTTGCGTAAAAATGACGGAATGTCCTGCGCCTGCGCCAGCTGTTCATGCACCAGTTTAGCGCGTTCTTTACGCTTTAACGCGTAGAATTGCGTCACCGGCACCTGCCTTGTGTTTTCCAGCCAGATGACGAACGGTCTCGGCTCCTGGACCCGCGCCTTGACCCAGGATTTCGCCCCCTGTCCCGCCAGGATAGCGGCGGCAAGGATAAGGAACAGGATCAACGCCGCGCGCAGCCGAAAGCGCAGACACCAGAGGAACCAGCCGCAAAGCACGACATGAGTGATAATTCCCCACGGCTGGGTCACCGTTTCCGTCACCCACCACAGGCTTTTCAACATGGCAACCGGCAGTCCAGGCTGCCACAGCCACCCGGAAAGCCAGACCGTGAGGGGCATAACCAGCAGCAGCGCCGCCGCGAGAGCAGTTCGTCGGGCTATCAACAGCATTTTCTCTCCTTCTCCTTGTAGATGAACATCATAGCGGAAAGTAGATCGTTTGTGCGCTTTCCACACGGCTAACCGTTCGCGATTAGGAGAACGTCCAGGCGTTGTGGCAAAATAGCGGGAAACAGAAAGCACAGTCAGGTGCTGACAGAATCTGGAGAATCACATGCAGCTTAAACGTGTGGCAGAAGCCAAACTGCCAACCCCCTGGGGCGATTTCCTGATGGTGGGTTTTGAAGAACTGGCAACCGGACAGGATCATGTCGCGCTGGTGTATGGCGATATATCAGGGCAGTCGCCGGTCCTCGCCCGCGTACATTCAGAGTGTTTGACGGGCGATGCCCTGTTTAGCCTGCGCTGTGATTGCGGCTTTCAGCTGGAAGCGGCTCTGTCGCATATCGCTGAAGAAGGTCGGGGGATCCTGCTGTATCACCGCCAGGAAGGACGCAACATTGGTTTATTGAATAAGATCCGCGCCTACGCGCTGCAGGATCAGGGCTACGACACTGTCGAAGCGAACCATCAGCTTGGCTTCGCCGCCGATGAGCGCGATTTCACCTTGTGCGCCGACATGTTCAAATTGCTCAACGTTGAGCAGGTGCGGTTATTAACCAATAACCCGAAAAAAGTGGAAATTCTTACCGAAGCCGGGATCAACATTGTGGAGCGGGTGCCGCTGATCGTCGGGCGTAACCCGAAAAACGCTCACTATCTGGACACCAAAGCCGCCAAGATGGGCCATCTGCTGAACAGCAAGCCGACGGAATAAACCGGTGGAATAACCGAAAAAGGGCCAGCGATGCTGGCCCTTTGTTTCACAGCATATTACGAATAACGTAGTGCAGGATGCCGTCGTTGCGGTAGTAGGTGAGTTCGGTCGCAGTGTCGATACGGCACCGACAAGGGATCGCTTCCTGCGAGCCGTCAGCGCGAGTCAGGGTCACCGGCACCGTAGCGCCAGGCTGAAGCGACTGCAGATTACTGATATCAATCCGCTCTTCCCCGGTCAACCGCAGCGTTTTGCGGGTGACGCCCTGCGGGAACTCCAGCGGCAAAATGCCCATTCCGATCAGGTTGGAACGATGGATACGCTCGAAGGACTCGGCGATCACTACCCGAATCCCCAGCAGGCGCGGCCCCTTCGCCGCCCAGTCACGGCTGGAACCTGATCCATACTCCTTACCGGCAATCACCGCCAGCGGTGTGCCCTCAGCCTTGTACAGCATCGCCGCATCGTAGATCGCCATCGGTTCAGGATCCGGCAGATGGCGGGTCATGCCCCCTTCCACCCCTGGGACCATTTCGTTACGGATGCGGATATTGGCGAAGGTGCCACGCATCATCACCTCATGGTTACCGCGACGGGAACCATAGGAGTTAAAGTCGCGCCGGGCAACCCCATGCTCCTGCAGATAGCGGCCTGCCGGACTATCGGCTTTGATGCTCCCCGCCGGCGAAATGTGGTCCGTGGTGACTGAGTCGCCCAGCATGGCGAGGATCCGCGCGCCGCGAATATCCTCTACCGGCAGCGGCTCGGCGCCCATCTCGTCAAAGAACGGCGACAAGCGAATATAGGTCGAGTCCTCCTGCCAGTCGTAGGTATCTGACGCCTCCACCTTGATCGCCTTCCACTCCTCAGTGCCGGAAAACACTTCCGCGTACTCTTTGCGGAACATCTCGGTGGAGACCTGTTCCACCGCGCGGGCAATCTCCTCCCCGCTCGGCCAGATATCTTTCAGATAGACCGGCTCGCCATTCTTGCCCTGTCCCAACGGCTCGCGGGTGAGGTCGATATTCATGTTCCCCGCCAGCGCATAGGCGACCACCAACGGCGGCGAGGCCAGCCAGTTGGTTTTCACCAGCGGATGAATACGCCCTTCGAAGTTACGGTTACCGGAGAGCACTGCCCCGACGGTCAGATCGCCTTTTTTGATCGCTTCTTCGATAGGTTCAGGCAATGGACCGGAGTTACCGATACAGGTGGTGCAACCATATCCCACCAGATTGAAGCCGAGCTGGTCGAGGTAAGGCGTCAGGCCGGCATGGGCCAGATAATCCGACACCACTTTCGAGCCTGGGGCCAGGGAAGCTTTCACCCACGGCTGCGGCTGCAGGCCGCGTTCGACGGCTTTTTTCGCCAGCAGGCCGGCGGCCATCAACACGCTGGGGTTAGAGGTATTGGTGCAGGAGGTAATCGCTGCAATAGCCACCGCGCCATCCGGTAGCGAATAGTGATGCCCGTTCAGCGTATAGTCAACCGGCTGACGCTGACGCTGAAGGTGGTTAACCTCCAGCTCGCCGCTGGCGGCGAAGGCTTTCGGAACATCGCCCAGCGCCACGCGATCCTGCGGTCGCTTCGGCCCGGCGAGGCTCGCTTCGACGCTGCTCATATCCAGCGCCAGGGTACTGGTAAAGACCGGCTCATCGCCAGGCTGGCGCCACATGCCCTGGGCTTTAGCGTAGGCTTCCACCAGCGCGACCTGTTCTTCGCTACGGCCGCTGAGACGCATGTAGCTGAGCGTTACGTCATCGATAGGGAAAAAGCCACAGGTGGCGCCATACTCCGGCGCCATATTGGCGATGGTCGCCCTGTCGGCAAGGGGTAAGGTATCCAGGCCGTCACCGTAGAATTCAACAAACTTGCCGACGACGCCATGCTGACGCAGCATTTGGGTAACCGTCAGTACCAGGTCAGTGGCGGTGATGCCTTCGCGCAGTTTGCCGCTGAGCTTAAAGCCCACAACATCGGGGATCAGCATTGACACCGGCTGGCCCAGCATAGCGGCTTCCGCTTCAATCCCGCCCACGCCCCAGCCCAGCACGCCAAGACCATTAATCATGGTGGTATGGGAGTCGGTGCCCACCAGCGTATCCGGCCACGCCATCCACTGGCCGTTCACCTCCTCGCTCCAGACCGCCCGGCCAAGGTATTCCAGGTTCACCTGGTGGCAAATACCGGTGCCCGGCGGCACCACGCTGAAGCGGCTGAAGGCCTGCTGCCCCCAGCGCAGAAAAGCGTAGCGTTCGTGGTTCCGCTCCATTTCCAGGCGGACGTTGTCTTCGAAGGCCTCGTCGTCGCCGAAGCGGTCAACGGTCACCGAGTGGTCGATCACCAGGTCAACCGGCGATAGCGGATTAACCTTCGCCGTATCGCCGCCAAGGCGTTTCACCGCCTCGCGCATGGCGCCCAGATCCACTACCGCCGGCACGCCGGTAAAGTCCTGCATCAGGACGCGTGCCGGACGGTAGGCGATTTCCCGGTCGGCATGGGCCTGTTGCAGCCAGCCGGCCAGGGCGCGAATATCTTCTTCAGTTACCGAGTCACCGTCCTGCCAGCGCAGCAGGTTCTCCATCAGCACCTTCAGCGACTTGGGCAGTCGACTGATCTCGCCCAGCTGCTTCTCCGCCAACGGCAGACTGTAGTAATGCCAGGTTTTATCGTTGACCTGCAGCGTGTCCTTACTGGCTTCTCGTAGGGTTGACGACATAGCTCCTCCTTTATCTCAGGGATGGCATACCCTGATTCTCCTCAGGGTCTCCATTAAAGATAACACATACTGAGCATAACACTTTGATAACAACCCAAATTGCTAAATACGACGAGACAGAGAGAGAGGAAACGGGAATTATCCGAGAGCAGGCGAAATAGCACCAAAATAGTGCAAAGAGGGCGTATGCCGATATTGTATTAGTACACGAGGACAAAAAAAGAGCTAATCGGCCAGCTGGCAGTGATTAGCTCTGGTGAGTGATTTCAGGTTGGATGAATCCAGCGGCAAAATATATTCTCCCTGTATTGCCGGTCACTGATTTTATATTACAGTTTCCTTTCACTGTCATAAAAATGACATGTATCTACAACGATGACCTACAGCTTTAGCTGACAATCCAGATGTTGCAGATGGTGAGCGCGATGATGCTCCAAAACATCGCCAACCCTACCAACACTACGCCCCATACGCGACTACGCAGAACGGGATCGATTTCGGTTTTGTCATTCTCGTATGACATCGCCAGTTTCATGTAATCGATATTACTTATCATATTGTCACCACCAATTGCTCAAATCATCAGGTACAGATAAATCTTAATTATGGATAAAAGATTAATCCAGTGAATTTAGGCCTGATGGAATATATTTAACCGGTTATTTGATCGCGGCGGGCATAATGAAAAACGTGTTGCCAAAAATTATTAATTTTGTGATTGGTTCGAGGTTTAAGTTGTTAAATACAGTCCATCATAGTTAATGGCACTCCTCGCAGGGAGTGCCATTATTATTTTCAGGGTTATTTTTCCGGAAGTTTTATATCTTTGAACATCGCTTCAATATCTTCATTCGAGCGTAAAGCCACCGCGGTATCTACCACGTCCCTGGTCAAATGGGGAGCAAAACGTTGAATAAAATCATACATGTAGCTTCGTAAGAAGGTGCTACGGCGGAAACCTATCTTAGTGGTGCTGTGGCTGAAAATACCGTTCGCATCCAGCTTCACCAGATCCGGGTCAGAGACCGGATCCACCGCCATGCTGGCGATTACCCCTACCCCCAGCCCCAGGCGAACATAGGTTTTGATGACGTCGGCATCGGTGGCGGTAAAAACAATGCGCGGCGTCAGGCCCGCACGGTTAAACGCGGTATCCAGTTCGGAGCGGCCGGTAAAACCAAAGGTATAGGTTACCAGTGGATACTGGGCCAGTTCCTCTATGGACACCGAGCCCTTGTTGGCCAGAGGATGCTCGGGGGTCACTACAATCGACCGGTTCCAGTGATAGCATGGCAGCATCACCAGATCGTCATACAGATGTAGCGCCTCGGTGGCGATGGCGAAATCGGCATTGCCTTTCGACACAGCCTCCGCAATCTGAGTCGGTGAGCCCTGATGCATATGCAGCGACACCCGCGGGTAGCGTTCAATAAACCCCTTGATCACTCCCGGTAACGCATAGCGCGCCTGGGTATGGGTGGTGGCGACGTAAAGAGACCCTTTGTCAGGCCAGGTATGCTCTCCGGCGACAGATTTGATGGCATCGACTTTCGACAGCACTTCGCGGGCGATGCGGATGATCTCCTGCCCGGCCGGCGTCACCTGGGTTAAGTGTTTACCGCTGCGGGCAAAGATCTGAATGCCCAGCTCATCCTCCAGCATGCGGACCTGCTTACTGATACCCGGCTGGGAGGTATAGAGCCCTTCGGCGGTGGATGAAACATTCAGGTTATGGTTAACCACCTCAACGATGTAGCGAAGCTGTTGTAGTTTCATGGCTGATATCCGTTTGCGCGTAAAATGAAGCCGCTTAATACACTTTACGTTCAGGCAACTTGTCGCCGATGAAGGCCCTGGGCTCCCGGCAATTGGCCATAGTGGCGCCGCAATGCATCCTGAAAGCGATGATGTATAAGACGTTTTAATAATAAAAAAGGCATTAACTATAACCACTATATCATTTATATCAACACTGTATAGACGCTAACGAAAAATAATATAGGTGGTTATAAGGGGAGGAAATTAACGCAAAGAGGGGAAGACGACACGGCAGAGAAATGCACTCTCTCTGCCGGTCGCCTGAGCAGGAAAAGCGCGCTTTTCCTGCCCGAACGAACGCCATTACTTTTTGGCTTCCGTCCACTTACCGTCGATAAAGAAAGCTGACCAGCCGGTCGCTTTGCCCTCTTTTTCGGACGCCACGTACTGCTGCTTGGTTTTACGGCTAAAGCGTACCAGCGTTTTATTGCCTTCCGGATCCTGCTGCGGCGCATCGGCGAGATAACGCAGTTTTTCCGGCAGACGATCGCGGAAGCGGTACAGTTCCTCCACCAGCGGCGCACGCGTTTCCCGTGATTTCGGGAAGGTGTTGGCCGCCAGGAAGACGCCCGCCGCCCCGTCGCGCAGCACAAAGTAGGCGTCAGACTTCTCACACGGCAGCTCCGGCAGCGGCACCGGATCTTCCTTCGGCGGAGCCACTTCGCCATTGCGCAGGATCTTACGCGTGTTCTTACACTCGTCGTTGGTACAGGCCATGTATTTACCGAAACGCCCCATTTTTAGGTGCATTTCAGACCCGCACTTCTCGCACTCCACCACCGGGCCGTCATAGCCCTTGATGCGGAATTCGCCCTCTTCAATCTCGTAGCCGTCGCAGGTCGGGTTATTACCACAGACGTGCAGCTTACGCTTAGGATCGATAAGGTAGCTGTCCATCGCCGTCCCACACTTCTGGCAGCGACGTTTGGCGCGCAGCGCGTTGGTTTCCGCGTCATCGCCTTCCAGCACGTTGAGGACTTCGTTCTCCGGCACCAGGTTGATGGTGGTTTTGCACCGCTCTTTCGGCGGCAAGGCATAGCCCGAACAGCCGAGGAAAACGCCGGTGCTGGCGGTACGGATCCCCATTTTACGGCCGCAGGTCGGGCAGTCGATGCTGGTGAGCACCATCGGGTTCGGCTGCATGCCGCCCTCTTCCGGATCTTTCTCTGCCGTCGCCAGCTGGGTGGTAAAATCGCCGAAGAAGTGGTTCAGCACCTCTTTCCACTCGGCCTGGTGGTTCGCAACCTGGTCGAGGCGATCCTCCATCTGCGCGGTAAAATCGTAGTTCATCAGATCGCGGAAGTTTTCTTCCAGCCGGTCGGTAACGATCTCGCCCATTTTTTCGGCGTAAAAACGACGATTTTCCACCCGCACGTAGCCGCGATCCTGAATGGTCGAAATGATCGACGCGTAGGTCGACGGACGGCCAATCCCGCGTTTTTCCAGCTCTTTCACCAGCGAGGCCTCGCTGAAACGCGCCGGCGGCTTGGTAAAGTGCTGCGCAGGCGTCAGCTCCACCAGGCTCAGGCGGTCGCCCTGTTTGACCAGCGGCAGCGTCCGGTCTTCATCGCCCTTGCGCAGCGCCGGCATGACTTTTGTCCAGCCGTCGAAACGTAAAGTGCGACCGCGCGCTTTCAGTTTGAAATCACCCGCAGCCACGGTCAGCGTGGTGGAGTCGTACTGCGCCGGCGTCATCTGACAGGCGACAAACTGGCGCCAGATCAGCTGATAAAGCTTCTGCGCATCCGCTTCCATATCTTTCAGCGTTTCCGCCAGCACGTTCACATCAGACGGACGAATCGCTTCGTGCGCTTCCTGCGAGTTTTCTTTGCTGGCGTACTGGTTCGCGCTATCCGGCAGATATTTTTTGCCAAATTTGTCGCTGATGTAGCCGCGAACCATGTTCAGCGCGTCCTGACTCAGGTTGGTGGAGTCGGTACGCATATAGGTGATGTGCCCTGCCTCATAGAGTCGCTGAGCCATCATCATGGTCTTTTTCACACCGAAGCCCAGACGGGTGCTGGCCGCCTGCTGCAGGGTGGAGGTGATGAACGGCGCGCCCGGCTTGCTGCTGGTCGGCTTATCTTCACGCTCCAGTACGCTGTAGCTGGCTTTTTCCAGCAGCGATACCGCCGCCATGGTCTCATCGCGGCTGACCGGACGGAACGGCTTATCGTCCTTATGGGTCACCTGCAGCGGCAGGGCGTCACCGCCCGGCGTGGTGGTGCTGGCGTCGACTTCCCAGTACTCTTCCGGGACGAACGCTTTAATTTCACGTTCACGCTCCACCACCAGGCGGACCGCGACGGACTGTACGCGCCCGGCAGAAAGACCACGGGCGATTTTTTTCCACAGCAGCGGCGAAACCATATAGCCCACCACGCGGTCCATAAAACGACGCGCCTGCTGGGCGTTAACCCGATCGATATTCAGTTCGCCCGGCTTTTCAAAGGCCTGACGAATAGCGTTTTTGGTGATCTCATTGAACACCACGCGACTGTAACGCTGTTCATCGCCGCCGATGACTTCCCGCAGGTGCCAGGCAATGGCTTCCCCTTCGCGGTCAAGGTCGGTTGCGA